>Ga0180223_1000016_pt1 | contig 560189 bp, 477 predicted proteins | sample eDN5th30CKraftOP_FD_151337 | JGI IMG/M metagenome (GOLD analysis project Ga0180223, IMG submission 151337) | Enriched Organic Plus compost microbial communities from Emeryville, California, USA - eDNA 5th pass 30_C Kraft OP (version 2) (version 2) ...
GGCTGACCGCGACGCAGTGGGAACTGTTGAGCAGAGAAATTGAAAAGGAGTCCAGCACGCTGCTTCATGGATTGGAGAAGCTGGAGGTGCTTGAGCGGCGAGCGTTGCGCGAAGTGGCGTAATCCTTTCTTCACCCAAGACTGCTCCAGCGCTGGGCAGGGTTTGGCGTGTCTGTAATTCTTGCTGCGGCGGGTCAACAGCTACCGAATGGTTTGATGTCCTTCTTCAGGAATGGTGTAAGCAAATTCAAACGTGAAGGTGGGTGTCCCAATTCTTCCATTCTCCCAGCAAGGTGAGTGTCCCAGTGCGGAGGGAGGTGGGTGTCCTTATCGATTGATCGAAGGGGGAAAACAAAAAAGGGCAGCTAATGCTGCCCTTTTTGTGATCCATCGATCATCAACCCAACGTCGCGATGATCTCGTTGAAGGTCTTGCTCGGGCGCATCGCTTTGGCACAGAGCTCGGGAACGGGGGCGTAGTAGCCGCCGATGTCGACGGAGACACCTTGCGCCGAGTTCAGCTCATTGACGATGGTGGCTTCCTGCTCACGCAGAGCCTTGGCTACCGGCGTGAATGTGGCTTTCAACTCCGCATCCTTGTCCTGAGCGGCGAGGGCTTCGGCCCAGTAGAGCGCCAGATAGAAGTGGCTGCCCCGGTTGTCGAGCTGGCCCACGTCGCGCTGCGGCGACTTGTCTTCGTCGAGCAGTACGCCAGTGGCGGCGTCGAGAGTCTCGGCGAGAACACGTGCTTTCTGGTTGCCAGTGACATCGGCCAGATGCTCGAACGATGCCGCGAGCGCCAGGAATTCACCGAGCGAATCCCAACGCAGGTGATTCTCTTCGAGGAACTGCTGCACGTGTTTCGGTGCGGAACCACCGGCGCCGGTTTCGAACATGCCGCCGCCATTCATCAGCGGCACGATCGACAGCATCTTGGCGCTGGTGCCCACTTCCAGAATCGGGAAGAGGTCGGTGAGGTAGTCACGCAGCACGTTGCCGGTGACGGAGATGGTGTCCTTGCCTTCCTTCAGACGCTGACAGGTGAAGAGCGTGGCTTCCACCGGCGACATGATGCGGATGTCGAGACCGCTCGTGTCGTGCTGCGGCAGATAGGTATTCACTTTCTTGATCAGTTCGCGGTCGTGCGCACGCTCGGGGTTGAGCCAGAACACGGCTGGCGTGTTGGACAGACGTGCACGCTTGACGGCGAGCTTCACCCAATCCTGGATCGGCGCATCCTTCACTTGGCACATGCGCCAGATGTCACCTGCGTCGACTTCGTGCTGCAACAGCACTTCACCGGCACCATTCACGACGCGTACCGTACCTTTGGCCTTGATCTCGAAGGTCTTGTCGTGCGAGCCGTATTCTTCGGCAGCCTGTGCCATCAGACCGACGTTGGGCACGGTGCCCATGGTGCGCGGGTCGAAGGCGCCATTCTGTTTGCAGAAGTCGATCACGGCCTGATAGACGCCGGCGTAGCAGCGATCCGGAATCAATGCCTTGGTGTCGTGCAGTTTGCCGTCGGCGCCATACATGCGACCGGCCGCGCGAATGGCGGCGGGCATCGAGGCGTCGATGATCACGTCGCTCGGCACGTGCAGGTTGGTGATGCCCTTGTCGGAATTCACCATGGCGAGCTGCGGACGCTTGGCATAGCAGGCGGCGATGTCGGCTTCGATCTCGGCGCGCTTGGCTTCGGGCAACGTCGCGATCTGCGCCAGCACCGAACCCCAGCCGTTGTTCGGGTTGACGCCCAGTTCGGCGAAGGTCGCTGCGTGTTTCTGGAACACTTCGTCGAAAAACACGGAAACGGCGTGGCCGAACATGATGGGGTCGGACACCTTCATCATGGTGGCTTTCAGATGCAGCGAGAGCAGCAGGTTCTTCTGCTTGGCATCTTCGATTTCACGGGCGTAGAAATCGCGCAGGGCCTGAGCCTTCATCACGCAGGCGTCGATCACTTCACCGGCCTGCAGCGGATGGCTCTTGCGCAGTTCGGTTACGGTGCCGTCGGCAGCGACGAATTCGATGCGGAAGGTGTCGGCCTTCTCCATCGTCACCGAGATTTCGGAACCGAAGAAATCACCATCCTGCATGTGAGCGACGTGCGTCGGGGAGGTCGGTTCCCACTTGCCCATCGAGTGCGGATGTTTGCGGGCGTACTGTTTGACGGCGCCCGGAGCGCGGCGGTCGGAGTTGCCTTCGCGCAGCACCGGGTTCACGGCGCTGCCTTTCACGCGGTCGTAGCGTGCCTTGATGTCTTTTTCCTGTTCCGTCTGCGGATTGTCGGGGTAGTCCGGCAGCGCATAGCCCTTGGCCTGCAGTTCCTTGATCGCGGCCAGAAGCTGCGGCATCGAGGCGCTGATGTTCGGCAGCTTGATGATGTTGGCTTCGGGACGCGTGGCGAGCTGTCCGAGATAGGCGAGGTCGTCCGACTGACGCTGTTCCTCGGTCAGATAGTCCGGGAATACGGCCAGGATGCGGCCGGCGAGGGAGATGTCGCGTGTGGTGACGCTGATGCCGGAGCTGGCGGTAAAGGCCTGCACGATGGGGAGCAGGGAGTAGGTGGCGAGGGCGGGGGCTTCGTCGGTCTTCGTGTAAATGATCGTGGGTTGGTCAGACATACATCATCCAGTTGGTTGGGTGGCAAACCCCCGGGGCCAGCGTGACCGGCGTGCCGGGACGACGGTTCAGAAAACGCGGCATTATAGCAAGCCGGGTCGTTTGTGGACGCAAATCGACGCCGTTTGATGCAATTTCCTGACGACCTGAGCTGTGAACCTTGCCACAGTCGGAGCGCATTCACTGCGTTCTAATCCCCTTACCCCCGAGCAAGAGAGAAGGAGAGCGACATGGAAGAGCAAACCATCGGCTGGTTCGTATTGATCGTGGTGGGTGGCCTGGCGGGTTGGTTGGCGGAAAAGGTGATGGGCGGCGACCACGGCCTGCTCCTGAACATCATCCTCGGCATCGTGGGTGCCGTGGTGGCGAGGTTCCTGCTGGGCCTGCTGGGCGTGGGCTTCGCCGGTGTGCTGGGTTATCTCGTGGCAGGCTTCATCGGAGCCTGCATCCTGATCTGGCTGGGCAGAGCATTGCGGCGCTGAAGCGCCGCCTTACATCTGTTCCAGCGTCTCGATGCCGAGCAGAGCCAGCCCTTCGCGCAGCGTGCGCGCGGTGAGCTGACACAGGCCCAGGCGTGATTCGCGCTCGCTGCCTTCGGCCTTGAGCACGGGGCAGGCTTCGTAGAACTTCATGAAGTGACCGGCCAGCTCGTAGAGATAGAGGCAAAGTTGGTTGGGCAGACAGTCCTGTGCCAGAGCCTCCACCGTTTCGGTGAACTGCATCAGCTTGAGCGCCAGCGTTTTCTCTTCCGGCTCGGCCACTGCGATCGGATAGCGTGCATCCGGATCGAGATCGGCGCGGCGGAAGATGCTGCGGATACGTGCGTAGGCGTAGAGCAGGTAGGGAGCCGTGTTGCCTTCGAACGAGAGCATGGTGTCCCAGTCGAACACGTAGTCGCTGTTGCGGTTCTTGCTGAGGTCGGCGTATTTCACCGCGCCGATGCCCACCTTCGTGGCGATCTGACGATGTTGTTCGTCGCTGAGCGAAGGGTTCTTTTCCTTCACGATGGCGTAGGCGCGCTCGATGCTTTCGTCGCAGAGATCGACGAGTTTGATCGTGTCGCCGCTGCGCGTTTTGAAGGGCTTGCCGTCCTTGCCCATCATCGTGCCGTAGGAGAGATGTTCGAGCTGTACTTCGTCCGTGGCGAAGCCGGCTTTACGTGCCACTGCGAAAACCTGCTGGAAGTGCAGGCTCTGGCGCGCATCCACCACGTACAGCACGCGCTGCGCGCCGAGTTCCTGACAGCGATAACGGATCGCCGCGAGGTCGGTGGTGGCGTAGAGATAGCCGCCGCCGGATTTCTGCACGATCACCGGCAACACTTCGCCATCCTTGTTCTTGAATTCCTCCAGGAACACACACTGCGCACCGTCGGATTCGGTCAGCAGGCCCTTGGCGCGCAGTTCGTCGATCAAGGGTTGCAGACGATCGTTGTAGAAGCTTTCCGGCACGACATGGTCGGGACCGAGAGTGATGCCGAGTTTGTCGTACAACGCCTGACAGTGCTCGATGGAAATCTTGATGAAGCGCTGCCAGAGGGCGAGGCAATCCGGGTCGCCGGCCTGCAGTTTCACCACGTTGGCGCGCGCCAGATCGGCGAAGGCGGGGTCGGCATCGAAGCGCTGCTTGGCGGCGCGATAGAAACTCTCGAGGTCGGAGAGTTCGGTGTGCAGATCACCACCCTGCGGCAGATCCTGCATGTAGGCGATGAGCATGCCGAACTGCGTGCCCCAGTCGCCGAAGTGGTTCTGGCGAATCAGCTTGTGACCGAGATAGTCGAAGGTACGCGCGATGGCGTCGCCGATGATGGTGCCGCGCAGGTGACCGACGTGCATTTCCTTCGCGAGGTTGGGCGAGGAATAGTCGATGACGATGGTCTGCGGCGTCTTGGTCTCCGGCACCAGGCGGCCGTCCTGCAGTGCGCCGAGTCGGGCACTGAGGAAATCCTTCTTGAGTGTGATGTTGATGAAGCCCGGGCCGGCCAGCTCCAGCTTTTCCGTCATCTGCTGGAGCTGCGCGTCCTGTTCCAGCTCTGCCACCACCGCGGCGCCGAGTTCGCGCGGATTGCGGCCCAACTGCTTGGCGAGTGCCATCACGCCGTTGGCCTGATAGTCGCCGAACTGCGGATTCTTGGCCGGGGCCACCAGGGCCTGGCAGCCGCTGCGGCCGCTGACTCGATCGAGCGTGGCCGAGATCGCGGTTTCCAGGGTCTGTCTCAGGTTCATCGGGTTCTCTTTCTGGCAGTGGCGAAAAGCGCGCGATTTTACACGAATCAACGGGATACGTGGATGCGCGCCAGGGAGAAGCACCGCCTTCTTAACCTTTCTTCGATCGAATCTTAATCACGGCTCGAGGCCAGGAGCGGTTCAATTGCCGGCGAAAGGCACCCCAGAGAACGCCGCTACACCGTGGAGACCACATGAAAGACCAACGTCCCGCCCTCGAAGATCTCGGTACCAACGATTCCACCAACCCCGAATTCGCCGCAGTGTTGGCGCGCAGCCTGCGCCGGCGTGAGTTTCTTGGATGGGGAATGACTCTTGGTGGCGCCATGCGGTCCTTGGCTGCGGTGGCGGAAACTTCGGAGGCTACTACGCTGAGCTTCACCGAGGTGGAGCAGGGCCTCGATGCCCAGCTCACCATACCGCCGGGCTATCGCGTTCAGGTGCTGTTGCGCTGGGGTGATCCTTTGTTCAGCACGGCACCGGCCTTCGCTTTCGCACACCAGAGCGCAGCGGTGCAGGAGCAGCAGTTCGGTTTCAACAACGACTTCATCGGCTTTCTGTCCTTGCCCTTCGGTTCGCAGTCTTCCGATCACGGCTTGCTGGTGGTGAATCACGAATACACGGATTCCACGCTGATGTTTCCCACCGGACCACAGTCCCATGAACTCGATCGGGCACAGGTCGACATCGAGATCGCCGCGCATGGCCTCAGCGTGGTGGAGATTCGCCGAGATCGGGATGGGCAGTGGCGAGTCGTGCGCGATTCCGCGTACAACCGGCGTCTCACGCCACTGACGCCGATGCTGCTCAGCGGACCAGCTGCAGGACATGAGCGATTGCGCACGCTTTATTCACAAGACGGACGACACACTCTCGGCACCTACGGCAATTGTGCGGGCGGTGTGACACCGTGGGGTACGATTCTCACCGGTGAAGAAAACGTCGATGCCTATTTCTGTGGTGAGCTCGCGGGTTTGCCTGAAGCCGAAAACTACGCGCGTTTCGGCATGGAGTTGAACGGACGCAGCTGGGGGCACCATTACCCGCGCTGGGATCTCGCGCAGAATCCGCAGGAACCGCTGCATGTGGGCTGGATCGTCGAGATCGATCCCTTCGACCCGAATTCCGTGCCAAAGAAGCGCACCGCGCTTGGTCGCTGCAAGCACGAGGGTTGCAACGTGTTCGTCGATGCCGAAGGCACGGTGGTGGCCTACAGCGGAGACGACAGCCGCTTCGAATATCTCTACAAGTTCGTCTGCGCGCGACGCTTCGATCCTGCCGATCGTGCCGCGAATCTCGATCTACTGGACGAGGGCACGCTCTACGTCGCGCGCTTCGAGGATGACAATACGCTGCACTGGCTGCCGCTGATTCACGGTGAAGGCCCGTTGACCGCCGCCAATGGCTTTCACAGTCAGGGCGACGTGGTGATTGATCTGCGCAAAGCGGCGGATCTCGTCGGTGCCACCAAGATGGATCGGCCCGAAGACGTCGAAGTGAATCCCGTCACCGGTCACGTCTATGCCATGCTCACCAACAATTCGCAGCGCGAACCCGCGCAGGTCGACGCCGTCAATCCACGTGCGCGGAACGAGCATGGTCAGATCGTCGAGTTCTGGCCTGAAAGCGGCAGACATGCCGATACGGTGTTTCGCTGGGAATTGTTCTTGGTGGCGGGTGATCCGGCGCGGGAGCCGTTCACGCTCTACCATCCGAAACTGGGGCCCAATGGCTGGCTATCGTGTCCCGACAATTGTGCCTTCGACGGCTTCGGGAACCTGTGGATCGCGACGGACGGTGCGGAGGACAGTGGTGTGGCCGATGGCGTGTGGGCAACGGAAGTGAGTGGTTCGCATCGCGCGCTGACCAAACGCTTTCTGCGCGCACCGATCGGCGCCGAGATCTGCGGACCTTTCTTCACCCCCGACAACACCAGCTTCTTCTGTGCGGTGCAGCATCCGGGGCAGGACAGTGCGCTGCAGGCGCCCTCCACGCGCTGGCCTGATTTCGATCCGAATCTACCGCCGCGCCCGGCCGTCGTGGTCATCACCAAGGAGGACGGCGGGCGCGTGGGTTCTTGAATGGCTAGTTCAGTTGCCGCTGGTCTGCGCCTTGAGTCTTACGCAGAGCTCATCGTTCTGGTGGTGGACGAGGTAGCTCTTGACCACGATGGGCTGCAGACCGGCAAAGTCGCGATTGGCCTGCGCCAGGCGTTCGACACTGGCCTCGGTGCAGGTGGCGGTACTGAAATATCCCGTGAATTCCCCCAGAAACTCGAGATCCGCCTCGCCGTTGAGGCGCGGCACGGCTTCGAGGATGCGTTCGCGCCACGGTTCCAGCAAGGCCAACTGTTCCGGCGGGAAGAGTTCGGACATCACATATCGCCACGTGGCAAGGCGGTAACTCTCCGGCGAGTCGAGCAGCTGCGTCATCCACTTCTCCTTCAGTGCTGCATCCGGGCGAGCTGCTTCCGCGGCGAGCGCGAGGTTGACGCCGAAGTCGGAACCGTCGCGTTCACGTTCGGCGGCAAGCAGTGCTGCGTAGTCGCGATGGGCGTAGCGATTGAGTTGCAGCACCAGGTTCCAGCGGCGGTCCTGATCGATCTCCAGGCCTTCCAGGCGGTCTTCGCCGGTCAGGAAGGCGCGCAGCTGATCGAGGCCCACTTCGGTGTGGGCACGTGCGACGAAACCGTCGTACCAGATGCGTTGCAATTCCGAGCCAGCCATGGCGGCGCGCAGACCTTCGAGTAGGAAGGCTTCGATGCGTGCACGTTCTTCGTCGTGGCCACCGAAGCGGGCGTAGTAGTTGAAGGTCGAGCCCAGGAGCGAGACGCCACTGCGTAACACCGTGGGGTCGCTTTCGTCGGCGAGATTGGCAAGGGCGAAGTCGAGGAACGCGGCGAGGCTTTGGTTGCCATCCTGGACGTCGTCCCACTGCGCCTGCCACAACATCAAACGTGTGGTGGGGCTTTCGAAGGCATTGATGTGTTCCTGCAACGTCGCGCGCGAACGCTCGTCGAGCGCGATCTTCATGTAGGCCCAATCATCTTCGTTCGGCAGCACGAGATCGGGGCAGGGCAACCCGACAGCTTCGCTGATTTCGGTGACTTCACCGCTGTACGTGACGGGGAATTCGGCACCGAGCACCATCTTCTCGTCGATGTAGCGATAGAGCGCAACGAGCGTGCGCTGTGTGCGCAGCACCTGATCGGCATTCGCCAACTGCGGCGGCGACTGCACCAGGCGCAGCGAGGTGAGATTGCCGCTTTCGCAGGTGAAGTCCGCCATGACGGTATTGGTGCCCGAACGATAGAGCCACTCATCCTTCCACTGCGTCAGGTCCATGCCGGCCGCGTTGCTGAGTGCGCTGACGAAGTCGTCGAGCGTCGTGTTGCCATAGGCGTGACGCTTCAGATATTCGCTCACGCCGATGCGGAAGTTCTCGGCACCGATCAGGTGCGGCAGTTGCTTGAGCACCGAGCCGCCCTTGCCGTAGGTGATGCCGTCGAAGTTGGTGAAGGCATCGAGCGTGGAAGGCACTTCGAGTTCGATCGGATGCGTCGTCACACGCGAGTCCGCGGCATAGGCCGAGAGTTTGTTGCCGGTGTAGAAGGTATCCCACACGTTTTCGAAGGCGCCGCTGGCTTCGAGCGCGAGGTTGGCCATGAAGGTGGCGAAGCTTTCGTTGAGCCAAAGTCCGTTCCACCAATCCATGGTGACGAGATCACCGAACCACATGTGCGCCATCTCGTGCGCGATCACGCTGGCGAGGTTGCGCTTCTGCTGTTCGCTCTTGGCACCGCGATTCACATAGCGTTCGTTGAAGGTCACGGCGCCGACGTTCTCCATCGCGCCGGCATTGAAGTCGGGCACGATGATCTGATCGTACTTGCCGAAGGGATAGGGCACGTCGAAGTAGCGCTGGAAGAAGGTAAAGCTGGAACGCGTGGGCTCGAACCATTCCTCCGGCACCACGTATTGCGCGAGCGAGGCACGGGAAAAGAGCCGTAGCGGAATGCCATCGGCATCGTCCTCCCACACCTTCCAGGGACCGGCGTGCATCGCATAGACGTAGGAAGAAAGCGGTGCCGTGGGTGGGAAGTACCAACGGCGTTCGTTGCCGGAATTCTCGACGCGTTCTTCACGCGCATTGGCAATCACCTGCCAGGAGGCCGGTGCGCGCACGTCGAGTGTCAGCGGGGCTTTCAGGTTGGGTTGGTCGAAGTGGGGGAACCAGCGATTGGCGGCGTAGGGTTCGAAGTTGGTGTAGACGTATTCGGCTTGATCGACGGGATCGCGGAAGTAGTGCAGGCCGGCGCCGTCGTTGGTGTAGCGTCGCTCGAACTGGATCTGCACCAGGTTGTCGCCTTCGTGCAGTGTGTCGGCCGGCAGCGAGATGAACCAGCCGTTGTATTCGTAATCGCTCGGCGCGCCGTTGAGGTTCAGCGAGAGAACGTTGCCACCCTCGAAGTCGAGCGTCAGCGGTGCCTCGTTGCCGGGAGCGAGCGTGAAGCGCACCGCGACTTCGCCGGAGAAGGTGGTGGCGTTTTCGCGCAGCACGATGCTCAGTGCATAGGCGGGATCGTGCACCTGCGTGGCGCGGAAGCGCGCGTAGGCTTCGGTGAGGCCGGGGCCTTCTTCACGTTCCACCGGCGCTGCCACGGGTGGCAGCGGCGCTGATTCGGGCTCCGTCGGTACGGCGCTCGTGCTGCGTGTCGTGGTGGACGAATCACCGCAGCCACTCAAGGCGAGAGCGAAGGCTGCGATCCAAAAGGCGGAACGGGACAACATGGCTTGAGTCTCCTCCGTCGAACGAGGAGCTCAGAGTACCCCAGTTGCCGCTGTCATTCGACTGGGGTGTCGTCGAGCTGAAAGCTCTTGAAGCGGCGATAGCACAGCAGTGAGAGCAGCGCCGAGGCGATCAGGCCCACCACGATGGGCGTGAAGGCGATCAGGAACAACTGCTGCATGCTGATGTCGAGGCCGAGCAGCGCAGTGCCGACCATGGGGCCCGCGATGGCACCGAAGCGGCCGATGGAGAGTGCGGTTCCCACCCCCTTGCCACGAATCGAAGTCGGGTAGAGCAAGCCCGCCGCAGCGTTGTTGCCGAACTGCGCACCGAGTACGGCAATGCCGGCCAGCGCCGCCATCGTTCCCATGAAGAGCAGCGGAGCGCCGGACACTCCGAGAAAGATGATCGAAGGTACGGCGAGAGCGAACAGCGCGAACACCACCATGAAGCCGAATCGATCGAGCAAGAGCGTCACCACCAAACCACCCAAAATACCGCCGGCGTGATAGGCGGTGGCGACGTACGCAGCGTCTTCGGCCGGAATGCCGTATTTGTCGTAGATCAGCGGCAGCGTGTTGTTGAGGAAGAAGTTGGCGAGCAGCGCCACGCAGAAGCAGCACCAGAGCAGGGGGGTGATCAGTGCGAGACCACCGCGGAAGAGTTCGTTGATGCCGCCGGTGCTGGAGGCAACGATGGGCGGGTTGATGAACACCGCATCATCGGCAATGTCGAGATCGCTGCGCATGCGGCGCGCCGTGCGTATCAGTTCCGCTTGTCGATTTGGCTTCGTCGCCAGCAGCTTGAGCGATTCTGGCAGTGTGAAATACAGACACACCGCCAGGATCAGCGGCAGGATGCCGCCGGTGTAGAACAGAATCTGCCACCCGTACTCTGCCTGGAAGTTGGCAGAGATGAGCCCCACCGCCGTACTACCGGTGGTGATGCCCATGAACATCAGGACGATCAGTGCAGAACGATATTTCTTCGGCGTGAGTTCGCTGTTCAGTGAAATGGTGTTGGGCATGATGCCGCCGATGCCGATGCCGGCGATGAAACGCAGTACCAACATCTGCTCCATCGTGGTGGTGAAGGCCATCACCAAGGTGGTCGCACCGTAGAGCAGAGTGCCGCCGATGATGAGCGGACGGCGGCCGTATTTGTCTCCCAACCACCCCAGCAGCGGTGCACCGATGAAGATGCCGAGGAGGTTGGCACTGAGCACCGGACCCATCGCACTGCGTTCGATGCCCCACAGACGCGCCAGATCGGGTGCGGCGAAACCGAGCGAGTTCAGATCGAACCCATCGGCGAACATCGTGAGGAAGCTCCAGAACAACAGTTGGAAATTGAAAGCGCCGATACGCTGGCCGTCGACGAAATCATTCACCTGATGGGACTGGGGCATGCGGGCTCCGTTGTTGTTGTTATGCGCGAGCGCAATCGGCGGGAAGGTAAATTGCGCCGGATGATATGAATGCTTGCCTAGAGCTTCAAGCGCAGGTTTTCCTCGATCGTGCGCGCGAGTTCCAGAGGCACTTCGTATTCCTTCGCCAATTGCGGCCAGCGTGAGACAGCGGTGGTGACTTCATCGATGATGCGATCGATCCAGCGCCGCGAAAACAAGGGACTGATACGTTCGAAGGCGTAGAAGTCCGCGCGCGTGAAATCCTCACGTTTACCGTTCAATTGCATCCAATGCGCATTCACCCAAGGACTGCCCGGCTTGTAGCTATAGGCGACGTCGTAGGCGGGAGCGAGTGACCAGCGTCCTTGTTCATCCATCATGAAGGCCGTGTTCTTGGCGTGATCGTCGTGATTGCGTGCCACCACGTTGAACACCATGCGCCGGAACAATTGCTCGGCAGCGTCGGCGCCAAGCCCGAGACGACGCGCCACACCGAAGACTTCTTCGTAGGAAAAGGAGCCCGGCTGCTTGTAGCTGACGTGAGCGATGCCGTTGAGCGTCAGCACATGAATGCGGCGATTGCCATCGCGATCGAATCGCTTGGTCAGGAAGTGGCGACGCCGACCTTCTTCGAGCAGGCGGCAAGGCATCATGTGAATGCCGCACTCACGTGCCATCAGTGAATAGACGAATTCCATCGTGCTGTAGCCGAGTGGATCACCGAAGGTTTCACGATCGCGACGATGTTCGGTGACACCATCGAACTTGAGCAGATAGTGCTCGAACCCTTCCGGCACCTTCACCTGACCCGATCTCACCTGCGTGAAGTCGGCATTGAAGGCGAGGACGGCCTTGGCACGCGCACCACCGGCACTGGTTCCGACGGAAAGAAGGGCGAGCATGGCGTCGGTGTCCTCCTTGCCGTCCTGCGCCAGTTGCACCTGGAAATCACGGCGTTGATCCAATACCGACTGCGCGATGTGCACGAGCGCTTCGATGGCGACGTTGCGACTGGCGTTCAAGGTGCGCAGGCGCGTGGCGGGACGGAAACCGAGCGCTCCCATGCCGCGGTCGCCGGTGTACTGCAGACGTTGCAGCGGTGTGATCTCGGCGGCGGACTTACCCTGGCGGGCGATCCAGGCGTTGAGCACGGTGTTGCCGAAGTCGTCGGGCAAGGAATCGGCCACGAGCCCCGGTAAACCGTGAAAGGCGTTGAAGTCGATGGCGGGGAAGGTATAGATGCGCTCGCTGAGCGGCATGGTGAGTGGCGCCAGTTCGAGCCCGCTGTTGCGGAACGAAGGGGCGTATTCGAAGGCACCGAGCCGGCGCTCGTTGTCGTAACTCAGCGCGCCGCATTCGCGGCCGAGATAGGTGACTTCGATGGCTTCCGTCATTCCGCTGCTGCTCCGCAATAGGGGGTTGCGCTTGGAGGCTCTACCAACTGCTGGCTTCGGGGTGAAGTGGCGCAGGTGTACGCGACCCACGGGAGCCCGTGGCGCGGCGCCGCTCCTTGCCCTTGAGCTTCATGAGTTGCCGCGGCGAGAGTTCGGGCTCGGGTAGCACCAGGTCCAGCTGCTCCGCCACGCCGAGGACCTGCAACACGGCCACGGTCGAGAGGAGGGTGGCTGTCCCACTTTCCACCGACTGCACCGCTTTGACCGACAGGCCGGCCTGCGTGGCCACGTCCTTCTGGGTGAGGTTCCGATTGAGGCGGGCGCGTTTGATGCGTTCCCCCAGTTCCTCACAGAGGGCGGCAGGGCTGAGTTCCAAAGGCTTCATAAAGCTCCAAATAGGAGGTATTAACCGAATTCTCAGCGATTAAAACTCTTATAGGATGTTTTGTAAATGTATTTGATTAATATCCCTTAAAGGTTGTTTTATTGGCTAAATTGCCGTTTTTATCCCTTAAATGGCATTTTATTTAGGAGGATGATGGCGTTGAGCGGCTGCGCAAGCTGTGCATCAGCTCACATCCTGGGCACATCGTGAGGAAGGGAAGCGGCCATCCCTGGCCGCAATGTCATCCTTGGCGCGACCGCGTCTAGGCCCAGGCGGCGAGTCGGCGCAAGAGGTCGCAGACGCGACTGCTGTATCCCCACTCGTTGTCGTACCAGTTGAGCACGCGCACGAAATGCCCACCGCTCACCTGCGTGAACTCCGCGTCATAGATCGACGAATGTGAGTTGCCGATGATGTCGGTGGAGACGAGCGGGCGATCCGAATATTGCAGGATGCCCTGCATCGGGCCTCTTGCTGCGGCGCGCACGGCGGCGTGGATGTCCGCGGCATCGACCTTGGTCTTCAGCCGCGCGAAGAGATCCACCACGGACCCGTCCGGCACCGGTACTCGCGCGGCGATGCCATGCAGGCGTCCCTTGAGTTCGGGCAACACTTCACCGACCGCTTTCGCAGCACCGGTTGAAGTCGGAATGATGTTCTCCGCCGCGGCGCGACTACGTCGCCAATCCGCGTGCGGCACGTCGGCAAGACGCTGGTCGTTGGTGTAGGCATGCACCGTGTTGATCATGCCTTCCTCGATGCCGAAGGCCTCGTGCAGCACTTTCGCCATGGGCGCGAGACAGTTGGTGGTGCAGCTGGCGTTGGAAATGATGCGATGGTCGGGTTTGAGGCCCCCTTCGTTCACACCCAATACCACCGTGTAATCGATGGCATCACCGGCGGGAACGGTGAGCACCACACGTTTCGCACCTGCGCTCAGATGTTGTTCGAGCTGCGCACGCTTGCGAAAGACACCGGTGGATTCGACGACGGCATCGATGCCGAGATCCTTCCAGGGCAATTCGGCGGGGTTCTTGTACGAAATGAGCTTGCAGCGAGTCTTGGACGTGACGAGTTGATCACCTTCCAAGGTGACCGGCTTGCCGAAGCGTCCCATCACCGTGTCGTAACTCAAGAGATAGCGCAGCGCCGCGGGATCGAAGAGATCGTTGATCGCCACCACTTCGATGTCGGGGATGCCCTCGAGTATGCGGAACACCGCGCGGCCGATACGGCCGAAGCCATTGATTGCCACTCTCATCACGCCGCCTCCTTCTGCAGATCCAATTCACGGTAGAGCCGCACCACGTCGAGCAGACGCGCGGCATGTCCGAGGTTTTCGTACCAGCCGAGCACTTTGATGATGTGGCTGCCGGCTTTTTCCGTGCCGGCCAAGTCCACGAGCAGGGACACGGTGGAGCCGAGCACGTCGCTCGAAACGATCGGATCTTCCGTGACATCGACGACGCCTGGATAGGAGGGCGCGCGCTCGCGAATCACTGCGTTGAAGGCCTCCACGTCGATGCTGGCATCGCTGAGCACCAGGTTGGTATCGATCATGCAGCCGCTGTGGATGGGCACGTTGAGTGTGTTGGTCATCACCTTGCCGGCGAACGAAGGCAGGATCTGGCCGATCCAACGCTCGGCCTCGTGCGTATTGGGAATGATGTTCTCGGCGGCGGAGCGGCTGCGGCGGAAGTCGCGGCCGGCATAGTCCTGCAATGACTGATCCGAAGTATAGGAATGAATGGTCGTCATGCTGACGCATTCGATCGGGCACAGCTTGGCCACCATGTGCAGCAGCAGGCAAAGCGCATTGGTGGTGGCGGAGCCGGCGGAAAGGATGCGGTCGGAGGCGTTGATCTCATCTTCATTCACACCGGGCACCACGATGCGGTCGGCGTCGTCGAGCGGCAGGGTGCGCATCACCACGCGCGGTGCGCCGCTGTCGAGGTGGGCCTGCATGCTGGCGCGATCACGGAATTTACCGGTGCAATCGACCACTGCGTCGACGCCGAAGAGGTCCCAGGGCACTTCGTGGGGGCTGTCGATCTGGGTCATGCGCGTACGTCCGCGCGGTGAAACCAGGAAGTTGCCGTCGAGGCTGTAGTGATCGGGGTTGCCGGTCTCCGCACACAACAGATAGTGCAGGATGGCCGGCTTGCCGATGTCGGCGATGGCGACGACGTCGATGTCATCGCTGTGACAAGCCAGGTCGTAAACCTGACGGCCGATGCGGCCGAAACCCATCAATCCGATGCGGATCGGCGTCTTGGCTTTACTCATGGTGTACTCCTTCTACTGTGTGGTGTTGAAGGTGCGAAAACATTCTAGCCAGTATTGCGCATGCCGGCGGCGATGCCGGAAATCGTGACCTTGAGCGCGCGCTCCAGCGCTGGTGCGATGGCACCGGCGCGACGTTCACGCTTGAGCAATTCGATCTGCAGATAGTTGAGGGGATCGATGTAGGGTTTGCGCACGTCGAGCGATTGCTGCAGCAAGGGCGTCGTATCGAGCAGATGTGCCTGTTGCTTGAGCGTGTTGATGAGGTCGATGAGTGCGCACAGATCGGCGCGCAGCTTCTGCCCAAGTGGATGAAGCGCCGGTTCCACCAATTCCGCTTCGTAGTGCGCACAGATGGCGGCATCGCTCTTGGCGAGCAGCATCTCGATCAGATCGATGAAGCTCGTGAAGAACGGCCATTGCGCATGCATCGCATGAAGTAGCTCCGGCGCTTCGTTCAGCCCTGTTTCCAGTGCCTGTCGAATGCCCAACCACCCTGGCAGGTTGAGCCTCACCTGCGTCCATGCGAATACCCACGGGATGGCACGGAGACTGTCGATGCCGCCATCCGCCTTGCGCTTGGCGGGACGAGAACCCATCGCCAATTTGCCGAGTTCCTGCTCGGGCGTGAGCGTGCGGAAATACCGCACGAAATCCGGATCTTCCGCCACCAATGCGCGATAGGCAGCGAGGCTCGCCGCGCTCATGCGATCCATCAAGGCGCGCCAGGATTCTTCGGGTGCCGGCGCCGGAGCGACCGTCGCGAGCAGGGTGGCTTGCAGATAGGTGGAGAGACTACGAAAGGCAACGGCAGGCAGGCCGAACTTGTAACGGATCATCTCGCCCTGTTCCGTCACGCGGATGCTGCCCTGCACGGAGCCGGGCGGTTGTGACGCCAGGGCTTTTTCCACGGGTCCCCCACCGCGACCAACGGTGCCACCACGGCCATGGAAGAGATGCAGCTTGATGCCGGCCGCGGCCGCGGCTTCGACCAGCGCTTGCTGACAGCCGTATTGCGCCCACGCAGCTGCGAATTTGCCGGCGTCCTTGGCGGAGTCGGAGTAGCCGATCATCACGGTCTGCCGTCCACCGCAATAGTCGCGATACCAGGGCAAGGCCCAGAGTTCGGCCATGATGGCAGGGCCGTTCTCCAGATCGTCGAGCGTCTCGAACAGCGGCACGATCGGTAGCGGCCAATCCACGCCGCACTCACGTAGCAGCAGCGCCACCGCCAGAATGTCGGTGATGCTGGTGGTCATCGAAATGACGTAGTGCGAGAGCAGTTCTCGCGGTTGTTCGGCGATGCAGCGACAGGTGTCGAGCACTTCCTGGCTCTCGGCGCTCACCGGCCAGCGTCGTGGCAGCAGAGGGCGTCTACTTTGTAACTCACCGAGTAAAAATTGCAGACGACGTGGCTCATCCCATTCGAGATACGAGCCGAGTTCGAGGTGCCGACACAGTTCGTCGAGCACCTGCGCGTGACGTTCGCTGTGTTGTCGCACGTCGAGCGGCAGGAGGTTGATGCCGAAGGCCTGCACGCGGCGGATCAGATCGAGCAGGGGACCGCGTGCGATGTGGTGCAGACGTGAGGCGCACAGCGAGTCATAGCAGAGCATCAATGGCTTGAGGATGTCTTCGCGCGAGCGGATCAACGCTGGCTGCTCGGCGGGGCTCTCACCTTGCAAAGAGCGTTCAGCCCAGCTTTGCGTGAGCTGCAAACGCTCACGCAGTGCCGCGAGCAGATCACGATAAGGGGTGCGGCTGTCCTTGCCGACGAGGTCCATCAGTTCCGCGCTCGCTTCACTCATGCTCAGCGCCTGACCGAGCGCGTTGACGTCACGCAGATAGAACTCCGCCGCGCGGCGGCGTCCCAGCAACAGTACCTGCCGGGTCACTGCCGCCGTCACGTTCGGATTGCCATCGCGATCACCGCCCATCCACGAGAAGAAGCCCAACGTGTGCGCATCGGGCGGTAATGGCTGGCCCACATGCTCGAGACTCAAACGATCCAACTGTCGCAACACGGCAGGCAAGGCAGTCCACAGGCTGTGTTCGATGACGGCAAAGCCCCACTTGGCTTCATCGACTGCACTTGGACGATCATCGCGAATTTCGTTCGTATGCCAGATTTCTTCCACGAGGCGCATGAGGTCTTCGCGTGCCTGCGCCTGTTCGGCGCCGGTGAGATCCTTGCGCGCGAGCTGGCTCAGGGTATGCGCGATCTTGTCGTATTTTTGAATCAACGTTCGCCTTGCGACTTCGGTGGGGTGAGCGGTGAGCACCAGTTCGATGCGCAAGTCGCGCAAGGTAGCAGCAAGGGCATCCTTGCCGCATTTGCGGGACAGTTCGGCAAGCGTGGGGCCGAGGCGTTCTGGAGAGGCGTCTTCGACGCCTTGGAAATAAAGTTGCTCGGCAATGTTGGCGAGATTGAGAAACTGGTTGAAGGCGCGCGCGATCGGGAGCACGTCGGCGTCGGGCAGACGCCCCAATGCGGCGATCAATGGTTGGTAGTCGACGCTTGCGTCCTCGGCTTGCTGCGCCAAGGTCTTCGAGAGATTGCGGATCTCTTCGATCTTCCTGAAGAGCTGGGGACCGTGATGCTCGAGTATGGTCGTGCCGAGCTGATCACCCAACAGTCGCACCTGGTCGCGCAGTGTTTCCGGCAATAGCGAATGCATCCCTAGACGTCCTGAATCGAGACCCGAGCCGCATCATTAACACGAGCGACTGCTCATAACTTCCCTGAAACAAGCAAAACCGGGGCCAGGGTGGAAAAGGGGAGCGCGCGGTGGGAGTCTGCCGTTTGGAGCGTAGGCAGTGGTCTGGGTGAAGTCGAAGTGTGCAGTGGTAACGTGATCGAAGTCCGTGCGTTGTGTGGTTGCTCGGAAAGGCGTGGCGTAAGCGATATCGCTGTTGGGCTTCGCTGCGCTCGGGCGCCAGCCTACGATGGCGCCAACCTACGACAGTGCCGCCTCCTGCGATTCAGTTTATGAACAAAAGAAAACCCCGCCGAAGCGGGGTTTCTGGTAATGCGGAACGAAAGGGCGCTTATTCGTTCAGGGCGAAGCAGTAGAAGTAGCCGTTGCCACCGGAAGCGCGCAGCTGTTCCTGGCTGCAGCCACGGCTGTTGTGCGCAGCGTTCCAGGATTCGGCCATCGGGCCACCACCGACGCGGTCGAGGTGACCTACCACGGCAGCGCCGTCACCGTTCGAAGTCCAGTTGTTGCAGGTGAATTCGCTGGCGGTGCCGTCGGGGTTGCTGCCGGTGAGGATGTCGTGTTCGTTCGGCGTATCACCCACGCCGTTCACCGTGCCGCCTTTTTCGGTGAGCGAGTTCTGCTTGTTCAGCAGGACGTTGCTGTAGTGCAGATGGTCGACGCTGCGGGCAACGAGCGTGCCATTGACGTTGTACCAGGGGCCGGTGCCGATGCGGTCCTTGGCGTTCACACCGCCCGGACCATTGGTGCTGAGGTAGGCACGCCAGGTCTTGGTGGAACCCACGGCTTCGGCCAGTGCCTGACAGTGGGCATCGGCGCCTTCGAGGCCGCCGAGGTTGGCGCCGTCACCTTTGCCTACGCTGGTGACGAAGAAACTCATGCTGGTGTCTTGCGGAGGCTGCTGGCCACCTTGCTGGGCGAAGGCGGGAACGCTGAGCGCGAGCAGCGAGCAGGCGAGTGTCAATGCGTGCGGTTTCATGGAAGTCCCTCTGTAATTTTTGTGTGCCTGATCGGTTCGTAAAGTTCAGGCCAGGCTGCCTGAGGTCGCGCGGAAAGTCACACAGCATTCCGCTATTGTCAAGCGCTGTGCCTGAGCGAACGCTAGAGTCGCGCGACGCCCGTCGTTGCCGTTTCAGAGGGAATACCAGGAAAACACTATGCCGAAAGAATACAACCAACCGTCCAGTTACCTGCGCCGCGCGCTCCTGGGGGCCGTACCCGCACTGATGCTGAGCCGTTTCGCGCAAGCGCAGGGCACCTCCGGCATCCGTCTGCGCAAACTGCATAATTTCGAAATCCGTGTCAGCGACGTCGACAAGAGCGTCCGCTTTTACCAGGACATGTTCGGCATGCCGGTGCAGGCGCGTCATGATGGTCGCGTGATGCTGAAGATCGGTGAGACGAATCAGTTCATGGCGATCCGTCAGTTGCAGGGCAGCGAACGTCCCGGCATCACCTACATCGGTTACACCGTCGACGACTTCGACATCGGTCGTCTGCAGGAGTCGCTCAAGCGTCTGGGCTTCAAGGTGATCGATGCTCCCGATCCGTCCTTGCCCGGTCTCGACAACGCCATGAGTACCTGGGTGCGCATGCGCGGTGATACGCCGGAACTTTATTTCTCCGATGAGCGCGGCTTGATCGTGCAGCTCAGCGATCCGAGCTACTGCGGTGGCACTGGTCCGTTGGGTGCGAACTGCCCGGCGCCGGAAGTGCCCGCACCGGGTCTCTTCCGTCTGGACGAACTCAACCACTTCACCGCCTTCGTCAGCGATGGCGCTGCGGCGAACGAGTTCTATCAGCAGACCTTCGGTCTGAGCGTACAGGCCTACCAGGGGCCGGGCTCACCGGTGACCGGCATTGGCGATGGCCGTCAGTTCGTGATGTATGCGGGCCCCGGCGGTGGTGCACGTACTCCGGCCAACCTGCACCACGGTTCCTTCAACATTCATGACTTCGACGTCGATCAGGTGATCGCGAAGTTGAACGGCTATGGCTTCAGCCCGCGGCCGGAGGGGCAGCAGCAGACTTCGCCCTTGATGCACTACATCAGCCTGCGTCCGCCGGAACGCGGCGGCGCGCCCGGTGGTACGCCGGAGCTCTATTTCACGGATCCCGACAACATCCTGATGCAGATGCAGCACACGACGTACTGCGGTGGCGGTGGGGTGCTCGGCTCCGAGTGCCTCAACAACGGCTGATTTCTTGGCACGCAGGAACGGCCTCTTATCCAAACGGGTAAGAGGCCGTTTGTTTTGGGGTGAAAAAATTCAGCGATTCGCAGCGTGCAAACGCGCAGCGAATAAATCGACGAGCAAGTCGGTGTGTGAGAGGAAGGGACTGTGGTCGCTCTCGATCTGCAACAGTTCCTGGCACGATTGCCTGCGCAACATCGAGCGTTGTTGCCAAAGAGGAATCACCGCATCGCGTGTGCAACAGACATAGGTGCGTGGCACCTGCGCGAAATTTTCTGCGACGAGTTTGACCTTGCCCGCGAGGGGCAAGGTGGCTTGCACGGCAAGCTTCGCTGCTGCCGTAGCAGCCAGTTCCGTTGATGCATCGCCGTAGAAGAGTGAGGCAGCGACCGCGGGATCGATGCTGCAACTGCGCTTGTCTTCACTCATGCGCAGCGCGGTTTCGATCGGTAATTCAGCCTTGTTTTCCGCACGTGCGAGTGCCATCAGATCGAACACGCTTTCACCATCGCGTGGCAGATAGGCGCATAGATAGATGGCTTCGCGAATGAGGGCAGGGAAGTCACTCGAACATTGCGCCAGCACCATGCCGGCCATGCTGTGGCCGACGACGATGGCAGGCGCCGACAGTTCTTGCAGCAGCGCCTGGACACTTTCCACGTAACGGCGCAGTGAAACTTTCTGCAGTGGCAAGCTACTGGCGCCGTGCCCCGGCAGATCAGGCGCAAATACGTCCAAACCTTGTTCGCGCAGTCGTGCTACGACCGGAGTCCAGATCGCGCCGCTGTGCCAGGCGCCGTGCAGCAAGATGAGGGGCGGCGTGCTCATGTCCGTGTTCCGCTCACGCCGCGATGAGGTTGCTGATGCTTGGGGCGGCACTCAACCCTGTGGGCCTTTGTTGTCTTCCTTGCCGTTGCCTTCTTCGCCTTCACCATGGTTGAGATCATGGTTCATCTCCAGTGCAGGCGCAGCAGCGCGGGGCTTGCCCACTTTCACGGCAGGAATGCCGGCCACGGTGGTGTGAGGTTCGACGTCACGCAGCACCACGGAACCAGCGGCAATCTTGGCGCCTTCGCCGATGACCACATTGCCGAGCACGATCGCGCCGGCGCTGAGCAAGACGCCAGAGCGGATCTTGGGGTGGCGGTCTCCCTTCTCCTTACCTGTACCACCGAGCGTCACACCCTGCAGGATCGAGATGTTGTCGTCGAGCACACAGGTTTCGCCGATGACGATGCCGGTGGCGTGGTCGACGAGAATGCCCGAGCCGATGCGGGCGGCGGGATGGATGTCGACGGTGAACACCTGCGATATCTGGCTCTGCATGAAGAGCGCCATCGCAGTGCGGCCCTGATTCCACAACCAATGCGCCACGCGGTAGGCCTGCAGCGCCTGGAAACCCTTGAAATAGAGCAGGGCAGTGGAGTAGTGACGTACGGCCGCGTCACGTTCGCGCACAGCGCGCAGGTCGTTTTCCATTGCGGTGACGATGCCGGGGTCGCTGCGATGCGCCTCGAGGATCACCTGACGGATCGTCTCTTCCATCATGTCGCTGCAGCAGAGCTTGCTGGCCAAGAGGTCAGCGATGGCGGACGAGAGTGTCTCGTGTTGAAGAATGCGGCGCGAAAAGTAGCCGCCCATCTCGGGTTCTTCGAACACCTGGGCCGATACTTCGTCGCGGATGATTTTCCACAGATCGCTCATCTTCTCCCCCTCGAGAGCACGGAAGGTCGGCGATTCTAGTCAGGCATAGGAAGCAAGTCCAATGCGTAGATTCCCTCATCCCGTGCTCAGCCTGCCGGTGCCAGGGGTTCCGCAAATCCCCGTTTAGCTGTTATCTTCGCGCCCCCGTAATCGCAGTGGTTTCAGTCCACGGCTCTTTCCGGAAGTTCCCAACCCATGCCAATCAACAACGTGGCGGTCATTGGCGGTGGCAGTTTTGGCACCGTGATCGCCAACATCATCGCCCACAACGGTCACTACACTCATCTATGGATGCGCGACGCGGAGCAGGTCGAGTCGCTCAACGTCACCCGTCAGAACCAGCAATATCTTCCCGGCTACGACATCCATGAGATGGTGCGCGCTTCACACGATCTGAGCGCAGTAGTGAGGGAAGCCGAGCTCATCTTCGTTGCGGTGCCGAGCAGCAGCTTCCGTTCCGTCGTCAAACAGATGAAATCCGACCTGCGCCCCGGCGTGATTCTCATCAGCGCCACCAAGGGCATCGAGGCGGTGACATTCAAACTGATGAGTCAAATTCTCGCCGAGGAAGTTCCCGACGCGCGCATCGGTGTGCTGAGCGGCCCCAACCTCGCCAAGGAAATCGCGCAGCGCAGTCCCACCGGCACCGTGGTGGCCAGCAACGATGGCGAAGTGCGTCACCTCGTGCAGGTCATCCTGCGCTCGGAAACCTTCCGCGTCTATGCCAATGACGACATGCTCGGCGTCGAACTCGGCGGCTCGTTGAAGAACATCTATGCCATCATCGCGGGTCTGGCCGCATCGAGCGGCATGGGCACCAACACGATTTCGATGTTGATCACCCGCAGTCTCACCGAGATGGCGCGCTTCGGTGTGTGCATGGGGGCCGACCCCATGACCTTCCTCGGTCTCTCCGGCGTGGGCGACCTGGTGGTCACCTGTACCTCGCCGCTGAGCCGCAACTATCGCGTCGGCAAGGCGCTGGCCGAAGGCAAGGACATCGACAAGATCATCGAAGAGCTTGGTCAGGTGGCCGAGGGCGTCAACACGCTCAAGCAGGTGAAGGAGCGGGCCGACGAGTTGAAGGTACCGATGCCACTGTGTGCATCGCTGTACGAGATCATCTATAACAAGGCCCCCATCGACCATATAATCGCGTCGCTGATGCTCGAGGAGACCGAGCTCGACGTCGAATTCGAAGTCGGTCGCGCCAAGCGTTTGAGTCGCTAGCATCACGAGCCCCGAACCTAAGAAGAGGTAAAAGAGAGATGTCTCTCAACCAGGACCAGATCAAACGCAATCTGCTCTCGCCCGATACGTGGCTGCGCATCCTGTTGATGGCGGGCTTCGCAGTGGCGGCCTGGTTGACCATCCTCGTGTTGGCGGTGATCGTGCTGGGGCAGGCGATCCTCGTCCTCATCACGGGCTATCCCAATGCGAACCTGCAACGTTTCGGCTTGATCGCTGGCGCCTATCTCTTCGAGATCGTTCAGTTCCTACTGTTCAATACCGAAGACAAACCCTTCCCGTTCGCACCTTTCCCTGATCCGCCTGCTTCCGAGAGCGTTGCAGAGCAGGTCGACGACGTCATCACCGAAGATGACGACGCCGACTGGGAAAGAGGTCAGGGCGCCGGACAGACGGTGCCGGGTTTCGAACCAGAACCGCCGCGCACGACAGATCCCACACCATGAACCTCTATCTGATGCGGCATGGTGAGGCGCAGGCACATGCCGCCAGCGACAAACTGCGGCAGCTCACCCAACGCGGCATCGATGACGTTCGCATGGTGGCGCGGCAGCTTGCCAGCAAGGGAGTAGTACTCGATCGTTGCATTGCCAGTCCCTATCTTCGCGCGCAACAGACCGCCACCGAATTCCTGAAGGAATTGCGCAGCGACCTGGAGCTGCAGACGGAGGAACTATTGGCTCCGTCCACGCGTCCGAGCGAGCTCGTGACCTTCTTGCAACACGTGCAGGGCGAACATGTTCTGCTCGTCACTCACAATCCCCTGGTGTCCGAAGTGCATGCGTTGCTCACACGCGGAGCAACCGATGAACTGCGGGTCATGGGCACTTCTGAACTCGTCTGTATTTCGTTCGAGGTCGTCGGCCTCGGTACGGGAACGACGCAATATCGCCTATTGCCGAGCGATCACGCCTGGCACGACTGAGTTACATGTCGCACAACAATCTCGCGGAAGAGTTCGCGCTCGAACTGCACGAGCGCATCGTGGCTGGTAAGACCTGGGGTGCGCCCACGGCCACTCCGGTATTGGCTTTACATGGTTGGCGCGACAACGCCGGCACCTTCGATCGGCTCGCACCGTTGCTCGCCGACGAGTTGCGCGTGATTGCGATGGATTTTCCCGGGCATGGCCGCTCCTCGCCGCGCCATCGCGACGGCACCTACGAGATCTGGTCCTACACCGAAGACGTACTGGGTGTGCTCGATGCCCTTGGTTTCGAGCGCATTACCTTGCTCGGGCATTCGATGGGGGCGGCGGTGGCCTGTCTGTTTGCCGCAGCTTTTCCCGACAGGGTCGAGCGCATGGTGATGCTCGATGCGATTGGGCCCTTGTCGGTAAGCCCGGATGAAGCGCCCGGGCAATTGCGTCGCTCCTTGCTGCAGAAGCGCGAATGGAAGCCGCAGGAACGCAGCTATTACCCGAGTCGTGACGCGGCGATCGAAGCGCGCGCCCGGGTCGGTCTGGAATTTTCGTCGGCGGAGATGTTGGCCAATCGCAACCTGGGACAGGACGAGCAGGGTTGGTTCTGGCAGAGCGACCGCCGCCTCGCGCGCTCCAATCCTCTCAGCATGACGGAGACGCAGGTGCAGGCCTTCCTGCGTCAGATCCAGTGTCCCGTACTGCTCGTGAAAGCCACCGGCGGCAACTACTGGCAGCATCACGCAACCAACTATCAGCAGCGCATCGACTGCTTCCCCAACATCGAAGTCGTGGAACTACCCGGTCATCACCATCAACACCTCGAAGGTCAGGTGGAAGAGGTGGCGCAGGTGGTGAGGCAATTTCTGTCTCGTTGATCAAGCGTCGGTTGGGTGCGTTGTAGGTCGGATGAGGACTAGCATTCATGGTGCATTGCGCCATGCGTGGGCCGAACGCACCCGGCCATGCCGGGTGGCTCAAACAGCGTAGCGATCCAACGTGGAATCAGCGAAGTTCTTGCACGGCGGGACCGAATCCTCACCAACTCCAAGGCCACACCAGACGACGCATGTTGGGCTTCGGCTTTGCCTCAGCCCAACCTACGAACCTATGGATTGCGTATCGCTTTTGGTTTTGGAATGAAGTGATGAAAACCGGCTGGGGTCAGCGGATCAGGGACAGGAACTCGTTGCGGGTGCTCTGACGATCGCGGAAACCGCCGAGCATGCACGAGGTGGTCATGATCGAGTTCTGCTTCTCGACGCCGCGCATCATCATGCACATGTGCTGCGATTCGATGATCACGCCCACGCCTTTCGCGCCGGTTTTTTCCATGATGGCTTCGGCGATCTGCTGCGTCAGTTGCTCCTGGATCTGCAGGCGACGCGCGAACATGTCGACGATGCGCGCGACCTTGGACAGACCCAGCACCACACCGTCGGGCAGGTAGGCCACGTGGCACTTGCCGATGAAGGGCAAGAGGTGATGTTCGCAGAGGGAATAGAGCTCGATGTTCTTCACGATCACCATCTCGTTGGAGGTGGTGGGAAACAGCGCGCCGTTGATGATCTCATCGATGTTCTGCTGGTAGCCGCGCGTAAGAAAACGCATGGCCTTGGCAGCGCGCTCCGGCGTGCCGACCAGCCCTGGACGGGTGAGATCCTCGCCAATCTCGGCGATGATTTTTTCGTAGGCGTCTTTCATAGGCATACTTCTGGATTGCGGATAAACTGCGCACCCTACGCCAATAGCCAGACAGGGTAAAGTAGTTCAATGGGGTCCGAGCAGCGTCTCAGCGCACAAGAATATCTCGAGCGGTGCGCCACCAGGATGGATGAAGCCGGCCTCTTTTTCGGCCATGGCACCGACAATGCCTGGGACGAGTCCTGCTGGCTGCTGGAGACTCTCCTCAAGCGCCATGGTGTGCAGGACATCCATGCCGACCTTGTGCTGGATCCCGCCGTCGTGGCCGAGGCGGACGCTCTCCTGGAGCAGCGCCTCGCCACCCGAAAGCCGCTCGCCTATCTATTGAAGGAAGCCTGGTTTTGCGGCCTGCCGTTCTATGTCGACGAGCGCGTCCTCGTGCCGCGTTCGCCGATCGCGGAGTTGATCCGCAATGGCTTCGATCCGCTGGTGAAAACGCCACCGAAACGCGTGCTCGATCTCTGTGCCGGTAGCGGCTGCATCGGCATTGCCTGTGCCTTGGCCTTCGAAGATGCGGAGGTCGTGCTGTCCGATATTTCCGAGGACGCACTGGCGGTGTCGCGCGTGAATGTCGAGCGACACGGGGTGCAGGGACGCGTACGGCTGGTGCAGTCGGATCTTTTCGATACCGTCGAGGGGCGCTTCGATCTCATCGTCACCAATCCGCCCTACGTGGCGCAGGACGAGTACGAAGAACTGCCGGATGAATTCAAACGCGAGCCGGTGCTTGGTCTGGTAACGGAAGAACAGGGGCTGGCCATTCCGCTCGCGATTCTGGCGAAGGCAGCCGACCATCTGGAGCCGGGCGGCGTGCTCGTGCTCGAGACCGGCGCCACCTGGGAACTGCTCGCCGAACGGCGTCCGGATCTGCCGTTCCTCTGGCTCGAGTTCGAGCACGGTGGGGAAGGTGTCTGTGCCCTCACACGCGAGCAGCTGCTCGCGCATCGTCGCTAATCGCGCTGCTGCCGCAAGAGCGCGGCGAAAGCTTCGGCGGCCTTACTGAGACTGCGCTGCGCATGGCGTATCGCCACCAGATGACGCTCCAGTTTCACTCCCTCCACTTCAAGAACCTTCACCGAATCATCCTGCAGCATCGTCGCGGGCAAGACGCTCCATGAGGTTCCCACTGCCACCAGGGCCTTGAGTGTTTCCAGGTAGTCGGTGCTGAGGTCGGTGTCGATCGTCAGCGGCACACCGCGTGCAGCGAAGAGCTCACGCACGATGCGTCCCGTATAGAAGCGCGCGTCCGGCAGCAGGGCAGGATAGAGCGAGAGGTCGTCCAATTGCAGCGGCGCCGCGTGCTGCAGCAGCGGATGGTCGGGTGCCACCACGATGTGCAGACGGTCCAGCCAGATCCTTTCCACCACGACGCCGTCCGGATCTTCCTCGGTCGTCACGCCGATGTCCGCTTCTCCCTGTCGCACGGCGTGATGCGCTTCCTGTGAGTTGAGGAAGCGCAGCTTCAGGGTTACTTCGGGGTAGAGCCGCTTGTATTCACGCAGGACTGCGGGAAGGCGGTGCAGACCGATGTGATGGCTGGTGGCGACGGTGAGTGTCCCTCGTACGGCGGTGGCGAGATCGGCGAGCGCCTGCACGCTGCTGTCCATCAGACCCAGGATCTGGCGCGCATAGGGGAGCAGGCACTTGCCGGCTTCGGTCAGGAGCAACCGCCGCCCGATGCGATCGAACAGTGGCTGTCCCAATTGTTCTTCCAGGGTCTGGAGGCGTCTGGTGACAGCGGGTTGGGTCAGAAACAGCCGTTCGGCGGCGCGTGAGACCGATTCCTCTTCCGCAACTGCCACGAAGGCTTTGAGCTGGTGGGTATCCATGCTCAAAGTTTATACAAAATATGAATAATATGAATTTGTTTTATCGATTGCGGGGCAGTAGGCTACGCGACTTCAAAGTTCCGGGGCGCAAAGTGTCGTGGTGCCCGGGGCTCTCTAGGGCTATAATGCCGCGCTTTTTTTTCGCGCTGGTGCTGGGAAAAACCGTATGTCTGGCAATAGTTTCGGCAAGCTGTTCTGTGTGACCACTTTCGGTGAAAGTCACGGTCCTGCGCTCGGCTGCATCGTCGACGGTTGCCCTCCCGGTTTGCCGCTCAGCGAAGCCGACCTGCAGCACGATCTCGACCGCCGCCGGCCCGGCACTTCGCGCTTCACCACCCAGCGCCAGGAACCGGACCAGGTGCGCATTCTCTCCGGCGTCTTCGAAGGAGTGACCACGGGTACCCCGATCGGCCTTCTGATCGAGAACGTCGACCAGAAGAGCAAGGACTACTCCAAGATCAAGGATCTGTTCCGCCCGGCGCACGCGGACTACACCTACACCCACAAGTACGGCATTCGCGACTATCGCGGTGGTGGCCGCTCCTCCGCCCGCGAAACCGCGATGCGCGTGGCGGCCGGTGCCATCGCCAAAAAATACCTGCGTGAGCAGGGCATCACGATCCGCGGTTATCTGTCGCAGCTCGGTCCCATCAAGATCGAAACGGTGGATTGGGATCAGGTGGATCAGAATCCCTTCTTCTGTCCCGACCCCAACAAGGTGCCGGAGATGGAAGCCTACATGGCAGCTCTCAACAAGGAGGGCAATTCCATCGGCGCCAAGATCACGGTGGTTGCCAGTGGTGTGCCGGTGGGCTTGGGCGAACCGATCTTCGATCGCCTCGACGCCGACCTCGCCCACGCCATGATGAGCATCAATGCCGTGAAGGGCGTGGAGATCGGTGCCGGTTTCGGCGTGGTGGAGCAGAAGGGCACGGAGCACCGCGACGAGATGACGCCGCAAGGTTTTCTCAGCAACAACGCCGGCGGCATCCTGGGTGGCATCAGCAGTGGGCAGGACATCATCGTCCACCTCGCACTGAAACCTACGTCGAGCATCAGGATTCCAGGCCAAACGATTGACGTGGAAGGAAATCCTGCCGAGATCGTGACCACTGGTCGTCACGATCCCTGCGTCGGTATCCGCGCCACGCCGATCGCCGAGGCGATGATGGCGCTGACCCTGATGGATCACTTCCTGCGCCACCGTGCGCAGAACAGCGGGGTCCAGGTACGAACGCCGGTGATTGCGGCGCAGGCGCCCACCGAAGACTAGGAATCACTTTAAATATTGGCTTTAACTGTTTGAAATAAGAGAACTATATGGCTGGCAAAACCCTTTACGACAAACTCTGGGAATCGCACCTGGTCAAGGAGCTCGACAACGGTACGTCCCTGATCTACATCGACCTGCACTTCCTGCACGAAGTGACCTCGCCCCAGGCTTTCGAAGGTCTGCGTCTTGCCGGCCGCAAGCCCTGGCGCGCTTCTGCCAACATGGCGACGCCGGACCACAACGTGCCCACCACCACCAATGAGCGTTCGCGTGGTGTGGAAGGCATCGTGGATCCGATCTCGCGCATCCAGGTCAAGACTCTTGACGACAACTGCAACGACTTCGGCATCACCGAGTTCGGCATCGAGGACAGCCGCCACGGCATCGTGCACGTGATCGGGCCGGAGCAGGGCCGCACCCTGCCGGGCATGACCATCGTCTGTGGTGACTCCCACACTTCCACCCACGGCGCCCTCGGCGCGCTGGCGCACGGCATCGGTACCAGCGAAGTGGAGCACGTGCTGGCCACTCAGTGTCTGGTGCAGCGCAAGGCCAAGAACATGCTGGTCAAGGTGAACGGCAAACTGAAACCCGGTGTGACCGCCAAGGATGTGATCCTGGCCATCATCGGCAAGATCGGCACCGCCGGCGGCACGGGCTACACCATCGAATTCGCGGGCGACGTGATCCGTGATCTTTCGATCGAAGGCCGTATGACCGTGTGCAACATGGCGATCGAAGCCGGTGCCCGCGCTGGCATCGTGGCCGTCGACGACAAGACCATCGAATACCTGAAAGGCCGTCCCTATGCCCCGAAAGGCGAGCAGTGGGAGCAGGCTGTCGCCGCCTGGCGCAACCTGGTGAGCGATGCGGACGCCGTGTTCGACACCGTGGTGGAACTCGATGGCGGCGAGATCGTGCCGCAGGTGAGCTGGGGTACCTCGCCGGAGATGGTGGCGCCGGTTACCGGCGTGGTGCCGGATCCGGCCAGCGCGCCTACCGAAGCCAAGCGCAACAACTATCAGCAGGCCCTCAAGTACATGGGCCTCGAGCCGGGTACGCCGATCACCGAGATCAAACTGGATCGCGTGTTCATCGGTTCCTGCACCAACTCGCGCATCGAAGACCTGCGCGCCGCCGCTGCGGTGGTGAAAGGTCGCAAGGTGGCCAGCAACATCAAACAGGCGCTGGTGGTGCCGGGTTCGGGGTTGGTGAAGGCGCAGGCCGAGAAAGAGGGTCTGCACCAGATCTTCATCGAAGCTGGTTTGGAATGGCGTGAGCCGGGTTGCTCCATGTGCCTGGCCATGAACGCCGACCAGTTGGGGCAGGGCGAGCACTGTGCTTCCACCTCCAACCGCAACTTCGAAGGGCGTCAGGGCTTCGGTGGCCGTACGCATCTGGTGAGCCCCGCCATGGCAGCGGCCGCTGCGGTATTCGGCCACTTCGTGGATGTGCGTGAAGTCGAGCTTCACTAATTGAATCAATCGATTAACGAATAAAGTTAAAGTTAACTATGAAAAGTTTTGTCAAGGAAAAAGGCTTGGTGCTGCCGCTGGATCGCGCCAACGTCGATACCGACTACATCATCCCCAAGCAGTTTCTGAAGTCGATCAAGCGCACCGGCTTCGGCAAGAACCTGTTCGACGAGGCGCGTTACCTCGACAAGGGTGAGCCGGATCAGGATTGCAGCAAGCGTCCGCTGAACCCCGATTTCGTGGTCAACCAGCCGCGTTACCAGGGGGCTTCCATCCTGTTGGCGCGCGAAAACTTCGGCTGCGGTTCCAGCCGTGAGCACGCGCCCTGGGCGCTCGACGACTTCGGTATCCGCGCCATCATCGCGCCGAGCTTCGCCGACATCTTCTTCAACAACTGTGTGAAGAACGGCATCCTCTGCATCGTGCTGGACGAAGCCACGGTCGATCAGTTGTTCCAGGAAACCTTCGCGCAGGAAGGCTACGCGCTGGACATCGACCTCGAGGCGCAGACCATCACCAAGCCCGATGGCAGCAAGATCTCCTTCGAAGTGGAACCCTCGCGCAAACACGTGCTCCTCAATGGTCTGGACGACATCGGCCTGACCATGCAGCACGCCGAGGACATCAAGGCCTTCGAACAGCGCTGGCGTGAACGTTCGCCCTGGCTGTTCGCCTGAGCCGCTTCGCTGAGGCAACCGGCGGCGGCCGGTAATCCGCCGGAGCTGTGACGCCCTGGGCCAACCCCGGGGCGTGTTCGTTAGTCAAACCTTGTGTGGGTCATTGGGCCCGGAGTTAAAAGCATGAGCAGCGTAGGGAAGCAGTTCGATGTCGCGGTCGTCGGTGCCACCGGTGCGGTGGGCAAGACCATGGTCCGCATCCTGGAGGAGCGTAAATTCCCCGTTCGTAACCTGTATTTGTTGGCGAGCGAGCGCAGCGTTGGGGAAACACTGACCTTCAACAACAAGCAAATCGCCGTCGAAAATCTCGCTGACTTCGATTTCAGCAAGGCGCAGATCGGCCTCTTCTCCGCCGGTGCCAGCGTATCCGCTGTCTATGCTCCGAAGGCTGGCGCGGCCGGCTGCATCGTGATCGACAACACTTCGCAGTTCCGTTACGACGACGACATCCCGCTCGTCGTGCCGGAAGTGAACCCGCACGCGATCGCGCGCTACAAGCCGCGCAACATCATCGCCAACCCGAACTGCTCCACCATCCAGATGCTGGTGGCGCTGAAGCCGATTCACGACAAGGTGGGCATCGCGCGCATCAACGTCGCGACCTATCAGAGTGTGTCGGGCACCGGCAAGGAAGCGATCGAGGAACTGGCCGCGCAGACCGCGCAGCTGCTCAACGGCCGCGAGCCGGAGATCAGCGTCTATCCGAAGCAGATCGCGTTCAACGTGCTGCCGCAGATCGACGTGTTCCAGGACAACGGCTACACCAAAGAAGAAATGAAGATGGTTTGGGAAACCCAGAAGATCATGGAAGACCCGAACATCCTCGTGAACCCGACCTGCGTACGCGTGCCGGTGTTCTATTCGCACTCCGAAGCCGTGCACATCGAAACCCGCGAGAAGATCACGGTGGAAGAAGTGCGCGAACTGTTGTCCAAGGCGCCTGGCGTGAAACTGCTCGACAAGCGCGAGCCCGGTGGTTATCCGACGCCGATTCCGGAAGGCACCGATCACGACGAAACCTGGGTGGGCCGTATCCGCAAGGACATCAGCCATCCGAACGGTATCAACCTGTGGGTGGTGTCCGACAACCTGCGCAAAGGCGCTGCACTGAACTCCGTGCAGATCGCCGAGGTGTTGATAAGAGACTACCTCTGATTGATACTTGCGGCCTGTTTTGAAAGTACTTCTTTAGCACTTTCGGCAGGCTCGCAAGGCTGGTCCATCCCGCAGGGTCAGTGGATCGCGGCCCGCCACTTTCGGCACCGAGCGTGGCGGCTGCCTTGGCTGAATGGATGGACACCTAATGCAAGCTGTCAACTCTTCGCATCGCAAACAGGCCGGTCGCTTCATTCGAAGCGCCGGCCTGTTTCCGTTTGCGCGCCACGCGCTCACCGCTGCACTCGCTGCGCTGCTTTTTTCCAGCGCGCTTCACGCCGCCGAGGCACAAAGCTCGCGTGATCAACTGATACTGCTCGAGAACGAACCGGCTGCCGAAGCTGGCGATGAAGATCTCGCTGCCACCATCGCACGTCTCGAAACCGAGTTGATGTTGAGCGAGGAGCGTCTCGATCGTGCGCAGCTCGAATATCAGGAATTGAGCGAACGCTTGACGATGCTCGATCAACAGGTGGCACTCCTGCGCAACGTCATCGAGGTCGAACACGAACGTCTCGCGCAACTGCAGATGGAGCTCGCGCAGCAGAATGAAGCAGCGGCGCGTGCTGCGTTGGAGCGGGGCAGTGGGCTCGGCGATCTGTTCGGCGCCAACACCGGTTTCCTCGCGGGGCTCGGTGGTCTGGTCATCATCGTGTTGGGTCTGTTGCTGATGGGCAATGCGCGGCGGCGCAAGGCCGTTGCCGAAGCCGAGGCCTTCACACTCGAGCCGGTTGCTGCCGACGAAGCAGAGACGGAAAACGTCGTTGCGAGGGAGAACCGTGCGGTTGCGGAAGAAGCGAGCGCAGCGGCTGAACCAGCGCAGCAGCAGGTGGCGACGAGCGAACTCGAGGTGAACCCCGAGGATCTCGTGTTCGACGACACCATGGTGTTCGACGACGTGGAGGACGAACCGGCGCCGGAAGTGAACAAGATCGATCTCGCCACCGCCTACATGGCGATGGGCAACCGCGAAGGAGCGCAGAAGCTGTTGGACGAGGTACTCGTCGAAGGCACGCCCGAGCAACAGGAAGAAGCAAGGCGTCTCAAGGTGCGCTGGTGGGCTTCCGCCTACAGCCAGTAGTTCATGGATACAGCAGTTCCTCCTTCCGAAGTGGCCGCAACGCCGGCTCCCACCACCCGTCGCATCGCACTCTGCGTCGAATACAACGGCGCGGCCTTTCGCGGCTGGCAGGCGCAACTCAATCAGAATCATCCGACGGTGCAGGAAGCGCTCGAGCGCGTATTGTCAGGCGTGGCCGCGCATCCTCTGCGCGTGAACTGTGCCGGGCGCACCGATGCCGGCGTGCATGCCACCTGGCAGGTGGTGCATTTCGATACGACGGCGGAGCGTCCGCTCAAGGCCTGGGTACGTGGTGCCAATGCGCGTCTGCCACGTCAGATCGCGGTGCGTTGGGCGCAGGAAGTCGCTCCGGAATTCCACGCACGTTTCAGTGCCACGAGTCGCCGCTATCGCTACGTCATTCACAACCAGCCCGCGCGCGCCGCGCGCTTGACCGAACTCGTTGCTTCGCACCACGCGCCGCTCGATGCCGAACGCATGCACGAAGCGGGGCAGTACCTGATCGGTGAGAAGGATTTCAGCGCCTTCCGGGGCGCGGCCTGTCAGTCACGTACGCCGATGCGCAACGTCACGGAACTGACTGTGCGTCGCCATGGCAGCTACGTCTTCCTCGAAATCGAAGCGAATGCCTTTCTGCTGCACATGGTGCGCAACATCGTGGGCGTGATGCTGTGGATCGGTGATGGGCGGCGTGAGCCGATCTTCATGAAGGAACTCCTGGAAGGACGCGACCGCACCAAGGCTGCGCCCACGGCTCCGCCAGAAGGTCTCACCTTGATCGGCGTACGCTATCCCGCGCACTTCGGTCTGCCCGAGCCGGATTGGAACGCGTTGCCGATCGTCTGAGTTCGCGCTCAGTCTTCCAGGCTGCGGCTGCGTGTTTCGGGTACGAAGAGCAGACCGATCACGAAGGTCGCCAGTGCGATTGCCACCGGGTACCACAATCCACTGAAGATGTTGCCGTTCTGCGCCACGATGGCGAAGGCCGTCGTCGGCAACAGGCCCCCGAACCAGCCGTTGCCGATGTGATAGGGCAGAGACATCGAGGTATAGCGGATGCGCGTGGGGAAGAGCTCCACCAACACCGCGGCGATCGGGCCGTAGACCATCGTCACGTAGATCACCAGCAAGGTCAGGATCAGGATCACCAAGGGTTTGTTGATCGCATTCGGATCGGCGGCGATAGGGTAGTCGTGTGCTGCCAAAGCGTCGCGCAGTGCCTGGCGGAACGGCGCATCGCCTTCGGCGGCAGTGGGCACGCTCAGCTCCGTATCACCGATGCGTACGATGGCGCGGCCGTTGGTGGGGCTGCTGTCGTAATTCACCGAGGCTTCGGCCAAGGCCTGCTTGGCGATGTCACAGCTCGAGGTGAAGCGTGCCGTGCCAGTGGGGTTGAACTGGAATGAGCATTCCTCCGGGTCGGCCAGAAGGTGAACGGGGCTGTCGCTCAGTGCCTGTGCCAGGGCGGGGTTGCCTGCGGCCGTCAAAGCCTTGAACAGCGGGAAATAGGTGAGGGCGGCGATCAGGCAGCCGGCGAGGATGATCTTCTTGCGTCCGATGCGGTCGGACAGCCAACCGAAGAAGATGAAGAAGGGTGTGCCCAGGAGCAGCGAAATCCCTACCAGCAGATTGGCCGTCGCGCCGTCGATCTTGAGCGTCTGCGTCAGGAAGAACTGCGTGTAGAACTGGCCCGTGTACCAAACGACCGCTTGGCCGGCGGTCAAGCCAAAGAGCGCGATCAGGACCCACTTCAGATTGCCCCAGCGACCGAAGGCTTCGGTCAGCGGTGCCTTGGAGGTCTTGCCCTGGGCCTTCATGCGCTGGAACACGGGCGATTCCTCGATCGAAAGTCGGATCCACACACTGATCGCGAGCAGGAGCACCGACACCAAGAAGGGAATGCGCCAACCCCAGGCGGTGAAGGCTGCCTCTCCGAGGGCTGTACGGGTGCCGAGTATCACCATCAGGGACAGGAACAGTCCCAATGTGGCCGTGGTCTGAATCCAGGCCGTGTATTCGCCACGGCGCGCTGCGGGCGCATGTTCGGCGACGTAGGTAGCGGCACCACCGTATTCACCGCCGAGCGCCAGGCCTTGCAAGAGGCGCAACGCGATCAAGAGCACCGGAGCGGCGACGCCGATGCTGTCGTAGCTGGGCAGCACGCCGACGCAGAAGGTGGCGGTGCCCATGATGAGGATGGTGATCAGGAATGTGTGTTTGCGTCCGGCGCGGTCACCGAGCCGACCGAACACCAGCGCGCCGAAGGGGCGGACCAGAAAGCCTGCGGCAAAAGCCAGGAGCGCGAAGATGAAGGCGCTGGTGGGATCGAGGTTGGAGAAGAACTGCTGGGCGATGATCGCCGCCAGAGAGCCGTACAGATAGAAGTCGTACCACTCGAATACCGTGCCCAGGGACGACGCCAATACCACCTTGCGTTCCTGCGCGCTCATGCCGACGGCCATGCATCCTCCTTGTCGTTCTTCTTGTTGTCTTTCTTATTGTTGTGCTGGGGTAGGGTGGCAAGCCGACGATCATAGGCTTGGCCTCGGGCTTTTGCTAGAATCCGTCGGCTTTGAAGCCAGAGCTTGCAAGTGCCCTCCCAATCCCGAACCAGAGTCAAGATTTGCGGTCTCACCCGCATCGATGATGCTCGCGCCGCTGCCGATGCTGGCGCCGATGCCATCGGTCTGGTGTTCTATGGACCGAGTCCGCGTGCGGTCAGTCTGGAAACCGCAGCAGCGATTGCCGCCGCCTTGCCGCCTTTCGTCACGGTGGTGGGTTTGTTCGTCAACCCGACACGGGAAGAGGTGGAGCAGACACTGGCGGCAGTGCCGCTGGACCTCTTGCAGTTTCACGGCGATGAAACGCCCGAATTCTGTGAAAGCTTTGCGCGTCCGTATCTCAAGGCGGTGCGCGTGCGGCCGGATACGGATCTCGGGGCCTTTCAGGAACGTTATGCCCGGGCGCGCGGACATCTCTTCGACGCCTGGCACGAAGAACTCTATGGGGGCAGTGGCCAACGCTTCGACTGGCGGCTGCTCGACGCCGCCCGCGATGGCGGCACACGCGGCATTCTGGCGGGCGGTCTCACGCCGGCAAACGTGGCGCAAGCCTGCCGTATGGTAAGACCCTGGGCCGTGGACGTGAGCTCGGGCGTGGAAAGCGCGCCCGGCATCAAATCGGCCGAGCTGATCAATCAATTCATCAAAGAGGTAAACCATGTCTGAGATCGCCAAGGGCGCCAGAGACTACGACTACCCTGACAACCGCGGGCACTTCGGCCCCTATGGCGGCATCTTCGTTGGGGAAACCCTGATGCCGGCGCTCGAGGAGCTCAACCGTCAGTACGCGCGCCTCAAGCAGGATCCGGCATTCTGGGCCGAGTTCGATTACGACCTGGCGCACTACGTCGGTCGTCCGTCGCCGCTGTACTTCGCCGAGCGTCTCACCAAGAAGCTGGGCGGTGCGCAGATCTATCTCAAGCGTGAAGACCTCAACCACACCGGCGCACACAAGGTGAACAACACCATCGGTCAGGCGCTGTTGGCACGCGCCATGGGCAAGACCCGCATCATCGCCGAGACCGGCGCCGGTCAGCACGGCGTGGCCACCGCCACGGTGGCGGCGCGTCTGGGCCTCGAGTGCCACGTCTACATGGGCACCGACGACATCCAGCGTCAGAGTGCCAACGTGTTCCGCATGAAGATGCTGGGCGCCAACGTGGTGGGCGTGGATTCCGGTTCCCGCACGCTGAAAGATGCCATGAATGAGGCCCTGCGCGACTGGGCCACCAACGTCGACAACACCTACTACATCATCGGCACCGTCGCCGGTCCGCATCCCTATCCGATGCTGGTGCGCGACTTCCAGGCCGTGATCGGCCGCGAAGTGAAGCAGCAGGCGATGAAGATGGTGGGCCGTCTGCCCGATTCGCTCGTTGCTTGCGTCGGTGGCGGTTCCAATGCCATCGGTCTGTTCCATCCCTTCATCGGTGATGAAGGCGTACGCATGATCGGCGTCGAAGCCGGCGGCCTCGGCCTCGATACCGGCAAACACGCAGCGCCGCTGTCCGCCAACTGTTCGGCTGGCGTATTGCACGGCAATCGCACCTACTTGATGAACGACGAAGACGGCCAGATTTCCGATACGCATTCGGTGTCCGCCGGTCTCGACTATCCGGGCGTTGGTCCAGAGCATGCCTGGCTCAAGGACATCAAGCGCGCCGAATACACGGCAGTGACCGACGACGAAGCACTGGCCGCATTCCGGATGCTGACCCGCACCGAGGGTATAATCCCGGCGCTCGAATCGAGCCACGCGGTGGCCTATGCCATCAAGGCGGCTCCGACCCTGCCGCAGGACCACATCATGGTGGTGAACCTCTCCGGCCGCGGCGACAAGGATTTGCACACTGTCGCGAACATCGACGGCATCAAACTTTAAAGAACAAAAGATCAAGAACGAGCAGCATCGAGTCCCCTATGAGTCGTATTCAATCCACTTTCAGCCGTCTGCGCGCCTCCGGACGTAAAGCTCTGATCCCGTACCTGACGGCAGGGGATCCCGATCTCTCCACCACGCTGGGGCTGATGCATGCCCTCGTGGCCAATGGTGCCGACATCATCGAACTCGGCTTTCCCTTCAGCGATCCGTCTTCCGATGGCCCGGTGATCCAGCGCGCCGTCGAACGTGCGCTCGCGCGCAAGACGCGTCTGCGCGACGTGCTCGAGGTGGTGAAACAGTTCCGCAGCACCAACCAGGACACGCCCGTGGTGTTGATGGGCTATCTCAATCCAGTCGAATGCATGGGCTATGAGCGCTTTGCGCAGGCTGCGGTGGATGCGGGTGTCGATGGTGTGCTCATCGTGGACATGCCGCCGGAAGAAGCGGAAGAACCGAAGCGCGCGCTGCGTGCCGTCGGCCTCGACCTGATCTTCCTGGTGGCGCCGACCACCAACCCCGAACGCATGACTGCGATCTGCGGCGAAAGCAGTGGCTACGTCTACTACGTGTCTCTCAAGGGCGTCACCGGCGCTTCGCATCTCGACATCACATCGGTGGAGGAGAGCCTGGCCAAGTTGCGTCAGCACACGGATCTGCCGATCGGCGTAGGTTTCGGCATTCGTGACGGCGAAAGCGCCGCGCGCATCGCCTCCGTGGCGGATGCAGTAGTGGTCGGCAGCGCGCTCGTGAGCCGCATCGCCGAACTGAAACCCGAGGTGAGCTACAGCTCCGACCAATTGATCGAACAGACCTCGATCATCGCCGGCATGCGCGCCGCGATGGATGCAGTGCAGACCGCCTGAGGTCCAGCCCCCGAAGAATGACGACGAGAAGGTAAGTGTCATGAGCAGATGGATCGACAAGATTCTGCCGGCGATGGTGAAAACCAATCCCACCGCCAAGACCCGCAGCGTGCCGGAAGGGCTGTGGAAGAAATGTCCGCGTTGTGAAGCGGTGCTCTACCGCGACAACCTGGCCGACAATCAGGAAGTGTGTCCGAAGTGCGACCATCACATGCGCATCTCCGCGCGTCGTCGTCTCGACATCTTCCTCGACAAGGAAGGGCGTGAGGAAATCGGCGCCGACATCGAGCCGACCGACATCCTCAAGTTCAAGGACTTGAAGAAGTACAAGGACCGTCTCGCCGCCGCCACCAAGGCCACGGGTGAGAAGGATGCGCTGGTCGTGATGCAGGGCACGGTGGAAGGTCGCGCCGTCGTCACTGCTGCGTTCGAATTCGGTTTCATCGGCGGTTCCATGGGTTCGGTGGTGGGCGAGAAGTTCACCATGGCCGTCAACCGCTGCCTCGAGCGCAACCTGCCGCTCGTGTGCTTCGCCACCAGTGGTGGCGCCCGTATGCAGGAAGCCCTGATCTCGCTGATGCAGATGGCCAAGACCGCTGCCGCGCTCGAGCGCATGAAGCAGAAGGGCCTGCTCTACATTTCCGTACTGGTCGATCCGGTCTACGGCGGTGTGTCCGCCAGTTTGGCGATGCTGGGTGATGTGAACATCGCCGAGCCGCGCGCCTTCATCGGTTTCGCGGGTCAGGACGTGATCCGTCAGACCGTGCGCGAAAAGCTGCCGGAAGGCTTCCAGCGCAGCGAATTCCTGCTGGAACACGGCGCCATCGACATGATCGTGCATCGGCACCACATGCGTGAGCGCGTCGCGGGGTTGATCAACAAGTTCATGCCCGAGCGTTCCGCGCAAACCGGGACCTTCGTTCCTTACTGAGTCAAGCCGCAACATTGATCGATAGGGCAGCTAGCGCTGTCAGGATGCCATGCACCCCGAACTTGCAAATCGCAGTCTTTCCGAATGGCTCGAGTGGCTCGAGCGTCTGCATCCGAGCACGATCGAACTCGGGCTCGAGCGTGTGCGCCGCGTTCATGAGCGGCTCGATCTCGATCTGAGTCACAGTCGCATCCTCATCGTCGGTGGCACCAACGGCAAGGGCTCGTCCGTGGCGATGATCGCGGGAACCTTGCGCGCCGCGGGACATTCCGTCGGTACGTACACCTCGCCGCATCTGTTGCGCTACAACGAGCGCGTCACGCTCGATGGTGTGGAAGCCACCGACGCGGAACTGTGCGAAGCCTTCGCTGCGGTGGAAGCGGTGCGTGGCGAAGTTTCATTGACCTATTTCGAATATGGCACGTTGGCTGCGCTGGTGCTGTTCGCGAAGAAGCGCCCGGACTACCTGATCATGGAAATCGGTCTCGGCGGCCGCCTCGACGCGGTCAACATCGTCGAACCCGAACTGAGCATTCTCACCAACGTTGCGCTCGATCATCTCGATTGGCTGGGCGATACGCGCGAAGCCATCGGTCGCGAAAAGGCCGGCATCTTCCGCGCCGGCAAACCGGCGCTCTATGGCGAAAGCGACATGCCACAAAGCGTGCAGAGCGAAGCCGAACGCATCGGTGCCCAACTGCTGCGCAAGGGCGTGGACTTTGCCTGGGAAGAGCAGGGAGCAACCTGGAACTGGCGCGGCCGCCGTGCGAATGGCGAACGAATCGCACTCGAGGGACTGCCGCGCAATGGTTTTCCGCTCGACAACGCCGCCGCAGTGCTGCAGGCGCTTCAGCTTTTGGAACCAGGATTGCCACGTGCGGCCCTGGACAAGGGGCTGGCCGAAGCCGTGGTGGCGGGGCGCTTCCAGCGCGTCGAATACAAGGGCCGCCGCGTGATTCTCGACGTGGCGCACAATCCGCATGCCGCCACTTACCTTGCGTACAACCTGCGGCATCGCGTCCGTCCGAACCAGAACGGTCGCATCCTCCTGGTCCTCGCCATGCTGGGTGACAAGGACAGCGCCGGTGTGGTCGAGCTTCTGGCACCGTGCGCTGATCGCATTTATGCGGCTTCGTTAGGCGGAGAACGCGGATCGTCCGCCGAAATCATATATAATCACGCGCGCCGTTTTGGGCACGCGCAGATCACCTGTCATTCCAATGTGCAGGAAGCCTTCCAGACAGCGCATGCCGAGGCGGAAGTGGACGACACCATCATCGTCACTGGCTCGTTCTTCACTGTGGCGGCCGTACTGGAGTTGATTTGAATCAGGCAATGAAACAACGACTCGTCGGCACCATCGTGCTGCTCTGCTTGGCGCTGATCTTCATTCCGCTGCTGCTCGACGGTGAGGGCATTGCCCCACCGACCATGAACCTGAACATCCCCCCGCGTCCTCAACTCGAGATGGAGCCCATCGCCGAGCCCGTGCGCCCGGCGATCATCGCCGACAATCTGAGCAACACCGGCACCGTGCCGCAGTTGGAAGTACCGCCCTTCGTCGAACCGAGCGACGAAGAGGAAGAACAGGTCGAAGCACCGCAGCTGCTGGCCGAGGAACCAGAACCCGCACCGGCTCCCGCAACGCCAGCGCAAACCGCGCAGACGCCCGCCACGACCACGCCCGCACCAGCAGCAACGCCTGCACCCGAACGTGTGCCGGCACGCGACAGCGCCGGATTGCCGGAAGGGTGGGTGGTACGCCTCGGTACCTTCGCCGATCGCAACAACGCCGATCGCTTGCTCAAGCAATTGTTGGACGCGCGTTACAAGGCCTACATCGAATCCGTCTCGAGTGCTCAAGGGGTACTGGCTGGTGTCTACGTGGGGCCGGTACTGACGCGAGCCGAGGCGGATTCACTTCAGCGCGAGCTGCGTTCGAAATTTCAGTTGGAAGGTCTCATCCGTCGCTTCACGCTCGATGAGACCCAGTGAGGATCGCTTGAGCAGCCAGGTTTCAGCATCGGGCCCGCGCAGGATCGCAGCTCCATGACGATGATCGACATTGGCATCGTTGCCATCGTGGGTCTGTCCTGCATCATGGGCGTGCTGCGCGGTCTCATCCGCGAAGCGCTGTCCCTGTGCGTTTGGATCTTCGCCGGCTTCTTCGCTGCGGCCTTCGACGAGCGCGCGGCACCGTGGTTCACCGGTGTGATCGACTCACCGCAGTTGCGACTCGTGGCCGGCTTTGCCCTGGTATTCGTCGCCGGCGTCTTCCTCGGTGGCATCGTCACCAACATGGTTTCCAAACTGACCAGTGCGCTGGGCCTGGGCAGTATCGACAGTGCGCTCGGCATGTTGTTCGGACTTCTGCGTGGAGTCCTGATCATCACGGTGGTGATCGTTCTCACCATCCGGCTCGACGTGTTCCGTACCTGGTATGCGGATTCGCTGCTGGTGCCCTATTTCTTGGGATTTGCGGAATACCTTGCCGCTCTGGTCGGTCTCGATCCGGCGCTGGTCTACCCCCGGGCAAACACCACGCCCATTTGATTGTATGCACCGCAGGCAACCCCTGCGGTCTCTGATGCTTTTGCAGGAGTTTCTTCATGTGCGGAATAGTCGGGATCGTTGGTAAATCGAACGTCAACCTGGCGCTCTATGACAGCCTTACTGTTCTGCAGCACCGTGGACAGGATGCCGCCGGCATCATGACCTACGACAGCGGCAAGGTGCATCTGCGCAAGGACAATGGTCTGGTGCGCGACGTGTTCCACACGCGCCACATGAAGCAGCTGTTGGGCTGCATGGGCATCGGCCACGTGCGTTATCCGACCGCAGGCAGCTCCGGCCCAGCGCAGGCGCAGCCACTCTACGTGAACTCGCCCTACGGCATTGCCATCGCCCACAACGGCAACCTCACCAACGTCGACGATCTGCGCGACGACCTCTATCGCGAAGATCTGCGTCACCTCAACACGGATTCGGATTCAGAAGTGCTGCTCAACGTGTTCGCGCATGAGCTGCAGCGTCTCAACCACAACAAGATGGAGCCCAGCGCGGAAGACATCTTCGCCGCCGTCACCGCCGTGCATCGCCGTTGTCGCGGCGCCTATGCCGTGGTGGCGATGATCGTCGGGCACGGCATCCTCGGTTTCCGCGACAAATACGGCATTCGCCCCTTGGTGTTCGGCAAGCGCACCACGCCCAAGGGTGATGAATACATGCTCGCCTCCGAAAGCGTGGCGCTCGATTCGCAGGGCTTCACGTTGATCCGTGACGTCAAACCGGGCGAGGCCATCTACATCCGCGAGAATGGCACCTACGAAGCCAAGATGTGTGCGCCCGACAGCAAGCTCACGCCCTGCATCTTCGAACACGTCTATTTCGCGCGCCCCGACTCGATGATCGACGGTGTGTCGGTCTACAAGTCGCGTCTGCGCATGGGGGAGAAGCTGGCGCAGAAGATTCTGCGCGAGCGTCCCGATCACGACATCGACGTGGTCATCCCGATTCCCGATACCAGTCGCACCGCAGCGGTGGAGCTCGCCAACGCGCTCGGCGTGAAGTTCCGCGAAGGCTTCGTCAAGAACCGCTACATCGGTCGCACCTTCATCATGCCGGGCCAGAGCCAGCGCAAGAAATCGGTGAAGCAGAAGCTCAATGCAATTCCGCTGGAATTCCAGGGCAAGAACGTGCTCTTGGTGGATGACTCCATCGTACGTGGCACCACCTGCAAGCAGATCATCGAGATGGCGCGTGAAGCCGGCGCGGCCAAGGTGTATTTCTGCTCCGCATCGCCGCCCGTGAAATATCCGAACGTCTACGGCATCGACATGCCGGCGGTGAGCGAGCTGATCGCGCATGGCAAGACGGTGGAAGAAGTGCGTGAGCTGATCGGCGCCGACTGGCTGATCTTCCAGGAACTGGACGATCTGATCGCCGCCTGCGCCGAAGGCATCGAGTCCTCGCTCGATTTCGAATGCTCGGTCTTCAACGGTATCTACGTCACCGGTGACGTCACCGAGGAATATCTGGCGAAACTCGAAGCGCAGCGCAACGATCTCGCCAAACTCAAGAAGCAGCAGGAACGCGAAATCTACGGCAGCGGTGACGACGACGAAGGTCAGATCCCGCTGCACAGCAACAACTGAGATCCCACCGAAACCGTGCGGCATGAGACATGTCGCACGGCCTTCACGCCGCATCAGTGCGCCGCTCCGCATCCACGCGGGTTTCCTGCCAAAGACGCGCCGCCAAGGACGCCACACTCTCGCGTTGGCCTTCCACCAGCCATCGCGCCACGGCGGTGGCAACGTCGGGGTAGCGCACGGAGGGTGGTCGCTTGCCTTGCTCCAACCACTCGCGCAGAGCTTGCGGCTGTAGCTCATCGACCACTGTCGCGTACCCCAGCTGTTCCAGCGCAGCCGCATTCGACGACTGTTCCATCTGGCCATGCAGCGGCTTGGTCAGAATCTTCTTGTTCCACTGCAGACATTCGCTGACCAATTCGAAACCGCAGTTGGTGAGCACGCCCACGGCGCTGGCGAGATCACGCTTGAAACCATCGCGCGAGATCGCACGCCAATGCACGTGGCCCTGGTCTTCGTCCTGCACGAGCGGGTGATAGACGTAGAACTCGTATGCCGTGAACTGCCGCAGCAGCGCCTCGAGGAGCCGCGGACTTTCGAAGGCGAGATAGACGATGATCTTGTTCGGCTGCACCGCGACCGGAACTTCCGGCTGCGCCAGATCGAGAATGGGCGGCAGGATGCCGCTCTGACCGAAGTGATGCCAGTGCAGTCCCAAGGCGCGGGTCGCAGGCGCATAGCGCTGCATCAGGCAATCGACGATGGGATTGCTGCCGCGACGCGGGACTCGATACTGGAAGGCATATTGATGACCAAGGCCGGTGACGGGGATGCCGCGTTTACGTGCGGCATGCGCAACGATGGGTTCGAAGTCGGTGAGGACGAGATCGTAACCGCTGCAGTCGAGTTCCTTCACATCGCGCCAGAATCGGCGCAGTTTGGCCTGACGCAGCGTGGCAATGGGATCGACGCGTCCTTCACGGGCGACGAAGCTGAGCCCATTACGCCACTCGCACTGGAGCAGTTGTCCCATGCCTTGCCCAGGTGGCCGGCTGCTCAGGAGCCAAGTGATTTCGAGTTCGGGAAAGGCGGCGAAGGCCCGCTGCATCGCCAATGCGCGGCTGATGTGGCCGTTGCCGGTTCCCTGTACGCCGTATAGCACTTTCACGTTCGTCTCCCGATCAACCCAACACCACCACGGCCACCGCATTGCCGAGCAAGGCACCCAATAGTACGTCGCTGGGGAAGTGCACGCCCAATATCACGCGCGAGGCACCGACCCCTGCCGCCCAGAGATAGAGTGGGGCAAAGAGCGGACTGATGGTGAGGCACAGAATTCCGACGAAGAGAAAGGCGGCGGAAGTATGTCCCGATGGCAGACTGAAGCGATCGGCAGCCACCACCACCGCTTGGACGTTGGCGAAGACCTGTGGCGGTCGCCGTCGTCTTATGCCGTGTTTGAGCACGAGATAGAGCACCCGTTCCAGGCCGAAGGCCAGAAGGATCAACCACAGATGGTGGCGAAAATCGTGCGGATGACTCACCACCAACAACGGCAATAGCGAAAAGTAGAGCCAGCCGTCGGCGCTGGAGGAGAGGAATAGACTGCAGCGGGTGAGGTCGGGATGTTGCGAAGGAGCAAAGAGGGTGTGGAAGGTGCGGGTATCCAGAGTCTGGATGTATTTCAGCATGCACTGAGTTCCTGGTCGCTGATCACGGCGCACAGCATGCACGCGCGCAGTGAAGGCTGAATTAACGCAACTTAAAGCTTCGATGAAAGCGGGCTAAGATGCCGACCACTTTGCAGCGAGGACTCCGCATGAATCCCATCCCACTCGGTCGTTATCGTCACTACAAAGGGCGCGACTACAGCGTCGTCGGCTTTGCCCGTCATTCGGAAACGGAAGAGGTGATGGTGCTCTACGTGCCGCTCTACGGCGAAGGTGGTTATTGGGTGCGGCCGCTCACGATGTTCACCGAGAACGTCGTGGTCGACGGCAAGGAAGTGCCGCGCTTCAGCTACCTCGGATGAAGCGTCCCCAACCTTCGCGCAGAAAATCCACGAGACTGCGATATTTACCGTCCGCGATGCGGAATTCCTCGCGTTCGTAGTGATGCGCATCAGGCACTGCGATCACCTTCATGCCCGCCGCATGCGCTGACCGTACGCCTGGAATCGAGTCCTCGAAGGCGAGACAGTGTTGCGGTTCGACGCCGAGCGCCTGTGCGGTGCGCAGATAGACCGCCGGATGCGGCTTGCCGTGTGCTTCGTCCACCGCACTGAAGAGCAGGGAAAAACGCTCTCTGATACCGAGGTGTTTCAGCACGGCTTCGATCATGCGCAGCGATGAGGACGATGCCACCGCCAGTGGGATGCTCGATGCGCTCAGGCGCTCGATCAACTCATACACGCCCGGCAGTGCCTTGCCTTCGGTGATGGCGAGGCGTTCGACTTCCTGCATGATCTCTTGCTCGACCAGCTCCAGTGTCTTGTTGCTCCAGGGCTGCTGGCGATGACGCAGGCGCACGACTTCGTCGATGCGTACTCCCGTGGTTTCACGACAGTCCTGCTCGGTGAGATGCAGGCCGACCGTGGCGAAGACCTTGATCTCGGCGCGATGCCACAGCGGCTCCGAATCGATGAGGAGCCCGTCCATGTCGAAGATGGCGGCGTGAATCATGCGGCGCTGCGGCTCAAGCGCTCAGCATCTCGAGCGTCACAGGACAGTGGTCCGAGCCATGGATGTTGCAGAGGATGTCGGCGTGCTTCACCACCGGTAGCAGCGCGCGCGATACGAGGAAGTAATCAATTCTCCAGCCCACGTTCCGCTCGCGTGCTCCGGCGCGATAGCTCCACCACGAATATTTCTTCGTCTCCGGATAGAAGTGACGGAAGGTGTCGACGAAGTCGGCGCCGAGCAGGCGATTGATGCCGTCGATTTCTTCCTGCATGTAGCCCGCGGACTTGTTGTAGTTCTCCTTGGGGCGCGCCAGGTCGATCTCGGTGTTGGCGACGTTGAGATCGCCACACACGACCACGGGCTTCTTCTGTTCGAGTTGTTTCAGGTAGGCCAGGAAATCGCGGTCCCACTGCTGGCGATAGTCGAGGCGCTTGAGCTCGTTGCCGGAGTTGGGCGTGTACACCGTCACCACGTAATACGAGGGAAATTCGGCGGCGATCACACGGCCTTCCTGATCGTGATCGGGATGGCCCATGTCGTTGCGCACGTCGAGCGGTTCGATGCGGCTGAGGATGGCCGTGCCCGAATAACCCTTCTTCTGCGCGGAGTTGGTGTAGATGTGATAACCCTGCAGATCCGAGAGGCATTCACGCACCTGATCGTCCTGCGCCTTGGTTTCCTGCAGACAGATGACGTCGGAGTCCAACTGGGCCATGGCCGGCAGAAAGTCTTTTTTCATTACGGCGCGCAGGCCATTCACGTTCCAGGAGAGGAGTTTCATCGTAGTCCTTGTCAATCAGTTGAGAGGTGTGCCGGCGTGGCGCAGGAAGAAGCTGTCGCGATCGATGGAGTCGAGCAGTACTTCGCGGGTGCCGAGTCCTTCGCGCAGCGTCATCGGAATGGCGACACCCGCAGGGCCATAGTTCCAGACCGTACGGAAGAAGTGGGCCATGTCGTTCACCTTCTGTCCAGCGACGGAAAGTATCACGTCACCGGGTTTCATGCCGGCGCGCGCCGCGGGAGAGCCGTTGTAGAGGCCCACCACGTAGATGCCGGCCTCGTGTTCTTCCACCAGGGCACCGAGCCACGGGCGCAAGGCTCCGGGCTTATGGCCATGCTCGCGTAGATGGTCGAGATAGGGCATCACGAGATCCACCGGAATGAAGAGATTGCCGGGCGTGACTTCACCCTTGTCGTTGCGCAAACCCAGTGCCAACGAACCGATGCCGACCAAGCGGCCCTCACTGTCGATCAGGCCGGCACCCGACCAGCGCTCGTAGAGCGGCATGGTGTAGAGCGCACGATCGAGCAGATATTCCCAGCGGCCCGCGAATTCTTCGATGGCGAAGAGCTGTACCGGGATCGGCTCTTTCTCATCGGTGGCCAGGATGCGCAGCTCACTGCCGGGCCCGAGTGCATCGATGCTGGCGGTGGGCAGCGACAGGAGTCCGATGCGCGTCAGCGGTTTCAGCAGCGCCAGACCCGAATCGTAGTCCTGTGCGAGTACCACGGCCTCGCAGGTCTGGCCCTTGCGGTTGGTCAACCAGATTTCACTGGCTTCGAGGACGGAGTAACCCACGGTCAGGAGCAGACCGTCCTCGCTCACTTGAATGGCGTGGGCATTGCGCTCCGTGCCGAGCAACTCGGCCGTCATCGCGGTCGGCGGAATCAAGGCGTGAACGGCCATCACGGCATCCAGGAGCGGACGGGTGAAAGGCAGGATGGTAGCGGTCATGCCAGCTCAGTGTTCCTCTAAGTAATACTGCGCCGGATTATAAAAGACTCGGGCCGCGATGCTCGCCTCGACGCATGGCACTGAGCCAGAGCGCGACTCAGTGCACAGTGCTCGGCTGCGGGGAAGCAGTGAGAGTGACCACCGCCTGATGCTGGGACAGAAACACCTGACCGTTGAGCTCTTCGAGGAAGTCGCTGCGATGCAGCTGATCCATCACTGGACCCTTCACTTCGGACAGATGCAACCCGATGCCTGCCTGCCGCAGGCGCGCGTTGAGACCTTCCAGTACTTCGAGCGCGCTGAAGTCGATGCAGTTCACGGCGGAACACATCAACACCACGTGACGCACACCAGGACGTTGCCGCAACGCTTGCAGGATGTAGTCCTCGATGTAGGAGGCATTGGCGAAGTAGAGACTCTCGTCGACACGCAACGAGAGGATGTCGGGATGCGTGACCACCGGATGCCGCGCGACGTTGCGAAAGTGCTCCGTGCCTGCGATCTCGCCAACCTCGGCAATGTGCGGTTGCGAGGTGCGGTACAGATGAAGCAGCAGTGACGCTGCCACACCACAGCTCACGCCGAGTTCGACACCGAGCAACAAGGTCACGCCCATCGTCAGCGCCACCGCAGCGAAATCCGAGCGTGAATAGCGCCAGGCTTCGAACAGAGGGTGGAAATCCACCAGTGGCAACACGGCAACGATGATCGTCGCCGCCAAGGTCGCCTGCGGCAACCAGGCCAGAAGGTCGCTGAGATACCAGGCCGCCAACATCATGCCAACCGCAGTCAGTACACCTGCCAGCGGTGTTTCGGCACCCGCTTCGAAATTCACCACCGAGCGCGAGAAACCACCGGTGACCGGAAAGGCACCGCTGAATCCCGAGGCGAGGTTGGCAGCACCGAGCGCCACCAGTTCCTGGTTCGGATCCACCTTCTGCCGGCGGCGCGTGGCGAGCGTGCGTCCCACCGCCATCGATTCCACGTAGCCGATGGTGGCGATGAGCAGTGCCGGTACCAGTAGAGTCGATACCGCGGCCTGGTCGTAGTCCGGGATGCCGAGTGAAGGCAGGGCGGCAGGGATGCTGCCCAGCAGCGCCACGCCGCGTTCGTCGAGACGGAAGTACCAGGCGATGAAAGTGGTGAGCAGCACTGCCAGCATCGGTCCGAGTCGCGCCAGGGTATCGGCGAGTGCTTTCCCTACGCCAAGCAATTGCAGGAAACGCGACATGGAACGGCGGGTCCAGAACAGTAGTGCCAGAATGCCGATCCCGAGTGCGAGCGTGGTTCCATGTGTGTTGGGGAGCTCCGCTGCAAGACTGCTCAGCAACTCGGGCAGCGTTTCACCACTGCCGGAAATTCCGAGCAGATGTCGCACCTGGCCGAGCGCGATCAGGATGCCCGAGGCAGTCATGAAACCAGCCACGACTGGGTGTGAGATGAAGTTGGCGATGAAGCCGCAGCGCAGAAGTCCCAGCACGAACAGAAAGGCACCGCTGATCAAGGCCAGCCACATCGCGGCTTCGAGCGGAGGCAGTACGTTCTGCTTGGCGATGGCGGCGGCCGTCATCAACGAGGCCACGGCCACCGGACCCACCGCCAGCGTGCGACTGCTGCCGAAGATGGCATAGGCCACGAGCGGCAGGATGCTGGCGTACAGCCCGGTTTCCGCCGGCAAACCGGCCAAGAGTGCATAGGCCAGCGACTGCGGAATCAGCATCACCGTGACGATCGCGGCGGCGACTCCATCGGCGAGCAGAGTCGTGCCGCGATATTCACGCAGCCAGAAGAGGCAGGGTAGTGCGGGCATGCTCAGCCTTTGTATTCCTGCTCCGGAGCAGCGAGGAGCTCATGGCCCTTGAGCATCAGGTTCCAATACATCCAGGGCAGTACCGAGGCCTTGAGGAACCAGGCCTGCCAGGTGGGCTTGGTGCCTTCGAGCAGCCACAGCGGCAACGAGGGTTGCAGCTTGCCGCCATAGCCGAATTCCGCCAGCACGATCTTGCCGCGCTCGACCGTGAGCGGGCAGGCGCCGTAGCCCAGATACTCGTACAAGGTGCCACCACCGTGCATGTCGGCGAGCAGGTTGTTGGCCACGATCGGTGCCTGTTTGCGCACCGCGGCCGCGGTCTTGGCGTTGGGTGTGTTGCCCACGTCACCGAGGCCCCAGATGTTGGCGTAGCGACGATGACGCAGCGTGGCTGGATCGAGATCCAACCAACCGCCGAGATCGGCCAAGGGGCTCTGACGGATGAAATCGGGCGCACACTGCGGCGGCACCACGTGCAGGATGTCGAAGGGCACTTCGATGCGCTGCGGTTGGCCATCGCTACCGGTGGTGACGAAGGTCGCCAGCTTCGCATTGCCATCCACCTTCACCAGGTTGTGGCCGTAGTGCACCTTGGCCTGGTATTTGTCGATGTAGGACTGCAATGCGGGCACGTAGTCCTTCACACCGAACAGCACGGGACCGGCGTTGTAGAAATCGATCTGCACCTTGTCCAGCATGTTCTGCCGCAGCCAGTGATCGGCGGAAAGATAGAGCGCTTTCTGCGGCGCACCGGCGCACTTGATCGGCATCGGTGGCTGCGTGAACACCGCCTTGCCCCCCTTGAAGCTGCTGACGAGTTCCCAGGTGTAGGCGGAAAGTTCCGGCAGATAGTTCGAAGTGACGCCGTTCTTGCCGAGCGTTTCTTCCAAGCCTTCGATGCCGGACCAGTTCAACTTGAGGCCCGGGCAGACCACGAGACGCTCGTAGCTGAGCTTGGTGCCGTCATCGAGCACCACCTGGTTCTGGTCCGGCAGGAAGTGCGTGACGCCGGCGCGAATCCAGGAGACGCCCTGTGGGATCAGTGAGTGCATCGGACGTTTGGTGCTTTCCAACGAGAACACACCACCGCCCACCATGGTGAAGCCGGGCTGGTAGTAGTGGGTCGCCGCCGGATCGACGATGGTGATGCGCACCATGCGATCACGCTTGAGCATGCTGGCCGCCACGCTGATACCTGCGGAACCGGCGCCGACGATCAGCACCGGGCAGTGCGCCTGCACCGGCAGAGAGGCGAAGGCATCGCCGAGTTCATCCATCACGCCTTTGAAACGGGTGGGGAAGGTTTTGAAGTCGAAGCCATTGGCGGTGGCGGCCTGCACTACCTCGTCGACGTTGGCACCGTGCTGCACCTGGGCGAGAGACCACAGCGTCGCCGAACGTAGACCACTGCGGCAGAACGCATGTACGGGGCCGTCCATGCCTTGGAGGAGTTCATCGAAGGCGCGCACCTGGGCACTGTTGATGAAGTCATGCACCACCGGCAGATGATGCATCTGCATGCCGAGGTCTGCGGCAGCCTGCGACAACTCCGCATAGCTGGGCTGATCCGCTGCTTCCTGATCCGGACGGTTGCAGATCAGGTATTTCACACCTGCCTCACGCAATGCAGGCAGATCCTCCGCGCGCAATTGGCCGGAAACGGTGAAGTTGTCGTTGAAGCGTTTGAGTTCCATGGTTCTCCCCAGACTGTCCAATCAGTGTTTGGCGAAAGCGTTCAAAGGCAGTTTCAGATACACCGTGCCGTTGTCTTCCGCCGGCGGCAAGTGTCCGGCCCGCATGTTCACCTGCAACGAGGGCAGGATGAGGCGTGGCATCTCCAAGGTGGCATCGCGCGCTTCGCGGCGCTGTACGAACTCGTCTTCGCTCACGCCGCGATGGACGTGGACGTTGTGCTGCAGTTCCTCTGCCACCGTGCTCTGATACTCCACGGCGCGGCCGTCCGGGTAATCATGACACATGAAGAGCCTGGTTTCGGGCGGCAGGTTCAGCACACGCCGGATCGAGCGATAGAGCGTGCGAGCATCGCCGCCCGGAAAATCCGCGCGCGCCGTGCCCACATCCGGCATGAACAAGGTATCGCCGACGAAGGCGGCATCGCCGATCACGTGCGTCATGCAGGCGGGCGTGTGCCCTGGAGTATGCAGGGCCTGACATTGCAGGTTGCCGATGGTGTAGCGTTCGCCATCACGGAACAAGTGGTCAAATTGTGAGCCGTCGCGCGCGAACTCGGTACCGGCATTGAAGATCTTGCCGAACACTTCCTGCACCACGGTGATCTTGTCGCCGATGGCCAGTTTGCCGCCCACCTTTTCCTGAATGTATGGCGCCGCCGACAGGTGATCGGCGTGCACGTGCGTTTCGATCAACCATTGCACGTCGAGCTTGTGCTCCTTGACGTAGGCGATGATGGCGTCGGCACCCTTGAAACTGATGGTGCCCGAGGGATAGTTCAGATCCATCACCGAGTCGATCACGGCACAGGCGGAGGAGGTCGGGTCCTTCACCACGTAGGAGAAGGTCCAGGTCTCCTTGTCGAAGAAGGCGGCGACTTCGGGTTTGAGCAATGTTGCAGCTTGTCTTGCGTTCATGGGGGAACTCCGATCATTCGTAATGTTGCGCACCGAGCTCGCCCCCGAAGATGCGATAGACGAACAAGGTGTAACCGATGATGCAGGGCAGGGCGATCAAGGTGCCCACCAGAGTGAACTTCAGCGAAGGTACGGAAGCCGCCGCTTCGAACAGCGTCATGCGGCCGAGCACCACGTCCGGGAAGAGGCTGTAGGCGAGGCCACCAGCGGCAAGCACGCACAGCAGTGCCAGTAGGGCGAAGGGCGTCCAACGCCAGCCGACGACGCCGTAGAGACTACGTCCCAATGCGGCATAGGCAGCGACGGCCAAGAGCGGCACCGGCGCGAGATAGAAGAAGTTGGGCATCGTGAACCACTTGGCGGCGATCGTCGGGCTGACGAGCGGTGTTGCGATCGACAACAGCAGTAGGCACACGCCCATCGGCAGCCATGCGGCGCGGCACCAGATGCGTGCTTTGCGACGCAGCGGAGCCGCAGTCTTCGCTTGCAGCCAGGCAGCGCCGAGCATGATGTAGAGCGCAGGCAGGGTCAGCGCGACGAGCACCGAGAACAGCAGGCTCAATCCGCTTTGCGTCAGACCGGTGACATAGGCGCCCAACATCCAGCCCTGCGACAGTGAGGCCACCAGCGAGCCCAATACGAAGATGCGATTCCAACGCTCCTTCTGATCGGCTCCGGCCTTGATGCGAAAGTCGAAGGCGACGCCGCGCAGGACCAGCGCCAGCAGCATCAAGGTCACCGGCAGGTACAGCGAGGTCAGCACGATGCCGTGCGCTTCGGGAAAGGCCACGAGGAGCACACCGATGCCGAGCACGATCCAGGTTTCGTTGGCATCCCAGAAGGGGCCGATGGAGCCGAGCATCTGATCCTTTTCATAGTCATTGGCGAAGGGGAGAAGCAGTCCTACGCCGAGGTCATAGCCGTCGAGGATCACGTACAGCAGCAGCGCCAGGCCTATCACGCCCGCGAATATCAAAGGCAGCCAGGTTTCCATCTCAGTTCCTCCTCGTCAGGATGCCGGGATAGTGCTGTGGGCTCGTCATCAGCGAAGCCGCGGGTTTGCGCGCCATGTAGCGCAGCGTGTGTACGTAGAACCACAGGATGAAGGCGTACAGGACGAGCCAGGCAATCAGTGTGGTGAGCACGGTGCCGGCAGCGTGGTCGGCCACGGTCTCCGCCGTCGTGAGATGGCCGTAGACGAGCCAGGGTTGCCGCCCGATCTCCGTCACGTACCAACCCGCGAGCACTGCGATCCATCCGGCCCAGGTCATGAGCGAGGTCACGCGCAGTTGCAGTACCGACGGCGTCTGCTTGCGCAGAAATACCGTCCAGCTCACCCACCAGGCCACGATCAGCATCAGAAGTCCCATGCCGACCATCACGCGGAACGACCAGAACACGGGGGCCACCGGCGGATGTTCTCCTTCGAATTCATTGAGGCCGCGCACGGTGCCCTGCGGGTCGTGCGTGAGGATCAAACTCGCGGCGAAGGGAATCTCGATCGCAAAGCGATTGCTGCGCGTTTCTTCATCCGGCAGTGCGAACAGGGTGAAGGGCACTTCGCTTTCCGTTTCCCACACCGCTTCCATCGCCGCGATCTTCGCCGGTTGATGTTCGAGCGTGTTCAGACCATGCAGGTCACCGATGAAGATCTGCAGCGGCGCCAGTACCAGGGCCATGGCGGCGCCGGTGCGGAAAACCTTCCAGGTACCCGGGCCGTCCACGCGGTTGAGGAAACGCCAGCTGCTGATGCCCATCAGGATGAAGGCACAGGTCAACAGCGAGGCCACCACCATGTGCGCGAAGCGATAGGGGAACGAAGGGTTGAAAATTATTTCGATCCAGTTGCCGACCTCGAACTCACCGTTTTCGATGAGATAACCACTTGGCGTCTGCATCCAGGAATTGAGGCTCAGGATCCAGAAGGCCGACAGCGTCGTACCGAAGGCCACCAGCGCCGAAGCGATCAGGTGCATGCGATTCGAAACCAGGTGCTTGCCGAACAGCATCACGCCGAGGAAGGTGGCCTCGAGGAAGAAGGCGGTGAGCACTTCATAGCCGAGCAGGGGGCCGGCGATGTTGCCGGCGCGATTCATGAAACCGGGCCAGTTGGTGCCGAATTGAAAACTCATCGTCACGCCGCTCACCACCCCGATGGCGAAGGTGAGAGCGAAGACTTTCACCCAGAAGGTGTAGGCATGTTCCCAATCCCGATCACCGGTCAGCGTGAAACGGGTACGGAAATACAGCAGCACCCAGCACAGGCCGATGGAAATGGTGGGAAACAGGATGTGGAAGCTGATATTGGCGGCGAATTGCAGCCGCGCCAGCAACAAGGGGTCCAGTTCGCTCATCGTCGACGCCTCCAGGTAAGGGGACAAGCTGCAATTGCAGAGTCCATGCCAGGCCGAGTCTAAGCACGAATGGAGCGTTTAATCTGTTGTTTTATTTGGGTTTTTGTGGGTGAGACGCGCTTGTAGTGAAGCGGTCGAGTGGGTAAGGCCCATTCGAAATTGTCAAATTTGTCATTGGGCTTCGCCAAAAAAGAAGACCACGCTGGGCGTGGTCTTCGGGGATGGCAGTGCTTGTGAGCTCTTAGTTGAAGGGCTCGGGCTTCGGCGTAGCCGGCACCGAAGGCGGCAGGATCGGCAGGTCGAACTTCGGCTGGTCGCCGGTCAGGCTTTCCAGGAAGGCGACGATCTGCTTGCGCTGGGTCTCGTCGAGGGTACGGCCCAGCTGCACCTTGGCCATGATGTCCACGGCTTCGTCGAGACTCCATACCGCGCCGTCGTGGAAGTAGGGATAGGTCAGAGCCACGTTGCGCAGCGTCGGCACCTTGAACACGTTGCGATCGGCTTCGTTGCCGGTCACTTCGACACGGCCCGCGGCAGCGCTCTTGGTCTCGTACGGAGCGACCACACCCATCTTCATGAACATGCCACCGCCCACGGCTGGGCCGTTGTGGCAGGAAGCGCAGCCCACCGACTTGAAGAGTTCATAGCCGGCTGCGGCATCGGCGCTGATGGCGTTCTTGTCGCCGGCCAGGTAGCGATCGAACGGAGCATTCGGCGTTACCAGGGTTTTTTCGAACTCGGCGATCGCCGTGGTCACGCGGTCGAGATCCACGCCGGGCGACCCGAAGGCTTTCTCGAATTCGGCGATGTAGCCGGGGATGGTGGAGATGACTTCGATCGCGGCCGGATGGCTGGAAGCCATTTCACCGGGGTTGGCGATGGGGCCGCCAGCCTGTTCTTTCAAATCCTCGGCGCGGCCGTCCCAGAACTGCTTGATGTTGAAGCGCGAGTTCAACACGGTCGGGGAGTTGATCGGGCCCTGCTGCCAGTTGTGACCGATGGAGGTCGGCAGGTTGTCGCTGCCGCCCATGCTCAGGTTGTGGCAGGAGTTGCAGGAGATGAAGCCGGACTTCGACAAACGGGGATCGAAGAACAGTTTCTTGCCCAGCTCCACCAGAGCAGGGTTCACATCATTGGGAACTTCGATGGGCGCCACGGGCTCTTGGGCGCAAGCGAGGCCAGCGGCCAACAGACCCGCTGCCACGAGAGGCAGTTTGAACACGAACGATTTCATTTCTACTCCGTTGTGGGCGCGTACGCCCGATTCAGTGCATGACTTGAGGCAGCCCGTCACGCTGCCGCCAGGCTCATATTTAACCTAGTGTTTAAGAAAGGTATTGATCTGGCTCAGGTTTTCAGCAGACAGGCCAATATATTTGACCTTAAAGCCCTTGCAAATTCCATGGCCTTGTCAAAAATGACTTTTATTTGCCAAATTCGACAGGCTCCATGCAGCTCATCGCCTCTGATACCCATCCCGACCTGGCCGCCATGCTCAACGCCTACGAGGTGCCGGCGATCCTGGTGGCCCCCGACTACCGCATCCTGGCCAGCAACACGCTGTACGAAGAAAAATTCGGCCGAATCACGCAGGATTCACCGCGTTGCTACCGCGTCTCGCACGGCTACGACCGTCCCTGTGATCAGGCGGGTGAGGACTGCCCCTTGGCGATGGCGCTGAGCTCCGGCCACAAGGAGCGCGTGCTCCACATCCACCAGACGCCGCGTGGCCGCGAGCACGTGGACGTGGAACTGGTGCCCATTCACGACGCTGACGGACACCTCAAATATTTCGTCGAACTCCTCAAGCCGGTAAGCCTCGCGAGCCCTCAGGTCGACCGCAATCAGATGGTGGGCAAGAGCCCGGCTTTCAACCGTCTGGTGCGCGACATCACGCGCGTGGGTCCCACCGATGCCGCGGTGCTGTTGCTCGGCGAATCAGGCACAGGCAAGGAACTGGCAGCGCTGGCGATCCATCAGGCGAGTCCGCGTCGGCACAAGGCGATGGTGACGCTTGAGTGCGCGGGCCTCACCGAAACCCTGTTCGAAAGCGAGTTGTTCGGCCACGTCAAAGGTGCCTTCACCGGTGCCGTGTCGCACAAACAGGGTTTGGCCGAAGCCGCCAACGGCGGCACGCTCTTCCTCGATGAAATCGGTGACGTACCGCTTGAACTGCAGGTGAAGTTGCTGCGTTTGCTCGAGACCGGCACCTACAGGCCCGTGGGTTCGAGCCAGACGCATCGCACCGACTTCCGACTCATCTGCGCCACGCACAAGGATCTGAAAGCGCTGGTTGCGCAGGAACGTTTTCGGCAAGACCTCTATTACCGCATCAACGTGTTTCCGATTCGATTGCCCGCGTTGCGCGAACGACTCGAAGATCTGCCGCTCTTGATCGACAGCATCCTGCAGCGCATGCGACCGGATCAGGATTACACCCTCACCGAAAGCGCCTTGGCGCTGCTGCGTCAACAACCCTTCCACGGCAACGTGCGTGAACTGCGCAATCTCCTCGCGCGTGCGGTGGTGCTCAGCAACACCAACGTCATCGATCAGCACGTGATCGCTGAATGTCTCGACATAGATCGTCCTGCCTCACGACCTTTGCAGGACGAACCGCTCGTCGATCTGCGCGCGCAAGAGAAACGTTATCTGCAGAAATTGCTCGAGCATTGCGGCGGCGACAAGGAAGCCGCCGCCGCGCTCGCCGGCATCAGCGTGCGTTCGCTCTATCGCAAGCTGCAGTGATCACGAAGTCCGGAACCCATGGGGTGAAGCCCAACGAGCGATCTGGTCGGTTTCAACGAAGCTCGAGAAGTGTGCGTTGGTCTTAGCTGCGCGCTGCGAAGCGCAACACGGGATGTTGGCTATCAGTCTGAGCGCCGGGCATCGCCTGTTTGGCTGCATCCTTCGGACTCAGCCAACCCACGACTTGGCTCGAGCTTCATGAAATGAAGCCCAACGCCTTTACATCTCCACGATCGTCTCGACCAGGGATTGCAATGAAGTCGCAACCGGTCCTTCTGCGATCAGCCCCTGATTCGCAAGCATCACGCTGCCATGCAACGCCACCCAGATGTGCAGCGCCTTGCGTTTGCGTTGTTGCGGATTGGGGATGTCGGTGAGGGCCTCGAGCAGGAACTCGAAGCTGCGACGTGCGGCGGTTTTGAGCTCGGTGTCTTCCGTGACTTCATTCAACAGCGGCGAAGCGAACATCAGGCGATAGATGGCGCCGTGCCGCGTTCCAAAATCTACATAGGCCTGTGCCATACGGGCCAGCACCGAACCTTTGCGCTTCGCGCGCGCCGCGTTGTCCATGCCTTCGACGAACTTGTTGAAGCCTCGCACCGCAACGGCGGCGAGGAGGGCATTGCGATCGCTGAAATGGCGATAGGGCGCTGCTTGTGAGACACCCAGAGCCTTGGCGAGAGCAGCCAGGCTGAGGGTTTCAAACCCATGCTCTTCGATGCTGTTCCAGGCGGCATCGATCAAGGCGTGGCGTAGATCGCCGTGATGGTAGGGAGTGACCTGTTGAGCGGATCGTTCGGTTTTTTTCATGGCGCGGGGTTGTGCTCACCAAAGTGATGTAATAGCCTATTACATGTAATAGGTAATTACATTCTACTCGGAGGGACTCGCAGATGAAACTTTCGCTTGCAATGAAAGGCTCGCAGGGAGTGGCCGGCGCCGGAAAAACGGGCGCTTCTGGACGGTCGAACAAACTGGGCTTGAGCATCGTGGCCGTGTTCAGCGTCATCGTGGCCCTGGTGTCGATGCGCTATCTCATCGGCGTGGGCCCGGTTCCTCCCATCGTCGACACCAATGCTTTCCGTGATCCATGGCTGGTCTTGCACATCGCGGGTGCCGCCACCGCCCTGTTGGTGGCACCGCTGCAGTTCGTTGCGCAGGTGCGTGCGCGTGTGCCGCAACTGCATCGCTGGTTGGGACGGCTCTATGTCGTGGGCTGTCTCGTCGGTGGAGTATCGGGACTGGTGCTGGCGACGGGTGCCTCGAGCGGCATCGTGACCACCCTGGGCTTTGGGTCCTTGTCCCTGATCTGGATCTATGTGACCACCAAGGCCTGGCGCCATGCGGTGGCGCGGGAGTTCGTCGAGCACCGGGCATGGATGATCCGCTCGTTCGCCTTGACCTTCGCCGCAGTGAACCTGCGACTCTATCTGCCCATCGTGATCGCGTTGCCGATTGCGTTCGAGGATGGCTATCGCGCCATTTCCTTCCTGGCGTGGGTGCCGAACCTGGTATTCGCGGAGCTGTACTTGCGAGGCGTGTTCAAGAGGCGCGGCGCTTGAACGGGAAGGGGAACTGCGAGGGATTTGCGGGAGGCAGAAAAGAAAAAAGCCAGCGTTTGTGCTGGCTTTTTTATGATGGCGCACTCGAAGGGATTCGAACCCCTGACCCCCAAGTTCGTAGCCTGGTGCTCTATCCAACTGAGCTACGAGTGCGTGTTCGTCGAGAGGCCGGCATTCTCTTTTAAATGAGTCGGCGAGTCAATGCGCAAATGCAATTTCGATGCATCGAATTGCGCTGCGGGCTTCGCCGATGGTGGTGCTTCTTCTATAGCAAGAAAGAGCACCGGCCTTGCCTCTGCGGTTTCGGAAAGGGGGCGAATTGTAGGGAGAGTTTTGCTAAAGGCAAGTCCGATCTGCGCTCGTTGGTAGTCGCTGGGAGGGCGCGCTGGCATTCGTGTCATTCGAGCATTCGTAGATGGGCGAAGACAAACGTTTGCGGTGCATTGCATCGCGTGCACTCTGGGTCCGATACGGCTACGTAGCGTGGCTGGGTAAGCATGGAGACAGAGCGAGCCGACAGTTTGTTGGTTGTTGCCGCGTTCCCGCGTGAATGGCGTGAGCTCCGCAGCCCACCCCACGAGGCCGAGCCTGTACGTGAACGAGATGAAGGCCGCCGACATGAGGGCGATGAGGACGAGCGGTGTCGATGTGCTCGACAGTAGCGGTGAGGTCATCAAAAAAACCGAGAGCATCCACGCCGTAAATGTGTTGCGTTAAATGCTTTTGTTGGGATGCAGAAAAATATGACCCGTGAGTCATTTTTTGGTGCAGCTCGAGGATGGCTGGTTTATGCTTGCGCGCGCCCAGCGGCCCTGAGCATCCCTTCTGGAAGCACTGGTTCCTCGGCACTTCGATCTAACTTCCGCAGAAGAAGAGACCCTCATGCGTGACCTCACCCAGGGCCCCGTGTTGCCCACACTCGTTTCGCTCGCACTGCCCACCGCCTTCGGCATGCTGTTCCACACACTCTACCTGTTGGTGGATCTCTATTTCGTTGCCGGCATCAGTGAGGCGGCCGTTGCGGGAGTGGGAGCGGCGAGCACGTTGATGTTCATGACGATGGCGCTCACGCAGGTCCTGAGCGTCGCAACCGTGGCCCTGATGGCGCAGGCCGTGGGCCGCAAGGAACAGCAACAGGCCAATCACGTCTTCAACCAGAGCATGCTCATCGCAGTGTTCCTGGGCCTGCTCACGATGTTGCTGGGTCATGGTTTCGCCGATGCCTACATGGCAGGCATCGCGGCGGATGAGGCGTCGGCGCGTGAAGGTGCGCGCTTCCTGCACGCCTTCATTCCCGGCATGGCCTTGCAGTTCGGTTTGATGGGGATGAGTTCCGCACTGCGTGCCACCGGCATCGTGAAGCCGGGCATGGTGGTGCAGGTGCTCACTGTGTTGCTCAACACGATCCTGGCGCCGATTCTGATCGTGGGTTGGGGGCCGTTCCCCGCACTCGGCGTCGTCGGTGCCGGACTCGCCAGCACCATCTCGGTGGCAGTGGGCATCGTGATGCTGATCTATTACTTCGTGCGTCTCGAAAAATACGTGCAGTTCTCGCTCGCGTCGTGGAAACCCGATACCGGTGTGTGGCGCCGCATCCTGGTGATCGGTTTGCCTGCCGGCGGCGAGATGCTGTTGATGTTCATCTATTTCGGTCTCGTCTATGTCCTGATTCAGGACTTCGGTGCGCATGCGCAAGCGGGCTTCAGCATCGGTGGTCGCATCATGCAGTCGATCTTCATGCCGACGATGGCGATCGCTTTCGCGATCGGCCCGATGGTGGGACAGAACTTCGGTGCACAGCGCACGGAGCGTGTGCGGGAAGTATTCGCCAAGGGCATGTGGCTCAGCGCGGGTGTGATGCTGACGGTGACCTTGTTCCTGCAGATCGATCCGACCTTGTTCGTTGCCTTCTTCACGCAGGATGCAGCGGTCATCGAAGTCGGTGCGGACTTCCTGCAACTCGTGTCGCTCAACTTCGTGGCGCAGGGCATCGTGTTCGCGTGTTCGGGCATGTTCCAGGGTTTGGGCAACACGCGTCCGGCACTCCTGAGTTCCGCTTGTCGTCTCTCGGTGTTTGCCGTGATTGCCTTCCTCGTGGCGGCACGCGAGAACTTCGCGGTGCATGACATCTGGTACGTGTCGGTGCTGTCCGTGTGGGTGCAGGCGGGTGTGAGTTATTACCTCACGCGCCGCGAACTCGCGCGCAAACTCGGCAAGATCGGTCAGGCGATGGGTACGGCTGCTGCCTAAAGTGCCTTCACCTGTCATGAGGAACGGTGATGGCACAGGGTGAAAGGGAAGAGGAGAGTGAAACGGCGCTTACCAGCAAGCAGCGTTACGTGGCGCGTCTCGAGCGCGTGTTGGACTACATCCAACGGCATCTCGACGAGCCGCTCGACCTGGCGACCCTGAGTCGAGTTGCAGCAACCTCTCCCTTTCACTTCCATCGTGAATTCACGGCGAGTACGGGCTTGCCGCTGCATCGACTGGTGCAGTTGATGCGGTTGCAGCGCGCCTCGCGTCGTCTGGTCTATGAGCGCGAGGTAAGCATCACCACCATCGGGCTCGACGCAGGTTTCGCCAATGCCGAATCCTTCAGTCGCGCCTTTCGCAAGTTGCAGGGGCAAACGCCCAGCGCCTTTCGGCGCGCGCCCGACTGGCAAGCATGGCAGGTGACTCTTCCTTTCAAGCAACCAGAGGAATCGCACGCCATGCAAGTTGAACTCGTCGATTTTCCCCGCACGCTCATCGCCGCACTCGAGCATCGCGGGCCCGAGCATCTCAGCCACAAGACCACGATGAAGTTCATCGACTGGCGCCGTTCGGTGGGCATCAAACCGGATCAAGGCCAGACCTACGGCATCCATTACACGGATCCAGTAAATACCTTGCCGGAGGACTACCGCTTCGACATCGCCGTTTCGATCGCAGCACCAGTGGCGCCGAATGAGTTCGGTGTAATCACCAAGGAAATTCCCGCAGGGCGTTGCGCCCGCGTGCGGCATCTCGGTTCACGCCATTGGATCGGCACGGCGGAGTGGCTCTATCGCGAATGGTTGCCGCAGAGCGGCGAGCATACGCGCGCTTTCCCTTTGTTCTTCCACTACCTCAATGTCGGGCCCGGGGTGTTCGAGCGCGACATGATCACGGATGTCTATCTGCCGCTCAGGTAGAGCAGAGTAACGACTGCGTCACAAAAACTGCGGGTCACCTTGCGCAAATTAGTTAGCATACTAATAATATGCCAACTGAATTTGATGGCGCTAACAATGACCAAACGACCCACAGAAAGCCTTGGCTTCATGCTCCACGACGTGGCCCGCATGATGCGCTGGGAATTCGATCGCCGTGCCGCAGAGCTTGGCCTCACGCGTGCCCAGTGGCAGGTATTGGCCCATCTGCGGCGCGTCGACGGTGCGCAGCAGAAGGAACTGGCCGAGCTGATGGACATTACGCCCATCACGCTCACCGGCCTGCTCGATCGTCTCGAACGCGATGGTTGGGTGGAGCGCCGTGCCGATCCCAGTGATCGTCGCGCCAAACGCATCTATCTGACGAAAAAGGTGGAGCCCGTCATCAAGACCATCCAAAAGCTCGGTGCCGAGGTGCGGCAACAGGCCTTGGCTGGGCTGAGCGAAGCCGAACAAACCCAATTGATGGAGTTGCTGCAGCGTATGCGCAGCAACCTGAGCAATCGCGACAAACCGTAACGACGGTTGGAGGAAGCCGACATGTCTTGGAGCAAAGGTCTCATGCGTGCCCTGGTGCTGTGGGCCGGCCCGTTGGTGGTGGCCGGCGGCGGTCTGTGGCTGTATCTGCACGGTGGGCGTGTGGCGGAAACCGACAATGCCTACGTCAAGGCCGAGATGACGAGCATCAGCAGCGAGCTCACCGGCCGCGTGGTGGAAGTCTTCGTTGCCGACGATCAACGCGTCAGCAAGGGGCAGGCGCTGTTCCGACTCGACGATGCTGCCTATCGCATCGCACTCGCGCGTGCGGAAGCCAATCTCGTCAAGGTGCGCGGCGACATCGAAAGCCTGCGCGCCGACTACCTCAATCGTCAGGCCGACATCCGCAAGGCGCAGGTGGATGCCGACTACTACCAACATGAGTTCGAACGTCTGAGCAAGCTCGCCGGCACCGGCGCGATTCCCGAATCACAGCTCGACCAGGCACGTTATGCCGCGCAGCATGCACAGAAACAGCTGGACATCGCGCAGCAGGCGCTCGAAGTGGTCAAGGCGCGTCTGATCGATCCAGATCTGCCGGTGGAAGAGCATCCCGATTACAAACTCGCGCTCGTGGAACGTGACAAGGCCGCACTGGATCTCAGTCACGTCGAAATCTACGCCCCCACCGACGGTGTGCTTGCCAACTTCGAAGTGAAGGTGGGTGAAGTGGTCGCCGGAGGCGTGCCGCTCTTCAACGTGGTCAACGACGAACGTATCTGGATCGAAGCCAACTACAAGGAAACCGACCTCACTTACCTGCGCGTGGGACAGCCCGCCACCATCAGCATCGATGCCTATCCCGATGTGACCTGGAAAGGGCAGGTGGAGGCCATCACCGCGGGCACGGGTTCGGAGTTCTCGCTCCTGCCTGCACAGAACAGCTCGGGCAACTGGGTGAAGGTGGTGCAGCGCGTCACCGTGAAGATCGCTCTCGAACCCTTGTCGCAGGCCGATGTGCCCAAGCCCACCGCCGGCATGAGTGCCGTGGTGGGTGTCGATACCGGACATCAGCGCCAATTGCCCTGGACCGCTCAGCGTTGAATGACATCGTTCTTGATCGATGAGTCATGAAGGTCAGACCATGAGCACCGCCACCAACACAGCGAACTCCGCCGCCGGCAGTGCGGCGGCAGTCAGCGGGCCGAGCAGCCTCGATCCGGGGACGAAACGTCTCGTCACCTTCGCGATCATGCTGGCCACGATCATCCAGGTGCTCGACACCACGATCGCCAACGTGGCACTGCCGCACATGATGGGGAGTCTGTCGACGACGCAGGATCAGGTGTCCTGGGTGTTGACGTCCTACATCGTGGCATCGGCCATCATGACCTTGCCCACGGGTTATCTCGCGGGTCGCTATGGTCGCAAGACCATCCTGCTCATTTCCGTCGGCGGTTTCACCCTCGCTTCGATGTTGTGCGGCGCCGCGCAGTCGCTCGAGGAGATGGTGATCTTCCGCGTGTTGCAGGGTGTCTTCGGCGCCGCCCTGGTGCCGCTCTCGCAATCCACCTTGCTCGACATCAACGAGCGCAAGAACCACGGCAAGGCCATGGCCGTGTGGGGCATGGGGGTGATGATCGGGCCGATCCTGGGACCTTCCTTGGGTGGCTATCTCACCGAGTATTACTCCTGGCGCTATGTGTTCTACATCAACCTGCCGCTCGGTGTGTTGTCGTTCCTGGGTTTGCTGTTGTGGTTGCCCGAGGGCAACAAGAGCGATCGTCCCTTCGATGGTTTGGGCTTCTTCACCCTCAGCGTGTGCATCGCGTGTCTGCAGTTGATCATGGACCGTGGTGAAGGCGAGGGCTGGTTCGATGCGCTCGAGATCCAGATCTATCTTGCCGTGATGTTGGCTTCGGCGTGGGTCTATCTGATCCACACCTTGCGCACGGAACATCCGTTCCTGAGTCCCGCCATGTTGCGTGATCGCAATCTGCAGATGGGCTTGTTCCTCATCTTCGTGGTGGGCATCGTGCTGCTGACGACGATGGCGTTGTTGCCACCGTACATGCAGAACCTGATGGGCTACAGCGTGCTCGATGTGGGGATGATTCTGGCGCCGCGTGGCACGGGTACCGTGGTGGCGATGATGATCGTCGGTCGTATCGGCAACCGCGTGGACCAGCGTTATCTGATTCTGTTGGGCTTGTTGTTCACTGCCTATGCCTTGCATGAAATGTGCGGCTTCACCACCTTCGTTCCGAAGCGTGAGCTGATCATCACCGGCATGATCCAGGGCTTCGGTTTGGGTTTCGTGTTCATTCCGCTCAGCAGCGTCACCTACATCACGCTCGAGCCGCGTTATCGTGCGGAGGCGGCCAGTCTCTTCAGCCTGATCCGCAACATCGGCAGCAGTATCGGGGTGTCGATGGGCTTTACCTTGTTCGCGCGCAATACGGCGCGGCAGCATGCCTACATCGGTGAATCGGTCACGCCATTCTCGACGTGGGTGAATCTCGACATTTCTCCCGATTTCGCTGCCCCCGGCAGTAGTGTGAGCCTGGCCTTGATCGACAACGAGATCACGCGTCAGGCCGCCACCATCGCTTACATCAACGACTTCAAACTGATGATGTGGTTGGTGATCGCTCTGATACCGATGTTGGTGTTTCTCAGTAATACACGGAAGGTTGGTGTTCAGGCCTCCTAGAGAAGGCAGTGTTTGTCAGTGGTCTTCGCTGCCGAATTCCGTGGTGATTCGTGAGTTGAGCTGAACGAGTGAAGCCCGACAAGCAATGTCCGCAGCTGCGTTGAAGTTTGGAGTCGATGTTTGTTCTTGGAGGAAGGCGGCACGACCGTCTTTTGGCTCAAGTGACAGCATGGTAGGTTGCGGTTGCGGGTGAGCGTAGCGAACCACAGCATGGGATTGGAAACATTCATTGGGGTTCGCGTTGCTTACCCAACCTACGAAACCCGTGAAGTAAAAGAGGCGCTCGATGAGCGCCTCTTTTCGTTTCAGCCGTAGCTCAATCCGCCAAGGGATCGGGCCGCAGTTGGAAGTGGTAGACGATGGAGGTGGCGCCTTTGCCGTGTTCCATGTGGAAGGGAGCTCGGCTGCTGTAGGTCGCCCAGAGGCCGCGGCCTTTCCAGCCGGCGTCGGGATCGTCGATGCGGCCGTCGAGCCACTTGGTGTAGAAGCCGAGCGGGTAGGGGACGGTCAGACGCACGAATTCACCGTCTTTCAAGGCGAGCAGAGCGCCACTTTGGTTGCCGGTGTTGATCGGCGTGTTGGGGCCGAGACCGAAGGTGTCGAACTGATCGACCCAGGTGTAATAGCTGCCTTCGCTGCTGCCTTCGCGCGAGAGGTTTTTGAACTGCGGCAGCGGCTCGGTGTAGAAGGTCCAGCCTTCCGGGCAGTGTTGACCGGTGGCCTCTGGGCCATTGAGCGGGCCCTGGCATTTGCGGCGATCGAAGCTGGCCATGTGACCACTGGCGAGCGCAGCCCACACCACGCCGTTGCGATCCACGTCCATGCCACGCGGCGAGAAGCCGCGGATCGGGTCGCCGTTTTCGTCCACCGGCAATTCGTAATATTCGGTCAAGGCGGTATGGGTGGGATCCGTACCGGGCACGATGCGCGCAATGGCGCCGGGGAAGCCGAGAACCGAGCCCCATACGGAGCCATCGGGTGCGGGACTTACCGCATAGAAACCAGCTCTGATCTGCGTGTCCTTGTTCGGATCGGGTTCTTCGCCGATACGTACGTAGTCATCACGCACACCGTTGCCGTTCGTGTCGAGGATGAACGGCGTCCAACCCTGCGCAGCCTGATGGTCACCGCTTTCGAGATATTGCTTGGTGTTGAGCCAGCCGATCACTTCGCCGCCGCCACTCGTCCACAGCGTGTCGTTCTCGTCTTCGGCGAACATCAGGTGATGCGTGCTGAAGCAGGTGTCGATGTGGATGTATTCCTTGGTCGTCGGTAGGTAGAGACCGAGCTGACGGCCGCTGTTCTCGAGCGGATAGGCTTGTGCCGAAGGATGCGACGAGCCTTCCATGCACCACTCGGGATTGTCCCGACCGCGCACGCGCGCAGTGATCCAGACACGACCTTCTTCATCCAGCATCGGGTTGTGCACGTTGGCGCGCGAATCCCAGATCGCTTCGTTGCCGTAATAGGGCGACTCTGCCATCGGCGGAGAAGAAACGGGCTCCGCATTGGGATCCATCATCGTGAGCGGCACGCGATCGATGGTGTGCGTCTGCGGATCGAGTACGGGGAGATAATCGTGGCTTTCTTCGAGTGCGCCGTAGAGCTTGCCGTAGGCATTCACCGTGGGATCGCGGCGATCGGTGGAGACGAGGTCGTGCAGATAGGCAGTGGGATCGGCCCAGTCCCATTCGGTGATCACGACGTTGCGTTCCAGTCCCTTGGGTCGCTCCGGCACCGGAGGTAGTTCACCGGCAGCGATGCGATCGGTCCAGTCACCGAACATGCGCGAGGTGGCTTCGAGCCCCATCTGCGTGAACGTGCGGGTCATGAAGGGTCCGGCCTGACCGGATTGAATGCGGCGCGCCCAGGCTTCGGCGCTGCTGTCATAACCGTTGAAGAGCGCAGGAATCGTGCGTGTGGCGAGGTTGCCGAGCTGATGACATACGACGCAGCCGCCGGAGGTGACGAGGCGGATGTAGTCGGCCTGATGTTTGACCAGCGGGCTGATGCCATTGCCGGTGGGGCCGGTACCCGGGAACTGATCCTCACCCGGAATTTCCAGCAACGAGAACCAATAGCCGGCCGGATAGTACTGTGCGGCGGCCGCGGCATCGGGGGCCACCACGGCTTGCAGATCGAGCGTCGCGCCGGGTTCCGCTTGTACCTTGGGCGAATCGACCAACCCATAGCCGCGCACCCAGATGTCATAGTTGGCGGAAGGAAGATCGGGGATCACGTAGTCGCCATCGTCGTTGGTGACCACGATGCGCGCGAAGCGGGTGCCGAGATCGCGGGTCTCGGCAATCACCCACACGCCGGCCTCGGGGCCGTTGGCGCTGACCACCTTGCCGCGAATGTCGTCGTTGGAGACGGCGAGTGGTGTTTCCGGCGGTAAGGGAGAACCACCGTCTCCGGTCGTGGTGGCAGTGGTGGCGGTGTCCTGTCCGCATGAGGCGAGGGCACAGGTCGCCGCGAGAAGCATGAGCGCTTGACCGTTCTTCATCGCAAGACCCCTCTGAGCTTTTCTTGAATGGGTGGTTGTTTTATGCCAGCAGAGCGCGTGAGTTCCGGCGAGCCTAACAGCTTGTTCCGGAAGGCGCAAAGCGTCACGCACGGAGCTGCGGTTTGTGCTGAGACCGGTCAGCTTGGGGCGCATTTCAGGGGACCGTTGCTCTTGCGGACCCGGGAGTGCGATGGGAGAATCCGGCGCATTCGGCGCCCCCGAAACATAAGAACCAACAGTTAAATCAAACAAATCAGCTTTTAGTACCGAACACACCGGTACGTCAGAGGAGACTTCATGAATCTGCGCAAATCCGTGGTCCTGCTTCCCACGCTTCTCAGCACAGCCGTCGTCCTGGCCCTGAGCTCCGGCGCCAATGCCCATCACAGTGCCGCTGCCTTCGATACGAACACCGAAGTGACGATCACCGGTACCGTTACCTCGTACAGCTTCCGTAACCCCCACGTGTACCTGGAAATCGAACGCAGGCTCGACAACGGCAGCGTGGTCAAAACCGAAATCGAGGCCGGTGCGGCTTCCGTGATCGGGCCGCTCGGCTTCACGCGTGATGCCGTGCAGGTGGGCGACGTGATCAACGTGCTCGGCAACCCCGGTCGCCGCAATCCCGATGGTCTGCTGCTGGGCCGCGAACTCTACAAGAGCGACGGCACCTACTATCCGCTGAACATCAGCTCGCGCCCGGTGGAAGTGGAAGTCACCGAAACCGCCACCAGCATCGCCGGCACCTGGTTCTCGCCGCGCACTTCGTTCTTCGCCTTCCTCGGCGGTGCACGTGATTGGCCGGTGACCGAAAAAGGTCAGGCCGCCATCGCCGCCAACGGCGAAGCGCCGACGCCGCAGAAGGACTGCATCCCGCTTGGCGAACCCGCACTGATGTTCTACCCCGTGGTCACCGAGATCGAAGTGTTCGACGATCGCGTCGAGATGCACATCGACTGGCTCGATTCCGAACGCGTGATCTGGCTCGACGGTCGTGAACATCCGCCGGCCAGCGAAACCTTCCTGCATGGTCACTCGGTCGGTCACTTCGAAGGCAATGCACTCGTGGTCGACAGCAGCAACTTCTCGTTCAACCCGATCGGTTTCTCCACGGGCCTGCCCAGCGGCACTGGCAAGCATCTGAGTGAACGTTTCGAGCTGAGCGCCGACGGCAAACACCTGATCTACTCCGGCACGATGGAAGATCCCGAGTACCTGACTGCACCCGTCACCTGGTCGGGCACGCTGGACTATCGTCCCGACATGCAGCCGTCCAACGAAATGTGCGACCTCGAAACCGCTCAGCGCTTCCTGGATGACTGAGCAGAGTCAGCCCGATAGCTGGACAAGAAATTCCCGCCTCGTGCGGGAATTTCATTTCTGCGGTACGCAAAGGAGGAGGGGAATCATGAAAGCGCTGCGTTCGTCTGCGTTGCATCGCCTGGTGCAGGCATTGCTGTTCCTGCCCTGCGTGCCTCTGGCACAGCCTGCGAATGAGACTCTCACGCTCAACGGCGTTGCCACACAGGTACCACCGCCGAATCCGGAAGCGCCGATGTATCGCCACACGGGCGAGCAATATCGCATCTACGAATTCCCCGGCACTGGCGAGCCGATTCCCTACCGCCTCTTCGTGCCCGAATCCTGGTCGCCGGAGCAAAGACTGCCGATGCTCATCACGCTGCGTGCCGGCAACAGCATCAACAACAATCATCGCGGCACGAACGATCTCGTGGTGCAGGCACGCGAGCGCGGCTACATCGTGTTGTCGCCGCTTGGCTATCGCGGTTATTCGCAGCCTTACTACGGCAGTCGATATCCGGTGATCCGTCCGAATAGGCCCTCGGAACCGGCTGCGGGTTGGAGTGAGGAAGACGATGCGCGTGCGGAGCAGGATGTGTTGAACGTCGCCGCGCTCGTGGCGGCGGAATACAACGTCGACACCTCACGCCTTTTCATTCATGGCCAGAATCCCTCGGGTTCCGCCGCGTTGCATTTCATCGCGAAGTATCCGGAGGTGTTCAAGGCAGCCGTGATCAGTTCCGGGCCCATCGTCACGGATGACTACCCCTTTGCGAACATCGCAGGCAAGGTGGCGGTGTTCGTGTTGCATGGGGAGAAGGATACGAGCAATCCCATCACTGCCTCCGAAGCCATGGCGAAGGCGCTGAAGGACAACGGTGTCGAAGTCGAATATCTCGCCGTACCCGATGGCGAGCATCTCAACGCCTACCTGCTCGTGGCCGACCGCATCTACGACTTCCTCGATGCGCACTGAGTCGGAGTGTCGTGAAGCAGCCATGAAAAAGCCCGGCATTGCCGGGCTTTTCTTTACGAGGATGGAGGCTTATTCCTCTTCCATCTCGTAGGTGTGCCAGTTGTCGTAATCCGGTGGCTTGATACGGCCTTCCCACAGGCTCTTGTTGTTCTCTTCGCAGGAATACTCGATCAGCTCGAAATCTTCCTGCAGCGTGAAGACGCGCTTGTTGCTCCAGGGCTGCGTGTAATAGATCGGATCGTCGACGATCACTTCGTAGTCCATGGTCTTGGCGTCGCGGCGCGTGAGACGTTCCGTCACCACCATCTTGTGGCTGTGCGGATGCCCGATGGTGTCCAGACGCGTCTTGCCGTTGAACTCGCTGGTGGTCAATACCAGCGTGTCGCCATCCCACGTCGCGACGGTGCTGCCGAACCAGGTCGGCACGCCGGGGCTGTGATCCTTGCCGTCGAGATTCACCACTTTGAACCAGGTGTTCTGTTCGTAGAGATAGGCGAAATGGGTTTCGGTCTGCATGAACTGGATCGGATCCGGCGAGTTCATCGCGCGCAGAAGACCGAAGGGCAGGCAGGAACCGGTGTAGTCGCCGGTGGAAGGATTGTAGTTCTCGAAGTTGCGGCGACCGGCTTCGGTGAAGGGCAACTCGCCGGGCCCGATCTGGGTGCCGTTGCGGTTGCTCTGCGACATGTCGGGCACGTACGGACGTTCCCAGATGCCATTGAGATCGGGCCTGCCGTTGGGCAAGCGGGGAATGTCCTGAGCATAGGCGCTGGCGCCTATCATCAGGGCTACTGCGAGGCCGGTCAGTTTGAAGTTCATTGGTCCCTCCGAAAGAAACTGATTGTTCTAATTGTGGTGGTCGCGCTCAGCCCTCACGCCGGCCGCTGAAGATGGGAGTGCCGTCCTCGAGCGTCAGGCCGCCGGTGTAACAGGTATGGGATTTGTCGCGCGAGGGGTTGGCATTGGGGAAGACCACCTTGCTACCGATGGGCAGGTCTTCCTTGGTCCAGCCAGTGCGCAGGAGGCGGTTGGGATTGATGCCGGTCGTGCACTGCCATTGTTCCACTTTGCCATCGGCGGTGGTCACGTCGAGGTAGTACCACAGATGAGGATTGGTCCAGTCGAGTCGCGTCAAGGTGCCGCGTAGCTCGAAGGAGGTGGACTGGTCGAATTCGCCGGCGATCGAGTGATGCGCCAGTACGGCCGGTGCGCCTGCCACGGCGAGCAGCGCTGACATCAGAAGAGAAATGCGCGATCCGTTCATGTCGAGACCCCTCTATGTTGTTGTTTTGAGATAGGTACACAAACAACGGTTAGTTACGCCTACGAGCCGCTGCGGGTGAAGTCGATGCACGTGACGTGAACTACCACGGCACGGCGGGCGAACACCTGCCGATCTTCATGTTCCCCTCCGATGTCGTTGTGTGCAGGCGTTCGGATGGCGCTCATTGTGCTTCATTCTTTACGTTTTGCGCAAAGCCAAATGGAAGGACGATTCTTCTTCGTTCATGCCTCGGCAGCGAACCACTCGGTCCGGTTGGCTGAAAGAAAATACGGGAATAGTCGTTGTGGGGCAGAGCGCAGAGAGGTTTATCATCGGCGACGCTCACGCATGAGCGGACACGAATGACAATGACGACGATTGGTGGAGGGGACATGAGGACTTGGAGCAAGAAACTGGTATTGGCTGCGTTATTCACGCTGGCGGGAATCCAATTGGCGGGGGCGGCGGCCGAAGGTGGCGCCGTACCGCGTGGTCCGGCACCGCGTCCGGGGCTCTTCTTCGAGGAAACCTGGCAGCAGATTCCGAAAGGTGGTGAGAACCCCATCTCGCAGGATCACGTCGCCAATCCCAAGCTCGAACTGAAGCTCTATGGTCCCCAGCGTGAACTCCTGCAGGTGGTGGGCGTGCCGGTGGGCGAACCGGGCTACGACGCCAACCCCGTGCATACCTGGAGCGGCCTCTGTGGCGCCGGTTGCACCTTTGCCTTCCGTCACAAGGATGCCTATGCCGACCTCACCGGTGCCGCGCGCATCATGGTGCAGAGCAAGACCTCCGGTTTTCACAAGATCCATCCCTTCATCAAGCTCGCCGACGGCTCCACCTATATCGGCGACATCGAGCTGGGCCAGACCTACGACTTTCTCTTCGATGAATTCCGCATCGAGCAGGTGCGTTGGATCGCCTTCAACACCGAGCTCGGTGTGACGCGCGGCAACCTGCTCGACAGCATCGATCTCAGCAAGGTGGATGAGATCGGCTTCACCGATCTGCAGCCGGGTGCGGATCATGGACCGGGCGGTTGGTCCGACGTGGCAGTGGTGCGTGTCTACGCCAACGCCGTGCCGCGTTGAGCGCGGCTTCTCAAGCGTTCGGATTTTCAACACGAACACTCGACCTCTCCATGAAGGGGAGGTCGAGGAGAGCGAACCCAAGAGCCTCTGCTACTGCTGAGTGCGCAGACGCTCGATCTCCTCCGACAGACTGCGACTCTTGTGCGTGTCGACGAGCAGTTTTTCCAGCACCTCGACACGCTCACGCAGATTGCCGATCTCCGTATCGCGTTCTTCCATCGCCTTGTTCACGAGCTTTTCGAACATTGGCGGTACGGTCAGGTTTTTCGCATCGTGACTCCAGCGACCGCGTTGCGGGATGCCATAGTGTGCGCGTACCCAGGTGACGCCGACCCAGGCGGCGGCAAAGGCGACGGGTACGATGAAGGGAGAGTTCAAAGCCGAATCGAAGATCATGGGTGGCTCCTTGTAGTTGGTTGTTGGACCCAGTGACGTACGTAGGACAGGGAGGGAAAAGCAGAACCCGTGCCATTGCTGCGCATCATGAACCAAGTGCATGACGGCAAATGAAAATTTTTTGAAACTGCGGCAAGGGCCTCAATTGGTGGGTTCGCTTGCAGGGCCAGCCTTTGGTGATTTCCGCCAGACATCTGGGTGCTAGCAGGATGCAGGCATAGCTAGAATGTTTCCGAAGTTGCGTAACAAATCTGTGGCAGTGTAGCCAAGCCGGAAATTTCCTACCGTGCGTTCAGATTGCCCTTGCTCAAGCTCTACGTCTCCTGCATGCTTGCCCACTTTCTTCTAGCCGGTTAGTAGTACTGGTACTAGCCGAGAGCCGCGTGAGAAGGGGGTTACCGGCTGCAGCGGCCACGCATGACAGGGAGCGTTACCGTGATCGACATATTGGTCGTGTCGGACATCAAGATCTATTGCGAAGGCCTTCATCGCATCTTCGCAGGGGTCGATGCCGTCAACGTAGTTGGAGCAGTGAGTACGAGAGAAGCAGCACTCGCACTTGCAGCCAAACATCAGCCGCACGTCGTGTTGCTCGACATGACGATGGCTTCGAGCTGTGCACTCGCGCGGGAGCTCGTCGCCGGCACGCGCAGCAAGGTGGTGGCCCTGGCGGTACCACATGACGACCTCGGCATCCGGCGTTGCGCGGAGGCGGGCATCACCGCCTACGTCCTGCGCGAGTCGTCCACCGAAGAACTCGTCGAAGCCGTCAAGCAGGCGGCACAGGGTGGTTGCTACTGCCCGCCGCGCATCGTCGCCAGCATCCTGCGCATGATCGAATCGCAAGCCGCCGCACCGCAGGAATTGCCGCGCGAAACCGCTCGTCCCATCGTCGAAGCGAGCGACGACTGTGCCGCCGTCTCGCCCCTGCCGGGTTCCTTGCGACTGACCCCGCGCGAACAACAGATCGTGCCGCTTCTCGCCGAAGGACTCACCAACAAGGAAATAGCACGTGAGCTCTGCATCGAGGTATCGACGGTCAAGAACCATGTGCACAACATTCTGATCAAACTCGAGGTGCGCAGTCGTAGTCAGGCCATTTCGCTGTTGCGCAAGCTCGAGCAGTCCTTGCCCGCCTATGGATCTTTGGATCTAGATCTCATCCGCCCCTGGTCTAGGGTCTGACCCGGTCCCTGGGCCTTAAGGTTTCCACCTTTCGTTCCGCATCCAAGTTCCACCCTAGGGTTCATTCAAAACTCATTGCACTGCTTCGCATACTCGTGCCCCAGCTTCGGAAGGACGAGTCATGCAAAGCGTGCGCTGTGTGATCGCCAACATCCCGCAGGAGATTCTTGCCGACATCGTGCAGAACCTGGTCGGGATCAGTTCCCGCATCAAGATCATCGATCGCGTCGGCAGTATCGGCGATTTGCCACAGGTGCTTCAGCGTGAGCCGGTGGACGCCTTGATCCTCGGCATGGATGACCTGCCTCTTCCCGCAAGCGAACTCGAATTGTCGAAGCAACTGGGTGGCCTGCCCATCGTGGGGTTGGACAACGATGGTCGCCGACTCATCGTCTACGTCGACAACGTCGGAGGTTGCGATCTGGTGAAGATCATCGAGGCCTTGCCCATCAATGCGAATGCGAAAGGAGAGGTAGCGTGAGCTACCGCGCGATCAATGCCACGACTCTGACGCTGGTCGATCTGCTGACCGCGCGCTTCGTTGCAGATCCGCTCCTGCGTCCCTTCTTCGACATCAATCTCGGCGGCAGCCTCGTCGTTTCCGCACGTACGCCGCAGGAAATGTCCGACAACGACGAAAGCGGACTTTCCATCTGGCTTTATCACATCACGCGCGATCCCGAACTGCTCAACATGCCGCCGCGCCGCGTCGGTCCCGACACCTGGGAACAGCGGCCCCTGCCGCTGCGGCTGCACTATCTGATGACACCGGTCGTCAATGGCGGCGAGAACAGCAGCAATGATCCCGGTCTCGAACAATTCATCATCGGCAAGGTGCTGCAGACCTTGCACGACACGCCCACGCTGCAAGGCTCCTTGTTGCGGGGCGATCTCGTGGGTTCCGGCGCCAGTCTTGCCGTGCGGCTCGAACCGCTGGGACTCGAAGAAATCACGCGCGTGTGGGATGCGCTCGAGAGTTCCTATCAACTCTGCGTGTCCTATGAAGTCAGTCTGGTGCTGCTTGCCTCCGACAAGGAAGCCGAACGCATCGCACCGGTGACGGTGGTCGAACCCGAGCATGGGGTGATCACGGAGGTGGGGGCCTGATGAGTCTCACGCGCACCGTCGTCATCGATCCGCTGACTTACACCTTCTGTCCCGATGCAGCACCACCGCGCGGCAATCGATTGCAGGCGCTGGTGCTCGCGCGTTGCATCGATGAAATGACCGGCGCGCCACTGAACGCACAGGTACAGGCCACCACTACCGTACCGGGCATTCAGGCGCGTGCCTCGACTCAGGGCGTGGTGGGTTTGATCGGCAATCCGATGCGCCGCTTTCCGGGGCTGCGCGACAACGCGGTCGAACTCGATCTGAGCGTACGCGCGCGGCGCTATCTCCCCATGCGCAGCAACGTGACCATCGGACCGATCAATACCGGTAACGGTGCCCCCCTGGATTTTCCCGACCACTTCGCAGCGATCGATCTCGGTGAACTGCCGCTGCACCGCGAAGCCACGCAGATCATCGGCCGCTGCATGGTCGTGCAGAGTGGCAAGCGTGTGCCGCTCGATGGCGCGCTCGTGAGCTTCGATGGCATCTGGCATCGCTTTCCGGCGGCGGATGAAGATCCGATGACGGTGGTGGAAGCGCCCAACATATTGGCGCTCACACAGGGTTTGTATGCCGCGCGGGATGCAGGTGTGGCGCAGATCCAAGCTTGTGATCTGGTGCCGGAGGTCGGCGCAGACAAACGTGTACTGAACAGCGTCGCGGCGGGCAGCACACGTGTGCGTATTTCCGATCGTGTGAATCTCGCCATCGGCAACGTCGTGGCCCTTCAGCCCGACGACGCCGAGCGCGCCGAGTATCTGGAAATCGTCGGCATCGAAGGGGCCGGTACGGACCTCGAGCCTGCCATGCTCACGCTCGCCCATCCCTTGCGTCGTGAACATCGTGTGGGCGCGCCCGTCGTGCGTGTCGACGTGCAGAACTTGGGCGTCGGCAACACCTTCACGCGCGCAGGCATTCCCGGCGATCAGACGCTCTTTCTCGCGGCGCTCAACCAACTCGATGGCCTCACCGCGTGCATCAGTGGCGGGGCCGCCAACGAATATCACCGCATTCATCGTTATCGCGCCGTCTCGGACGCGGAAGGACATTTCCGGCTACCGCCGCTGTCGCGTGTGGCGATGGTGCAACTCATCGGCAGTCATCCGAGCCCGGTGCCGGATGTGGACCTTTCGTTCAGTCCGGATTACGAGCGTGACGCCTGTCGCATGGACTTGGTGTTCAGCTAGGAGTGTCGGCGCGTACGACACGGGGAAAGGAAAAGGACCAGCAGCAAGCAAGAGCAAGTGAACTCAATGTGGAACTCACCAGGATTGGAGACAGACCATGCCTGAATATCTATCACCAGGTGTTTATGTAGAAGAAGTGAACTCTGGCAGCAAGCCGATCGAAGGCGTCAGCACCAGTACTGCGGGCATGGTCGGCGTTACCGAGCGTGGACCGGAAAACGTGCCGGTACTCGTGACGAGCTACGGCGAATATCGTCGTGTGTTCGGCGGTGAGCTGCGTCTCAGTGAATTCACCGGTGGCAATGGCCGTGTACACGGTTATCTGCCACACGCGGTGCAGGGCTTCTTCCAGAACGACGGCCGACGCAACTACGTCGTGCGAGTGTTGCCCGATGCGGCGACCGCTGCGCAGCGCACCTTGTTCGATCAGGGCGCACCGGGTTCGGCCGACACCATGCTGCTGCGTGCTGCACCGCAGGGCAGTGGCACCGCCACGAATCTTCCCTTGCTCTATGCGCTCAGCGCGAGTCCGCCGGGAGCGGGCGATTGGATTCGCATCGGCTCCGGCAGTCGGGCCGAATATCGCCGTGTCGCTGCGGTCGACTCCGAGGCGCGTCACGTCGCGCTCGCTTTTGCACTCGATCGCTCGCACGCGGTCGGCACGACGGTGGAAGAGCGGGGGATCGTCGAGGACACCGATAATTACACCGCTGACACAGTCGAGCTTGCCGATGCGGTAAATGCGGGGGCGACGAGCATCGTCGTCGTTTCCACCGATGCCACCAGCCAGGCTGCATTGGTGGCCTTGGCCGGTAGCGGCGCCTTCGAGCTTGGCACTGCTCCACGCGCCGAGTACGTGGTCGCTACCGCCAGCGAAGATCTCGGTGATGATCGTTATCGCCTCACGTTGTCCGCACCGCTGCAACAAGCGCATGCGGCTGGTGAAGACATCACTCCGCTCAATCTCACGGGCAGCGCCGACACGACCGCAACTCTCTCCATCGCCGCCAACGCTGGTGAACAACTGCTCTACGTCGATTCACTCGGCGGTGGTTTCCCCAGCGCCGCCGGCAACCGTTTGGTCGTCATCGATCCCGGTTCCGGCAACATGGAAGTGCGGCGTCTCGGCACGCTGTCGCAGTTCACTCTCGATCTCGGCCTCTACGACGAAGCGCCGGCCGGGACGCGGCTCGAGCGCGTCACCCTGGAGGCACGCACGAGCCATGTCGATACTTCAGGTGGGGTAAGCACCGTCGACCTGGGGGTCGACAGTGTCGCAGGTCTCGTCCCCGGCCTTGCCATCGATGTGGGAGGTGAGGCCACGGTGATTGCGGAGGTGAACGCGGTCGATGGACGTATCCTGTTGCAGATACCGCTATCGGCGGCTCCCGCCAACGGCACCGTGATCACACCGGCCGCGAAGAGTCTCACCGCAGACGTCGCCGCCGGGCGTGTCGTGATCGCACTCGATAATCGTCTCGGTCTTGCAGCGGACGACGTCATTCGTATCGGCACCGGCCCCGATGCCGAATACGCCACCATCGCGGCGATCTCCGGCGAACGCGGCGCTGCGCCCGATGCGGGATCCGTCGTGCTGCGCGCACCGCTCAGAACCGGATTTGCGAACGGCACCGACGTGGTGGTACTGCGCAGCACGGTCGATACGGCGCAACAGAGCACTTCCTTGGTACTGCCGGCGGAGGAGGGCGCCACCACGCTCTACGTCGGCGACGGCACCGGTTTCGCCGCTGGCGAGATCGTGCAACTGACGCTGCCGAGCGGTCCTGTCTACTTCCATGCGCTGACCGGTGTCGACACCTCGCTGCAGCCGCGCGAACTCACGCTCGATCCCACCGATCCGCTCGCTTTCAGCCACGAAGCCGGCGCGCCTCTCGTGGGGCGCGAAGGGCTCATCGACGTATTCGCGCTCGACCGCGGCGCCTGGGGCAATCGTCTGCAGGTGGCGATCAGCGACAACGAAAGCAGCCTGGTGCAGGCACAGCTCACCGCCGCCAGCGGCATCACCCCGGTGATTTCGCTGAGCAACTACACCAACCTCGAAGCCGGCACGGTGCTCGAGTTCATCCATCCGCACACGAATGAACCGATCGGTGCACCGGCGAAGGTGGTGAGTGTCGATCGCGCGGCAGGAGAGGTGAGCTTGTCGGCCTTGCTCGACGGTGCCGTGGTCACTGCCTTCAACACGCTCAGCGATCCGGTGCGGGTGCGTTCACGCGAATTCATCCTCACCGTGTTCCTGCTGCAACGCCCCGATCCCGCCGTGCCTTCGCGCAACAACACCGTGATCGACAGCGAGAGCTTCCTCGTGACGATGGATCCACGTCACAGCCGCTACATCCACAAGGTGATCGGCACCACGTGGACCCCCGGTGCCGAGCAGGACGACGACGGCATCGATCTGCGGTTGTGGGATCGCCGCTCGGTGGGTGAGTCGCGTTACATCCGCGTGCGCGACCGTGCGGCGGGCAACCAGGCCCTGCTCGAAAGCATCCGCCTCGGGCCCGAGCTCTTGTTCGACCAACTCGACAATGGTCAGTGGCAGGCGGCGCGGCTCGGACTCGCCGGCGGCACCGATGCCATCGATAGCCTGGTCAACGATGCGCTCGGCGATGCCATCTATCTCGGCACCGACTCCGATGAACCGCGCCTGCGTACGGGCATCCATGCGTTGTCGAACATCCGCGACATCTCCATCGTCGCTGTTCCGGGACAGACCACGGTCGGCGTGCAGCAGGCTTTGATCAATCATTGCGAGAACGATCGTTATCGCTTCGCCGTACTCGATGCGCATCCGCCGGCCCGCGACACCCTGGTCGACGTGCAGGCACAACGGCAGGCCTTCGACAGCAAGTACGCCGCGCTCTATCACCCGTGGCTGACGATTCCCGAACCCTTGCCGGCCAATGTCGCCTCGATCCGGCAACTGCCGATTCCGCCGAGCGGCCACATCATGGGCATCTATGCACGCGTCGACAACACGCGTGGTGTGCACAAGGCACCGGCGAACGAAGTGGTGCGTGGCATCACCGGACTCACGCGCAATCTCAACAGCCGCGAGCAGGATCTGCTCAATCCCTTCCCGAAGAACATCAACGTCATTCGCGACTTCCGCGAGGCCAATCGTGGTCTGCGCGTGTGGGGGGCACGCTGCATCACCAGCGACAGCGACTACAAGTACGTCAACGTGCGGCGCCTGATGATCTTCCTGGAAGCTTCGATCGACCAGGGTCTGCAGTGGGTGGTGTTCGAACCGAACGCGGAACCGCTGTGGGCGAAGGTGCGGCGTGCGGTCAGCAACTTCCTCACCGTGGTCTGGCGCAACGGTGCACTCGAGGGCACGACGGTGGAACAGGCCTTCTTCGTGCGCTGTGACCGCACCACGATGACCCAGACCGACATCGACAGCGGTCGCCTGATCATCGAGATCGGTGTCGCGCCGGTGAAACCCGCCGAGTTCGTGATCGTGCGCATCGGTCTTTGGACCGCCAGCGCCGATTGAGGGCCACTCGGACTACACAACTGACGCGAGGAAGCAAAGATGGCAACGGACCAACGTATCGATCCCTACCGCGGGTACAACTTCGTCGTCGACATCGACGACACGCCGGTGGCGGGGTTCAGTGAAGTGGCGGGCCTCACCGCCGAAGGCGACCCGGTGGAATATCGCGAAGGCAGCGATGCCGAGAATCACGTGCGCAAACTTGCCGGTTTGCGCAAGTACACCAACCTGACCTTCAAGCGCGGCTATACCAAGAACGACGTGCTGTGGCGCTGGTACACCAACATCGCCAACGGCAAGAACGATCGCCGCGCGATCACGATCACGCTTTTGGATGAAGCACACACACCTGTGATTCGCTGGAATGCGGAGGGGGCCTGGATCAACAAGATCGAAGGCCCCAGCTTCAACGCCACGGGTAACAGCGTGAGCATCGAGAGCATGGAAGTGGTGCACGAGAAGCTCACGATCGAACTGGCGAGCTGAGCACGACCATGGCCCGCTACCTGCGCCCCGGTGCCCACTACGAACGCGTCGACGCCGCGCGCACGCCACGCGTGTTGCTGCGCAGTGACGTGCCGGGCTTCGTCGGCATCGCGGAGCAGGGCCCGCTCGACGTGCCGGTACCGGTGGAATCCTTCCGCCAGTTCCAGGCCGTGTTCGGTGGCTGCATCGGTGCGGGCTTCTTGGCCTATGCCGTGCGCGCCTTCTTCGACAACGGTGGACGTCGCTGTTGGGTGGTGCGCGTGGCGAACCGCGTGTTCGATGGAGAAACGGGTCGCGCAGCACGTGCCGCGGCACTGACGCTGCACGACACCGAAGGCAGGCCGCTCTGGCGTATCGAAGCCTTCAGCGAGGGCACCTGGGGCAATGAACTCGAAGTGGCTTTGCTCGAAGAAAACACCAGCGACACGCAAAGTGTGAAGGGCGGCTTGCAACGTCACTTCGCGGAAGTCGTGAGCACCGCCGGTTTCCGGCGTGGCACCTTGGTGCGTATTTCCCAGGACGATGGCAGCGGCACCGTACGCGAAGCGCTGCGCGTGGTGTGCCATGTCGATGAAACCGCGCGGCGCTTGTACTGGGTGCATCCCGAAGCGGGGGCCGGCCTTCCCAGTGATCGTGCGCTCGACGGCTTCGATGCAGGTCGCACGGCGCGTCTGGTCAGCGTGAGCTATCAGTTGCAGGTCTATCGTCGTCGCGCACTCGTTGCACTCTACGATGGCTTGTCGCTGGTGCCGGGCGATGTGGCCTATGGGCCCACACGTCTGCCGCACTATGTGCCGCCGGCCGCCACCAATCCCGGCGATGTGCAGGTGCCGGCGCCGGTGGTGATTCGTGCGCTGCATGAACCCACCGGCATTCCCACGGCCTTGCAGATGGTGCCGCTGGAGCGCCTGGCGCTACGTGGTGGTCAGGATGGACTTGCCGCGTTGAGCCCGCGCGATTTCATCGGTGAAGAAATCGATCCGGAAGACAGCGAACCGGTTCGCCTCGAAAAGACGCGAGGTCTGGCTGCACTGCAGGCAGTGGCGGAGATCACGCTTCTTGCCGTGCCCGATGCGGTATTGCGCCCCGAACCCGAACTCGAATATCCGGCGCAGGAACCACCGCCGCGCAATCCCTGCCTGCCGTGTCCGCCGGCACCGGAGCCGGTGCGCTGGCAGCCGCCCAAGATTCAAGGTCATGAACAGCCGCCGATCTTCAGTGAAGAACAAACATTCCTGATCCAGGCCGCAATGGTGGCGCAGTGCGAAAGCCGCGGTGATCGCTTTGCCCTGATCGATCCGCCGTTCCATTGTGCCAACGACGCCACCGCCGGTCTCGCCGCGACCCAGGCCTGGCGGCAGCGTTTCGACACCACCTACGCCGCTCTCTATTACCCCTGGGTGAAGGTGATCGACCCGCGTGTGCCCGGCGCGGTGCGCGCCTTGCCACCGAGTGGTCATGTGCTCGGTCAGTACGCCTTGTTCGATGGCGAAACCGGTGTGCACCGCGCCCCCGCCAATCGTGCGCTGCGTTGGATCCAGGATCTCAGTCTGCATACCAGCTTCGGACAGCAGGAAGTCTTCAATCCCATCGGCATCAACGTGCTGCGCAGCGAAGGAGCGCGCGGCATCCGCGTGATGGGCGCACGCACGCTCAGCAGCGATCCCGATTGGCGCTACGTCAACGTACGTCGTCTCCTGATCAGCATCCGCCGCGCCATCGACGTCATCTCGCAGTGGGTGGTGTTCGAACCGAACGATGCGCATACCCGCAACAAATTCCAGGTGGCCCTGGCGAGCTATCTCGAAACGCTGTGGTCGCGCGGTGCCCTGGTCGGTGCCACGCGTGAAGCCGCTTTCTTCGTGAAATGCGACGAAGAGAACAACCCCGCCTCGCAGCGCGATCAAGGCCAACTCCTCGCCGAGATCGGCGTCGCGCCGACCAAGCCCTATGAGTTCGTCGTGGTGCGCGTGGGTGTGCAGGACAACGAACTGACCTTCAGCGAAAGCAATGCGGTGCAGGCGATCTAGTCGGCACGAGAACGAGAAGCAGAGCTCATGAGCATCGACAAACGCAAGGATCCAGCACTGGCCTTCAACTTCACCATCACCCTGATGGAGTCGGCCTCGAGCACGGGCGATGCGGTGACCAAGATTGCCCTCAACACGCTCACCGATCACATGGATGCGGGTTTCACCGAGTGCAGTGGGCTCGATGTGTCGCTCGAAGTGCATTCGTACCAGGAAGGTGGCAACAATGGCACGGTACTGAAATTTCCGACACGCGTGAGCTGGGGCAAGTTGACGCTGAAGAAGGGGCTGCTGAAGAAGCAGGAACTCTGGAAATGGATGTACGGCTTCAGCGAAGGCAAGGTGGTGCGCAAGGACGGCCTGATCACCTTGCTCACCGAAGAACGCAAGGTGCACACGGTGTGGAAGTTCAAGCGCGGACTGCCCGTGAAATACACCGGGCCCACCTTCAACGCGCAGCAGAATGCCGTGGCCTTCGAAAGCATCGAGATCGAACACGAAGGCTTGGAACTGATGTCCGGCGCCAGCGGTTTGTCGTCCGCCATCAAGAGCGCCGCGGATGGCATCGCCAGTTTGTTCTAGGAGCTGAACATGCAAGTGATCATCGATGAAGTCGTCAGTCACGTGCGGGCAGTGGAGGGAGGTTCGAGCCTTTCACCGGAAACGATACGCACCATCGTGCGGGCGGTGATGGATGCGGTCGAGGCGCGCGAGCGTCTGCGCGAAAACCGCGACGAAGAACATTCCACCCGCAACTACCAACAGCGCAATCAACCGTGGCGACGCTGATGAAGGCAACGGATCGCAAGGAGGAGTAGGGGATGAGCGAAAGAGTCATGGCGACGCTCCAGGCGGACTACGGCAACGGCAAGAAAGACGACCCTTTTGCCGTTCAGTTCAATCCCAAGGAATTCACGCTCGAAAAACAGGTGCAGCATGGCGAGATCGCCATCCCCGGTCTGGACTCGCCACTGCAACAGTTCGTGCGTGGTCAGGCCGAGAAACTCACGGTCGAACTCTTCTTCGACACCACCGATGGAGGGCTCGGCAAGAAGGCCAAGCCGGTCACCGAGCTGACCGATCGCGTCTACAAACTCGCCAGGGTCGAACACAGCAGCCACGCGCCACCGATCGTCACCTTTGCCTGGGACCCGAACTTTCCGGGCTCCAAGATCAACGACGATCCCAAGGGCTCCGATTCCGGCGGCAACCAGGCACGCAACAGCTTCGTCGGCGTGGTCGAGAGCATCCGTCAGCAGTTCACCCTGTTCAGCTCCGAAGGGGTGCCGCTACGCGCCACCATCACGCTCACGCTCAAGGAATATCGCCGCCTCGAGGAACAGCTGGCGCAGGAACGTCCCAACTCTCCCGATCGCACGCACGCCCATCCCTTGCAGGCGGGTGAAACGCTGTCGCATCTCGCGGCGAAGTACTACGGCAATCCCGGACGTTGGCGCTACATCGCCGACGGCAACGGCATCACCGATCCACGTCGACTCGAAGCAGGTCAGATGCTGACCGTGCCATCGATCCAGTAAGCAAGTGCAGCACGAGGAAAAGTAACGGCATGAGTACCGCCACCGAAGAAACGCCATCGAGCATCACGCTGGAATCCCTGTCGGAAAGTCTGCGCGGGTTCTACGTGCCGCGCTTCGAGATCCTGGTGGAAGGTGCGGGCTTGCCCGGCGACGTGATGAAGGACGTGTGCGAACTCACCTATGAGGATGACGTCGACAACATGGACAGCTTCCAGATCGTCGTCAGCAACTGGGACGAGCGTGCGCGCAAGTACAAGTACATCGGCTCGGAGACCAAGGAAGATCTCAACAGCGGTGGTTGCGATGGCAGTGCCACCGGCAATGGGGGCGCAGGTGCCGGTGGTGCGCAAAGCAGTCGCGCACAGATGTTCGAGCCCTGCAGCAAGCAGGTGCGCATCCGCATGGGCTACGGTGAGGATCTCAAGACGATGATCACAGGCTTCTTCACCACCATGGAGCCCACCTTCAGCGGCAGTGGTGCCTCCACGCTCAACGTGCGTGGCATCAACGTGCTGCAGCGTCTACGCACCAAGAAATACGACGACTTCTTCGAGAACAAGAAACCGAGTGAGATCGCGCGTCTGGTGTGTCAGCGGCGCGACCGTGAACTCAATGCGCTGCGCCTGCCGGTGGAAATCGTGCTCGACGACGATGTCGAGGAAAACGAAAAGCCGATCGAGCAGCTCTGGCAGCGCAATGAATACAGCATCGATTTTCTGTGGAAACTGGCGCGTCGAGTCGGTTACGTGCTCACCCTGATGGAGCCGCAGACACCGGGCGCCAATCCGCGCCTGCGCTTCGGGCCTTCCAATCGTGGTGAGTCGCTGGGTGAGTCCGTCTACGAGCTGCAGCTCGGTCGTTCCCTGATCGATTTCCGTCCGCGCATCACCACTGCCAATCAATTCAAATCGGTGACGGTGAATGGCTGGAACCGCCGCACACAGAAACGCATCAGCGAGAAAGTGAGCTTCGACGATCGCGAGATGCAGCGTCTGAACAGTGATCTGCGCTACATGCTCTGCATGTGTGATGCGCGTGAAGAGCTGGTGGTGGATGAGCCGGTGTGGACCGAGAACCAGGCCAAGGAACGCGCCAAGGCGCTCTTGCTCGATCAGCAGAAGCAGATGGTGAAGGTGAGTGCCACCACGATTGGGCTGCCGCTGCTGCGTGCCGGCACGCGCGTGATGATCACGCAGGTCGGTGCGCGCCTGAGCGGCACCTATTTCGTCACCAAGACGCAACACGTCTTCAACGACAGCGGCTACATCACCAAGTTCGATGCGCGCCGCGAACACGTGCCCACCGGAGGGGATGCCTGATGCAGAACATCGTCAACGGCATCGCCCTCGGCACCGTCGTCAACAATCACGACCCGCAAGGCCTGGGACGCGTGCAGATCCAGTTCGTGATGCTCGGTCCCGATACCCCCGCACGGTGGTGCCATGTGTGTGCACCGGCCGCCGGTGGTGACCGCGGCTTCTTCTTCATGCCGGAGGTGGGCGACGAAGTGATCGTGGCCTTCGACCATGGCGACTTCGATCACGGTTACGTCATCGGCTATCCCTGGAACCCGGTGCAGCAACCGCCGTCGCAGCATCCGGGTGAGCGCATGATCCGCTCGCGCGAAGGACACACCATCCGCTTCATCGACTCCGCGCCCAATGGCGGCACGCAAGGTGCGCTCATCATCGAAGACGCGCACGGCAACGTCATCACCATGACCAACGGTGTGATGACCATCAACGCGCGCGTACATCTGAACATCAACGCGCTCTCCATGACCATCATGGGGCGGCCGGTGAATCCGCTGGGAGGGGATATCTGATGGCCGCAGCGCAGAGCGACAAGGGCTTCGAACTGGAAGTGCCGATTCCCGAGGAGCTGAAGGCCTTCCTCGCCAAACCACTGTGTGCGGACATTTCCCTGCCGGAGCCGGGCAAGGTGTCGCTGCAACTGCCGTCGGGCGCCACGCTCAAGGGCATCGGCGACATCACCAAGGGCATCCCCACCAACTGCACGCTCAACGTGTCGTTGATGATGCAGCTCGGGCCCGTGCTCGCGAATCTGGAATGCTTCATCCGTGTGTTGAAGTTGATCAAGCCGCTGATCGACATCGTCAAGGGCCTGCCTTTCCCGCCTGTGAAGGCCATCGCCGATTTCGGCGTGGCGGCGAAGGAGGTGATGGAGTGCATCGTCGCCTTCACCACACCCGCCGGCATGATTCCCTTCGTGCGCGACATCCTCTGTCTGATCATCCGCATGCTGGCGTGCCTGGTGCAGCAGATGGACAGCATCATTTCCCTGATGGAGAAACTGTCGCTCAGCATCACTGCGGCCGAAGGCAATCCCACCGAACAGGCGCTGTTGGAATGCGCCAAGGAAAACGCACAGCGCGCGGCGAAGGCACAGATGCAGGCGATCGAGCCCGTGATGGTGCTGCTCGAGATTGCGGGTCCTCTGATGGAGATCGCGGGCGTCGGTCCCATCGAGATTCCCACCATGGGTGAGTCGGAAGACGTGCAGCAGCTGCGCGGCGTCGTCAACACCCTCGAAGACTTCGTGCAAACGCTGGAACTCGTCGTCAAGGCGCTGGGAGGTTGTCCCGAATGATCCGACCCAATGCCAAACGCGATTTTCTCGGTGTCGGCTGGAAGTTCCCGTTGCAGGTCAACGCGCAGGGCGGCATCGCCACGGCCAAGTTCGAGCAGAGCATCGAGGAATCGATCTATCAGATTCTCAGCACCGCACCGGGTGAGCGCCTGATGATGCCGGACTTCGGCTGCGGCATTCACGAACTCGTGTTCTCGCCCAATGCCTCCGGCACGCGCGCGCTCGTGGTCGATGCGGTGCGCCGCGCACTCGTGGCCTATGAACCGCGCATCGACGTGCTCACCGTCGAAGCCGAACCGCCGGAAGGCGAGGACAACCTGCTCATCATCCGCGTGAACTACCGCGTGCGTGCCAACAACACGTTGGAGAACCTCGTGTATCCCTTCTACATCACGGAGGGCAGATAGATGCCGCTGCAGGATCACTTCCCCGTCATCGACGATCGTTCCTATGCCTCGCTGGTGGACGAGATACGCGCACGCATTCCGCGCTACACGCCGGAGTGGACCAACCTCAATGAAAGCGATCCCGGCATCGTGCTGGCACAGCTCTTCGCCTGGTTGACCGAGCTGCAGCTGTTCCGTCTGTCGAAGGTGCCGGAGCTGCATTACCTCAAGTTTCTGGAACTGATCGGCATCGAACTCGAACCCGCGCAGGCGGCCACCGCGAAACTCACGCTGCAGGTGGCGCCGGGCTTCAATCGCGATTCGATCATCGTGCCCGCGAAAACGCAGATCGGCAGTGCCGAGCCGGACGAGCAGGGCCGCATCGTGTTCGAAACCGATCGCGCCGTCACCGTCGTGCGAGCCAAGTTGCTCAACCTGGTGGCGCACGATGGTTTCGCCTTCCGCGATCTCAGCAACGACAACCTGGACACCACCGTCAGCTTCCAACCCTTCGGCCCCGCAGCGATCGCGAACAACAGCTTCATGCTCGGCTTCGACGAGCCCTTGCCCGAGGTGACTTTCCAACTCAGCGTGTGGAAACCGCAACCGACACGCGGCGCCGTGGTCAGCCGCTGCGAAAGTGCCGCCACGCCACGCGTGGGCGTGCAGTTGCGCTGGGAATATTGGGATGGTGCGGAATGGTCGCCGCTCACCTTGCTCAAGGACGAATCCGCCGCCTTCACGCAGAACGGTGACATCCAACTGCGCGGACCCAAGGTCGGCAGCATGGCGGCACGCACGGTGGGCACGCTGACGACACCACGTTATTGGATCCGCGCCCGCATCATCAACGCCGGTTACGAAGAAGCGCCGCGTTTGCTCGCCGTTCGCATCAACACGGTGACGGTGACGCAGGCCGAAACCTGGGAACTCGAACCCGTCGGCGGCAGCAACGGCGAAGTCGATCAGATCCTGCGTCTGCGCAACACACCGGTACTGGCGGGGAGCCTCGTATTGGAAGTGGATGAAGGCAATGGCTTCCAACCCTGGAGTGAAGTACCGGACTTCTTCGGCTCAGGCCCCGACGATCCGCACTACGTATTGAATCGGGCCACCGGTGAGATTCGTTTCGGTGATGGCAAGAACGGGCGCGTGCCGGTGGCCAATGCCAACAACCGCACCAACGTGCGCGCACGTGTCTATCGTGCCGGCGGCGGCAAGCGCGGCAACGTCGCCGCCAATACGCTCACGCGCGTACTCGATGCCGTGACGGGACTCGACGCCAACAACGTCACCAATCCCTTTCCCGCAGCCGGTGGTCGCGATGAGCAGGGCGTCAACGACGCGATTCGGCGCGCGCCGCAGGTGCTCAAACATCACGATCGCGCCGTCACCGCCGAAGACTTCGAAGCGCTGGCGATGCAGGCCGCCAACATCGCGCGTGCCGTCGCACTGCCGCTGCATCATCCCGACTATCCCGGCATCGAAGTGCCCGGCGTGGTCACGGTGCTGGTGGTGCCCGACGTCGAAGGTGAGGCACCGGTGCCGAATGCCGGCACCTTGAGTGCCGTTTGCGCCTATCTGAACCAGCGGCGTTTGCTCACATCCGAACTCTACGTGAAAGGGCCGACCTACAAGACCGTGGTCGTACACGCGGAGCTCGTGGCGGAGGATTCGGCCGATCTCGCGGAAATCAAGGCGCAGGCGCTCGACAGTCTGGCGCTGTACTTCCATCCCATTCGTGGTGGCGAAGCGAGCGATCCGACGCTGCCGGTGGATGATCCTGCCCGCAGCGGTGGTGGCTGGCCCTTCGGCGGCGACATCTACTATTCGTTGCTCTATCGACGTTTGTTGTTCCGTGGTGTGAAGCGCCTGGTGTCGCTGCGCATCGAACTCGATGGCGAACTCTATCCCGAGTGCCGCGACGTGCCGATCGACGTCGGTGTGCTACTGCGCAGTGGTGAGCACCAGATCGACGTCAACTACGAGGTGGTGCAATGAGCTTGCACAGCCACGCACCCTGGTTGCCGCTGACGAGCGCGCCGCCACACGATCCGCGACGTTTGCCGCTCAACAAGCGTGTCGGCTGGCATCTCGCGCAGACGCAGCATGTGGAAGAGGACGCCTGCGGCAATCTCGTGCTCGCTGCTGCCGCGGGATCGGGCCGCAGTCTGTTCGAGCCGAGTGGCTCGCTCGGTGGTCTGCGACTGCCGAAGACCCTGGCCTATGCCGGCGATTTCGGCGTCGTCCTGCTCGATCGCGACAGCGCCACTCTGAAAACCTTTGATCCCTGTGCCTGCAGGTTCGAACCCGTGCCCTTTACCGGTGGCCATGGCAAAGGCGCACGCCAGTTCGATGATCCGCGCGCGCTTCTCTTCTGCGGCGACAAACTCATCGTCGCCGACACCGGCAACAAGCGGCTCGTCGTCTACAGCAAGTTCGGTTTTCTGGTACGTGGCTTCTGGAATCCGCCGGCACCGGAACTGGAGCAAGCCTGGCAACCGGTAGCGCTGGCGCAGAGCAGCGATCGCCGCATTCTCGTGGCCGATCCTGCCAACGGGGCAGTGCATGTGTTCAACGGCGCCGGCATCTGGCTCAGGGCTTTTCGCGGTCTGGGCGCCCTCACCTCGATCGCGGTCGACACGCGCAATCGTCTCTACGTGGTGAGTGACGAGCTCTCGCCGGTACGCGTGCTGCAGTTGCCGGACGGGCGCGAACTCGTGCCCATCGAGCACGGCGAGTTGAATGTGCCGGCCTTGACCCCGCACTTCAGTGTGCCCTTCGCGGTGGATGCGCAGGGCAACGTCGATCTCGGTGAGCTGTGTGCACGTTATCGCGGCGAGCTCACAGCCGTTCCGCGTTGGTTCGATGCGAGCGGCACGTCGATCGAATACTATTCGCCGCCGGAGCCTAGCTACCAAAAAGAAGGCGTGGCGCTCAGCACGGCACTGGACAGTCGTCTCTATCGCTGTCAGTGGCATCGCATCGCGCTCGAAGCCGTGGTGCCGCGCGGCACGCGTCTCACCATCTCCACCTTCAGCGCCGAAACCGAACTTTCACCGACGCAGGTGGCGGCGGTTGCGCCCGAGCAGTGGCAGACACGCCAGACCTTGTATCCACAGGAACGCAATCTGTCGCAGGCACTGGATTGGGATTGTCTGGTGCGTTCCGAACCGGGCCGCTATCTCTGGCTGAAACTCGAACTGCGCAGCGATGGCACCGACACGCCGCGGCTCTGCAACCTGGAGCTCGAATTCCCACGCATCAGTCTCGCACGCTACCTGCCGGCGGTGTTCACCGAAGAGCCGCAGGCGGCCGACTTCACCGATCGCTTCCTCGCCATCTTCGATCGCGGCTTCCGCCAGATGGAACGACACATCGACACCATGGCGCGGCTGTTCGATCCGCTCTCCGCGCCGGCAGATGCCGGGCGCAAGGATTTCCTGAGTTGGTTGGCGTCGTGGATCGGCGTGACGCTCGATCGGCAATTGCCGCTGGCGCTGCGCCGGCGTCTCGTCAAGAACGCAGCGGCGCTCTACCACCGCCGCGGCACGCTCGAAGGCCTGCGCGGCATGCTGAATCTCTATCTCAATCTCGATCGGCGCGCGTGCAAGGAGCAGTCGGATTGTCGGCCCTGTCGCTCACCTGAAGCACCGAAGTGGCAGCAGCCGCATCTGATTTTGGAACATTTCGTATTGAGGCGCTGGCTCTTCCTCGGCGTGGGGCGTCTGGGCGAACAGGCACAGCTCTGGGGCCACAAGATCGTCAACCGCAGTCAGCTGCGCGGTGCAGGAGAGGGCAATGCGCAACTCGGCGTCACCCAGCTCAATTCGGTGCCGGATCCACTGCGCGATCCCTTCCATGTCTACGCCCACAAATTCTCGGTGTTTCTGCCGGCCTGGGTCGGGCGCGTCGAGTCCTATCGCAAGGCAGTGGCACGACTGGTGGAAGCGGAAAAACCGGCCCACACGCAGGCGCAGGTGGTGTACGTGGAGCCCCGCTTTCGCATCGGCATTCAATCGATGATCGGTTACGACGCGGTGATCGGCTGCTATCCGCGCGGCATTACGCTCGATGACAGCAAGCTCGGCAAGGGAACGGTGCTCACGGGCGAGGTGCCCCGTGACATGAAACGAATCGGATGAACGAAAGAGGGTTGTCACAGATGACTGCCAAACACAAAGGTGGATGCGGATGCCCCGGCTGCGAGGCCGAGAGCTTCAGCCGCAACAACTATTTCACCGGCAAGCTGATGGTGGAGCGCGACTTCACCGACGAGCAGCACTACTTCATGGAGAAGATCCGGCTGCATCACCAGCGCCTGCATGGCAGTGGCATCGTGTGCGGCCTGCAGGTGACTGCCCACGGTGCACCCTGTGACGATCGCTATGTGATCCTGCAACCCGGCAGTGCCATCGACTGCTGTGGCAAGGACATCCTCGTGCCGCGTCCCGAGGTGATCGATCTCTATGCCTTCCCTGCGATCCAGCAGCTGCTCGAAGCAGCGCAGCAGGACGGGGAGGGTGAAGAAGCGACTGCCACGCATCGTCTGCAACTGTGCCTGCGCTATCGCGAGTGTCCGGGCGAAGACATCCCCGTGCTCTATGACGACTGTGGCTGCGACGACAGTCGCTGTGCACCGAACCGAATTCTCGAAAGCTATGAAGTCGATCTCCTGGTCGATCCCGAGCTGCCGGCGCAGAACCCGCATCAACCCGCACTGAACTGGCAGAGCACCTTGAACATTGCACATGCGGCGGCGGTGTATCTGCACGAAGCGACGCGTCGGCTCTATGTGCTGAGCGCAGGTGATGAAGGTGTGGTCTATCAGGTCAGCACCGACAACCTCGCCATCGAAGCGTCCTTTGCGCTCGAACGCCAAGGCTTGGCGCTCACCACCAACGACGCCGGTACCGAACTCTATGTGGTGGTGGCACACGACGATGGCCCGGCCGGAGGTGATGCCGAGCTCTGGGTCTTCGACATAAGCGATACCAACCTTTCTGCTGGCGCGGTGCGTACCGGTGTGGTGACAGATACGACGGACACCGAAGTATCACTGCAACGCTTGAACGACGATTCCTTGCTGGCACTGTTCCACAAGGGCGGCAAGTTGCGTCTTTGGAATGCCGGTGTCGCTGCGCCGGATACGCCCGATGCCGCGCTCGATCATGGTGTCGATCTCGCCGGCCTCGCACTCAGCAGTGACGGTGCCTATGTGTACAGTGCCCAGCCCGGCAGCAACAAGGCACATCGCTTCGAACCTGGCGGGGTCGATTTCGCTCCCACCGAAATCGCCACCAGCGGCGTTGCCGCCGATCAGGCCACACGCGTCGCAGTGGCACATTCGTCCGGCGACGACCTGTTGGTGGTACTCGATGCCGCCACCTCGAGCCTGCGGCTGGTCGAACTCGACGGCAACGTATTGGCCACGGTTCCGCTCGCCCACACACCACGTGCGATTGCCATCAGTGGCGGTGCGCATTGGGCCTATGTACTCGTCGACAACGGTGCCGACAGTTTCGTGCAGAGCGTGAATCTGCACAGCCTCTTGCAGGGCAATGCGGTAAGTGCCGCAACGCCGATCGAAGTCGGCGTCGATGCGCGCGACCTCGTCTTGACCAGCAATGGTCAGCGTCTCTTCGTTCCCTATGTCGCCGATCCGACCATCACCAACGCCGGTGGAGTCGCCATCGTCGACATCAGCGAAGCCAACTGTCGTGCGCTGCTGTGGCCCGAGGAGTGTCCGAGCTGTGACGAAGGCGATTGCCTCGTGCTCGCCACGATCGAGAACTATCGCCCCGGCTTCCGCGTGCTCGACATGCCGAATCCCGCGCCCGATGCCAGCACCGATCTCGAAGCCGGCATCGCGCGCATCGACAACAAACTCGGGCGCAAATATCTGCCCAGCACGAGCGCCATCGCGGCAGCACTCGAATGTCTGCTCGAGAACTGCTGTGGTGGTACGCAGGGTGGTGGTGAACAAGGGCCTCCCGGTCCTCCGGGTCCGCAAGGTCCTGCCGGTGCCGCAGGACCTGCCGGTGAAGCCGGTCCCATGGGGCCGCCGGGTCCGGCGGGCAGCGATGGTCGCAGCATCACCGAAGTAGCGGTGCAGATGATTCCCTGCGGCGAAGCACCGAGCGGCAGCGTCACACCGATCGGCAGCAACGAACTGCAGTTGAACCTGCAATTGCCGAGCAACTGCAATCCCTTGCTCGCACACATCTGCAACATCGGTTGGATCCACGACGGCGTCTACGATCGTGAGAAGCTTCTGGGCTCCGGCATCTACGTGGGCACGGGTGACATCCCGCTCATGCGTTTTCTGATGCGCTTCGACGCGGCAGTAGAGGCAGCGGACCTCAATCATCACACCATCCGCATCTGTGCCGAGAGTTTCGACTCGAATGCCTATCAGCCGCTGCACATCTGGCCCGTGATCATCAACCCTGGGGTGTTCCACTCCCAGAACTGCGGATTGGAAGAGTTCAAACCGGGAGATCGTCTCGATGCCGATCTCGTCAACGGTGTGGAAGTGCTGATCGAAGCGGTGCATCTCGAGCGTTTCAAACATTACATCCTCAGCATTTCCGTTCGCGGTGATTTCATCCGTGACAAGGAAGGCCGCAATGCCGACCTCGAACATCTCGCGCCCTGGCTCACCAATGGCACCGGTGCACCCACTGCACTGCATACGGGCGATGGTGTGCCCGGTGGTGAATTCCGCAGCTGGTTCACGTTCACCTCGAGTCAGCTGACCGGACCGGGCAATCGCAGCAACCTCAATGAGGGTGGCAATGGCACGGTGGTGGGGGTGGACACCGTCAGAGGTGTCGGCACCGTGGTGAGCGCCGGTACCACGCGGCGCTCGAATCTCACCGCGCGCAGTGCCAAACGCACGCTGCGCACCAACGTGCCGAACGCAAGCTCATACAACGCGCAAGGGCAGCTCATGATCAATCGCGCCAGCTTCGACGAACTCGTGGCGCTCGACGGCATCGGGCCCGAAATCGCCAGGGCCATCATCGCCCAGCGCGAAAAGAGGCCTTTCAAGAACGAGGCAGCGCTGCTGAAGGTTTCCGGCATCGGCGAGAAGTTGCTCGCCAAGATCGCCAACAAGATCACTTTTGAACAGGGAGAATAGCCATGGCCAGGACTAGCGCGCCGCGCAACGATTGCCGGCAACCTCTTCGTAACGATCCCTGCTGTCCCGACTGCGGCGCCTTGGAATGTCTGTGCCGGCCACGCTTCTTCGCGGGGCAATTGCTCAGCGAACAGGATCTGAACCGTCTGGACCAATACATCCGCAACAAGAACCGCCTGCACGTGCGCAACCTGCACGGCTGGGGGGTGGTGAATGGGCTGATGGTGGTGTGCGATCCCTGCGGCGACGTGAAGGTCACGCAGGGTTACGCGGTGGATCCCTGCGGCAACGACATCGTCGTGTGCGAGGAGACTCGTGCGAATCTGTGCGAGTTGATCCGCAAGTGCCGGCAAAGCGAGCCGCAGAACGAATGCCAGCCATTCCGCGCGCCGCCCAACAGCAACTGCGCCGATGCCGAGGAAGAATGGGTATTGGCGATTTCCTATCAGGAATGGCAGAGCCGCGGTGTGATGCCCTTGCGTGGTTCGTCCTGTGGCTGTGGCAACGGCTCCTGCAACTGCGGCGGCAGTAGTGGCGGCGATGGAGGCTGCGGTTGTGGCGGTGCGAGCGGCAAGAGCAGCGGCGGTTGTGGTTGTGGCTGCGGCGGAGGCACCAAGACTACGAGCATGGCACGCGCGGTGCAGAGCGCCTTGCCCGCTGCCGCACGGCGCGGACTGCCGGCGCAATGCGAGGCCACGGTGACCTGCGAAGGCTATACGTTCTCCGTCTATCGCAAGCCCGAGAAAGAGCAGCGCGACGACAACCAACGCGGTTTCGGCCTCGAAGGCGCCTTCTGGGATCAATTGCGCTGTTGCCTGCAGCCCTTGCTCGACGCACTGCCGCCGATGCCGCAACAAGGCACGATCGATCCCACCACCGGTGCAGGAGTTCCGGCGACGGCTCAGGCGCTGGCCTACAGCAGCTGGTGCTGCCGCTTCCGCGACAATCTCTACAAGCATTTCTCGCAGAGCCGCAACACCACCTGCGAAATCCTGGCACGCCTGCGGGCCGTGTCGTGTCCGAATCCGCAGAACCGCGACAACTTCATGCAGGATTTCACGCGCGCCTTCTTCGAGTTGCTCGCGATCTGGCTCGAAGGCATCAAGAACTGCATCTGTCTGGGGCTGTTGCCGCCGGTACCGCAGAACACCTGTGATCTACGGGTACCGCTCGCCACCGTGAAGGTGAGGGCACGTGATTGTCAGGTGCTGAGCATCTGCAACTGGACCACCGAACGCAAACTCCTGATCAGCTGGCCGGCGGTGACGCACTGGCTCAGCATCGTGCCCATCGGCACGCTGTTGCGTGAACTGCTCGATCGTCTGTGTTGCCGCTCACTGCTGGACATCTTCGATCGTCTGTTCGACGAACGTCCGCAGCCGACACCCCAACCGAGCCCCAATGATCCGATTCCGGGCGCGGCACCGGCGCCCAATACCGTCGCCGGAAACTTTGCCATCCGCAGTGCCGCGGGCCTGCAAACCAACGTCGACACCGGCGCGAACAATCGGGTCGAGACTGATTCCTTCGCCAACACTTTCAATTTGGCGTCCGCACTTTTCTCGACGCGCTTCTCCGCCGACTTCACCGCGCCGGCCGTGAATCTGCAGCAGCTGATGCGTGGCTTCGTGGCGCGCGGACGCAAGGGTGAAGTGTTGCAACTCGGGGCCTTGCTCAACGCCACTTCCGATCGCTTCGCCTTGCCGGAAAACGGTCAGACGCTCAACACGGTCGAGCGCAAGAACCTGCCGCTGGTGCTGCTCGCCGAAACCGTGTTGCGTCCTCTGCTGAACGTTTCGCTCGGTGAAAAGCAGGCGAACGAGCGCATGGCGGATCTGCAGCAGGAACTGAGCGGCTTGCGCACGAATACGGCGACTGCCGCATCCACGGCGGCGGACGCGCAGGCACTGCGGCAGGAAGTCGAAAGCCTGCGCAGTGAACTGCGCGAGCAACAGGCACTGATCAAGAACCTGATGAGCAAGCTGCAATAGCGCAGGGAGGCCTCATGGCAACTTTCGCAGCGGTGCGTCCGCAATTCAAAGACGGCGATTATCTCAGCGCCGACGAGCTGGAGGAGATCATTGCCTATCTGCGCAGCAACGATGCGCGGCAGAATCTCGGTCAGCACAGCTGGGGAGTGGCCGTTGGACTCGACCTGGTGTCGAGTCCGATTTCACCCACGGCGGTGGACTACTTCGTCCAGCCCGGAGTGGCGATCGACGGCTATGGCCGCTTGATCGTGGTGCAAAGTCCGACGCGCCTCGATCCCGCCCAGTTCTCGGGCGTCGGCAGTGGGCTGGTCGACGTGTGGATCCGTTATGACCAGGCCGACTTCATGGCCACGCGCCCCGGCTTCAATAACTGCAACGAGAACGACTCGTACACGCGTATCAGCGAAGGCTTCCGTCTGGTGTTCGGCAGCAAGGGCAGTGTGATCCAACGCGAAAGCGGCGTCATCGTGAACGAAGCGCTGGTGACCGATGCGCGCGATGCGCTGCGAGTGGTCGATCCCGACGCACCGCTTCTGCTCGATGGTGCCGTGCCACATCAGGAATTCCCAGAAGACGACACCACTGCGCTGTGGCTCGTACCGCTGGGCCATGTGCGTTGGTCGGCTGCCACCAACAGCTTTCTGCCGCTGGTCGATCCCGCTGAAGTGGAAGCGCTGCAAAGCGGGGCCGGCACCAAGACTCCCGATCAAGTCTATGAAGCCTTGATGCAGAGCCGCGCCAAACGGCGCATGTTGGGCGTGGTGGCGGAATCGGTCTTCGCCGCCGATGGCCTCATCCGTTTACGTGAACGCAAGGTGCCGGCCGATCCGGCCAATGGCAACGACGCCGTCAGCCGTGCGCAGGCGATACAGAGTCGCGACATGCACGTATGCGAGGGTCAACTCAAGCCGAAGGAACTCGTGTGGCTCGAAGGCAACGTGCGCATCAAGGGTGATGCGCGTTTGCTCAATGGGCGTCTGGAATTCCGCGACGGTGAAGGGCGTGACTACATCGCGCGCATCGTCGATGGCAGCACGCTGACTCCCAGCACGCCGCTCTTGTTGCAACGCAGCGACAACAATCCGCGCGGTGGCAGCGATCTGCAGATGTTGCTCGGCAGGAGCGATGACGGTCGCAATCGTTTCTGCATCGGCAGTGTGGGCTATGAGGGCAAGGACCTCTGCAACCTCACTGCCAACGTCAATCCGCGAGTCGTGGTGCAGGACGACGGCAAACTCGGCATCGGCACCTTGAATCCCGACAGCCCACTGAGTTCTCCCTACACCGTGCGCGGCCTGCGCCAGCGGGTCACGGAAAATCCCGGCACGCCGGAAGAGAAGACCTACGACATCTATCGCCTCGAAACCTACGAAAACGCCGAAGGCCTGCCGGAATGGCAGCTGGATCTGTGGGATCGTGAGGATAGTACGCGCAAGAGCCTGAGTTTCACCGACAGCGTCGTCGGCCGCAGCCGTCTGCTGCTGCAGGACACCGGTCGCATCGGCATGGGCACCACCGAACCCACCAAGCAATTGCACATCCATGGCAACGATCCCGCCATCTTCCTCGACATCAACGGCAACTCGGGTGTCGACCGCTGCGATCTCATCTTCGGCAAGGATGGAGCGGCGGCCGCTGGTCTGACCTGGAACAAGGGCAGCAATCGATTGCTTTTGCACTACGGCGACATCAACAACATCGAGTTGACCGCCACGTACCTGATGTTCCGGCAGAACGGTACCGACACGATGACCATCCGCCAGGGACGCGTCGGCATCGGTACCGCTTCACCTTCCACACCCTTGCACGTCACCGGTGGCACCGAGGCCACGTTGGCGAGCACCTCGGGCTATCTGCTGGTGGGCGACGTCAATTCGTTCAACGTCGTGTTCGGCAACAATGAAATCCAGGCCCGCAGCGCCGGCGCTGCCTCCGCTTTGTTCCTGCAAGCCGAGGGCGGTGATCTCGTCGTGAACCGCGGCACTTCGGTCGTCAACTTCACCAACGCGGGCAATGTGGGCGTGGGCACCCTGACGCCCACGGCCAAGCTCGACGTGCGCGGAGACATCAAACTTGGTCCCACCGGAGCACTGTCGGCCATGGCGGCCAACGAGAACTTCCGTGTGGTGGCCGGGCGTGTGGCGGCAAACGGCACCAAGATCGCGGGCGAGGGCTTTACCGTGACCTTCATCGAAACCGGCAGGTACTCCCTCTCTTTCAATCCTGCGTTCACTTCACCTCCCGTCGTGGTAGCCTGTCCCGCCGGCAGTGCTTCGGCGGAAGAAGACAACATCGTCACCGTCATCAGTGTCACCAACGGCAGTGCCGTGATTCGTGTCATGGACGTAGTCGTCACCGGCACGGGCGCAACGGCTCAGAACGGCAGCTTCAACTTCATCGCCGTCGGTACGCGCTGAGGAGGGAGTGATGGGAGAAGCGGCGCTGCAACTACGGCGGCTGACCTTGGAATGTGAAGCCGCAGCATCGCCCGCGCAGCTCGCGGCGTTCGCGGCACGCTTCGCCAAGATCGCTCGTTCCAGGTTGGCAGACGCGTTGCAGGAGCAGCTCGGCACACTCGACGCCCGCGGTGGCGATGCCGTGGTACTGATTGAACGACTCGCACTCGAGTTCGACGTGGATCTGCTTCTGGCAGAGCGTGAAATCGCTGTCCTCTGGGCCAGCAAAATGAAACAGGCGCTGGCCAAGTTGCTGCAAAGTCGCAGCGGTGCAGAGGTGGTGATGATATACGACAGTCCAGCGCACCATCTCGCCGCCTTCCTGAGCGACTGTCTGCGCGGAGACATCCGCCACTGGTATTACCGTCAGTTCGAAGGGCTTTGGGCCTTGCCATCGAGCGCGGCACTGCGTACCGCCTTGTGTGCGGATCCAGGGGTGGGACGTGCGGCCTTGCAGTTGCTCTCGATCGGTGAACTCACCGAACTCTGTGCAGCGCTCACTCCGGCCGATGCGCGACAGACGACGCAGATGCTCTATGCCCAGGACGAACGGCAACGAGCGCCGGGGGTGGAGGAGGCGGTCGCCTTCGTTCGTGGCATCGAGGACAAGCTCGACCGTCTCGTGTCCGAGTTGAAGGACGAGGCGCAGACCTTGTTGCTCTGTGTGCTTGCGGGCGATCTCGCGCCGATGCCGACCGCCGTCGTCTGGAACTGTGCGCGTCTGATGTCGGTGTTGCTCACCATACGCAACCGCGCGCCGGGACGTTTCGAACGCACCATGCAGGAGTTGCGGCAGGGACGGCGCCGCGAGCTCCTGGCTCATCTTCAAGTGGAGGAAGCAGCGCTTCTATTGCCGCTCGCTCCGGCCGTGACGGAAGTCTTCCTATCGGTCTTTGCTTCCAAGGTGTCACCCTCTCTGGCGGGTTCAGTGTGGACCCATGCCAGCACCTGGTTCGGCAATGCCTTTCTGCTCTTGCCACAACTGCAACGTCTGCCCTTGGCCAGCGTGGCGGAATGGGAACCTCTGCTCGAGCAAGCACCGCTGCGCGTATTGCGCTGGTTGTTGCTTTGTCTCTGTCAGGGACAAGACCGCTTCCTCGCGGCAACGCGTGATCCATTGCTGCGCGATCTATGCGGTGTCCCTCCAACCATCGATCTCACTGCTCTCATGCCCTGGCTCGATGCGCAACTGAGCGCTGCGCGCATCGAAGCGCTGTTCGCGGCCCTGCGCTCAGTGGCGCAGGAGCAAGCGCGTTCCACCGAGCAAGTGCTGCTCGAACGGGATGGCACGCTCTATCTGGTGACGCGTGAAAAGGAAACGGCGCGTTGGTTGGCGCTACGTCCTCTGCCCGAGCAACCGATGGACCTGGAGGTGAGTGACGAGGACAGCGTCGAAGCGAGCGACTTCGCCTCACTATGGCCAGCCCGACTCGTATGTGCGGACCCGGTCAAGGGCTGTCTGTGTACCCTGGCGCAGTTCACTCTCAAGAGCCTGGCAGCGCGGTTACCGGGTTTTGCCACTTCCAGCGTCAATCACCTCTTGCGCAACTTCCTCTGCATGTCCGCCACACTGGTGGCGGAAGACGCGCACATCGACGTGGCGCTGACTCGTGTGCCGCTGAGCGTGATCCTCAACATCAGCGGCCTCAATCGCGGCACGCTGAGCTTGCCCGAGTTCGATCCGAGGCCGCTGCGGCTGCACGAAAGCAATTGAGAGGTGGTCATGAGCAGTTTGGCGCGGGACAGTTTCACCTTGGCATTGCAGCGGTTGGACCTCCTGCTGTATCGCCAGATCCTGCGGCTGCGAGCGAGTTATCAACTATCGCTCGACGAATTTCGCGGGCTGTATGTCTCCGATCAGCAAGTGGATGCTTTGATCCAGCAGGACTCGCGCTTCGGGCAGGTCGACGTTGCAGAGCTCGATGCCAAGGCCGCCGCCATGGTGGCGGCCGTGCGTGCGGCGCTGGCGGCAGATCCACTTTGGGTACGCCTGTGCACTTGCTATGCACTCAATGACTTCGAGCAGGATGTGATCCTGCTCGCCCTCGCGCCCGAATTCGCCAACAAGTATCCGCTGCTCTATGCCTATCTGAACAACGATGTCACGCGCAAGGCGGCGACCGTGGAGTTGGCGCTGAACCTGTTCAGTTCCGCCGACTCCCTCCACCGCGATCGTGCGGCCTTTGCCGCGCACGGCACGCTGCTCGGCCAGGGCCTGCTGCAAAGCGCAGGAAACAACACTGAACCCAGCTCGTTGTCGAATGGCTTCGTGCTGGCGACACCGGTACGGGAATTCTTGTTGGGTCATGCTGCTTTCGACGGCGCCTTTCAAACCTTCTGCCGCCGTGAACAGCCTGCTTGGAGCGAGTGGCAGCAGTGGCCCTTCGCGAACGAAGTGCGCGCGCGCTTTGCCGACTTCGCGCGGGCCTTGCAAGCAGGAGAGGGGCCACACCTCATCGTGGTGGAAGCCACGGCGACGAGCGGCGCGGTGGAACTCTGCAGCAATGCCTTGGCGCAGTGTCGTCTGAGCGCCTGGCAGGTGGAGGCGCGAGCACTCGATGCGGAACGTGACAACCTCAATCTGATTCGTGGGCTGGCGCAGGGGGCACTGCTCGACGGTGCTGGTCTCGTGTTGAAGCTCACCGCAGCCAATGGGGAAGGCAATGCGCGCGTCGTCACTGCGGCGTTGCTGCGTCATCTGCGCGACTTCTGGCGCAATCTCGATGTCGCTTTGCCGTGTTTTCTGATCGTGGAGCCCGGCCTGCATTGGCGTGAGCTCTGCGCTGAGATTCCGCATCTGTACTACAAACTGCCGGCACCCGATCTCGCCCAGCGTGAAGGCTTCTGGCAAGTGCATCTACGGCAGCGGGGGCTGCGCGTTGCACCCGAGGCCATCGCTGCTGCCGCCGACTACTTCCATCTCGACTGGCAACAGGTGCGCGCAGCGGCTGCGGCGCTGTCGCTGCATGACGCGACCGAGTTGCAGGTGGAACATTTGTTTGCAGCGGCGAAGCAACAATCGCACGGCGATCTCGATGAGCTCGCCAGTCGTGTCGAGAAACCCTACGCACTCGATGATCTGGTACTACCCAGTGCGGTGCTCGGGCGCATCAAGGAAATCATCGCCGCCGTGCGCGCGCGGCGGCTGGTATTCGAAGAGTGGGGCTTGCGACGCAAACTCGGTGGTGGCAGTGGCCTGGCGGCGATGTTCGGTGGCGCCAGTGGCACCGGCAAGACCATGAGCGCCGGCGTGATCGCCAATGCGATCGGCCTCGATCTCTATCGCGTGGAACTCGCCAGCGTCGTGTCCAAATACATCGGTGAGACCGAGAAGAATCTGGAACGTATCTTCAATGCGGCGCGGCAAGCGAACTGCATTCTCTTGCTCGACGAAGCCGATGCGCTCTTCGGCAAACGTACCGAAGTGAGCGATGCGCACGACCGCTACGCCAACATCGAGGTGGCCTATCTCTTGCAAAAACTCGAGAACCACGACGGCATCGTGATACTCACGACGAACCTCGCGAAGAACATCGATGCAGCCTTCACGCGGCGCCTGCAATTCATCATCGAGTTTCCGCGCCCCGACGTCGCGCTGCGCGAACGGCTCTGGCGCAACATGCTGACGGGTGGCCTGCCACTGAGCGACGACATCGATTTCAGTTTTCTCGCGCGCCAGTTCGACAACACCGGCGGTGAAATCCGCAACATGGTGCTCGACGCCGCGCTGATGGCCGCGGCGAGCGGTCAGGTGGTCGACATGGCGCTGTTACTGCGTGCCGCAGCGCGGCAGATGATGAAGCAGGGCAAGGTGCCGTCGGCGGTGGAGTTCAAGCATTACTTCAGTTTGGTGGACAGCAGAGGGTAGGAGGGCGGTGACGCCCACCGATGCGAGGGCAACAATGGCAATCGATATCAATGTGGTACGACAGGAAGCGACCGTCGCGGTGCAATTGGCATTGGCGAGGCTCTATGAAAACGCCGACAGCGAAGCCATGAGAGGTTTTGCCGAAGCCATCGCCGAAGCGGCCGTCGTTGCGGTGCAGAACGTGATCGATCACGCCGAGATCGAATCGGGCGGTGGTGGAATCCGCTAGCACGGTGCAGTAATCGAACAGACAAACCGGCAACACGCTCAACCATCGCCGATCGCCCGTCATGGAAAAAGCGCAGGACTCCACCAAGACCAGGCAATCTGCCCCTGCGCAGGAACGCACCTCGCAGAAAGCCAACCAAGGTGCTACTGCACCATGTCTGCTCAGCTGTTTGGGCAATCTGGCGATCCAGGGCATCCTGCAACCCAAGTTGGCAGTGGGTCACCCCAATGATCCCTATGAACGTGAAGCCGACCGCATGGCGGATTACGTGCTCGGTGCCGCGCATACCAGACCTCCTGCGATCAGCGCGCTCGCAGCGGCTCACGTGCAGCGGCTGTGCGCCACGTGCATGGACTCTGGCCCCAAATCCTGCTGCGAAGATGATGCGCAGGGGGTAGTGCAGACCAAACGCGACTCAAGCGCGGATGGTGGTGGCCATGATGGAGGAGCGCATAAAGCCGATCTGAGTTTTCTCAACGGAGGTGGTTTTTCGCTTCCGGCTTCCACTCGCCAACAGTTCGAAGCCCGCTTTGGACGATCCTTGAGTCACGTGCGTCTGCACACCGGTAGCGCCGCCGCGGCCGCCAACGTCGCGCTACAGGCGCGGGCCTTCACCATCAGCAACCACATCGCCTTCGCGGCCGGCAGCTATGCGCCGGAAACACCGACGGGGCGTTGGTTGCTTGCGCATGAATTGACGCACGTGCTGCAACAGCAGGCGGGCGCTCATCCTCTGATCCAACGTTGGACCGATGAAGATCTGTATTTCCGGCATGAATGGAACGAGCGACGTGAGGCAGAACGCCTCGAGGCTCGTCGTCGGCACGATACCTGGGTGCGTGGACACACGGAGGACCATGCTGCTGCCCTGAACGCGCAGAACCGAACACTGGACGAGGACGTCACGAGTTCGCGCGCGTCCGTGACCCGCCTGCGGATGAGCATGCTCGAGCAAGTGTTCGAGGATCAGGCTGCTCCCGCCGATCCAATGTGGGAGCCTTTCAGGAGCAGTGGCCTTGCGCCCCCTCTACCGGACGATCTGCTGCCGAGCTGGCGCGCGGCGGAATTGAGCAGGCAAACGTTGGAAACGATGTTGCGAGGGGAAGAAGTGAACGATGAAGTCGCCGAATCAGTGCGCGCCAGTTTCAGCTTCTTCTTTCAAAGCCTGTCGCAGGCGTCGGAAGCGCAGGAGCGCCACGAAAGACAACTGCAAGAGCGGCTCACCACACGCCGTGCCACGCGCGCGATGCTGGGTGGCGGTACTCCGTGCCCGAGCTGCCACTCTACACCCACAGTACCCGATTTCGGCGACTTCCCGAATTTCGACTCATCCTTCGGCGGCAATGTAGTCACCGCCGGTGAGTTCGTCAGCAGCGGCGCCGTGTTCGATGCCAATCCCACGGGTTGGATCGGTGCACATCTCGAGAGCGACTTGATGGTGGTGCGGCAGGCGCTGTACCTGGTGGAACGTGCGCGCGACATGGAGCAGTGGCGGCAGATGTTGCGTGAATATGCCGCTGCGGTCGCGGTGATGGATCGTCTGCTGCTGCAACGGTTACCGAGGTCTTCGGAAATCGCGCAGGCCTTCGTGGAAGCCAGGGATCTGTTGCAACGTCAGGAGCAGCTGCGGGAGCGGTACCCGAACGCCATCAAGATACCGGCGGTGTTCTACCCGGAAGACAAGTTCATCGAGGTCGATGATCCCGCTGGTGGTGGACGACGTGAGGTGGCGCAGGGCATTCCGTGGATGTTCTACCTGACGCATACAGAAAATCCCTCGCACGATCGCTGGGCGGAGGGGTTCGAGTGGGTCTTGCATGACGTCACCTCGGCGAACAGACCGAGCGCGCGCTATCGGCCCAGTGATGTCCTGATGGCGGTTTCGACTCCGTCCATCTTCATAGATCCCCCACGCGAGTTGTTCACGCAGTTGAACCACCGCTTGAGGTTTCCGCGCGGTCACCTGTATTGGACCGCACCGAGTGGCCGGGGTGATTCCATCGCAACCACGGAACCCTGGACGCTGTCCGATTGGCTGAAAACAATTGGTCTCACCCTGAGCGTGCTTGCATTGGTGCTCGGTACGGCAGGGTACGGCACGCCGGCGGCAGTGGCGCTCATCGCCGCCTCCGGCGTCAACATCGCTGGCACCTTGACCGATCTGTCCGAGAAGCAGGAATTTGGTGTGCTCACACAGAGAGACCTCAACGAGGCGACCCTTTCCATCACTCTGGACGTGATATCCGGTCTCACTGCGGGACTGGGGCAGGTCTATGGTTTGTCGATGCGTGCGGCAGCGCGCGCTACGGCGACGGGAGTTTCTGCCTCACGCGCCCTGACTGTGGCGAGTGGAGCACGACGACTGTGGTTCGTATCGCAGACCGCGGGTGCCGCTGGCGACGCCGCAAAGATCTACATCACCGGTGCGGATTTCGTGCAGAACTACCGCCTCATCCAGAGTCAGACCAATCTCACCGAGGCACAGCGCACCGAAGCCTTGCGCAACCTGGTATTCATGTCGTTGTTGAACGGCACTTTGAGTCTGATGTCGCTGCGTGGCGGCATACAAGACCTCAGGCGCGGCACGCCGGTGCACATCGAGATCGACCCCGAGAGCGGCAGTGCCACCGTACGTCCTGCCACTGCTGCAGAAGCGGCCGACCCCTCCGGCGTCCGCACCGATGTGGAAGGAGCGCCGGGTGGCACGAGAGCGCGCACCTCTTCGGCTGCGGGCGAAGCCGAAGGTCCGAATTCCAGGGTTCACAGCGACCCCGACGTGCAAGCGCATACCACGATGCGCAATGCAACGGGAGAAACGCATGAATTCAGCATCAGGCGTAATGGCTGGATCACACGCTGTTCCGAGAATTGCACCAACATCACCGACAGCATCATCGACCGCTTGAACGACGTGCGTGGTCGTCTGCCACCCAACAGCGCCCACATCGAGCGCATGCGTCAGCTTGCCAATCAAGTGCATGAACTCGATGAGGCAGCTCGTGCCGCAGCCCGCAGCGGGAGTCTGGATGAGCAGGCCGAACGGCTCCTCGCACGCGCACGGGCCTTGGAAATGCAGACCTCGATGATCGAACGCGACGTGGGACGTGAACTCGCAGCCTTCCGTTCTGCCGCTCCGCGGGATTGGCCCGTGCGGCAGGTCAGCTATGACACCTTGCCGCGGGATCTGGCCGGCAACATCGATACCTTGCCGCACGGAATCGTCTACGAGTTTCCAGGAGGTCACCGCGTGTGGCGCCTGGAAAACGGTGGCATTGCGCACGACAGCTACATCGGTCCCAGCCACGGACGCCAGCGTTTCGAACAGGAGTTCTATCGACCGGGCGAAGCCAACCGCAGAGGTTACGAGCGGGCGCATACCTTGGGACAGGGCACTGGCTTCGAAAGTCCCTTTGCGATTCCGTATGCGCCTTCTGCGGTCAACCAGCGCCTGCAGAACGACGGTATCGAGGAATTCCTGCGCGGACTGCGCGACCAGGCACCACCCGGCGGGCACTTCCACGTCATCACCGAAACGCACATGCGGCCCGGTTCTCTCGATCTCCAAAGCATCATCTACCGCGTCGAATTCTCTCAGGATGGTGCGCGTACCCGTCTGTTCGAATTCAACATCGACGTCGGTGGCACACCGACCAATCCGCATCTGACCTACAACATCTCCTCCGTGACTTCCAACCCGGATCTCATGGACATGATGCTGAGTGTGGATGTGCCACAACGTGTGCGGACTCGCGTGCTCCGTGGTGCCGCCGCGCATCGCGCGGCCACCGGCACGAGTGATACACCCTAGTTTCCCATTCATCGAAGCGTCGCAGTCCAAGTCAACCAGGCGCCACTGGACCGTAGGTTGGCCTTCGCCACGTTCAGCTGTTTCTCTCCCCTGAAGGTTCCATGAGGTTTGCGTTGCTCCGGATGAGTCGCTGTGGGGCGGTTCCGGTGAGAGACCGTCGAAGGCCATGGATGGCCTGAGCCGAGCCGCCACGGATGGCTTCATGGCGTGTCTCGAACTGGAACCGCCCCACAGCGACTCGAAACCCGTACGAGCAGCTGTCTACGAGTTACGTTCGACATTCCATGCTGGGCTTCGCTCAACCTACGCCACGCTCCGTCCTTTCGTTATTGCACCGCTAGTAGTAAAACAACGCACTCATACAAGAACCCGAGCCGTGAAGCATCGGGTCATTCGCTTGGAGGGGAAATGGCCAATCCGCACAAGGCGGCCAAGGTGAGTCGCCGTACGCTATTGTCCGGCACGGCGGCGCTGCTGCCACTGGTCGCCACATCCTGTAGTTCCACATCCACCAACGATCGCGTCATCGCGACGAATGCCGTATTCACTGCGCAGGAACGCGCCACGCTGCGCGCGGTGGTGGATCGTTTGATTCCTGCCGATGAATTCAGCCCGGCGGCAAGTGAGTGTGGTGTGCTCGATTATTTCGAGCGCTGTCTGAACGAATGGAATCAAGGCGACCTACCGCTGCTACGTTCTTCTCTCGCCGCACTCGAGACTGAAGCACAGAAGCAGGGCGGTGACTTTGCTGCACTCGATGCAAGTGCACAGGATGCCTTGCTCGAGGCGATGGAAGCGGGGCAGTTCCCACAAGCCGACGCGCAAGCAGGGTTCAATCGTCTCTTGCGTCTGACGCTCGAAGGCATGTTCAGCGATCCCTATTACGGCGGTAATCGCAACTACGTGGGTTGGGATCTGATCGGCTATCCCGGTGTGATGCTTGCCACCACGGCAGAGATGCAGGTGATGGGTCGGCGTCTGCCGCCGCTGCACACTTCGGCTTATGGAGCAGAGCACGATGGCCACTGAACTGCGCGAAACCGATGTGGTCGTGGTGGGGCTCGGCGCCGCCGGTGGCATCGCCGTACTGCCGCTGTGTCGTGCCGGTTTGAAAGTGATTGGCCTCGAAGCCGGCACCTGGATGAATCCTGGCCGTGATTATCGCGCCGACGAAATCCACAACAACGTGCGTGCGCTGGTCACGACGGGTAACAAGGTGGCCGGCGAAATTCCCACCACACGCCGCAGCGAAACCGAAGTCGCGCGTCAGGGCACACGCCATCCCATGATGAATGCGGTAGGTGGCACTTCGATTCACTATCACGCGCAGAGCTGGCGCCTGAATCCCTGGGACTTTCGTGTGCGTAGCGCCACCATCGAGCGTTATGGCGCGTCCTATCTGCCGCCGGGCAGCACGGTGGAGGATTGGCCGCTCAGCTATGACGAACTCGAACCCTATTACGATCACGTCGAATACGAACTCGGTGTGAGTGGCAAGGCAGGCAACATCCAGGGCCGTATCGATCCTGAAGGCAATGTCTTCGAAGGGCCGCGCCAGCGCGAATATCCGATGCCGCCGCTGCGCTCGTGTGAGTATCTCGATCACATGATGAAAACCGCGCGCGAACTCGGCTGGCATCCCTACCGCAATCCGGCGGCGATCAACTCACAGGTCTATGAAGGTCGTCCCGGTTGTGCACTGCATGGCTGGTGTGATCGCGGCGGATGTCACATCCGTGCCAAGAGTTCGACCGACGTCACCACGATCCCGAAGGCGCTGGCCACGGGCAATCTCAGTGTGGTCGACAATGCCAATGTGCGTCGCATCCGTACCGACAACACGGGGCGCGCCACGGGTGTGAGCTATTTCCGCGACGGCGAGGAATATTTTCAACCGGCGCGCGTGGTGCTCATCGGCTGCTACACCTTCGAGAACATCCGGTTGTTGTTGCTCTCGCGCGGAGGACGCCATCCCGAAGGCATCGGCAACAATCGTGGGCAGTTGGGCAAGCATTATTTCGCGCATTGGGATGGCCAGGCGGGGGCGGGTGTTTCGGCTTTGTTCCCCTTCGATCTCAACATCTGGTACGGCGCGATCGCGCAGGGCGTGATGGTGGACGACTGGGCCGACGACAACTTCGACCACGCCGGTCTCGGTTTCATCGGCGGGGCCACGTTGCATACCTATACGGAGAAGCATCCGATCGGCGCCGCGGCGATGAATACCTTCGGCCGCACGCGCAAACGTTGGGGGGCGGAGTGGAAGCGTTTCATTCGTGACAACGCCGGACGTTGGACGAGTGCCTATCTGCAGGGCAACACCTATCCCTACGAGAACACCTGGGCGGATCTCGATCCCAACGTCACCGATCCCTTCGGTGATCCGGTATTGCGCATCACCGCGGGACCGAAGGAATGCGAACCCAAGGCGGCGGCGCACGCGGGGCAGAAGATGATCGAGTGGTTCCGCGCCGCAGGTGCCATCGAGGTGATTGGTGGTCAGGGTGGCAATGGTGCGCTCGTTTCCACGCATTGCCATGGCGGCACCCGCATGGGCGATGATCCCTCGACCAGTGTGGTGGATGCCTTCGGCTTCGTGCACGACTGTCCCAATCTTGGCGTGTTGGGTGGCTCGGTGATGGGAACGGCCGGTGCGCGCAATCCAACGCAGACCCTGCAGGCGCTGGCGTGGCGTACGGCGGATCACCTGGTGGCGAGCTGGAACGAGAGAGCGGGGCGTTGACCCCGTTCTTTCACATCACAGTGCCGGTGTCTGCTGATGGGAAAGTAAGACCCAGGCGCCATCGCGGCGCACATAGGTGCTGGAACACAGCGCGTGATAGGCGTCTCGGCCTGGACGGCTCGCGGTGACACGATAGGCCACTACGATGGTGCGATCGCGATTGGTACTGGTGCGACCGGTGAAGTCGATCGTTTCCCAACGTGGCGCTCCCGCAATGTTCGTCAGCACCTCTTCGGCGCGCATTACACCGATGGGCTCCGGAAACACCATCAACGCATCGGCATCCATGTGTCGGCGAAAGAAGCTTTGGCCGTTGAGCCAGAACAGCTCTTCGTACTGCCACACTTCATCCATGGTGGCCTTGCTCATGAGTTCCTGTTCCATGGCTGCACCTCCGGTGTTTGCATGCGGCCATGGTAGTCCGCGCCCTTCGTAGCGGCAGCCTCGACAAGCCCAAACTGTGCGCCACCGCACTCGTGGCATGCCTGGGCTTCAGTTGGTTCAGGTCCTCACTTCGAAAATGTGCTCAGCCATGGTGGTGAGGACGGCACCTCGACGGCAGCGATACACGGGATGTCGACGGGCTTCTAGCTCATGACTGGTTGGTCAGTTTGAGCATGGGACCGGTCCGTACCGTTCGGTTGTGTCTCTACGCATCAAATAACGGTTAAAAACCGTTAATCCACTGAATCTTGCCTTTTTTTCCACGATTACCTACGTATGATCCGATCCCAGTCCCGCCGCCAAGAACAACAGGGATGTGCTGTGCCGCTTATCAACCAATCGATTAAGGCTTCTGGGGGGACTGTAGTACATGCCGCAACACACTGCGCGTGCGCGCGCATCCGCACGCTTGCTCCACCGTTCACTCACCGTCGCGATTCTTTCCAGCCTCACTACCATTGCGCAGGCGCAGGACGCCACTGCGGAATTGAGTGAGCTCGTCACCACCTACTGCACCGAATGCCATAACTTCGAAGACTATTCCGGTGGGCTCGATCTGGAGGCCTTCGATTTCGCGCACATCGGCGATCAGGCCGATGTCGGCGAGCGCATGATTCGCAAACTCAGCGCCGGTGTGATGCCGCCGCCCGGCAAGCCACGTCCGACCGAGGCAGAGCAGAAGAAGTTGGTCGATGGTCTCGTGAGCGTGCTCGACGAGGCCTGGGAAGCATCACCGGTACTGGTGCCGCCCGGCATCCATCGCATGAACCGCGCCGAGTACGCGAATGCGATTGCCGAGCTCCTGAATCTGAAGATCGATCCCTCGACCTTGTTGCCGGTGGATGACACCAGCTACGGCTTCGACAATATGGCCGGTTCGCTCGGCTCTTCCCCCGCGCTGATCGAAGCCTATGTGTCGGCGGCAGCCAAGATCAGCCGCCTCGCGCTCGGCCATGAGCTCGACACCACGCGCAAGGAATATCACTCACCACCCGATTTCTCGCAGAACCGTCACGTACCCGGCTTGCCCTTCGGCAGTCGCGGCGGCCTCATGGCCGAGCATCACTTCCCGGCAGACGGTAACTACACCTTCAACTGGACCCCCGTGCGCTCGAACGCCGGCGGTTTGTTCGGCGATGCCAATGGCGAACAGCTGGAGCTCACCATCGATGGTGAGTTGATCCATACCTGGGATGTCGCCACCGAGAACCCACGCAACATGACGGACGAACGCTATGTGGTGACGGTGCCGGTGACTGCAGGTCCGCATCGCGTGGGGCTGAGTTTCGTTGCGCGCACGCACATGCCCAGCAACGACTTCAACAAGAAATTCGAACGCACCACGCTGACGCAGGATGTGGTGGGCTTCACCTTCGCACCGCACGTCAACGCCCTGTCGATCACCGGGCCTTTCGATGCGCAGCGCCCCGAGCGCAGCCCGAGCCGCGACAAGATCTTCAGTTGCTATCCCGCAAGCGCGGATCAGGAACTTTCCTGCGCGACACAGATACTCACCGAGCTTGGTACCCAGGCCTATCGCCGCCCGGTCGATCGGGATGATGTGGAATTGCTGCTGCAATTCTTCGAAGTGGGGCGCAGGGAAGGTGGCGATTTTGAAACGGGCATTCAGAGATCCCTGCAATTGATCCTGGCCGATCCCGAATTCATCTATCGCAGCGAATTGCCGGGTGAAGGGGATGGGCAGTACTACGCGATCAGCGATCTGGAGCTGGCCTCGCGTCTGGCCTTCTTCCTATGGAGCAGCCCGCCCGATGCAGAACTGCTGGAATTGGCCGGCGCTGGCACCTTGCGTTCGGGTGACACGCTGCAACGGCAGGTGGAGCGCATGTTGCAGGATCCACGTGCGAGTGCCTTGACGCAGAACTTCGCATCGCAATGGCTGCAATTGCGCAACCTTGCTTCCACCGCGCCGGTTGCCGATCTGTTCCCCGACTTCGACGACAACCTGCGTCAGGCCTTCCGCATCGAAACCGAGCTCCTGTTCGAGAGCGTGATGCGCGAAGACCGTGACGTCACCGAATTGCTCGATGCCAACTACACCTTCCTCAACGAACGCCTCGCGAAGCACTACGGCATCACGGGCGTGTACGGCAGTCACTTCCGCCGTGTGGAGCTGCCGCCGGAATTCGACAGCCGCCGTGGTCTGCTCGGTAAGGGCAGCATTCTGACGGTGAGCTCGGTGGCGGATCGCACCGCCACCGTGCGCCGCGGCAAATGGGTGTTGCTCAACATCCTCGGCGTAGTGCCGCCGGAACCGCCGCCGAATGTGCCGGCACTCGAAGCCAGCGACAATCCTGCTGCGGGTCCACAGACCATGCGCGAACGCATGACCATGCATGCCTCGAATCCGGCCTGCGCTTCGTGCCATCAGATCATGGATCCCATCGGTTTCGCGCTGGAAGGCTTCGATGCGATCGGACGCGAACGCACGACGGAGTTCGGCAAGCCGATCGATCTCAGTGGTCAGTTGGTCGATGGTCAGACTTTCGTCGGCCCATCCGAATTGCGCGAAGCACTCCTGAAGTACAAACCGCAGTTCGTGCAGACCGTGGCCGAGCGTCTTCTGACCTACGGACTCGGTCGCGGCGTCGAGTATTACGACATGCCGGTGGTGCGTGACATCGTGCGCCAGGCCGGCCAACGAGATAACCGTTTCTCTGCGCTGATCCTGGGCGTGGTGAACAGCAAACCCTTCCAGATGAACCAGCGCCAGGTGAGCGGCCTGGCAGCCCAGTGAGCCGAGGAGAAACCTATGTTCCTGACCAAGAAACATCTTTCCCGTCGCACCCTGCTGCGTGGCGCCGGCACCGCCTTGGCCTTGCCGCTGCTCGATGCGATGGTGCCGGCACACACGGCACTGGCACAGACTGCCGCCGCAGCGGTGCCGCGTTTCGTGGGCATCTTCTCCGCGCACGGTTGGGCCGCCACCTACTGGCACGATGGTCGCCACAACGAGCTTGCACCGACCGAAGGCCGCAACATCGGTCTCGGCTTCGTGCATCAACCGCTGGCACCGTTCCAGGACAAGCTCTGCATCGTCGGTGGTCTCGATGCCACGTCGTCGATGCCGCCGCCCGGCACCAGCGGTGGTGACCATGCGCGCGCTGCCGCTTCACTCACCGGCGCACCACCGAAGAAAACCGGTGGTCCCGACATCGAATGTGGTACCAGCGTCGACCAATACATCGCACAGCGTCATGGGCAGGGCACGCTGCTGCCTTCGATTCAGCTCGGCATCGAAGATCCCGGTTCCAACACCGGGGTGTGCGGTTGGGGCTATAGCTGTGCCTATTCCAACTCCGTGTCCTGGGCGAGTCCGACACAGCCGTTGCCGCATGAAGTGAATCCTCTGGTGGTGTTCGAACGTCTCTTTGGCGACGGTGCGACACCGGAAGAGCGTCAGGCGCGTCGCCTGGCCAATGCGAGCATTCTCGATGCGGTGACGCAGAAGACCGCACGCCTGAAACAACGTTTGGGCAACGACGACCAGCTGCGTCTGGATGCCTATCTGACCAACGTGCGCGAAGTGGAACGAAGGGTACAACTCGCCGCGCAGAGCACGGGCGTGGTACCGGAGATGGAATTGCCCTTTGGTCCGCCACAGTCGATCGACGAACACATCAAGTTGATGTGGGACCTGCAGGTGCTGGCCTTCCAGGCCGACATCACGCGCGTGAGCTCGCTCTTGTTCTGTCGTGACGAAAGCAACACCTCGTATCCCGAGTCGGGGGTGATGACGGCCAACCACAGCTCTTCACACCACGGCGAAGATCCGCAGCGCCGCGAAGACTGGGCCAAGATCAATCGCTATCACATGCAGACCTTCGCCTACTTCCTGCAGAAGCTGAAGGACACGCCCGATGGCGATGGCGGATCTCTGTTCGACAACACGCTCGCGCTCTGGACTTCCAACATGGGTAACGCCAACCAGCACAGCCACGTCAACGTAGGCCAGTTGATCGTCGGTGGCGCGGCAGGGCGGCACCATCCGAAACGGCTCAACATTCTCGACAACGGCCCGACCTCGAACTTCCTGTTGAGCGTGCTGCACATGTATGACATCGAGAACGACAGCATCGGCGACAGTACGCGCGCCACGTCTTTGAGCTGAGGGCGAGCGCATGAAGAACGCGATGAACTTGCGCAAGGCCGCATTGGCGCTGGCCCTCGGTATGGCCTTCGCGAATGCGCAGGCGGAGCTCAACCTGGCCGATGCCGTGATGAATGGCGATCGCGCTGCCATCGAAACCCTCTTGGCCGAAGGTGCCGACGTCAACGCGGCGCAGCTCGACGACACCACCGCGCTGCACTATGCCGCGTATCAGGACGATCTGGCACTGGCGGAGCGTTTGCTCGAAGCCGGTGCCGACGTCGATGCTGCCACGCGCCTTGGCGCCACACCGCTCTATCTCGCCGCGGTCAACGGCAGTGCACCGATGCTTCGTCTTTTGCTGGATTCAGGTGCGGATCCGAATCTGACGGTGCTGTCCCACAGCGAAACACCACTGATGTTTGCTGCGCGTTCGGGTTCCGTGGAAGCCGTACGCTTACTGCTGGACGCCGGTGCGGATTTCGAAGCGAAGGATGACTATCGCGGTGCAACGCCACTTTTGTTTGCCGCAGAACAGAATCATGCCGACGTCGTGCGCTACCTGATCGAACGCGGCGCCAATCCCAATGCCAGAACCAAGACTGTGGTGGAGGAGGGGCGGCGTGGTCCCGCACTGCCGACCGGTGGTCTATCCGGTTTGATGCTGGCAGCACGTGAAGGTGGCATCGAAACGGTGAAAGTGCTGCTCGAGGCGAAGGCACTCGTGAATCAGCAAAGTGCCGAAGGTCATACCGCACTGCTTGCGGCGATTCAAAATGCCAACGTCGAGATTGCAGGACTGCTGATCGATGCCGGTGCCGATGTGAGTCTCGCCAACGATCGCGGCTGGAATCCGCTCTACATGGCGGTGAAGATGCGTTCGCTGGAGAAGGGCACCATGCCCAATCCCGTGGTCGACATGGACGGCATGTATCACCTCATCGAACGCTTGCTGGAGAAGGGCGCCAACGTCAATGCGCGCCTGATGGCCGACACCGAAGTACACAACTCCATTCGCTCTACCTGGCTCGATGAAGCCGGCGCCACACCCTTTCTGCGCGCCGCGCTGTGCGCAGACCTGAAGGTGATGAAACTCTTGCTCGCCCACGGTGCAGATCCCTTGATCGCCACCACCGACGGCACCACGGCGCTCGCAGCGCTTGCTGGCGTGGGTTATACGAAGGGCTTCATGCAGGACGTAGGTCCGATCGAAGAAAGCATCGAAGCGATGCAGCTCCTGCTCGATGCCGGCATCGACATAGAAGCGAAGAACGACGATGAAGTGGCGGCCATTCACGGCGCCGCGCACAAGAACTTCGTGGAAGGCATACAACTTCTGGTGGATCATGGTGCGGACCTCACCTCGCGCAGCAATCGCCGTGGCCAGTTTCAACGCGCCGATGGCATCGAGGGCAACACCGTGCTCGATTGGGCCGATGGTTTTCAGACCGGCATGGAAAGCGCGATCTACAATGCGGAAGCGGTGGAATTGCTCGAACGCCTCCTGACCGAGCGCGGCTTGCCGCTGGAGCGTCTGTCCGGAACCGTCGGTGGCAGGGTGGCACAGCAATAAGATGCGCAAGATTCTCGTGCTGGGGCTGGCATTCTCTGCCAGCCTCGTTTCCTTCGAAGTTCCCGCTCAAAACAAGACCGTGCTCGATGGCGTCTACAGCAAGGCGCAAGCGCAACGTGGTGCACGTACCTACCGCAATATCTGTGCGCACTGTCATGAAGGTGGCGAGCCGGATGCGGAGCCGCTGATCGGTCCCGACTTCATCGAACGTTGGCGCGAAGCGCCTCTGTCCTTTCTGCATGGTTTCTTCAGTCGCGAAATGCCGGGCGACGAGCCGGGCAGCCTCAAGCCGCAGGTGTATCTGGAGACGCTGGCCTTCCTGCTGCAGGAAAACGGTTATCCAGCGGGGGCGGAACTGAAGGAAGATGCGCTCTCCGATATTTGGTTGGTCGGTCCAGATGGTGCCAAGCCGCTGCCGGCCAACGCGTTGGTGCGCGTGGTTGGCTGTTTGGCGACGGACAAGCTGAGCCTGGAGCGTGGGTCCTTGCCGGAACGCGTGCGACGCGCCGACAGCACCCATGCCGAAGAATTGGCACAGGCAGCACAACTCTCCTTGGGGGAAGCCCGTTATGCACTGCGTGGTGAGGCAGCACAGAGCGCGATTGCTGCAGGCAGCAAGGTGCAGGTGAAGGGCGTGTGGGTGCCAAGTGGTAGCGAGGTCACTCTGACCGTGCTGTCGCTGGCCGAGACCGGTGCTGCATGCAACTGAAGTGCAAAGCCCCTCACGCACTGCACGCGCAATTCTTGCGCCGCGCGCTCGCAGCAGCATTCGTTGGCATGTTCCTGTCATCGCTTCATGCCTGGGGCGCCGAGCGCACCGTGCTGGATGGCGTCTATTCCGAACAACAGGCGCAGCGCGGCAAACGTGCCTACGATCGCTATTGCAAGCAATGCCATCTCAGCGACCTGCAGGGCAACGCGCTGGAGCCTCCGCTCGTATCGCAGTGGTTTCTCGATGCCTGGCGTGAGGACTATCTGTGGAGTCTCTACGACTTCATTCAGACCCGGATGCCGAAGAGCAAGCAATATCGTCCCGGCAGTCTCAAGCCGCAAGAAACCCTCGACATCCTCGCCTACATCCTGTCGTACAACGATTTCCCGAGTGGTGCCAATGCGCTGACCCTGGATGATCTGCCGCAGGTGCTGTTGGTGGCGCATGAAGGTCCCAAACCTTTTCCAGCCAATGCCATGGTACGCACCGTCGGCTGTCTGCAAGCGATGGAGCAGGGGCATCGTTTGGAACACGGCGCAGCACCGGCACGCGTGCGCACGGGAGATGAAACCGATGCGGCGGAACTCGCGCATTCAGTGGAGCAGAGCTTGGGTGAACATAGCCTTTCTCTACTCAACCTCGATGTACTCACTACCAGTGAGCCACTGGCTACGATGGTGGGTCGCAAGGTGCAGGCGAAGGGAGTATTGAACTCACTCGGCAAGGCCGACGCGCGGCTCTTCGTGTTGTCGTTGGAAGCGGTGGGGGAGTGCAGCCTTTGACGGCGAGCCCAAAAGTAAAAAGGGGATGCGTTGTGCATCCCCTTTTTCGTTAGGCCTCCGCTTCGTGCGGCGTGCTGTTGCGCCGCTTTTCCGTGAGGCTCGCGATCAACACGAAGAAGAGCGGAATGAAGAAGGTCGCGATGAAGGTCGCGGCCGCCATGCCGCCGATCACGCCGGTGCCGAGTGCGATGCGGCTGCCGGAGCCGGCGCCGCTACTGATGGCTAGCGGAATACAGCCCATGGTGAAGGCCAGCGAGGTCATCACGATCGGACGGAAGCGCAGTGCCGCCGCTTCGCTTGCCGCCTGCAACAGCGGCTTGCCTTCACGCAGGCGGATCATCGCGAACTCCACGATCAAAATCGCGTTCTTCGCCGATAGACCTATCAGCGTGACGAGACCGATCTGGAAGTAGATGTCGTTGTTCAGTCCACGCAGCCAGGTGGCGAGGATGGCACCGAACACCGCGAAGGGTACTGCCGTGATCACCGCGAGCGGAATCGACCAACGCTCGTACTGCGCCGCGAGGATCAGGAAGATCATCACGAAGCCGAAGATGAAGGGCTGAGCGCCCGTATCGGCCACACTCACTTCCTGATAGGCGGAACCGACCCACGACAGGGTATAGGCAGTGCCGAGCACCTGATCCGCCGTTTCCTGCAATGCAGCGAGCACCTGGCCGGAGCTGTAGCCCGGCGCCGGTTCGGCAATGATGTTGGCGGCGGGGAAGCCGTTGAAACGTTGCACGAGGTCGGGACCGATCACACGCTGCACGCGCACGAGCGAACTCAGCGGCACCAACGAACCATTGGTGGAACGCACGTATACCTTGCCGAGATCTTCCGGACCGCTGCGGAATTCCGCCTCCGACTGCAGGTTCACGCGGAAGTTGCGACCGAGCAGCGTGAAGTCGTTGACGTAGAAGCTGCCGAAGGTGGCCTGCATCGTGGTGAAGATGTCGGTGAGCGGCACGTCGAGCGCAGCGGCTTTTTCGCGATCGAGATCGAGCTTGTACTGCGGCGTGCTGGTCGAGAACGTGGTCTGCACGCTCGCGAACTCGGGACGCTGCTGGGCGAGGGCGATGAACTCGTTGGTCTTCGCCATCATCTGCTCGATGCTTTCACCGCCACGGTTCTGGATGTAGCCCTCGACGCCGCCGGTCATGCTCATGCCGGTGATCGGCGGCGGGTTGAAGGCGAGTACCAGACCTTCCTTGATGTCCGCCCCCATGCCCATGTAGGTGAAGGCCAAATTGGCGGCATGCAGGTCGGGGCTTTTACGTTCCTGCCAGTCCTTGAGCACGACGAAGGACACGCCACCGCTCGGCGTGGAGGCCTGCGTCAGGATGTCGAAGCCGGCGAAGGTCAGCACCGAGGTCACCGCCTCATGCTGATCGAGACGTTCCGACATCGTCGCTGCCACCGCCGCCGTGCGATTGAGCGAAGAGGCGGGCGGCAGGATGTAGGCCACCATCAGATAGCCCTGGTCTTCGGCTGGTACGAGTGAGCTCGGTACGCGCGTGAAGATGCTCCACGTCAGCGCAAGAATCGCCGCAGCAAGACCGAGCCCCAACAGCGCACGACGCAGCAGGAAGTTCACGCCCTTCACGTAACCGGCGGTGGTACGTTCGAACCACTGGTTGAACCAACGTAGAAACGCAGGTGGTTGATGATGACCGGGCTTGAGCAGGATCGCGCAGAGTGCGGGCGTGAGCGTGAGTGCCACGAAGCCGGAGATGGCCACGGACACCGAAATCGTCACCGCGAACTGGCGATACATCACACCCGTGAGTCCACCGAGGAAGGCCACGGGCAGGAACACCGACGACAGCACGAGTACGATCGCGATCACGGGCCCCGTCACTTCGCGCATGGCCTGTATCGTGGCATCGACCGGACTCTTGCCTTCCTTCGTCATGATGCGTTCGACGTTCTCGATCACGATGATGGCGTCGTCCACCACGATGCCGATCGCAAGCACCATGCCGAACAAGGTCAAGAGATTCACCGAGAAACCGAGCGCGAGCATGCCCGCGAAGGTACCGATGATCGCCACCGGCACGGCGAGGAGCGGAATCAGGGTCGCACGCCAGTTCTGCAGGAACACGTAGACAACGAGAACCACGAGCAGCATCGCTTCGAAGAAGGTCTGCACCACTTCCTCGATCGACACGCGTACGAACTTGGTGGTGTCGAAGGGAATTTCGTAGAAGAGACCTTCGGGGAAGAACTGCGCGAGTTCGGCCATGCGTTCTTCCACTGCCTGCGATACCGCCAGCGCGTTGGCGCCGGGTTGCAGATAGATGCCCACCGGCACGGAGGGAATCACACCTTCGGTTGCGGTGAAGCTGTAGTCCTGCGCGCCAAGCTCGACGCGGGCCACGTCCTTCAAGCGCAAGGTCGCACCTTCGTGATTCGAACGCAGGATGATGTTCTCGAACTCGGCAGGTTGGGTCAGACGACCCTGAGTCGACACGGCATAGGTGTAGACCTGGTCGGCCGGCGTGGGTTCGGCACCGAATTTACCGGCAGCGAACTGTGAGTTCTGCTGCTGGATGGCGCGCGCGACTTCTACCGCAGTGAGGTTGTACTGCGCGAGCTTGTCCGGGCTGAGCCAGATGCGCATCGAGTAGTCTTTCTGGCCGAACAACGACGCCTGACCCACCCCCGGAATACGCTTGAGCTCATCGATGATGTTGATGAGGGCGTAGTTCGAGATGTAGACATCGTCGAACTGCGGGTTGTCGGACGACAACGAGATCACCTGCAGAATCGCGCTCGACTGTTTCTGCACCGTGATGCCGAGACGACGTACTTCTTCGGGCAGCCGCGCTTCGGCTGCCGTCACCTGGTTGCGCACGTTGATCGCGGCCTGATCGGGATCGGTGCCGAGATCGAAGCTGACGTTGATGGTGAGGATGCCCGACGAGGTACTCGTCGAGCGCATGTAGATCATGTCGTCGAGGCCGTTCACCGATTGTTCGATCGGTGCCGCTACGGTCTCCGCCAGGACTTCCGGACTCGCGCCCGGATACATGGCGGTGATCACGATCTCGGGCGGCACGATGTCGGGATACTGCTCGACCGGCAGGTTGCGCAGCGACAACAGGCCGGCGAGCACGATGATCACCGACAACACCGTGGCGAAGATCGGCCTCTTGATGAAGAAGCTGGAAATCATCGCGCCTCCTTATTAGGGGTTGGACGCAGCAGGCACCGGCGTCACCGGCATGCCCGGCTGCACCCGTAGCAATCCGTTGCTGATGATGCGCATGCCGTTCTCCACACCGGAGGTGGCGATCCAATTGGTTCCCACCGCCATGCCCGTGGTGACCGGCGTGTACTGCACCATGTTCTGTTGATCGACGCTGAGCACGAAGGGACCCTGCGGCCCCTGCATCACGGCCGCCTGCGGCACCAGCAGTACGTCGTTCAGTGTCAGGTCCATCACGCTCACACGCGCGAACTGACCCGGCAGCACCTCATTGTTGGGGTTCGGGAACACTGCGCGCGCCTGCACCGTGCCCGTGCTGGGATCGACCGTGCTGGCGGTGAAGTCGATGCTGCCATCCTCGAGTGCGACGGTGCCATCGTCGAGCACGAGCTGCGCACCGATCGGCGCGGCTTCGGCACCTTCCGGATGCAGACGACGCAATGTGAGGTATTCGCTTTCGGGAATCGCGAACACGACGTAGAGCGGATCGGTGCGCACGATGCGCGTGAGCAGACTCATGTTCTGCATGGGGCCGACGAGGCTGCCTTCCGACACGGCTTCGCGACTGGTGACGCCGCTGATCGGCGCAGTCACCGTGGTGTAGCCGAGGTTGATCTGTGCCGCTTCGCGTTCGGCACGCGCGAGTGCCACGCTCGCTTCGGCGAGCTCGTAGGCGGAGCGGACGGCGTCGTAATCGCTTTCACTGATGACGCCGCGTTCGAACACGGCCCGACCACGTTCCCAATCACGCTGTGCCGTGCGGTACTGCGCTTCGGCCTGTTTCAGCTGCGCATTGGCACGCTCGAGCGCCACGCGATAGGGCTCAGGATCGATTTCGAACAACACCTCTCCTTCGGAAACGATGCTGCCCTCCTGATAGTTGCGGCGCAGCAGGATGCCGTCGACACGTGCGCGCACTTCGACTTCACGCGAACCAGTGACGCGGCCGGGGTATTGGACGTCGAGGGAAACGGTACGTGGAGTGATGGTTACCACTTCGACTTCCGGAGGCGGCATGCCAGCGCCAGGTCCCTGGGCTGAATCCACTTCTGCATCTTGCGTACAGCCAGTGAGAGCGACACCGAGCCACAAGAGCGCGGCGAACGACCTGTAGAGACTTTGCATGTTTCCTTACTCGTAGACGACGGTATGTACGTATCGATCAGCCGCCCGGGGCTGTCGGGCTAAGTTGGATGGTTGCTTGGCACAGGCAGTCGGTAGACGGGCAGGCGCGCATTGTATACGGGTTGGCAGCGTCAGGCGCGCGTAAGCTGTAAAGATTTGTGACCGGATGGCATGAAAAGTGTTGTTCTACAGGCCTCGGCGGCGCTTGCACAAATATTTACGACAATCTTGTTGACCCAAGTGTATACTGCGCGGCTTCGCACAGGGCCTGACCATGTCCTCGCTCAAACTCTCGCCGGACCGCGCCAAACTGCTTCTGGCATTCTTCCTCCTCTATGTGATCTGGGGTTCGACCTACCTCGCGATCCGCTATGCCATCGAAACGCTGCCACCGTTCCTGATGGCGGGCGTGCGTTTCATCCTGGCAGGCAGCTTGATGTACAGCTTCATGCGTTGGCGCGGGGCACCCAACCCGTCGTGGCAACAGTGGTGGCGACTCGCGTTGATAGGCGTGTTCCTCTTCCTCGGCGGCAACGGTTTCGTGGTGTGGGCGGAGCAATACATCACCTCGGGTCTCGCCGCCTTGCTGGTGTCGACCTTGCCCTTGTGGCTGATCCTCCTCGACTGGTTGTGGGCCGGCGGTCCGCGGCCGGGAGCGCTTGCGCTGACCGGCATCGCCTTCGGCATCCTCGGCACCTTCGTGTTGGTGGATCCGATTCAGCTCGTGGGAAGTGACGTCTATCTGCCCGGTGCGGCGATGGTGATCCTCGCTTCCCTGTTGTGGGCCATCGGCTCGATCTATTCCAAAAAGATCGAACAGCCGAAGTCGATCTTCATGTCTGCCGCCTGCCAGATGATCGGCGGTGGTGTGTCGATCCTTCTCGTGGCGGCAGCACTCGGTGAATTCGAGGGCTTCGCGTTGGGCCAGGTGAGCCTGGTATCCGCCGCGTGCTTCTTCTATCTGCTCGTACTCGGTTCGATGGTGGCGATCTCCGCCTACGTGTGGTTGCTGCAGAACGCGTCCGCCTCGAGTGTGTCCACCTATGCCTTCGTCAACCCGGCCGTTGCCGTGTTCCTCGGTTGGTTGATCGCCGATGAGCCTCTCAACGCGCGCATCCTTACCGGTGCCGGCATCATCCTCGCCGGCGTGGTGCTGGTGTTGCGGGCTTCTGCATCGCGTTCCCGTTCCGCTTCGTAGGTTGCCTCCGATAGGCTGGGCTTGCCTTGCTCAGCTCCAGCCACGCGGCGTAGCCGCGTGTCGCTCAGACTGTGCATAGCACGATTGCCGCAACGCTTGTCTTCGCGCAACCTACCAACCAGCGCGGCTCATCTCACCGCAAACTCACCTCGATCTCTCCCACACCGATTTCGATCCGCACTTCCTTGTCGCCCTCACCACGCCCGTGGATGTCGTGCGAAACGAAGGCGCGGCTGACCTTGGTTTCGCGGCCGCCGCGTAGACGGGCTTCGCCGACGCCGGTGGAAAGCTCGATCGCGCCGGTGCTCTCGCGTGGCAGTTCGATGTTGACTTCACCCACACCAAGATCGATCGAGAGTTCGGTGGCGCCGAAGCTGCCTTCGACTTCGCCTACACCGAAGTCGATCGTGGTGCGCTCGAGTACGGGTAGTTTCACGAGCCAGGTGGAGCGGGTGTCCTCTTCGTCCATCGTGAGCACGAGGCGGGAGCCACGCACGCGGCTTTCGAGTTCGAGGTCGTCGACGTCCTTGCGGCGACTGAACCAGCCGTGCTCCTCGGCCGCGATCACGAGGTCGATGTGGATATTGTCGTCCGGGCTGGGGCTGAAGTGCATCTCCCCGACGTTGCCGCGGAACTCGACTTCGGTGAGATCCCGGGTTTCGAACTGATATTGACGATGGACTTCCTCATCGGCCTTCAGCGGTTGGGCGCAGGCCAGGACGAGGAGGGCACAGGCACAGCTTGCTGGGACTACGTAAGAGGGCTTCATGGGTGGCTCCTTGTTGGTGTTGTGGACGGAGCCTTTGCATGTCATGTGCTAGATGACGAAAGCTGATGAATGACAGATAGATATATTGTTTTTTTAAACATCTGGTTAAGTTGCGTTCGGCGAATTCCACCAAGTGCTTGGTGGAATCCACGTGCTTGGATGATAAGGCGGGGCCTAGCAACCGCGACTCACAGAGTCGCGGCGTCGGGCGGGGACTGGTCGGAATTGCGTATAGGCATGCCGATGCGGCCGATGCCGGGGAGTTTGAGTGCCGGGCGACGCAGGTCGATGCCGGCGGAAAGACCGAGAAGGTTGAGTTCCACGCCTTCATCGACTGCCACCATCAGCCCGAGTGCGCCGAGTACCGAGATCTGATAACCGGTACCGCTGGGCGTGCTGGCGATGAGCGAGGCCCCGAGATAGTCCTTGCCGATGGCAGTGACAGGAAGCTGTAGCCCGAGTTCGGGCACCTGACGGCCGATGTGGGCGATGAAGGTATTGCTGTTGGGGCCCGGCCACATGGTGTAGGTGTCGGCGTAGGGGTAGCTCTCGACTGCGGCCAGCACGCGCGGGATCAGCGCTTCCGCTTTCTCCCCTCGCAGGTCGATGAGAAGTTCGGGCTGGTTGCCGTACCAGAGGCGATCCGGCACGTCGGGTTCTGAAACCACGACGGGCAGACCACGGCGTGCGCGAAAGCCGATCACTTGATGCACGCGATATTCGCTGGCGCCGGCTTGTTTGGTGGAAATCCAGGTGTGCACGGCGAGATGACCCCGCCAGCTCCAGGTGCGGGCGGCGTAGGCCTGAATCACGGCGCCGGGATGCTCGGCGGGGCGGGGAGCAAGTCCCGTCGAGTCGCGGCTGGCGAAGGCCCAGGCATTGCGCACGCGGCCGCCCTCGGCCTCGCTGCCGAAGGCCGCCATGTAGAGCGGGCCGGTCAGCAACAGACACAAGGAGAGAAACGAGAACTTCAAGACTTTCATCGCATACCCCTCGTCGCGCACGTTGGATCGCACCGCGTCCATCCGTGATTGCGGGCCATGATGCCGCAGGACCGCCGCTCGCGAAATCCCTTGCTCGGGCTCGACATAGAAATTGTGGGTGAGTGTTGCCGAGAGCCGTTCATTCCTTCTTCTGCGTGTCGGATTGATGAGGTCGATTCCGCTCTCGACAGCAGGTTCACGCGCGATGCGCTTGTCTCGTAGGTTGGGCTGATCGAAGTGAAGCCCGACAAGCAGACCTTGGTGAAGTGGCGAAGTTGGTTCCGCATCCCAGGTTGGGGTTCGCCGCGTTACGGCTCACCCCAACATACGAATTGCACACCTGTGGGGCGTCTACAGAGAGGCCGAAGCCTTACTGAGACGATCGTTCACGTCGAGCCAGTCTTCGTCCTGCGGTGGTCGTTCGAGCAGGATGGCGTCGGCCTGCAGGGAGTCGAGTTCATGGAGCTCGCGATAGAGCGCGCTGGCGTAGGCGGCTTTGTCGGTCGGCATCGTGCGGGTGCTGAGAACGATGGCGCCATCGAAGCTGTCGGGCGTCGAGCCATACCAGACGATGGCGAGACGCGCGCCGGCTCGTTGTTTGAGACGATCGAGCAGCTCGTCGCGGGACAACACATAGAGAGGTGTACGCGGTTGGTAGTGCACCTTCATGTTGCCGGCGACGGCTACCTCGTGCTGCTGCGGCTGCAGCACGGGCTGACCGAGCACGGCTTCGAGTTGTTGTCGTGTCAGAGGACCACTGCGCAGGATGCGCGGCGTATCCGTGGTGAGATCGACGATGGTCGATTCGAGGCCGACACGACAGGTGCCGCCATCGAGCACCGCCGCGATGCGCCCACCGAGTCCGGCCAAGACCTGTGCCGCACTGGTGGGGCTGAGTTGCTTGTGTGGATTTGCCGAGGGCGCTGCGAGACCCGTATCGAGTTCGCGCAGAAGATTCAGCAGCACCGGATGATCCGGCACCCGCAGCCCGATGGTGTCGCGGCCCCCCGTGACGACTGAATTCACGTGCGGCGCCTTGTGCAACAGCAGCGTGAGCGGGCCAGGCCAGAAGGCGGCAGCGAGTTCGAGGGCGGCTTGCGGTACGGGATCGGCCCAGGCGGAAAGCGCTTCGACACCCGCGACGTGCACGATCAAGGGATGATTCGCCGGGCGATTCTTGGCAGCGAAGATCTTGGTCACTGCGTCCGGTTGCCGTGCATCGGCAGCGAGTCCATAGACGGTTTCGGTCGGCACGGCCACCAGTTCGCCCTGACGCAGCAGGTTGAGCGCGCGCTGGCGATCGTCGAGGTCGTTGGCGTCGAGAAGCAGGGTGTTCAAGGGGAAACCTGTGGGGTACGAGCGAAGCGCGCAATGATAGCTGCTCCCATCCCACAGCTGAATCGCCAAGTCCACGGTCCGTGCGTTGCGCTACGTTTTCCCGACAGATCCTGTCGATTCGACGGTGTTCAATTCGACCAGGAGGAAGAGGGCAGGAGAACTGCCATCACACGCGGGTCAACAGCATCAACAGCAAAAGGACGGGATCATGAGCCAGACAGCGAACACCAAGGTTTTCCAGATTTACATCAAGGCCACTCCGGAACAGATCTGGGAGGCAATCACTTCACCGGAGATCAATGGGCGTTACGGTTATCGCGGACAGATGCATTTCGATCTGCGTCCGGGCGGACGTTTCGAGGCGCGCGCCAACGCGATCATGCGGTCGATGGGTTTGCCGGAAGTAATCATCGACGGCGAAGTGGTGCAGTGCGCCCCACCGAAGAAGCTGGTGCAGACCTATCGCTTTCTGTTCGACGAAGCCTCGCGTGCCGAAGGTTTCACCACGCTCACCTGGGAAATCGAGGACACCGATGCGGGCTTCTGCCGCGTCGCGATCACGCATGAACTCGGCAATGCGCAGGCGATGGCGGGCGCGGTGTCGAGCAACTACAACGACATGGGTGGTGGCGGTTGGAACTGGATACTCAGCGATCTGAAAACACTGATCGAAACCGGTAAGCCCATGGCGGATTGAGCGGGGGCTGCATTTCGAACGTGCAAAAAAACCGGGGCGAGCCCCGGTTTTTCGTTCACGCTACTGCTCAGGCCACTTCGACGATGTTGTTCAGCGGGATGGTCTTGGCACGCTGTGCCGCATCCATGAACGAAGCGATTTCGTTGAAGTTCAGATAGCGGTAGATGTCGCCCGCCATCGTGTCGAGCTTGCTCATGTACTGCATGTACTCTTCCATGGTCGGGATGCGGCCGAGGAGCGAGCAGATCGCAGCAAGTTCGGCGGAGGCGAGGAATACGTTGGCGCCGTCGCCGAGACGGTTCGGGAAGTTGCGGGTGGAGGTCGATACCACCGTGGACTTCGGAGCCACACGCGCCTGGTTGCCCATGCAGAGCGAGCAGCCGGGCATTTCGGTGCGGGCACCGGCGACGCCGAACACGCCATAGACACCTTCCTGCGTCAGCTGATGCTGATCCATCTTGGTCGGCGGGCTCACCCACAGACGCGTCGGGATGGAACCCTTGGCCTGTTCCAGCACCTTGGCGGCAGCGCGGAAGTGACCGATGTTGGTCATGCACGAACCGATGAAGACTTCGTCGATCTTGGTGCCGGCCACTTCGCTGAGCGGCTTGATGTCGTCCGGATCATTCGGGCAGGCGAGCAGGGGCTCGGTGATTTCATCGAGGTTGATTTCGATGATGGCCTTGTACTCGGCATCCGGATCGGCTTCGAGCAGCTGCGGGTTGGCGAGCCAATCTTCCATGGCCTGTGCGCGACGCTCGAGCGTGCGGGCATCGCCGTAGCCTTCGCTGATCATCCAGCGTAGCAGTACCACGTTGGAGGTCAGGTACTCGATGATGGGCTCCTTGTTCAGCTTGATCGTACAGCCGGCAGCGGAGCGTTCGGCGGAAGCGTCGGACAGCTCGAAGGCCTGTTCGATCTTCAGATCCGGCAGACCTTCGATCTCGAGGATGCGGCCGGAGTAGATGTTCTTCTTGCCCTTCTTCTCGACGGTGAGCAGACCCTGCTTGATGGCAGCGTAGGGGATGGCGTTCACCAGGTCGCGCAGCGTGATGCCGGGCTGCATCTTGCCCTTGAAGCGCACCAGTACGGATTCGGGCATGTCGAGCGGCATGACGCCGGTGGCGGCAGCGAAGGCCACGAGACCGGAGCCGGCCGGGAAGCTGATGCCGATCGGGAAGCGGGTGTGCGAGTCACCGCCGGTGCCCACGGTGTCGGGCAGCAGCATGCGGTTCAGCCAGCTGTGGATGATGCCGTCACCGGGGCGCAGGCTCACACCGCCACGGTTGCGGATGAAGTCGGGCAGGGTGTGCTGCGTGGCGATGTCCACCGGCTTCGGATAGGCCGCGGTGTGACAGAAGGACTGCATGACGAGGTCGGCGGAGAAGCCGAGACAGGCGAGATCCTTCAGCTCGTCGCGGGTCATCGGGCCGGTGGTGTCCTGCGAGCCCACGGTGGTCATCTTCGGCTCACAGTAGGTGCCGGGGCGTACGCCGTCAACGCCGCAGGCGCGGCCCACGATTTTCTGCGCCAGCGTGAAGCCCTTGCCGGTGTCGGCAGGCGCTACCGGGCGGCGGAATACCGGGGAGGGGCCGAGGCCCAGGAATTCACGGGCCTTGTCGGTGAGACCGCGGCCGATGATGAGCGGGATACGGCCGCCGGCCTGGACTTCGTCGAGGATGATGTCGGTTTTCAGTTTGAATTCGGCGACGAGTTCATCGCTGCCGTGCCTGGTGATCTTGCCGGCGTAGGGATGGATGTCGATCACGTCGCCGGTGTTCATCTTGGAGACGTCGCACTCGATCGGCAGAGCACCGGCGTCTTCCATGGTGTTGAAGAAGATCGGTGCGATCTGACCGCCGATGCACACACCACCGTCACGTTTGTTCGGGATGTGCGGGATGTCCTTACCGATGTGCCACAGCACGGAGTTGGTGGCGGATTTGCGCGAGGAACCGGTGCCCACCACGTCGCCCACGAGAGCTACGGGGAAACCTTTCTGCTTGAGTTCGTTGATCTGCTCTTCGGCATTGGTGATGCCTTCGCGCGGCATCTTGTACATGGCCTTGGCGTGCAGCGGGATGTCGGGGCGCGACCAGGCGTCTGGAGCGGGGGAGAGGTCATCGGTGTTGGTCTCGCCCGGCACCTTGAACACGGTGACGGTCAGCACTTCCGGCACCTTCGGACGCGAGGTGAACCAGGTGGCGTCGGCCCAGTTCTGCATCAGCTGCTTGGCATTGGCATTGCCGGCCTTGGCCTTTTCGGCGACGTCGTGGAAGGCGTCGAACATCAACAGGGTGTTGCTGAGCTGGGCAGCCGCTTCCTCGCCGAGCTCCGCATCGTCGAGCAGTTCCACCAGCGTGGCGATGTTGTAACCGCCGAGCATGGTGCCGAGGAGTTTGACGGCGTCGAGTTTGGAGATGAGAGGAGAGGAAGTTTCGCCTTTGGCGATGGCGCTGAGGAAACCGGCTTTGACATAGGCGGCTTCGTCGACGCCGGCGGGAACGCGGTTGCTGATGAGGTCGAGCAGGAATTCTTCTTCACCAGCCGGAGGGTTCTTGAGCAGCTCTACCAGCGCGGCGGTTTGCTCGGCATCGAGGGGTTTGGGAACGACGCCCAGTTTGGCGCGTTCAGCGACATGGATTCGGTAGGCTTCTAACACTGCGGCGACCTCTGAAGTTGAAGAAAAAACTGGGCGGCATTTTACGGGAAAGGGGGCGGGCAGACCACCGCCACCTGGAGCGCATAAATTCTTTGACGTTGCGATGTTACGGCTGCCAGTACTTGGCCTTCCCGGTAGAATGTGCGGCCATGAAACCCGTAAGAACTCCCTGCATTGGAATCTGCTCCACCACTTCGCTGGGCGATCGCATCTGCCGTGGTTGCAAGCGCTTCGCCTTCGAAGTGATCCATTGGAACTCCTACACCGACGACCAGAAGCGTGCCGTGCAGGCGCGCATCAATCAGTTCACCAGTCAGCTGATGGCGGACAAGTTTCAGATCCATTCCATCCAGAAGCTGGTGGACGTGCTGCAGGATCTGCGCGTCTTCTACGACCCGGATCTCTCGCCGTACTTCTGGTTGCATCAGTTGCTACAGAAGCATTCGCATCGGCTTGCGAGTCTCGAGGAAGCCGGTGTGAGCCTTCAACCCGCCTATCGGGGCCGCGACGTGCGCGATGTGCTGCTCCTGATCAACGATCAGTTGCACGTGTTGAGTGAGGCGCATTATGAGCGGTATTTTCAAACGCAGAGATGATTAAAATTCTTTTGCATCATACGCTTGCGGTTTGTTTTTAATCTTGTTTCTTGGTTTCGTTGCAGCCGTTCTGGCGCCGGCATTGCGAGCTTGCCAGCGTGGATGCTCGGGGTGCCGTTCGCAGGCTGGGCTGAATCCGGAGGATGAAGCCCCACAAGGGATGTCTCCGGGAACAACGGAATGCGATGGCGACTTCAGAGGAACGTCCCCCCTTCGCTGGTTGGGCTTCGCCCAATCTACGAGCGGCTCGCTTTCAGAGTCTTGGCATCCCCGAACACCAATAAGGTCAGGCTGCTGGTTCAGTAAACGAATCGCTCGAGTCGCACACCTGCTGCATCGAGTCGCGCGAAATAGGCTTCGTGCTCACGCCAATCGCCGAGCACGATGCGCTGTGCAGCTTGTTCTTCGAGGACGAAGTCGTGCACGGCGGGGCGGTGGGTGTGGCCGTGGATCAGAGTGGTGATGCCTTCCTTGCGCATGAGTTCGAGCACGGCTTCGGGGGTGACATCCATGATGTCTTCCGGTTTGTTGCTGCTCATGCTCTTGCTGCGCGCGCGGGCCTCGGCGGCGAAGGCGCGGCGTTCTGTGAGTGATTTGCCCAGAAAATCCTGCTGCCAGCGTGGATCGCGCACGAGGGTGCGGAAGGCGAGATAGTCGCTGTCGCGCGTACAGAGCATGTCGCCGTGCAGCAGCAGATAGTCGTGGCCGGTATGGGATAGGCGCAGTGGTTCGTCCACCAAGGTTGCGCCGCAAGCCTCGGCATAGCGAGGTCCCAGCAGGAAATCGCGATTGCCGTGCATGAAGAAGATGTCAGTGCCGCGCGCACTCAGTGCTTTCAGCGCCGCGGCGAGTTCCTGGTAGAGCGGAGTGTCATCGTCATCGCCGATCCAGGCATCGACGAAGTCGCCGAGGATGTAGAGCGCCTCCGCGCCTGCCGCTTTTTCGTCCAGAAAACGCAGAAAGGCCTGACACAGGTCAGGCCTTTGCGGAGAGAGATGCAGATCGGAGATCAGCAGCAGCGTCTTAGGCAGGCACTTTGCTGTCATCGATGCTGACGGAAGTGATGACGATGTCTTCCTTCGGTACGTCCTGATGGCCGGCACGGGAACCGGTCTTGACGCCCTTGATCTTGTTCACGACATCCATGCCTTCGACCACTTTGCCGAACACGGCGTAGCCCCAGCCCTGCGGGCTCTTGCTGGTGTGGTTGAGGAAGTGGTTGTCGGCCACGTTGATGAAGAACTGGCAGGACGCGGAATGCGGATCCATGGTGCGGGCCATGGCGATGGTGCCGGTGAGGTTGGGCAGGCCGTTGTCCGCTTCGTTGACGATCGGCGCGCGCGTTTTCTTCTGTTTCATGTTGGTGTCGAAGCCACCGCCCTGGATCATGAAATTGTCGATCACGCGGTGGAAGATGGTGCCGTCGTAGTGGCCGTCGCGCGCATATTGCAGAAAGTTGGCGGAGGTGATCGGCGCTTTGGCGAAGTCGAGCTCCAGCACGATGTCGCCATGGGTGGTATGCAGAGTGATCATGAAGGTTCCTGTATCAGGTCCGGCTCTGACACGGCCAGAACAAGCTGGCTATAATACGCGCTTTGTTTCAGCCCAGAAAGCAGCCATGTCCGAGACCAGCGCCAGCCCCGCCAATTTCATTCACCAGATCATCGTGCGTGACCTGGAACAAGGTAAGAACGAGGGCAGGGTGCATACCCGTTTTCCGCCGGAGCCCAACGGCTATCTGCACATCGGTCATGCCAAGTCGATCTGTCTGAACTTCGGCACTGCGCAGAAGTTCGGGGGCAAGTGCAACTTGCGCTTCGACGACACCAACCCCGAGAAGGAAGACATCGAATACGTCGAATCCATCAAGGCCAGCATCAAGTGGCTGGGCTTCGACTGGGAAGATCGTCTCTTCTACGCCTCCGATTACTTCGAACAGCTTTATAACTACGCCGAAGAGCTGATCATGAAGGGCAAGGCCTATGTGTGCAGCCTTTCGCCCGAGCAGGCGCGTGAATATCGCGGCACCTTGACCGAACCCGGTCGCAACAGCCCCGACCGCGATCGTCCGATCGAAGAAAACCTCGATCTTTTTCGCCGCATGCGCGCCGGCGAATTCCCCGATGGCGCCTACACGTTGCGCGCCAAGATCGACATGGCCTCGCCCAACATCAACATGCGCGATCCCGTGCTCTATCGCATTCGCCACGCGCATCACCATCAGACGGGCGACAAGTGGTGCATCTACCCGATGTACGACTACACCCACTGCATCTCGGACGCGCTCGAAGGCATCACGCATTCGCTGTGCACGCTGGAATTCGAAGACCACCGACCGCTCTACGACTGGATCCTCGATCAGCTCGACGTGCCCTGCCATCCGCAGCAGATCGAGTTCGCGCGTCTGAACTTCAACTACACGGTGATGAGCAAGCGCAAGCTGAAACAGCTCGTCGATGAAAAACTCGTAAGCGGTTGGGACGATCCGCGCATGCCCACGCTCGAAGGCATGCGTCGTCGCGGTTATACGCCGGCTTCGATCCGCAATCTGTGTGAGATGGTCGGTGTGACCAAGGCCAACTCCATGGTCGACATCGGCATGATGGAATACTGCCTGCGCGAAGACCTCGATCGCACCGCGCCGCGCGCGATGTGCGTGCTGCGTCCGCTGAAGGTGGTGTTGACCAACTATCCGGAAGACAAGAGCGACGACATCGTGCTGCCGCGTCATCCGAAGGATCCCAGCATGGGCGAGCGTACGGTGCCGTTCACGCGTGAACTCTACATCGATCGCAACGATTTCGAAGAAAACCCGCCGCCCGGCTTCAAGCGTCTGATCCCGGGTGGAGAAGTGCGTCTGCGCGGCGCCTACGTGATCCGCTGCGACGAGATCATCAAGGATGCGAACGGCGAGGTGGTGGAACTGCGCTGTACCTGCGATCTCGCCACGCTCGGCGCCAACCCCGAAGGCCGCAAGGTCAAGGGAGTGATCCACTGGGTGAGCGCGCAGCATTCCTTCCCGGTGGAAGTGCGTTTGTACGATCGTCTGTTCAACGCCGAAAACCCGGACGACGCCGCAGGCGACTATCGCGACAACCTCAACCCGGAGTCGCTGGTGGTGCTGCAGGGTTGCCGTGCCGAGCCCTCGCTGGCTTCGGCCCAGCCGGAAGACCGCTTCCAGTTCGAGCGCGAAGGCTATTTCTGCGCGGATCGCTATGACAGCAAGCCCGGCCAGCCCGTGTTCAACTTGACCATCGGCCTGCGGGATACCTGGGCGAAAATTCAGAACAATAACTGATATACGTAACGTCACTTGCGATTTAGGTTCGCGGCTTTGGAATGGTGGTTCCACCACATTCCGAAGCCGCGCCCCCAGCCAGAGGCCCGATGTTCTGCCGGCCCTGTACCGAGTGCGGAACTTCCCACTGGCCAATACGAGAAGAACAAGGACTCCTAGTGCTTTCCATCTACAACACGCTCACGCAACGCAAAGAACCCTTCACGCCGATCGAACCGGGCAAGGTCCGCATGTACGTGTGCGGTCTCACCACCTACGACTATGCCCACATCGGGCACGCCCGCATGCTGGTGGCCTTCGACGTGGTGGTGCGCTACCTGCGCGCGATCGGCTATGAGGTTACCTACGTTCGCAACATCACCGACATCGACGACAAGATCATTCGTCGCGCCAACGAAAACGGTGAGCCCTTCGATGCGCTGACGGAACGCTTCATCGCCTACACGCACGAAGACGAAGCCGCTCTCGGCATTCTGCGTCCCGACATCGAACCCCGTGCGACCGCGCACATCGCCGACATCATCCGCATGACGCAGGACCTGATCCGCCGCCGTCATGCCTACGTGCCGGGCAACGGCGACGTCTACTTCAGCGTGGCCAGCTTCCCGGAATACGCGCGGCTCTCGCGCAAGAATCCCGAAGAGCTGATGGCCGGGGCCCGTATCGAAGTGGGTGAGAAGAAGCGCGACCCGCGCGACTTCGCCCTGTGGAAGGCCGCCAAGCCTGGTGAACCCGGTTGGGAGTCGCCGTGGGGCTATGGGCGTCCGGGCTGGCACATCGAGTGCTCCGCCATGTCGACCACCTGTCTCGGTCACACCTTCGACATTCATGGTGGCGGCAGCGACCTGATGTTCCCGCACCACGAGAACGAGATTGCCCAATCCGAGTGCGCCACCGGCAAGCGTTTCGTCAATGTCTGGATGCACAACGGTCCCGTGCGTGTCGACAACGAGAAGATGTCGAAGTCGCTCGGCAACTTCTTCACCATCCGTGAAGTGCTGAAGGAATATCCGGCGGAAGTGATCCGCTATTTCCTCATCGCCAGCCACTACCGCAGCGCCATCAACTATTCGCAGGAAAACCTGCAGACGGCGCACGCCGCGCTTGGCCGCTTCTATCGCACCTTGCACATGCTGGAGCGGGAAGGGGTGCAAGCACCGGAGGAGAGCGCCTTCATCGATCGCTTCCACGCGGCGATGCAGGACGACTTCAACACCGCCGAGGCCTTGAGCGTGTTGTTCGAACTCACGCGCGAAGCGAACCGTCTGCGCGACGAAGATCCCGAGCACGCGGCGCAGCTCGCTGCACTTCTGCGCAAGCTCGGCGGCATCCTGGGATTGTTGCAGGCGCCGGCGGAAGAGTTCTTGCGGGCGCCGGCCGGCAATGAGGTCGACGCCGCCCATGTCGAGGATCTGATCGCGCGGCGCAAGGCTGCACGTGCCGAGAAGAACTGGGCCGAAGCCGATCGCATCCGCGACGAACTGCAAGCGCTGAACGTGGTGGTGGAAGACCGCAATGGCCAGACCACCTGGCGCGTCGAGCGTAAATAATAGAAGTAGGTACGACGCCCGAAGGCCATGTGAATCAACGCGCTAAACTCCTGCATCGACTCAGATTTTCGATTGACCTACAGGGGTCGGATGAGTAAGATGCCGCCTCCGCCGCTTTGGGGCTCACGGGGTATAGCGCAGTCTGGTAGCGCGTCTGCTTTGGGAGCAGAATGTCGGGAGTTCGAATCTCTCTACCCCGACCAGCTCCAGCGGGGCCCTCGTGGCAGACTCAACCAGATCGTATCGAGCGCCCGTAGCTCATCTGGATAGAGCATCGGCCTTCTAAGCCGAGGGTAGCAGGTTCGAGTCCTGCCGGGCGTGCCACTTTCGATGGCGACCGATCGGTCGACATCTTGGAATCGCGACAAGTCACAGCGTCGCAAACGGATTCCGAAAGTGGTGGCAAGAGGGGTATGGATGCCCCAGCAAGAATGTGTGGTGACTGTAGCTCAGTTGGTAGAGTCCCTGACTGTGACTCAGGTTGTCGTGGGTTCGAGCCCCATCAGTCACCCCAATTCCTTCTTCCATCTGTTTCATTCCTTTCCCTTTCATTCATCTCATTCCGTCCTCCCAGTCCTTCTCTTCGCCATCCACCTAACGTTGGTTCAACCCCCCCTGATTGGGCGGTGCTGAGGTTTTGTCTCGGGCTGGCAATCATGCGAAGATGCGCGCTTTCCAAACGCCTCAGGACCCTCAGGACTCCCTAAGGACCCAGCAATGGCGGTACCCATCCCTCCTGACGAAACCGCACGATTGAAAGCGCTGCGAGAGTATCGCGTGCTCGATACTTCGCCAGAGGAGGCTTTCGACGACATCGTGAGACTGGCGTCCTACATCTGTAAGACGCCGATTTCGTACATATCTCTCGTCGACGAAGGACGACAGTGGTTCAAGGCCAAGGTCGGTGTGACGGTGGATGAAACACCGCGCGAACAGGCTTTCTGCGCCCATGCCATCGCCAATCCGCATGAAATGTTGATCGTCGAAGATGCGACGAAAGACGAACGCTTTGCCGACAATCCCTTGGTCACGCAATCCCCGGGCATCCGCTTCTATGCCGGCGTGCCCTTGATCACGCCCAATGGTCAGGCAGTGGGCACGCTGTGTGTGGCCGATCATCAACCGCGCCGTCTCACGCATGAACAGCGTGACGTGTTGTCCGCCTTGGCCCGACAGGTGGTGGCGCAATTGGAGATGCGGCGCAGTCTCGTCAGTCTGGAACGGACGGTCGAAGTGCAGGAACACTACGTGGCGCGTTTGCAGGAATATCAGCGCAGCATGGAAGTGATGCAGTCACGGCTCGCTTCGCAGAGTGAAACCGATGAGTTGACAGGACTGAAGAATCGCCGCGCGCTGGATCGTCTGCTCGTCGAGCAATTCCATCATGCGGTGAATGCGACCAAGCCCTTGGCGATCGCCGTGATCGACGTCGATCAGTTCAAGTCCTACAACGATAGCTACGGCCATCTCGCCGGTGACGAAGCTCTCATTGCCGTTGCCGAAGCGCTGCGACGCTCGGCACGTTCACATGATGTGCTGGCGCGGGTCGGTGGAGAGGAATTCGTGGCCTTGTTTCCGGGAACGAGCCGCGAGGGCGCGCTGGTCGTCGCCGAACGCATGCGCCGCGCCGTACAACGCACGCCATGGCCGCATCGTCCGCTGACGATCAGTATCGGCGTCACCGCCTTCGATGTGGGAGTGGAGGTGGAAACGCCGAAGGATCTCATCGCTCGGGCCGACGCTGCGCTCTATCGCGCCAAGGCTGCCGGCCGCAATCGCGTTCTCCCTTCCGACTGAGCTTCAGCCCCGCGTGTAACGATCCTTCAGCATGGCGTAGAGCTGATGCTGATAGTCGCTGTGTTCCGGATCGAGGCTCGCCATGATTTCCACGAGATGTTCGTTGTCTTCGCGGCCCTGCCACAGCTTGCGATAGGTGCCTTCCTTGTAGCCGTGATCCTGGCGGAAGAAATTCAGCACGTTCTTGCCGACGTACTGACAGAAGAGCTCCTGCCAGTCCATGTCACAGTCTTTCAGCATGGCTGCGAACAGCGGCAGGCTGAAGCGACGGGATACGGCAAGGCCGATGTTGAGTTCGAGTTTCTCGATCAGGTCGAGTTTGGAGAGTTCGTAACGCTTGCCATCGAATTCGATGGAGTCTGCGTCTTCAGTCGCGAGCAGGTCGTCCAGAGAAGCCTCCAGATCGCCTTCATGCTCGAGCAGAATGTGCGACAGCGCGAAGTGCCAGATGTCGACCAGTTCCATGCGCAACTGTTCGATGTCGCAGTCCTGCTTTTTCCACCACTTCCAGCCGCGATGCTCCATCGCCTCGGCGCCTTCCACCACGACAGCGCGCAGATAGGGATAGGCCGCTTGTACCCAGGCGGGATTGATCTTGGCATTCATCTGCGCCTGCAGCGTCAGCATGGTTTGGGCCTGGAGTCGTGTGAGCATCGTGGTTCCTCGTCTTAAGTGGCATCGGGCGCAGCCGGATCACGATGGTGTTCCGGTTCGCCCCACAATTGGTGCAGATGGCGCAGGTCGTTCTTGGTGAGCAGTTTCAAGCGCGCATGTCCCAAGCGGCGATAGCGTTCGGCGCTGTTGGCACCGAAGTGTTCCAAAGGCGGCTGTTCCTTGCCGCGCGGCAGTGAGGCGAGGAGGGCGGTGTCGTAGAGCTCACCCAGCAGATGATCGACGCGATGATTGCGTTCGATGCCCTGGCGCACCAGCTGACGCAGGATCACCGCTGCCTGTTGCAGCGCATGCTGGCGCGGGAAGTGGGCGCGTGCCAGGGTCAATGCCGCATCCAATGCCCCTGCATCACGCAGGGCCTTCAGCTGCTCCTGCCAGTGTTCGAAGCTCGGACTGGGCGTGCTTGGGTTGAAACCGGGCAGGGGTTCGCTTCCCTCGACCGTTTGGGTGGACGCGTCCTGCGCTTGGTCGATCGTCGCTTCTTCGTCTTTTGGTGCAGTAGCCATGCTCTCCGGTGTTTCCGGCTCTGCTGGAATCTCTGCTGGAATCAATGGCGAGGCATGGCGCTGCCAACGTTCCTCGAGCAGCAATGCCGAGGGATCCACGGCTGGCAGCGGCGCGTTGCGCTCGGCATTTTCGATGCGTTTCTGCCGCTCGCTGCGAAACAGCCACCAGAGCACTCCGGTGGTGGCCACGATGAAGATCAGGATGAGGGTCAACGGCAAAGTCCTGCGCGAAGGTCCTGCGCGAAAGTCGCGGCATTCTAGCAATGGGCTTGGACCAGGGTGAACCTGGAGCGCACTGCAAATTTATTGGCGGGATCCGCAATGGCGGACTAGCTTGAGCCCGTGCACAGGGAGGTGCCAGCCCGTAGACAGTGCTATGGCAGGGAACTGACAGCGGGTCGCGGCGATCGGGTGTCATCGGATGCCCGATCGCTCTTTTTTTGTCTGCCTCGCGCTACAAAGACCCAACGGGCGGGGAGGTCGCTTTTTTGCTATGCTTGCGCGCCAGTTTTTCCGGCCTTCCGCGCAGTCATGACTCCCGCCATATCGATCCGCGATCTCTACAAGACCTACGACAACGGACACAAAGCGCTCAATGGCATCAACCTCGAAGTGCAGCAGGGTGATTTCTTTGCGCTGCTCGGTGCCAACGGTGCCGGCAAGTCCACCACGATCGGCATAATTTCCACGCTGGTCCGCAAGACCTCCGGCACGGTGGAAGTGTTCGGCAAGAACGTCGACATCAATACCTACGAAACCAAGCTCGATCTCGGCGTCGTGCCGCAGGAGATCAACTTCAACCACTTCGAGAAGGTGTTCGACATCGTCGTCACCCAAGGCGGCTATTACGGCATGCCGCTCAAGCTGGCGAAGGAGAGGGCGGAGAAGTATCTGCGCCAGCTGGGCCTGTGGGACAAGCACAACCAGCAGGCGCGCGTGTTGTCCGGCGGTATGAAGCGGCGTCTTCTGATCGCGCGCGCCCTGGTGCACGAGCCGCGTCTTCTGATCCTCGATGAACCTACGGCTGGTGTGGACATCGAACTGCGCCGCTCCACTTGGGATTTCCTGCAGGACATCAACAAGTCCGGCACCACCATCATCCTCACCACGCACTATCTGGAAGAGGCGGAGCAGCTGTGCCGCAACATCGCCATGATCGACAAGGGTGAGATCGTGGTGAACACCTCGATGAAGGAACTCCTGCAACGTCTCAATCAGGAGCTCTTCGTGCTCGATACCTTCACTCCGTTGCAACAGGCACCGGAGCTGCCCGGCTTCGCCACCAACCTCGTCGACGAAACCACGCTCGAGATCAGCATCACGCGCCAGCAGGATCTCAACCAGGTGTTCGAGATGCTGAGCGCCCGCGGCATCAGCGTGAAAAGCATGCGCAACAAGTCGAACCGTTTGGAGCAGCTCTTCGTCTCGCTGCTGCAAAAGAATCAAGCCTGAAGTGAGCAGCCATGACGACTTCGTACAAACTGATTGCTCTGCAAACGATCCTGATCAAGGAAATACGCCGCTTCACGCGCATCTGGGTGCAGACCCTGGTGCCTCCCGTAATCACGATCGCACTGTACTTCGTGATCTTCGGCAACCTGATCGGCCGCCGCATCGGCGACATGGGTGGCTACACCTACATGGAGTTCATCGTGCCCGGCCTGATCATGATGGCGGTGGTGAACAACTCCTATGCCAACGTGGTGTCTTCCTTCTTCAGCCAGAAATTCCAGCGCAGTGTGGAAGAGCTCTTGGTGTCGCCGGTGCCCAACCACATCATCCTGCTCGGCTTCGTATTGGGCGGTGTGGCGCGTGGCCTCTGCGTGGGCCTGATCGCTTCGGTGATCGCGCTCTTCTTCAGCGGCCTGCACATGCACAACATCTTCGTCACCATTGCAGTGGTGCTGATGTCGTCGGTGGTGTTCTCGTTGGGTGGCTTCATCAACGCCGTCTACGCGCGCAACTTCGATGACATTTCGATCATTCCCACCTTCTTCCTGACGCCTCTCATCTATCTCGGTGGGGTGTTCTACTCGGTGGAGCTGTTGCCCGGCATCTGGCAGACCGTGTCGCACTTCAATCCGATCTTCTACATGATCAACGCCTTCCGCTATGGCGTGTTGGGCGTGTCCGACGTGGACGTGAGCTATGCCTTCGGCATTCTGCTGCTCTTCACGGTTGGGCTTTTCGCTTATGCAATGTATTTACTCCACCGCGGCAAGGGGCTGCGTCACTGATGAACGACTCCACTCACGGCAGCCACCTTCCACTAGGCAAACAGGTCGACTATCCCGAGCACTACGATCCGAATCTGCTCGCACCGATCCCGCGTCTGGTCAATCGCGAAAAGCTCGGCCTCTACGGCACCATCCTGCCGTTCTGCGGTGCGGACGTGTGGAATGCCTATGAACTGTCCTGGCTCAATCCAGCGGGTGTGCCGCAGGTGGCGCGTGGACGCTTCATCTTCCGTCATGACACACCGAACCTGATCGAGTCGAAATCGCTCAAGCTGTACCTCAATTCGCTCAACCAGGAGCGTTTCGCCAGCCGGGAGGAAGTGTGCGAGCGCATCACCGCGGATCTGTCGACCGCAGCCGGCGCGCAGGTGGAAGTGTTCGTGGCGCCGTTCTCGGGCATGCAGGAACTGTTGGAAGCGCCGAGTGGGCTCTGTCTCGATGCACTCGACGTCGAATGCACGCTCTACCAGCCGGACCCGCAACTGCTGCGCCTGACCGGCGAAAACGCGGCCTTCACCGAACTCGTGGACGAGGTGCTCTACACGGATCTGTTCCGCTCGCGCTGTCCGATCACGGGCCAGCCGGATTGGGCCACGGTGACCGTGTGCTATCAGGGCGCGCAGATCGATCACGAAGCCTTGCTGCGCTACCTGGTGTCCTATCGTCTGCACGACGATTTTCACGAGAACTGTGTCGAGCGCATCTTTTGTGACATCCTCGACCGCTGTCAGCCGCAGTCGCTGAGCGTCGAGGCCAATTTCACGCGTCGCGGCGGGCTCGACATCAACCCAGTGCGCAGCACCAGTGAAATGACCAACTATGCGGCCCTGCCGCGCTACCTGAGACAGTAAGGAAGGGGAGAAGAGGATGGATGCATTGACGGCACTGCACACCCGCACCGCGGCACCACGCCTGGTGGAACCGGCTCCGGAAGGCGCCGAGCTCGAAGCCATACTCAAGGCCGGCCTGCGCGCGCCCGACCACGGCATGCTGCGCCCCTGGCGCTTCCTGCTGGTGAAGGGCGACGCGCGCCAGAAGCTGGGCCAGCTCTTCGTCGACGCCACGCAGCCGCCGGAAGAGAAGCGCAAGAAATTGGAAGAAGCGCCGCTGCGTGCACCGCTCGTGATCGTCGGCATCGCCAACGTGAAGGAAGTGGACGGCATTCCCGCGATCGAACAGGCCAACTCCGTCGCCGCCGCACTGCAGAACATGAGCGTGGCCATTCATGCGCTTGGCTATGGCTCCATCTGGCGCACCGGCGCCGTGGCACATGATCCGCGCGTGAAAGCGGCTCTGGGCCTCGCCGCCACTGATGAGATCGTGGGTTTCCTGTATGTCGGTACGCCGACGGTGAAGGATCGTCCGGCGCCGGAGTTGGCGATCGGAGATTACGTGAGCGAGTGGGGAGTTTGAGCGTCGCCAACGCTTGAGTTTGCAGGCCTATTTCGCTAAAGTGCGCGCCTTTCGCGCTGCCGCCCTCCGTGGGTGGTGCGGTGGTCCAGGATGGACAACCGTTGCTGCATCGGCACCCGCAGGTGCCTGCAGCGAGCCGGCTCCCAGAGCCGGTACGACAGATTTAGGTGAGGTGTCCGAGTGGTTGAAGGAGCACGCCTGGAAAGTGTGTATACGGAAACGTATCGAGGGTTCGAATCCCTCCCTCACCGCCACTAACAAGTTCCGTCGTAACTCTCATCCAGAAAGCGGTGAGGGTTGGGGTGAGAACCCTCCGTTCGACAAGCGTTGACGTAGTCAACGCGCAGCACGGCCCGCAGGGCCGCCCCGAAGGGGTGAGCCGCGCAGCGGCGAATAATCCCTCCCTCACCGCCACTAATAAGTTCCGTCGTAACTCTCATCCAGAAAGCGGTGAGGGTTGGGGTGAGAACCCTCCGTTCGACAAGCGTTGACGTAGTCAACGCGCAGCACGGCCCGCAGGGCCGCCCCGAAGGGGTGAGCCGCGCAGCGGCGAATAATCCCTCCCTCACCGCCACTAACAAATTCCGTCGCAACTCTCATCTCGGAGAGCGGAGGCGCTGGTTGTTGGTAGCCCTCAGGTGCGAAGCGACGCACGGTTCCTCTGGCCTAACTGCCCTAGGCTGATCGAAAATCCCCAGCCACGATCTCGCAGGGACGCGCTCACATGGCCGCGCACGACCACAACCACGATATTCCCCAAAGCGGTGCCACCGCGCGTGATCCCATCTGCGGGATGATGGTCGATCCCGCCACGACGCCCCATCACATGGAGCACAACGGGCGCGAGTACTACTTCTGCTGTGCCGGTTGCAAGGAACGCTTCGCGGCGATCGTCGCGCACAAGCCCAAGTTCGACGGCGATGCCGAAGAACACGTTCCCGTTCACAAGCACGTCGATTCCTCGCAATCGCATCATCAGGCGGTGGACGCGGGGCAATGGACCTGTCCCATGCATCCCGAAGTGCAGAGCGACAAGCCCGGACCCTGTCCCGTGTGTGGGATGGCCTTGGAGCCGGTGAAGGTCAGCAGCGAAGCCGCTCCCAATGCTGAACTCAGCGACATGAAGCGCCGCTTCTGGGTGGCACTGGTATTGGCTGTTCCGGTATTCGTGTTGGAAATGGGCGCGCATCTCGTTCCAGCGCTGCATGAGTTCGTGCCGATGCACGCTTCGCACTGGGCGCAGTTCGTGCTCGCGACGCCGGTGGTGCTGTGGGCCGGCAAACCTTTCTTCGAACGCGCCTGGGCGTCGCTGCAGAGTCGCAACCTCAACATGTTCACCCTGATTGCCATGGGTACGGGCATCGCTTGGCTCTACAGTCTCGTCGCCTTGTTCTTCCCCGCAGCTTTTCCGCAGGTCTTTCGTGAAGCCGATGGTTCGGTGGCGGTGTATTTCGAAGCCGCTGCAGTGATCACGGTACTCGTGCTCCTGGGGCAGGTATTGGAACTGCGTGCACGCGAACAGACCTCCGATGCCATTCGCGCGCTGTTGCGTCTCGCGCCGAAGACGGCACGCCGCATCAAGGTAGATGGCAGTGATGAAGACGTGCCGCTCGCAGAAGTGCAGGTGGGCGAACTTCTACGCGTGCGTCCCGGCGAAAGCGTGCCCGTCGATGGGGTGGTGGAAGAGGGGCGGTCATCGCTCGATGAATCGATGTTGACCGGCGAAGCGATGCCGGTGACGAAAACGACGGGTGACAAGGTCGTCGCCGGCACGCTGAATCAGACCGGCACTCTCGTAATTCGTGCGGAGCAGGTCGGTAACGACACCGTACTCGCGCGCATCGTCGACATGGTGGGCACCGCACAACGTTCACGCGCACCGATTCAAGGCGTCGCCGATCGTGTGGCGAGTTGGTTCGTTCCCGCAGTCATCGGCGTGGCTTTGTTGAGCTTTGCCGCTTGGGCTTGGTGGGGACCGCAGCCGCGCTTCGCGCATGCTTTGGTGGCCGCCGTTTCGGTGCTGATCATTGCCTGTCCCTGTGCACTCGGCCTCGCCACGCCGATGGCCTTGATGGTCGGCATCGGCAAGGGGGCGAGTGCGGGCGTATTGGTGCGCCATGCCGAAGCACTCGAGCGCATGGAAAAGGTCGATACGCTCATCGTCGACAAGACCGGCACTCTCACCGAAGGCAGGCCTTCACTGGTGCGCATCGTGCCGGCGCAGGGCTGGAGCGAAGAAGAGGTCCTACGTTTTGGTGCGGCGGCAGAACGGGGTTCGGAACATCCCTTGGCCGTCGCCATCGTCCGCGCAGCAGAAGAACGCAAGCTGCAACTACCGGCAGCGAGCGACTTCGATTCACCGCCAGGGAAGGGTGTGATCGCCACAGTCGAGAGCAAGGCGGTAGTGATCGGCAATGGCGCTTTCCTGCAGGAGCACGGCATTGCCATTACCGAACTCGAGCAAGCAGCGGCGGAGCTGCGCGATCAGGCCGCAACCGCGATCTACATCGGCATCGCTCACCAACTTGCGGGCGTTTTCGGCATCGCCGATCCGATCAAGCCTTCGACCGCAGAAGCAATCAAACAACTTCATGCCGACGGATTGCACGTGGTGATGTTGACCGGTGACAACCACACCACGGCGATGGCCGTGGCCAAACAGCTCGGCATCACGGAAGTCGAAGCCGATGTATTGCCCCAGCAGAAGGCGGAAGTGGTGAAGCGTTTCCAGCAGCAGGGGCGCATCGTCGCCATGGCCGGCGATGGCGTGAACGATGCCCCGGCACTATCCACTGCGGACGTCGGCATCGCGATGGGCAATGGCACGGACGTCGCCATCGAAAGCGCTGGCCTCACCTTGCTCAAGGGTGATCTCGCAGGCCTCGTGAAGGCACGCCACTTGTCGCAGATGACGATGTCGGCGATACGGCAGAACCTGGGCTTCGCCTTTATCTACAATGGCGCCGGCATACCGGTGGCGGCAGGCGTGCTCTATCCCGCACTCGGTGTGGTGCTCTCGCCCATAGTTGCCGCGGCCGCAATGGCCTTGTCGTCGGTGAGTGTCATCGCCAATTCACTTCGCTTGAGAACCAAGACGCTTTAAGGAATCACCGTGGGAACCTCTTTCGCCATAACTCTGCTGGGAGCTGAGCACACACCACTATTGCGTGGGCATTTCGCCTATCTGCGTGAAGAGTCCGGTCGCGATGGTTTGCATTTCATGCCTTTTGCGCCGGGATCGGAGGAGGGACCGCGCGGGCCGGATCCGCTGCGTTTTTCGTTGCCGGTGACCGAGTGCGGCTGGGCGCGTTGTTTCGGCCTGTGGAGTGAGAAAGGTGCACGCATCATCGGGCACGTCGATCTCAAGGGGGGCAGCATTGCCACCGAAATGCACCGTTGTGAGCTCGGCATCGGCATCGAAGCACAGTGGTGTGGCCAGGGCTTCGGTGAGAGATTGATGCGCACCGCCATCGACTTCGCCGCTGCCCAGCCCACGCTGGAATGGATCGACCTCAATGTGTTCGCCGGCAACCATCGCGCGCGTCGTCTCTACCAACGCATGGGCTTCGAGGAAATCGGCCTGGTGCGTGATCGTTTCCGCATCGCTGGTGCCGTGATCGACGACGTGAAGATGGCACTCAGACTGCGCCAGTAAAACTTGGTTACAAACTGAAACTTCCAATTGCTCCGGCAGCTGCGTATAGTGCGCCCCTTCTGTACGGAGGACCTCCGCTATGTTGACCAAAGCTCATGCATATCGCGCCGCAGCTGCCATGCAGCCGCTACGCGTGCGTAACGCAAAAGCGAATAAATCCAACATAGCGGTCCTTCTGTAATTCCTCACAGATTCAGGCCGCGTCCCGTGGCCTGGATCGTCTGCGAAACTCCGTTTCCGCACTTCCTGCGTTTCTTCCGTTCCACGCGACGTCGGCCCCGACTTCGTTCGCTCCTTGGGGAGCGGGCCTTGATGGGAGCAGGGAAATGCCGTCGATCAAACGCCTGCTGCAGCGGATGCAGTGCAAGCTCGCCTTACTTTTACGTCCCGGTGAAACTCCGCCGTGTAAACGGGATCTCAACCTGCCACATTCGCCGCGCATCGAGAAGTTCGACTTCCTGCCGGGCCAACTGCCGCAGGACCATCTGCATTCGCACGAAGAACGTGTGAGGCGCTGGCGTGAGCAGCAACATAGATCACGGGCCGGTCCCTGGCAGATGAAGTGAGCGGGTATCGGACGTGAGTCACTACAACGCCATCTCCCACTGCATGGGCAGCGGGAGATGTGCTGCTGGGAACACTTAGTCAGAAGCGATACTCGTACTGCAACCAGAACGAACGCGGTTTACCGTTCCAGCCATAGGCATAGTAGAACTCGGGATCATTGCGCCCGATCTCGCCACGTGCGCCAGCGCGTGAATAGCTCTGATCACCGAAGCCACCGCGTTCGTAGTAGTCCTCGTCGAGGATGTTCACGGCGCGGAGCAGGAAGCGATGTTCGAGATCCGCACCCATGAAGTATTGGACCGACCCGTTCCATACCACGTAGTCGCCGAAATTCACGTCTTCCACGGCACGGCGTCCGTTGGCGTCGACCAGACGTGCGGCACCGATCGGTGCCCAGTTCCACTCAGCGCCTTGCCATTTGGGGTTGAGCGCGAACACCCAACGCTCGTTCGGCGTATAGGTGAGAAGCAATGACGCCGACCACTCCGGACGCTCGCCCGACTGCCGCGTGCGCGCACTGCCACCTTCACCCGGCAGCAGAAAGCCGAGATCACGGCCAGTACCCGCTTCGAGCGCCGTCGTACCGAATAGAGGGTTGGGTTCGAGTGATTCCATGTCGGTGAAGGTGAAATCCAACTGCCAACGATCGAGATCGAGTGCAATGTCGAGGGTCACGCCGGAAATGTCTTGTGCGGTGCGTAGGTTGAAGGTGGTGGTCGTGGCATCCGGCAGACCGTTGGCCAATGCATATTCACAGAATTCGGTTGGCACGATGATGTTTGGGTTGATGTCCTGCGGACGCACACCTGGATAGTTGATGCAGACGTTGCGCAAGGAGGCCGAACCGAATTGATTGTCGATGGTGGTATCGAAGTAACCGACTTCGATGTTGAAGCTGCCACCGAAGGCCGAGCCGTTCACACCGAGGCCATAGCTGTAGGTTTCGACTTCCTGCGTCTGCAGGTTCGGGTTGTTGACACGGTTACCGACGAAACCGGCTTCCGAGACTGTCGGCTGGCTATAGGACGTCCCACCATTGGAGCGGATGTAGAAGCCGCCCGGCAGTTCCTGACGCAAGCCGTATTTCCAGATGGACTGATCTTCGAACACGTTGTTGAAGTCGTGTCGCGCCGCGATCGAGATGTTGGTGAGGATCAAGGCCGAGGAACTCATGCGCAGTTCGCCGTAGATGCCGTTGCTCTGCACCTTGTCACGGCGCATGCCGTATACCTCGTCGGAATTGTCGCGATAGGTGACGTTCTGATAGCCGAGTACGCCTTCGAAGTAGTCGTTGAATTCGTACTTGAGGCGATTGTTGAAACCATAGTCGACATAGCCAGCGCTGAATTGATCCGCGCTGCCGAATCCTTTCACCGGAACACCCGTACCACTGCCGGCGATGCTTTCGATGACGTAACCCATCGGCGCCCCGATCGGGAAGGGATTGGTGAGCGTGCCATAGGGGCGACCTTGCTCATCGACGAAGATGCCCTGGCGTGCGGTGATGGGTGCGTTGCTTGCACCGAGGATGGAGTAGGGATCGGTGACGCAACCTGCAGGTAGTCCCGGCACCGTCGCGGCGAAGGCTTCGAATTCGGCTGCGGTATTGAAGGCCGTGATGCCTTGCTGCTGAGCGAGGGTCTGGATGTTCGCCGGCAGGTCCTGCAGACGAGGAATGCCGCACACCTGGGCGATCAGCTCCGAGTTCTTCAGGCGCGGGTTGGTGTAATAGGCCTCGGCTTCGTAGCTCAGCTGCGCGTTGAAGCGCGTATTGAAGCGCGCTTCCAGCATCGGGAAATCCGTGTAGTTCGGCGTATAGACGGTGTTGCTGGGGAAGGAGTCCTCGAAGTCGATGGTGTTCCACTGATAGCCGAGACGGAACTGCGTGTCTTCGTTGATGGCCCACAGATATTTGAAACCGATCGAGTTGTAGCTATAGGGAAAGTCGTGTTTGCCGCCGAGCGCGAGCACGTTGTCGACGTAGGCTTCCTCGCTGAAGATCTCGTGGGCGTCGGTTTCGTAGGTGCGGCCGAAGAACATCACGTAGTGCTCGTCCGACTCGAACAGCGGCAGCGTGACGTTGCCGTACATCTCGCGCGTCTTGAAGGCGCCGGCGTAGACGCCTATCTCACCGTGCACCGTATCGCCGGGTTCGGGACGTTTATAGATGGCGTTCACTACACCGAGGCCACCGTTGCCCCCGAAGTAGAGGCTTTGACCACCGCGGAAAATCTCGACATTCTGGATCATGCGTGGATCGAGCGCCGTGGCGCCCCACAGACTTTCCAGGGGGGTGCCGCGGTCGAAGGTGGGCACGCCGTCGAGCAACAGGAGTGTGTCGCGGTCGGTGCCACCGTCGATGCGGATGGTGAATTCGCCTTCGTCCGGTGAATAACCAATGTTGGCGCCGCGGATGAGGCCGGCAGCGAGTTCGCCGAAGTTGGTGAAACCACCGGTAGCGATCTCATCCGCGCTGATTACCTGCACCTGCGTGCCGAAGCGTGCCACGTCCACCGATAGTTCCGAGACACCCTGCCCGAGCGGTTTGCCTTCGACCAGGATTTCTTCGAGTCCCGTGCTCTGCGCCAGCGCCGCAGTACTGAAGGCGGTGGCGATGAACAGTGACAACGGCTTGTAGGCGAAACGTGGAGGAATGACTTTTACGCGGGCAAGGGAACAGCGGCCTTCGTGAACCAAGTTGCTCATGGGCTTCTCTCATTGATGCTGATGATTGGGAGTGCAGCGCCCGGGTTCGCCGCGCCGCGTAGAGTAGGGAGGCACTGTTAATGCCGCTTAAATGGAAGTGGGCTCTTTCAAAAAGCTTCGGTTAAAAATGAGAGTGGCCGTTGAGACGCTCTGAAGGCGAAAGAAGAAATGGAGAGGTGAAAAAGGAGAGTGAAAAAGCGATGAGAGGAATTTCGCAGGCAAAAAAAAGCCGGTCTCAAGAAACCGGCTCAAGGCCCACGCTCAAAACTTGAAGTGATGGGGTTACTTCAAGGTATGGCATCTGGTGATCAGCGAGAACTTATTGTTGTTTTGATCTCCCACCGTCCCTCCCGTCCTCGCGACTTGCTGCTCGTTTGATCTTTGGGCTCGTCCTCCGATGCTGATGTTGTTGTTATTGTTGGTTCGGAGCGCGGCAGCAGCGGCGCTTTCCTCCGCATACTGCGCGGCTGAACTCAGCCGGCAGTACCCGTGCGGCTTGCAAAGCGAATGTCGTCGAGTTCGCGCTGAGCGCCTTCCAGCCACCACTGCAGGTGAGGCTGCTCGAGCAGGAAGTCGACATAGTCTCTGGCCCGTGCGGTGAGTTCGGCGCCGTAGCCATCGAGCGCGATCGCGAAGGGCGCCATGAAGGCATCCGCGATGCTGAAGTGGCCGAACAGGAAGTCACCACCGTCGCCGTACTTGTTGCGGCAGCAGGACATGATGGCGTCGAGACGCGCGATTTCCTTTTCCAGTGCCGCGCTTGGTTTGCGGGCCTGGTACAGGTGGCAATTCATTGGCCATTCCTGTTTGAACTGGATGAAGTCGCCGTGCAGCTCGCCACAGACGGAGCGGGCGGCGGCCTTCTTCTTGAGGTTGGTCGGCCAGGCGCGGTTTTCCAGGAAGGTTTCACTGAGGTATTCGCAGATGGGCAACGGATCCCACACCTTGATGTCGCCGTGAATCAGTACCGGGACTTTCAGCGACGGCGAGAACAACGCGAGTTTTTCCACCGCGTCGCTGCGGAAGAGGTCGATCCGAATCTCTTCGTACGGCAGTTCGAAGGCTTCCAAGAGAAGCCACGGAACCAGTGAATCCGCAGAGCAGGTGCGGTTGCCGGTGATCAGCTGCAAAGCAGTGCTGGTCGAATCGGACATGTCGGGTTGGCCTCCTAGTTAAGCTTGTCGTACTGCTGTTGCCAGGACAAAAACTGGGACGGTCCTTGTCCCGTCCATGGCATGACTCTGTGGATGCGCTTCAGCGCATCGAAATCTGTTGGGAACCGGCACTGACGAGGCGCAGTTCCACACGGCGTTCGAAGAAGGCGCTTTCTTCGTCGCTGCGACGCGTGATCGGAGCGGCGGCGCCATTGGCCGTGGTGTGGAAAGCGACTTCGCGCAGGCCCAGCGAGCGCAGGCGTTCCTGCACGGCGTGGACACGTTCCTGCGACAGCGTCAGATTCGATTCACGTTCGCCGCGGCGATCCGCATGGCCGCTGATTTCGACGACGGCACCGGGAAGGGTGCTGACGGCTTCAGCGAAATCCACCAGAGCGGCGTCATACATGGGTTCGATTTCTGCCGAGTCGCTGCGGAAGTGCAGCGTGAGATTGCCATCCATGCAGCACAGCACCGGGGCCGGCTGAGCATTGAGGGCCTCTGCGAGTTGGCGGTTTTGGTCCTGGACCTTGGTCAGGGCACGCTCGCGCTTGGCGAGAGCCAATTGCAGTTCGGTGTTGTCCTCGAGCAGGAACTGGATCTCCGCTTCGGATTCGGCCAGTTGTGCTTCGAGGGCGGCGAGTTCGGCGCGGGCGTCGAACCAGCTAGCGGTAGCGGGGTGGAGGAGAGCCGTGGCGACGGCAGCAGTGGCCAAAACCCCCAAGACGGCGAAGGACTTGTACAGCATGGCGTGCTCCTCGGAATCGAACTGATATGAGGCGCATTTAACCCATGAAGAAGTACGCGGCGGGGGAGTAATACAGGCAGGGTGCTGATGAATTCTGGCAAGATTCTGACAGCCATCCCGAGCGCACACTCAGTGTCACAGCTTCCTGCCTTGCCCCGCCAAACTAGGCTATAGTTCCGCGTCTGTTGGCCTGGCAGGACCGCTGCTGCAGAGCTGGCGCGAGCCGGTGTCACCCAGCCCCCTTGCCAGGTTGGAATTGCGCCCGAACCCAAGGAGTCAGCATCGCATGAGTCGGCGTATCGCCATTGTCGAGGATGAGGCCGCCATCCGCGAAAACTATGCGGCCGTTCTGCGCAAGCAGGGCTACGAAGTCAGTACCTATCCGAACCGTCCCAAGGCCATGGCGGCGTTCAGCGTGCGCTTGCCGGATCTCGCCATCATCGACATCGGCCTGGAGGACGAGATCGATGGCGGCTTTCTGCTGTGCCAGGAGCTGCGCGCCATGTCGCTGACGCTGCCGATCATCTTCCTCACCGCGCGCGACAACGATTTCGACACCGTCAGCGGTCTGCGCATGGGCGCCGACGACTATCTCACCAAGGACATCAGCCTGCCGCATCTGACGGCGCGCATCGCCGCGCTCTTTCGCCGTCAGGACGCGATCGCGCAACCGGCCACGCCGCAGGATCAGCTCGTGCGCGGTGATCTTTTGCTCGATCTGAGCCGTCTGACGGTGAGTTGGAAGGGCAAGCTGGTACAACTCACCGTCACCGAGTTCTGGATGTTGCATGCGCTCGTGAAGTATCCGGGGCACGTGAAGAATCGCGAGCAGCTGATGCAGGAATCGAAGATCTACGTGGACGGCGGCACCATCACTTCCCACGTCAAACGCATCCGCAAGAAGTTCCAGCAGGTGGATGAGAATTTCGACTGCATCGAAACCGTCTACGGCATGGGTTATCGCTGGAGCGATGGCAGGCTGGCATGAGCAAGCTGTCCCGCGGCTGGTTCGGACTGCGCAGCAAGTTGCTGCTCCTCAGTGCCTCGCTGCTGGTCATTCCCTATCTCGGTTATCAGTACATTCTCGAGATGGAGGAATATCTCGGCCGCGGGCAGGAGCAGGTGGTGCTCGGCACCGCGCGCGCTCTCGCCACCGCGCTCAGCGAACGCCCGGAACTCTTCAACAGTGCCACCTACAGTCGTTCGCGTTCCGGCACTGACCTCTACGTCTATCCCTTGTTCGTGCCGCTCGTGATCGACGATGGCAGTCTCGCCGACTGGGGCGACCTGCAGCAGTACGAACAGACCTACACCGAGGGCAGCAGTTCGCCCTACGCGCAGAATCGCTACACAACCTTCCGTGCCGGCACCGGTGATCCGCTGAGCTTTCGTCTGATGCTCGGGGAATACAACCGCATGCTCTATTTCTACGTGAAGGTCGACGACCTCCATCCCGTGTTGCGGCAACGCGATTCGTTGCGACTCGACCGCAGCGACGCGCTGCAAATCTCGATGGTGAACCGCGATGGTCGCTTCGAGCGCTACGTGGTATCGCCTTACGGCAACGAATATCTCTACGTTTTCCGCATCGGCGACGACATCAAGGACATCAGCTCCTACGTGCATGAGCCGCGCATCACGGGACGCTTCCAACTGGTCGACGGTGGTTACGAATACGAAGTGCGCCTGCCGCTCGAGATGGTGGGCGACAAGCTCGGTGTGGCGCTCTTCGACGTGGACGATCCGCAGCGGCGTCAGCTCGAAGCGATGGTGGCAACCAGTGGTGTGGATCGTCAGACCGAACTCGGCAGCCTGCGGCGTCCGACACCCGAAATCGACCGCATCGTCGCTGGCATGGGGCACACCAACTCACGTGTGCGTGTAGTTGATCAGAGTCAGCGTGTGCTCCTGAGCACCGGCGACATCGAAAGCGCGAGCGGCCTGCTGCTCGTCACCGAAGAGGAGGGCAGTGGCGGGCCCTGGCGTTGGCTGCGCGAAAACGTACTGCATTCGCTCTACTACCAGGTGCTGACACGCCCCAGCAATCAATTCATGGACGAGCTCTATGAGACCGGCCGCGTCGAAGGTGATCAGGTGATCGAAGCCTTGCGCGGCAACGCGCAGGCCGGCTTCGTCACCTTGCCCGATGGGGTCACCCGCCTCTTGGAAGCGGCGTGGCCGATCATGGTCGACGGGCAGGTGTTGGGTGCTGTGGTGGTGGATCAGAACATGAACGGCATCCGTACCTTCCGTAATCAGGCACTGGAAACGCTGTTCGATACGATGATCGGCATCCTGCTGCTGACGGTGACGGCGCTCTTCATCTTCGCATCGAGCCTCAGCACTCGTATTCGCGCGCTACGCAATCAGGCGGAGAAGGTGGTCGACGAACGTGGCCGCTTGCGCAATACCACCATCGTGCCTTCACGCAGCGCCGACGAGATCGGCGACCTCTCGCGCAGTTTCGCCAACCTGGTGGAACGATTGAGCCAATATACGCAGTACCTCGAGAATCTCAGCTCGCGTCTGTCGCATGAATTGCGTACACCGGTGACGGTGGTGCGCAGCTCGCTCGAGAACCTGCGTCTTTGTACCGATGAATCCGAGGCGGAGGTCTACATCCAGCGCGCGGAAGAGGGCTTGAGTCGTCTCAGTCTGATTCTGACCAACATGAGCGAGGCTTCGAACCTCGAGCAGATCCTGCGTCAATCGGACAAGGAAGTGTTCAGACTCGACAAGGTGGTGCAGGCCTGTGTGGCGGAATACCGCCAGATCTATCCGGGCACGCCCTTCGTCGCTGAATTCGCACCAGTGACGATCCAGGGCACGCCGGAATACATCGCGCAGATGCTCGACAAGATCGTCGCCAACGCCGTGGATTTTTCGCCGCCGGGACGACCGGTGCAGGTCACCTGCAAACCCGATGGCAGCAAGGCACTGCTGACCGTGGCGAACGAAGGACCAACGCTCGATCCGCAGGTGAAGGAGCGCATGTTCGAGGCCATGGTCTCGGCGCGCCCGAACAGCTCGAACAAGGTGCCGCATCTCGGACTCGGTCTACACATCGCGCGCATGATCACCGACTACCACGGCGGCTACATCTACGCCGACAACCTGCCCAACGAGCGCGGTGTCATCGTCGTGATCACCTTACCGGCCCAGGTGCAGCCGGCCTGAAGTCAGTCTTACTTTTCCGCCATCACCGCCGCCAAGCGCTCCGGCTCGCGCCAACGACCGCGCTGCAGGCGATGCACGAAGAGCGCTACGATGGCGAGGATCATCAGGACGAAGGTCGTCCACGATACTTTGGGACCGATCTCGAACACCTTGATGATGAAGAACTGCAGCACCAGCATCAGCCAATGCAAGGTCACTGAAGCGCGCATCACCCAATGCGTGTCACCCGCACCGCGCAGCACACCCGCTGCCACTTGCAGTACTCCTTCCAGTAACACGTAACAACTCAGTCCCAGCATCATGAAGCGCGCCAGGGTGCGGATGTCGTTCGAGGCAGCGTCCTGTTCGAAGATGAAGAGTTCGACCAGGGGATCGCGGAAGATCAGGAAGGCCGCCGCCAGGCAGAAGGAATAACCGAGCCCCAACACGTAGCCGGCGCTGGTGATGGCGTCGGTGCGCTCCATGTCGTTGGCACCCACGGCGCGGCCGATGAGACTCATCACCGCGATGTTCAAGCCCAGAAGCGGTACGAAGGACAGGATGTCCCAGTTGAAGACGATGGTTGCCGCAGCCGCTTCCACGATGCCGTAGGAATGGAACATCAACAGGAACAGGTTGAAGGCCGCCACGTTGAGGAAGATCTCCACGCCGGACGGAAAGCCGAGACGCAGATAGCGGCGCGTGATGCCGCGATCGAAGTGCAGGCTTTCGCCGATCTTGAAACGCAGCCGGTTGTGGCGCGTGCAGTAGAAGGCGATGAAGAGCGAGATCGAGAAGAGGGTGCTGAAGATGGTGGCCAGCGCCGCGCCTTCCATGCCCAGCGCGGGCAGACCCAGCTTGCCGAAGATGAGCACGTAGCTCAGTGGCAGGTTGAGCGCGATGCCGCTCACCTCACAGGCCATCACCACACGCGTGCGGCCGATGCCTGAAAAGAACGAGGCGAAGCACACCTTCACCAGCATCAGGAAGCTGGCGGGCAGCAGCATGTCGTAGTAGGCGAGCTCCAACTCCACCTGCTCGGGTGCGTGTCCCATGCCGGCGAACAACTGACGGATGAAATGACCCACGATCGCCAGCAGCGGAATGCAGCAGCAGGCCAGTATCAGGCCCTGGGTGAGTACCTTGCTGCACTTCTCGGGTTGTCCTGCGCCGAGATACTGCGCCACCAAGGCATTGGCGTAGGCGAGCACACCGTTGAAGAGCGAGAAGGTGAAGAACCAGGCCACACCGCCTCCCATCGCGGCGGCCATGTGTGCGGAGCTGATCTGCGCGAGGAAGTAGCGCGCAAACACGATCATCAGGGCGAAGGCACCCTGCGAAATGATCATGGGGATGCACATGACCAGCAGCGCCTTGAGCGTTGCCAGACTGAAATTGCGTTTGAGGGCCTGCATGAATGAACTCGAATGGGTGGGGCACGGAAGTGCGCAATTTTGCACCGTGCCGCGCATCCGTGGTGCAAAAATCAACAGCGGTTCATGAGCGGAGTGTGCATTGCTTGCGCAGTCTGCCGCCAATGTGCACAAAAATAGCAAGCATATTGACCAAATGCGTCAAGAACCGTGGTTTTTACAGGATTTTCATCGAATCGAAACCTTGGCATCAGGCTTGCAAGGTACAATGCAAACGTCATGGAAGATGTTCCAGATTACAAGGGTGTCCCAGGATTCGACTTGGGGAAGTCGCGTGAGTTCTCGGACAGCAATCTCAATCTGGATTATGGAGAACACCTCCGAGTGCTACACCATTAATCCACCTTTAGATTGGAAACGTTTGCTGGTTTAACTTTTCAACTCATAGGTGACCTTATGAAACGCTTTATCATCGCAAGCCTTCTGCTTTCCGCTGCTTCTTTCGCTTCTGCCGACGTACGTCTCGTCAATGCCGACGCTTCGCCCCTCAGCGAAATCTGCATCGCCGCCGTCGAATCGCGCGCCGCAGCCATCGACGTAGCAGCCGAATATGGCATCAGCAACGCCGAGCTGGATCAGCTGTACTGCAACGGCATGCCGCTCACGCACTTCATCCGCACTTATCGCGCTCCGCAGAAGCAGGTCGAAACCACCTACATCCTGAAGAGCACCGATGACAGCGTGCTGACCGAGCTCTGCATCGCCTCCGTGAAGTCCGAGGAAGAGTTCGCCGCTGCCAAAGCCAAGCTGGGCGAAGATGTGAAACTGAGTGAAGTTCGCTGCAACAACATGTCGATCGCTGAATTCGCACGTCGTTACGGCAAAACCGCGCTGACGGCTTCCGTTCGCTAAGCCGCCGAAGTAGCGTGGACTCGGTCCGAGCAGTACGCAGTACCCCTCTGAACGGCAAGACCCGCAGCGCTGTTTGACCACGCAAGTGGCCGTGCTGCGGGTTCGCGCCGAACTCCTTTCGACACGAAACACTGACGTGGTTCAACCACGCCAGCGTTTGCGTGTGTCCGTTTATGGCGTGTAGGTGAAGGTCTTGTTGCCGTGTTTCAGGCTGAGCTTGGTGCCACCCGTGGTGCGCGCCGTGCGGCCGATCACCTTGGCTTCGATGTTGAACTTCTTCGCCACCTGGATCACTGCCTTGGCGTCCTTCGGCTTGCAGTAGACCTCCATGCGGTGGCCCATGTTGAAGACCTTGTACATCTCTTTCCAAGCCGTGCCCGAGGCTTCCTGAATCGCCTTGAAGATCGGCGGCGTGGGGAAGAGATCGTCCTTGATGAAGTGCACCTTGTCACCGAACTTCAGGCACTTGGTCTGGCCACCGCCGGAGCAGTGCACGAGGCCTTGGATCAGGCCCGGATATTCATCCAGCAAGGTGTAGATGATCGGCGCATAGGTGCGCGTGGGACTGAGCAGCGCTTCTCCGACCGTCAGTGAGGAGCCGGGCAGACGATCTTCGAGGTGATAGGGGCCACAGTAGCGCAGATCGGGCGCCACGTTGGGGTCGAAGGTTTCCGGATATTTGTGCGCGTAGTAGGGCGCCAGCATGTCGTGGCGAGCGCTGGTCAACCCGTTGCTGCCGATGCCGCTGTTTTCCTGATCTTCGTAGCTGGCCTTGCCGGTGGAAGAAAGACCCACGATGACGAGGCCCGGCTTGATGCCTTCGCCCGTGATCACGTCCTTCTTCTTCATCACGGCCACGGCGCAGCTATCCACCACCAAGGTGCCGGTAAGATCGCCGACGTCGGCGGTTTCACCGCCACCACTGTAGATGTTCACACCCTGCTGGCGCAGCTTGGCCAGGAATTTCTCGCTGCCGGCAATCAGACTCGCAATCACTTCGCCCGGGCAGTTGAGCGCGTTGCGGTTCACCGTGTTGGAAATCAGGATGCGGCCATTTACGCCGACGCAGAGCAGGTCGTCGAGGTTCATCACGATCGAATCCTGCGCGATGCCTTCGAACACCTGCGGATCACCGCTTTCCTTGTAGGCTAGGTAGGCGAGGATGGACTTCGTCCCGCTGCCGTCGGAATGGATGATGTTGCAGTTGTCCGGATTGCCGGTGAGGAAGTCTTCCGTGATCTTGCAGAAGGCGCGGCGGAAGAGGCCGTGATCCAGCTTGTCCACCACCTTGTGCACTTCGGTCTTGTCGGAAGAAACCCCGCGGGCCTGATAACGGCCGATGCTCTCGTCCTTCTCCGCCACCTGATAGCCGCTGCGCGGTGCGGCCTTGATGAGGCCTCGGAATTCCAGCATGCGCATCGCCTTGGCGACGGTGTTCACCGCCAGGTCGTGCTCCTTCGCGAGTGCGCGCAGCGAGGGCAAACGTGTGCCGGGTTTGAGTTCACCGGCGTTGATCTTGAAGTGGATCTGGTCGACCAACTGCTGGAAGACGGGAACGGTGCTGTTCGGATCGAGGGAAAGTTTCATGGGGAGGGTCTCGGCAATCTGTATCACTACTTTGATACAGATGCGCCGAAAAGGCAAGTAACGATTCGCATTGGTGCGCGAGTGCAGGGCGTTGTGAGCGAGGCGCAACTACTGGTTGATGCGGGCGTCGCGCTTCCACATAATCCAGGACTTTCGCGTAGTTGGACAATCAAACTCTTTAGACAGCACGAGCCCTGGTCATGGAAAACTTGGTTTGGAATACGGACATGCTGGCCTCTGGCCTGATCCTGTTCGTCACCTTTGTTCTCATCTTCACCGAAGGTCTGCATCACATCCATCGCGCCAAGGTCGCACTCGGCGGCGCTGCCGTCATGATGGTGGTGGGGCAGCTGATGGGGTTCTACAACCCCGAGCTGGCGTTGGAAGCGATCGACTGGAACGTGGTGTTTCTGCTCGGCGCGATGATGACGGTGATCGCCATCATGGTGCCGACCGGCGGCTTCCAGGCCATTGCCTTCAACATTGCGCGTTTGTGTGGCGGTAACCAGGTGCTGCTGCTGTCGATGTTGGGCGCCGCAGTGAGCGGTCTCTCGATGCTGCTCGACAACGTCACCACCGTGGTGATCTTCGGGCCGCTCATCATCCTCATCGCGCAGAGCATGGGTGTGAGCCCCGTTCCCTATCTGCTCGCCGCCGCGATCCTGTCGAACACCGGTGGGGTCGCGACGCTGGTGGGTGATCCGCCCAACCTGATGATCGGTTCGGCCGCTTCGATCGACTTCACCACTTTCTTCATTCACATGGGCGGCATCACGCTCGTCGCGTGGCTCGGCACCCTGGCGGCGGTCTGCTTCCTGTTCCGCAAGGAGCTTGCCATTCGTCCCGACCTCAGCTCGATGGTGCAGGGGGAGGGCGTCACCGACCGCTACACCTGGAACTGCGCCATCGGTGTGCTGGTGCTGATGGTGATCGGTTTCCTCTTCCACGGTGCGCTGCATTGGGAAGCCTGGGTGGTCTCGGGCATGGGCTTGACGCTGCTGCTCCTGCTCGTGAAGCACATCGAACTCGACGAGTATTTCGCGAAAGCCGAGTTGAGTCTGCTGGTGTTCTTCCTGGCGCTCTTCGTCATCATCGGTGGTGTCGAGCACAGCCGTTTCCTCGAATACGTTGCGCAGTTCATCGTGCCCTTCGTGCAGGAGGATCTCTTCGTCGCCACGCTGGTATTGATGTGGGCGGCGGCGATTCTGTCGGCCGCGATCGACAACATTCCCTTCACCGCTGCGATGATTCCGATCCTGCTCGGCATGGAAGCGCAGGGCGTGAACGTCACGCCGCTGTGGTGGGCATTGGCCGCTGGTGCGGGTCTCGGTGGCAACGGTACGCACATCGGCGCGAGCGCCAACGTGTTCGTGGTGTCGATCTCGGAAAAACTGGCGCGGCAGACAGGTCGCCCGGAACTGGCGATCACGCCGGGTCTGTGGTTCCGCAAGGGTACGCCGGTGATGATCTTCACCTTGCTGATCTGCACCGTAGTATTCGCGCTGTTCTTCGAGTTCTACAGCACGCCGCTGCGTTGATTGTCGATAATGTCACCAGAGGGCCGGCGATTGCCGGCCCTTTGCTTTCTAGGCCAAGGCGGCGAGCACGCGTTCCGATGTGAACGGATAGTGATGCAGGCGCCGTCCTGTGGCATCGAAGAAGGCATTGGCAATCGCGGCTGCGGCGGCAGCCATCACTTCTTCGCCCGCACCTGAAGGCTCTTCTTGCAGACGTTGCACTATTACCGGCGTGATGCGCGGGCAGTCCTGCATGCGCAGGATGGGGTAGGAGGCCCAATCGAGACTGGTGACACCGCGTGTATCGAAAGTGACTTCTTCCAGCAGCATGCGGCTCGCGGTCTGCACCAGCTGGCCGATGATCTGGTTTTCGACGTTGGCAGGATTCACCACACGCCCGGCATCGATGGCGCCGACCAGATGCAGGATGCGCACCTTGCCCGTGGTGCGATTCACTTCGATTTCGGCCACCGCGCCGCCCCACGACGCGAGATGGGTGCCGAGCCCAATGCCGCGTCCACGCACCACTTCGTTCTGTGAAAGATTGCTGGCCGCCACACGTGGCTCCCAATTGGCCGCTTGCGCTGCGGCATCGAGCACGCCCAGCCAGCGTTCATCGGCGATGTTGCGACGGCGGAATTCGTAAGGGTCGATGCCGAGTTGATGAGCGAGATCGTCGATGCCTTGTTCGGAGATGAAGCAGAACGAGAGATCGAGAGGCGACCGCAGCCAGGCGCCCTTCAGATAGTCGAGTCCGTCGACGTGATGGTTGACGAGCTTGAGGTTGGGAATGCGATACATGCCGCCCAACACTAGCGGATTGATTTGCTGCGCCGCCATTGCCGGCCACTCCGACGCCGGCGTGTCGGTGGCGCTCTGTGCAGTGGTTTCGATCAGTGACCAATGATGCTGCCAGCCCTCGTATTCATAGCTGAGCAGCTTGCCTTCGGCATCGGCACTGGCGCGCATGCGACCGACATGGGCGGGGCCGTAGGTGTCCCAACCATGTTCGTCCCAACGCATGAACTGCACGCGCACCGGTGCACCGGCCAGTTTCGACAACAGCACCGCCGCTTGCGCTGCGTCATCCCAACAGGAGTGCCCAAACGTGCCCGAGCTTTCGAAGTACTGCACGCGCACCTGCTGCGGTGCCATGCCCAACAGTGCGGCGACGTTGTTGCGTGTGCCGTAAATGTCCTGCGATGCGCACATCAGCAGCACGCTGTCATCACGCACGTCAGCCACGGCGCAGTTGGGCGCAAAGGGCGCATGCGCCTGATAGGGACCGGTACCTTCGAAAGAAGTCGTAGCGGCCACGCCGCTGATGGCGGTGACATCGCCTTCCTCGCGAACGAGACGGTCATTGGTGGGACCACCGAGCATCTTGTCGAAAAGTCCTGCATTACCCGGCAGATTCTCGGGACGTTCCCAACTCACTTCGAGGTCCCGCGCCGCGCGCACCGCATCCCATTCGCGTGGTGCGACCACGCCAAGGAAATTGCCCTGACGTAGCACGCGCGCACCAGGGATGTGGTTGATCGAATCTTCACGCACGGAAACGAGTCGAACGCCATCGCGATAGGCGCCCTGACCACGGGGCCGCACGATGCGGCCATGCAACATGCCGGGTAGCCGCTGGTGCTGTATATAGGGATAGGTGCCGGTGAGCTTCGCTGCGAGATCCTTGCGCGGCAGCGCCACGCCGACGAGTTTGTACTCGCTCGGCGCCTTCAATGGCGCAGTGCCGCTGATGGTGAGTTCGAAGCGACGATCGCCGATCAGATCGCCATAGGTGGTGAAGGCATTGTCATCGCCACGTCCGCTGACGATGCCGTTCTCGACACGCAGGCGCGAGGCCGGCAGGAACAATTGTTCGGCGGCGAGAGTGAGCAGGATCTGGCGTGCTTCCGCTGCCGCACGTTGCACCTGCGGTGCGCCGCGGCGGATCGCCGAACTCGAATAGGTGCCGCCCTGGTTGGGACTCGTTCCCGTGGCGAGCGGCGCCACTCTCATCTGATCGAGGCCGAGATCGAGTTCTTCCGCCGCTACTTGTAGCAGTGCCGTACTGCAACCCTGGCCCAGTTCCGCGAAGCCGATGTAAAGCGTCGCGGTGTTGTCGGAATGAATCGCGAGCCAACTGTCGAGTTGGTTGGGATCGGGTGTCGCAACGGCAGAAGAAGTTGGCTGAGCGAAGCTTTGCGGCAGGAAGTTGAAACCGACGATGAGCGCGCCACCACTCTTGATCAATTCTCGTCTGGTCAGGCGCAGAGGAGTGTTCATGCCTGCTCCTGCATCTTGGCAGCCGCGCGTTGAATCGCGCCGATGATCTTGGGATAGGTACCACAGCGGCAGAGGTGCCCATCGAGTGCGGCACGTATTGCCGCTTCATCCGGCGCTGGATTGCGTTCGAGCAATTCCGTGGCCTTGATGAGGATGCCGCTGTAGCAGTAGCCGCATTGTGGCGCTTGTTCGGTCAGCATCGCTTCCTGCAGCGGCGTCATGGGCGGCACACGCTCGAGCCCGCGTGCCTCGGCATAGCGTGCCGGTAATCCTTCCAAGGTCGTCACGCGCTTGCCGCTGACGGCGGAAAGCGGTGTGACACATGAACGCACTTCCACATCGTCGAGCAGCACCGAACACGACCCACATTGCGCAAGACCACAGCCGAAACGCGGCCCCTGCAGACCGAGCTCGTCACTCAGTACGTACAGCAAAGGAGTATCGGGCGACGAGCTCACGCTTTGCGTCGCGCCATTGAGAATGAAGGTGGTTTCTTCGGTTGCCATGAGCAAGCTCCTGTGTTGGCGCGATGGTAGCCAAGCTGTTGGAAACACGCACCCTCATCCGAGCGCAGCGTTCAAGAATGGGTCAACTTGGTACCACCCAAATCTTGCGGTAAGGTTCAGCCAGCGCGTCGCCTCGTGTGCGCGCGGCGACTTCTCCGAAGCAAGTCCGCTTCAACAAGATCAAGAAGAAACTGACTAAGCCTGGAAAGAGAGGAGTGCACTTCATGACGATACGTCCTGTGATACCCCTGTTGTTCTGCGCCTGGTTGAGTGCTTGTTCTGGTGGTGGTGATGCCGGTCTTCCTACCGGACCACTGACTCAGATCGAGACTGATCGCGAAAGTCTCACCGCGCTGGTGCCGCACTACCTGGCGGCGTTGGTGGCACACGACACCTCCCGGGTGCCGGTGGCGGAGAATGCCGTGTTCGTGGAGAACGCGCAGCGTCTGAAGCCCGGTGAAGGTCTCTGGCAGAGTGCCTCCGGTGCCGCCAGCGAATTCCGTCTCATCGTGGCCGATCCGGAATCCAAACAGGTAGGTGCCATCGTGATGATGGAAGAAGAGGGCAAGCCGATCGAGTTGGGCCTGCGGTTGCAGGTGGAAGACGGCAAGCTGGTGGCGATGGAACATCTCATCGCACGCAACCTGCGCGAGAACGCCTTACCGAATCTGGAAACGGTGCGGCCGGGCTTTCTCACGGAAATCCCCGCATCGCAACGGCTGAACCGGCAGGAGCTGTTGCAGATCGGCAGTTCCTACTATGAGGCTTTGGATAAGAACGACGGTAGTCTCGCGCCCTTCGCCGATGATTGCGTGCGCCGCGAGAACGGCATCCAGGTCACCGGCAATCCGAAGGTGGAAGGTGCGACCGGCACCGCGCTCTTCGGTCAGTTCGGTTGTGCCGAGCAGCTCGATACCGGCGCCATGGCCTACATCGATCGCATCAACAATCGCCGCATCACCATTGCCGATCCGGTGACGGGGCTCGTGTTCGGCCTTTCGCACTTCCGTCACTCGATGGAGCAGAAGGTCTATCCGATCAAGGGCGTCGAGGGCGTGACGGAACACACGGTGAATTTCGATCCCTTCGATCTGCCGGCGGCGCACGTCTTCAAGATCGGTGCCGACAAGAAGATTCATGAAATCGAAGCCATGGGCTTCATGTTGCCCTACAACTCACCCACGGGTTGGGGCTGGTAATCCTCAGGAGGGAAGATGCATCGAGCGTTGCTCGCGGTCGTTTGTCTGTCGTTGTGTGCGCTCGATGCGCAGGCTCAGTTCGACGAAGAAGAGTTGGGGGCCTGGTACATGTTCATGTGGACCAAGAACCCGGCTGCTGATTCGCAGTGGGGACTGCAAGGGGACGTGCAGCATCGCAACTGGGATCGCGGGGGCGATCTCGAACAGTTGCTCGTTCGTGGTGGTCTCACCTGGACGCCGGAAGGCAGTCGTAACAAGTACACCTTCGGTGTCGCCCACGTGACTTCCGGTGCCCATGGACCGAGTGATGCCAAGACCAGGGAACGGCGTCTCTATCAGGAAGCCTTGATTCCGCAAACCTGGGGTGAACGCGCGCAGTTCACGCATCGCTTTCGCCTGGAGCAGCGCGATCTCGATGGGCAGAGCACGCGCAACCGCATTCGCTACTTTCTCGGGCTGAACTATCCGCTCAACCAGGCCACGCTGGCGAAGGGCGCAGTCTACGTGGCGCTTTACAACGAAATCTTCTTCAACTTGGAGCAGGACATTGGTAAGGGGCGGCAGGTCGATTACTTCGATCGCAATCGCGCCTATGCCGCCCTGGGTTACAGCGTGGCGGATCGTTCCAGGGTGCAGTTCGGTTACATGCACCAGCGCTTGGACGAACTCGGCAAGGGACAGCTGCAGCTGAGCTGGGTGCAGACTTTCTAATCGTTCGCGCCGGGCTCTTCCGTTGGCGGCGGGATGAGGGTGGCCAGGACCTTGTCGATGCGGCGGCCGTCCATGTCCACCACCTCCAGGCGCCAGCCACTCCATTCCACCACGTCGCCCACGGTCGGGAGGCGATCGAGCAGGAGCAGGATCAAGCCGCTGAGCGTGTGGTAATGCGCTTCCTCTTCTTCCGGGAAATGCTGGATGCCGAGACATTCCGACAACTCCGGCAACGCGAGCGCGCCATCGAGCAACCAGGAACCGTCTTCACGCCGGTGGGCGCGACTGTTCGTGGCGCTGGTCAGACCGAATTGGCCGGTCACGGCTTCCAGCAGGTCCTGCAGCGTGACCATGCCGACGATGGAGCCGTATTCATCCACGATAAAGGCCATCTGCTGATTGCTGGCGCGGAAATGTTCGAGCAGCTCCAGGCCGGTGTTGTTCTCCAGCACGTAGGCCGCGGGTTCCGCCAGTGCCTTGAAATCCACCTTGCCGTGTTCCACCAGGCTCGCCATCACACGCTTGGTGTGCACCACGCCCAGCATCTGAGCGAGATCACCATCGCACACCGGGAAGCGGGAATGACCGGAGGCGATGAGCCGCGGCAGTTGCTGTTCCACGGGTAGATTCACGTCGATCCACACGATCTCGTTGCGGGGAATCATGAAGGAACGCAAGGGACGTTCGTCGAGACCGAACAAACGACGCACCATCGCGTGTTCTTCCGGTTCGATGATGCCGGCTTCGGATCCTTCTTGCAGTACTGCCTGAATCTCGGCTTCGGTGACCAGGTTCTTATCCTGTTCACGCTGTCCCAGGAGGGCGAGCACGGCGTGGGTGGAGAGCGACAGCAGTTGCACGAAGGGACGCGTGAGCCAGCTCAGGAACGACAGCGGCGGGGCAACCAGGCGCGCGATGGGCTCGGGATGGATCTGACCGAGACGCTTCGGCACGAGTTCACCCAACACGATGGAGAGGTAAGTGATGACGACCACCACGATGGCCGTGGAGGTGCTGCTCGCAGCGGTGGCGCCGAGGCCCATGGACTCTTCCAACCATATGGCGAAGGGGTCGGCCAGCACTGCTTCACCGATGATGCCGTTCAGAAGGCCGATGGAGGTGATGCCGATCTGTACGGTGGAAAGGAAACGCGTGGGATCCTCGCCGAGACGAATCGCAATGGCAGCCCCGGAATCTCCGGCGTTTGCCAGACTTTGTAAACGCGCGCGTCGTGCGGTAACGAGGGCAATCTCGGACAGCGCGAACACGCCGTTGAGCAAGATCAGTAGAAGTAGAAACAACACTTCCATCGGGGTAAGACTCTCCTCAGAACAACCCGTAGTCGATGACGTCGTCGAAGTAACCGGTCACCGTGAGCGTGATGGTGACAGGGAATTCGTTGTAGTTGAGCCAGAACCAGCCGTGTTCGCCGCTGAAGGGTGCGGTGAGCGAGCCATGGCCGCCGGTGCCTTCATCTTCTTCCTTGTAGCGCACGAAGAAGTCGGGGCCGAAGGACGGATCGTGGCCGTGCATGTCGACATAGAGCGTGCCCTGATCCACCTGCCACGAGAACATGGCCACCTTGCCTTCCTGCAACTTCAGTTTCACTTCGGTTTCCCCATCCGAGGGCAGTTCGATCGTCAGCGTGCGCGTCTTGGGGGCTTCCGCTTGATCCTGGAACACGGCCGGGTTCGGCAGCGGTGTGGGATCGCCGACGTCGGGTACCACCACTTCACGCAGGGTCTCGTTGCCACCGATCACGTCGTTGAGCTGAATGGTGCGCGCAATCGATGGTGATTCTGCGAGTGCGCTCAAACCGGTGAGACGACCAAAGCCAGTTGGATCGATGCCGTACTCGGCCGGCAACACCACCAACACGAGCAGGATCACGGCCACCACCAGGCTACCCAAGGTGGCACGCCACAAACGTTTGGAAGAGGGTGGGGGCAGTGGATCGGACATGATCGGAGCTCCTGGAATGACAGGTTGGGAATCAGGCGACGAAGTAGCCGGTGAGCTGATAGCCCATCAGCATGAAGCCGCAGGTCATGATGACGAGGTTGCTGGCGAAGGCGCCGTGCAGGAAGCTCGGACTGCGGCGCCAATACTGGAACGCGAGCAGGATCAGCGCGAGCGCCGCCAGTTGCCCGAGTTCCACCCCGATGTTGAAGGCCAGCATGTTGGCAACGAGACCATCGGACGACAGGCTGAAGTCCTGCAGTTTCGTGGAAAGGCCGAAGCCATGCGCCAGACCGAACACGAACACGGCGGCCTTGTTGTCGATCCGAATGCCCAGCCGCTCGAAGCCGCCGATGTTCTCGAAGGCCTTGTACACCACCGAGAAGCCGATCAGGGCATCTACCAGGTAGGCATCGGCACGTATGCCGCCGAGTACACCGAGCAGGAGGGTCAGGCTGTGGCCCACCGCGAAGAGGCTGACGTAGATGGCGACGTCGCGCAGGCGATAGAGGAAGAAGATCACGCCGGCCAGGAACAACAGATGATCGTAGCCGGTGAACATGTGCTTCGCCCCGAGGTAGAGGTAGGGGAAGAAGGCCACACCTTCGATGCTCTGGATGAAGGCCGCATCACCTTCGGCCACACCGTGGGCCCAGGCGGTGCCAGTGACTGCACTGGCGAGCAGCAGAAGAACGAGGGAAAAACAGGTGCGTTCCGAAGGAGGAGGTCGCATGTATGGGGTCGAGTGGTTGTCGATGGGCGCCAAAGCTAGCACAGAGCTCGCGCAGTGTCCCGCCATGTGCCAAAGAGTGGCGTTCCGGCCGGCGGCTCGGCATGATGCGAGCCCATTCGTTTCGGCCTGAACTGCAATGACCGACTCCCCATCGATTCTTCCCCAACTGTGCCTGTGCATATTGGATGGCGCCAGCGAACCCTTCTTGCCGGAAGCGCTGCCGGCTTTGCCGCGCGTCAGTGCGCCCAGTAACTGTCCGCCACAGACGAGCCACATTCTCTGGTGGGGAGAGGAAGGCTTGGCTTTGGGGCCAGTGCACCAGCGCTATACGCAGGCAACGCGCGTGGACTTCGCCGATCCTGGACTGCTCCATCGCCTGCGTACCAGCGGCAAACGCCAGGGCATCGGCAAGGCGGCCGGTCTCGATAAGGCGAAGCACGTGCTGCAGGTGCTCGATGCCACGGCAGGTCTGGGACGTGATTCCTGCGTGCTGGCGCATCTCGGTTGCGAAGTGACCATGATGGAGCGCTCACCGTGGATTCATGCGCTGCTCGAGGACGGTTTGCGTCGCGCTCGAGAATCCAACGAACCCTTGGTGCAACGAGCGGTGTCGCGCATGCGGCTGGTGCGAGGCGATGCGCGCGATCAGCTACGCACCTTGGCGGCGAGGGGAGAGAGTGTGGACGTGGTCTATCTCGATCCGATGTTTCCGCCGCGGCGCAAGAGTGCGGCGGTGAAGAAGGACATCAGCGTGCTGCAGGGGCTGTTGGGTCCGGATGAGGATTTGGAAGAACTCTTGCAGCTTGCACTGGCGGCGGCACGGCGCCGTGTGGTGGTCAAACGACCGCCGGATCAGAGCGAAATTCCCGGCCCTTCACCCACCTTCGTGCTGAGCGGCAAGGCCGCGCACTTCAGCATCTACGTCAATGGCGGCATGAACGACGCCGCCGATTGAGGCTCAGCCCAGCAGCTTTTCCAGGATGCGCTGATAGAGCGCTTCGAGGTGGTCGAGTTCTTCGAGCGCGATGTGCTCGTCGACCTTGTGGATGGTGGCGTTGACCGGCCCCAGTTCCACCACTTCCGCACCGCTCGGCGCGATGAAACGACCGTCACTGGTACCACCACCGGTGGAGAGTTCGGATTCGAAGCCCATCACTTCACGCACCGCTTCACGTGCGGCATTCACCAGCGCGCCTTCGCCGGTCAGGAAGGGTTGGCCCGACAGCTGCCACTGCACTTCATAGTCGCGATAGTGCTTGTCGAAGATGGCGTGCGTACGTGCGCGCAATTGTTCTTCGGTGACTTCCGTCGAGAAGCGGAAGTTGAACAGCGCTTCGAGCGTGCCCGGAATCACGTTGTTGGCGCCGGTGCCGGCATGGATGTTGGAAATCTGCATGCTGGTGGGTGGGAAGTAGGCGTTGCCTTCATCCCATTTTTCCGCAGCGAACTCGGCAAGAGCCGGCAGGAACGCATGAATCGGATTGGTCGCCAGATGTGGATAGGCGACGTGGCCGAGCTGCCCCCGCACCTTGAGCGTGCCATTCAAGGAACCGCGCCGGCCGTTGCGCATCACGTCGCCGGTGCGCGCCGTGCTCGACGGTTCGCCCACCACGCACCAGGTGATTTTTTCGCCGCGTGCTTCGAGCGTTTCCATCACGCGCTTGGTGCCGTCGATGGCGATGCTTTCTTCATCGCTGGTGATGAGGAAGGCAATCGAACCCTTGTGGTTGGGATTGGCGGCGATGAAACGGCGGCAGGCAGTGATCATTGCCGCGATCGAACCCTTCATGTCCGCCGCGCCGCGCCCGTAGAGCTTGCCGTCGCGGATCGTCGGCTCGAAGGGTTCGCTCTGCCACGCGGCAGGATCGCCGGCCGGCACCACGTCGGTGTGACCGGCGAAACAGAACACGGGGCCTGCGCTGCCGCGGCGTGCCCAGAAGTTGCTGACCTCACCGAACGGCATCTGCTCGATCACGAAGCCGAGTGCCTCCAGTTCCCGGCACAGGAGTGCCTGACAACCCTTGTCGGCAGGGCTGATGGAGTCGCGGCGGATGAGCGCCTGGCAAAGTTCGAGCGTGGTCAGACTCATGGGCAACGAGCTCAGTTGTGGGAGTGAAGTTCGGCGTTGAGCTCGATTTCGCTCTTGTTGGTCAAGCATTCCACCCGGCCGCTCTGCGAGTTGCGGCGGAAGAGGAGGTCGCTGACGTTGGCGAGTTCGAGAGCCTTGCACACACGTACTTCCTTGCCGTCCTTGTCGAGCATGCTGACCTTGGTGCCGGCGGTGAGGTAGAGACCGGCTTCGATGGTGCAGCGATCGCCGAGCGGAATGCCGAGACCGGCATTGGCACCGATGAGACAGTTCTTGCCGACGGAGATGACGGTCTTGTTGCCGCCGGAGAGCGTGCCGAGGATGCTGCAGCCGCCACCGAGGTCGCTGCTGGCGTCGACGAATACACCGGCGGAAATACGGCCTTCGATCATCGCCGGGCCTTCGGTGCCGGCATTAAAGTTGACGAAGCCTTCGTGCATGATCGTGGTGCCTTCGCCGATGTAGGCGCCGAGACGCACGCGTGCGGTGTCGGCGATGCGCACACCGGCTGGTACGACGTAGTCGGTCATCTTCGGGAACTTGTCGACCGAATTCACTTCGAGCGGCTTGCCGGCAAGACGTGCTTTCAGTTGTGCAGCCGGCAGTTCGCTGATGGCGATGGCGCCTTCGCTGGTCCAGGCGACGTTGGGGAGCACGCCGAACATGCCGTCGAGATTCACGCTGTGCGGACGCACGAGACGGTGCGAGAGGAGGTGAAGCTTGAGATACACCTCGGGCACGGAAGCAGGCTTGCTGTCTTCTTCGAGCAGTGTGAGCACGATGGGTTTGATGCTGTTGGCAAGCGTGGCGCAGAGTTCTGCGAGTTCGGCGTCCACCGATGCCAGCGCCGTGCTCAGCGCCTGCAGCTGGGTGTGGTCGGGTTCCACACAGCGATTGCCGCTACCGGCGCCGATCACGCCAACGATGGCTTGGGTGAGTTCGGCGGCGGGGTTGAGGAGGGGACGGGGATAGTAGACTTCGAGCCACTGTCCATCGGCGCTTTTGGTGCCGATGCCGAATGCCAAAGAAAACATGAGCTATTCCTGTGTCGTGCTGAAAAGCCGCGGATTATAAGAAGTAGGAACAGGTACTGATACCCCCTGGTTTCGAGCTGGCACGATCTTCGGGGTGAGTTACTTTCCAGGAAATGCTTCGGGCTTGAAGAGGACTGGCGCGTCCTCGCGAGCGCTTGCCGGTATGCGCATTCGGGGACGCCCGCAAGTACGTCCCGGTTGCACTCGGCTCGGGGCATCCATGCCCCTCGACGCCCCTCATGCACATACCGGCAAGCACTCGCTCAAGTCAGTGTCCGCCGACACATCGCGATGTGGGTCGAACAGCTCGTGAGCTTCGTGTTGCAGGCAGTTGGAAGGCGGGAACGAAGAGCAGGGGAATCAAAGCAAACTCGCCCACTGCTCCGCGTTGAAACCAACGAGCAGCGTGTCCTTGTCCTCGAGTACGGGGCGCTTGATGAGCGAAGGATTGGCGAGCATCAGCTTTTCGGCCTTGGCATCGGTGAGAGATGCACGCTCGCTCTCGTCGAGTTTGCGCCACGTGGTGCCTCGCGTGTTCACGAGGTTCTGCATGCCGACCACCTGAGCCCAGCGCTTCAACATCGTCGAATCCACGCCGGCCTTCTTGTAGTCGTGAAACTCGTAGGGGATCTTGCGCTGTTCCAGCCAGGCGCGGGCCTTCTTGACGGTGTCGCAGTTGGGAATGCCGTAGAGAGTCAGAGCCATCTTCTGTTCCTCACCAGTTCCTCAGGTACGCAGCTCGGCATCGAGACGTTCGCGGATGCGCGTCTGCAGCGTGTCGATCACTTCCGGATCGCGCAGCGGACGGTTGAATTCATCGGTGATGAAGAACACGTCCTCGACGTTCTCGCCCAGCGTCGTGATCTTGGCGTTGTGCATCTTGATGTTCATTTCCACGAAGACGTGTGCGATCACGGCCAACAGACCGGGGCGGTCCAAACACAACACTTCGAGAATGCTGTACGGTTTGTTCTCGTTGTTGGTCAACGTGGTGACCGTGTTGCGCGTGAAATGCCGCTGTTTGCGCGTCGGCGGGCTGTGCGGCGTGCCGGGCAGGGCCTGTGTGGCGCTGACGTACTGACGCAGTTTGTCTTCGATCTGCTGCAGGCGCGGCTTCGTCAACTGCAGCGGCGTGCCGTCGGCTTCCAGCACCATGAATACGAAGTAGCACTGGCCTGCGGCCAGCGGATAAAAGCGCGCGTCGACGATGGTCAGATTGAGGCGTTCGCACGCCGTGCTGATGTTGGCGAAGAGGAAGGCCGTATGCGGTGCGCGGATGAAGATCTGCGACGCGCCTTCCTGACCTTCGAAGTCGACCGTGTTGCGGAGCGCGATGAGCGGTTCGCAGCTGTCGTGTGCTGCGACGGTCTGCGTCTGCCACAGGATGTCGTCCGGGCTCTCGCGCAGGAAGTAGTCGGGATCTACACCTTCCCAGAGTTCGAGAGCCTGCTCGCGACCGATGCCGGCGTTCTGCAGCAGTGCCAGCGCTTCATCGCGGGTTTCTTCGATACGTGCTTCCTTGCCTACCGTGACCTCCAGACCTTGGGCGAGCGCACGCTTGGTCGAGAGATAGAGTTTGCGCAGCAGCGAGGCGCGCCAGGTGTTCCAGAGATTCGGGTTGGTGCCGTTGATGTCGGCGACGGTGAGCAAGAGCAGATAGTCGAGACGCGTCTGATCGCTGACCTTGCGTGCGAAGGCCTTGATCACTTCGGGATCGTGGATGTCTTCGCGCTGCGCGGTGCTGGACATGATGAGATGGTTCTCCACCAGCCAGCCCACGAGCATGGTGTCCCACTTGCCGAGATGATGCCGCTTGCAGAAATCCTCGGCGTCCTTCACACCCAGTACCGAATGGTCGCCGCCGCGGCCTTTGGCGATGTCGTGATAGAGGCCAGCGATGTAGAGCAGTTCAGGTTTCGGCAACTGATGGATGACCTGCGAGCAGATCGGAAAACGGTCCTGCGCTTCCGGATGGCGGAAGCGGCGCATGTTCTCCATCACCTGTAGGGTGTGATCGTCCACGGTGTAGATGTGGAAGAGGTCGTGCTGCATCTGACCCACCACGCGGCCGAATTCCGGCAGATAGGCAGAAAGAATGCCGTAGTGCTTCATCTTGCGCAGGATCGCCACCATGTGATGTGGCGAACGCAAGAGCTCCATGAACATGGAGGTATTGCGCACGTCGCGGCGATATTTGTCGTCGATCAGGCGCAGCCCGTTGCGCAAGAGGCGAATGGTGGAAGCACGGATCGTATCGATTTCGCGATGCTGTGCCATCAGCACGAAGATCTCGATCAAGGCCATCGGTGTTTGCTGGAACACCCGGTTGTGTTTGGCCTCGATGACGTTGCCGCACATCTGGAAGCGGTTGTTGAGCGAAACCACCTTCGCCTTCTTGCCGACGTTGAGGATTTCTTCCTCGAACAACTGCAGCAGGAGGTCGTTGAGACGACGTACGGTCAATACGACCTGATAGTACTGCTGCATCAGCTTTTCGATGGCGAGGCTCTTGCTGTCGTTCTCATAGCCGAAGAGCTCCGCGAGACGACGCTGATTCTCGAACAGCAGGCGGTCTTCGCGGCGACGGTTGAGCATGTGCAACGCGTAGCGCAACTTCCATAGGAAACGACGTGCCTGCACGAGCTCGCGATATTCGGTGCGCAGGAGGAAACCGCGCAGCACGAGTTCCTTGAAGTCGCCGGTGCCGAGATAGTGACGCGCGATCCAGCTGATGGTCTGGATGTCACGCAGGCCACCAGGGGCCACCTTCAGGTTGGGTTCGAGCGAGTATTCGATGTCGTCGTATTTGCGATGCCGCTCGAGCTGTTCCGCTTTCTTCGCGGTGAAGAAGCTGGCGTGTTTCCAGATCTTCTTCTGGCTCAACTTCAGCATCACCTGCTCGTGCAATAGCGGATTGCCGCAGATCGTGCGTGATTCGAGCAGGGCGGTGGCGATGGTGATGTCCTTGGCCGCTTCGTTGATGTTCTCGCGAATCGTGCGCACGCTCTGGCCGACTTCGAGATTGATGTCCCACAGGAAGGTGAGGAAGGCTTCGATGTCGGCCTTGTACTTCTTGAGGTTGCTGCGCTGCAGCAGGATCTGGATGTCGATGTCGGAGTAGGGATGGAGCTCGCCGCGTCCATAGCCACCGACGGCCACGAGGCTGATGTCGTCGGCGTGGCTCATTTCATAGCGGCGCCAGGCCTGCGTGAGGATCTGGTCGATCAACCAGCTCTGATCCTGAATGAGTGTTTCGATGTTCTCGCCGGCGATGAAGCGTTCGTCGAGCACCGCCCGCGATTGCTTGAGCTGATTCTTGAACGTGGCGATCACGGGCGCGCCGCTGTCGAGTTGGCGCTGAAATTCTTTGACGTTGAACAGCAGCTGACGTTTGCTGCCGGAGCGGAGCGGGGTGTGCATCGATGGGGTTGCGCTGATACTGGGAGAAATGGAAGTCATGGCTGCACCCCGGGGCTATGGGAATGACTCAGAAGCTTTCTTCCTTGCGGCGCGTCAGAACTTCGCAGCCGTCACGGGTGACCGCGATCGTGTGTTCCCACTGTGCAGAAAGACGACGATCGCGCGTGGTCACAGTCCAGCCGTCGACGTTCGATAGCTTGGTGTGGTGCGTGCCTGCGTTGATCATCGGTTCGATGGTGAAGGTCATGCCCTCGACCAGGGCCATGCCGGTGCCGGGGCGGCCGTAATGCAGTACTTGAGGTTCTTCATGGAAGATGCGGCCGATGCCGTGACCACAATAGTCGCGCACCACGGAGTAGTGGTTGCTTTCCGCGTGCCGCTGGATCACATGGCCGATGTCGCCCAGCGTGGTGCCGGGACGCACGATCTCGATGGCCTTGTAGAGGCATTCCTGCGTCACACGGATGAGTTTGGCGGCGTGCGGCGGAATGTCGCCCACGGCGAACATCTTGCTGGTGTCGCCGTGGAAGCCGTCCTTGATGACGGTGATGTCGATGTTGATGATGTCGCCGGCCTTCAGAATCTTGGTGTCACTCGGGATGCCGTGGCACACCACGTGGTTGACCGATGTACAGATGGATTTCGGGAAACCGTGGTAGTTGAGCGGAGCAGGGATCGCCTTCTGCACGTTCACGATGTAGTCGTGGCAGATGCGGTCGAGTTCGCCAGTGCTGACGCCGGGCACCACGTAGGGCTCGATCATTTCCAGGACTTCGGCGGCGAGACGGCCGGCCACGCGCATTGCGTCGAGCTCGGCTGCGGTTTTAGGGATGACGGCCATAGTTGAACTAACTAATGAGGAACTGCTTGCCAGACTACTTTTCAGGCCAGCCGTAGGGGATGGCTTGGGAAGTCCGCCATTCTAGTGGATGCCCTCCGGCAAGTACACGAAAAGCAGGTCGAGGTTTATCCGCAACACGCTTTGTGGTATAAAGCCGCCCGCTTTGCGTAGGCAGGGCACAACGGTGGCAGGGAAACCTGCCAATTTTTTTCCAACGTCACACACGCACCGGCACATCCGCCTGGGTGCCCCCGCTCGAATCTTTCGGCGGAGGTTGGCTGGATGGGGTACGTGGAGGCCAAACCCAAAGGAAATCATCATGGCTGTTAGCATGAAAGATATGTTGCAGGCCGGCGTCCATTTCGGACACCAGTGCCGCTACTGGAACCCGAAGATGGCTCAGTACATCTACGGCGCCCGCAACAAGATCCACATCATCAACCTCGAACACACTCTGCCTGCCTTCAACCGCGCACTGGCCGTTGCCAAGAGCATGGCTGAGCGCAAGCAGAAAATTCTCTTCGTAGGCACCAAGCGCGCCGCCGGCAAGATCATCAAGGCCGAAGCCTCCCGCTGCGGCATGCCTTACGTCGATCAGCGCTGGCTGGGCGGCATGCTCACCAACTACAAGACCATCCGCTCCTCGATCCGTCGTCTGCGCGACCTCGAAGCCCAGGAAACCGATGGCACCTTCGACAAACTGACGAAGAAAGAAGCTCTGATGCGTCGCCGCGCCAAAGAGAAGCTCGAGAAGAGCATCGGCGGTATCAAGGACATGGGTGGTCTGCCTGACGCGCTGTTCGTGATCGACGTCGAGCACGAGCGCATTGCCGTGAGCGAAGCCAACAAGCTGGGCATTCCGGTAATCGGCATCGTCGATACCAACAGCAGCCCGGAAGGCATCGACTACGTCATCCCCGGCAACGACGACGCACTGCGCGCCATCCAGCTCTACGCTCAGAGCTTCGCTGACGCCTGCATCGAAGGCCAGGGCCGCGCCGCCATGGAAGCCGCTTCCCAGAAAGAAGAGTTCCAGGATGAAGCCGCCGCTGAAGAAGGCGAAGGCGAAACCAAGAAAGGCCGCGCCCCCGCCAAGCCGAAGACCAAGGTGCAGGTACGCGCCAAAGCCAAAGACAAGGGCGAAGAAGCTGGCGCCGAATAAGGCCCGGCCACTACCTCAGCAGTACACGGGAAAAGGGGCGCTCAGCCCCTTTTCTCAACTGGGCCCCCCAGTTTCATGGTGCCCGTTCCAATCAGTTAGCAAAGGAGCCGAATCATGGCAGAGATTACCGCCGCAGCAGTGAAAGAACTCAGAGAACGTACCGGCCTGGGCATGATGGAGTGCAAGAAAGCCCTGGTGGAAGCCAACGGCGACATCGATGTGGCCATCGAAAACCTGCGTAAGGCAGGCAGCATGAAAGCGGCCAAGAAAGCCAGCCGCACCGCGGCAGAAGGCCTGGTAATGGCCAAAGTGGCCGAAGACGGCAGCTATGGCGTGATGGTCGAAGTGAACAGCGAAACCGATTTCGCCGCCCGCGAAGAAAACTTCGGTGCCTTCGTTGCCAAGGTGCTCGACAAAGTATTCACCACCAAGAACACCGATGTTCCTGCGCTGATGGCCGCCGGCCTCGAAGACGATCGTCTGGCTCTGGTACAGAAGATCGGTGAGAACATCAGCGTGCGTCGCGCCGTGCTCGTCGGTGGCGAAGGCCAGACCGTGGGCGCCTATGTTCACTCCAACAACAAGATCGCCGTTCTGGTAGCCCTCAACGGCGGCGACCAGGAACTGGCTCGCGACATCGCCATGCACGTCGCCGCCACCAACCCGCTGGTGGTGAATCCGGAAGACGTACCGGCTGACGTACTGGCCAAAGAAAGCGAGATCTACACCGCGCAGGCCGCCGAAAGCGGCAAGCCGGCCGACATCGTCGAGAAGATGGTGAGCGGCCGTCTGCGTAAGTACATCGAAGAAGTGAGCCTCACCGAACAGGCCTTCGTGAAGGATCCCGATCTGAAAGTGGGCAAATTGGCCAAGCAGGGTGGCGCCACCATTCTGTCGTTCACCCGCTACATGGTAGGTGAAGGCATCGAGAAAGAAGTGGTCGACTTCGCCGCCGAGGTTGCCGCTCAGGCAGGCCTGGGTAAGAATTGATCACTTTTACGCGAGACAGGTGAACCGGCGCCCATGACCACCAAGATCCGCAAGTACGACCGTATCCTGCTGAAACTGAGCGGCGAAGCCCTGACGGGCGGCGCCGATTTCGGCATCGACCCGAAGGTGCTCGACCGCATGGCGGTGGAGATCGGGCAACTGGTTGGTATCGGCATCCAAGTGGGCTTGGTGATCGGCGGCGGCAACCTGTTCCGCGGCGCGGCCTTGCATGAGGCCGGCATGGAACGCGTGACCGGCGATCACATGGGCATGCTCGCCACCGTGATGAACGCGCTGGCCATGCGTGATGCTCTGGAGCGCGCCGGCATCCCGACGCGCGTCATGAGCGCCATTCCGATGAGCGGTGTGGTGGAACACTACGACCGCCGCACGGCCATCCGCCATCTGCGCGACAATGACGTCGTGATCTTTGCCGCAGGTACCGGCAATCCCTTCTTCACCACCGATTCCGCCGCCTGTCTGCGCGCGATCGAAATCGATGCCGACCTGGTGCTCAAGGCCACCAAGGTGGACGGTGTCTACTCCGCCGATCCGAAGAAGGATCCCACTGCCGAGAAATACACGCGTCTGACCTACGACGAAGTGTTGGACAAGAAACTGGGTGTGATGGATCTCACGGCGATCTGTCTGTGCCGCGACCACAACATGCCGGTGCGCGTATTCGACATGAACAAGGAAGGTGCGCTCTTCAACCTCATGGTAGGTAAGGAAGAGGGCACGTTGATCGCGAGCGTCGTGCAGGGCTGAGCCCGCCGATCGCGCCGATCTCTAGCAGCAAGCGAGTTCCAAGGGGAATCAAGCCATGATCAACGACATTCTCAAGGATGCCGAAGAGCGGATGAAAAAGAGCCTCGTGTCCCTCGAGGCGGCATTCAACAAGATCCGCACCGGACGTGCGCATCCAGGCATTCTGGATAGCATCCGTGTGTCCTATTACGGCTCCGAGATGCCGATCCAACAGGTGGCCAACGTGGTGGTGGAAGACGCCCGCACGCTGATGATCGCACCCTGGGAAAGAAAGATGTTGCCTGAAATTGAACGGGCGATCATGAAATCTGACCTCGGTCTGAATCCCTCCAACAACGGCGAGGTCATCCGTGTGCCGATGCCGATGCTCACCGAGCAGACGCGTCGTGACTACACCAAGCAGGCGAAGGCGGAAGCCGAAAACGCTCGCGTTGCCGTGCGCAACATCCGCCGTGACGCCAACACCATGGTCAAGGATCTGCTGAAGGAAAAGGCGATCAGCGAAGACGATGAACGCCGTGCCGAGCAGAACATCCAGAAGATGACCGACAACTACATCGCGCTCATCGACAAGAAATACGCCGAAAAAGAAGCCGACCTCCTGTCGGTGTGAGCGGCGGTTCCCGCCATGACTGCGATTCGTCAGCCCAGCGGTAAAGCCCAGGGCCAAGTGTCCTTGCCGCGGCACGTCGCCATCATCATGGATGGCAACAACCGCTGGATCAAATTGCAGGGTGGCAGCGGCATCGATGGCCACAAGGCCGGCGCCGAAGCCGCGCGCCGGGTGATCCGCCTCTGCGCGGAGCGCGGCGTGGAAGTGTTGACCCTCTTCGCCTTCAGCAGCGAAAACTGGCAACGCCCGCCACAGGAAGTGAAGGGCCTGATGTCGCTCTTCACCCGCTTTCTGCAGCGCAGCGAAGTGTCCAAGCTGCACGAGAACGGCATCCGTCTCTGTTTCATCGGTAACCGCACGCGTTTTTCTTCACAGCTGCAGCGCCTGATGCGCGATGCGGAATTGCTCACGCGCGACAACGCGGTCATGACCGTCGTGGTGGCGGCCGACTACGGTGGACGTTGGGATCTGGTCGAAGCATCGCGCCAGATCGCGCGGCGGGTGCAGGCGGGTGAACTCGAGCCCGATGCGATCACCGAGGACGTTCTCAACGCGCACACGGCGCTGCATGAATTCCCCGCGCCCGATCTCTGCATTCGCACGGGTGGCGAACAGCGCATCAGCAACTTTCTACTCTGGCAGTTCGCTTACACCGAACTGCATTTCACCAGCACGCTTTGGCCCGATTTCGATCTCAGCGATCTCGAAGCAGCCTTTGCGGACTTTGCACGTCGTCAGCGCCGCTTCGGTCGCGTCAGCGAGCAATTGGAGCAGGAGCTGCGCGAGGGGACGCGCTGATGTTGCGCCAGCGCCTGCTGACGGCCGCGGTGCTGGTCGCCATCGTGGCGGCAGCCGTGTTGTATCTGCCACCTGCCGGTTTCGCGCTGTTCGTCGCGCTCATCATCCTGATCGGTGCCTGGGAGTGGAGCACCTTGCTCAAGCTCACACGCCCCGCGCGTGTGGCCTATCTCGCCGTGATGGCGGCCCTCATGGCAGCACTGCAATCCACTTCGATCGACTTGTTGCTACCGCTGATGCTCGTGAGTGCACTGTGGTGGTTGGTGGCATTCTCATTGGTCTTACGCTATCCCGACGGCGGCACCTGGTGGCAGCGGCGTGCCGTGGCGCTCGGCATTGGACTGCTCGTTCTGGTTCCGGGCTTCGTTGCGCTCAACGCCCTGCGTGAGATGGAGCGCTATCCCTTGGTGATCGCCGGCTTCGTCGTGCTCGTCGCGGCTGCCGACAGTTTTGCCTATTTCACGGGGCGTGCCTTCGGTCGGCGCCGTCTTGCCCCACGCGTCAGTCCCAACAAGAGCTGGGAAGGTGTCTATGGCGGCATGGCGGGTTGTGTTGCGCTCGGCCTCGTCGTGCTCAATTGGTTGGTTCCACCGGGTGAGGCTGGCCTGAGTTACTGGTCGACGGCAGTGGTGGGCCTGGTGCTCTTGGCAGCATTCAGCGTGGTAGGTGATCTCTTCGAAAGCATGTTCAAACGTCATTGTCAGGTGAAGGACAGCGGCAATCTGTTGCCGGGCCATGGGGGGGTACTCGACCGCCTCGACAGCCTCACCGCAGCGCTGCCCATCTATGTGCTGATCCTGAACACGCTGGGCCCACTCTAAGATGCAAAGGCAATCTCTCACCATCCTGGGCGCCACCGGTTCCATCGGCGTCAATACGCTGCGTGTGGTGGCCGAACACCGCGAGCGCTACGAAGTCTTCGCGCTCACCGCCCAGAACAAGGACGCGCTGCTCCTCGAGCAATGTCGCCAGTTCCAGCCTCGCTATGCGGTATTGCTGGATGAGCAGGCGGCAGCGCGTTTGCGTACCGCGGTTGCGGCAGAAGGACTCAAGACGGAAGTGCTCAGCGGTACCGATGCGCTCGTCCAGGTGGCAAGCGCAGCCGAAGTCGATACTGTCATGGCCGCCATCGTGGGTGGCGCAGGATTGCTGCCGACCTTTGCTGCCGCCAAGGCCGGCAAGAAGGTGCTCCTGGCCAACAAAGAAGCATTGGTGATGGCCGGCAGCATCTTCACGCAGGCGGCGCGCGCGAGCGGGGCAGTGGTGCTGCCGATCGACAGCGAGCACAACGCCATCTTTCAATGCCTGCCCATCGATGAAAACGGTCGTTTCGCACAGCGTCCCGGCTGCGGTTTCACCAAGCTGATCCTCACGGCGTCCGGCGGTCCTTTCCGCAACCGCGCCAGGGAGGAGCTGGAACACATCACGCCCGATGAAGCCTGCGCGCATCCCAACTGGGCGATGGGGCGCAAGATCTCGGTGGATTCGGCCACCTTGGTCAACAAGGGGCTCGAGTTGATCGAGGCCTGTCATCTGTTCGAAGTACCGGCCGCGAAAATCGACGTCGTGATCCATCCACAAAGCATCGTGCACTCGATGGTGTGCTATGAGGATGGTTCGACGCTGGCTCAGCTGGGCAATCCCGACATGCGCACACCGATTGCCTATGCCTTGGCCTGGCCGGAACGGATGAGTTCCGGGGTGGCAGCACTCGATCTCACACAGACGGCCAAGCTCGAGTTCCAAGCGCCTGATTTGGAACGTTTTCCTGGGCTCAGGCTCGGCCGTGAAGCGGCCGAGGAGGGCGGCGTGGCACCGTTGGTCTACAACGCTGCCAACGAAATCGCGGTTGCTGCGTTCCTGTCCGGGCGGGTCGGCTTTCTGAGAATACCTGCTATCATTGCCCGCGTTTTGGACCAAGCCACGCTGCCAGTGCCGACATCACTAGAAGATGTCCTGCACTGCGACACGGAGGCCCGTGCGCTGGCAGAGCGCTGTCTGCCGTGATGCTGCATCAGGACTCAAGCAAGCCATGTCAGTGATTCAGGACATACTCACCAGTGTGCTGGCCATGATGGTCACACTCGGCATCCTGGTGACGTTTCACGAATACGGCCACTATCGGGTCGCGCGCTGGTGCGGCGTGCGGGTCGAACGTTTTGCCGTGGGCTTCGGAAAGCCGATCTTCCGCTGGATGGGCAAGCCCCAGCCCGGCATCCCCGGTGACGACGGCCAACCGCATCGCACCGAATATGCCATCTGCTCACTACCGCTCGGCGGCTATGTGCGCATGCTGGGCGAGCAGGACGAGGTAGGTCCCGAACTCGCTCCCTATTCTTTCACCCATAAGCCTCTCAGCCAGCGTGCCGCCATCGTCGCGGCAGGTCCCATTGCCAACTTTCTGCTGGCCGTCGTCCTTTATTGGCTGATGTTCATGGGTGGTGTCAGCGGCCTCGCGCCGGTCGTGGGTCGTGTGGAAGCCCCCAGCCTTGCAGCGCAGGCCGGTCTGCAGGCCGGAGACGAAATCCTCGCTGTCGACGGCGTGGAAACCACGACGTGGCAGAAGGTGCATGAGCGTCTGCTCGATCGACTCGGCGAAAGCGGCACCCTGCATCTGACCGTGCGTGCGTCGGATACGACGCTGGCGCGCGAACTCACCGTGCCGCTGAACCGCTGGCTGGCGGATGCCAAGGAGCCGAATCTCCTGGCCGAATTGGGCATCGTGCCGTTCAACCAGACCCTGGAGGCACGTCTGGATCAGGTTCTGCCCGAAGGCAGAGCCGCTGCGGCCGGCCTCGCCAGCGGCGACCTGATCATCAGCGCCAACGGCGTCGCCGTGGTCGATTGGAACCATTGGCTGGAATTGGTGCGCACCAGTCCGGAACAAGATCTGCAATTGGTGGTCGAACGGGAAGGCATGGAAGTGGCGCTGACCCTGCGACCCGCCGTGCGCGTCGATGCGCAAGGACGTCCCGAGCTCGATGCCAATGGCAACGAACAAGGTTATATCGGCGCCTCGGTGCGCATTCCGCCGCTGCCGGAGTGGATGAATCGCAGCGTGAATTATTCGCCGCTGGCCGCGTTGCCCGAGGCGGTGCAGGAAACTTGGGACAACACGGTTTTCGTATTGGTATCGCTGAAGAAAATGCTGGTCGGGCTGATTTCGGTGAGCAACATCAGTGGCCCGCTCACGATCGCCCAGGTGGCCGGCGAAACCGCCAGCTACGGCCTCGAGTACTATCTCGGCTTTCTGGCGGTGCTGAGCATCAGCTTGGGTGTATTGAACTTGTTACCGATTCCCGTATTGGACGGTGGTCATCTGTTTTACTACGGCATCGAGGCTGTGATTCGCCGTCCGATCCCGCTCAAGGCACAGGAATGGGGCATGCAGGTGGGGGTTACCCTGATCGCATGCATCATGTTCCTGGCTCTCTATAACGACGTGAACCGTTTGCTTTAAGGCCTTCCTCCTAAATGATTCAGAAGTTCGTCAAACGTACGCTGCCGCTGTGCATCGCCGCTGCACTCGAATTTTCCTCGACTTCGCTTTACGCCCAGGCGCAGCAGCCGTTCACGGTGGCAGACATTCGTCTCGAAGGTCTGCAGCGCGTGGCGGCGAGCAGTGTGTTCGGGCTTTTGAACGTGCGCGTGGGTGATCAGATCGATCAGGCCGACGTCAGCCGCATCATCCGCGATGTCTTCGCCTCCGATTATTTCAGCGACATCGAGGTCCTCATCGAGGACAACGTGCTGATCATCCGGGTGACCGAGCGTCCGACCATCTCGGCCATCAACCTGGAAGGCAACAAGCTCATCCCGACCCAGGCGCTCTTGGACAACATGAAGAACGCCGGCCTCGATACCGGCCAGGTATTCAAACCCTCGACCCTGGAAGGCATGCGTCTCGCGCTCGAGGAGCAGTACGTGGCGCAGGGCATGTACGGTGCCAGCGTGGAGCTGGACGTCGAAGAACAGGAACGTAACCGCGTAGCCCTCAACATCAAGATCAACGAAGGCGAAGCCGCCAAGATCGTTCACATCAACATCGTCGGCAACTCGGTGTTCAGCGACGAGGAGCTGCTCGATCTCTTCGAACTGCGCACCACGCACTTCACCTCGTTCTTCCGCAAGGACGACCGCTACGCGCGTGAAAAGATCAACGGAGACCTCGAACGTCTGCGGTCCTATTACATGGACCAGGGTTACATCAACTTCGATGTGACTTCGACGCAGGTGTCGGTGTCGCCGGACAAGGAACAGGTCTACATCACCATCAACATCAGTGAGGGTGACGTCTATACCGTCCGCAACGTGGAACTCGCCGGTGACCTGGTCGATTCCGAAGACCTGCTGCGTCTCGTGCTGCAGGTACAGGAAGGGCAGACCTTCTCGCAGCAACTCGTCACCTCGACTGCGGAGTTCATGACGCAGCTGCTCGGCAACCGCGGCTATTTCTTCGCGGAAGTCGAGGGCGTGCCTTCGATCAACGAAGAGGACAAGACCGTCGACATCACCTTCTTCGTGGTGCCGGGCAATCGCACCTACGTGAATCGCATCAGCTTCGCCGGCAACACCAACACCGCCGATGAAGTATTGCGTCGCGAAATGCGTCAGATGGAAGGCGCGCCGGCGTCCAAGGCGGCACTGGAGCAATCCAAGGTGCGTATGGAGCGTCTGGGCTACTTCGCCAACGTCAACTACGAAACCACGCAGGTGCCGGGCACCAGCGACCAGATCAACGTCGACTTCACGGTGGAAGAGCAGCTCTCGGGCAGCATCGGCGGCTCGCTCGGTTACGGGCAGGTGCAGGGTCTGATCATCAGCGCCAACCTGCAGATGGCGAACTTCCTCGGTACCGGTAAGAGCGTGGGTGTGAACGCGAACACCAGCTCCTTCAGTACCAACTATGCGTTCAGTTATTTCGATCCCTATTACACGGTCGACGGTGTGAGCCGCGGTTACAGCGTGTCGTACACCAAGAACGACTATGCCGAACTGGGTCTGGCGAGCTACAGCACCAACCAGCTCAATCTCAGTACCTCATATGGTTATCAGCTCAGCGAGAACCAGAGCCTGAGCTTCAACATCGGTTACAACAACACCAAGATCAAAACCAACGATTGGATCAACCCGGTCAAGGAAATCCGTTCTAGCCCACGTCTGGTGCCTGGTGTCGACTACTACATCGTGCAGCCCGGACGTGACAGCTCCTACTACGATCCGGAAACCGGCAAGTTCTATCCGATCAGCGATCCCGTCATCGCGCCGATCAGTGAACTGCCGCCGACCGCTTTCAACCAGGAGCTGGGCTTCCTCGATCGCGAAGGGGACAAGTTCAACAACTTCACCTTCAACATCACCTGGCTGGAATCCACGTTGAACCGCGGCATCTTCCCGACCGCCGGCGGAGCACAGAGTCTCTCGCTGGAAATCACCGTGCCCGGCAGTGACCTCAACTACTGGCGTCTGCGCTACTACAAGGAACAATACTTCCCGCTGTTCGGGGAGTGGGTGATCCGCGGCCGTATGGATCTTGGTTATGGTGATGGCTACGGTGACACCGACCAGTTGCCGTTCTTCCAGAACTTCTATGCCGGTGGTCAGGGTTCGGTACGAGGTTTCGAACCCAACCGCCTGGGTCCGCGCAGTACCTTCGCCGAGAACTATCAGTGGCAGGAAGGTTCCGTCTATCTGAAGGACGAGAACGGCAACATCGTGCTCGGTCCGGATGGGTTCCCGCGTCTGGATCCGACTTCGCCGAGCGCCTACATCCTGCGCCAGGCCGTGGATGAAAACGGTGATCCGCTCTTCGACGAAACCGGTCTGCCGGTTTACGAGCAGGAGATCGCCCGCAGAACCACCAATACCGGTTATCGACCGGCGCCGTTCGGCGGCAACATCCAGGCCACGGGTACCATCGAACTTCTGTTCCCCTTGCCGTTCATCGAAGATCGCAGCCGTGTACGTTCGTCCTTCTTCATCGACGCCGGTAACGTCTTCTCGAGCTATTGTTCGGCGGCACAGCGGGCCAACAGCAACTGTTCGGACTTCTCTTTCGACGAGTTGCGCTACTCGGCTGGTATCGGTATCAGCTGGATGAGCGGGGCCTTTGGTATCATGACCTTCAGCTTGGCCAAAGCCTTCAATGCCAGTACCATAGACGAAACCGAAGTATTCCAGTTCAACCTGGGCAGTAACTTCTAGGTCGAAACCACGTTCAAGCAAGGTTCAATATTCAGCACAGGGGAACACAGGAGCCACAAGAGGTTTCCACCCCTTTCAGTTGAAAACCCCACGCAACCCATTCGGAGAGATTCGTGAAAACCGTAATCGTGCACACTGTCGATCGTGTCGTTTCATCCAGTCGCGCCCTGGCCCTTGGACTGGCGGTCTTGTTAGTAGGCGGCATGAGTGATGTCGCCCTCGCGCAGGCCCCGCAGAAGGTCGCCGTGCTCGACATGGCTGCTGCGCTTTTCAACTCCGACAAAGCCAAACAGGTCGACGAGCAACTCAAGCAGGAAACTGCGGAAGACGAGCAGAAGATCCGCAGCCTTGCCGAACAGGGGCGCGGTCTGCAGGAAAAATTGCAGAAGGATGCGGCTGTTCTGAGCGATGCCGATCGTCGTAAGACCGAAGAGCAGTTGCAGGAAATCAACGTGCAGTACCAGTTCCTCATCCAGAAGGTGCAGAACCTCCTGAACGAACGTCGCCAGCAGTTCCAGCAGACCTACGCTCCGAACCTGGTGCAAGCCATTCAGGAAGTGGTGGAAGAGGGCAACTATGACCTCGTTCTGCGTGCCGATGCCGTTCTGCATTTCTCGAACGCCTACGACATCACGGCTCGCGTCACCGAAAAACTGAATTCGCAGCGGTAAGCATCGGACCCACGCGTGACCGAGCGTCCGGTCTATACCCTCGAACAACTTGCGGCACGGCTGGAGCTCGAGTTTCGTGGCGACGCAAGATTGGTGCTTCGCGGGCTCGCCAGTCTGGACGAGGCGGGCCCCGATCAACTGAGCTTCTATAACAATCCCCGCTTCTTCGATTCACTGCGCCGCACCCGCGCCGGCGCGGTGATCCTCGATCCAGCACACGCAGCGGCGGCGCCCGGTGCCGTGTTGCTGACTTCCCAACCCTATCTCGCCTTTGCGCGTGCGAGCGCCTTGTTCGCACGGGCGCCGGCGCAGCATCAGGGTGTGCATCCCAGTGCCATCGTCGATCCCAGTGCCGAACTGGCGGAGGACGTGGCGGTGGGACCACACGTGGTCATCGGTGCAGGAACCGTGATCGAAGCAGGAGTGAACATCGCACCGGGTTGCGTCATCGGACGCGACTGCCGTATCGGTGAAGGTTCACGGCTCAATCCCAATGTCACCGTGTATGACGACGTCCACATCGGCAAACGAGCCTTGATTCATGCCAATGTGGTGTTGGGTGGTGATGGCTTCGGCTTTGCGCCCGATGGCAAGGCGCAGGTGAAGATTCATCAACTGGGTGGGGTGCGCATCGGCGACGACGTCGAAATCGGTGCTTCCACCACCGTCGATCGTGGCGCCCTCGAACATACCGTCATCGGCCACGGTGTGAAGATCGACAATCAGGTGCAGATCGCGCACAACGTCCGTGTTGGTGACAACACCGTCATCTGCGGATGCAGCGCGATCGCCGGTAGCTCAAGCATCGGCAAAAACTGTATCATTGCCGGCGCTGTGGGCGTGATCAATCACGTACACATCTGCGACGGTGTCACCATCACTGCCATGTCACTGGTGAATCAGTCCATCGACAAGCCCGGCATCTATTCTTCGGGCACCGGGCTGATGGAAACCGGTCACTGGAAAAAAACCATCGTGCGTTTCAAGCAGTTGGATGCCATCTCGAAGCGTCTGGCGCAGCTGGAGCAGAATCTGTTCGGCTCGGACGACGACAGGGCTTCGTGATCGTCTGCAATCGCTTGTACGACTCAATTACAGGCCAGCACTACTATGATGAATATCGGCGAGATCAAAGCCTATCTGCCGCAGCGCTATCCCTTCCTGATGATCGACAGAGTGGTGGAGATCGAGCTAGGTAAGCGGATCAAGGCTTACAAGAACGTCAGCGTCAACGAAGAATTCTTCCAGGGTCATTTCCCCCACAAGCCGATCATGCCGGGCGTCCTCATCATCGAAGCCTTGGCGCAGGCAGCTGGCGTGCTCGGTTTCAAGAGCCAGGAAAAACTGCCACGTGACGGTTATCTCTATTACTTCGTGGGTGCGGACAACGTCCGCCTCAAACGTCCCGTAGTGCCGGGCGATCAATTGATTCTGGAAGCGGAACTCGTCACCGTACGCCGCGGCATCTACAAGTTCGAATGCAAAGCCTCTGTCGACGGAGAGGTGGCTTGCGAGGCCACGATCCTCTGCGCGGAACGCAAAGAGTGAACTCCTTCGCAGCACATGCGCAGGCAAGGAATACCACAGTGAAAAGTGGCCACGACCCCATCATCGATCCGAAGGCACGCATCGGCAACAATGTGCGCATCGGACCTTGGACCATCATCGGTCCAGACGTGGAAATCGGTGACGACTGCGAAATCGCTTCGCACGTGGTCATCAAGGGACCGACCCGCATCGGCAAACGCAACCGTATATTCCAATTCTCGTCCGTGGGTGAAGATCCCTCGGACATGAAGTATCGCGGTGAAGCGAGTCTGCTCGAGATCGGTGACGACAATGTCATCCGTGAAGGCGTGACCATTCACCGCGGCACGGAAGTCGGTGGCGGCATCACGCGCGTCGGTTCACGCAATCTGTTCCTGCCGTATTCGCACATCGCGCATGACTGCATCATCGGCAACAACGTCATCTTCTCCAACAACGCTGCGGTCAGTGGCCACGTGACTGTCGGCGACTGGGCGATTCTGGGTGGCTTTGCCGGTGTCTATCAGTTCCTCACCATCGGCGCGCACAGCTTCATCGGTGCGCAGGCACACGTGAACATGGACGTGCCGGCCTACATGATGGTCAAGGGTACGCCACCAGCGCCGAAGGGCATCAACATCGTGGGCCTCGAGCGCCGCGGTTTCAGTGCCGAAGCCATCCAAACGCTGCGCAAGGCCTACAAGATCCTCTATCGCTCCGGCAATACGCTGGAAGAAGCTCTGACGGAACTCGAGACCCTGGTCGAGGGTTGCAACGAGGTTCAACTCTTGATCGATTCCGTGAGGGCCTCGACGAAGGGCATTCTGCGCTGATGTCGCGCCCGCTCCGGATCGGCATCCTTGCCGGAGAAAGTTCCGGTGACATCCTGGGTGCCGGCTTGGTGCGAGCTCTGCGCGCACGTCATCCCGATCTCGAGCTCCACGGCATCGGCGGACCTTTGCTTCAGGAACAGGGGCTCGAATCTCTCCATCCCATGGACCGCCTGTCCGTGATGGGGCTGGTGGAACCGCTCAAACGTCTGCCTGAACTGCTGCGCATTCGCCGCGATGTCAAAGCGCTGATGCTGCGCGAAAGGGTGGATGTGTTCATCGGCATCGATTCGCCGGATTTCAATCTCGGTCTAGAGGAAGATCTCAAGCGCGCGGGCATTCGCACCGTGCACTACGTCAGTCCCTCCGTGTGGGCCTGGCGCCAGAAACGCATCCACAAGATCGCGCGCGCCACCGACCTGGTATTGGCGCTCTTTCCGTTCGAAGCAGCCTTCTACGACCAGCACGAAGTACCGGTGTGCTGCGTGGGGCATCCACTTGCCGACGAACTACCGCTCGATCCCGATCGTGCCGCCGCACGTGCTGCTCTCGGTTTCAGCGCCGATGCACCACTGTTGGCGCTTTTGCCTGGCAGCAGGGGAGGCGAAGTGGCGCGACTCGCGCCGAGTTTCATCGCAGCGGCGCAGCAACTGCAGAAGGAAATCCCAGGATTGCAGGTGGCATTGCCCGCTGCCAATGCCGAGCGTGAAGCGCAGTTGCGTGCGCTGTTGCCGCCCGATAGCACGATTCGTTTGCTGCAGGGACAATCGCGCCTGTTGATGCAGGCGGCGGACATCGCGCTGCTTGCCTCCGGCACGGCCACGCTGGAAGCGCTGTTGTGCAAGCTGCCGATGTTGGTCTGCTATCGCATGGCGCCCTTGTCCTATGCCTTGATTTCGCGTCTCCTGAAAGTGCCGTATTTTTCGCTGCCGAATCTGTTGGCACAGGAACTCCTGGTCGAAGAACTCGTGCAGGAGCAGGTGGTGCCGGAGCAATTGGTGCCGCGTTTGAAGGTCCTGCTCGAAGATCGGGAACGGCATGCGCGCGTGCAGGCGCGCTATCGCGAGATTCATCGAAGTTTGCGTCGCAATGCCAGCGAGCGCGCCGCGGAGGCGGTGCTGAAGCTGGTGCAAGGAGAGTCCCAATGAAGCGGATGCGTGTCAGTCCACAGTTGGCGTTGCTCATGCCGGGGCCGGCACCGGGACAACGTGTGGCCGGCACCGACGAAGTGGGCCGGGGGCCTCTGGCAGGCGACGTGCTTGCCGCTGCCGTGATCCTCGATCCGGATAGACGCATCAAGGGGCTCAACGATTCGAAGCAATTGAGCGAAGCACGCCGCGAAGAGCTGTACGAAGAAATCCAGGAGAAGGCTCTGTGCTGGGCCGTGGCGCGCGCGAGTGTGGAGGAGATCGACACCCTCAACATCCTGCAGGCCAGCCTGCTCGCCATGAAGCGTGCCGTGGAGGGCCTGAGCGTGCAGCCCGACTTCGTCTATGTGGATGGCAACCGCACGCCGCGCTGGAGCTATGCCTGTGAGGCGGTAGTGCAGGGAGATGGCCGTCTGGCCTCCATCGCCGCTGCCTCGATCCTGGCCAAGGTGAGCCGTGATCGTGAGATGTGTGCGCTCGAAGAGCGCTATCCCGGCTATGGTTTCGTCAATCACAAGGGCTATCCGACGCCGGAGCATCTGGATGCCTTGCGTCGCCTGGGCCCGAGCCCCATCCATCGCCGCAGCTTCCGGCCGGTGGCGGAGCTGGTCGTCAAGGTCTAAGGCGGCTACACTGGCCGGCAGTTCAAGCAGCAGCACAGCCCAAGTTTCCGCATGAGTTCCCAGCCCGCTTTCGTCCACCTGCGCCTGCATTCCGAATATTCGGTGGTCGATAGCCTGATCCGCATCAAGCCCCTGGTGGGGCGGGTGGCGCAGCTCGGCATGCCGGCGGTGGCGATCACCGACCAGTGCAACTTCTACGGCCTCATCAAGTTCTACACCGCAGCGCGCGGCAAGGGCATCAAGCCGATCTGCGGCTGCGACCTCTTCGTCGCCGAAGACGACAATCCCGAACAGACCCATGTGTTGCCGCTCCTGGCGCGCGACCAGACCGGCTATCGCAATCTCATCCGCTTGATTTCGCGCGCCTACCAGGAAGGTCAGTACCGCGGCACCGTGGCGGTGCGGCGCAGTTGGTTGGAAGGCAATACCGAAGGCCTCATCGCCTTGTCCGGCGCCACCAAGGGTGATGTGGGCAAGGCGCTGTTGGCCGGTGATCAGGCCCAGGCCGAAGCACTCCTCAAAGACTGGAAACGGCTTTTCCCCGACGCCTACTACCTCGAATTGCAACGCACCGGACGTCCCGGTGATGGCGTGCACGTGGCGCGTGCGGTCGATCTCGCCATCGCCACCGACACGCCGGTCGTCGCCACCAACGACGTGCGCTTCCTGAAGCCGGAAGAATTCGAAGCGCACGAGGTGCGCGTGTGCATCAACGATCGTCGCACACTCGACGACCCGCGCCGCCCGCGTCTGTATTCCGAACAGCAGTATTTGCGCAGCCCCGAGGAAATGCAGGAGCTGTTCAGCGATCTGCCGGAAGCGCTCGAGAACACGGTATTGATCGCGCAGCGCTGCAACCTGGAACTGCAGCTCGGCAAGCCCTTCCTGCCCAACTATCCGATTCCACCGGGCATGACCATCGAGGAGTTCATCCGCCACGAAAGCGTGAAGGGCCTCGAGGAGCGTCTGGCCAAGCTGTACGACCCCGCGCGCGAAGACATGCCCCAGATTCGTCAGCGCTACATGGAGCGTCTGGACTTCGAGCTCGGTATCATCAACCAGATGGGCTTCCCCGGTTACTTCCTCATCGTGATGGAGTTCATCCAGTGGGCGAAGGACAATGGCATTCCCGTGGGGCCGGGTAGGGGTTCGGGTGCGGGTTCGCTCGTCGCGTACGCGCTCAAGATCACCGACCTCGATCCGCTGCAGTACGACCTGCTGTTCGAGCGCTTCCTGAACCCCGAACGTGTGTCGATGCCCGACTTCGACGTCGACTTCTGCATGGACGGCCGCGACCGCGTGATCGAACACGTGGCCGAACTCTATGGCCACGATGCCGTGTCGCAGATCATCACCTTCGGCACCATGGCCGCGAAGGCCGTGATTCGCGATGTGGCACGCGTGCAGGGCAAGTCCTATGCGCTCGCGGATAAGCTTTCGAAACTCGTGCCCTTCGAAGTGGGCATGACGCTGGAAAAGGCGAAGAAGGAAGAACCCGCGCTGCTCGAATTCCTGGCTGCCGACGAAGAAGCGCAGGAAATCATGGAAATGGCCGAGCAGCTCGAAGGTCTCGTGCGCAACGTCGGCAAACATGCCGGTGGGGTGGTGATCGCACCGACCAAGCTCACCGATTTCACGCCGCTCTTCTGCGATGAAAGCGGGGGCAACCTCGTCACCCAGTTCGACAAGAACGACGTCGAAGCGGCGGGTCTCGTCAAATTCGACTTTCTCGGTTTGCGCACGCTGACGATCATCGACTGGGCCCTGAAGATGATCAACGAAGGGCGTTCCAGCGACGAAGCCATCGACATCATGCGTATTCCTCTGGACGATCCGGCGGTCTACGCACTCCTCGAACGTGGTGAAACCACGGCGGTATTCCAGCTCGAATCGCGCGGCATGAAGGATCTCATCAAGCGTCTGAAGCCGAGCAACTTCGAGGACATCATCGCACTCGTGGCGCTGTTCCGGCCGGGTCCGCTGGGATCGGGCATGGTGGACGACTTCATCGATCGCAAGCACGGTCGCAAGAGCGTCACCTATCCGCATCCCGATTTGGAACCAGTGCTCAAAAACACCTACGGCGTGATTCTGTATCAGGAGCAAGTGATGCAGATCGCGCAGGTGCTGGCCGATTACACGCTCGGTGGTGCCGACATGCTGCGCCGCGCGATGGGTAAGAAAAAGCCCGAGGAAATGGCCAAGCAACGTGCCATCTTCCTGGCCGGTGCCGCCAAGAAGAACATCGATCCCGACAATGCTTCGGCGATCTTCGATTTGATGGAGAAGTTCGCCGACTACGGTTTCAACAAATCGCACTCCGCTGCCTACGCGCTCGTCTCCTACCAGACGGCGTGGCTCAAGCACTACTATCCCTCGCACTTCATGGCGGCCGTACTCACCGCCGATATGCAGAACACCGACAAGATCGTGACGTTGGTGGAAGAGTGCCGGCGCATGGGACTCAGTGTGTTGCCGCCCGACGTCAACGTCGGCCGCTACGCGTTCACGGTGGATTCGGCGGGCCGCATCATCTATGGACTCGGCGCCATCAAGGGGCTGGGGGAAGGGCCGGTGCAGGCACTGCTCAAGGCGCGTGAAGCCGGCGGCCCCTTCAGCGATCTCTTCGACTTCTGTCGCCGTGTCGAGCCGGGCCAGATGAACAAACGCGCCATCGAGGCGCTGATCCGCGCCGGTGCCTGCGACAGCTTCGGTGCCGATCGTGCCGTGCTACTGGCCGCGATCGGCGACGCCGTGAAGATGGCGGAACAGAACAATCGCTCCGCTGCGATCGGCGTGGGCGATCTCTTTGGCGAAATCACACCGCACAAGCAGGAAAGCTCCGATCCCTATGCCGCCTATCGCCGTGTGCATCGCTGGAGTGAGCAGCGCCGTTTGCAGGAAGAGAAAGAGACCCTGGGCCTCTATCTGTCCGGTCATCCGATCGCCGAATTCCTGCCCGAGCTCGAACAGATCACGCGCGCGCGTCTCGATTCGCTCAAGCCCGACAAGGCACCGCAGCTGGTGGCCGGTCTGATCCATGATTTCCGTCTGATCAGCACCAAGCGCGGCGATCGCATCTGCATCCTCACGCTCGACGATCAGAGCGATCGCATCGAAGCCACGCTCTACGGCGACGTCTATCAGCAGTATCAGGACCAGATCCGCAAGGACAACGTGGTGCTCGTGGAAGGGGTGGTGAGCGTGGATGAATTCAATGGCGATGGCCGCCTGCAACTGCGCGCACGGCGCGTACTGAGCTTGGAACAGGCCCGCCGTCAATACGCGCGCGGCATTCGTCTGAACTTGCATAGCCCCCAATTGTCAGTAGAATCGCTCGCCTTCTTACGGGGGCTCCTGGCGGAGTACCGCTGCACCAAGCAAAACGGTGCGCCGACACCGCCTTGGGAAGCAGAATCTCCCGATCCGGTACAATACGCGCCTCACGATGAAGGAGGCTGTCAGGTGCTCGTGGATCTGGAAACCGATGGCGTGCGTGGCACGCTGAGCCTCGGTGCCGAATGGCAGGTGGCACCGAGTGAAGAACTCTTGCTCAAACTGCGCGAGAGACTAGGCCCCAGGGCCGTGTCTCTGAGCTACCAATGACTGCCGGTAGCGAAGAACAAACGAATGACTCACGCGCCAGCGCTAGCGCGCCGCAGCCCCAGTCCGACGGATTTGCACTGACGATGAACCCAGATTATCTCGATTTCGAACAACCCATCGCTGATCTCGAAGTAAAGATCAACGAGTTGCGCCTGGTGGGTGCGGACAATCGCATCAACATCTCCGAAGAGATTGCCAAGCTGCAGGAAAAGAGCATCAAGCTCACGGAAAAGATCTTTGGATCGCTGACCCCGTGGCAGATTTCGCAGTTGGCACGTCATCCGCTGCGTCCCTATACCGAAGATTACATTCGCTACATCTTCACCGACTTCGATGAACTGCACGGCGATCGTTATTTCGCCGACGACCCCGCTTTGATCGGCGGTGTCGCGTATCTCGAAAATACGCCGGTGATGGTGATCGGTCATCAGAAGGGCCGCAGCACCAGCGAGAAAGTGCGTCGCAATTTCGGCATGCCGAAGCCCGAAGGTTATCGCAAGGCGCGTCGTCTGATGCTGCTCGCGGAACGCTACAAGATGCCGGTGTTGACCCTGATCGATACTCCTGGCGCCTATCCCGGCGTGGATTCCGAAGCGCGCGGCATCAACGAAGCCATCGCGGAAAACCTGGCGGTGATGTCGCGGCTGCGCACGCCGATCATCGCCACGGTAACGGGAGAGGGCAACTCCGGCGGCGCCATCGCCATCGGTGTGTGCGATCACCTCAACATGTTGCAGTACTCCACCTACTTCGTGATCTCGCCGGAAGGCTGCGCCACGATTCTGTGGAAGTCGGCCGAACACAAGGCGCTTGCCGCCGAGGCCATGGGTGTGACTTCCGCGCGTCTGGAAGAGCTGGGCATCGTCGACCAGACCATCCCGGAGCCGCTCGGCGGTGCGCATCGCGACATGAAGCGCATGGCGGAAATCCTCAAGGAGCAACTCGTCGATCAGGTGGCGCGCTTCCAGGCCATGGACATCGATGATCTGCTCGAGCGCCGCTATCGCCGCCTGATGAGCCATGGCGCCTCCCGCGGCTGAGCCGCGTTCGGAGGTATTGGCCAACCCGCGGCTACTGCTGCAAGAGCCGCTGCTCACCACCGCCACCCGTGTGGTGGTGGCCCTGAGCGGCGGCCTCGATTCCACCGTACTCCTGCATCTGTGCGCCATGCTGCGCAGCTCGGGGCTTGCCGCTCCGCTCAGTGCTTTCCATGTACAACATGGTTTGCAGGACGAGGCAGAAGAGTGGTTGGTGCATTGCCGACGTCTATGTGAGTCGCTGGATGTACCGCTGAGCTCGGTGCATCTGCATTTGGGAGCGCAGGGCGCGCGTTCGGAAGGAGAGGCGCGCAGGGCTCGCTACGAGGCCTTTGCCGCGCATCTGCCAGAAGGCGCAGTGCTGTTGCAGGCACACCACCAACAGGATCAGGTGGAAACGGTGTTGTTCCGCTTTCTGCGTGGCAGTGGTGTGCGCGGATTGAGCGGCATGCCGAGGCAGCGCCGCTGCGGCAAAGGTTGGCTGTTGCGACCCTTGCTGGCAGTGCCGCGTGATGAACTGGAACGCTATGCACGACGGCATGGCTTGAGTTGGATCGAAGATCCGAGCAACGGCGAAAGCTTCTATGCGCGTAATTTCCTGCGCCATGAAGTATTGCCCTTGCTTCGGTCGCGCTGGTCCCAGGTGGACCGGCAGGTACTGGAAAGCGCCGAGCGCAGCGCCGACGCGGCGGTGCTCCTGCAGGAGTTGGCTGAAGCCGACCTGAAGTCAGTGCAAGGGCCGCATGCCACGATGCTCGACGTTGTGGCACTGAAGGCCATGAGTGCAGTGCGACGCAACAACCTCTTGCGCCATTGGTGTGCAAGGTTGGTTGGTGAAGGTGCGCCACTCTTGAGTTCCACTGTGCTCGCGCGTGTGGAAAGCGAATTGCTCGACGCCGCCATCGATGCGACGCCGATGTTGCGCTGGGGCGAAGAGGGCAGAGAGTTGTCCTTGCGCCGTTTCGGCAAGTACGTGCACCTGGTACGTGCCTTGCCGGTGATGTCGTCGGCCTTGGACCTCCGCGCCGGCGAAACCTTGGAATTACCCGCTCCGCTGGGACGACTGCTGTGGCAGAGGTCCGATCGGGGCGGTCTCGCTCTGCGCGAAGGTGAAAGGTTGCAAGTGCGTTTTCGGATAGGCGGAGAGCGCATCAAACCGGTCGGACGACCGACACGCGAGCTGAAGAAATTGCTGCAGGAATTGAATGTCCCGCCCTGGTTGCGCGACCTCGTTCCACTCGTCTATCGCGGCGAAGAATTGATCGCAGTCGCGGATTTCGTGATCGCCGAAGCTGCAAAAGCAGAGAGCGGTCAAAACGCGCTGCGTCTCGTGTGGGTGCGGCCAGATTTACATTGTGGAGACTAGGGGCTTCTGTTAATCTGGCCGCCCATCAAGCACCTTTTTAACCCCCCTAAAAAGTCTCTGATGGGCCGTAGATGACGCGTTATATTTTTATCACCGGCGGTGTAGTTTCTTCCCTCGGCAAGGGCATTACCTCAGCCTCCCTCGCAGCAATCCTCGAAGCGCGTGGTCTCAAAGTGACCATGCTCAAGCTGGACCCCTACATCAACGTCGACCCGGGCACGATGAGCCCGTTCCAGCATGGCGAGGTATACGTCACCGAAGACGGCGCCGAAACCGACCTCGACCTCGGCCACTACGAACGTTTCATTCGAGCCACCATGACGCGCGCGAACAACTTCACTGCCGGCCGCATCTACGAAGAGGTGCTCAAGAAGGAGCGTCGCGGTGATTATCTCGGCGCCACCATTCAGGTCATTCCGCACATCACGGATGAGATCAAGGCGCGCATTCAGGAAGGTGCGGCGGGTGCCGACGTGGCGCTGGTGGAAATCGGCGGCACGGTGGGTGACATCGAATCGCAACCGTTCCTGGAAGCCGCACGTCAGATGAAGGTCGAACTCGGCTCTTCGCGTGCGCTGTTCCTGCACCTGACCCTGGTGCCCTACATTTCGACCGCGGGCGAAACCAAGACCAAGCCGACACAGCACTCCGTACGTGATCTGCGCTCCATCGGTATCCAACCCGACATCCTGGTCTGCCGTTCGGATCACGAGATTCCCGAATCCGCGCGTCGCAAGATCGCGCTCTTCACCAACGTCGAGCTGCCGGCAGTGGTATCTCTGCAGGACACCGCGACGATCTATTCCGCACCGCTGCTGCTGCACGCGACCGGTCTCGATGAAATCATCGTGCAGCGTTTTGGTCTGCAGTGTCCGCCGGCGGATCTCAGTGAATGGCAGCGTGTGGTCGATGCCGTGCTCAAGCCCGAGCGTGAAATCACCATCGCCATGGTCGGCAAGTACATGGAATTGCTCGATGCCTACAAGTCGCTGATCGAAGCGATCAAGCATGCCGGCATCCACACCAACACCCGCGTACGTGTGCGCTACATCGATTCCTCGATGCTCGAGACCGAAGGTCTCGGTACGCTGGAGGGTGTGGCCGGCATCATCGTGCCCGGTGGTTTCGGAGAGCGTGGCATCACCGGCATGGTGATGGCAGCGGAATATGCCCGCACCCACAAGATTCCTTACCTCGGCATCTGTCTCGGCCTGCATATAGCCGTGATCGAATTCGCACGCAACGTGCTGGGTCTGAAGGACGCCGACAGCACCGAGTTCAACCGCAACACGCCGCATCCGGTGATCGCGATGATCACGGAGTGGGTCAACGCCGAAGGCGAGATCGAACAGCGTAGCGAGAACTCCGATCTCGGCGGCACCATGCGTCTGGGCGCACAGCAGTGTCGTGTGGCCGATGGTTCGATCATCAAGGATTGCTATCAGAAAGATGTGATCGTCGAGCGCCATCGTCACCGCTACGAGGTGAACAACAACTACGTGCCCAAGCTCGAAGAGCATGGGTTGCGTATCACCGGTAAGTCGATGGACGGTCAGCTGATGGAAGTGATCGAGCTGTCGCGCGACGAACATCCGTGGTATCTCGCTTGCCAGTTCCACCCGGAATTCACCTCCACGCCGCGTGATGGTCATCCGCTCTTCACCGGCTTCGTGAAGGCGGCCATTGCACAGAGCGAAAAACAGGCTGCGGCACAGTGACGATGACAGCACAAGCCAAAGAACTGGAGCTGCGCAACATCCGTTTCGGCAACCACCTGCCGATGGTGTTGGTGGGTGGCATGAATGTGCTGGAGTCGGAAGACCTGGCGCTGCGCGTGGCGGAGGAATACAAGCGCGTCACGGACAAGCTGGGCATTCCCTATGTGTTCAAGGCTTCGTTCGACAAGGCCAATCGTTCCTCGATCCATTCCTTCCGTGGTCCTGGCCTCGATGAAGGTCTGCGCATCCTGGCGCGGATCAAACGCGAGTTCGATGTGCCAGTGCTCAGCGACATCCATGAACCGTATCAGGCCAAACCTGCAGCCGAAGTGATCGATATCCTGCAGTTGCCGGCCTTCCTGTCGCGGCAGACCGATCTGGTGCTGGCAATGGCCGAGACCGGCGCGATGATCAACATCAAGAAGGCACAGTTCCTGGCGCCGCGCGAAATGGGCCACATCCTGCAGAAGTTCGAAGAGGCCGGTAATTCACGGCTGATGTTGTGTGAGCGCGGCACGAGCTTCGGTTACAACAACCTGGTCGTGGACATGCTCGGCTTTCCGATCATGAAGAATTTCGGCTACCCGGTATTGTTCGACGTGACACACGCGTTGCAGATGCCCGGTGGTCGTGCCGACAGTGCCGGAGGCCGTCGTCAGGACGTGTTGACGCTGGCCAAGGCTGGCGTGGCGCAAGGATTGGCGGGATTGTTCCTGGAAGCACATCCCGATCCGGATCAGGCCAAGTGCGACGGACCCTGTGCCTTGCCCCTGGCCGTGCTGGAAGCTTTCCTGACACAACTGTGGGAGCTGGATGCGTTGGTGAAGACGCAACCGCCCATCATCATTCGCTAACGGATTTTATTTTTTGATCCCGTAGAAACGGTCATTCAGTAAACAACAGGCAGCAAGAGGACATACGCGTGACCCGTATCGTAGACATTCGAGCCAGGGAAGTACTCGACTCCCGCGGTAATCCGACCGTACAGGCGGATGTGATTTTGGAGGATGGCAGCAAGGGCACGGCCTGTTCCCCCTCCGGCGCCTCCACGGGTTCGCGTGAGGCACTGGAACTGCGTGACAAGGATCCCAAGCGCTACGGCGGCAAGGGTGTGTTGAAGGCGGTCGGTGCGGTCAACAGCGAAATCCGTGACGCGCTGCTCGGTCGCGATGCCATGACTCAGGCAGAGCTGGATCAGGTGATGATCGACCTCGATGGCACCGAAAACAAAGCACGCCTGGGTGCCAACGCCATTCTGGCCGTCTCGCTGGCCAATGCCCGCGCTGCAGCGCAGTCGCAGGGCAAGCCTCTGTACGCTCACATCGCCGAACTCAACGGCACTGCCAACACCTTCAGCATGCCGGTGCCGATGATGAACATCATCAACGGCGGTGAGCACGCGGACAACAATGTCGACCTGCAGGAATTCATGATCCAGCCGGTCGGTGCTCCCAACTTCCGTGAAGCCCTGCGCTACGGCGCCGAAGTGTTCCATGCACTGAAGTCCGTACTGAGCAAGCAGGGTTTGAATACGGCCGTGGGTGATGAAGGTGGCTTTGCGCCGAACCTGAGCTCCAACGCAGCAGCACTCGACGCCATCATGGAAGCCATCACCAAAGCCGGCTTCGAACCTGGCAAGGACATCTGCCTCGCGCTCGACTGCGCCGCTTCCGAGTTCTATGAAGACGGCGTTTACGATCTCGCCGGCGAAGGCCGCAAATACAGCAGCGAAGAGTTTGCCGACTACCTCGCTGGTCTTTGCAGCCAGTACCCCATTCTGTCGATCGAAGACGGCATGCACGAAAGCGACTGGGCCGGCTGGGCCACACTGACCCGCAAACTGGGTGCGAAAGTGCAGCTCGTCGGTGACGATCTCTTCGTGACCAACACCAAGATTCTGGAACGTGGTATCAACGAAGGCATCGCCAACTCCATCCTCATCAAGTTCAACCAGATCGGTTCGCTCACGGAAACCCTCGCTGCCATCGCCATGGCGCGCAAGGCCGGTTACACCGCCGTGATCTCGCATCGTTCCGGTGAAACCGAGGACACCACGATTGCCGACCTCGCCGTCGCCACCGCCGCTGGTCAGATCAAGACCGGCTCGCTGTGCCGCACCGACCGCGTGGCCAAGTACAATCGCCTCCTCGTGATCGAGGAAGAACTGCAAGGCGCCGCGCCGTATCGCGGCAGGGCCGAATTCACCCGATGAAGATACTGCTGCTGGTTCTCTGCGCCGTTCTCGTCCTGCTCCAGGTGCAACTGTGGACGGGAGAGGGCAGCATCACCGACATCAAGCGGCTGGACCGCGAGATCGTCGTGCAGACCGCTGCGAACCAGCAGTTGCAGAAGCGCAACGATGCGCTGAAGCAGGAAGTGAATGACCTCAAGAACGGGCTCGACTCCATCGAGGAGCGGGCCCGTAGTGAGCTCGGCCTGATCAAGAAGGGCGAAACCTTCTACCTGATCCTGGAAGATGAGCCCGCACCGCCGGCGCCCGCTCCCTGACCGTTCATGGCAGTTGCTTCCCCCCGTCATTTCCTGGTGCTTCCCGCAGCCGGCGTGGGTCGCCGCATGCAGTCGACCCTACCCAAGCAGTATCAGCCGCTGCTGGGCAAGTCTCTGTTGCAGCACACCCTGGAACGCGTCGCCTCGAGTGAGGTGTTCGATGCCGTGGTCATCGCCCTGGCAGAGGGCGATCCTTATTGGCCCGCGGTTGCCCGAGCACTGCCGGATACGCTGAATGCGCGCCTGCTCACCGCCAAAGGTGGCGAGGACCGTGCTGCGTCCGTACGTTCCGCACTTACCGTATTGGAAGACAGGGCCAGTGCTGAGGATTGGGTGCTGGTGCACGATGCAGTGCGCCCCTGTCTCGAAACCGAGGATCTGGAACGTTTGTTGAGGGACTTGCAAGACGAGCCTTACGGTGGCCTGCTTGCGACTCCTGTGCGGGAAACCGTGAAGGCGGCTTCCGATCTCGGTTTGGTGCGCGAAACCGTGCCACGCGATGGACTATGGTTGGCCGCCACGCCGCAGATGTTCCGTTACGGCGTGCTGTGCGAGGCGCTCGATGCGGCGCGGGCACATGGTGTTGCAGCCACGGATGAGTCCGCGGCGGTGGAACATTGGCTGAGTCAGCAGTTGAAACCGGAAGGCGGCATCAAGCTCGTTGCGGGTCAGGCGACCAATATCAAAGTGACCTACCCGGAGGACCTCCGGTTGGCGGCACTACTGCTGGGAGGCAAGCATGACGCTGAGAATCGGTAACGGCTACGACGTCCACCGCTTCGCCGAAGCAGCCGAAGCCGATGTCCATCTCACGATCGGTGGTGTGCGCATTCCGTATGAGCGCCGTTTGCTGGCGCATTCGGATGGAGATGTGCTGATCCACGCTCTGTGTGACGCCTTGTTGGGTGCGCTGGCGCTTGGCGACATCGGTAAGCACTTTCCGGATACGGATCCGAACTACCGCGGCATCAGCAGCGTGCTGTTGCTGCAGCACGTCATGAATCTCGTGCACGAACACGGCTACAAGCTCGGCAATGCAGACATGACGCTGGTGGCGCAGGCGCCGAAGTTCGCACCGCACATCGCAGCGATGCGTAATACGCTGGCGGAAGCGCTGCAGGTCGAACCGGAGCGTCTCAGTGTGAAGGCGACCACCACCGAAGGCCTGGGTTTTACGGGACGTCGCGAAGGTATCGCGTGTTATGCCGTGGTACTGCTGGAGCGGCGGTGAGTAGCGATGCCTGGCCGCGTGCCTGGGGTGAGCCCACGCTCAGTGGACGCATCCGCGAACGTCACGAAGATTTCCAGGTACGGGAAGTATTGGGCTTCGAGCCCGATGGCAGCGGCGAGCATCTCTGGTTGGAAGTGGAGAAGGTCGGTCTTACGACCCATGCCGCGCAGCAGCAACTCGCGCGTGCCTTTCGCGTGCCGCTACGCGAAGTGCATTACGCAGGGCTCAAGGATCGGCGCGCACTCACCACGCAGTGGTTCAGCCTGCGGGTTGGAGTGAAGTATCCGCGGGATGACTTGCCCGAGCTGCCGGAAGGTCTGCGTGTGTTGCGAGCGGTCAAGAACAGCCGCAAGCTGCGCCGCGGCAGTCATCGCGGCAATCGCTTCACGCTGACCATTCGTGGATTGAGTGGCGCAACCGATGCGTTGGCTGCGCGACTGGAAACCATCGCGCGTGAAGGCGTGCCGAATTACTTCGGCGAACAGCGCTTCGGACATGACGGAGGCAATCTACGAGCCTTGCAGGAGTGGTTCGAAGGCGGGCGCGAGCCTCCGCGCCATATACGCAGTCTTTTGCTATCGGCAGGACGCGCGTTCCTGTTCAATGCGGTTCTCGCCGAACGTATTCGTCGTGGTGACTGGAATCGGTTGCTCGAGGGGGATCGCCTCAACCTCGACGGCACCTCGCGATTGGTGCCAGCGGCTGCGAACCTCGAAGCCGAAACTTTGCAACGTCTGAGTTGCCTCGACCTGCATCCCACCGGACCGTTGTGGGGAAGCGGCGAGCCCGAAGTGAGTTGCGCTGCGCTTGTTTTGGAACGCTCCGTGTTGCAGCCGCATGAGTCGCTCTGCCAAGGACTCGCGCGCGCAGGCTTGGAGTACGCGCGCCGCCCTCTGCGGGTGGCAGCGAGAAATCTGCAGTACGAGCTGCAGGACGAACGCCTGATGCTCGAATTCGAATTGACCAGCGGCGCTTATGCGACCGCAGTGCTGCGGGAAATCGTCCACTACGAGACCGCAGTCAATGATGTGGAGGAGGACGGGGACTGACCCTGTGGACCTTTGATGAGTCTGCTTTTATCGAACGATGACGGCATCCATGCGCCAGGGCTCGAAGCGCTGACGCTGGCGCTGCGCGACCATTACGACTTGCTGGTGATCGCACCCGATCGCGATCGCTCCGGTGTGAGCAATTCACTCACGCTCGACCGACCACTGCAGGCGACGCGTGTCGACGACATCCGCATTGCAGTCGATGGCACGCCGACCGACTGCATCCATCTCGGTACTGCGGGCATCTTCATGCCGGAGCCGACGCGCGTGATCTCGGGCATCAACTACGGCGCCAACTTGGGTGATGACGTGCTGTATTCGGGCACCGTCGCGGCAGCGATGGAAGGACGCTTTCTGCGCAAGCCGGCACTCGCCGTATCGTTGGTCGTCACCGAATACGGAGTGCCGACGCGCGAGACCTTCACGCAGGCGGCTCTGGTGGCGCGCTATTTGCTGCAGGCTCTGGAAGAACTCGAGTTGCCACCGCGTACAGTGCTGAACGTCAACATTCCCGACATCCCCGCCGATCAGATCAAGGGCATCAAGCTCACCACGCTGGGGCAGCGTCTGCGTGGCGAGAATCCGATCAGTACGCGCAATCCGCGCGGCAAGGAACTCTATTGGATCGGCCGCGCCGGTGGTCCGGTGGAACGCACGCCCGGTACGGATTTCCACGCGGTGGAGCAGGGCTACGTGTCCGTCACGCCCATCCACGCCGACATGGCGAGCCGCGAAGCCGTAAAATGCATGGCACCTGTTTTCGGCAATCTCACCGCCGACTTCGACCTGCTGCGCCTCCTGCGCGACAACGCGGGAGGCGTATGAACAGTCGCCATCTGGGCATCGGCATGACCTCGCAGCGTACACGTGAACGCATGGTGCAGCGTCTCGGCGATCAGGGCATCCGCAATCTGCGGGTGATGGAAGCCATGTTGCACGTGCCGCGTCATCTCTTCGTCGATGAGGCGCTTGCACATCGTGCTTACGAAGACGCCGCGCTTCCCATCGCTTTCAACCAAACGATCTCGCAGCCCTATATCGTCGCGCGCATGACTGAGCTTTTGATGGCCGGCGTACCGGAGCAGGCCAAGGTCCTCGAGATCGGCACGGGTTGTGGTTATCAGACTGCCGTGCTCGCACGTCTGGTGCGACACGTTTTCAGCATCGAACGCATCGCGGGTTTGTATGAACGTACACGGCATCGTCTGCGCGAACTCAAGGTGAACAACGTCACGCTCAAATGCGGCGACGGCTACCAGGGGTGGCCGGTGGAAGCGCCCTTCGATGGGATCATCATCACGGCCGCGGCGCCCGAGTTGCCCGAAGTACTGGTCGAGCAATTGGCCGATGGTGGCGTCATCGTGCTGCCGGAAGGTCAGCGGCGGCAGGTGCTGAAGGTCTACCAGAAGCGCGGCAACGAGCTTTTGGAGGCGACTCTGGAAGCGGTGGCCTTCGTGCCCATGCTCCCGGGCATCGAGCGCTGAGCGGAAAGCGGCAAATCCAGAACTAAATCAAACAGTTCCGCGGAAATACGCGGAAATTTCCTTTGACAAGGCCAGGACGCATCACTATGATGCGCGCCCATGTCGTCAGACCCCTTCCCAGAACACCTCGATGCCATCAGGCTGTTCGCGCGAAGCGGGTCGGTCACAGCGGCTCTGCCCATTTCCAGACTGCAACGTTTCGCCGAACCACTGCTCGACTCCGACGGGGATGTGGCGGTGGATTTGCTTTTTGGTCATGACGGAGAACAGCGGCCACTGTTGAGCGGCTCGTTGCACACTGCGGTTCGCGTGATCTGTCAACGCTGTATGGAGCCCCTCGAACTCGAGATCGATTGCGAGTTGGCCCTTCTGGTGTTGTCGAGCGAAGCCGAAGTACAGGCCTTGCAGGACGAAGACGCTGCGCTCGATGCAGTGGTCATGGATCCTGAAACGGGTCTGGATGTGCTGGCTGTGATCGAAGACGAATTGCTATTGAGTTTGCCGCTCGTGGCAGTGCACGAGGAAACGGATTGCAGCGACGCCTTCAATGCCTACAAGCGTAAGCGCGAGGCGGAAGACAAAGAGGCGGAGCAGGCGCAGAACCCCTTTGCGGTGCTGGCACAGCTCAAGCGCAACGACGATCCACATTGAATTGACACGAATCTCTGCGATTCGCCTGACAGGAGATGCCACCATGGCAGTACAACAGAACCGCAAGACCCGTTCCAAGCGCGACATGCGTCGTTCCCACGATGCCTTGAGCGCTCCGACGCTCTCCACCGACGCCGAAACCGGCGAGCGTCATCGTCGTCACCACATGACGCCCGATGGCTTCTATCGTGGCCGTCAGATCGTACAGCTGAACAAAGACTAAGCTGGACGCGTGCCCTCGACGCGAGGGCACACCCAGGTAAAAAACAGCTCTTAGGGGCTGTTTTTTGTTTTGGGGGTCCGAACTACCCGATTCCATCCGACGGAGGATGCGTCCATGGCATCTGGCACGCTCGCCATGATTTTCCCGGGCCAGGGTTCCCAGCACGTAGGCATGCTGGCTGAACTCGCTGCCGCCCATCCCATTGTCATCGATACCTTCGACGAAGCTTCAGAAGTTCTCGGCTACGATTTGTGGCAGTTGGTCCAAAATGGGACTGCTGAAGAATTGTCGTTGACCCACATCACTCAGCCCGCAATCCTCACTGCGTCCGTAGCCCTTTGGCGTCTGTGGCAGGAGCAGGGCGGGGAACTGCCGGACGTGGTCGCTGGTCACAGTCTCGGTGAGTACTCGGCTCTGGTGGCCGCTGGCGCACTCGAATTCCGTGATGCAGTGGCTCTGGTGGAGCAGCGTGGCAAGTTCATGCAGAGCGCCGTGCCCGTGGGCACCGGCAGCATGGCGGCCGTGATCGGTCTCGATGACGATGCCGTCATCAAAGCCTGTGCGGAAGCCTCCAGTGATGAAGTGGTGGCAGCAGTGAACTTCAATGCGCCTGGTCAGGTGGTCATTGCCGGTCACGTTGGCGCCGTTGAAAAAGCCGGTGCCGGCTGCAAGGCCGCAGGTGCCAAGCGCGTACTGCCCTTGCCGGTGAGTGCACCGTTCCACTCGCCGCTGATGAAGCCGGCAGCGGAACGTTTCGCCGAAGTGCTGGCCAAGGTCGAGATCAAGGCGCCGTCGATCGCCGTACTGCACAATGTGGGCGTCGAACCCTGCAACGATCCGGCCGTCATCCGCCAGAAACTCGTCGAGCAGATCTATGCGCCGGTGCCCTGGGTGGCAACGGTGAACGCACTGGCCGCACGCGGCATCACACGAGCACTGGAGATCGGCCCCGGCAAGGTATTGAACGGTTTGAACAAGCGCATCCAGCCCGACATGGCGGTAGCTTCCGTGAACGACCCGGCCAGCCTCGAAGCCGCGCTGAGTGCCTGAACAAGAACAGAGAAGGGATAGCACATGAGCATTGCCAACAAACTGGCTCTCGTCACCGGCGCCACCCGCGGCATCGGTAAGGCCATCGCCCTCGAGCTGGGCCGCCGCGGCGCCGTGGTCGTCGGCACCGCCACCAGCGAGAACGGGGCGGCGCAGATTTCCGCCTATCTGGCCGAGGCCGGCATCTCCGGCAAGGGACTGGTTCTGGATGTCAGCGCGAAGGAGTCCGTCGAGACCGTCTGCAAGGAGATCCAGCAGCAGTTCGGCACCGTCGAGATCCTGGTGAACAACGCCGGCATCACGCGCGACAACCTCCTGATGCGCATGAAGGACGAGGAGTGGGACGCCGTGATCGAGACCAATCTCAGTTCCATCTTCCGCCTCACCCGCATCCTGGTGCGCGGCATGATGAAGAACCGCTGGGGTCGCATCATCAGCATCAGCTCCGTGGTGGGCTCGAGCGGCAACCCCGGACAGGTCAACTACGCCGCCTCCAAGGCCGGTATCGAAGGTTATTCCCGCGCATTGGCCCTCGAAGTCGGCTCACGCGGCATCACCGTCAACTGCATCGCTCCGGGCTTCATCGACACCGACATGACGCGCGAGTTGCCCGAGGAACAAGCCCAGGTTCTGCTCAGCAAAATCCCGCTCGGCCGCTATGGCCAGGCCGAGGAAATTGCCGCCGTGGCGGGCTTTTTGGCCTCGCAGGAAGCAAGCTATGTGACGGGTGAAACTATCCATGCAAACGGCGGAATGTATATGGCATAATCCGCCACCGTCGCAGCCGGAGCCGCTAACTTCCTAGGTGCGCGCACCGATGCCAGAGCGCCAGGAGCCCAGTGTGGCGGCGCTGTGGCACCAATGCAGAATTCGATTGTCACTTTGTACTCAACCCAGGAGCACTTGAAACCCATGAGTAGCATTGAAGAACGAGTGAAGAAGATTGTCGCTGAGCAGCTCGGCGTCAAAGAAGAAGAAGTAAAAAACGAAGCCGCTTTCGTCGAAGATCTTGGCGCTGACTCACTCGATACTGTGGAGCTGGTGATGGCGCTCGAAGAAGAATTCGAGACCGAGATCCCCGACGAGGAAGCCGAGAAAATCACCACCGTTCAGTTGGCCATTGATTACATCAACTCGCACCTCTGATGCCGCGTCCGAGCAGAACCGCTCCTGTGGTGAAGCTGCCGGACCCGAGGGTTGAATAAGTAGGCCTGAGCGCCAGTTTCACCCCATCCAAGAGCTACTCAGGACCCTGTCCCGAGTAGCTTTTTTATTGGCCCTATAGCAACATCGCTGGCTTTATCGTGGAGGAATGACCTTGTCCCGAAGAAGAGTCGTCATCACCGGTATGGGTGCGCTGACGCCCCTAGGCAATACGGTGGCAGAGACCTGGGAAGGCCTGTGTGCGGGCAAGAGTGGCATCGCACCAATCACCCATTTCGATGTCAGTGCCTATTCCACTCGTTTCGGCGGCTCGATCCGCAATTTCGACATCACCCAGTACATCGAACAGAAGGAAGCTCGTCGCATCGATGCGTTCCTGCATTACGGCGTGGCGGCCGGCATCCAGGCCGTGCGTGATTCCGGCATTCTGGACGCGGGCTACGATCCGCTGCGAGTAGGGGTGTCGGCCGGTTCCGGCATCGGAGGCATCACCTCCATCGAGAACACGGTTCATACCATCGACAGCGCCGGCCCACGCAAGATCTCGCCGTTCTTCGTGCCGGGTTCGATCATCAACATGATCTCGGGCACGCTCTCGATCATGTTCAATTTCCAGGGTCCCAACATCGCGGTCACCACTGCCTGTACCACGGGCACCCACAACATCGGCTTGGCGGCCCGCATGATCGCCCACGGCGATGCCGACGCCATGATCGTCGGTGGCTCCGAGATGGCGACCTCACCGGTTGGTCTGGGCGGCTTCTGTGCCGCACGCGCGCTGTCGACCCGCAACGACGATCCCGAGGCGGCCAGCCGTCCTTGGGATGCCGACCGCGACGGCTTCGTGCTCAGCGACGGTGCCGGTATGCTGGTGCTGGAAGAGTACGAGGCGGCCAAGAAGCGCGGAGCGCACATCTACGCCGAGCTCGCCGGTTTCGGCATGAGTGGGGACGCCTTCCATATCACTTCGCCGCCCGAAGACGGCCGTGGGGCGGCGGCCTGCATGGAGAACGCGCTGCGCGACGCCGGAGTCACGGCAGAGCAGGTGGACTACATCAACGCTCACGGTACCTCGACCCCGGCAGGTGACCTTGCGGAAACGCGCGCGATTCACCGAGTGTTCGGTCCCCATGCCAAGCGCGTGGCGGTAAGCTCCACCAAGTCGATGGTGGGCCACCTCCTGGGCGCTGCTGGTGCGGTGGAAGCCATCTTCAGTGTGCTTTCCCTGGTGCATCAGGTGGCTCCGCCTACGATCAACCATCACAACCCCGGCGAAGGCTGTGATCTCGACTACGTCCCCAATGTGGCACGCGACATGAAAATGGAAGTGGTGGTCAGCAACTCCTTCGGTTTCGGCGGCACCAACGGTTCGCTGGTGTTCCGGCGCGTCTGAGGCGTCGATGAGCGGCGGGCAGGTCCTCATCAACGGTGAACCCGGGACGAGTCTGCCCGTGGGTGACCGTGGCCTCGGTTTGGGCGACGGCCTGTTCGAGACGGTGCTGATCAGAAATGGTCAGCCTGTCCTCCTGCAGGAGCATCTCAAGCGCCTCGCCTGGGGACTCGAAGTTCTTTCTATTCCACTTGAAATTTCTCTTGTAACACACGAGATAGAAAAGATTTTTTCTCTCTATTCTCCGCGCGATGCCGTGCTCAAAGTGTGGTGTTCCCGTGGCCAGGGTGGTCGCGGCTACCGCGCCGCTGCGGACCTCGTTCCCACCCGCATTCTCAGTCTGCATCCCTTACCGCCACCGGTGCCGGTCGCGGGTGTGAAGGCTTTCCTGTGTCGCCAGACCGTCGCGGTCCAGCCGGTACTGGCCGGGATCAAGCATCTGAATCGTCTCGAACAGGTTCTGGCCAGCCAGGAATGGCCGGACGACAGCTTCCATGAAGGGCTGATGTTCACGGCGCTGGGCGAAGCCATCGAAGGTACGCGCAGCAACCTGCTGCTGTCTCTCAATGGCCAGTGGCTCACCCCCGACCTCAGCGACTGCGGTATCGCCGGCGTCATGCGTGGGCACCTGCTCGACAAGTGGGGAGGGCGACTCCAGGTGGGGAAAGTCCGGTTGGAAGACGTGCTGGCGGCGGACGAGCTCTGCTTCTGCAACAGCGTCACCGGGATCATGCCGGTGCGGCTGCTGCGTGACTACGACGGCCAGGACCACGCATTTTCCCCGGGTCCGCTCTGCACCGCGGCGCAGGCGACCTTCCAGGAGCTGCTCGAGTCATGAAAACCTTCTTCTCGGGTAAGGTGCTGATCGGCATCGCCAGCGTGGTGGCGGTGGTTTTGATTGCCGTCTTCGTGCGCGTGCTGCTGCACTTTCGCTACGTGGAGACGCCGCTTGCGGTCAGCGGCGACTACATTCTGATGGTGGAGCAGGGCAGCAATCTCACACGCGTGCTCGAGCGGCTCGAAGTCGAGGGCATCATCCCAAGTGCGCTGGACCTGCGCCTCTATGCGCGTTTCAACCAACCCGGCATCCGCCTGCAGGCGGGGGAATACAAGCTCGACAGCAGCCTGGTGGGTCGCACCTTGCTGCAGAAACTGGCACGCGGCGACGTGGTCTACCATCGCCTCAGCCTCATCGAGGGCTGGACCATCGAACAGGCGCTTAGTGCCATCCAACAGCACGAAGCCGTGCGCGCCGTACTGCGCGACGTCGAGGATCTGCGTGAACGTCTGGCGCTCGAAAGTTCACCGGAAGGGCTCTTCTTTCCCGACACCTACAGCTTCGTGCGCGGTACCACGGACCTCGAATTGCTCAGCCAGGCGCATCAACTCATGAACCGCGAATTGGAGCAGGCCTGGGCCGAACGTGATTCCGGCCTGCCGTATGCAACTCCTTACGAGATGTTGATCATGGCCTCGATCATCGAGAAGGAAACCGGGCTCGCCTCGGAGCGGCAGCAGATTGCGGGCGTGTTCGTGCGCCGCCTGCGCCAGGGCATGCGTCTGCAGACCGACCCCACCGTCATCTACGGCCTCGGCAAGGAATTCGACGGCAATCTCACTCGCACCCATCTGCAAACCGACACTCCTTGGAATACCTATACACGCGAGGGCCTGCCGCCGACCCCGATCGCCTTGCCAGGACGCGCCGCCTTGCTCGCGAGTGCCCATCCGGATGATTCCAACGCGCTGTACTTCGTCTCGAAGGGAGATGGCAGCCATCACTTTTCGGCGACGTTGCAGGAACACAACGAAGCGGTGCGTCGCTATCAGCAGGGAGGTCGTTGAGAATGGTGCCAAGGGAAGGGCAGCGTGGTCGTTTCATCGCCATCGAGGGCATCGACGGCGCTGGTAAAGGAGTACAGAGTCGCGCGCTGGTGGCGTGGCTGCAATCGCTGCAACTCGACGTGCTGCATACGCGGGAACCCGGTGGTTCACCCGGTGCGGAAGAAATCCGCCAACTGCTCGTCACCGGCGAAGCGAACCGCTGGGATGCGATGACGGAATTGCTTCTGGTCTACGCCGCGCGCCGCAGTCACCTGACGCAGACCGTGTGGCCGGCTCTCGATGCCGGCCGCTGGGTGGTGAGCGATCGTTTCGCCGATTCCTCTCGTGCCTTCCAGGGCATTGCCGGTGGTCTGGGGCTCGATGTGGTGGAGAACATCCATGCCTTGGTCGTGGGTGAGTTCGCACCGGATCTCACCATCGTGCTCGATCTCGATCCCGAGGTCGCACTCGCGCGTACCGATGCGCGCGGCAGCCACGAAGACCGTTTCGAGAAGAAGGGGTTGCAATACCAAACGCAGGTCCGTGAAGGCTTTCGTGAGCTCGCCCTGCGTTCTCCCGACACCCATCTCCTGGTCGACGCGGCACAGCCGGTGGAGTTGGTCAGCACGGCGCTGTTGCGTGGGGTCGCAGAGCGGCTGAATCTGCCGTTGCCGGAGGCGGTGATCTGATGGCGCTACTGCCTTGGTGTGAAGCGCCTTTCCAGCGCCTGCGCCAATTGCGGGAACAAGGGCGCCTCGGTCACGCCTGGCTCGTGGCGGGACCGCAGGGTGTCGGCAAGCTGCAGTTCGTGCAGGACGTCGCGCGCTGGATGTTCTGTTCCCAGCCCACATCGCACGGCGCCTGCGGCGAATGTCAGGACTGTCATCTCTTCGACGTCGGTACGCATCCCGATTGGTTGCTGCTGCAACCCGAGAAGAAACAAATCACCGTCGGTCAGGTGCGTGAGCTCATCGACTTCGCGCACAACACCAGCCAACGCGGCGCCAAGGTGCTCGTGATCGCGCCGGCCGAGGCGATGAACGTCAACGCCGCCAACGCGCTGCTGAAGATCCTGGAAGAACCACCGCCGGAAACCTTGTTGGTCCTCGTCAGCCATCAGAGCGGCCAATTGCTCGCTACCCTGCGCAGCCGGTGCCAACAATTGCAATTGACGCTGCCCGAGCGAGCGCAGGCGTTACTCTGGTTGCGAGAGCAAGGCGCCGAGGAAGCCGAGCGCCTTCTGGACAAGGCCAAGGGCGCGCCGCTCAAGGCCCTGGATCTGGCCCACAACGACGTACTCGCCACGCAGGACACGATGCTGGCGCAGCTGCAGGCCTTGCTGGACGGCAAGCTCACTGCGATCCAGGCGGCGAAAACATGTGAAAAATTCGCCGTTCAGACTAGCATTGAGTACTTGCTGAGTTGTTGTCATGACCTGTTGCGTGCGCTACAGGCCGGGCTGCAGCCCAGCGAAGAATTGCGACCACTTCTGAACCGCTTGAATCAGATCGGAAGTGCAGCAGCCTTGCTCCCTGCGCTGCACGCTTACCAGCAACAGGTGCAGGCGGCGTACAAGGTGGCACTGGCACCCAACAACGCCAACGCTCTCTTGATGTTGGAAGCCTTGTTCGGTGGCTGGCTGAAATTGCGGGAACGACTGCGCCGGTCGCGCCAATAGAAGAATTAGAAAATCACGAGAAAAGAGGGGACGGCAGTGAACATCGGTTCGCAAGGCATCTTGACCATCGCTGTCCGCACGCCCGAGGCCCTGCATGAGGCCTACATGACCTTCGTCGACAACGGCGGGCTCTTCATTCCCACCACACGCAATTACGAACTGGGAGACCAGGTGTTCGTGTTGCTCGATCTTTTCGATGAACCCGAACGCTTACCGTTCACCGGCACCGTCACGTGGCTCACACCAGCACAGGCGCAACACGGCAAGCCGCAGGGTATCGGTCTGCGCTTCAACGAACGCAACAGTCCGGTGCGTCGCAAGATCGAACAACATCTCAGCCGTTTCCCCGCTTCCGAACTCCCCACTCACACCCTTTGAGTAAGCCCATCCACTACTACAACGACCAATGCCATGAAGCTTTCCCAATGCCATAACTTTCAGGACTTCCGCAAACTCGCGGAGAAGACCCTGCCAGGACCGATCTTCCATTACATCGACGGTGCAGCGGATGACGAAGTCACTTATCGCCGCAACACCAGCGCCTACGATTCGGTGGATCTGGTGCCCAACATCCTGCGCGGTGTCGAAGAGGTCGACATGTCGGTGACCGTGTTCGGCAAGAAGCTGGCGATGCCACTCTACTGCGCACCGACGGCCTTGCAGCGTCTGTTCCATCCCGATGGCGAGCGTGCCGTGGCACGTGCGGCGCAGAAGTTCGGCACGATGTTCGGTGTGTCTTCGCTCGGTACGGTGAGCGTGGAGGAAATCGGCGCGATGATCGACACGCCGAAGATGTTCCAGTTCTACTTCCACAAGGATCGCGGTCTCAACGACAGCTTGCTCGAGCGTGCCAAGGCCGCAAAGTTCGACGTGTTGGCCTTGACCGTGGATACGATCACCGGCGGCAACCGTGAGCGCGATCTGCGCACGGGTTTTACCTCACCGCCGCGTCTGACGCCGTCCAGTCTTCTCAGTTTCGCCATGCGTCCGAAATGGGCCTGGAATTACTTCACCAATCCCAAGTTCGATCTGCCGCATCTCTCGACACACGTGAGCGAGGGCTCGAGTCTGGCCACTTCGATCGGCAGTTATTTCTCCAAGATGCTCGACCAGAGCATGAGCTGGAAGGATGCCGAAGCGCTCTGTGCGAAATGGAACGGTCATTTCGCCTTGAAGGGGGTGATGAGCGTGGCCGACGCCAAGCGTGCGGTCGACATCGGCTGCACCGGCATCATGGTGTCGAACCACGGTGGCAGACAGCTCGATGGTTCGCGTGCGCCGTTCGATCAATTGGCGGAAATCGTCGATGCCGTGGGCGACAAGATCGACGTGATCTGTGAGGGTGGCATCCAGCGCGGCACGCACGTGCTCAAAGCGCTCTCGATGGGCGCGAAGGCCTGTTCCGGTGGCCGCCTCTATCTCTATGCTTTGGCAGCTGCGGGTCAGCCGGGAGTCGAACGCGCCTTGGGTCAATTGCGTACCGAAATCGAGCGCGGCATGAAGTTGATGGGCGTGAGAAACGTCGGTGAGCTGAGCCGCGAGAATCTGCGCTTCCGCTGAAAGCGTTCTACGCATGAGAAAACGGCGGGCCAAGTGGTCCGCCGTTCTTGTTTGTGCTGAAAGTCGACCTGCTTAGAAGCCGGCCACGCCACCCGCGTTGCGAGGATCGGAAACACCGGTGAGTACGCCATTGGCGATGCCGATGCTGTTGGCATCACCGATGCCGAAACCCGAGCCACTCAAACCCTTGTGACCCATGGCGCGCAGCGCATTGGCCACTTCATCGCTCATGGCGCCTGTTTCGTAGCGCACGTTGTCGGGCAGCCACTGGTGATGGATGCGTGGACTGGCCACTGCATCTTCCACACTCATGCCGTGGTCGAGGACGTTGAGCACCACCTGCAACACGGTGTTGATGATGGTCGAGCCACCAGGAGAACCCGTGACCAATACCGGTTTGCCATCCTTCATCACGATCGTCGGCGTCATCGAGCTGAGCATGCGCTTGCGCGGTTCGATGGCATTGGCATCGCGTCCGATCAACCCATAGGAGTTCGGCGTGTTCGGCTTGCTGGAGAAATCGTCCATTTCGTTGTTGAGCAGAAAGCCTGCACCTGTGACCACGATGCGGTTGCCGTAGGAGCGGTTGAGCGTGGTGGTCAGCGCCACGGCATTGCCGTCCTTGTCGACCACGGAAAAGTGCGTCGTTTCCAGGCTTTCTTCCGGCCAGACACCGGCGCCGATGCTGTTGCTGTCGGTGGCCTTCTGCGGATCGAAATCGGCGAAGCGCTGACGCGCATAGTCCTTGTCGATCAGTTTGTTCACCGGAACGGAGACGAAGTCGGGATCGCCCAGATATTCGGCGCGATCGGCGTAGGCACGGCGCTGGGCTTCGATCATCAGATGCAGCGTTTCCGCACTGCCGTAGCCGAGCTTGCCGAGATCGTACGGCTCAAGCATGTTGAGCATCGCCACGAGGAGGACGCCACCGGAAGAGGGAGGAGGCATCGACCAGATTTCGTAGCCTCTGTAGGTGCCACGAATCGGTTCGCGCCATACCGGTTCATAGGCCTCGAGATCTGCATGCGTGATCAGGCCATTGCCGCGTTCCATCTCCGCCACGATCAGGTCGGCGGTCTTGCCTTTGTAAAAGCCATCCCGGCCTTCGTCACTGATGCGCTGCAAGGTGTCGGCGAGATCCGGCTGCTGCCAGAGATCTCCGGCCTTGTACGGCTCACCGTTTTTGCTGAATACGGCAAGCGAAGCCGGGTGTTCGCGGAAGCCCTCGAGGTTATCTGCAAATTGCTCGGCCAGATCTTCATTCAGCACGAAGCCTTCACGCGCCAGTTTGATGGCGGGAGCCAATACCTGCTGCCGGCTCATGGTGCCGTAGCGTTCGAGGGCATCGAGAAGGCCGGCGACGGAGCCGGGCACACCGGCCGATTGCAGGCTGTCGAGCGCAAGCTGGCGATCGACGTTGCCTTGGGCGTCCAGGAACATGTCGCGGTGTGCTGCCATGGGTGCAACTTCGCGGCTGTCCTGAGTCACTACGGTGCCGTCTGCCAGTGCCAGCACCATGAAACCTCCGCCACCGAGGTTGCCGGCGGAGGGATAGGTCACCGCCAGTGCAAAAGCCGTTGCGACTGCGGCATCGACCGCATTGCCACCGGCGGCCAGGATGTCGGCGCCGACCTGTGAGGCCAGCTCCGAACGTGAGGCCACCATGCCACCAGTCCCTTGCAGGGTTTCGGCGTGTGCGGTGGTGAAGGCCAGGAAGAGGTAAAAAACGCCGGTGCAGTGCGTCAGAAATCGTTTCACCGGAATCTCCCGATGCGAAGGCATCCTTAAGAAAAACTACAGGCCGGCATCATGCCACCCCATGGATGAAACGGAAAGTCAGGTTCAGGCGGCCTTCCGTGATGCCGGGCTGCTTCGGAATCTGGTGGCGCCAATGCCGTTGCAGGCCTGGCCCCATCACCACCAGAGAGCCATGCGTCAGCTCCAATGCCTGTCGGCTCGGCGAATGGCGGGCGCGATCCTTGGCCTGAAGTTCGAAGCGCCGCGTAGCGCCCAGACTCAGTGAGGCGATCACCGGCGCGGGCCCCAGCTCGCTTTCGTCGTCACTGTGCCAGGACACGCTGTCGTTGCCATCGCGGTAGTAATTCAGCAGCACGGCGTTGAAGGGATGCTGCAAAGTGTCTTGCAGTTCCTGCCGGAGCGCAGATAGGAGCGGAGTCCAGGGGAGGGGATTCAGCGCCAGTCCCGAGTAGCCGTACTTGGCCTTGGGCTCTCCGTACCAGGCTTGAAGGCGCGGCACTGGCACCTTCTTGCCACCGAAGTTGAGGCTGTCCTGCCGCCACGGGGTTTCCTGCAACAGCGCCTGCAAGTAGTGATCGGCCCGTTCGGGTTCGAGCCAGGAAGGGTAGTAGTCGAGTATCGCTTCGCCCAGCTGATAACGCTGATAGGCGGGAAGGGTGGCGCTGTCGAAGAGGGTGCCCTGCATGGGCAGGAAGGATAGCAAGTAAGGCGGCCGTCCCGAAGGACGGCGCGCGGGAAGTGAGGCTCAGCCGAGCAGGAGGGCGAGGAGAGCGTCCTGTTTTTCGGCAGGGAGACGGTCCAAGAGGCGGTGCAGGGCTTCCTGCTTCAATTTCTTGGCTTCATTGGGATCGCCACCTTCGGCTTCGTGAGCGGCGATCATCTGCTCGAGCGTCTGCAGACGGATGTGCTCCTGCAGGACGGTGACGACTTCGGCATTCATGCTGCGCTGGCGCTGTTCCGACACCATCTTCAACTTTTCGCGCATGCCGGGCGGAAGACGAACGACGATCTTTTCGTCCATGGCGGATGCCATGTAGGGCTGTGCCTCAATTCCGCTTGGTGTATGTTGCACGGCTTGCTGTTTACCCTTGTCGATCATAAGGCGTCCTCCGCTTTTTTGAACTGGATCATAAACCTTGGATTTCGATTTTGAAAAGTTGAGTGGGCCCTGCGCGGCAACTAAGGATGAGAAATGCGTGATTTTGATCTGTTTGTAATCGGCGCGGGCTCTGCGGGCGTTCGAGCTGCGCGTATGGCCGCCGCCAAAGGCGTGAAAGTCGCAGTGGCGGAGGAGCGCTATCTCGGCGGCACCTGCGTCAACGTCGGGTGCATCCCGAAGAAGCTCTACCACTTCGCTGCCGACTACAGTCTGGCCTTCGAAGACAGCCGTGGATTCGGCTGGGAAGTAGAGGCGAAGTTCGACTGGCAGAAGCTGGTTCACAACAAGAAGCAGGAGCTCAGCCGTCTCAACGGCATTTATCGGCGTCTCCTGGAGCAGTCCGGAGTCCAGATTTTCGAGACTCGAGCCAGGATCATCGGCCCCCACACGGTAGAGGTTGAGGGGAAATGGCTGGACGTGGAGCGCATCGTGGTGGCTACGGGCGGCTGGCCCTACGTTCCCGCCATTGCGGGAGCAGAGTACGCCATTACGTCAAACGAGGTATTCGATCTCCCGCAGCTGCCTTATCGCGTGCTGATCGTTGGGGGCGGGTACATTGCAGTGGAGCTGGCCTCGATCTTCGCGGGTGTGAGCTGCGAAACCTTCCTGTCCTACCGCGGCGACCGGCTGCTCAAGGATTTCGATGCCGACGTCGGCATGCGTTTCACCCAGACTCTGGGTGAGCATCTCGAGCTGTTGCTCGAAACGAATGTCACCGGGATCCACAAACAGATGGATGGCAGCCTCAAAGTGAGCTTCAAGGAGCGCGAGCCCTTGGAGGTCGACACGGTGCTGTTCGCCACCGGTCGCAAGCCGAATACTGCCGGATTGGGGCTCGAGAACACCAAGGTGCGCCTGGATGACGGTGGCGCCATCGTGGTGAACGAGCACATGCAGACCGATGAGCCTTCCATCCATGCACTCGGCGACGTGGTCGGGCGTCTCCAACTGACGCCCGTGGCGCTGGCCGAAGCCATGTTCTTGGTCGACCATCTCTACGGCGACGGCAAACGCGTCCTGTCGTACGTCAACGTACCTACTACTGTCTTCAGTCATCCCGAGGTCGGTACGGTGGGTCTCACGGAAGAGCAGGCGAGGAAGGACTATGGGGAGGTCGCCATCTACGAAAGCGAGTTTCGCCACCTGCGCCATACCTTGTCCGGACGCCAGGAAAAGACCTATCTCAAGGTCGTGGTCGACGCAGCCAGCGATCGCGTGCTCGGCATGCACATGATCGGAGCCGAAGCCGGCGAAGTGATCCAAGGTTTCGCGGCAGCGATGAATTGCGGAATGACCAAGGCCCAACTCGACGCCACGCTGGGCATCCATCCAACCGTGGCCGAAGAATTCGTCACCCTGCGTACCCGCAGCCGCTAGAGCGGCTGCTCGGGGCGGGGGGGATTTCCAGCAAAGCCGACGGCAACAAGAACCAGGTTCGAGAAGCACTTTTCTTGCGGGATTATTTCCGGTAATCTTTATTACCGGAAATAACGCATGAGGCTAGAATCGCCTTGAATTTGGCAGGTTTTTGTCATTTGAAACAAATATTTGCGGGTCAAACTTCAGTTAGATTATGAATAAAGCGCCGGTGCCGTTCTTCGACACTCTGCAGGAAATGCCCAACCCGTACCGGTATCCCGTGACCAGCGTTGCGCATCTGGTGATGGACATGGTTTCGGTCGAACCCGAAAACGCCGTGCCCGATTACCAGCGCGCTGCTGAATTCATCTACAGCTACCGCGGCAGTCCGGACACGTTCTCTACCTATCGCCGTGAGATCGAACATTTCCTGCACTGGTGCTGGCTGATCGCTCAGAAGTCGCTACGGGACATTCGGCGTGAAGACATCGAGGCCTACGTTGAATTCGCGCGTAAGCCGCCGCGGGCATGGATCGGTCACCACAACGTGCCGCGATTCATCGACCATGAGGGTCAGCGCGTGCCCAATCCGGACTGGCGTCCGTACGTAACCAAGGAAGGTCAAACCGGCTATTCGCTGTCGCAAAGTGCGCTGCAGAGTTTGTTTTCTGTCTTAAGTAGTTTCTTTAACTATTTGATTCAGGAGGAATATATTGCGCATAACCCGGTCGCGCAGATGCGCCAGAAGAGTAAGTTTCTGCGCAAGAGCCAAGGTGCCAAGCCGATTCGGCGCCTGTCGGAGCTACAGTGGTCCTACGTAATCGAAACCGCGGAAAAGATGGCAAATGAGGACCCGCACACACACGAACGGACCCTTTTCATTCTTAATGCGTTATTCGGGATGTACCTACGTATCTCGGAATTGGTGGAAACCTCGCGCTGGGCACCCACGATGGGTGACTTCGAGCGCGATCGTGACGGGAATTGGTGGTTCCGGACGGTGGGAAAAGGTAATAAAGAGAGGATTGTGTCCGTTAGCGACAGCATGCTGGCTGCCCTGCGCCGTTATCGCCGTTCGCGCGGGCTGAGTGAGCTGCCGCCTCCGGGCGACCCCACTCCCCTGATCCATAAGAATCGCGGACAGGGCGGCATTACCAGCACGCGTCAGATTCGTGGCATCGTTCAGCAATGTTTCGACCGCGCGATCGCCACAATGAAGGAAGAAGGTTTCACCGATGACGCGGAGCAGCTGCAGGCCGCCACGGTTCACTGGCTGCGCCATACGGGCATTTCGGAGGATGTGAAATTTCGGCCGCGGGAACATGTCCGCGATGATGCCGGTCATGGCTCCAGCGCCATAACTGATCGTTACATCGACGTGGAATTGCGTGAACGACACGCCTCGGCACGCAAAAAAATTATTAAACCGAGTTGATAAAAGCGTTCAGGAAGCGGTCGAAATAGGTTAGCTTACTGCACTATTCGCGCTCTTCTGGTGCGTTGCAGAATAAGGGTTATTACTTTTCTTACTGACCTGTTAGGCAGGAAGTTAGCAGTGGAAAACTCCATGAACAAAGTGCTGATGAAAGCCGCTGTCCTTTCCCTGGCTGCTCTAGCATTCGGGTGGTCCTTCCTCGATTCGGCGCCGACCCGAGCGCAAGCACCGACGCCAGCCGTCTATCTGCCTGCCGACATCCCGCTCGATGTGGGCCAGATCTTCAATCCGATGTCTCCGGCCCCGGAGTATGCGCGCACGACGCGCAACATCCTCGACGAGCTGCGGCGTAACCACTATTCCGAAATCCGTGTGGACGACGAGTTCTCGAGCGCCCTCCTCGACGCCTACCTCAAGGCTCTCGACGGCTCCCGCATCTATTTCACCCAGGCCGATGTCGACGAATTCGAGCAGTACCGTACCCAGCTCGACGACATGCTGCTCAAGGGTGAGCTCGACGCCGGCTATGCCATCTTCAATCGCTACCAGGAGCGTCTGATCGAGCGCCTCGTGTACTCCATCAAGCGTGTCGAACAGGACGAAACGCCCTTCGACTTCACCGTCGACGAAAGCATGGTCGTCAATCGTTCCAAGGAGCCCTGGCCGAAAGATCGTGCCGAGCTCGAGGACCTCTGGCGCATGCAGGTCAAGAGCAGCGTGCTCAGCCTGAAACTCACGGGCAAGGAGATCGATGAGATTCGCCAGCTCCTCAGCAAACGTTTCCGCTCACAGTTGAGCCAGGTGCTCAAGACCAACAGTCTGGACGTCTATCAGCGTTACATGGACGCCATGACCATGACCTTCGACCCGCACACGCAGTACTACGCGCCGCGTGCGGCCGAGAACTTCAACATGAGCATGCGTCTGTCGCTCGAAGGCATCGGCGCCGTGCTCACCACCGAAGACGAATACACGAAAGTCGTCAGCATCGTCTCCGGCGGTCCTGCCGATCTCAGCGGTGAGCTGCACCCTTCCGATCGCATCGTGGGCGTGGCCCAGGGCGATGGTCCCTTCGTGGATGTGATCGGCTGGCGTGTCGATGACGTGGTCGAGCTGGTGCGCGGCGAGAAAGGCACCGTCGTGCGTCTGAACATCATCCCTGCCGGCAGCCCTGGCCTCGAGACGAAGGAAGTCGCCATCACGCGCGACACCGTGAAGCTGGAAGAATCTTCTGCCAAGAGCGAAATCGTCGAAGTCGAATACGACGGTGCCGTTCATCGCATCGGCGTGATCGAACTGCCGACCTTCTACATCGACTTCGAAGCGTTGCAGCGGCGCGATCCCAACTATCGCAGCAGCACGCGCGACGTCCATGCCCTGCTCGAAAAACTGAAGCAGGAAAACGTGGAAGGCATCGTGGTGGATCTGCGCCGCAACGGCGGTGGTTCCTTGAGTGAAGCCAATTCGTTGGTGGGACTGTTCATCCGTCGCGGTCCGACGGTGCAGGTGCGTGATGCCGAGGGCAACAACATCGTGCAGGGCGACTCCGATCCCGAGATCGTCTACGACGGTCCGCTCGCGGTATTGGTCAACCGTCTGAGTGCTTCCGCGTCGGAAATCTTCGCCGGCGCCATCCAGGACTATCAGCGTGGTCTGGTACTGGGCAGCCAGACCTTCGGCAAAGGTACGGTGCAGGAGCTGATCCCATTGGGCGAAGGTCAGATCAAGATCACGCGTGCGAAGTTCTACCGCATCTCGGGTGAATCGACGCAGCACAAGGGGGTGACCCCCGACATCGTATTCCCCGACATCTTCTCCGTGTCGGATGACATCGGTGAAAGCGCGCTGCCCACGGCCCTGCCCTGGGACACCATTCAGCCGAACTACTATCGTCCCTTTGCGGATCTGAAACCCTTGATTCCCCGTCTGGCGAGCGAGCATGAAAAACGCATCGCCAACGATCCGGATTTCATCTACATCAACGCCGAGATTGCCAAGGCGCTCGAGAACAAGGAAAAGAACACGCTGACGCTCAACGAAGAGAAGTTGATGGCCGAGCGCAGAGCCGAAGACGAATGGCGTCTGCAGATCGAGAACCAGCGCCGCATAGCCAAGGGCCAGGAACCCCTGCCCGACATCGAGGCCCTCAAGGCAGAGAATGGCGGAGATGAAGATGGTATCGATGGCATTTCCGAACAACTCGCCGATGCGGAAGATGACGAGAAGAAAAAAGATGCTGATCCCTACCTCGTCGAAAGCGGCCGTATCCTGCTCGATCTGATTGCGCTGCAAGGCAATGGGGCACAGGGGTTGGCGCAGCGCCAGCAGCCCTGAGCAACACTCGTATTACGCGGAGCCAGCATGGATTCATGCTGGCTTTGTCGTTTCTAGGGAATGATTGGAAGAGAAACGCGGGCTGGCGAAGAAGAAGTGGCGGAGGGGGAGAGATTCGAACTCTCGGTAGGCTCGCACCTACGCCGGTTTTCAAGACCGGTGCAATCAACCGCTCTGCCACCCCTCCGCGGGTCGGCGAATGTTACTTGAACACGGGGAGCAGTCAACCAAAGCTTGGGTCTTACCCTTGCAAAGCCCTTGGTGGGCGGTAAGATTCCTTCGTTACGCAAATCAGACGCCAACAGGCGGTCATGAGACTTGCAGCAGCGCTTTGATGAATCGCTTGCTGCCTTCACAGGAGTACCACGATGAAAGAAGACATTCGCAATCTGCCTTATACCGTCGACGCCAAGACCGGCGACGTGGTCAGCACCAACAAGGTGTTGCGCAACACCTACATGCTGTTGGCGCTTACGGTGGCCTTCAGTGCGATCTGCGCCATGGTGGGCACTGCGATCGAACTGAGCTCCATGGCTTCCCTGCTCTGCATGTTGGCTGGTTTCGGTGCTCTGTTCTGGGTACACAAGACCGCGGACACGGCACAGGGCCTCGTCGCCATCTTCGTGTTCACGGGCTTACTTGGCTTCAGCCTAGGCCACATCCTCAACATCTATCTCGGTCTCGCCAATGGTTCCGAACTCGTGTTCCAGGCGATGGCTGGTACCGCGTTGGTATTCTTTGGCCTGTCCTTCTACGTGCTGACGACGCGCAAGGATTTCAGCTTCCTCGGCGGCTTCCTGATGGTGGGTCTGATCGTCGCGTTGGTAGGCATGCTGGTGAATCTGTTCCTGAACATCCCAGTACTCACCATGGCCTTTCCGGCGATGATCGTGCTGTTGATGTCGGGGCTCATCCTGTATGACACCAGCCGCATCGTTCACGGCGGTGAAACCAACTACATCCGCGCTACCGTTGGTCTTTATCTGAACCTCTACAACCTCTTCGTCAGCCTGCTGCAGCTCAGCGGCCTTTTCGGCGGCGACGAGTAACGAATACGAGGGCGCCAGCGATGGCGCCCTTCTTTTTCACTTCTTTCCTCCCTATCGACATGAGTCGTTTCAGCATCCTGATCCAGGACGCTCCTTACGCCTCACAGGCTGCGACCACAGCGCTGCATTTCACCCGCGCCGCATTGGCGAGCGGGCATGAGATTCGTCGCCTGTTCTTCTATCAGGGTGGTGTACTCAATGCTTCCTCGCAGTTGGTGCCTCCTCAGGATGAGCTGCATCTACCCAAGGCCTGGAGCGAGCTCGTGCAGGCACATGAGATCGACGCAGTGGTCTGTGTCTCCTCTGCCCTACGCTACGGTGTGCTCAGTGCCGGTGAAGCAGAGCGTTACGACTTGAGCCCGAGTCTGCTCCCTGGCTTTACCGTCGGAGGTCTGGCGCAGTGGGTGGAAGCGATGCTCGACAGCGATCGTCATCTCAGTTTCAGGAGTTGAGATGAGCCAGCGTCGCAGCTTTTTGTTCCTGATTTCCGCCAGTCCCTGGCAGAAGACGGCCGCAGGTGCCATGGACTTGCTCATGACCGCCGCCGTGCTCGACCAGGACGTGCATCTCTGTTTTCGTGGTAATGGCGTGCTGCATCTCGTCAAAGATCAGGATGGTACGGCTCTGAACCTGAAAACGCTGGCGCAGCAGTTGCCGGCCCTCGAACTCTACGGCGTGACGCAGTACTACGCCGAAGGCGAAGCACTGGTGCGCCATGGCCTACAGGCGGAGGATCTGAGCCTTGCTGTGACCGTGCTCGATTCTGAATCCCTTGCTGCGCTCGTGAGCTCCTGCGACGAGGTGGAACACTGGCGATGACCACGCTGTTCATCATCAATCGCGCCGTCCGCGACGAACTGAGAGCCTGCTGTGCGCTTTTGCGCGAAGGCGATGCCATGCTTTTCATCGAGGACGGCGTGTACTTGCTTTCGGCACCGCTGGAGGGGGAACTGGTTCAAACTCTGGACAAATACCACTGCTTTGCATTGCGCGACGATTTGGTCGCACGCGGAATTTCTGCCAAAATCCCGCCGCAGATCACCCTAGCCGGCTATCCGGACTTTGTTGCGCTCACGCTGCAGTATGCGCGAGTCGTCAATTGGTGAACCTCCCGCAAGGAGCCGCGGGAAGGAACAGGGACTTTGCGTCTGCCGGTGGCTCGGTGGCAATCAAGTAAGAGGCTTTACATGGCGCAGACTTTGATCGTAGCGGACAAGACGATCACGCTGGACAAGGAGGGCTACCTCGAACACTTGAGCGACTGGAACGAAGAAGTCGCACACGCTCTGGCCAGACAGCACGATCTGGAATTGACGGATGCCCACTGGGAAATCATCAATCTCATGCGGGATTTCCACCGCCGTCGCGGCATTTCTCCCATCATGCGCATCCTGGTGAAGCTGGTGGAAGTCGAGCTTGGGCCTGAAAAGGGCAACAGCCTCTACCTCCTCAAACTCTTTCCTGGCAGCCCAGCCCGGGTCGCCAGTAAAATTGCCGGCCTGCCCCGACCCCACAACTGCATTTGATCGTCGGGGCGCAGTCAGCCGGAACCCATCATGACCAACTACTTGGGTGACATTCAAAGCGTCACCCCTCTGCCTTATTCCTTTTCCACCGAATCCTGGTTCGAAGCCCTGCGTGGCTGCGGCCTGCCCCAGGTTTTTTCGAGCGGGAATGCACAGCATCCCGCCGGCAACGTCGATCTCATCTGCGCCGATCCCATCCTGATCGTGCGTCATCGCGCAGGTCGTACCTGGGTCGAGGATCGTCTCGCACAAGAAATTCGTGAGGACGAGCGCCCTCCTCTGGCAGTCCTCGCCGATTGCTGTCCCATCGTGGGCGAAACACCCACAGCGGCCTCAGAAGTCTTCAGCGGCGGTGTGGCGGGCTATTTTGGCTACGAGCTCCTGCATCGCCAGAATCGCATTCCACGCGAACATGCGCCCGAATACGACATCCCCGCTCCCGACATGCTGGTGGGCATCTATGACTGGGTGATCCAACGTGATCATCGCAAACAGGAAGCGCGTCTCATCGTTCGCGCTGCGAGCGCCGAGCGGCAACGCGCGATCTTGCGGCGCGTTCAGGACATTCTTGCCGCTGGTCCTCGGACATTGGCAACGGCTCCTTTCCGTTTGACGGCACCCTTTCGTTCCAATTTCACGCGCGACGAATATCTCGCGCGCTTTCAGCGCGTCATCGATTACATCCATGCCGGCGATTGCTACCAGGTGAACCTGGCCCAGTGTTTCACCGCCTCGTGTGAAGGCGATGGGTGGCAGGCCTTCAAACAGCTGCAGCAACGCGCGCAGGCGCCCTTCGCGGCCTATCTGGAGGAAGGTGAGCTACAGGTGCTCAGCTTCTCGCCGGAGCGCTTCCTGCAGGTCCATCGGGGGCAGGTGCTGACTCAGCCGATCAAGGGCACACGGCCGCGCAGCAGCGACCCTGCGCAGGACCAGGCCAATCAGCTCGATCTCGAAACCAGCACCAAGGATCGTGCGGAAAATCTGATGATCGTCGATCTGCTGCGCAACGACCTGGGCCGCGTGTGTGCCTTCGGTTCGGTGGCGGTCGACAAACTATTCGAGACGCAGAGCTTCACCAACGTGCATCACCTCGTGAGCAGCATCAGCGGCCGGCTCGAGAAACCGGCGGACGTCTATCGCCTGTTGGAAGCGAGTTTTCCGGGTGGTTCGATTACCGGCACGCCGAAGATCCGTGCCATGGAAATCATCAGTGAGCTCGAAACACGTCCGCGTTCGGTTTATTGCGGTGCCATCGGTTGGATTTCGCGCGACGGCAACATGGACAGCAACATCGCCATCCGCACGCTCGTGCGTCAGGGCGATCAGATCCATTGCTGGGGTGGTGGCGGCCTCGTCGCCGATTCGGTGGGGACCGAGGAATATCAGGAAACCCTCGACAAGATCGCCATCTTCATCGGCAATCTCTAAATGAAGGCTGTGCCGCATCCCGGCACAGCCTTCTCCTCTCGATTTTCTCCCGTTCAGGGAATCTTGAAGCGGCTCGCCTTGCGGAATTCATCCTGCAGCTCTTCGTACGTATGCACCGAGGGAAACTGCGGGAAATCGGCACTGACGTTGGCTGGCGCATGGAACAGGATGCCGACGTCCGCTTCACTCAGCATCGTCGTGTCGTTGTAGGAATCGCCGGCGGCGATCACGCGATAGTTCAGCGAATGGAAGGCTTTTACGGCGGAACGCTTGGGGTCGGGTTGGCGCAGCACGTAGTCCGTCACCATGCCCTCCTCGTCCGTTTCCAGGCGATGGCAGAGGATGGTCGGATAGCCCAGCTTCGCGATCAGCGGCATCACGAACTCATAGTAGGTATCCGACAGAATCACCACCTGGAAGTGCTGACGCAGCCAGGCCAGGAAGTCGATGGCGCCGTCCAAGGGATCGAGCGTGGCCACCACCTCGCGAATCTGTGGCAGACCCAAACCGCGTTCGCGCAGGATCTGCAGGCGCATCTTCATCAGCTTGTCGTAATCGGGCTCGTCGCGCGTCGTCAGTTGCAGTTCTTCGATGCCGGTTTTCTCGGCGAATTTGATCCAGATCTCTGGAATCAGCACTCCTTCCAGATCGAGACAGGCGAGTTCCACTGTTGGCTCCGTTGGTTGTTGATGATGTGCGCCGCAAGCGACGAGTGCGCAAGTTTACAGCGTCGGCAGCTCCAATTCCCGTGCCAACTGCCGGCGGCTCTGTACTGTGGGCGCGGCGATGAAGTGGTCGACGGTTGCGCGATCGAGATGCGGCGCGAACATCGCGATGAAGTCGTACATGTAGTCACGCAGGTACGTGCCGCGGCGGAAGCCGATGTTGGTCGTGCTCCAGTCGAAGAGATGCGAGGCATCGAGCGCCACGAAGTCGCGGTCGTTGTCGGTTTCCACGGCCAGGCTCGCGATGATGCCGATGCCCAGTCCCAGTCGCACATAGGTCTTGATCACGTCCGCGTCGGTGGCGGCGAACACCACGCGCGGTGTCAGCCCTGCATGCTGGAAGGCCAGATCGAGCTTGGCACGGCCGGTAAAGCCAAGCACGTAGGTCACGATCGGGAATCGGGCGATGTCTTCCAGCGTGGCGTGACTCACCTGCGCCAGCGGGTGATCGCGTCGGATCAGGATCGCGTGATTCCAGCGATAGCACGGCATCGTCACCAGGTTGTCGACGGTGTCGAGACCTTCGGTGGCAATGGCGAAATCGGCTTCACCGCGCGCGGCGAGATCCGCGATCTGCAGCGGGCTGCCCTGATGCATATTGAGCGATACGGCCGGGTATTGGCCGATGAAGTCGCGGATCACGTGCGGCAGGACGTAACGCGACTGCGTGTGGGTGGTGGCGATGGTGAGAGTGCCGACACCCCTGTCTTTGTGCTCCATCGCGATCTGCCGCAAGGCATCGACGCGTTCCAGAATCGCGCAGGCGGTTTGCAGAATCTCCTGCCCTGCTGGTGTGATTTCGCGCAGATGACGGCCACTGCGCTCGAAGATGGCAACGCCGAGCTCGTCTTCGAGCAGCTTCAGTTGCTTGCTGATGGCGGGTTGTGAGGTATGGAGGAGCTCCGCAGCGCGCGAGATGTTGAGCTCTGCATCACTGATGGCTCGGATGAAACGCAATTGCTGCAGGTTCACGCGGCATCTCCGCGGCGCCTCAAACGCCGGTTGCCTGGTTGGCTATTCCCGAGGGCACATGGCCGGTGGCGACATGCTCGCGGGCCGATTCGCAGTATTTCTGTTGATCGTCGAAGAAGACGTCGGCCTCATAGGCACGCAGGAAAGCGCCCTTGTCCTGCCCCCCGAGGAACAGCGATTCATCGATCTTGATGTCCCAGGCCCGTAGCGTGTGGATCACGCGCGCATGCGCCGGTGCGGCGCGGGCCGTGACGAGACAGGTGCGGATGGGTGAATCGTCGGGTCCGAATTCACGCTGCAACTGCTGCAGTGCCGCCAGAAACGGTTTGAATGGGCCACCACTCAGTGGTTTGCGCGCCGCTTCGCGTTCACTGCGCGCGAACTCTTCCAGGCCCTGCAATTTGTAGATGCGCTCGGCTTCATCCGAGAACAGCACCGCATCACCATCGAAGGCGAAGCGCAGCTTGTAGTCATCGGTATTGGCCTGCTTGGACGGCATGATCGTGGCCGCCGCGATGTTGTTTTCGAGTGCCTGACGCACGTCGCTGCCGTTGGTTGACAGAAACAGGTGACTGCCGAAGGCCGAGATGTAGCGATAGGGACTCGAGCCGCCACAGAACGCAGCCTTGGTGATGTTGAGGCCGTGGTGTTCGATGGAATTGAAAATTCGCAGCCCCGTGTCGGCCGTGTTGCGTGACAGCAGGATCACTTCCACCCGCGGTTGTCCCAACAGCGTATTGATGTTGAGCAGCTTCTTCACGAGATGAAAGGCATCACCAGGTGCAAGCGGTTCTTCCTCGTGTTCGATCTGATATTGGCGGTAGGCCTCGACGCCCTGCTCTTCATACACACGATGACTTTCGTCGAGGTTGAACAGTGCGCGCGAAGAGATGGCCACTACCAACTGATGACTGCGTGCTTCCTTGATCTGCGCCGCGCTCACGGCTTCTTTGCTGGATGGATTCATCGTCGTCATGCAGGGCAACTCACTCCCGTACCTCGCAGGCCGCAGTAACCATTGGGTTCCTTGGCGAGATATTGCTGGTGGTAGTCCTCGGCGTAGTAGAACGCCGGAGCCATACGGATTTCCGTGGTGATCGCCCTGAGGCCGGCGCGCGTGAGAGCTGCCTGATAGGCTTCTTTGCTGGCTTCGACCACGGCAAGTTGTACTGCGCTGGTCGGATAAAGCGTCGACCGATATTGCGTGCCGATGTCGTTGCCCTGCCGCATGCCCTGTGTCGGGTCGTGTGCTTCCCAAAACACCTTGAGCAGGGTCTCGAGCGAAATTTCGCTTGGATCGTAGACCACCATCACCACTTCGGCATGGCCGGTCTGACCAGTGCAGACCTCGCGATAGGTCGGGTTCGGCGTGTAACCACCCGCGTAGCCCACTGCCGTCACGTAGACGCCAGGCTGCTGCCAGAACAGGCGCTCGGCGCCCCAGAAGCAACCGAGGCCGACGTAGATCACCTCATGCCCGGCCGGGAACGGCGGCAACATGGAGCGGCCATTGACGTAGTGCTGGGGATCGAGGCTCAGGGGCGTATCGCGGCCCGGTAAGGCTGCGGAAGGGTCGACCAGAATGTCTTTACGCGAATACATCGGCGTTTTCCGGCTGCGTCAGCGATTCCATGCCGCCGGAGCGGCATGGGCGCCATCATACATGATTCGAGTGGGGAACGGCCTGTGCCCCTGCCCGGCACAGCGCCAGATAGCGGCTGATCACCGTTTCCATCCCGAGCTCGATGCATTCCACCGTCAGAGCGTGGCCGATGGAAACCTCCAGGATGCTGCCCAGTGCCAGGAAATCGCCGAGGTTGTCCAGTGAGAGGTCATGCCCGGCATTGACGCCCAGGCCCAGCTCCTGCGCTCTGCGGGCGGTGGCTGCGTATTGCGCCAGCACTTCCCCCTGTTGCGGCGTGCCGTGCGCGGCCGCGTAGGCTTCGGTGTAGAGCTCGATGCGATCGGTGCCTAGGGTCGCGGCCGCTTCCGCTTGCCGAGGCTCTGGATCGAGGAACAAGGCACAACGCACACCGAGTCCCCTTATCTCGGCAATGATGCCACGCAGGAACTCACCCTGATTGATGCAGTCCCAGCCGTGGTCGGAGGTCAGTTGGTCTTCGGCATCGGGCACCAGCGTGCACTGCGTAGGACGCACGTCGCGAATCAACTGCAGAAACTCCGCCGATGGATAGCCTTCGATGTTGTATTCGACTCCAGGGTGCGCCTTGAGAAACTCCGCCAGCTCATAGACGTCGCGGCGTTTGATGTGACGCTCGTCGGGACGTGGATGAATCGTGATGCCTGCCACGCCCAGCGCGATGAAGCGCTCGGCGAAATGCAGGATGTTCGGATAGTTGCGGCCACGCGAATTGCGCAGCAGGGCCAACTTGTTGAGATTGACGCTCAGGGCCGTCATTACGATTCCTTCAGGATGTTGCTGATGTCCGGTACCGGCGGTGGTTCTTCGGAAGGCTGCCCCACCTGCGGCGTGCGTGGAATCTTTTCGTTGTGATCGGGCCAGATGAAGCCGATCGGATGCGGCTGCTCTTCTTCCTCATCCAAACGCAGGGCGTGACAGATCAGCTGCACGGTATTTTGGTGCGCGAGGATCGAACAGGGGCTGTCACCGAGCAGGCCTTCGATGCGAATGCCATCGAAGCTCACCTGCGCCAGCGTACGCACCTGTACCTGCAAGCCGCCATGCAGGATGGCAATGATTGCCGGGTAATAGTCGGGTGGCAGCTGTGCGGCCCAGGCCTTGGCTTCGGCAGCGAGGGCTTTCAGCAGAACGCCAGCACTGCGGAATTCGTTGATCTCTTCCTGGCTGCAATTCGGCGCGGGACAGAGATTTTCCTGACACACGTCAGGCGGCGTGAAATTGGGCACCTTGGCCATCTGCAGGCTGAGGTAGTACTGCAGCGCCTGCTGTGCCTGTCCTCCGTCTTGCGGTGAGCCTGAGGCCTCTGCTCTTTCGGCAACATCGAGGCCCAGGAGCTCCTTGTCGTTTTGATTCATGAGACGACCTTTCAGTACGAGCGGATTGCGAAGCTGCGGATATTAGCAGAGCCTGCAGCGTGATCGCTGCCTTCACCGCTGAGTTGAAAAACTTACATTCGGATCAGTTTGCTTTACAGGACATTTTCCACCGGAACAACGGGCAATGCCGAATTGGCGCCGAAACGTGGGGCTTCGCGCAACGGGCATGGCCGTTGCATTCCTCCTATCGCCAGCGCGGGCATGCGCGCGGGTTGCGGCTTAAGGACACGCGCCGCATTGCACGGCTCACGCACAGGAGGATCTCATGTATCGAGCCCTGACCAGAGTTTGCTCTCTTCTCGTCCTCGCCACCTCGACCATTGCCGCAGAACGCGATCCACTGCCGCCCGATACGACCTACAGGCCGTTGCCGACGATGCCACTCTCGCGCGTGCAGGAGATCGACGAAGCGGCCAAGCCGCAGGTGATGCAGCGTCAGCGTGAATTGCTCGAAGCGCGCTATGACCTCGCCGATCGTCCCATGCAGGGTGTGATGATGTCGGGTGGGCGCAAGGCGGTGCAGGACGGTACGCGCGTCAGACTGCCCGCGGGACAATCCTGGGACAGTCTCGCGGAAATGAGTGCGCAGGCGATCAAGGACGAAGATCTTTTGCCGGCCGGTTTCAAACCGCTGCCGCACGTCAAGCAAAGTGCCGGTGGGCAGGTGTTTCCCAACGTCGAGATCAATGCCCTCGCAGCAACGGAACAACGGGATCTACGCCGCTTCGACGTCGACTTCGACCTTCCCGATCACCTCACACCGGAATTTCCGCCGCCGATCTTTCTGACCACTCGTCCCGAGTTGGGTGATGTCTCGCGCGGTGAATTGCTCACGATTCGCAATCACTACGAGATCATGAATGGCCTGCTCACTCCAGTGCAGATGGAGGGCCTGCGCATCCTGCTGACCCCTTTCCCTCAGGAAGAGTTCAACCAGACCGAAGATCGCAAGGTGGCCGAGCAAAGCCGCGGTGTGGCCTGTCTCGATTGTCATGCGAATTTCCATACCAATGCTGCCTTTCACCTGACACCGGATCTACGACCACAGGCGGTACGGTTTCGTCTCGACACCCCCAGTCTGCGCGGCATGTTCAATCAGCAGATCCACGGTTCGAAGCGCTCGCTGCGGTCGGTCGAGGATTTCACCGAGTTCGAACAGCACACGGCCTACTTCAACGGCGACCACATGAGTGCGGCCCGCAAGGGGCAGCACATTCCCGATCGTTCGCACAAGGTCGCCTTCATGGCGCAGATGCAGAACATCATCGACTTTCCGCCAGCGCCGAAACTGGATCCGCTGGGACGTTTGATTCCCGAGCTCGCCACCGAGCAGGAGTTGCTCGGTGAAGAAATCTTCAACGGCAAGGGACGCTGTGCATCCTGCCACATTCCCAATCAGGGCTTTCTCGATCACCAGATGCACGACCTGCGCCTCGAGCGTTTCTATACGCCCGGCGAGATTGCGAATGATCTGGTCATGATTCCCGATGGTCCCATCAAGACCTTCACGTTGCGTGGCATCAAGGACTCGCCACCCTACCTGCATGATGGTCGCCTTCCAACGCTGGCCGACACGGTGGAGTTCTTCAATCTAGTCCTGGGCACGCGTTTGACGCAGGTCGAGAAGGAAGCACTCGTCGCCTACATGCTCACTCTATGAGGAGAAACCATGCGTACCAGAATCTTTGCCCTCGCCTTTCTGCTGGCGCCCCTGGCTGCTTCGGCGCAGTTCGGCAACCCAGGCTTCATGGCACCGGAAACACAGTTCAACTCCGCTGGTGTTCCCGCGCCGAATCAGAGCAATGCCACCGACAAACTGTTCACGCAACTCTTTGCCGAGGGAGGTTTGGCCGAGGTCGAGTTCGGTGAGCTGGCCTCGGGCAGAGTGCAGTCGGATTCGGTGCGTGAATTCGCCCGCATGATGGTGGCCGATCACACGGCCGCCAATGATGGATTGGCGGATCTGGCGCGGGACCGTCGTCTGATCCTGCCGGAACGGCTCAATCCCGAACACGTCAGTAAACGTGCCGAGCTCGACGCTCTGCGCGGGACAGACTTCGACCACGCCTACATGCGCGCCCAGGTGATCGATCACCAGAAAGCGGCAGAACTCTTGTTGTGGGAACTGGGCTCGGGGCAGGACGCCGAGCTGCAGCGCTTCGCGGCCGATACGTTGCCAACCGTGCTGGCGCATCTGGAGCGCGCGCGACAGATCGTCGCGGAGCTCACGCAGACGGCGTTGGAGCGCTGAAGTATTGAAGTGGTGCCCGGGACCGGAATCGAACCGGTACGGGGTTTCCCCCGAGGGATTTTAAGTCCCTTGCGTCTACCAATTTCGCCACCCGGGCGCAGAGGTTTCAGGTACGGTGTTCTCAGGAGCTTTGCCAGCGACCAAAGGACGTCTGGGAAGGAACTTCTTGAGCGACGGAGGGAGCGACCTGAACTGGGGCTGTGGGGCAGAAGCCCGGCAAGCATACCATGAGGGAAAGCGATGGTGGAGTTGCCGAACGAGATTGGTTGAATCCCCTGGCCTGCTTCTCTCACGACGACGACAGCGCCGAGTTCGCGTCCTCTCGCTGTTGGCACACCTTAGGGAAATTCCCTGAAGAGAAAATCCGGAAGAATTTCAGACGTAAAAAATTCTGGAACGCAAACGTAAGAATCTGACGTGTTGGCCAACTTGGAGACTGTGTTGGAAGGCTGCGCGAGGAGGGATTCGAATGGAGCGGGAAACGAGGCTCGAACTCGCGACCTCAACCTTGGCAAGGTTGCGCTCTACCAACTGAGCTATTCCCGCTTTGAGCAGATACCAACCACGTAACGTGAGATGGTTTCAAATGAGGACTTTGAGAGAGGGACTTGGAGGCTGGAGTCGGAATCGAACCGGCGTGCACGGAGTTGCAGTCCGCTGCATAACCACTCTGCCATCCAGCCTTTACAAGACCGCCTATTGGGCCAACTTGCGAAGACTACAAAGTGGGACCCGTCCTGCTGTGCGATTAGATGTTCAAACTGGAGCGGGAAACGAGGCTCGAACTCGCGACCTCAACCTTGGCAAGGTTGCGCTCTACCAACTGAGCTATTCCCGCTTATCAGTTCAAACAACGGTACCGACCACAATGATCTGCACCATGTCCACATCAGGCTTATTTGGCCTGACACAGTGACGGATCGTTTAGGACCGCCTCTGCATCCGGTCCCAGGAGTTCAAAGAACTTTTCGACCTGGGCTCGAAAGAGGGCGCCATTCTAATCCGCACACCTTTGATGTCAACACCCTGCCGTGAAAATTTTTCATTTCATTTCCACATCGAAACCGCGCTTGAGTTGAGGCCACGCAGCACGCAGGTAAATGCACATCGACCATAGTGTGAGCACAGCTGCGAAATTGATCAAGACATACCCCGTGACCCAAATAACTTGGGGTCCGTTCGCATCGGTGGAAAGCAGTACGACGAGTGCAATCATCTGCACCGTGGTCTTCACCTTCCCTACCATGCCGACCGCTACGGTGTCGCGTTGACGCAGTTCCGCCATCCATTCACGCAGCGCCGAGATCATGATTTCGCGCGCGACCATGATGGCCGCGGGAATGATGTACCAGGGACTGGCGTAGCTCGCACCCAACATCACCAGCGTGATCGCCACCAAGACCTTGTCGGCCACTGGATCCAAAAAGGCGCCGAAACGCGAGCATTGATTGAATTTGCGCGCGACATAGCCATCGAGCCAGTCGGTGACGCTGGCCAGGATGAAGATCGCCGAAGCAGTCAGGTGATGGCCCGGAAACGGCAGGTAGTAAACCGCCATGAAAACCGGAATCAGCAGAACGCGCAGCAGTGTGAAGAAATTAGCGAGAGTCATTGGGGCGCAAGTCTAGCGCAGTGCTCCGGCAAGCCATAAGTCTTTGTTGATTCGGTTGCCGCATCCTGCCGCACACGGCGCACAATCCGGTGTCAGACACGGCCTTGCCTCTTCGTGCAGCACGGCGCCCCACCCTCGCTCACCGGTGCAGATGTTCGTAGATGGTCTCGGCCATCTGCTTGCTGATGCCGTTCACCCGCTGCAGATCCTCGATGCTGGCACGGCGGATTTCCTGCTGACCACCGAAATGACGCAAGAGATCACGCCGGCGCTTCGGCCCGATGCCGGGAATTTCTTCCAGCAGGCTGCGCGTGCGGGTCTTGCCACGCCGCTGGCGATGCGCGGTGATGGCGAAACGGTGGGCCTCGTCGCGGATGTGCTGCAACAGATGCAGGGCGGGACTTTCCACGGGCAACACGAGTTCGCGATGACTGCCACCGAGTATCAGCGTCTCCTGCCCTGCCCTGCGGCTGATGCCCTTGGCGATGCCGAGCAACAGGACATTCTCCACTTCGAGTTCCTCGAGTATGGCTTCGGCTTGCGCCAGCTGTCCTTTACCGCCGTCGATCACCAGGAGATCGGGCATCTTGCCCTCGCCACGCTGCAAACGCGTGAAGCGGCGCTTGAGGGCCTGATGCATCGCGGCGTAATCGTCACCGGCCTGGATGCCTTCGATGTTGAAACGGCGATAGTCCGATTTCAGAGGCCCGTTCTGATCGAACACCACACAGGATGCCACGGTGGCTTCGCCGTGACTGTGGCTGATGTCGAAGCATTCGAGACGTTGCAGCGGTCGATCCAAACCCAAAGCCGCACCGAGGTGATTGAAACGCTTCAGTACCTGCTGCTTGCTGTTGAGTTTGCTTTCGACGCCATGCGCCGCGTTGGTCTGTGCCAGCTCCAACCACTTGAGGCGATGCGCGCGAATGCGGGTCGTGATCGCCACCTTGTGTTTGGCGACGAGCGAAAAGGCCTCTTCGAGTTCCGCGCGCTCGGTGGGTTCGTGACTGCAGATCAATTCGCGCGGCTGACTGAACTGATTCTGCTCGATCAGGTAATAGCGCGCGATGAAGGCATGCAGCTGTTCTTCGGGTGTTTCCTCGAAGCTGAAGCGCGGGTAGAAGTTGCGACTGCCGAGCAGTCGCCCGTTGCGGATCATCATCAGGTGCACACAAACCACACCGGCAGCTTCACTGAGAGCCAACACATCGACATCGCCTTTCTCGCCTGCCACGTACTGCCGTTCCTGGATCAGGCGCAGATCCTTCACCTGATCACGCAAGGTTGCCGCTTCCTCGAAACGCATGGCGTTGGCGTGTTCTTCCATCTTGCGCACGAGTTCGTCCATCACCTGCTCGTTGCGACCTTCGATGAAGAGCACGGCGTGGCGCACGTCCTCCGCATAGGCTTCGGGTGTCGTGAGATTCACGCAGGGTCCCGAACAGCGTTTGATCTGATATTGCAGGCAGGGGCGTGTGCGATTGCGGAAGAAGGAATCCTCGCACTGCCGCACGCGAAACACCTTCTGCAGGATGGCGAGTGATTCCCTTACCGCACTCGCACTCGGGAAAGGCCCGAAGTAAGTGCCAGGTTCTTTTTGCGGGCCGCGATGCAGCGCAAAACGCGGATAGGTGTCCTTCGACAGGAAGATGTAGGGATAGCTCTTATCGTCACGCAGGACGATGTTGTACGGCGGACGCTTGTCCTTGATCAGATTCTGTTCGAGCAGCAGCGCTTCGGTTTCGCTGTGCGTGAGCGTGGTCTCGATGCTGTGGATCTTGTTGACCAGCGCAAGCGTCTTGTTGTCCAGACCAGTGCCGCGGAAGTAGTTGCTCAGACGTTTCTTGAGATTCTTCGCCTTGCCGACGTAGAGCGTTTCACCATTCGCATCCAGCATGCGATATACGCCGGGACGCGAGCTGGCATGTTTGAGAAAGGTTTCGTAATCGAAACGTTCGTCGCTCATGGCTGTCATGCCTCGCTCGAGGCAATGGCGTCTTGCGCCGTATGAAAGACCGTTGCCGCCTAGACTATACGCACTTCCGGCACCAGGCGTATGCCGAAGCGTCGCTCCACCGAATCCTGGATGCGTTCCGACAGGGCCACCAGTGCCGCCCCCGTCGCCTCACCGTGATTGACGAGCACGAGTGCATGTTCCTGATGCACGCCCACATCGCCGTCGCGGAAGCCCTTCCAGCCGCAGCGCTCGATCAACCAGGCGGCCGGCACCTTGATCTGCTCGCCATCGGGATAGCCCGGCAGTTCCGGGTAGTCGCGTTTCAGTTCGGCGAAGCGCTCAGGTGTGATTTGCGGATTCCAGAAGAATGAACCCGCGTTGCCGAGGCTCGCCGGATCGGGCAGTTTGCTGCGGCGGATCGCGCACACGGTATCGCTGACGCGCTGCGGTGTGAGTTCATTCTCGGGTACTCCACGCAACGCCTCACGCAAGGCCGGATAGCTCAATACCAGTTGCGGCTCCTTGCTCAGACGCAGGCCAACGCAGGTGATCAGATAGCGATCGCGCAGCGCCTGCTTGAATATGGAGGTGCGATAACCGAATTCACAGTCCTCGAGGCTGAACCGCCGCGAAGTGCCACTGGCGAGTTCCACGGCATCGACATATCGCACGAAACGACTGAGTTCCACACCATAGGCGCCGATGTTCTGCACGGGCGCCGCACCGACGGTGCCGGGAATCAATGAGAGATTCTCGAGTCCATACCACCGCTGTTGCAGTGTATGGCACACGAGATCGTGCCAGATTTCACCGCCATTGACCGCGATGTCGACGTGTTCGGCAGTTTCCGCTTCGACACGGATGCCCTTCAGATTGAATTCGATGATGAGCCCCGGGTAATCCTGACGGAACAGAATGTTGCTCGCCTGTCCGATCAACATGTAGGGCATCGGATGTTGCTGCAGCCAGCGACACAGTGCCGGCAATTGTTCTGCGCTGCTGATTTCCGTGAAATATCGCGCGCGCGCTGAAACGTGGAAGGTATTGAGGTGACGCAGATCGACGTCGCAGCGGAGCTTCAGTACGGCCTCCAGCTCGCCTGTGAGCGGTTCAGCCATGCTCGCGACCCATGGACCGTTGCTCGAGGATGCGTTGCAGCAGTCGTGCACTGCCCTCCTCGCACAGATCGAGCACGAGTTCGAAACCGGAAGGGCCGCCTTCATAGGGATCCGGTACTTCCCGATAGCCACGTACCCCCTCACCGAGGAACAACTCGAGTTTGTGCTGATACTGCACCGGACAGCGCCGCGTGAGATCGCGCAGATTCTGGCGATCCATGGCGAGGATGTAGTCGAAACGCAGGAAATCGGCATCGGCCACTTGGCGTGCGCGCAAGTTGCTGAGGTCGTAGTTGCGCTTCGCTGCATGCGTCATGGTGCGCGGATCGGGTTGGTCACCGACGTGCCAGTTGGAGGTGCCGGCGGAATCGATCGTGATGTAGTCAGCGAGGCCGGCGTCTTCCACCTGTTTGCGAAAGACCGCTTCCGCCGTCGGTGAACGGCAGATGTTGCCGAGACAGACCATCAACACGCTGACGCGCGGTACTTCACGCATGCAGAGACTCCTGTGACAACAAACGACGCACCTGCTCCAGGTCTTCCGGTGTATCGACTCCTGCGGGCATCGGTGCGCAGGCAAGCTCGGCGTGGATGCTCACCCCATGCGCCATGGCGCGCAGTTGTTCGAGTTTTTCGGTTTCTTCCAACACTGCCGGTGGCCAGCTCACGAACTGTTTGAGCACTTCGACGCGATAGGCGTAGAGGCCGATGTGACGTTTGGCCTGCGCCAGCGTTGCCGGAGTCAAACCTTCACGCGGCCAGGGAATCGGCGCACGCGAGAAATACAGCACTTTGCCGCTGTCGTCGTGCACGAGCTTCACGGCGTTGGGATTGTGGAACTCGGCTTCGTCATGAATCTGGGCGTACAAGGTGCAGATGCCGACGTCGGGACGCGCCGCGAGATTGCTCGCCACCTGGTTGATGACGGCAGCAGGAATCAAGGGCTCATCGCCCTGTACGTTCACCACGATGGTGTCGGGCGCATAGCCCATGCGTGTCACGACTTCGGTGATGCGATCGGTGCCCGAGTTGTGCGTGGAGGCCGTCATGCACACGTCGACACCGGCGTCCTTGCACGCGGCTTCGATGCGCGCATCGTCGGTTGCCACGATGACGGCGGCGGCCTTGCTTTCACGCGCACGATCGACCACGTGCAGCAGCATCGGCTTGCCGGCGATGTCGAGCAGCGGCTTGCCGGGCAGACGTACGGATTGATAACGAGCGGGAATGACGACGACGAAGGAGTCGGGTGTTACGTGCTTCATGCGCTCAGCCTTTGCGGTTGGCCTTTTCTTCCGGGCTCAGCGGGCGCGCCTCGGTGTCGAGCATGACGGGGATGCCGTCGCGGATGGGAAAGGCCAACGCATCGGGATAGCAGATCAGCTCGGCTGCGCCCTGATCGTAGTACAAGGGCCCTTTGCACAGTGGGCAGACCAAGATGGCGAGGAGTTTCTTGTCCAGCATGGGTTCTTTCAAGGGAGGCATCCTAGGGTTGTGGGAGTCGACGTGCGGCGCGTCGCAGCGCACCTTCCATCGCGTCGAAAAAGGCTGCCGGCAGCTCGGCCTCTACTTGCACGGCCCAGTGCCGTTCGTCGGCAAAGCCCAGGTATTTGACGGCATCCTTCTCGGTCATCAATACCGGCAGACCATCGGCAAAATCCAGTTGCCCGCGCCGCCAGGGCTGATGGTCGGCGAAAGCGTGCTCAATGATAGCAAAACCCAGCTCGCGCAGGCTTTGGAAGAAACGCTCGGGGTTGCCGATGCCGGCCACCGCATGCACGGGCCCTTGGCCGTGACGTTCCTGCCATTCGCTCAAGCTGAGCTCCTGCCCATCGCGAAGGCTGCGCAGCCCCACGGTACGCAATTGCATCGGGAAATCCGGCACCTTGAACGCGGGCAGCTCCGCCTGCACCGTGCCGTTGATCACGATGCAATCGACGTGCTCCAGACGCTCCACTCCTTCGCGCAGCGGTCCGGCCGGCAGCAATCTGCCGTTGCCGAAGCCGCGCGCACCGTCGACTAGGACGATCTCCACGTCGCGCGCCAAGGCGTAATGCTGCAGGCCGTCATCGCAGAGCAAGACGTCGGGCCGATAGCGGGTTTCGGCATAGAGCGCCGCGCGCGCGCGCACGGGATCGACGATTACCGGGCAATTGCCGTAGAGCGCCAGCAGCAAGGCCTCGTCGCCGCAGTCTTCGACCGCGGTGTTCAACTTCACGTCCAAGGGATAGCTGGCGCTCTTGCCGCCGTAGCCGCGGCTCAGGATCACCACCTGCAGGCCTCGTCGTTGCAGTTCCTGCGCAAGCGCGATGGTCAGTGGCGTCTTGCCGGTGCCACCGACGCTGAGGTTGCCGCTGACGATCACCGGCACGGTGGCGCGATAGGCGGAATTTTCGAGGCGTCGACGCCGTCTTGCCGACAACTTGCCGTAGAGCCAGGCCAGCGGCTGCAACAGCACCAACCACGATGCTCGTCGATACCAGGCAGCGGGCAACGCGCGTTTGAGACTCATGGTCAGACTTCGTTGATCTCGGTGAACTGCATGCTGTGCAGTTGCGCATAGGCACCGCCCTTGGCCAGCAGGCTCTGATGTGTGCCCTGCTCCACGATCTGACCACGATCCATCACCACGATGAGATCCGCGCTTTCGATCGTGCTCAGGCGATGCGCGATCACGAGTGTGGTACGGCCCTTCATCAGGTAGTCGAGCGCATTCTGGATGTAGCGTTCCGAAGCGGTGTCGAGTGCCGAGGTGGCTTCGTCGAGAATCAGGATCGGCGCGTCTTTCAACAGCGCGCGCGCAATGGCGAGGCGCTGACGCTGGCCACCGGAGAGCAACAGACCATCATCGCCGACGATGGTGTCGAGCCCCTGCGGCAGCTCGTCGATGAATTCGAGCGCGTTGGCATGCTGCAAGGCTTCACGAATCTTCTCATCGCTGCAGCCTTTCAATTCACCCTGCGCGACGTTGTCGCGGATGCTGCCATTGAAGAGCACCACCTGCTGGCTCACCAGCGCGATGTGATGGCGCAGATTGTTCAGTTCGTAGTCGATGTGCGGCACGCCATCGAGCAGGATTTCACCGCTCTGAAGCTCATAGAAGCGTGGTAGCAGATTCACCAAGGTCGATTTGCCGGAACCGGAGCGGCCCACGATGGCCACGGTCTGACCCGGCTCACAGGTAAAGCTCACGCCGCGCAGCACCGCGTCTTTTTCTTGGCCATAGCTGAAGCCCACGTTGCGGAACTCCACCTTGCCCTGCACACGTTCGCTGCGATGGGTGCCGCTATTGGTTTCGGCCGGCGTGTCCAGCAAGTCGAAGATGCTGGCGGCAGCGGCCAGGCCCTTCTGGATGTCGGAATTGGTCTTGGAGGTCTGACGCACCGGCTTGAGCAGCATGCCGGCGAGCGTGATGAATTCGACGAACTGACCTGGCGTCATCCCGGACAGCACGTTGGGTGACATTGCCAACCACAGCAGGAAGGCCAGGGCCGAAGCCACCAAGGTCTGGATGATCGGCGCGCTGACCGCGGCGGTGAGCACCAGTTTGAGGTTCTGTCGCGTATTGAGCTCGCTGCTCTTGTTGAAGCGCTCCGCCACTTGTTGATCGGCACCGAATATACGAATGACCTTCAGACCCTTGAGCGTTTCATTGAGGATCTGCGTGACATCGCCCATCGAGATCTGGATGCGCTTGCTGTGCTTGCGGAACTTGCCTGAGGCATAGACCACGACGAGACCGATCAGCGGCGTGATCGCCACGAACACGAGTGTCAGTTTCCAGTTGAGATAAAGCAGTCCGCCGACGATGAAGAGTATCGTCGCGCCTTCCCGCAACAGCACGGCCAGCGCATCGCTCACTGCCGCCGAAATCTGCGCCACGTTGAAGGTCACGGTGGAAATGAGATGACCACTGCTGTTGCGGTCGTAGTACTGCACTGGCAAAGCCAACAGACGTTCGAGGATCTGACAACGCAGACGATGGATGACACGGAACGCCAATGAGGCCATGCCATAGGAACCGAGGAAGCCTCCGAGCCCGCGCACGACCACGATGAGGATCAAAAGCACCGGGAAGAACAGGCGAGCATCGTCGACCTGAATCAGGTTGAGCGGAAAGATCAGCCGGTTGTCGTTCACCAGCACGGTGCTGGTCTGGATGCTGTCGATCATCACACCGACGAGACGACTGAAATACAGGTTCATCGAGCCATGCAGCGCGAAGCCGATGACACCGAACAGAAGCAGATACCACAGCGGGCGTATGTAGCCCAACAAGCGGCGGTAGAGCGCGAAACTGCTGGTGGTGGAAGTGCTCATGTCATTCCTCACCACGGCGGCGGGTGGCGATGCTCAGACGCGTGATGCCGAGTTGCGCCACGGCGTCGAGTGCGGTCACCACGCTCTGATGCGTGGTGTCGGCATCGGCCGTGATGGTCACCGGCACATCGGTGTCTCCTGCACTCAATTCTGCGAGCGCCGTGGTGAGCGCAGCGAAGCTGCTGTCCAGCAACTCGCGTCCGTTCACCGTATAGCCGCCATCGCGCGATACCAGGATCTCGATGCGCAGTGCCGCATCTTCGGCGACGCTGCCTTCGGCTTCGGGCAGATTGATGAGCAGATTGCTCTGGCGCGTGAAGGTGCTGGTGACCATGAAGAAGATCAGCAGCAGAAACACCACGTCGATGAGCGGAGTCAGGTCGATGCCCGCCTCCGCCTTGATGCTGCGCTTGAACTTCACTCCTGCACCTCGACCGCGCGGCTGCTGTAGAGCGCATCGACCAGCTTGATCGATTCACGCTCGAGTTCTACCACCAGGCTGTCCACGCGGCGCAGGAACAAGCGATAGAACAGCAGTGAGGGAATCGCCACCGACAGACCGGCAGCAGTGGTGATCAAGGCCTTGGCGATGCCACCGGCGAGCTGATCGGCGTTGCCGGTGCCGACGGTGGTGATGTCGTTGAAGATGTCGATCATGCCGAACACGGTGCCGAGCAGGCCGAGCAAGGGACTGATGGCGGCGATGGTGCCCAGGGTGCTGAGGTAGCGCTCCAATTCATGCACGACATGGGCCGCTGCCTGTTCGATGCTTTCGATCATGATGCTGCGCCCTGCCTTGGCGTTCACCAGACCCGCCGCGAGGATCTGTCCCAGCGGTGAGGAGAGACGCAATTCACGCAGCTGGGCGGCATCGAGCTGGTTGTGGCGCAGCTTGCTCCACACGTCCGCCAATGCATTGCGCGGTGCGATGCGCGCGGGGTTGAGGGTCCAGAAGCGTTCGATGATGATGGCGATGGCGACGATGGAACAGAGGATGATGGGCAGCATCAGCCAGCCCCCTGCTTGAACGATCTCGAACACCAGTACCTCTCCGCGAAACGATGCGGCACTTTACCACAAAGCCCCGTTCCCCTCACGGTCTCAGGGCAAGGGTGCGGCCCAGAAGCGCCGTCGTTCGAGCCGATGTTGCCGCGGATTCGGGCTGGCGTCGCCGCCATCGAGGGTGAAACTGAGCGCCCCGCTCTTCATCGTGTACCACTGCCGTGTCCCCATTCGAGTGTACCTGTCCACCACACTCGGAGCGGGATGGCCGTAGCGGTTCAGGTAAGCGGTGGTGAAGACCACGTGTTCGGGCCGTAAGGCATCGAGGAACGCTGGCGAAGACGAGGTTGCGCTGCCGTGGTGCGGTGCCATCAATAGGGTTACGGGGCCGCTGAGCCCACGCGCCAGTAGCCCGTGCTCGCGGGCCCGTTCGATGTCGCCGGTCAAGAGCGCCACCTGTTCTCCCACCTTGATGCGCAGCACACACGAGCCGTCGTTGCGTGAAATGAGCTTGCCGAAGGGAGCCAGCATCTCGAACTCCACCCCATCCCAAATCCAGCGCTCACCTTCACGACAGACCTCATGTCGCACCGAATCGGGGAACAGAGACAGATCGGAACTTTGATAGAGCGCGCCTGGAAAGGCTGCGAGTATGGCATCGAGGCCGCCGGCGTGATCGCCGTCCGCATGACTCACCACGACACGATCGAGGGTGCTCATACCATGGTGTCTCAGCACCGGAAGCACACTCGCGCTGCCGGCTTCGAAGCGCTCGCTGTAGCGTGGTCCAGTGTCGTACAGCAAATGATGATGACGAGTGCTGACGAGCACGGCATTACCCTGCCCCACGTCGAGTATGTCGATGCGCACGAGGCCATGCGGCAAAGCTGATTCTTCGCGCAGTAGCAGAATCGCCGGCAGACAGGCGAGCCACGCAATACGTTGCCAGAACCGACGACTCAGCAGCATCGTTACCGACAGAAGGATCAACAGGCACTGCCCGATCGGCAGCAGACGTGGCAACGTGAGCAACGGCGTTGGCAGAGCGGCATCGAAACTGCGCAACCCGTCCATGTAATGGCCCAAGGCGGCGTCGGTCAGCCACAACACGGGATGGGCCCATGTGGGTGCCATTGCCGCGAGCAACAGACTGAGCAGACTCAGAGGCACGGCGATGAGACCGATCAAGGGAATGGCGATGAGATTCACCAGCGGTGCGCTCCAACTCACCTGCTGAAACAGCAAGGCGGTCAGCGGCAGCAAGGCGATGCTGACGTAGCCCTGGCTGCGCACCAATTGCCAAAGCCAACGCCACCAACCGCTGCCCTTTTCTTCGCGCAGCAGCGCCAGAGTGAGCACGGCGACAGCGACGAAGGACAGCCAGAATCCCGGTAATTGCGGCGCGAGCGGATCCAGCACCAGGATCAGCACCAAGGCCGTGAGCAACACCTGCCACAGGTTGTGTTGTCGCCGAAGCAAGACGGCGCCGAGTGTGAGCGCACTCATCGCCAGCGCACGTTGCGCCGGCAGGTTGAAGCCCGCGAGCGCGGTGTAGAACCAAGCACCGAGCAAGGCTAGCGATGCCGCAGCAAACGGTGCGGGCCAAAGCAGCGGCAAGCGTGAAGACAGACACCACAGCCTGCGCGCCAACCACAGACACAGGCCCGCCACCAAGGTGATGTGGGAGCCGGAGATGACCATCAGGTGTGAAGTGCCCGTGCGATTGAACAACTCCCAATCCTGCACCGGGATACGCGAGCCCTCTCCTACGCTCAATGCCATCACGAGTGGGAGCTGCGCAAACTCGCCGCCGACTTCCTCCAGCGCTTGCAATAAACGATGTCTCAGACCTTCGACCAGGCGTCCACTGTCGTGAGCCAACAACTCGGCGCTCTTGGTGTTGCGTACGTAACCCAGTGCCGCAACGCGTTGTTGCAGCAACCAGGCTTCGTAGTCGTAGGCACCCGGGTTGGAAAAACCGTGCGGACGGCGTAGACGCACCTGCCAACGCCAACGCTGCCCCGGTGTGAGCGGCAAAGGTTCGTAGCTGCTCAACTGCACCAGACGGTCATCGCTCTGCCAGGCGGATTCGGCGCAGCTGAGGCGGTTCGAGGCGTGACAAAGGCGCTCGAGTTTGAAACGAAAGCGTTGTCCCTGGTCGGTGGGAATCGGCACGCTCCAGACCAACCCTTCAACCCAAAGTTCCTCGGGGGCCGAGGTGAGCGGCCACCAGTCATCGAAAGTCTCACGCCCCTGCCACGCCAGCCACCACATTCCCAGCAAGAAGGCGCCAGGCAGCCGGAGCCGGGGTGAGCGAAGCAGCACTGGTAGAATCAGCGCCACACCCGCCAACGCTGGCATGGACGGCAACTCCGCCAACCAGGCAGCGCCGAGCACGCCGAGGCAGAAGGCGATCATCCATGAACGCATGAGTGCGGCCCGTCAAAGGCCGCAGTCTAGTACAGCGGGAAAAGAGTGCCGGGGATCGGCTTATTCGTAGCGCAGGATTTCGGCCGGCTGCAGACGTGCTGCGCGGGAAGCGGGATAGAGCGTGGCGAGCAGGCTCAGGAGCAAGGCCAAAGCACACACCACGAACACATCGCCGATCTGGATCTCGGTGGGTAGATAGTTCACTGGATAGACGTCGGAACTCAGTAACTCCATGCCAGTGCTTTGCTGCAGCCAATTGACGAAGGGACTCGCCATCAAGGTCATGACGATGCCCAGTACCAGCCCAAGCCCGGTGCCGATGACACCGATCAGGGTGCCCTGCACGAGAAAGATGCGACGGATGGTGCCGAGCGAGATGCCCATGGTGCGCAGGATGGCGATGTCGCCGCGTTTGTCGCGCACCACCATGATCAGACTGACCACCACGTTGAAGGCCGCCACTGCCACCAATAGGGTCAGCAAGAGGCCCACCATGGTTTTCGAGATGCGGATGTTCTCGTAGATGCTGCCGTAGCTCAGCGACCAATCGCTGATGGTGAGATTGGCTGGCAGCACTTCGTTCAAGGTGCGTGCAAGTTCGAACACAGCAAAGAGATCGTTGGTCTGGATGCGCACGCCGTGGATGCCCTCACCCAATCGATAGAGCCGCTGCGCATCGTCGATGTGGACATAGGCCAGGTTGCCATCGAGCTGCGAGCCGATGGCGAAGATGGCGCCGACCGTGAAGCGCTTCTGCCGCGTGAATTCCCCCATCGGGGTCAGTGGCACCACGGTGGAGACCAGCATCACTTCGTCTCCGATTCCGACGCCGAGCTGTCGCGCCAGGTTGGCACCGAGCGCGATGGTGTAGGTGCCGGCGCTGAGGTTGTCGAGATTTCCGGCGGTCAGGAAGTCGCCAAGGATGGACACCTTCTGTTCTTCGACCGGATCGATGCCCTGCAACAACACGCCCTTGGCCTGCCCGTTGGCCAGCAACATGCCCTGCAGCTGCAGCCAGGGTGCCGTACCCACCACGCCGTCGAGTGACTCGATCTGCTCACGCAAGGGTTGCCAGTCATCTGCGCTGCGCAGTGCGTTGCTGCGCGCCGTGGTGACGGTCATGTGGGGGATCAGTGCCAGGATGCGCTGCTGCAGTTCACGGTCGAAGCCGTTCATCACCGACAGCACGGTGATCAGGATCGCCACGCCCGCTGCCAGGCCCAGCATCGACAGCCACGAGATGAAGCCCACCAACAGATTGGTGGACCTCAGCGAGGCGTAGCGGGTGCCGATGAAGAGCGCCGGATGCTTGCTGCTCATTCGTGCAGCTCCGGATGCAGTCGACCGTCGCGCAGCACCAGGGTGCGATCCATGCGCGCTGCCAGCGAGTTGTCGTGGGTCACGAGTACGAAGCTGGTATTGAACTGTTCGTTCAGGCGTAGGATCAGCGCATGGATGGCGTGCGCCGTGTTGCGGTCGAGGTTGCCGGTGGGTTCGTCCATCAGCACGCAGGCCGGTTCGTTGACCAGGGCACGGGCAATGGCGACACGCTGACGCTCGCCGCCGGAGAGCTGTGCCGGCTTGTGCGTCATGCGCTCCTTCAGACCCACCTCTTCCAACAATGCGGCCGCACGTTCCAGGCATTCGCGATAGGGACGTCGCGCGATGATCAGCGGCATCGCCACGTTTTCCTGCGCGGTGAATTCACCCAGCAGATGATGGAACTGATAGACGAAACCCAATGACCGGTTGCGCAGCTTGTCCTGTTGTTCGGGCGTGAGCGCGCTGATGTCCTGCCCTTTCACGAACACCTGGCCGGAGCTGGGATTGTCGATACCGCCCAAGAGGTTCAGCAGCGTCGTCTTACCGGAACCGGAGACGCCGATGATGGCGAGCTTTTCTCCGGGCGCCACCGCGAGGTCGAGACGATCGAGCACCTGCAGGCGGAAATCGCCCTGCAAGAAATGCTTGCTGAGCTGACGGCACTCGAGAACGGGCTTACTCATAACGCAGAACCTGGGCCGGAAGAATGCGCGAGGCCTTCCAGGCGGGATAGAGGGTGGCGACGAAACAGATGCAGAGCGCGATGCTGCAGGTCAGCACCACGTCGCTCCACTGCAATTCAGCGGGCAATTGGCTCAGCAGATACATGCCATCGGGATTGAACAGCGCCTCCATGGCACGGCTCAGTGGCGTGAAATTGAGTGCGATGAAGATGCCAAGCGTGGCACCGAGTGCGATGCCGGCGAGTCCGATCACGCTGCCCTGCACGAGGAAGATGCGCATGATCGTGCCCTGATCGGCGCCCATCGTGCGCAGTATGGCGATGTCGGCCTGTTTCTCCCCCACCACCATCACCAAGGTGGAGACGATGTTGAAGGCGCCGATGGCGACGATCATCATCAGCATGAAGCCGGTCATGATCTTTTCCAGTTTGAGTGCATTGAAGAGACTCGCCTGCGTCACGCTCCAATCCTCGCCGCGATAGTTCGGGCCCGGCAACTCCGCACGCAGACGTGCCAGAGCTGCTGCCACGATCGGGCGGGCTTCATACACATCCCGCGTCAAGAGGCGCAGATGCAGCGCCGAATCCAGGGCGCCCTCACCCTCTCCCGCCAGGAGTTCACGACTGTCTTGTAGATTGATGTAGGCCAGATCGGAGCCGATGTCGTACTGCACGTCGAAGATGCCGCGCACCACGAAGCGATGCATGGCGAGCGTGACCCGTGTACCAGCGGCATTGGCGCGCGGCACCACGAGGTTCACTGAATCGCCGATGAAAAGCCGTAGATTGTTGGCCAGTGCGCGCCCGACGACGATGGCATGCGAGCCGGGTTCGAGCGCGTCCAGACTGCCTTCGCGCATGCGATCGGCGAGTTGCGAGACCTGTTTCTCGCGTGCGGGATCGATGCCGCGCACCTGCGTGATCTGGTGATAGCCCTGGGTGCTGACCAGCGCTTCGACTGCGGTATAGGGAGCCACGGCTTCGACGCCGTCGACGGCTTCCAGCAGACTCTGCGCTTCGCGCCAGGTGCTGAATTCACCTTCGGCGCTGATGTCACCGTGCGGCACGGTGATGAGCACACGCTCCCGTTGGATGCCCTGCGAACCGTTGAATACCGAGAGGACCACGATCAGCGCGAGCACGCCAAGCGTGAGCCCCGCCATCGAGATCAGAGAGGTGAAGGAGATGAAGCGGTTGTCGCGCTTGGCGAGCAGGTAACGCAGGCCGATGAATAACGCCGGGATTTTCGCGCCTGACATGGACTACTTCGCAAGACGAGGGTCGAGGCCGAAGGTCAGTTGCTCTGACCTTCGGCGCCCTGCGTCTCACCCAGGATGTGCTGATGGCGCTTGAGCAGCCTCTGCACGGTTTTGAAGCTGATGGGCATGGTCGGCGTGCTCACTTCCGCGGAAATGGCGCGCAGCGACTTGCCCTGCTGATTCATGCGGATGATCTGTTTGAGCACTTTCTGTTCGGCCGGGTTTTCCACGAGACGGCCATTGGCGTGGACGATGTAGCCGAAGGGACGGCTGCCACCGAGGAAACGCCCCTTGTTGCGCTGATGCTGTTTGACCACCTTGATGCGCTCGGTGGAACGGCGTTTCTCCAGGCTGTGGAAAACGCGCAGCATCTTTTCGAAGGGCGGACAGAACTGCAGGTTGGTGAGATCGCCTTCGAGGTCCACCACGAAGAGGCGGACTTTGCGTTTACGCAGAAGGCGGAGCGTGTTGTACATGTCATCGCAGCTGCTGAACATGCGCTCGACCGTACAGGTGATGATGCTGTCGCCGGGTTCCAGGCGCTCGCTCAATTGCTTCCAGGCTGGACGCTCGGCGAGATCGACCGACCACAGCACCTTGTGGTCGGCCACCGATTCATTGACACGCAGACCTACACGCAAGGCATAGGTATGTAGACGCAGGCTTTCCTTTTCCAACAGCTCCTCGAGCTGAGGACCTAGCTCAACTTCTTCCACCTCTGAGGTGCGCAGGTAACTGTACACGGCCATGTTGATATCCTGTAGTTGTATTTATTTATTATATTTCAGCTAGATACATCTACTTTCTAAAGGAATTCTTGAATTTGGCGGAGCATCCGCAGCATGGTTGGGCTCGTTTCACAAGGAAGAGGCGCTTGTGTCTCTGTCCATGCATAGGCGGCGGGCTACGGATTCTACTGACTGAGATTTTAAGTAGGCAAGCTAAATCTCGGATTAAGCTTGAAATTTTGGCGATAGTCCGCAAAGCCGCCGGCGATCCACTCCAAAGCAGGACCGCGTTCGATTTATTTCTTTGGTCATAGACCGTCGCGCCGCTCGGATGGCTGGAAGCATTCCGCCTCATCAACAACGCCTTCGCTTTGGTCGAATTATGTCCCTTCGGGCGCGTCCGATTTCCTCGTCAGCCGCAGCAAGAGTCACGTCGTCCATGAGCGCTGCGTGTGCTTACGCAGCAGATGATGTAGCTAAATGAATGGATCATCGGTGTGTTGGCGGGAGGAATTCTGTTGGTGTCATTGGCACCACACACTCGCTGCTTTTCCTGTACTGCTGTCGGCGACATTACTCAACTTGAGAGATGACTTTACGCGCTCTCGTGGAGACGAGTGTTCTGCGCCGAGATCAAGGACGTATCGTCTTTCGCAAAGCCGGTTCAAGTAGCCGCGCCACTCTTTCTCTGGGCATAATTGCCGCGCCCCGATTCCTTCACGCGACCTCAACTGTGCAAGCTGACTCTCGCACCAGCCGTGGTACTTGGCCATGGGCATAGAACTGTGCCGTGGGCTCGCCGCCCTCATGGTCATGCTGACCCACTATGCAGCCTTCATTCCGGATGCTCCTGCCGGACTCGGTTATTTGTGGACGGGTGTGGACTTCTTCTTCGTCATCAGCGGCTTCGTGTTCGCGCCGATGCTGTTGCAAAGTCTGCAAGGACCGCAGGCACACACGCAGCTCCTACCCTTCTGGCTGCGGCGCATTTTCCGCATCTATCCGCTTTATCTCTTGGCGTTGCTCGCCTACTTCGTCTTCACGCCTGATGCCGAGCAGAAGGCGTATTACTTCTACCGTCATCTTTTCTTTCTGCACACGACGGAATCGTTCGCAGAAGCCTATTTCTTCAACCCAGCGTTCTGGAGTTTGCCAGTGGAAATGGAGTACTACCTGGTGTTGCCGCTCTTGGCCTTGCTGAAAGGAGATGGGCGTAAGCTGTTGTGGGTGGCTGGCGGGACCTTTGTATTGAGTCTCTACGCGAACTACGTGCGCGGACCCGAAGATTTCTGGCGCGTGATGAGCGTGCATCTGCCCACGATTCTGCCGGAATTCATGCTGGGTACCTTGCTCGCCGCGGCGGTGACGCATGGCAAGGCGCTGAAGTGGCGCTGGTATGGCAAGCAAGCGACGCTCGCCTTCGGCGTTGGTCTTGCGCTGCTGCTCCTTACTTATCTGATCAAGTACGGCGGACTCGGGCTCGAAAACTCACTCTGGCTCGATGCGCCGTGGAACTTCCTCTGCGCTGCAGCCTATGCGCTCTTGATGTTCCCCCTGCTCCTCACCGATGAATTGCATTGGCCACAGTGGTTGCGTCAGACGGCGTTGATGGCGGGTGCGGCGAGTTATGGTGTGTACCTTTTCCACAACCTGCTGCCTCCGCTGCTGGTACGGGCAGGGCTCGAGGCAAGTGGATGGTCCTTCGTGCTCTCGGCGATGCTGCTGACGGTGGTGCTTGCTCTGGTGTTGTATCGCTTCTACGAAAATCCGTTGCGCCGTTTTGGCCGGGATCTGGCCCGGCGAGTGGCGCAGTCTACGGAGGTGCCCAAGATTTCAGTGGGGCCGTGATCACCACCCTACCGCTTTCTGGATCGCCTTCTTCATCACTTCGACGAAGTACTTGTACACCTCGTTCTTGTTGAAGCCCTGATCACCGGCTGCGTCCTTGCCCGAGTCACCACCGACGAAAGGAAGGGCTTGTATCAGATCCTGGCCCGTGTCGAACATTGCGCCTTTCGCAGCAGCCACTACGGCTTGCTGGATCTGTTCCTTCAAGCTCTTCGGCTTCTCGTTTTCCTTCTTCTCATCGGCGTCGCCCTTCCACTCCTTGGGGATGACGATGTCGGAAAGCTTGGCAACCAGATTCAACAGCATGCGGTACTGCAGGCTTTGGATGATGAAATTGCGGGTGAAGTGTGCTGCCAGTCCGAAATTCTTCCGCAACACCGCAAGGGTGGCGACATGAATGTCCTGAGCGTTGGGTTCGCTCACGCCAAGTTGCTTGGACAAGAATTCGAGGAGGCTGCCCCTCATTTCGTCGAATGCCTCGCCGGACATCTCGTTCTTGATCATGTAGTTGGCGTTGAGGTTGGCGACGTAGGAATACACCATCTTGTCCCAATCCATTTTCAGCCACTTGTGATAAGTGAATGACGCGCCTTCGGCGGCCTTCTTGACGACGCCGCCGAATTTCTTGAGAGCCTTGGCTTCCTTCAACAGCCTGCGGATGTTGGCCTGCAGCTGTTTGGCGGAACGCACGACCTTCTTCGCCTTGCGTGCGGTCTTGACCGCCTTGCCACCCTTCACCACCAGCTTCAGACCTTTGCCGACACCCGCAGTCGCCACGGCAAGTCCGGCATCGAGTGCGCATTCACCCAGACTGTCACAGCCGATGATGCTCCAGGCGGTTTCGAGGAAGCCGGGTCCCTCCTCCTTCACGATGCTGAGTTCATCGAGTTGCGCCGCGGTGGCTTCGCGCTCCGAGTCGATGATGCGCCTGGCGGTGTTTTCGTAGGTGCGGTTGTCGAGTAGATGGACGAGACCGAGGACGTCGTCCTGAACGAGCATGTCGCTCGCCAGCACCGCGATGACCCTGGAGCCCTCGCGGTCGAAGGCCAGATCGAGATGCTCGAGAGCGAGCTCTGCTTCGTAGGTCCCCAACTCCTGGAGTCGATCGCGTTCCTCTGCATAGCGAATGTTGGTGCGTTCCCACAGAGACTCGGCTTCGGCTTTCTCTACTTCTATTTCCTTGCTTACCTTGTCCAACGCATCGTGCAGCGGAATCACGTCGGCAAAGCCGACTTCCTTCTTCGAGAGCACCGCATCGATCTTGCTGGATAGTTTCTGCTCGAGCAGCGTGCTCCATTCCTGTCGGCGTTGGACGCGTCCGAGTTGTTGAGCAGCGGCGATTTTCCAGACGAGTCCCCAATACTTCTCGTATAGCTGTTGCTTCAAAACCTCGGAACCCGCTTTGTGTGCCGCGACTTCTTCGGCGGTGGGCTGCTCTTCTTCGATTTCCTCCTCGATGTCCACTTCGTTGGTGCCGTCGAGCGGTGCGCGTTGAATCAGCCCTGGAGCTGTTGCGCCTTGCTGTCCAACGTGCGCCAGTTCGTGGGCCAGGAGCCAACGGCCGCGTTCGGTGTGGGGTTGGAATTCGCCGGCACCGAAAACCACATCCTGGCCTGCGGTGTAGGCACGCGCGCCGATGGCAGCCGCAGATGCGGCGGCAGTGTGGTCCGTGTGAATTCGCACGCCGCCGAAGTCGGCACCGAAGCGCGGTTCCATGAAGGAACGCGTCGCGGTATCGAGCGGTGCGCTGGAAGAACGCAGCGCTTCATGCACTATCGGAGGCGCTGCGGTAGCCGCAGAAGGATTCGCATGTGCGAACTTGGTTTGGACTCGTGGCGGCTGCACTTTCCGTGACTCTTGCGCACAGCTCGTACAGCAACTCGAGCAGCTGTGTCGTGAATCGGGTGTGGGCATGCGCATGACCTGATCGGCCAAGCGGTCGGCTTCCTGCTCGTAGGGATCGTTGGGCGGGTTGACTGCGAGCTTGGCCTGGACGGGGAGCGCATGGCCGACTCGTTGTGCGGCTTGGTTGCCGAGCAGATGGAGCGAGGTACGGCTGGTGCCGGTGCCGGCGGTGTGAGCGAGTGCTTTGCGGTGACGCTCGGTGGTGGATTCGGCATCCGCAGCTCTTTTTTCCGAGGATGTGGTTGCCACTCTGCGCATGAGGTTCCCTCCTGGGTTCGATCGTCCATGGGCCGCAGCCTTTGGGCAGCGAGCTTGCAGGGAGCCTACCAGTTTTTGGAGGGATAGTGGATCGTTCGGTTTTTATCTCGAGCGGCACTGCCCTGCTCTTCCGGATCGAGGATCCGAAAATGAAAAAGGCGAGCCGAAGCTCGCCTTTTCAGTTCAGACCGCCTGAGGCTCAGAAGGTGCTGGCCAGGCTCTGCAGGGTCTCGATCAGCGGCATCGGGTAGACACCGAGGTAGATGATCACCAGAGCCATGCCCACCATCACGGCGTAGGTGCCGAAGGACACCGGACCGCGCGCCGGGTCGGCAGTGAGACCTTCGGGTGCCGGCTGCAGCATCACGTAGATCAGACGCAGGTAGTAGTAGAGACCGATCGCACTGCCGATGATCAGCATGGCGAGCAGGAACCACAGCTGGCCTTCCACGCCGGTGGCAAAGATGTAGAACTTGCCGATGAAGCCTGCAGTGAGCGGGATGCCGGCCAGCGACAGCAGCACGGTGATCAGCGCGCCGCTCAGCCAGGGGTTGCGCCAGATCAGGCCCTGGTAGTCGGACAGCTCGTCGAGTTCCTTGCCGGAGTTCGACAGTGCGCTGGTCACGGCGAAACCACCGAGCGACATCACGAAGTAAGCCGTCATGTAGTAGGCCATGGACTCGACGCTCAGGAGCTCGGGCACGGCAGCTGCGGCGATGACCACCACCAGCAGGTAGCCGAGGTGGGCGATCGACGAATAGGCGAAGAGACGTTTGATGTTGGTCTGCTTCAGAGCCAACAGGTTACCGAACACCATCGAGGCAGCGGCCAGGAGCGACAGCACCACGGTCAGCTGCGAGTAGTCGAAGGCACGGGCTACGAGCAACAGGCGCAACGCCACCGCAATCATCGCTGCCTTGGAGATGGTGGCGAGGTAGGCGGTAACCGGTACCGGAGCACCTTCGTACACGTCCGGCGTCCACATGTGGAACGGGAACAGCGACAGCTTGAAGGCGATGCCGGCGATCAACATCAGGAAGCCGATCAGCAGGTAGATGTCGCTGCCGGGTTCGGTGTTGCGCACCACGAGGTCGGCGAATTCGAAGCTACCGGTGACCGCATAGATCAGCGCCATGCCGAACAGCATGATCGCGGACGCGATGCCGGACATGACCAGGTACTTCACTGCCGCTTCCAGCGGGAACTTGGCGACGGTGTCGGAGTGGATCGGGTACGCGATCATGGCGTACAGGCTCACACCGATCATTTCCATGCCGATGAAGAGCGATACGAAGTGGTTGCTGCTCGACAGCACCACGCCGCCGATCACACCGGTGAGCAGCAGAATGTAGAACTCTTCGTTCTGCGGGTTGTGCTTCTCGAAGTACGGATAGGCCAGCGCCGTCACCGCGATGCCGCCGATGATGCACAGCGCGGAGAAGAACAGGCTGTATTCATCGATCAACAACAGCGGCGTCACCTGCAGCGGCAACACCGGGTCGACGAACAGGTAGACCAGCAGCGAGGCGAAAAGACCTGCCTGGGTCAACGAATTGATCAAGCCGTGATCGCGCTTGAAGCCGGCGGTCACCATGACCACCACGGTGGTCACGGTAAGAAGGATGATCTGGAGTAAGTCAATCAGTGCGTCGGCGCTCATGTTCTATGCCTGTGTACTCGTACTCGTTGCTGCTTTCGCGTTTCCGTCGTTGGCCCCAGTCATCACGGGAAGGTGACGTTGAGGCTACGCAGAGTGGGTTCGGCCATGTCCAGCATGGTCTGCGGGTACATACCCATCCAGATCAGGCCGATCATCATCAGCGCGAAGCAGATGAATTCCATGGCGCTCAGATCCGCCATCTTGTAGTTGTTCTTGTTCTTACCGTGGAACACCTTCTGGATGACGATCAGCGAGTAGACCGCTGCCACCACGAGGCCCAGGGCTGCGAAGGCGGCCTGCGTCACGCTCACCTGGAAGCTGCCGAGCAGTACCAGGAATTCGCCGACGAAGTTGCCGAGACCCGGCATGCCCACTGCAGCGACGGTGAAGAACATCGCCATGAAGGACAGGCGCGGAGCAACGCCCCAGAAGCCGCCCATCTTGTCCATGTCACGCGTATGGATGCGGTGCTGAATACCACCGGCCAACATAAACAGTGCCGCGGCGCTGAAACCGTGAGCCAGCATGGTCATCACGGCGCCCTGCAGACCCTGTGCGTTCCAGGAGTAGACGCCCAAAGTCACGAAGCCCATGTGGCTGATCGAGGTGTAGGCGATCAGCCGCTTGAGGTCGCTCTGACCGTAGGCCACTTTCGCGGTGTACAGGATGCTGATCACACCCAGCGTCATCGCGACCGGGGCGAAGGCCATGCTTTCTTCCGGGAAAAGCGGCACGGTGAAGCGGATCAGACCGTAGGCACCGGTTTTCAGCAGGATGCCGGCCAGGATCACCGAACCTGCGGTCGGTGCCTGGGAGTGCGCATCGGGCAGCCAGTTGTGCACGGGCACGGTCGGCAGCTTGGTGGCGAAGGCGATGAAGAAGCCCAACATCACCAGCATGCCGATGCCGGCCGGCAACTGTTCGCCGAGCAGCTCGAAGTAGCTGAAGGTGACGACGCCGGTCGCCTGGTAGTGGAAGTACACCAGCACCAGGATGCTGAGCAGCATCAACAGACCACTCACCTGCGTGAAGATGAAGAACTTCATCGCAGCGTATTCTTTGTTCTCGTGACCCCAGATGGAGATGATGAAGTACATCGGGATCAGCATCACTTCCCAGAAGAAGAAGAACAGGAAGAGATCGAGAGCAGTGAACACACCGATCACACCGGCCAGAGTCCACAGCAGGTTGAAGTAGAAGAAACCGCTGCGCTCGTGGATCTCGCCCCAGGCGGCGCCCAGAGAGATCAAACCGAGGAATACGGTGAGCGCGACCAGCAGCATGCCGAGGCCGTCGACACCGAAGATGAAGTTCACGCCGAAACGCGGAATCCAGTCGGCCTGGATCAGCGCCAGCCATTCACCCGGCTGGCCCAACTGGGCCACGGCGCCAGGGCTCATGCCGACGCTTTCCGGAGCCACCAGCATCAGTATGACCAGGAACAGGTCGAGCAGGATGGCGAACAAAGCCACCGCGCGCGGATGCTCTGCTCCCCTGCTCTCCGCCAAGGCGGCACCAATGCCACCGGCAAAGAGGATCAGCATCAACCAGACCAGAATCATACGAGAACTCCTATGGTGACCAGCAGCAGGAGACCGCTAGCCAAGGTGATGGCATACCAGCGCAGCTGTCCGGTCTGGGTGTCGCTCACCAGACCATGCATGAGCACCGCGAGACGGGCCGTGCCGTTGTAGATCGAATCGACGAAATCGTTTTTGTTGATGCGCGCCAGCGCGGTGTACGGCTTGGCGAAGAGCTGGTCATACAGCCAGTCCATGCCCCACTGGGTGCGCCAGAAGTTGTGCAGCCAGGCACCGAAGCCCTGACCTGCCACTGCCTTGGTGTCGACGGCTTTCTTCACGAACACCATGTATGCAGCGGCAATGCCCAGGAACGGCAGGCCGATCATGATGATCATGTAGAACAGCGACGGATGGTGCTCTTCCACCGGCGGGAACACGCTTTCCACCGGAATCGCGAAGTAGCCACCGATCAGCGACAGGATCGCGAGGATCACCAGCGGTCCCTGCAGGTGCAGGCCCATCACTTCGTGACCATCGTGGGTCTTCTCGCCCCAGAACACGAGGAAGTAGAGACGGAAGCTGTACAGGCCCGTCATGAAGGCACCTGCCACACCGAACAGCCACAGGATGAAGCCGCCATCGTGGTCTGCCAGAGCGGCAGCCAGGATCTCTTCCTTCGAGTAGAAGCCGGAAGTGAACGGCAGTGCCACCAGGGCCACGGTGCCGATCAGGAACAACCAGTGCGACCAGGGCAGATCCTTGCGCAGACCACCCATCTTGAAGATGTTCTGCTCGTGGTGCATCGCCAGGATGATCGAACCAGCCGTGAGGAACAGCAGTGCCTTGAAGAAGGCGTGCGTCATCAGGTGGAAGATCGCGCTGCTGTAGGCACCGACGCCGAGCGCCAGGAACATGTAGCCGATCTGGCTCATCGTGGAGAACGCGAGCACTTTCTTGATGTCGCTCTGAGTCAGCGCGGTGAAGCCTGCCATCAGCAGCGTGATGGCACCGATCAGGCCGACGAGGAACTGCACATCGGGTGCGAACTCATACAGCACGTGGGTACGCGCGATCAGATATACGCCCGCGGTCACCATCGTGGCGGCGTGGATCAACGCGGAGATCGGAGTCGGACCAGCCATGGCATCCGGCAACCAGGTCTGCAGCGGCAGCTGGGCGGATTTACCGACGGCACCACCGAGGAGCAGCAGCGTCACGGCAACGGCAACACCGGAGCCCACGGTCCACTGCTCTTGCGCCGCGGCCATGGCATCCTGAATGTTGATGGTGCCGACGCTGACGTACAGCAGGAACAGACCCAGAGCCATCGAGGCGTCACCCACACGAGTGATCACGAAGGCCTTACGGGCGCAGTAGCCGTTGTACGGATCGGTGTACCAGAAACCGATCAGCAGGTACGAGCACAGACCTACACCCTCCCAACCCATGAAGAGCAGGAGCAGGTTGTCGCCGAGTACCAGGATCAACATCGCCGACACGAACAGGTTCATGTACGAGAAGAAACGAGCGAAGCTCGGATCGTCGTGCATGTAACCGGTCGCGTAGACGTGGATCAGGAAGCCGATACCGGTGATGACGTACATCATCACGAGCGACACGCCGTCGAGGTACAGCGTGAAGCCGGCTTCGAAGCCACCTACCGACATCCAGGTCCAGAGTTCTTGCGTATAGGACTCCGCACCGGAGGCCATGAAGTCCATGCCAGCCAGGAGGGCGAAGAGGAAGGACAGACCGATCGAACCGGCGCCGACGATGCCGGCCGGTATTTCAGGCAACTTGCCTTCGGTCAGGATCAGAATCAGGGAGCCGATCAGCGGGATCGCCGGCACCAACCACAGATATTCCAACATAGCTCTAGTCCCTCGCCCCTTAGCCTTTCATCTTGCTCAGGATGTCGAGATCCAGAGTCTTGAAACGGTTGAACAGCTGCAGCACCAGGCCCAGACCGATGGCCACTTCGGCCGCCGCGAGGCTGATGATCATCAGGAACATGACTTGGCCATCGGCATCGGCCCAGCGCGCACCGGCAGTGATGAAGGCCAGACCGACGGCGTTGAGCATGATCTCGAGCGACATCAACACGAAGATGACGTTGCGGCGGGTCAGGACGCCGACCAGCCCCAGCACGAACAGGATCGCGGCCACCAATAGGCCGTGCTCCATTGGGATTGCTTGCATTGAAATCACAGGCATGTGTGGTTCTTCCTGTTGTCCTGATTATTTACGTGCCAGGTGATAGGCACCCACGAGGCCGGCGAGCAGAAGCAGCGAAGCCAACTCCACCGCCAGTACGTACGGCCCGAACAGCGCGATGCCCACTTCCTTGGCGGTGACCGCCACGGTCTGGGTCTGTGCCTGCGAGCCATTGATCACGACCAAGAGCTCGATCAGCAGCGGGATGGCCAGAATGCTCGGCCCTACCCACATGCCGGGTTTGAGCCAAACCCGTTCCTGCTCTTCGGTCGGCTTGCCGAGGTTCAACATCATGATGACGAAGAGGAACATCACCATGATGGCACCGGCGTATACGATCACTTCCAGTGCGGCGGCGAAGTGCGCGCCCAGGACGTAGAACATGACAGCGAGCGACACCATCGACACGATGAAGTACAGCAGAGCATGCACGACGTTGATGCGCGTGATGGCCATCAGTGTCGACAACACTGCAATCAAAGCGGAAGCATAGAAAAGTACGCTCATGGCAAGAGGCTCCTGCGATCGACCGGGGGCAGCTCGTTGCGGGCTTCGCCCTTACCCTTGCCGCCTATTGCCTTACCGGCAATCTTGTAGAAGTTGTAGTCGTGATATTTACCGGTACCGCTGATCAGCAGGTGCTGTTTTTCCCAGACCATGTCCTGACGCACGTACTCGGCCATTTCGAAGTCCGGCGTGAGCTGGATGGCATGGGTCGGACACGCTTCTTCGCAGAAACCGCACATGATGCAGCGCGAGAAGTTGATGCGGAAAAATTCCGGATACCAGCGGCCGTTCTCGTCTTCGGTCTTCTGCAGAGCGATGCAGTCCACCGGACAGGCCACGGCGCACAGGTTGCAGGCCACGCAACGTTCTTCACCGTCAGGATCGCGGGTGAGGATGATGCGGCCGCGCCAGCGCGGGAACATGTAGGGCATCACGTCCGGGTATTCCACCGTGTCCTTTTTCTTGAACAGGTGAGTGAATACCAGGGCCAGGGTCACGACCTGTGACCACAGCACATAGAGTTGCTTACCTATAGCCTTCAACATGGGTGTAGCTCCTCAGCTCCCTTGGTACAGCACAACCGCGCCGGTGATCAGCAGGTTGATCAATGACAGTGGCAACATCACCAGCCAGCCGTAGTTCATCAACTGGTCGTAGCGAGGACGCACCAGAGCCGCGCGTACCAGGATGAAGAACAGAATCCAGAAACTCGTCTTGATGGTCATCCAGATCAGACCGGACACGATGGGCGGCCCGATTTCCCAGCCGAACGGGGCCAGCCAGCCACCGAAGAACAGCACGGGAATCAACGCGGAGAGCAGGAACATGCCAATGTACTCACCCACGAAGAACAGGCCGAACTTCATACCGGAATATTCGGTGTTGTAACCGGAGATGATCTCGGACTCGCCTTCCGCCAAGTCGAAGGGCCAACGCTTGGTTTCGGCCAGACCTGCGATCAGGAACACCACGAAGCCGACGAACTGCGGAATGATGAACCAACCATCACGCTGTGCTTCGACGATCTCGCGCAGGTTGAAGCTGTCACCGAGGATCACGACACCGAGGATCGAGATGCCCATGAACACTTCGTAGCTGATCATCTGACCGGCGGCACGCAGACCACCGAGCAGCGAGAATTTGTTGTTCGACGCCAGACCACCGAGCATGGCGGAGTAAGCGCCGAGACCGGCCATCGCGAACACCCACAGAAGGCCGATGTTCAGATCCATCACCCCTACTCCCGGAGCCAGCGGCACTACGGCGAAGCTCAGCAACATCGCCACCGGGATGATGATCGGTGCGATGATGAAGGACGGCTTGTCCGCGAACGGCGGCGTCCAGTCTTCCTTGGTGATCAGCTTACCGACGTCGGCAAGCGACTGCAGAATGCCGAACGGACCGACGCGGTTGGGACCCAGACGTTCGCTGAAGAATCCGAGGAAGCGGCGCTCCACCCAGATCAGCATGGCTGCTGAGACCAGCACCACGCCCAGCACGAAGGCGATGTTGAGGGGTGACCCCACGACGAATTCGAACATCAGATGTCCCTCTTGTCGCTGACGATGATGTTGCTGGAACGCCAGTCTTTCGGTGTCTGCCAATCATTGGCTTTATTGAGCTCCACCGTGGCGCTCATGTTCTGGAAGTTGAGCCCTTTCAGGCCCACGCTGATGCCGACACTGCCGGGCAGGATGCTGTCGCGCAGCAGTACGGGCACGCTGCCGTTGTGCTGAACCTGTACACCGTCGGTGACGCCAAGGCCGAGTTTCTCGGCATCGGCCGGGTTCAGGGCAACGTAGGCCGAAGTGGCCTTGGCCTGGATGGCTTCGCTGCGAGCAGTCAGTTCTTCGCTGCCGAAGAGGTGGTACAGCGGTACCACGCGGTACCCTGCTCCACTCACCTGCTGCACGTCTGCTGCATACCAGGACTTGCTGGAAGCATTGGCGACGATCAGGTGCTCACCCACGGTAGCCTGCTTGAGCGGACCGCCTACGGCGGTTTCGAACTTGAACAGCGCCTGGTTGGAGTTCCAGCCCGGGGCCCACGGTGTGTTGAACACGGTGGAGTCCTTCAGTGCCGGCACACCTTCCATCGAGTAGGCCAGAATGCCGTCTTCGTCCTGCTCCTGTTTCGGCTCGTGCACGTTGATGTGCGCGCGCATTGCGGTACGACCGCTGTAGCGGTGCTGCTGACGCGGCACGCGCATGCCGGCAACCGTGAAGTCGGGGCCAGGAGTGAGTTTGTTGAGCACTTCGCCGTTCGGCAGCAGCGCTGCAATCTGGGCGGTGATTTCCTGAGTCTTCTTGCCTTCGGTCAACCACTTGCAGCTGGCGAGGATGGGCGCAACCGGTTTGAACACGGAATAGAAGTACTGCGCGCGGCCTTCGTAGTTGACGAAGGTGCCCGAGCTTTCCGCGAAGGTAGCGGCCGGCAGTACCAGGTTGGCGGCTTCGCCGGTCGGGTGCTGCAGGCTGTCGAGTACGGCCAGGTAGTCGAGGCTTTCGATGAAGGCATCGACCTGAGCACTCGGGGCGCGGCGATAGAGATCGTTTTCGAGCACGATGGCGGTTTTCTTGCCGCTCGCAAGTGCCTTGCCCAGCGTGTTGCTGCTGCCCTGCATGAGCAGAGCCAGACCGAGGCTGTTGGCTTCGGGCACGGTCAGCGCGAGGTTGGCTTTCTTCTCGCCATCGAACAGTGCGGTGGCGATGTTGGCGGCGGCGTTCAGAAGTGCCGGCTCGAGGCTGCTGGTACCGCTGATGATGAGCGGACGTTTGGCTGCTTTCAGGTCGGCAGCGATGCTGTCGACCAGCGCCTGTTCGGCTTCGCTCAGACCGGAAACGGCCGGCGCGCTGGCGTCGAGCGCATGGGCAACGGCGAAGCCGATGCGCGCGCTGTCCTGCGCGGAAGCGATGTGTACTTTCTTGGCAATGTCGTCGAGACGGGTCGCGTGACCGGCCAGGATGTAGACCGGGCTCTTGCGGCCCATGGCCAGCTGACGGATGGCAGCATCGTGCCAGGCCGGGAACTTGGCCTGCTCAGCCAATTCCTTGGCGAGGTTCTTGGCGGACTGACGGACGGCCAGCGCCAGACGAGCGGCGGTGTTCGTGAGGTCTTCGCCCAGGATCAGGACGGCGTCGGAATCTTCGATGTCCTTGATGTTGGCGATGTTGACCGGACGGTTCTGGTAGATGTCGAGCACCTGGTTCAACAGACCAAATTCGACGTCGGAAACGCCGGCATAGAAGTTCTCGGCACCTACGAGTTCACGCAGCGCGTAGTTGGATTCGAGCGAAGCGCGCGGCGAGCCGATACCGATGGCCTTCCCTTTCAGGGACAACAGCTGCGCCTTGGCGGCGGCGGGATCGGTCAGCACCGGGTTGGCGTCGCGAGTGGTACGGGTCATGGCGACGCGGATACGCTCGTCGCTGTTCACGTAGCCAGTGCCGAAACGACCCTTGTCGCAGATGAAATAGCCGTTCACTTCGTGGTTGAAGCGGTTGACGACACGACGCAGCGTGCCGTAGCGCTCACCAGGAGTGATGTTGCAGCCCACGCCACAGGAAGCGCAGACGCTCGGCGCGGTCTGCAGGTCCCACTTACGGCTGTAGTGCTTGCTGAAAACTTTGTCGGTGAACACACCGGTCGGACACACCTCGACCAGGTTGCCGCTGAATTCGCTTTCGAGCGGGCCTTCCTGGAAGCGGCCGAAGTAGGTGTGGTTGTGAGAAGCCTGCGGGCCGAAGTCTTTGCCGCCGGCATAGTCCTTGTAGTAACGCACGCAACGGTAGCAGGTGATGCAACGGTTCATCTCGTGACCGATGAAGGGTCCGAGATACTGGTTGGTGTGGGTCACCTTCTTGCCGTCGTAACGACGATAGGTGTGACCGCTCATCACCGTCATGTCCTGCAGATGGCACTCACCACCCTCTTCGCACACCGGACAGTCGTGCGGGTGCTTGGTCATGATGCTTTCGATGGCCTGGGCGCGGAACTTGGCGGCAGCGGCGATGGAGTAACGCCCGCCTTCGCGCGGCGAGGTCATGCAGGCCATGACCTGGCGACCACGTTGGTCTTCGTCGTTGGCGTACTCGATGATGGCGCACTGGCGGCAGGAGCCGACGGAACCCATGGCCGGATGCCAGCAGAAGTACGGCAGGTCTTCCTGCTGCGAAAGGATCTCCTGCAGCAGGTTGTTGTTGGGGTCTACTTCGAAGACCTTCCCATCAACGGTAATTTTAACCATTGCTTGCTCCGCCAAAACTCAATCTATTCAGTGATTTAGCAGTGATAGTTATAAGTAACTTATCGATGCTAGTTAAAGCTATCTATCAATGCTTGTGGTACTTGCAACCGTGGTTGACGTGTTCCACGAACTCATCCATGAAGTACTTCAGACCGCTCTGCAGCGGCTCGGCGGCGCCGGGGGCCAGGGCACAGAAGGTGTTGCCCGGGGCCATGTAACCGCACATTTCCTTGAGGATGTCGATGTCCTTCATGCTGCCCTCGCCCGCTTCGAGCTTGCGCAGAATGTGCTCGGCCCAAGGCAGGCCATCACGGCACGGCGTGCACCAGCCACAGGATTCGTGAGCAAAGAACTTGATCAGGTTGTGGACGCAGCCGACCGGACAGGTCTTGTCATCGAGCACCATGATCAGCGAGGTGCCGAGACGGCTGCCCGCCTTGGCCACTTCCGACGGAATCATCGGCAGGTCGAGGTGTTCGGGCATCAGGAAGTCGGTCGACCCCCCACCCGGCAGGAAGGCACGCAACTGGTAACCGTCCTGCATGCCGCCGGCATACTCCTCGAACAGCGTACGGAACGTGGTGCCCACCGGCATTTCCCAGCAGCCCGGGTTCTTCACGCGGCCGGACACACCACTGATACGGGTACCGGCCTGGCCGTTGACACCGAGGCTCTTGTACCACTCGATGCCGTATTTCACGATGCCGGGGATGTTGCAGATGGTCTCGACGTTGTTGACCAGCGTCGGGCGGCCCCACAGACCACTGACCTGCGGGAACGGCGGCTTGAAGCGCGGGTTGGCGCGCTTGCCTTCGAGTGCGTTGATGAGAGCGGTTTCTTCACCGCAGATATAACGTCCGGCGGACGTGTGCAGGGTCAGCTCGAGGCTGAAGTTGGAACCCTGGATGTTCTTGCCGAGCATGCCGGCTTCATAGGCTTCGGCGATGGCCTTGTGTAGGCACTGCTCTGCCACTTTGTACTCGCCGCGCAGGAAGATGTAGGCATGGGTTGCCTGCAGCGCGATCGATGCAGTGATGATGCCTTCGACCAGCAGATGCGGATCGTGCTCCATGAGCAGACGGTCCTTGAAGGTGCCCGGCTCCATCTCGTCGCCGTTCACCACCAGGTAACGCGGGCCGCCATCGGGCTCGGGGATGAAGCTCCACTTCAGACCGGTATTGAAGCCTGCACCACCACGACCACCGAGGCCGGAATCCTTCACCAGATTGATGATGTCACGCGGCACCATGCTCAGCGCTTTGGTAACGCTCTCGTAACCACCGGCAGCCTGGTACTGCTGGAAGTTGAAAGGCGCCCGGCCGATCTGGATGTTCTTGGTTAAGGGTTTGTTCGTACTCATGTGACGAAAACTCTTTAATTAATTCGGTCGTGCCGGCCTCAGCCTTTGGCCCGGTATTCCGCGATGATCTCGTCGATCTTTTCCGGAGTCAGATTGCGGTAGTGCTGGTTGCCCACCATCATGGTCGGCGCACGGTCGCAGTCACCCAGACAAGGGACCGGGATCAGGGTGAACAGGTTGTCTTCCGTAGTCTGGCCGTAATCGATGCCCAGACGCTTGGTGATGTGCTCCTTGAGCGAATCGCAACCGAGCATCCAGCAGGCAACGCTGTCGCAGAACAGGATGACGTTCTTACCTACCGGACGGCGGTAGATCAGGTTGAAGAAGGTAGCAACACCTTCCAGCTCATCCGGTGGAATGTCCAGGTACTCGGCGACGGCCAGAAGGCTTTCGTCGGACACCCAGCCCTGATACTTCTGGACGATCTTGAGCGCTTCCAATCCCACGGCCTGCGCGTAGGGATAGTGCTTTTTCTCGTGTTCGATCTCGTGGATCTCTTCCGGCGTCAGCTGCCGTGCCTTCGGGGCGGTGCTGGCAATGATGTTGCTCATACGTTCTTCTCTCGAACTCTGAAGGTCTGGCTCAGCGGTCTACGTCCGCCATCACGAAGTCGGTGGTGGCGACCACTGCCGTGAAGTCGGCCAGCATCAGGCCGCGGCTGAGCGCCGGGATGGCCTGGATGTGGATGAAGGACGGCGTACGGATGCGCGTGCGGTAGGAACCGACGCCACCGTCGTTCACCAGGTAGTACATGTTCAGACCCTTGGTGGCTTCGATGGTCATGGTGACCTCGGTCGGATCCATCACCGGCCCCCAGCTTACGCTGAGGAAGTGGTTGATCAGGGTCTCGATGTCGAGCTTGCTCTTCTCTTTGATCGGCGGAGTCGTGAGCGGATGGTCGGCCTTGTACGGACCTTCCGGCATGTTCTCCAGACACTGTTTGATGATGCGGCAGCTCTGACGCATCTCTTCCACACGCACGGCGGCGCGGTCGTAACAGTCGCCATTGAGGCCGATCGGCACTTCGAATTCGAAGTTCTCGTAGCCGCTGTACGGACGGTTCTTGCGGTAGTCCCACTCGAGACCGGTGGCGCGCAGAGCCGGACCAGTCATCGCCCAGTCGAACACGCCGGCGGTGTCGATCACACCGACGCCGCGCGTACGCTGTTTGATCACGGTGTTCTGCATGACCATCTTGTCGTACTCGGCAAGACGTTTCGGGAAGTACTCGACGAACTCGCGGATCAGTTTGTCCCAGCCTTTCGGCAGATCCTGCGCCACACCACCGATGCGGAACCAGCTCGGGTGCATACGTGCACCGCAGATGGACTCGATGATGTTGAAGGCCTTCTCACGGTCTACGAAGGCGTAGAACAGCGGCGACAACTGACCCAAGTCGACGGCCCAGGTGCCGAAGAACAGCAGGTGCGAACAGATACGGAAGAATTCGCACAGCATCACGCGAATCACTTCGACGCGCTGCGGCACCTTGATGCCGGCCATCTTCTCGACCGCCATCACGTACGGCAGGTTGTTCATCACACCGCCGAGATAGTCGATACGGTCGGTGTAGGGAATGTAGGTGTGCCAGGTCTGGCGTTCGGCCATCTTCTCGGCACCGCGATGGTGGTAGCCCACTTCGGGCACCACATCCAGCACCTGCTCACCATCGAGCTGCAGCAGGAAGCGGATCACACCGTGTGCTGCCGGATGGTTCGGGCCGAAGTTGAGGAACATGTATTCGGAGTTTTCGCCCTTGGTCTGCAGGCCCCACTCTTCCGGCTTGAAGCGCAGTGCTTCCTGCTCGGTGTCCTGGATCTCGTCGCTCATGCGGAACGGTTCCATCTCGGTGGCGCGGGCCGGATGGTCCTTGCGCAGCGGATGGCCCTTCCAGGTCGGCGGACACAGGATGCGGGTGAGATGCGGATGGCCTTCGAAGTTCACGCCGAAGAGGTCCCAACACTCGCGCTCCTGCCAGTTGGCACTGTTCCACAGGCCAGTGACTGTCGGGATGTTGAGATCGTTTTCCTTCAGGGCGACCTTGATGCGGATGTCGCAGTTACCGGAGAAGGACGTGGCGTGATAGACCACGGTGAAGTCGGAGTCGGGCTGCCCTTCGCGATGCACGCGCACACGCTCGTCGATGGCGGTGAGGTCGAGCAGCATTTCATAACGGGGGCGCGCTTCGTCGCGCAGGTATTTCAGCACGGCGAGAATCTTGTCGCGCGGCACCCACAGCGTGGGCATGCCTTCCGCGGTGTGCTGGCGAACGAAAGTGGATTCCCCGAACTTCTGGTACAAACCCGCGATCACCGCGGGAAGTTCAGCTGTCTGACTGGCGATATTGGCGCTCACTGGCGTTCTCTTCTATCTGATTCGCTGTTGAATGACCGGGCCGTCGAGAGATCGGCTTAAGTCTCGTCCGGGCTGCGCAGCTCGGTGGCGGCGATGCGCTGCGCCAGGCGAGCGTCGCGCTGCACCACGTTCTTCTCGCGCTCGTAGATGCCCTGGTCGCTGATGACCCAGGAAACCGGGCGACGTTTCTTGCCGATCGAGTCCTGCAACAGGGTCAAGCCTTGCAGCAGCGCCTCGGGACGCGGCGGACAACCGGAAACGTACACGTCCACCGGCAGGAACTTGTCCACGCCCTGCACTACCGAATAGATGTCGTACATGCCGCCGGAGTTGGCGCAGGAACCCATGCAGATCACGTAGCGCGGTTCCATCATCTGTTCGTACAGACGCTGTACCACCGGCGCCATTTTGCGGAATACGGTGCCGGCGATGATGATCATGTCGGCCTGACGCGGGGTGGCACGGAACACCTCGGCACCGAAACGTGCGATGTCGTGACGACTGGAGATTGCGGTGGCCGCTTCTACGTAGCAGCAGCTGAGGCCGAAGTTGAAGGGCCACAGAGAGTTCTTGCGACACCAGGCCAACATGTCTTCCAAGGTCGTCATGATCACATTCTTGCGAATGTAATCATCGAATTGGTTCATGCCCGGCCTGGGCGAATAGGTATCTTCAGGTTTGACCAGTTCCCAGCTCATTAGTGTGCCGCTCCTGTGTGAGTGGAAGTGGCGCCGTGATCATCGTGACCGTGATGGTCATCATGATCAGCGTGGCCGTGGTGTGAAGCCGCTTGGGCCTTCAGGCGCTCTGCGCGGGGACCGACGTTGACCACACCGCCTTCGCCGATCAATTGGGCTCTGTCTTGCCGTTGACGTTGCGTACGCCATTCGAGGGCACCGGAACGCCACAGATACAGCAGACCGGCAATCAGAATGAAAATGAAGACGAATACTTCGATGTAGCCCAGCCACCCTGCTTCACGGATGGAGATGGCCCAGGCGAGCAAGAATGCAGCTTCGAGGTCGAAGATGATGAACAGAATGGCGGTGAGGTAGAAAGGAACCGCAATGCGGATCTGCGGTGAGCCCGTGGGCACGACGCCCGATTCATAGACGTCATGGGTGGCGTGGTCTCGGCGCTTCTGGCCCAACAGCGCAGATGCGCCGAGAAGGCCAACAATCAGCACCACCACGATGATGGTATAGACGAGCAAGGGCCAGAGGTCGATGTTCACGCCAGAGTCCTGTTCAAAGTTGATCTGCGGTATTCGTTGTGACGACTGCGTCGTTCTTCTATACGGTCACAGCGTCGACAACACTCATGAAACGCACTTCTGATATCCGCAACGACCGATGGCGGGTCCACCATCGACAAACATCGTGCTACTGCCAGAACTCATCGAGTCTGACGGCGCCATGGATCAGAAGGTGAGCGATGCGGCTGGTTTACGGAGAGAGACCGGGCTCTGAATCCCGCTCTACCCCGCTGTAACCAGGCGGATTTGCCGAGTTACCGAGCGTTTCAAACGGGGCGCCATTTTCCACATTCACCATAGTTTCTTCAAGGTTTCTTCTTGCTTTTTTAGGTACGGATTGAGTCGCGTCCTTGCTACGTAAAATGCTGTCAAAAAACGCGATTTATGCCGTCGAGCGCCGCCACTTTGTACGCTTCCGCCATGGTCGGATAGTTGAAGGTGGTGTTGAGAAAGTAGCGCAGTGTGTTGCCGCCATTCTTCTGCGTCATCACCGCCTGACCGATGTGCACGATCTCGGAGGCCTGGTCACCGAAGCAGTGGATGCCGAGCAGCTCGAGTGTGTCGAAGTGGAAGATGAGCTTGAGCATGCCCACTTCGTCTCCGGTGATCTGGGCACGGGCAATGTTGCGGAAGAAGGCCTTGCCCACTTCGTAGGGGATCTTTTTCTCGGTGAGCTCGCGTTCGTTCATGCCGATGGTGCTGATCTCGGGGATCGTGTAGATGCCGCTCGGAATCTCCTGCAACGTGCAGAAGGCATCGGGATTGAAGATGGCATTGCTCGCCGCCCTTCCCTGGTCATAGGCGGCGCTGGCCAGCGCCGGCCAACCGATGACGTCTCCCGCCGCCGAAATGTTCGGCACCTTGGTCTGATAGCGTTCGTTGACCTCGAGCTGACCTCGGGTATTGGCCTCGAGACCGATCGCGTCGAGATTGAGCCGGTCCGTGTTGCCGGTACGGCCGTTGGCCCAGAGCACAATGTCGCTCTTGATCTTCTTGCCCGACTCGAGATGAGTGATGAGGTGGTCGTCGTGATATTCGATGTGACTGAAGTGTTCCTGGTGACGGCAGCGCACGCCGAGGTCGCGCAGGTGGTAGCTCAGTGCTTCGGAGATTTCCGAATCGAGGAAGGACAGGAGCGAAGCCGCCGGGTTGATCAGCTCCACCTTGGTGCCGAGACCTCCGAAGATCGACGCATATTCGCAGCCGATCACACCGGCGCCGATGATGGTGACCTTGCGGGGTGAGAAGTCGAGATCGAGGATGGTGTCGCTGTCGAAGACACGCGGATGGTTGAAGTCGACCTTGGACGGGCGATAGGGCCGCGAACCGGTCGCGATGATGAAGTAGTCGGCCTGCAGCTTGGTGCGCTGTTTGCCCTGCACCACCATGATGCTGTTGGCGTCGATGAAGCTGGCGATGCCGTAGAACACCGGCACGAAGTTGCGCTCATAGAAGTCGCTGCGCAGCACGCTCTGCTCTTCCACCACACGTGAAGCGTGCTTCATCAACTGTTGAAAGGTCACATGCCTGGCGTCACCGAACTCGCGGAACATCGGGTTGGTGTTGAACTGCATCACCTGCTTGACGCCATGACGCAGCGCTTTCGAAGGAATGGTGCCGAGATAGGTGCAGTTGCCACCGGCGCGCGGCTTGTCGCAGATCATCGCCACCCTCTTGCCCAGCTTGACCGCATTCATCGTGGCGGACTCACCGGCCGGGCCGCTGCCGATCACGATCAGATCGAAATGATGCTTCGCCGCGATCATGGGAGCCTGGGGAAGCGGTTTGCCGTTCGTGATTTCAGTAGTGGTGTTGGTCTTCTTGGAGGTGGTGCTCTTCTTTTTGGTAGTACTCATAGTGCGTCGAGGCCGGAAAACCGCTCCTTGAAACGTTGTGAGGATTGCGCTGCAAATCCCTGATTTGTTTGAATTATAAAGTAAGCCGCCAAGCCCAGGCCATCAGCGATGCGTAGACCTTCTTCCGGACCGAGCACCAACAGAGCCGTGGCCCAGGCGTCTGCCAATGCCGCCTTGGGCGCCACCACCGTCACCGCTCTCAGTGCATGCGCAACGGGCCAACCGGTGCGTGGATCGATTTCGTGGGAATAGCGTTTGCCATTTAGTTCGCGATAGTTGCGGTAATCACCCGAGCCTGCAAGTGCAAAGGCCGCCCCATCGGCGTCGATTACCGCGAAAGCCTGTGGCTCCACCTCCGTCGGTCTCTCGATGGCAATGCGCCAGGAGCTGCCATCGGGCTTGTATCCGGCTACCCGCACTTCGCCGCCGATCTCCAACAGATAGTCATCGATGCCGCGTTCATGCAGCAGTTGTGCGAGCACATCGACGGCATAGCCCTTGGCGATGGCGGAGAGATCCAATTCGATGCCAGGGGCACGTGCGACACGTCTTCCCTCTTCCTCCAACTGCAGTCTGCTCATGCCGACTTTGGCGCGCGCCATGTGCAGTGAGTGTTCGTCCGGTAACCCTGGGGCGGGCGCATCGGGACCAAAGCCCCATAGACGTACCAAGGGACCGACCGTGGGATCGAAGGCGCCTCCGCTCTGCCGATGCACCTCCTGCGCCAGCTGCAACACCGTGAAGAGATCGGCCGAAACCTCAGTCGCATGAGACTCGTCGCGATTCAGACGACTGAGCTCGGATTCCGGCGCGTAGGTCGAGAACACTTCTTTGTCGAGCCGGCGCAGTTCTGCGCTCAGAACGGTCTCGAGGTCTTCCAGCGGGTCAGCCTCACTCCAGTACTGCAGACTCCAGCTCGTGCCCATGGTGCTGCCGCCGAGCACGATGAGCGTCGGTCGACGCTCGAGCAGAAAAAAACAGAGTCCCAGAAACGCGAAAGCGCCCACGGCATAACCGATGAGCGCTTTGCGTGATGCGGTCAGGGACACGGTGGGTTCCCGTTACCTGTCGCCTCAGTAGTCCATGCTCTCGTTTTCGGGATAGGACAGGTGGTTCACACCAGCCATCTTGCTGACCATACGGACTACCTGGTTGCAGTAGCCGAACTCGTTGTCGTACCACAGGTACAGCACGAGATTCTTGCCGTTGCTGATGGTGGCGGTGGCATCGAGGATGGCAGCTTCGCGCGAGCCGATGAAGTCGCTGGACACGGCGTCCGGCGATTCGGTGTAGCCGAGCTGGTTCTGCAGCGGCGAGTGCAGCGCGATCTTGCGCAGGTACTCGTTGATGTCTTCCTTCGTGCAGGTGGTCTGCAGCGTCAGGTTCAGGATCGCCATCGACACGTTGGCCACCGGCACGCGTACCGCGTTGCCGCTCAGCTTGCCGGCGAGCTCCGGTACGGCTTTCGCCACGGCTTTGGCTGCGCCCGTTTCGGTGAGCACCATGTTCAGTGCGGCACTGCGGCCACGACGATCGGCCTTGTGGTAGTTGTCGATCAAGTTCTGGTCGTTGGTGTAGGCGTGTACCGTCTCGACGTGGCCGTGGACGATGCCGTAGCGCTCGTTGATCAGTTTCAACACGGGCGCGATCGCGTTGGTGGTGCACGAGGCAGCCGTGATGATGCGATCGCTCGGCTCGATCATGTTGTGGTTGATGCCGTACACGATGTTCTTGAGGTTGCCCTTGCCCGGTGCGGTCAGGATCACCTTGGCGACGCCCTTGGACTTGAGGTGCTTGGACAGACCTTCTTCGTCGCGCCATTTACCGGTGTTGTCGATCACCAGCGCATCGGAGATGCCGTACTGGGTGTAGTCGACGCTGTCAGGGCTGTCGGCGTAGATGAAGTGGATGACGTTACCGTTGGCGATGATGCGATTGTTCTCTTCGTCGACGCGCACGGTGCCCTGGAAGGAACCGTGGACGGAGTCGTTGCGCAGGAGGTTGACGCGTTTCTGCAGATCGCCGTCACCACCTTTGCGGACCACGATGGCACGCAGGCGCATGATGGAGCCGTTGCCGGTCTGCTCGAGCAAGAGACGGGTCACGAGACGGCCGATGCGGCCGAAACCGTAGAGCACGATATCGACGGGCTTGTCGATCGGCTTGTGGTCACGGTCGACGAGATGTGCGAGTTCCTTGGCCACCCAAGCGTCGACGTCGACGCCATTGCCACCTTCGGCCTGTTGCATGTAGCCCACGGTGAGCTTGCCGAGGTCGATCTGGCAGGGGCAGAGATTCAACTTGGACAAGGCCATCAAGACCGGATGGCTTTCGAATTCCGAGAGTTCGTTGCGCGCGATCTGACGGACGCGACGATGCGCCTTCATGATGTCGGCGACGGAGCGGTTGGTCAGCGTCGAGCCGTAGAGGAATACCTGAACCCCTTTTACGTTCTCCAAACGGCCCAGCACCGGCAACATTTCCTGCGCTAGGGCTTCCCGTTGTTTCCAGTCATTGAAAAAGTCTTGATCAAGGTTGGGTCTAACCACGGAATCAGTCCTTGTCTGTTGAGGGGAAAAAGCCGGCGTATTATCCAGTTGGACCCCACCCTTGTCCAACCCAATTACCCCTCTGCGATTGCGGTATACTTCGCCCCCTTTTTGCCTCGACGGCTCGTCGAGGTGTCGCCTTTTCGTGTTTGATTCGAATCAATTCGCATGAGCTCAGCGCATCAGCTACGCCTCGCACAGTTGCCGCCCGCAGTCAGTCCCGGGCAACGTCAGTACTGGGGAGGTCTGCAGGGAGCAGCACCGAGTCTCGCCCTGTCGCACGCGGCACGCGCCTTCGATGGGCTCACGCTGGTCATCACGGAGAATTCACGGCAGGCCGATCGCCTCCATGCCGAGTTGGAATTCTTCCAAGCCGGCAGCAACGAGCAGCTCGAGCTCCTCACCTTCCCCGACTGGGAAACGCTGCCCTACGACAATTTCTCGCCGCACCAGGACATCATCTCCACGCGTCTCGAAACGCTGCATCGCTTGCCGACGCTGCGCCGTGGTGTGCTGATCCTGTCGGTGACCACCCTGCTCCATCGACTACCGCCGCCGGAGTACATCGCAGGCAACACACTGAGTCTGAAGGTGGGACAGCGTTTCGAGTTGAACGAGATGCGCCGCACGCTCGAGGCCGCTGGCTATCAGTGCGTGGATTCCGTCTACGAACATGGCGAATTCGCGGTACGCGGCTCCATCATGGATCTGTATCCGATGGGCAGCGCCGTGCCCTATCGCATCGAACTCTTCGACGATGAGATCGAAAGCCTGCGCACCTTCTCGCCCGAAACGCAGTTGTCGGCGGAGAAAGTCGAGGCGATTCGCCTCTTGCCTGGCCGCGAATATCCGCTGCATCAGGACGCCATCGCGCATTTCCGCCGCAAGTTCCGTGAGGCCTTCGCCGTCGACGTGCGCCGTTGCCCGCTCTATGAAGACATCTCACGCGGCCTAGCCAGCGCCGGCATCGAGTACTACCTGCCGCTTTTCTTCGATCGCCTCGTCAGTCTCTTCGACTACTTGCCCGGCACGCTGCAATGCCTTTCCTACGGTGAAGTGGGCCAAGGTGCGGAACAGTTCTGGCGCGAGATACGCTCGCGCTACGAAGAGCGCTCGGTGGATACACAGCGCCCGATCCTGCCGCCGGAACAACTCTTTCTCGCCATCGAGGAACTCTTCGGCGCCATCAAGCCGCTGCCGCAGCTCTATCTGCATACGCGGCAGCTCGAAACCAAGGCCGGCCACTACAACCTGGAGACCGGCGTCTTCCCCGATCTCGCGGTCGAATCGAAGGCGGAGCAGCCGCTGGCCAAACTCGAACATTTTCTGCGTGAGCAAAGTCAGAGCCGCATCCTCTTCTGCTGCGACTCACCTGGTCGTCGCGAAGCGATGCTGGAATTGCTGCGTCGCATCGAGGTCTCGCCCAAGGTTGTGAGCGGCTGGCAGGAATTTCTGAGCAGCGAAGTACCGCTCGCCATCACGGTGGCACCGCTCGAATCGGGGCTGTGGCTACGTGACGAAGGCCTCATCGCGATCACCGAGAACCAGCTCTTCATCCACCATGTCAGCCAGCAGCGCCGACGCGGCAAATTCCAGGATCAGAGCGAATTCGTCTTCAAGAGTCTGACCGAGCTCAATCCGGGTTCACCCGTGGTGCATCTCGATCATGGTGTGGGGCGTTATCTCGGTCTCGACAGCTTCGAGGTCGAGGGTCAGCTCACCGAATTCCTCGTGCTCGAGTACGCCGACGGCGCCAAACTCTATGTGCCCGTCGCGAGCCTGCATCTCATCAGCCGCTACAGCGGCGGCGATCCCGAGCATGCGCCGCTGCACAAGCTGGGCAGTGATCAGTGGGAAAAGGCCAAGCGCAAGGCGCAGGAAAAGATCATCGACGTGGCAGCGGAACTGCTCGAGCTGCATGCACGTCGCGCGGCGCAGAAAGGCCACGCCTTTACCTTGAACGAGGCCGACTATCAGCTCTTCGCCAACGCCTTCCCCTTCGAGGAAACGGAAGATCAGGCCAACGCAATTGCCGCGGTGATTGCCGATATGAAATCGCCACGACCGATGGATCGTTTGGTGTGTGGTGACGTCGGCTTCGGCAAGACGGAAGTAGCGCTGCGTGCGGCCTTCGTTGCGGTCAGCAACAGCAAGCAGGTGGCGGTGCTCGTGCCCACCACGCTGCTCGCGCAACAGCATTACGAAACCTTCCGCGATCGCTTTGCCGATTGGCCGGTGAAAATCGCGCTGATGTCGCGCTTCGTTGGCGGCAAGCAGCAGGAAGAAACGCTGCAGCAATTGGCCGAAGGCAAGATCGACATCGTCGTGGGCACGCACAAGCTGCTGCAGGAAAACATCAAGTACAAGGCGCTGGGGCTCCTGATCATCGACGAGGAACACCGCTTCGGCGTACGCCAGAAAGAACGTCTGCTCGCACTCAAGGCCAGCGTCGACATCCTCACACTCACCGCGACCCCGATTCCTCGCACGCTCAACATGGCGATGAGCGAAATGCGGGATCTTTCGATCATCGCGACACCGCCGGCGCGGCGTTTGTCGGTGAAGACCTTCGTGCGTCAGAGCAATCCCGCTCTCATCAAGGAAGCCATCCATCGTGAATTGCTGCGTGGTGGCCAGGTGTTCTTCCTGCACAACGAAGTGAAGACGATCGAGAAGCGCGCGGAAGAAATTTCCAAACTGGTGCCGGAAGCACGCGTCGCCATCGGTCATGGCCAATTGCGCGAGAGCGAGCTCGAGCGCGTGATGTCGGACTTCTATCACAAGCGTTACAACGTGCTCGTGTGCTCCACCATCATCGAGACGGGCATCGACATTCCGAGCGCGAACACCATCATCATCGATCGTGCCGATACCTTCGGCCTCGCGCAGTTGCATCAGCTGCGCGGTCGCGTCGGTCGTTCGCATCACCAGGCCTATGCCTACCTGCTGACACCGCATCCGAAGGAAATGACGGCCGATGCCATCAAGCGACTCGACGCCATCAGTGCCGCCGACACGCTTGGTGCCGGCTTTACCCTGGCGAGTCACGACCTCGAGATTCGTGGCGCCGGCGAACTGTTGGGTGAGGAACAGAGCGGCCACATGCACACGATCGGATTCTCGCTCTACAGCGAGATGCTGGCCGAAACGGTGAAGCTCCTGAAACAAGGCAAGACGCCGAACCTCGATCTGTATCAGCACAGCGGCACCGAGGTGAATCTACGCATCCCTGCGCTCTTGCCCGACACCTACCTTCCCGACGTGCATGGACGCCTCATGATGTACAAGCGCATCGCGAGCGCGACCAACGACGACGAGCTGCGTGAACTTAAGGTGGAGTTGATCGATCGTTTCGGATTGCTGCCGGAACCGGCGCAACATCTCTTCGCCGTCACCACGTTGAAACTGCGCGCCCAGGCGCTCGGCATCAGCAAGGTGGAAGCGAATGCAGCCGGTTGCAAGCTGAAGTTCAGCGCCGACACCAAGGTCGATCCCTACACCCTCGTAACGCTGGTGCAGAAGCAAAGTTCACGTTACAGCCTCAGCGGCGGCTCGGAATTGCGTTACAAGCAGGAAACCGCGCTTCCCGCCGAGCGCATAGCAATGGTAGAAACGCTGCTGAATCGTCTGACGCCCACTGCCAAGAACTGAACCTGAGCGATGTATCGAATGCGCCCCACTTCTACCCTGTTCCGCGGTTGTCTGTTCGCGTTGCCGCTGCTGTTGTCCGTGGGTTCTTCCGCACAACCGGGTTTCGATCTGGATGGGACCGGCACGCCGAGCGGCATCAGCAGCGATGGTAATCGTTGGGTGGAGGTCGAGGTCATCGTGTTCAAGGCCTTGGTCAACCGCAGCAACGAGCTGGCCAACCCAGGCAAGCTGAGCCTCAGTTATTTCCCCAATCCGCGTCTGCTGGCAACGCCGCTCGACAGCTACGCCTATCCCTTCGAAGCCGATCTTCCCCGGGAACCGGCGGAGAACGAGCCTGCCTTTCCTCTGACGGGCGCACGACCTCTGTCCGCCTTCGGCGGCTTCGAGGAAAACGAAGAGCAGCGCGAGCCGGAGTTCGACTTCAGTGTGCCGGCGCAACCTGCGGTGCCAGGCAGCTTCAAGGTACTGGATCTGTCGCGCGATCCCTACGTCAAGCTGGATGCCCGGAGCGCTCGTCTGAGCGCCGCCGCACGCAATCTGACCCAGGCGCCGGACTATGAAGTGCTGTGGCATGAAACCTGGCGTCAGCCCCTGCTCGATCGTGCCCAGGTCTCCGCCATCGTCGTACAGGCCGGCGACCGACTCGACGAACACAGCGCACTCGAAGGCAGCGTACGGCTGAGCCGTTCCGGTCAGCGTGCCCGTCTGGATCTGAACCTCTGGCTCAACGAGTTCGGCATTCCTGATCCGACGGAAGCCGCACGCTGGCAGGTGCCAGTGGTGCCGGAAGTGGTGCGCGCGAAACTGCAAAAAGCAGAGGAAGAGGAAACGCCGCTAAGTCCGCTTGCACCTGTGAACGCGACGATTCCCGAGCGCCCGCAGCGCGGCATCGTGCGCATCTGGCAGTTACAGGTGGGTGATGAATTGAATCTGGAGCGTCTCCACTATCTCGATCACCCGGTCTTGGGTGCGCTGGTGGAAATCCGTCCCTATGTGTTGCCCGAGACGATCGCTCCGGAACTTCCCGAAGAATTCTAGGCTGCGGCAGAGCTGGTGCTGAAGCGCTTGAGACGCGGCAGCAGATATGGCACCAGCCGTTCGAGTTTGCGTACGCCCTTCTGCAGTTCCTCTTCCAGCGCCGCCAGATCCAATACCCCCGAGTCCAAGCCCGCGGCGCGATTCACCACGAGCGCCACGCTGCAATAAGGCAGCGCCAGTTCACGCGCCAATATCGCTTCCGGCATTGCCGTCATGCCGATCATGGTGCAGCCGTCGCGCTGCAGTCGCCGCACTTCGGCAGCCGTTTCGAGACGTGGCCCCTGTGTACAGCCGTAGACACCACCATCGATGAGCTCGAGCCCCGCTTCCTGTGCAGCGGCCAGCACATCGGGACGCAGTTCCGGGCTGAAGGGATGAGTGAAGTCGGGGTGCATCTCCGCCACGCTGCAAGGTTGGCCTGGCTCGTGGAAGGTGTTGGCGCGCCCCCAGGTGTAGTCGATCAGCTGATCGGGCAGACACAAGGTCCCCGGCTGCAATTCATCGCTGATACCACCGACGGCATTGAACGCAATGACGCAAGTGGCACCCGCTTGCTTCAGTGCCCATAGATTGGCGCGGTAGTTGATCTGATGAGGAGCGAGACGCGGCCCACTCCCATGGCGTGGTAGGAAAAGACAGGGATGAGCCGAGTCGCGGTAGTGAAATACCTGCGTGGTCTGCTCGGCAAACGGTGTGGCGACGTCGAGCATGACGGCGTTGCCACAGCCGCTGAGTTCGTGCACGCCGCTGCCACCGATGAAGGCCGGCAGCATCGCGCGCGGCTCACTTGTAATAGGCATTTTCCCGGTTGGCGTGGTCGGTGACGTCGCGTACCGCGGTCAGCTCGGGGAAGTGGCGCATCAAGGTGGCTTCTACACCCTGCTTGAGCGTCACATCGGCCTGCCCGCAACCCTGGCAACCGCCGCCGAAACGGAGTACTGCCACGTTGTCGTCGGTGAGCTGTTCCAAGGTGATGTTGCCGCCATGCATGGCGAGACCGGGGTTGATCTCGTTGTAGAGCACATAGTTGATGCGATCGGCGAGCGAGCTGTCCGGACCGATCTTCGGCATGCGCGAGTTGGGTGCGCGGATCGTCAGTTGGCCACCCATCGAGTCCTTGGCGAAGTCCACCACAGCCTCTTCGAGGTAGGGTTTGCTCTTCTTTTCGATCCAGGCGCGGAAGCCGTTGTATTCGTACGGTTCGTCATCGGGCTCTTGCTCACCGGGACGACAGAAGGCGATGCAGGTTTCCGCCTTCGGCGTACCACCATCGAGCACGAATACGCGAATGCCGATGCCCTCACAGTTCTGCTTGGCCAGCAGTTCACGCAGGTAGGTTTGACCGGATTCAGTGATTTCAATCATCGGAATTTTCCGTGGGGTTGACGCAGCTCAGGCGCGGTATTGTTACCGAGGTATGGGCCGATGCGGTAAAATGCAACCACCTTAAACAACTTAGAGAGTGGTCGCATTGTGAATCAGCATCTACGAGAAAGCAAAACGCACAGCGCTCAGACCGAAGGTGACAAGATCCCCTTCTGGCGCGTGATGATCAGCGTGATTCAGGCCAGCTTCGGCGTACAGAACAAGGACAATCGTGAAAGGGATTTCAAGCAGGGCCGTTTGTTGCCCTTCATCGTCGCTGCTGTGCTCTTCACCGTCGTCTTCGTCCTCACTCTGATGACGATCGTGAGCTCGGTACTCAACAGCGGCGCCTGAACCTTCGTCCAGGCGCCACCCTGAAGAACATCAGTTGTGGTTGGCCACGAAGAAAAGGACGCCGCTGACGGCAATGGCGATGGCGAAGAACGCTGCAATCGTATCGGCCCGGCTGTCGGCGGGATCCGGATCTCGATGGGGTTCCTGATGGGTATCGTGATGATCGTGATGGCTCATGAGGTTTTCTCTCGGGGGAAAACGAATACACCGCTGCTGCGGACGCGGGCCGCGATTTTAATGATTCGCTGCCGATAACGCCAGCAACCAACTATGGCCGCGATGATACGGCCAAAAAGAAAGGTCTCCTCCTCCCTCGGGTGGCAGGTAACGGTGGCTAGGTATTGACCACCCCTTCGAGTATCATCGCGCGCTTCATTTTTCTTTCGCTTTTCCATGATGGAAGAGCCCAACTGAAAGCAACGCCATGTATCGTTACGACAAATACGACCATCAGATGCTGCAAGACCGCATCGCCGCCTTCCGCGATCAAACGCGGAGGTTCCTGGCCGGCGAACTGGAACCCAGCCAGTTCCTGCCGCTGCGTTTGCAGAACGGCCTTTACATCCAGCGCCTCGCGCCGATGCTGCGCATCTGTATTCCGTACGGCCTGCTTTCGTCCCGGCAGCTGCGCAAGCTGGCCCATATCACGCGTCATTACGACAAGGGCTATGCGCACTTCACCACCCGGCAGAACATTCAGTTGAACTGGCCGAAGCTGCCCGAAGTACCGGACATTCTCGCCGAGTTGGCGGAGGTCGAGATGCACGCCATCCAGACCAGCGGCAACTGCGTGCGCAATACCACCACCGACCAGTTCGCCGGCGTTTCGCCGTATGAGATCGAAGACGCCCGTCCGTGGTGTGAAATCATCCGTCAGTGGTCCACCTTCCATCCGGAATTCGCGCACCTGCCGCGTAAGTTCAAGATCGCGGTCTGTGGCACCGAACAGGACCAGGCTGCCACGCAGGTTCATGACATCGGCCTCTACCTCGTGAAAAACGACGCCGGTGAACTCGGCTTCCGCGTGCTCGTCGGTGGCGGTCTCGGCCGCACACCGATGATCGGCCAGGTGATTCGCGAGTTCCTCCCCTGGCAGCATCTGTTGACCTATCTCGACGCCATCCTGCGCATCTACAACCAGGAAGGTCGTCGTGACAACAAGTACAAGGCGCGCATCAAGATCCTTGTGAAGGAACTCGGTGTCGATGTGTTCCGCGACAAGGTCGAGCGCGAGTGGGAACGCGTGAAGGACGGCCCTGCTCTCCTCACCGCCGAAGAAGTACAGCGCTGCAAGCAGTACTTCGTCGATCCGGCCTACGAAACGCTGCCCGACGTCGATTCCGAAGTCGAGCATCTGCTGCACCGTGACGTCCTCTTCAATCAGTGGATGGAACGCAACGTGCACGCGCACAAGAAGCCGGGCTACCGCATCGTCACGCTATGCCTGAAAGCCACTGGCTCGGCGCCGGGCGATCTCAGTGCCGAACAGTTGGAATTCGTGGCCGATCTCGCCGATCGCTTCAGCTTCGGTGAACTGCGCGTCACCCACGAGCAGAACCTCGTGCTCACCGACGTACGACTCAAGGATCTGCCCGAACTGCATCGCGCGCTCAAGCAGGAACGTCTGGCGACGCCCTACACCGGGCTCCTCAACGACATCATCTCCTGCCCCGGCGGCGACTACTGTTCGCTGGCGAACGCGAAATCGATTCCGATCGCGGAAGCCATCCAGCGTCGCTTCGACGATTTCGAGCTGCAGAAGAAGATCGGCGAGATCACGATCAACATCTCCGGCTGCATGAACGCCTGTGGTCACCACCACGTCGGCAACATCGGCATTCTGGGTGTGGACAAGAAAGGTCAGGAGTTCTACCAGGTGGCGCTCGGCGGGTCCGCCGGTCGTCAGGCAGCGCTCGGTCAGGTTCTTGGACCTTCGTTCTCTCAGGAAGAAATTCCCGACGTCGTGGAGAAGATCATCGACGTCTATCTGGAACGTCGCAGTGAAGGCGAACGTTTCATCGACACCTTCCAACGTATTGGCCTGGAGCCGTTCAAGGAGCACGTCTATGCCAAAGCTGATTGATAAGCAGGGCCAGCTGCTGGACAACCCTTGGGTTCTGGTGTCCAAGGATGCCACCCTGGAACAGGCGCTCGCGGAAACTTCCCAGCACCTGTTGGTGCATGTGGCGCTCTGGAACGCCCACAAGGACGAACTGCGTAACAGCGGTCGCGCCATCGCCGTGTGGCTCGACAGCAGCGATCAGGCGGACGCCATTGCAGCGGACCTCCCTGCTCTGCCGCTCGTCGCGCTGAACTTCCCGACCTTCATGGATGGTCGCAGCTATTCCACTGCGGTGACGCTGCGTCTGCATCACAAATACGAAGGTGAGATCCGCGCCATCGGTGATGTCTTGCGTGACCAGTTGTTCTACATGCGCCGCTGCGGTTTCAGCACCTTCGATCTGAAGGATAGCGTGAAGCTGGAAGACGCTCAGAAAGGACTGCACGACTACACCACCAACTATCAGAGCACGGTGGAAGAACCGCTGCCGCTGTTCCGTCGTCGCGAGACCAGTGCTGCAGTGTGAGTGGAAAGACGAACGCAGATACGAAAACGGCCACTGATGTGGCCGTTTTCATTTGCGGGTCAATTAGGAGAAAAACTTCTCTTTGTCGGCGCGATGCAACCAGTCCTGGGCGACACGGTTGAAGGCGCGCGTCATCGCGCTTTCAACCAAGGACGAAAGACGTTCGCCCAACTTCTTCTTGTATTCCCAGCTGACTTCGAACACGTCGCAGTCAGCGAGACGGCTCATGATCCACTCGTCGCTCACGCCGAGTTCGTCGATCAGACCACGCTCGAGCGCCTGTTGACCGGTCCATACCTCACCTGTCGCCACGCTCGGCAAATCCACCTGCGGACGATATTGCGCGATGAAGGCTTTGAAGAGGCCGTGCATTTCATCCACTTCTTCCTGCACCTTCTGGCGATCCTTGTCGGTGTTCTCACCGAAGGTGGTGAGCGTGCGCTTGTACTCGCCGGCCGTGATCATCTCGTAGTCGATCTTGTTGTCCTTCAACAGGCGATGCACGTTGGGCAGTTGTACGAGTACGCCGATCGAGCCGACGTAAGCGAAGGGTGCAGCGATCAGATGATCGGCGACACAGGCCATCATGTAACCACCACTCGCGGCGACCAGATCGACGGCAATCGTCAAACGGAGTTTGGCCTTGCGGATGCGCGTCAGTTGCGAAGCGGCCAGACCATAGGCATGCACCATGCCACCGGGACTTTCGAGTTTGAGCAGTACTTCGTCCTGCTCCGGTCGCGCCACCGCCAACACGCCGGAAATGCACTGACGTAGATCCTCTACCGCCGAAGCGCGGGTATCGCCGTCGAAGTTGAGCACGAAGATGCGCTTCTTGCCGGAGTCGGCATTGGCAGCAGCTTGCTTCTTGCGGGCCTTGCGCTCTGCTTTTTCCTTCTGGCGCTCCGCTTTCTCCTCGGCCTTCAAGATTTCCTCGTCGAGGATTTCCTCGCGCAGATCATCCTTGATGCGCTCCAACTCGTCGTTGAGTTTGGTGACGACGATGTGCCCTTCCTGCTTGCCATGCTGGCGCTGCCGCATCGCGTTGGCCGCCAGAATCACGACGACGAAGATCAGCAGCAGGGCGAAGGTGAGGCTCTTGGCCAGGAACAGGCCGTATTCGTAAAGGAAAGAGTCCACGTGGTTTACTCAATTGAAAAGAGCGGCAATTCTGCGTTCAGGCGCCTTCCTGCGCAAGCCACAGGCAATTTTGACCGCTGCTTTTGTGGATCTGCTCCAGATTGCGCCGATGCGCCTCCAGCTCCTCAGGTGTGGGCTTGATCACGCGCAGCGGTGGCCGCGGTCCGGTCAGCTTGGCGGCTTCCTCGCCTCTCGCGTCCTCGCCACCGGCTTCGTGGCCGAGATGCAACGAAGACTGCCCGCCCGTCATCAGCAGATAGACGTCGGCGAGAATCTCGGCGTCCTTCAATGCCCCGTGCAATACACGCTGACTGTTGTCGACGTCATAGCGTTTGCAGAGCGCATCCAAGTTGTTCTTCTGACCGGGATGCTTCTTGCGTGCCAGCGCCAGAGAATCGACCACGGAGCAGTACTCGAGCATGGTCTTGTAACCGCGATCGAGCCGGGCCAGTTCGTAATCGAGGAAGCCGATGTCGAACGGCGCGTTGTGAATGATGAGTTCGGCACCCTGCACGAATTCGAGAAAGAGATCCGCTATCTCGGCAAAGACGGGTTTGTCGGCGAGGAACTCGTTGGTGATGCCGTGCACTTCGAGTGCACCCGCATCCACTTCGCGTTCCGGGTTGATGTAGAGGTGCAGATGTTTGCCGGTCAGCTTGCGGTTGAGCAATTCGACGCAGCCGATCTCGATGATGCGATGTCCCTGCGCGGGATCGAGACCAGTGGTTTCCGTGTCGAGCACGATCTGACGCATGTCGTAGTCCTGTTCAATTCAAAGCAAGTTCGTCGATGCCACGGTTGGCGAGACGATCGGCCAATTCGTTCATGGGATGGCCGCTGTGGCCTTTCACCCATTCCCAGCTCAATGTGTGCTTGTTCGCGAGTTCGTCCAGGGTTTGCCAGAGATCGGCATTGAGTACTGGCTTCTTGGCGGCGGTACGCCAGCCCTTCTTCTTCCAGCCGTCGAGCCACTCCGTCATGCCCTGTAGCACGTATTTGGAGTCCGTCACCACCAGCACCCGACAGGGACGCTTGAGTGCCTGCAAGCCACGAATGACCGCCGTCAGCTCCATGCGATTGTTGGTGGTGAGCTGTTCTCCACCGTAAAGCTCTTTGCGCTGCTCACCGTATTCGAGGATGGCGCCCCACCCGCCTGGGCCTGGATTACCACGGCAGGCTCCGTCCGTGTAGAGATGTACTTCAGCTGTCATGCATGTCCCGATCGCTGACGACTACTTCTGGCGCGGGTGCACGGCGGCATCCGCTCGCTTCCGCCACTGGCAAGCCCACTGCGGGCAGACGCCAGTTCACCTGCACGGGCGTCAGCGGCAATACCTGTTTGCGTGCGGTGATCACATACATGGCACCCGTGGGCCAATTGAAGCGGGTCGCCAGAGGTTCGAGCCAGGCACTCCAGCGTATCGCGCGTTCGCCGTTGATGGGCAGCACGTGCACGCCGTAATGGATGCTGTCGATCTGGAAATCGAGCAGCTTGAGCCAGTCGCAGATGCGCGCGGCGCCGAGCCGCGCCGAAGCCCAGGGCGTGGCGCCATTGCGCGCCCGATGCAGCCAGTTGCGCAGCCCCCAGGTGCTGCGTGGGTTGAAGCCCACGATCACGAGATGGCCACCGGCGATCAATACGCGTGCCGCTTCGCGCAGCAATTGGTGCGGATGCGTCGAGAAATCCAGCGCATGATGCAGGAGCACGAGATCGACCGACATGTTGGCGAGGGGGATGGCTTCACCTCGCGCGACGGCGGGATGACGATCGCTGACCCCGACATGGGGACAGAAGGAAAACTTGTGTCCCATGGGGCTGGCCTCGTACAGCAAAAGATCTGCACAGCCCAATTGCAAGAGGTGGTAGCCGAAGCGCCGCTGCAGTGCACGGTCGACCAAACGCCGTTCCTCGCGCCACAGATGCTGGCCCAGGGGCGTTTCGTACCAGGCAGTGAGCGCTTGGTAGGCGGCGGGTGTCGAGCGCGTTTGTGGCTGAGAGCTGATGCGCATGGGCGGGTGCCGTGAACTAAAGGCGAATCTTACTCGCTGCAGCCCGCTTTTAAACCCTTGGCGTGCCCACGGGGGCACGATTGCGTTGTGTGCCCTGGGGTTGAGACTATTGCCGAACTTTGCTTTATATTGCCGCAACTCGTCACAGCCCCGCAGTCATGCTCGACATACATCCGATTCCCGCTTTTCAGGACAACTATCTCTGGTTGCTGGTCGATCCGGCCACGCGTCAGGCGGCAGTGGTCGATCCAGGTGACGCTCAACCGGTCATCGCCTACCTCCAGCAGCACGACCTGAGACTTGCCGCGATTCTCATCACTCACCACCATGCCGATCACATCGGCGGCGTCGGCACCCTGTTGGATCGTTTTGGTCCACTCGACGTCTATGGTCCGGAGACGCCACGCATTGCGCACGTGAGTCAACCGGTGAAGGAAGGTTCGACGCCGACCGTCCTCGGCCAGCTCTTCGATGTGCTCGAAGTGCCCGGCCATACGCTCGAGCACATTGCGTATGTCAGTCGCGAGCCCCTCAAAGCAGGCCGCGCCCTCTTCTGTGGCGACACGCTCTTTGCCGCCGGTTGCGGACGCATGTTCGAAGGCACGCCGCCAATGATGCAGGCCTCGCTGCAGAAGCTGGCATCGTTGCCGCCGGACACGCTCGTCTACTGCGCGCACGAATACACCCTGAGCAACCTGCGTTTCGCAGCCGCCGTGATGCCGGACAACCCGGCACTGCAAGAACGTCAGCAGCGCGAGGCCGCCAAACGTGAACGCGGCGAACCCACGGTACCGAGTACGCTTGCGGTGGAACTCGCCACCAATCCCTTCCTACGTTGCGCCGACCCGGCCGTGATAGCGAAGGCCGAAAGTGTCGAAGCACTGCCGGCTCGCGATGCGGCGACGGTCTTCGGTGCCCTGCGACGCTGGAAAGACAGATTCTGATCCGAGGTCCGGTCAGGTGTTGGAGGTCCCCATGAACAGTGACAACTTCTCACCTCACCGTTGCCTTCGCGTGTTCGCGCTGTTGCTGTGTGCACTCTGCGCATGGCCGGCGGTGGCACAGAACGGCGTCGATTTCGCGCGTCAGGCGGTGCAGATCGCCATGACCGGCGAGCCCCGCAACCTCAACAGCATTCGCGCCACCGACCAGCTCAGCATCTTCTATCTCGAACATGTGAAGGAAGGTCTGCTGCGCAAGAACGCGCGCAACGAGCTCGTCGGCGGTGTCGCCGAGCGTTGGGAAATGGAAGGCACGCACGCCAAGTTCTGGTTGCGTCGCAATGCGATGTGGAGCGACGGCAAACCCGTCACCGCCCATGATTTCGTCTTCGCCTGGCGCCAAGTGGTGAATCCCGAAGTCGCCGCCGAATACGCTTCCATCATGTATCCGGTGAAGAACGCCGAAGCCATCAACGCCGGGAAAATGCCACTCGAGGCGCTCGGTGTCAGAGCCATCGACGACTATACCTTGGAAGTCGAACTGGAAGCCCCCACCGGGTACTTCCTCGCCCTCACCTCCTTCATGATCTACTACCCCGTGCGCGAGGATTTCTACAAGGCACAGAACGGTCGCTATTTCGCGGACGTCGAGAACATGATCTTCAACGGTCCCTTCAAGATCACGCGTTGGGTGCACGGCGCTTCACTGCGAATGGAAAAGAATCCGACGTACTGGGACGCCGACAGCGTCACGCTCAACGTGATCGATACGCCCTACATGACGCCGGACTCGAAGGCACGCTTCAATCTATTCAAGGACGGCAAACTCGCGGTGGAGAATGGTTTGCAAGGCCTCGAAGCAGAAGAGCTGCGTGATGCCCTCGCCAATCGCATGCGCATCCACAGCCACTCCGACGGTACCGTGTTCTATGTCGAGTTCAATCATCGTCCCGGCCGCGTCACCGGCAACACGAATCTGCGCAAGGCCATGCAGGCGGTGTTCGATTCACAGGAGCTGGTCTACAAGGTGATCGGCATCGCCGGTTACATCCCAGGTCGTTCGCTGTTTCCCGTGTACATGAACGGCGTCAACGACAAGTTTCGTATCGAATATCCGGTGCCGCAGCCCGAGCTGAATCTCGAAAAGGCACGACAATATCTGGAGCTGGCGAAGCAGGAACTCGGAGTCGATGAAATTCCCCCGCTCGCCATTCTGTGCGACGACCGCGAAATCGCCATCCTGCAGGCCCAGTACTTCCAGGCACTGTTCAAACGCACGCTGGGGCTCGACATCAAGGTCGACTCCCAGACCTTCAAGCAACGACTCGACAAATCCCAGAACGGCAACTTCGATCTGATCCTCACGGGCTGGGGCCCGGACTACGAAGACCCCATGACCTTCGGCGATCTCTTTGCGTCCTGGAACGTCAACAACAAGGGGCGCTACAGCAGCCCGGTCTACGATTCCTTCGTACGCACGGCGCAGGGCACTTCCGACCAGCAGATCCGCATGGATGCCATGGGCCGGATGCAGACGCATCTGATCGAAGAGGCTGTGATTCTTCCCAGTTATGAACGTGTCGCCAACGTCGTGCAGGATCCGCGCCTCGTCGGTGTGATGTTCAAACAGACGGGCGCCTCCATGGTGCTCACCTACGCACGAGTGGTCGAATAAGCCTCATGCTGTCCTACATCCTCAAGCGCCTCGGCATCGGCGTCTTCACCATCTGGTTCATCGCCACAGCCACCTTTACCGCCATGCACATGGTGCCGGGTGATCCGTTGAGCAACGAGCGAGGCACCAACGAAATCATCCGCGCCAACCTCGAGCGCCAGTACGGGCTCGACAAACCCGTGTTCCAGCAATATCTGCTCTACATGGGCAACATGCTCAAAGGTGATTTCGGCATCGCTTTCAGCGAAGAGAACCGTTCGGTCAACGACATCATCCGGGAGCACTTTCCCGTCTCCGCCACGCTCGGTTTGCTTTCTTTGCTCTTCGCCACGGCTGGGGGCGTGTTGTGGGGTGCCCTCGCCGCGCTCTATCGCAATCGTTTGCCGGATGCCGTGCTGATGTTCCTGGTGATCCTTGGCATCTCGGTGCCGAGTTTCGTGTTCGCCGCCTTGAGCCAACTGCTCATCCTGAATCTCAATCAATGGGCCGGGCGCTCCATCCTGCCAGTGGCTGGTTGGGGTGATTTCCGCTCCATGCTCGTGCCCGCGCTCGTGCTCGGCATGAGCACCATGGCCTTCATGACGCGCCTGATGCGTTCCTCGATGTTGGAAGTCGCCAACACCGACTACATCCGCACCGCGCGTGCCAAGGGGCTGTCGCCCACCCGCATCTTCTTCCGTCATCAACTGCGCAACGCCATCCTGCCGGTGATCACGGTGTTGGGGCCGGCAATCGCCATCATCACCACCGGCGGCTTCGTCGTCGAAAGTGTGTTCGCGATTCCCGGGCTGGGCCGCTACTTCGTCCAGGCGGTGGCGCAACTCGACTACACGGTGATCATGGGCACCACCGTATTCTTTGGCGCCTTCCTCGTGTTGGTCGTGATCGCCGTGGACATCCTCTATGGCTTCATCGATCCGCGTATCAGGCTCGGAGCCGTGTGACATGAGCCTGAATACTCCAGAATTTTCCGCCAGCGACTTTGCTCCTGCGCCGAACCTTGCCGCGGCCGAGCGCATCGTGCGCCCTTCGCTTTCCTATTGGCAGGACGCGTGGCTGCGTCTCAAGAAGAACCGTCGCGCGCTGTGCAGCCTCTACATCGTCATCGCATTGTTGCTCTTCACGTTGCTCGGCCCGGTGATATGGAGACAGGATCCAGCACTGCAGGATCTCGATGCGATTTCACAGGGCCCAACCCTGGGTACCCGCGCGATCGTGGTGGAGGATCCAGGTAACTGGGAAGGTGTGCGCGGCGAACCGGCACCACTTCCGCCCGGAGGTACGCTCGGTGCGCCCACGCTCAGAGTCGAAGGCATCGCCACCACGCAGTATGTGCGTCTCGTCTGGTCGATGGTGCCCGGTGCGCAGCAGTATCTGATCTACCGTAACGATCACGCCCCCGAATCCGATCAGGACCTCGGTCTGCCGCTCGCCACTACGCTGAGCCCCGATGAGCTGAGCTTCGAAGATCGCCTGCAGTTGCGTCCGCAGCGCTACTGGTACACGGTGATTGCCAGTGACGGCGTGGAAGAAGCGGCCGAACATACGACGATCGAAGTCTCGCCGCAGCGCGCCATCACCGTGAGTCAGGCACGCGAGCGTGAGCTCGACGACACTGTGGGTGCCACGGTCGATCTGCCTGCTCATCCCTTCGGCACCGACTACCTGGGCCGCGATCTGCTCGCACGCCTGATGGAGGGAGCTCGAGTTTCTCTCTTCATCGGCATCGTCGCTCCCCTGCTTTTCGTGCTCGTCGGCGTGATCTACGGCGGCATTTCCGGTTACTTCGGGGGCAACATCGACATCGTGATGATGCGTGTGGCGGACTTCGTGATCGCCTTGCCCTTCCTGCTGTTCATGATCCTGTTCCGCATCAGCTTCGGCATCGGCCCTGGCGAAAGCGGCATCTTCCCGATGCTGTTGGCGCTGGTGCTCTTGCGCTGGCCGGACACGGCACGCCTGGTGCGCGGTCAGGTATTGCAATTGCGCGGAGAAGCCTACGTGCAGGCGGCGCGTGTATTGGGCGCACAACCGGGCTATCTGATCTTCCGCCACCTCTTGCCCAACACCATGGGCCCGATTTTGGTGACGCTGACGTTCGCCATTCCCATGGCCATCTTCACCGAAGCCTTCCTCTCCTTCATCGGCATGGGAGTTTCGCCGCCCACGCCGTCGTGGGGTTCGATGAGCAACGAAGGCATCCGCACCATGCTTTCCAGTCCGCATGAACTGCTGTTCCCGTCGATCTTCATCAGCGTGACGGTGCTGGCGTTCAACATGTTGGGCGACGGTTTGCGGGATGCGCTGGACTCCCGCATGAGATCACGTGAATGAGCAGTTCAGAATACGCACTCGAAGTAGATCGTCTGGCGGTGAGCTTCGACACCTATGGTGGTGTCGTGCAGGCCGTGCGCGATGTGTCCTTCAAATTGCGCAAAGGCAGAACGCTGGCCATCGTCGGTGAATCGGGTTGTGGCAAGTCGGTGACGATGCAGAGCATCATGGGCCTGATTCCGATGCCACCCGGTCGCATCACGCAGGGTTCGGCACGTCTCAACGGCGACGAGCTCCTGGGTATTTCACAGAGGGCGTTGAATGCCATTCGCGGCAATCGCGTGGGAATGATCTTCCAGGACCCGATGAGCTCGCTGAATCCCACCATGACCATCGGCCGTCAGATCGCCGAAACCCTGGTGGTGCATCGTGGACTCAGCACCAGCGCGGCACGCAAGGAAGTGCTCGAACTCCTGCGTCTCGTGCAGATCCCCGAAGCCGAGAAGCGCATCGATCAATATCCCTTCGAATTCTCGGGCGGCATGCTGCAGCGCGTGATGATCGCGATGGCCATCGCCTGCAAGCCGGAAGTGCTGATCGCGGACGAACCCACCACCGCTCTCGATGTGACGATCCAGGCGCAGATCCTCAACCTGCTCAAGGATCTGCAGGAGCGCTATGGGCTCTCCATCATCCTGATCACGCACGACCTCGGCGTCGTGGCACGCATGGCGCACGACGTGGCGGTGATGTATGCGGGCCAGGTGGTGGAAGCCGGCTCGGTGGACGACATCTTCTATCGCTCTGCCCACCCCTACACCCTGGGCTTGCGTGCGGCCATGCCGAGCAATGATCCCGAGAAGCGTACGCTGCGCATCATTCCCGGCAGCCCCCCCGATCTCTTCGCACCGCCGCCCGGCTGCGCCTTCGCTGCGCGCTGTCCACACGCGATGCGGCTTTGCCATGAGCACGCGCCGCCGCTCTACGGTACCGGCCATATCGCGCGCTGCTGGCTGCATCATCCCCAAGCCCCTGAGTCTCCGGTTCGGGGCAACCTCGCTACTCTGACGGAACCCGCATGCTGATCGAAGCCAAAGCCCTACGTAAGTTCTTCAGCTTGGATGGCGGACGGCAGGTACATGCCGTGGATGACGTCACGCTTGGCATCGCCGAGCATGAAGTCGTGGGGCTCGTCGGCGAAAGCGGTTCGGGCAAGACCACCTTCGGCAAGACCTTGATCGGTCTGTACGACAAGACGGGCGGCGAAGTGCGTTATCGCGGTGAACTCTTGCCAGCACGTTACACCGCCACCGACTTCCGCAAGCAGTCCTCGGAAATCCAGATGATCTTCCAGGACCCCTATGGCTCGCTCAACCCGCGCATGACGATCTTCGAGATCATCGCCGAAGGCGTCTTGATCCGAGAACGTCGCTCCCTGTCTTCACTGCGCGACAAGGTCGTCTATTGGCTCGAGCGCGTCGGCCTGCACGCCGACCACCTCTCCCGCTACCCGCACGAGTTCTCCGGTGGTCAGCGTCAACGTGTCGGCATTGCGCGTGCGCTGATCGTGGAACCGAAACTCTTGGTATGCGACGAACCGATTTCGGCGCTGGACGTTTCGGTGCAGGCGCAGGTGGTGCAGCTCCTGGCCGAACTGAAGGAATCGATGGGACTGAGCATGCTGTTCATTGCGCACGATCTCTCGATGGTGCGCTACGTGTCCGATCGCATGGCGGTGATGTATCTGGGTTCCTTGATCGAACTCGGACCTGCCGAAGAGGTCTACTTCCGCCCTCTGCATCCCTATACACAGCTCTTGATCGCTTCGAATCCTGAACCGGATCCCGAGCATGAAAGACGGCGTCAGGATCGCCTGATCACGGGCGAAATCCCCTCACCCGTCGACCTCAAACCCATGTGCCGTTTCGCTGGCCGTTGTCCCAAAGCCGAAGCACGCTGCTTCGAGGAAAGGCCTGTACTACGAGAAGTGGCGCCAGAACGCTTCGCTGCCTGCCACCTGCTTTGATCGGCGCGCGTTCATAGGAACGCGCGCCTCGATGAAAGTCCTCAGAATTCTTCGTCGAAGAAGTCGTCGGCAACCGGCGTGAGGAGATAGTTCTCCCTACCCTTGATGTCGGCACGTGCTTCGAGTGACAGCATGAAGCCGACGAAATCGTTCGCGGCGGTCTGCTGACTGATGAAGTTGCGCAGACTCTCGGCTTCGCCTTCGCGGAAGTCGGCGGTGGTGCCTTCGGTGACGGACTGCAGTTGGAAGACCACGTAGTCGCCGTTGGTGAGCTGTACACCTTTCACCACCGGCTGGCCATCCTGCGGCGCGTCCGCACTGAATACGGCGTTCATCACTTCCGGATGCACGTTGGGCGCCGAGCGCTCGACGTTGTCGAACTGTTCCCAGCTCAAGCCCTGTGCTTCCAGCAGAGCGTCGATGTTGTCACCACGCTGCAGGCTGTTGGCAAAGCCTTCACCAATCGTACGCACCTGTTCGCGACGACGCTCGCTGTGCAGCAAAGCTTCGATTTCACCACGCACTTCGTCGAGCGGACGCAGCTCGGCCGGGCGATGTTCGTCGACATGGATGACCACGGCACGGTTGGCATCGACCTGAACCAGTTCGCTGTTCAGACGTTCTTCGAGCACTTCGGAACTGAACGCCGCGTTGATGACGTTGCCGCTGGCAGCGATGCCGACACCGCCACTGCGACCGAAGAAGTCGGTGGTCTGAATCTCGAGGCCCATCGCCTGTGCCGGTTCCGTGAGATCCAACGACTCGAAGGCCAGATTGCTCAACTCTTCCGAACGTTCCAGAAAGAGCGCATCCACCTGCGCGGATTTGACATTGCGCTCGATCGCCTCACGACGCTCTTCGAACGGTGGAATTTCGGTTTCACTGAGTTCGGTGAGTTTGATGAGGTGATAACCGAATTCGGTACGCACAGGAGCAGACACTTCATTCAGTGCCAGTTCCTGCAACGCGGTTTCGAACTCGGCAACGAAGCTGTCGCCAGTGGTGTATCCGACATCGCCACCGTCCTCTGCCGAACCACGGTCATCGGAAAATTCCGCTGCCAGTGCCGCGAAATCTTCACCGGCGTCGATGCGAGCCTTGACCTCGTTCGCTTCGGCTTCGGCAGCCGCATACTCTTCTTCCGTCGAGGCTTCGAACAGGATGTGCGAAGCACGACGCTCGGTCTGAGCGCGATAGCTGGCCACTTCTTCGTCGTAGGCGCGACGTACGGCATCTTCGTCGACGCTGACTTCATCGAACATGGACTGTTTATTGAGTTCGATGTAGCTCAGCTTCACCTGCTCTTCGCGCATGAAGCCGCTCTGGTTGGCAGCATAGAAGGCTGCGATGTCCTCATCGCTGATGGTGATCTCTTCGTTTGCCGTCGACAGCGAGATGGCGAAGTAGCGGAAACTGCGCTTCTGGTGGCTCAGGGCCGCGATACGCTCGATGTCACCCTTGGTGGCGAAACCAGTGGCGGAATACGTGGCGAGTTGCTGATTCAACAAGGCATCTTCGGCCAGCAAGGCGCGATAACCGGCCGCGGAATAGCCCATGCTGCGAATCAGTAGGTTGGCGCGCTCGGCATTGAAGCGACCGTCAACCTGGAAATCGGGGGTCATTGCGATGCGGCGGTCGATGGCGGCGGATGAGATGGTCATGCCGGTTTCTTCCGCGAGCTGGGTCAGCAGCGTGCGCTGGATCAGTTCATTGACCGCGGATTCGCGGAACTGCGCATCGTTGTAGTTGGAAAGATCGGGCTCGGGGCCGAGGCTGCGCAGATATTCCTGCGCCTTCTGTTGGGCGAGCGACTCGATCTGCAGATCGGTGATTTCGGTGCCGTTGACTTCGATGCTGCGACTGTTGGCCATGAAAGTGCCGACCATGGTCTCCAGACCCCACAACGAAAAGATGAAAACGAGTGGGTAAACGATGACCTTGGAGGCCGCACCTTGGGTCTTGTCGCGAATCTTCTGCAGCATGTGGAGACTTCCTTAAAACACAAAAGGCGCATCACAGATGCGCCCTTGTTTTCGTGCTCAAACGGTTGGTGTCAGGAGTTCACCGAATCCTTCAGCGCCTTGCCGGCCTTGAACACGGGCACGGTGGAGGCAGCGATGTTGATGGTTTCACCGGTCTGCGGGTTGCGTCCCGTGCGTGCCGGCCGTGCCTTGGCGGTGAAAGTGCCGAAACCTACGAGAGTCACCGAATCACCAGCCTTGAGCGAATTGGTAATGGTATCTACCAGAGCTTCGATGGCGCGGGCTGCGGCGGCCTTCGGCAGGTCTGCGCTTTCTGCCACGGCATCAATGAGTTCAGATTTATTCACGGGGGTCCTCTTATTTATAGGCTGGTTATATAGGCTTGTTGAGTAATTGGTCGGGGCCGGAAACGGCTGGGTTTATATCAACTGCTCTGCAAAGGGTCAAGAAACGGCCAGATCAATGCGTGCTGATGGATTTCTTGCCTTTCTCACGCGTTTTTTTCGAGCTTGATTTGACCAAGGGTTCCTTATTCTCCACCGTCGGCGTCGGCATATACTGCAGAGCAATCTGCAATACTTCATCGATCCATTTCACAGGTTTGATGTCGAGATCCGCCTTGATGTTGTCGGGAATTTCCTTGAGATCGCGCTCATTCTCGACAGGAATCACGACCGTGCGGATGTTGCCGCGATGCGCTGCAAGGAGTTTTTCCTTCAGACCACCGATGGGCAGCACCTGTCCACGCAGCGTGATTTCGCCCGTCATGGCAACGTCTTTTCTGACGGGAATGCCCGTCAGTACGGAGACGAGTGCCGTGCACATACCGATGCCGGCGCTCGGCCCATCTTTGGGCGTTGCACCTTCTGGCACATGGACGTGCAAATCCTTGTGTTCATGGAAGTTCTCTTCCAAGCCCAGACTTGCGGCGCGGCTACGCACCACGGTCAATGCGGCCTGAATCGATTCCTGCATGATGTCGCCGAGCGAGCCCGTCATGATGGTCTTGCCCTTGCCGGGGATCGCAACGGCCTCGATGGTGAGGAGTTCACCACCGACCTGCGTCCAGGCGAGACCATTGACCTGACCGATGACGTCCTGCTCTTCCGCCTTGCCGTAGTCGTACTTCTTGACGCCCGAGTAATGCTCGAGGTCTTCGGGGCGGATGACGATCTTGCCTTCGGTTTTTTTGAGGCTGTGCTCCTTGACGATCTTGCGACAGATCTTGGCGATCTCGCGCTCGAGACCACGCACACCGGCTTCCTTCGTGTAATGACGAATCAGAGCCAGAATGGCTTCCGGCGTGAACTCGACTTCATCTTCACGCAGACCGTTGTTCTCCCGCTGCTTGGGCACGAGGTAACGCTCGGCGATGTTCTGCTTCTCGTCTTCGGTATAGCCCGGCAGACGAATGACTTCCATACGATCGAGCAGCGGACCCGGAATGTTCATCGAGTTTGCCGTGCAGAGGAACAGCACGTCGGAGAGGTCGTAATCGACTTCCAGATAGTGATCGTTGAAGCTGTGGTTCTGCTCTGGATCCAACACTTCGAGGAGTGCGGAAGCCGGATCGCCGCGATGGTCCATGCCCATCTTGTCGATCTCGTCGAGCAGGATCAGCGGGTTCTTCACGCCGACCTTGGCCATGCGCTGGATCACCTTACCCGGCAGCGAGCCGATGTAGGTGCGGCGATGCCCGCGGATTTCGGCTTCGTCACGCACGCCACCGAGCGCCATGCGCACGAATTTGCGGCCCGTGGCACGCGCGATGGATTCGCCCAGAGAAGTTTTGCCCACACCGGGAGGACCAACGAGACACAGAATGGGGCCTTTGAGTTTCTTGACGCGTTTCTGTACCGCCAGGTATTCGAGGATGCGTTCTTTCACATCCTTCAAGCCGTAGTGATCGGCTTCGAGTACGGATTCGGCCTTGCTGATGTCGGTCTGGATCTTGGTGCGCTTCTTCCACGGCACGCTGACCATCCAGTCCAGATAGGTGCGCACGACGGAAGCTTCCGACGACATCGGCGACATCATCTTGAGTTTGTTCAATTCCGCATTGGCCTTGTCGCGCGCTTCCTGCGGCATGCCGGACTCTTCGATCTTCTTCTTGAGCTCCTCGGTTTCGTTCGGCGTGTCGTCGAGCTCGCCCATTTCCTTCTGAATGGCCTTCATCTGCTCATTCAGGTAGTACTCGCGCTGGCTCTTCTCCATCTGCTTCTTGACGCGACCGCGAATGCGCTTCTCGACCTGGAAGATGTCGATCTCGGATTCGATCAGCGCCATCAGATGTTCGATGCGCGGCTTGAGATTGGCGAGTTCGAGGATGTTCTGCTTCTCCTGCAGCTGCAGGGACATGTGGGTGGCGATGGTGTCCACCAGACGGCTGGGATCGTCGATGCTGGTGATCGAGGTCAGCACTTCGGGCGAGATCTTCTTGCTCAGCTGTACGTACTGATCGAACTGCGACAGCAAGGAACGGATGAGGATGTCCGTGTCCTTTTCTTCGACGACGTGGCTGCCGAGCGTCACGACGTCGACGGTGCAGTACTCACCGCTGAAATCGAAGTGCTTGATGTGAACGCGATCGACGCCTTCGACCAGCACCTTCACGGTGCCATCGTTGACGTGAACGAGTTGGAGAATCGTGGCGACCGTGCCGATGTTGAACACATCGTTCGGGCCGGGATCGTCCTGGCCGTGCTGTTTCTGCGCCGCCAGCACCACCTTCTTGTCAGCCGCCATCGCAGCCTTCAGGGCCTTGATGGATTTCTCGCGCGCAACGAACAGCGGGTGGACGATCTGAGGGTAGACCACAACGCCGCGCAGAGGCAGGAACGGGAGCTGGGTATTGGCGACTGGTTTATCCATGATGATTACTTCTGCGCGTGACACGCGCCCTGAAAAGGATTGGATTGTTCGAAGAGCCCTGTCTCGTCCCTGAGCTTGCCGGCAACCCGCTGTGGGAAGTAATCAACCTCCCGCCTGCTTGTCCTTGGAAGCAGCTGAGGGCTGCCCCGCGACCTCGTTGCTTTCGTACATCAGCAACGGTTCGGATTCACCCAGGATCACGGACTCATCGATGATGACCTTGGTGACGTTTTTCTCGGATGGAATCTTGTACATGGTGTCGAGCAGTACGGATTCCATGATGGAACGCAGACCGCGTGCACCGGTCTTGCGCTCTTTCGCCTTGCGGGCGATGGCGCGCAGCGCATCGTTGCGGAACTGAATTTCCACCCCTTCCATCTCGAACAACTTGGCGTACTGCTTCGTGAGCGCGTTCTTCGGCTCCTTGAGGATGCGGACCAAGGCTTCCTCGTCGAGCTCGTGCAAGGTCGCGATCATGGGCAGACGACCTACGAATTCGGGGATCAGACCATACTTGACCAGGTCCTCCGGCTCGACCTCGCGCAGCGTCTCGCCCACTTTGGCTTCGGCCTCGGTGCTGCGAACTTCCGCCGCGAAACCGATACCACTCTTGTCGGTGCGATCGCGAATGATCTTGTCCAGGCCAGCGAAGGCGCCGCCACAGATGAACAGGATGTTGGAAGTATCGACCTGAAGGAATTCTTGTTGAGGGTGTTTCCTACCACCCTGCGGCGGCACGGACGCAACCGTACCTTCGATCAACTTCAGCAGCGCCTGCTGCACACCCTCGCCCGACACGTCGCGCGTGATGGACGGGTTGTCGGATTTGCGCGAGATCTTGTCGATCTCATCGATGTAGACGATGCCCACCTGGGCTTTTTCCACATCGTAGTCGCACTTCTGCAGCAGCTTCTGGATGATGTTTTCGACGTCTTCACCCACGTAACCGGCTTCGGTCAACGTGGTGGCATCGGCGATCGTGAACGGCACATCCAACAGACGCGCCAGGGTTTCGGCCAGGAGCGTCTTACCGGTACCCGTGGGACCGATGATCAGGATATTGCTCTTGCCGAGCTCGACGTCGTCGGACTTGCGTTGATAGTTGAGCCGTTTGTAGTGGTTGTACACGGCCACTGCCAGGATCTTCTTGGCCTTTTCCTGACCAATGACGTACTGGTCGAGAATGGCACAGATCTCGGCTGGGGTTGGCAGCTCACGCTGCTTGTTGTCCGCGTTCTTGTCCTGAATCTCTTCGCGAATGATGTCGTTGCAGAGATCCACGCACTCGTCGCAGACGAAGACTGAAGGACCGGCGATGAGCTTACGCACCTCGTGCTGGCTCTTGCCGCAGAAGGAGCAGTACAGCAGTTTGCCGGAGTCGTCTTTGGATTTGTCGCCAGCCATGTGGCCCTCACTACTTCTTCGAACTTGACAGCTAAGATGCAGTCATTCCTGCCGATTTACAAGTCCCGTCCCGGGCTTTGCCGGGACGGGCGGCACCCATCGCGACCTGCGTCACGCCTGGGCGCGCAGGTGCTAATTGCTAGCAGAAGGAATGACGCGACGGTCGAGCACTTTATCGATCAAACCGTACTCGACGGCCTGGGTGGCGCTCATGAAATTGTCGCGATCGGTATCGCGGGCAATGACTTCCACCGGTTGCCCGGTATGCTCGGACATGATCCGGTTGAGCTTGTCCTTCAACGCCAGGATTTCCTTGGCGTGAATGTGAATGTCGGATGCCTGACCCTGGAACCCACCGCTCGGCTGGTGAATCATGATGCGCGAGTTCGGAAGAGCGTAACGCTTGCCCTTCGCACCCGCCGTCAACAGCAGAGCGCCCATGCTGGCAGCCTGACCGATGCACATCGTGCTCACGTCCGGTTTGATGAACTGCATGGTGTCGTAGATCGACATGCCCGCAGTGACCACCCCGCCCGGCGAGTTGATGTACATGTGAATGTCTTTGTCCGGGTTCTCGGACTCCAGGAACAACAACTGCGCCACGACCAGGTTGGCCATGTAATCTTCCACCGGCCCGGTGAGGAACACGATGCGTTCCTTCAGCAGGCGGGAATAAATGTCATAGGAACGTTCGCCGCGCGCCGTCTGCTCCACCACGATGGGCACCAGCGCCGCGTATTCTTCTACGCGCTTGCGGTCGTAAACGTCACTATCGTCGTACTTGCTCATGGGGATTCCTTATTAGAGGCAGACGCCAGTTCGTCTGTCAGCCCTCAGATTGGGGCGGCACGCTGGGTTTCAATGCTTCCTCGTAGCTGCAGGAGACTTCATTGACTTCGGCAGCGGCGAGAACGGTGTCGATCACCGCTTCTTCCAGTGCCATGGCCTCGACCTGAGCCAACTGGTCCTTGTTGCTGTAGTACCAGTTGATCACGTCCTGCGGCTTCTCGTAGCTCTCGGCCATTTCCTCAACCAGCGCACGTACGGCGGCGGGATCCACCTTGATTTCGTTCTTCTGGATCACTTCACTCATGATCAGACCCAGGCTGACGCGGCGCTCGGCCTGGCCGCGGAACAGTTCGTCCGGCAGCATGTTGGCGTCGATCTTGGCGCCACGACCACCGTACTGCTGGATGGCCTGCTGACGCAGAACGTTGATCTCATTGGCGACGAGCGCTTTCGGCAGTTCGATGTTGTGGATTTTCACCAGACCATCGACCACCTGGTTGCGCACGTTGTTGCGAACGGCGTGTTTCAGCTCGCGCGCCATGTTGTTCTTCACTTCGCGACGGAAGGCTTCGAGACCACCTTCCTTGATGTCGAAGGAGGCAAAGAAGGCATCGTCGAGTTCGGGCAGGCGCGGCGCAGCCACCTTGGTGACGTTGACGGTGAACTGCACGGCCTTACCAGCCAGATCTTCCTTGTGGTAATCGGCGGGGAACGTGAGATCCAGCGTACGGGATTCACCAGCCCTGGCGCCCACCAGGCCTTCTTCGAAGCCGGCGATCATGCGGCCGGAACCCAGGACGAGCTTCACGCCCTGTGCACTGCCGCCTTCGAACACGTTGCCGTCGATGGTGCCGGTGAAATCGATGGTCACCTGATCGCCATCACGCGCAGCTTCGTCGCTCTCTTCCCAGGTCTGGCGCTGTTTGCGCAGAGTCTCGATCATGTTGTCGACGTCGGCGTCGGTGATTTCAGCCACCTTGCGCTCCACCTTGATGGTGGAGAAGTCGCCGAGCTGCACTTCGGGATAGACCTCGAAGTAGGCTTCGAATTCGAGATCCTTGCCGGCTTCCCAGGATTTCGGCTGAATGCGCGGCTGGCTGGCTGGACGCACTTTCTCGCGGCCGAGAGCTTCGTAATAGCTCTGGCTCATCACCTCACCCAGTACCTCCTGACGCACGCCCTTGCCGTAACGTTCGCGGATGATCTTCAAAGGCACTTTGCCCTTGCGGAAGCCTTTGATGGCGACCGTCTTGGCCGCCTCCTGCAGGCGGGCCTCAACCTGGCTTTCCACTCGCTCCGGCGGAACGGCGATGGTCATTTTGCGCTCGAGGGAGGACAGGGTTTCGATGGAGACTTGCATGAGAGCTTCCGGGAAGAGTTGAAGAAAAATTCTTTAAAAATCAGACAGTTAAAAAGAGGGTATCGAAATTTGAGTGGCGAATTCTGCCATAGCGGTGCTGCTTATTCAACCAAGGGGGTCCGCCTGCATCAGAGGTGGATCAATGCCCGCAAAGTGCTGGCATGCAATTTGCGCTATTCCCTGCCTCATCTTTGAACGCTAAGTTCTGTCGCACTCGTTAGCCCGGGACGGCGATACGCGGAACCACACCGTGTATAGCAATAAAACCAACATCAAAGTCCCGGGCTAACGGAGACCACCTCTCCCCTTCCCCGCTTTCTTCCCGATCTTCCAGCGATCCATTCGTTCCAGAGCCTTGCCTCGTGTTGGTGGGAGCGGCACCTGGGTGAAACCTCGTGACGGCTACGATGGCAAACGGCGGCTGAATGAAAGCTGTACGAGGCATTCGACTGTTTGCGTATGTTCGCTTTGCCTTTATCATCCGGGCCACCTCAAATAAGGGACATTCTTCGCCTTGAACATCACGGACGTCGCCGCGCACCGCCGCCCCGCTTCACTGGCACTGGCCTTGCGCCGCACCCTTCCCTCTCTTCTGGCCTGCCTGCTCTGCCTGAATTCGCCCCTGGCTTCCGCTGCCGATGCCAGCATGCCGGCGGAACTCTCGCCTCTCGACGATCTGATCGAGGAATTCCGTTACCAGGAGGCCTACACCCTGGCGCAGCAGCTCAGCACCGAATGGGAAGGCGACCCGCAATTCGACTTCCTCTATGGCCTCGCGGCGCTGGAAACGGGACGCGCCAACGAGGCGATCTTTGCCTTCGAGCGTCTGGTGCAGACCTATCCCAATCAGCCGCGCTTCAAACTGGAGCTGGCGCGGGCACACTTCGAACAGAACAATCTCACCGCTTCGCGAGAGTTGTTCCAGGAAGTGCTGAACACCAATCCCACGACCAACGTGCGCAGCAACATCGAAGCCTTCCTGGCCGCGATCGCAGATCGCGAGCGCGCGATGCAGAGCAGACTCACCTGGTTCGTGAGCTCTATCCTCGGCAATGACACCAACATCAACAGCGCCACCGAACTGGGTGTGATCAGCACGCCGATCGGCGACGTCGAACTGAATCCCAATGGTCAGAGCATCGAGGACACCTTTCTCGAAGTCGCCGGTGGTTTCTCCTATACCAAGCCGCTCAACAAGCTGGCGACGATCAACCTCAACGCCAGTTACACCAAGCACAACAACATCGACACCAGCGACTTCGACCTCGACGTGCTCGCTGCCGATGCCAGCTATGCGCGCACCTTCGGCAACATTCGTCTTTCCGGCGGCGGCCGTGCCCAGCGTGTGAATCTCGGTGGCGATCCCTTCCAGAACAGCGCGTCCGTGATCGCGTCCGCGCAGCACAGCGCGGGCAATGGTTGGACGCAGAGCCTTACGCTGGCCTACACCGGCGTGCGCTACGACACGGGCAATACGGCCAATGCCGATCTACGCGACGTGAATCAGTGGTTGGTGTCGGGGGTGGTGAACAAGACCCAGGGCCGCTTCAGCCACACGCTGAGTCTCTATTACGGGGATGAGGATGCGCGCCATTCCGCCGGCAAGAACAACGCGCAGGAGTTCTATGGCATTGCCTTCGTGGAACAGGTGCTGCTGCGTCCCAGCCACATCGGTTATCTGAGAGTTTCCTACCACCAGAGCGAGAACAAGGCGCCGCAGCCGATCTTCAACATCGCGCGCGAGGATGATCTTTTCTCGAGCTCGCTCGGTTGGCTCTGGCAGTTCAGCCGCAAACTCAACTTCACGACCGACCTCACCTACATCGACAACGACAGCAATCTGGAACTCTTCGCCTACGATCGGGTCAAGTTCCAGGCCGGGCTGCGTTATCAGTTCTGAGACTCGTTCTTTTCCTGAAAGCGCAATGACGCGGAATTGATGCAGTAGCGCAATCCGGTCGGCGCCGGACCGTCGGTGAAGACATGTCCAAGATGCGCATCGCAACGCGCGCAGGTGACTTCGATGCGATGCATGCCATATGAGAAGTCGTCATGTTCCTCGATGCGCTTCTCATCGAGCGGCGCATAGAAGCTTGGCCAGCCACAGCCCGAATCGAACTTGGTGAATGAATCGAACAGCGGTGCGTCGCAGCAGCGGCAGCGATACTCGCCCTGCTTGCCGTCGGCGCGCCAATAGGCGCCGGTGAAGGCGCGCTCGGTGCCCTTCTGACGCGTGATGTAGTATTCCTCGGGACTGAGCAGAGCCTGCCATTCGGCATCGCTTTTCTTGATCTTTTCCACGCAGCATCCTCCAGGTCGTGTAGTGACGGACTTGGCCTTTCTGTACAATGCGCCCGCGTCGAAGGCCAGACTATAGCACAGCGCCTCCCCACTCCTTTTCATCCTGCGGACAGTTCCCATGAGCGTGTTTACCCAATCCGAAAAACTGCGCCACGTCTGTTATGAGATTCGCGGCCCCGCGATGCAGCAGGCGAAACGTCTGGAGGAAGAAGGCTTCAAGATTCTCAAGCTGAACATCGGCAACCCCGGTGTGTTCGGCTTCGACGCGCCCGAAGAGATCCTGCGCGACGTGATTCTGAACCTGCCGGAATCGCAGGCCTATTCCGATTCGAAAGGCCTCTTCAATGCGCGCAAGGCAGTGATGCACGAAACCCAGCGCCTCGGCATCAAGGGTGTCAACATCGACGACATCTATCTGGGCAACGGCGTCAGCGAGCTGATCGTCATGTCGATGCAGGCCCTCTGCAACAACGGTGACGAAGTGCTCGTGCCCGCGCCCGACTACCCGCTCTGGACCGCGGCCATCACGCTCAGCGGCGGCAAGGCCGTGCACTACGTATGTGACGAAGAGGCTGATTGGTTCCCCGACATCGATGACATCAAGTCGAAGATCACGCCACGCACGAAAGCCATCGTGGTGATCAACCCCAACAACCCGACCGGTGCCGTATACAGCGAAGACCTTCTGAAGCAGATCGTCGAACTCGCGCGCCAGCACAACCTGATGCTGCTTGCCGACGAGATCTACGACAAGATCCTCTACGACGGTGCCGTTCATACGCCGCTGGCACGACTGGCGGAAGATGTCTTCACCATCACCTTCAATGGTCTGTCGAAGACCTATCGCCTCGCCGGTTTCCGTTCGGGCTGGATGATCCTGAGCGGCAACAAGGACGTGGCACGCGACTACATCGAAGGTCTCGACATCCTGTCCAACATGCGCCTCTGCGCCAACGTGCCGGCGCAACAAGCCATTCAGACCGCCTTGGGTGGCTATCAGAGCATCAATGAACTGATCATTCCAGGTGGCCGTTTGCGCGAGCAACGCGACATCGCCTGGAACATGCTCAACGACATCCCCGGGGTGAGCTGCGTGAAACCGAAAGGTGCGATGTATCTCTTCCCGCGCCTCGATCCGAAGATGTATCCCTTCACCAGCGACGATCAGTTCGTGCTGGACTTCCTGCTGAAGGAGAAGGTGCTGCTGGTCAAAGGCAGTGGCTTCAACATTCAGGATGTGAACCACTTCCGCATCGTCTTCCTGCCGCACGCCGATGTATTAGCGGATGCGATGCTGCGTCTCAAACGTTTCCTCGCCACCTACAAGCAGTAACTAGGCGAGCACTTCCATGCCGAGTCCGGCCACTGCTGCGCGCAGGGCCGGATTCCCTCCTACCCTCACCCGGTACTCGCTGAATTCGCGGCGCAGCGGATAGTCGCGTCGCAGCGCATCGAAACGCTTGGGCGCATCGGGCTGCTGCATGGCCAGACGCAGGGCGGCATCGTCGTCGCGCAAGTCATAGGCGCGCAGGATCAACTGCGACAGCGTTGTGATGAGAGAACCGCCCTGCTCCGGCAACTCGAGCACGATGGGCGCTGCGGATGGGGGTATTTGCGCGAGCGACGGATCCACACGGAAGTGGTCACAGAACTGCGCATGGATCATCGACGTGCCGCGCAGCTTGCCACCGTGGCTGTACCCAGCGATGTGCGGCGAGCCATAGCGCGCCACTTGCAGGAGTTCGACAGAGATGCGTGGTTCGTTCTGCCAGGCATCGAGCACGGCCACGAAATCCTGATGTTTGCGGCAATGCGCGAGCAGGGCTGCTTCATCCACCACTTCCCCACGTGCAGCGTTGATGAACATGGCAGCGCGCGGCAGCGCTGCCAATACCGCGGCATCGAGCATGTGACGCGTCGGATGCGGCCCATCCTTCGTCAATGGCACATGCACCGTCAGAATGGGCTGTCGCAGCACTTCTTCGCGCGGCGCAAAGTGCGGCGCCAAGGGATGCGATTCGGGAAGAAAGGGATCGTAGATCCTGATGGTGCAACCGAGTGCAAGCAGACGACGCGCCAAACGCGAGCCGATCTCGCCGCAGCCCACGATGCCTATGCCCTGCTGCAACCAGTCGAGACCACGCTCGAGCTGCAGAGCAGCCAAGGCGCTGAAGACATAGTCGACGACACCTTCGGCATTGCAGCCGCGCGCGGCAGCGAAACCTATGCCACGACGTTCCAGATAAGCGCGGTCGATGTGGTCGATGCCACTTGTGGCGGTGGCGACGAAGCGTACCGGAGTTCCCTCCAATAACGCGGCATCGACACGGGTGACGGAACGCACGAGCAAGACGTCGACGTCACTGAGTGCCGCATTGTCGATTTCCCGCCCCGCACGCAAGCTGAGCCTGCCGTACGGAGCAAAGTACTCTCGCGCCAGCGCGATGTTTTCGTCGGCGAGGATGTGCATGGTTGCTTGAGTCGCCTGGCGCGCTTACGCCCGCGCCTGCTTGCGGATGCGATAGCGGAAGACGTTCTGCTCGCTGCTGCTGTGCAGCAATTCATGACCAAGGAAGGAACAGAACTTGGGAATGTCGCGCTGCGTGGAAGGATCGGTGGCGATCACTTCGAGTTCATCGCCCACTTCCATCTCGCGAATCTTCTTGTGCAGCAACATCACCGGCTCAGGGCAATAGAGGCCGGTGGCATCGAGCAAATGATGTACGGAGGTGCTGTCGCTCATGGCTCTGCTTCGTCGCTATCGTCGAGTAGATACTGGGGCACGCGCTCACGGATTTCCAGTTGGCAGGAGGTGGTGGCCGGATCGTACAGCAGAACGACCTTGCCCTCTTCCAGTTGCCGCAACACCTGCGCCACCTTGTCGTCCAGCGAAAATTCGCGTTCGCCGTAATCCGTGCCTTCACGCGTCACGAATTCTTCGACGAGGTTGCGCAGCGTATCGGGCGCCAGCGCTTTGTGCGGAATGCGCACCTTTTCACCCCAGGTTGCGAACGTTGATGCGCTTGCTGCGCATCGCCTCACGCTGGGCTTCGAGCGATTTGAAGTCGAAGAGATTGGTATCGGCGAGATGCGAAGGCGCCACGTTCATCAAACTCTTGAAGAGCACGTCGAGTCGTCCCGGATGCTGACGTTCCCACTCGTTGAGCATCTTCTTGATCTCTTTGCGCTGCATGTTTTCCTGACTGCCGCACAGGTTGCACGGGATGATGGGGAAACCGCGCAACTTGGCGTAGGTCTCGATGTCCTTTTCCTTACAGTAGGCCAGCGGACGAATCACGATGTGCTTGCCGTCGTCGCTCAAGAGTTTGGGCGGCATGGCCTTGAGTTTGCCCCCGAAGAACATGTTGAGGAACAGCGTCTCCATGATGTCGTTGCGATGGTGGCCCAGCGCGATCTTCGTGGCCCCGATGGATTCGGCGTAGGAATAGAGGTTGCCGCGACGCAGACGCGAACACAGACCGCAGTAGGTCTTGCCCGGCTCCGTCTTTTCCACCACCACGGAATAGGTGTCCTGCTCGATGATGTGATAGTCGACGCCGATGGACGAGAGATAGTTGGGCAGCACGTCTTCGGGGAAACCGGGCTGCTTCTGATCGAGGTTCACTGCCTTGATCTTGAAATCGATCGGTGCGTGTTTCTGCAGGTTCAGCAGAATGTCGAGCAAGGTGTAGGAATCCTTGCCGCCCGACAGACACACCATCACCAGGTCGCCGTCCTGGATCATGTCGAAGTCGGCGATGGCGCGGCCAACGTCGGCCCGCAGTGTCTTCTGCAGACGGTTGAGCTTGAAGGTCTGCTTGCGCGGATCACGCTCGCTGCTTGCAGCGGATACGGCTTCGCCCTCGTTCGGATCGAACTCGGCAACGGCGGAAACAGCGGAAGAAGTGGCGGTCGTCATGGGGAATCGGGCGACTGTACGGCAACAGGCTACTGGCGGTTGGGAGCGCCACACGCGGCGTTGGCGGTTTCAGAAAGGCGGCCAGTATAATGCCCCACCTGCCCTTTCTCCAAAAACTCGAAGCCCCTTCCATGTTTAGTTCCACCCTACGTCGCCTACTGCTGCCCGCTCTGCTTGCCGGCAATGCCTCTGCATTCGCGGCGGAAGCACTCGCGCCACAGGCGGTGATCCTGCAGTACCACCACATCGCCACCAATACGCCGCGCAGCACCAGCGTCACGCCGGAAGAGTTCCGCCAGCACATGGAGTACCTGCGCGACAACGGTTTCAACATCCTGCCGTTGGATGAGGTGCTCGCGGCCTTGCAGGAGGGGCGCGAGCTGCCCAACAAGACGGCGGCACTCACTTTCGACGACGGCTATCGCTCCGTGTACGAAGTTGCCTACCCCTTACTCAAGGAATGGGGCTGGCCATTCACCGTCTTCGTGCCCTCAGGGCTCATCGGCAATCAGCCTGGACTCTATGCCAGCTGGGACCAGCTGCGTGAAATGGGGCGAGACGGCGCCATATTGGCCAACCACACGAGCAACCATGCCTATCTGCTCGATCGCTCCGGCTATGCCGATGAAGCAGCCTGGCTCGAGGCTGTGAAGGCCGATATCGATGGCGCGCAGGAACGTCTCAAGGCGGAAACGGGACAGGATCACAAGATCTTCGCCTACCCCTACGGGGAGTACGATCCGGCGCTGCAGCAGTTGATGCGTGAGCTCGGCTACATCGCCTTCGCACAGAACTCGGGCGCCATCAACGGCAACTCGGATTTCACTGCGCTGCCGCGTTTCCCCTTCTCCGGCATCTACGCCTCGATGCGCAGCTATACGGACAAGGTGAAGAGCCTGGCCTTCGACGTGAAGGCGGAAGTGGCGACGCCCATCACGACGGAACAGGCACCGGAAGTGGTGCTGGATTTCGACGGCAACTACCGCTTCGATGCCCTCACCTGCTTTCACAACAACGAGCGGATGCAGATCATCGCCGAAGACGCCGAAGCCCAGCGCTATCGCTTGCGCTCTCCCACGCGCAGTACCACGCGCCGCTTCCACTACAACTGCACGGCGCCGGGCCCGGAGGGCCGCTACTACTGGTATTCCGTACTCTGGATCAACCCCACCATCCCCGAATGAGCACCAAAGAAAAAGCCGCGGAATTCCGCGGCTTTTTCGTCTTACTACTATTTATTGGAGAGCGCTCAGTACGTCCGCGCGATCTCCAGATCTTCCGGGTAGTCGCGGCGCAGAAGATCGTTCTGGCGGATCATCGCACGCACTTCACGGACGTAGGCTTCGCCACGCTCCGAATACTCTCCGAGCCCTTCCGCCAGCGACATGCCGTCGATGGGAGCGCTGCGTTCGCGCAGCTGGTGACGGATGGTGCGCAGCTTCTTGTAGCTGTCGAAGGTATTGAGATTCATGAAGTAGGCATCGACCGCGTCTTCGACGCTGTTGAAGCTCCGGACCTCATGGTAGGCGCTCGGGCGACGCTTCTCGGGCACAAGACCGCAACCCTCGCGGTAGCACCACTGACCGAAGAAGTTGTAACCCTCGAGTGCAAAGCGGGAGGTGCCCCAGGCCGACTCATTGGCAGCCTGTGCCAGGGCCAACGACGGCGGGATCACGTCCACGCGGTGCAATAGCGCCTGCAGGGTGGCCAGATCGTCATGGTCCTCTGCCGCAACGTCGTACGTGCGCGCCAGGGCCCGCAGGAAGATCTGGTCTTCCGTGCTCAGCGGTTGATCGTTCTCGACCTTGCTGATGATCCGTAGCAGCTTCGTGCGCTGCCGCGTCACTCTCTTGTTCTGCGCGTCCACGTAGGGCTGCAGGTAATCGAAGAAAGCTTGCTTTTTGGCTTCGATGTCCGTGATCGATGCGAAATCGGGAATCGCATTGGGATCGACGACGTCTGCCGTGCTTACTGGACCGTCAGCTAGGTCCTGCGTCCAATGCTTGGGCATCAAATCCAACCGCGATGCCGCCAGCAGCAGGAGGCTGAGGATGGCCCCGTGCAGGAGCCGGGCAAGATAACGGTGTTTTTTCGTCAACATCATTTGAGTTCCACTCTCTGACTACGATGAGTTCCCACTCGTAAGCGATGCGGACCTGCGCCTATCAGAGACTGAGGCGCGGCAAGTCTACCAAGGGCAATCTTGGTATGGATGCGCGTGGGCCAGCAATAATTTACTTTAAGTTAATCCGTTAACTATTTGATTATTATGAATGTGCACACTTAGGTGATGCTGGTACCTGTGTGGCTCCCCATTCCGTTGGGGTGTACAGATGGAGTGCCAGTGCATGCACTGGGCCCTCCAGTTCCTCTGACAAGAGCCGATATACGGCTTGGTGCCTCTTCACTTTGTTCAATCCGGCGAAGGCCTCGCTGACCAGCACCAGCTTGAAGTGCGAGTCGGTACGGGGCCCGGCATGCATGTGACTTTCATTGATGAGCTCCACGTGGGTAGGAGCGAAAGCCTCTTGCACCTTGCGGGTGATCGCGTCTGAAACGGCGTTGGTCATAGTCGGTTTACTGCATCAAAACTGCATGTTTGCCGTGCGGAACGCTCCGTTCTGAGGGCGCGGGCGACTACAATGCGCGCTTCGTTTCACCCTCGATCCGGAGCTGCCATGGCCATCGGTTGGTACCCGGGCCACATGCACAAGGCCCGCAATGATATCACACAGGCTCTGAAGGGGGTCGACGCGGTCCTGGAGCTGGTCGACGCCCGGCTGCCCTACGCCAGCGAAAACCCGCTTCTGAACCGTCTCATCGGCTCTCTGAAACGGTTGCGCCTGATGACTAAGGCGGATCTGGCCGATCCTGCCATCACGAAAATGTGGGAAGAGCACTACGCCAAGCAGGGGATTTCCACCCTACTGGTGGAGAAGGACGATCAGAAAATTGCCAAACAGATACTGAATTTCCTGCACGCGGAACTACCACCACGCACGAGCCGCCCGAACCGGGTGATGATCGTGGGCATCCCCAACGTCGGGAAATCCACCCTCACCAACCTCCTCGCCCAGCGCAAACTGGCGAAGGTCGGCAATGAACCGGCGGTGACCAAGGCGAAGCAGGAAATCCGTCTCAGCGCCGACCTGGTGCTGCTCGACACCCCCGGCATCCTCTGGCCGAAGCTCGAAGACCAACAAGCTGCCTACCGCCTCGCGGCGAGTGGTGCGATCCGCAACACGGCGATCGACCTCGCCGACATAGGACTCTTCACTGCCGGCTTCCTGGCTCAGCGCTATCCCACGGTGCTGCGCGAACGCTATGGCATCGAAAAACTCGATGTGGAAAACGTCGAACTCTTGGAAGCGATCGGACGTCGACGCGGTTGTCTCGTGCGTGGCGGCGTCGATCTCACCAAGGCCGGTGAAGCCCTGGTGCAGGATCTGCGCAGCGGCAAGCTGGGCCGCATCAGTCTGGAAACACCCGATGACATCCCGCCTCCGCCGCAAGAAATAGCCGAGCCGGAATCTGCCCCCGCCTCACCTTCGCTCTGCGAGGAACAACGATGAGCCGCGAAGAGCGCTTCAATGCCGCCATGGAGCGGCAACAGGCCGCTGTACAGGAGTGCATCGCGCAGGCATCGGATGAGCGCAGCTTGATCGTGCTGCTCACGGGCGACGGCAAGGGCAAGACCAGCTCCGGCTTCGGCATGGTCTTTCGCGCGCTGGGTTACGGGCAGAAAGTCGCCGTCGTGCAGTTCATCAAGGGCACCCAGCCCTCGGGCGAAGAAATCTTCCTGCGTGAGCGTTTCCCCGAAATTCCCTTCTACCAGATGGGCACCGGCTTCACCTGGGACACCCAGAACTTTGCCGCCGACCAGGCCGCGGCGCGGCGCACCTGGGAGCAGGCTCTGAAACTCTTGCAACGCGACGATCTCGATCTCCTGTTGCTCGACGAGCTCACCTACATGCTCGCCTACAAGTTTCTCGATGAAGACGAAGTGCTCACCGCGCTGCGCGAACGAGCGCCGCAATTGAGTGTGATCGTCACCGGACGTGGTGGCGGTACGGCGCTACGCGAGCTCGCCGATACCGTCAGCGAAGTGAAGAACCACAAGCACGCATTCGACGCCGGCATCAAGGCGCGCAAAGGCGTCGACTACTAGGCACCCTGCCATTACCATGCGCGCTTTTTTCGTAGTGCAGGAGAGGAACGCTCTTGAGCCGAGGAACAGCGCAGAATTACGTCGTCGGTCAACGCTTCATCTGTGATGCCGAGCCCGAGCTGGGTCTGGGGCAGGTCATCGAAGTCAGTCACCGCACCCTGACCCTCGCCTTCATGGCCAGTGAAACCACGCGGCAGTACGCCATGAGCAACTCGCCGCTCACCCGTGTCAGCTTCGAACCCGGCGATCAGGTCAAGGACCGTCGCCAGAACGACTGGGAAGTACTGGGGGTGAAGCAACGCGAAGGTCTTTTCGTCTACCAGGTGCGCAATGCGCAGGGCGAAGAGCGTGAACTGCTCGAAACCGATCTCGCCGCCCAACTCAGTCTGAGTCAGCCGCTCAAACGCCTGCTGACACTGCAGAACGAAAGCGCCTCGTGGTTCCAACTGCGCCGCGCCGCCCTCGACGCGCAGGTGTTCATCGACAGCTCCACCCTGCTCGGTCTCTGCAGCGCTCGCACCGACCTCTTGCTGCACCAGATCTACATCGCGCACGAAGTGGCGAAGCGTCCAGCACCGCGCGTGCTGCTCAGCGATGAAGTGGGCTTGGGTAAGACCATCGAAGCCGGCCTGATCCTGCAACAGCAGTTGTTCAGTGGTTTGGCGCGCCGCGTGCTCATCGTGGTGCCGGATTCGCTCGTGCATCAGTGGCTGGTGGAACTGCTGCGCCGCTTCAACCTGCGCTTCACCATCCTCGACGAAGAGCGCTGTCAGGCGCTCACCGAAGTGCATCGCGCCGACAACCCCTTCGACAGCGAACAGCTCGTGCTGTGCAGCCGGCAGTTCCTGACGCAGAGCGTGGGGTGGTCCGATCTCGCGCTGCAGAGCCGTTGGGATCTCCTGATCCTCGACGAAGCGCATCACGTGCTGCTGAGCGACGATGCCGACGAACCGGCCCTGATCGCACGCTTCGCCGAAACCATTCCCGGCGTATTGCTGCTGACTGCAACACCCGACCAACTCGGCATGGATTCCTACTTCGAGCTGTTGCAGCTGCTCGATCCGCAGCGCTTCCATTCGCTCGAAGCCTTTCAGGAAGAACAGCGCCACTATCAGGCCTTGGCCGATCTGCTCGATCCGCTGCTCGGCTATGCCAAGCTCGACTCCGAGGCGCGCCGCAACTTGCTCGAGTCCTTGGCGCCCTTCGCCACCGACGACGATCTGCGTGCACGCATCGGCGCCTTGGAAGCGGGTGATGAAGCCTCTTTGACTTCACTCAGTCGTCAATTGCTCGATGCCCTGCTCGATCGTCACGGCACCGGCCGCATCGTGTTCCGTAACACACGCCGTCAGGTGAGCGGTTTCCCGGCGCGTCGTCTGCACGAATACGCCTTGCCGTTGCCCGAGGAATACGCCGAACACGCCAGCTCGCTCGCGCCTGAACTGAGTGCGCTCACCGACGATGCCTGGATCCGCCTCGATCCGCGCGCCAACTGGCTCTACGAACTCCTGCGCCAGCATCGCAGCGAGAAATTCCTCTTGATCTGCCACAACCGCGCCACGGCGGAAAGCCTCGAGGCATGGCTGGGTCTGCACAAAGGTGTGCCAAGTGCGGTGTTCCACGAAGGATTGACCCTGATCGAACGCGACCGCGCCGCCGCCTATTTCGCCGAACGCGAAGACGGCGCCCAGATTCTGGTGTGTTCGGAAATCGGCAGCGAAGGCCGCAACTTCCAGTTCAGCCATCACCTCGTGCTGTTCGATCTGCCACCACATCCCGACCTGCTCGAACAGCGCATCGGCCGTCTCGACCGCATTGGTCAGCGACACGAGATCCAGTTGCACGTGCCCTACTTCGAGCACAGCGCGAGTGCAGTGATGTTGCAGCTCTATCGCACCATCGGCCTCTTCGACGCACCGAACCCGGTGGCCGCGCAGGTCTGTCATGACCTGCACGCCGCGATCGATGCCGCCGTCGCGCAGCCCACTGACGATGCAGCGCTGCAACAGCTGCTGAGTGATGCGAAGAAGCGCAACGCAGAACTCCTGGCCCTGCATCTCGCCGGCCGCGACCGTCTGCTCGAACTCAATTCCTGCCGCGTCGACGTGGCGCAAGCCCTCGTCGAAAAGCTGCGCGAACTCGAAACCGCCAGCAATCCGGATGCCTTCCTGCAGCAGGTCTTCTCCAGCTACGGCCTCGACGCCGACACCGGTCCGCACGATACGCGCATGGTGCAACCTTCGGACGACATGCTGGTGGAATCCTTCCCACTGATTCCCGACGAAGGTCTCACCTACACGCTCGATCGTGCACAGGCGCTGCGGCGTGACGACCTGCCCTTCGTCACCTGGCTGCATCCGCTCGTGCTGCAGAGCCTCGACCTCGTGCTGCAGGATCACCGCGGCAAGAGCACGGTGGGTCTGTTGCGTGACAATCGTCTTTCCGCGGGCACTCTGGTGCTCGAAAGCCTCTACCGCGTGACCGTACCGGCACCGCCGCAGCTGCAGGCCAAACGTTGGTTCCCCACCACCGTATTGCGCAGCGTGGTGGATTCGCAGAAACGCAGCATCGGTCGCTCACTCACTGCCGAACAGCTCGACACCCGCACACAGCCGCTCGACCGTCAGCACGTGCGTACCTTGGTGAACGAACAACGTCCGCTGATCCAGGTGCTTGCGCGTCTCGGCAAGCAGGTGGTGGACAAACAACTGCCGGCACTGATCGAAGAAAAGACGGCTGCGATGCAGGCGGAACTGAGCGCGGAGCTGGAACGTCTGCGCGCATTGCGCGCGGTGAATCCGCAGGTGCGCCAGGAAGAGCTGGATTATCTGGAGCGGCAGCGCGAAGAACTGACCAAGAGCTTCGCCGCCGCCACCGTGCAGCTCGAAGCCTTGCGGTTGGTATTGGCGGTCTGAGTCAGATCATCGTCATCACGCTGGCCTGAAAACACACCTTGTTTTTCCCCTACCGCGAACGGCTCGCCAGCTGCGGCGAGCCCGCCGCGGTGAGGGGCATCGAGTTCCAATCGCCTTGCCCCATGCTGCCAATATCAACGGCAGCAGCTTGCTTCTCCTGCTGCGGGCGATCTGGGATTCACGCTTTGGGAGCCACCGCAGCCAAGGCGTCGACCTCACCACCGACGATCTTGTCCAAGTGTTGCGTCAGGTGTGCGATGGGCCAATCCCACCACTTGATCTCCAGGAGTTTGGCAATGACTTCGGAACTGAAGCGCTGCTTGATCACCTGCGCCGGATTGCCGCCGACGATCGTATAGGGTGGCACATCCTTCACCACCACCGAGCGTGCCGCGACGATGGCGCCATCGCCGATCTTCACTCCCGGCATGATCAAGGTGTCGTAACCAATCCACACGTCATTGCCGATCACCGTGTCGCCCTTGTAGGGAAGGTCGGCCAGCGTCGGCATCACCTTTTCCCAGCCGTTACCGAAGATCTGAAAGGGATAGGTGGAGATGCCACCAAGCTTGTGGTTCGCTCCATTCATGATGAACTTCACGCCCCGCGCGATCGCGCAGAACTTGCCGATGATCAGGCGATCGCCGATGAAGTCGTAGTGGTAGAGAACGTTCCGTTCGAAATTTTCCGAATCTTCCGGATCGTCGTAATAGGTGTAGTCACCGATCTCGATGTTGGGTGACTTCACGGTGTTCTTGATGAAGCAGACCTGCGGAAAGCCTGCCATCGGATGAGGGTTCTGGGGATTGGGACCGTGCAACGCTCGTTCCTCCATGCTACTTGCGAAGGCGGTGATTCTGGCATGGCCTGACTGGAAAGCGGAGTTTGCAGCAGTATTCGCTGCAACGCATAGGCTTCATGACCGGGCCAGTACCTGATCACCGGCCAATCCAGACACTCGCAGAGCACGTACACCGTGTCTTGCCATGCTGGAGACAATGCGTCGACCACTTCTCGAGAAGTTCCCAATTCCCCGACATTTGTCGGGAATCGGCGAGTCAACGGCCTCAGCGCCGGGCCAAAAGCGTGGTCTGCCTGGGCCATTTGGGCTAGCATGGCGCCCCTGAAATTTCCCTCACAAGGTGAACTCCCGCATGCAGTCGAACGGTATCGAGTCCGCCCCGCGCGCCACGAGCGCCGGTGCCTCCGCGCCCTTCCTCCTCAAACGCAGCCGTTTTCTCCCCACGCTCAACCTCACGGTCGAGGAATACGAACATCTCCGCACCGGCGCCGTGCATTTCCACTTCGCCAGCGACAATCCCGAAAACGTCTTCCTGGTGGCGCTGCGTACAGTGCCGATGGATTCCACCGGTGTGGCCCACATCCTCGAACACACGGCTCTGTGCGGTAGCCGCCGTTTCCCGGTGCGCGATCCCTTCTTCATGATGATTCGGCGCTCCATGAACACGTTCATGAACGCCTTCACCAGCAGTGACTGGACCGCCTATCCCTTCGCCAGTCAGAACCGCAAGGACTTCAACAACCTGCTCGAGGTCTATCTCGATGCGGTGTTCTTCTCCAATCTGGACGAACTCGACTTCGCGCAGGAAGGTCATCGACTCGAGTTTCAGCAGCCGGACAATCCTGACAGCCCGCTGGAATACAAGGGCGTCGTATTCAATGAAATGAAGGGCGCGATGAGCTCGCCCAACAGCTACATCTGGCAGCTCCTGAGTGCCGAGCTCTTTCCCACCACCACCTATCACTACAACAGTGGTGGTGAACCGACCTGCATTCCTGATCTCACCTACGAGCAGCTCAAGAACTTCTATCGCACGCACTATCACCCGAGCAACGCCATCTTCATGACCTTTGGCGACATTCCGGCGCACGAGCATCAGCAGCGTTTCGAAGAGCTCGTGCTGCGCGAATTCGACAAGCTCGACGTGCACATCGCCGTGGGTGACGAACAGCGTTTCGAGGCACCGCGCCGCGTCAGCGCCACCTATCCGCTCGACGAGCAGGAAGTGGAAAACAAGAGCCACGTCATCGTCGCCTGGTTGCTCGGCAAGAGCACCAATCTCGAAGATCTCTACAAGGCACAGCTCCTGAGTTCGGTACTGCTCGACAACAGCGCCAGCCCGCTCTTGCACGCGCTGGAAACGAGTGAACTGGGTCGTTCGCCCTCGCCGCTCTGCGGCCTCGAGGATTCCTATCGCGAGATGAGCTTCATCTGCGGTCTCGAAGGTTGCGGCACCGACAGCGTGGAGGCGGTCGAAGCCTTGGTGCTCGATACGCTGCGCAAGGTCGCCGAAGAAGGCATCGCACAGGACAAGGTCGAAGCCGCCCTGCATGCCCTCGAACTGCACGCGCGCGAAATCAGCGGCGACTCCTATCCCTATGGCTTGCAGCTGATTCTGTCGGCACTTTCCACTGCGACACATCGCGGCGATCCGATCGAATTGCTCGACATCGACCCGGTGCTGGAAAAACTGAGTCAGGACATCAAGGATCGCGACTACATCCCGCGCCTCATCCGCGAGCTGTTGCTCGACAACCCGCATCGCCTCACGCTCGCCGTGCATCCCGATCCGCAGTTGAGCGAGAAACAGGCGCAGGCAGAACGCGAGAAGCTGGAGCGCATCAAGGCCGAGCTCAGCGATGAGGCCAAACAGGAAATCGTGCAGCGCGCACTTGCCCTGCAGGAACGTCAGAATAAGACTCCCGACGCTTCCATTCTGCCGAAGGTGGAACTGAGCGACGTGCCGGCCGACATCAAATGGCCCGAACCCACGCGTCACACGCTGCGCACGGCCGCCGGTGAACTCAAGGTGACGAGCTACGCGCAAGGCACCAACGGCTTGAGCTATCAGCAGGTGGTACTCGACCTGCCCAAGCTCGACGAAGAACAGGTGCACCTGCTTCCCTACTACACCTCCTGCATGTCGGAAGTGGGCATCGGCTCGCGTTCTTATCTCGACATTCAAGAACTGCAGGCCGCGGTATCGGGTGGGGTGAACGTCTACACCTCGATGCGCAACAAGGTCGGCACCGAGCAGGATGTGCAGGGTTATCTGGTCGTGTCGAGCAAGGCGCTCTATCGCAAGCAGCAGGAACTGACGCAGCTGTTGCACGACACGCTGTACGGTTGCCGCTTCGATGAACACGAACGCATTCAGGAATTGATGCAACAGATCCTGGGCCGCAAGGAACAGAGCATCACCAACCAAGGCCACAGTCTGGCGATGGGAGTGGCCTGCGCGCGCATGAGCCCGCTGTCGTGGTTGAGCTACAACTCCGGCGGCCTCGAAGGCATTCGTCAGCTCAAGCAGTTGGTGAAGAGCCTGGAAGATCCGACGCAGCTGCGCGAATTTGCCGCCAAGCTCGCGGCCACTCACGAAGCCGTGTTGCAGGGCACGCCGCAGTTCCTGTTGATCGCAGAAGAAAACGAGAACCCGGTATTGATGAACGCGCTCGACAAGGTGTGGCGCGACGAAACTGGCCGAGTGATGACGACGCCCTTTGCCCTGCCGCATCTGCGCGAGTCCACGCACGAAGCCTGGCTCACCAGCACTCAGGTGAACTTCTGCGCCATGGCCTTCCCCACCGTGACGCCGCCGCATCCCGACGCCGCCGCGTTGACGGTATTGGCGGGCTTCCTGCGCAATGGGTTTCTGCATCGCGCCATCCGCGAACAGGGTGGCGCCTACGGTGGCGGAGCCACGCAGGATTCGGGAACGGCGTCATTCCGTTTCTATTCCTACCGCGATCCGCGTCTGTCCGACACGCTCGACGATTTCCGTCGTTCGATCGATTGGATGCTGAGCAACAACCACGAATACAGCCAGCTCGAGGAAGCCATCCTCGGCGTGATCTCGAGCCTCGACAAACCGGCCTCTCCTGCCGGCACGGCGAAGCACGCCTTCCACAACGAGTTGTTCGGTCGTGGCAAGGAAGAACGCGCCGCATTCCGCCGTCAGGTGCTCGAGGTGAGCATCGACCAGCTCAAGGAAGTCACGGCACGCTATCTGGATCCGGACAAGGCAAGCATCGGCATCGTGAGCAACAAGAGCCGGCAGCAGGAGCTGGAGAAGCTCGGTCTGGAGTTGCGTCAGTTGTAAGCGTTGCGCTGGAACTTTGCGAGAAAGGCAGAGTCAGAGCTGATGGAACGGCGAGTTGTGGTCATTGCGTCGCCTTCCGCTGATTGAACTGAAGCCTGGTGGGTTCACGCCCACCAGGTTTTTTTACTCAGTCCCAGGACGTGAACGATTGCCTTTCGGACAGTTGTAATACGCCGCCCTTGCCCCGTCATCGCCTGCAGCCGGTGACCGCTTCGCAAGTACCCCTTCTGATGTCCTGGTTCCGGGATCGTGCCGCGCTGCGGCAGTGGAGTCCCTATTGTTCCTTTCCGCTCGATCCAGCGCGTTTTCCCGAGGAGATCGGTTTACCCAGGTTGGCGAGCCGGGCCTTGGTGGATGCGCGTGGGACCTTGTTGGGGTTCGGGCAGTATTCGGCCTTCCAGGAGTGTTGCCATCTGAGTCACCTGGTCATCGCGCCGGAACGCCGTGGTCAGGGGCTCGGGCGTGCCTTGATCCAGCTGCTGGCTGCGGAGGGTACCGCGGCCTTGGGGCTCGATCGTCTTTCGCTCTTCGTGCTGCGCGACAATCTCGCCGCCCTGCGGCTCTACCTGCGCCTGGGCTTCGATTTTGCGCCCTTCCACGACATCGTCGCCTTGCATGAGGCCAAGATGTATTACCTGCGGCGGGATTGGCCTTAGGCAGGTTTTTCTGCCGTTTCTTTGCAACAGGGCTTCCGCGAGCCCTGCGGCCGAGAGCTTGACGGGAGCGCCCTGAACCCATCCCTGGGGGCTCGCTCTCAGACATCCAGTCTTCGAGCGTCCCACCAAGCTCTCAGCCGCAACCCGCTCGATCAGGATTTGGAGGAGCACTCATTGCGTAGGTCGAGGTGAGCGCGGCAAGAGAGCGAGCCACCAGTTTGGCTCGTTCTGCCAGCGCCTGAGAGTGAAGTCCAACAGTCGATGCTGGAGATTACGTCGCCCTACTCTTCTGCCACCAACGTGCGCGACCTGGAGCTGACCAGAAGCTGATCGAGGGGACCTAGTCAGAAGAACAACCGCTGCCACCAACTTCGACCAAGCCGTCGCTCACAGCCCTGGAGCTGGGATTCGTAGCGACTGGCGTTGCTCTGGACGTTGCGGGCAGTGTTGAGGAGCCAGGTCTTGCCTTCATAGGTGCGGCGACGGAAGCCGCCATTGCCTTCGTGGTAGGCCAGGTAGAGGTTGTAGGCGTCGTTCGGCGCGATGCCGTTGATGCGCACCGAGTTGCGGTTGTACCAGGCGACGAAGTCGATGGCGTCGGCGAAGTTGGAGCGGCTCGCGCCCCAGCTGCCGGCCGCCTTCTTGTAGTCGCTCCAGGTGCTGTCGAGGGCCTGGGCGTAGCCGTAGGCGTCGGAGGGACGCGGGCCGGGAATGATCCAGAGAATGCGCTTGCGCGGTGGCTTGGCACGGGCGCGGAAGCCGGATTCCTGGTAGATGAAGGCCATGGACACCGGCGTGGGGATGTCCCAGCGTTCTTCCGCCTTCTTGGCGGCGCGATACCACTTGGGACGATCGTCGAAGATGCTGCAGATGTTGGCAGTATTCGAGGGCGGTGCCGAAGCGCAAGCACCCAACAGCAACAACAGCACGACTGAAGCTAGTAACCGCAAGGACATGGCGTAGGCTGAGCTCGTGTTTGACGGGCCCTACTGTAGCGTCACTGCGCCTGCGGCGCCACACCATGCTCTTTCAGGAGCGCCAGGAACTGTTCCTCGTCCAGGACGGGTATGCCGAGTTTCTGGGCATTGGCGAGTTTGGAGCCTGCCCCAGGCCCCGCCACGACGGTGGTGGTTTGCTTGGAGACAGAACCGGCAACCTTGGCACCGAGGCTTTCGAGCTTGGCCTTGGCCTCGTCGCGGGTGAGTGCTTCGAGAGTGCCGGTGAGCACCCAGGTCTGGCCGCTCAGCGGCAGGTCCTGTCCCTGCGCCTTGGGACTTTCCCAATGCATGCCGAACTCGCGCAGCTGCGCTTCGATGGCGAGAGCACGCGCGGCGTTGGCGGGATCATCGAAGTAACTGCGCAGCGACTGCGCGGCCTTCTTGTTCAACTTTTCGACCCGCGCCAGTTCTTCCCCACTTGCCGCGATGATGGCTTCGATACTGCCGAAGCGTTCCGCCACGCGCTGGGCGCCGACGTTGGCGACGTTGGGAATGTCGAGTCGAGCCAGCAAGGTGCCGAGCGTGGCGCAGGCGGCGAATTCGGGTGCGAGTTCCCCCGACTCCTGGGGTTGCACACCGTGTTTGAGCAAGGCTGCGATGACACCCTGATTGTGGGCATCACCGAAGAAGTGATGGATCTCGTTGGCGACCTCGAGGCCCACGTCTGGCAACCAGGTCAGCACTTCCGGTAGCGCACGACTGATGCGTTCGAGCGAGCCGAAGGCGCGTGCGAGGAGCTTGGCGGTTTCCTCGCCGACATCGGGAATGCCGAGCGCGTAGATGAAGCGCGCGAGACTCGGTGTCTTGCTTGCCGCGATCGCAGCGAGCAGGTTGTTGGTGGAGATTTCCGCGAACCCTTCCAGCGCAATGATCCGTTCGAAGGTCAAGGCATAGAGATCCGCAGGCGAGGCAATCAGATTTTCGTCGACCAACTGCTCGATGCTTTTCTCACCGAGTCCTTCGATGTCCATCGCGCGACGCGAGACGAAGTGGATCAGCGCCTGTTTCAGTTGTGCGCGACAGGCGAGTCGACCGATGCAGCGATAGATGGCGCCTTCACTGTAGGACTCCTTGCCCTTGCTGCGGCGCACGAGCTGCGCGCGTTCGACGGCGGAGCCACATACGGGACAGGTGCTGGGTACGATCACGGGACGAGCATCGGCGGGTCGTTTTTCCAGCACCACGCCCATCACCTGCGGAATCACGTCGCCGGCGCGACGTACGATCACCGTGTCGCCGATGCGCAGCCCCAGGCGTTCCACTTCATCCATGTTGTGCAGCGTGGCGTTGGAAACGGTAACGCCGGCAATCTGCACGGGGTCGAGTCGCGCCACCGGCGTCACGGCACCGGTGCGGCCAACGTTGAATTCGACGTTGAGCAGTTCCGTCATCTGCTCCACGGCTGGAAATTTCTGCGCCAGAGCCCAGCGCGGTTCGCGCGCGCGGAAACCCAAGCGTTGCTGCCAGTCGCGACGATCGACCTTGAAGACGACGCCGTCGATTTCGTACGGCAGGCTGTCACGACGCTCGCCGATGTCGCGGTAGTAAGCGAGGCATTCCTCCACCCCACGCGCAAGTTTGAATTCGCGGCTGATGGGTATGCCCCACTCCTTCAACTTCTGAATCAGGGCCGACTGCGTGTCGGGCAGGCTCGCGGGGGCGATGCCGATACCGTAGCCACAGAATTCGAGCGGACGCGTGGCGGTGAGCCTTGGATCGAGTTGACGCAGGCTGCCGGCGGCGGCATTGCGCGGATTGGCGAAACGCTTCTCACCGGTTTCGAGTGCACGTGCGTTGAGTTCTTCGAAGCCCTTGCGGGTCATGTAGACCTCGCCGCGCACTTCGAGACGCTCGGGCCAGCCCTTGCCATGCAAACGCAAGGGCACGTTGCGCACGGTGCGGATGTTGGCGGTGATGTCTTCTCCGGTGCTGCCGTCGCCGCGCGTCGCGCCGCGCACCAGCACACCGTTTTCGTAGAGGATGCTCACGGCGAGGCCGTCGAGCTTGGGTTCACAGGTGTAGGCGACTTCTTCACCGTCGCCAAAAAGATCGCGCGGCAGTTCGAGGCCCTCGCGCACACGGCGATCGAAATCGCGCAGATCGGCTTCTTCGAAACCATTGCCGAGACTCAGCATCGGCACTTCGTGTTGCACCTGGCGAAATGCGCCGGAAGGTGCGGCACCGACTCGCTGCGTGGGCGAATCGGGCGTGATCAAGTCGGGATGTTCCTGTTCCAGCTGCTGCAGCTGACGCAGCAGTTTGTCGTATTCGGCGTCGGGAATGCTCGGTTCGTCGAGCACGTAATAACGATAGTTGTGCAGTTCGATCTGACGGCGCAGCTCGGCGATGGTGGCGCTGGGATCGGAGGCGCTCATGGCACGACTACGTCAGGGACGAATCGCGCTCAACGGCGCGCGGCGAGCTGCAGAGCGAGCTCGAAATCACGGATGCGCTGACGCACGTGTTCGATGGTCTGACGGGTGAAGACACTGCGGTTTTCGTCCTTGAGCTCGCCATCGAGTTGCTCGCGCAGTACGAGAGCGGTCTCCAGCATCAACTCGAACGCAGCCATGTTGCCGTACTTGTTCGGCAACTGCAGGAAGAGGCTCACGCCCGGCGTGGAGAACTGGTCCATCGTGGCCAGATCGAAGGTGCCGGGTTTGACGATGTTGGCCATGCTGAACACGACGCGACCACTGCCATCGGGCTTCTCGTGACGATGGAAGATGCTCATGTCGCCGAGCTGCAGGCCCTGCTCGCGCACCACGGCCAAGAGATCACTGCCATGGAAGTGATAGCCCTGGCGCGCCATCACGTTGATGATCACGACTTCGCGCGGACCTTCGTCCTCGGCTTCGATTTCGGCCACTTCTTCTTCGACCGGTTCTTCGTCGGCGAACAGATCCACCTGCTTCTCACGACCGAGCAGCGACTTGCTGAAGAAGGAGCCGCGCTTGTCCTTGCTTTCTTTCGCCGTGGACTTGGCCTTCTTCTCCGGCGCCTTGACGGGCGCGACCTCGGCCTTGGCGGCTTGCTCTTCTGCCTCGGCCACCTCTTTCAATTCGGCAGCCGTGATCGGATCCGGGCGGAATTCGCCCAGATCGTTGTCATAGAGCTCGACGTCTTCGAAGGCTTCGTCGAAGTTTTCGGCGGCGAGTTCTTCTTCGCTCAGATCGCCGAGTTCGGCGTCGCCCTCGCCGAAGCCCGGTTCGATACGGGCCTGCGGCGGTTCGGGTTCACGCTTGAAGGCGCTGGCGGCACGCGTGTAGGTCTCTTCGAGCAGCGCAGGCTCGTTCTCGTAGTCCGCGCTGTACTGCTCGTCTTCGTCCTCGTCGTCCCAATCCTCGTCTTCGTCCTCGTCGTCTTCTTCGTCCTCGTCTTCGTCGTCCCAGTCGTCGTCTTCGTCCTCATCCTCGTCGTCTTCCCACTCGTCATCGTCTTCATCATCGTCGAGACGGCGGCGACGGCGCGGATAGTCGTCGTCTTCCTCGTCGAAATCGTCTTCGTCGTCGAAGTCGTCGTCATCGAAGTCATCATCGTCATCTTCGAAATCGTCGTCCTCGAACTCTTCGTCTTCATCCTCGAATTCGTCTTCATCGTCGTCGCCGAAGCGGGACTTGCGTCCGGCCTCCGGCGCGAGCGGATCACGACGAAGCTGCTCCAGCCCTTCGATCTGTGCATCGAGCATTTCTTTGTCCTCCACGACGTTGCTGTTGCTGCGCACTTGCGCCGGAGCCAGTTCGTCATCGAACTCTTCCGGCGTGAACTGTTGCGGTGGCTCGGTCGACGCGAACACGTTGGTGTGTTCGATGTCGGTTTCGTCCACCTCGACCGTATCCATCAACACCGGTACTGCTTCGGGTTTGCCACGATCGGCCACGGGCGTTTCTTCGCTCGACTCGCGACGTTTACCGTTCTTGAGTCGAGGGCCATAACGACGTGGCGGAGGGATGTCGCCCACTCGCGGCACGGTACGCGCGCCGCCGTTGGGGAGTTCGGAACTCGTGAGGAGATCGTCGTCCGTGTTGTCGAGCCCGCGCAGCAGGCTCTTGTCGATCTTCACCACGACGCGCTCCTGCCGGTCGCGCCATTTACGGCGCAGCCCGTCGAGAATCACGGCCACGATGGCCACCAGGAGAATGATGACAAGCAGATCGGTGCTCTGACCCATGCCTAGCCTGCCTGCCCGATGCGTTGGAAGATCGAAGGTTGGAACATGCTCTTACTGGTACTTGGTCGTTCTCACTTGCACGCCATTGTTGGAGCGCGCACTGCCGGGCTCGCCTTACATTGCCGCCAGTTCGGTGGCCTCGTCGATGTCTACCGTCACCAGACGCGATACGCCGGGCTCATGCATGGTGACGCCCAACAACTGGTTGGCACTTTCCATGGTCAGGCGATTGTGCGTGATATAGATGAACTGGACAACTTCCGACATCTCTTTCACCAAGTTCGCATAGCGTCCGACGTTGGCATCGTCGAGCGGTGCGTCCACCTCGTCGAGCATACAGAAGGGTGAAGGGTTGAGCTGGAAAATCGAGAACACCAGCGCAATCGCCGTCATGGCCTTTTCACCACCGGACAACAAGTGGATGGTGCTGTTCTTCTTGCCGGGCGGACGGGCCATGATCGCCACGCCGGTGTCGAGCAGGTCTTCGCCCACCATGTCGAGATAGGCGTGACCGCCGCCGAAGACTTTCGGGAACAGTTGCTGCAGACCGTTGTTGATCTTGTCGAAGGTTTCCTTGAAGCGGGTGCGCGTTTCCTTGTCGATCTTGCGGATCGCGTTCTCGAGCGTGGCGAGCGCCTTCTCGAGTTCGGCGTTCTGCGCGTCGAGGTAGACCTTGCGCTGCGACTGCGTTTCGTATTCTTCGATCGCCGCCAGGTTGATCGGACCGAGACGCTGGATGCGCAGTGCGATCTGTTCGAGTTCCTGTTCCAGCTGCTGTTCGCTCGCGCCTTCCGGCATCGTGTTCAGTACGGTCTGCAGGTCGTAGTTGAGCTCCTGCAATTGCTGTTCGAGCGCAGCGCGTTTGACGCTGGCGCCTTCGTTGCCGAGACGATGCGAGACGAGCATGTCGCGCAGTTTCTGGCTCTGATCCTGGCTCTGATGGCGCTGCGCTTCGAGTTCGCGCATACGGTGATCGATGGCATCGACCGCGGTCTTGGCGCGCGTCAGTTCCTGTTCGACGTCCTGACGTTCGCTCAGTTTCTCTTCGAGCTGGGCCTTCAGGCCGGGGATCGGATCGTCGGTATTCTTCAGATGCATCTGCAACTGATCGCGGCGCTGTTCATAGCCGCGCACCTGCGCAGTGATGCGCTCGAGCGAAACCTTCAGTGAATTGAGCTGGGCCAGCATGGTCTGGTGACGCAGCGCCAGCTGATGGGCGTGGTCCTTGTCCTGACGTGCCTGCTGACGTGCCTGATCCAGCACGCGGCGATATTCGTCACGATTCGCCAACAGTTCTTCGCGGCGGGCGTTGTCGACCTCCATCTGATCGAGCGCCGCCTGCAGGCTGGCGCGCGCGGTGGTGATGTTCTGCTGTTCCACCTGCAGCTGGCGTTCGAGATCGTCGATTTCCTGACGCAGGCGCTTGCGGCGTTCGGTGACCTGCTCGATCTTCATCAGACGTGCGGAGCGGTCGGCGCTGTATTCGGTCAGACGACGGTTCACGTCGCCCAACTGACGGATCAGATCTTCCTTGCGCTGTTCCTGCTCGCGCAGTTGCTGCTGCAGCCCTTCCGCTTCGGCCAGAAGTTCGTCGATGGCTGCGTCGAGCGCTGCGATGTCTTCGGCCAACCGACCGAGTTCTTCCTGACGTTGGATCATGCCCGCGCGCGGATCGTAGCCACGCGAGAGTTTGAGCCAGTCGCTGCCGAGCCACACGCCTTCGCGCGTGACGAGCGATTCACCCGGACGCAGTTTGCTGCGCAGATCGAGCGCCTGATCCAAGGTATCGACGGCGTAAACGCCGGCAAGAATGCTGTCGAGCGGCACGCTGGCACTGACCTTGGTGGTCAAGGCATGCGTTGCGAGGTCGGCATTCGCGGGCGCTGCAGGCGCGCCGCCCTGACGATCGCGCAGCACGAGTTCACCCTTGTCGAAACTCGGCACCGCGCCACTGAAGGCGGCGATGTCGTCGACACAGATGGCCTGCAGATGTTCGCCGAGCACGAGCTCGACCGCCTGCTCCCAACCGTGTTCCACCTTCAAGCCATCGACGAGGCGCGGCTTGTTCTGCAGTTGCTGCTGTTCGAGCCAGCGCTGGCCGTCTTTTTCCGAGCTGCCGAGCGCCTGCTGCTGCAGTGCTTCGAGTGAGGACTGGCGCCCCAACAAGGTCTGCAGACGGCTGCGCTCCTGGTTGAGGCGCTCATTGCAGTTGCGCAGCGCCTGACGCGTGCGTTCGATTTCGTCGTTGAGTTCGGCGCTCTGCTGCTCGAGGCCGCCCTGCTCCAGGCTCAGTTCGCCCAGGTTGTGTTCGATCAGCGCCAGCTGTTCGGATTCGGGATCGGTGGCCAGACCTTCGAGCTCACGACTGAGCTGCGTCTTGCGCGCCAGACCACGGTCGACGATGTTCTCGAGGTGGTTGATGCGCTGTTGTTCGACCTCGGCCTTGCGCACGATGGCGGCCGCGGCGTTGTTGAAACTGTCCCACTCTCCCTGCCAGTTGTGCATGGCCTGCTCGGCTTCGTCGAGCGAAGTGGAGCCCATGGCTTCCGCTTCACGCGCGGCTTCGAGTTCGGGTTCGAGCGCGGCGATTTCCTCGTCCAACTGCGCGATGCGTTCGAGGTCTTCGGTCAATTCGGATTGGGCACGCGCCAGGGAGTCGGTGGTCGAGCGCAGATCCTCTTCCAGCTGAATCTTGCGTTGACGCTGGTGTTCGATGTTCTGTTCGATGCGCGAGATTTCGGTGCCGAGCGAGTAATAGCTGGCCTGCACACGCTGATAGGTTTCGTGCGCTTCGACGCCGCCTTCGCGCAGTTCCTCGATCTCGGCTTCCACGGCGCGGTAGCGCGCGTTGCTGGCTTCGAGTTGCACTTCCAGTTCGCCGATCAGTTGCTGCGACTGCGTGATCTCGCGGTTCAGACGTTCCCAGCGCAGCGCGGCCAGACGCGCGCTGGTGTCGCGCTCTTCCTGTTTGTATTCGCGGTACTTCTCGGCCGAACGCGCCTGGCGTTGCAGGTGCGCCAACTGGCGATCCAACTCTTCGCGGATGTCGGTGAGGCGCTCGAGGTTTTCCTTGGTGCGGCTGATGCGGTTCTCGGTTTCCTTGCGACGTTCCTTGTACTTGGAGATGCCGGCGGCTTCCTCGATGAAGATGCGCAGGTCTTCCGGCTTCGATTCGATCAGGCGCGACACCATGCCCTGCTCGATGATCGAGTAACTGCGCGGACCGAGACCGGTGCCGAGGAAGATATCCGTGATGTCGCGGCGACGGCACTTGGTGCCGTTGAGCATGTAGGTGTTCTGGCCGTCGCTGTTGACGATGCGCTTGACCGAGATCTCGTTGAACGCCGCGTACTCGCCGGTGATCTTGCGATCACTGTTGTCGAAGATCAGCTCCACCGAGGCCTGGCCCACCGGCTTGCGGTTGGCCGATCCGTTGAAGATGACGTCGGTCATCGATTCGCCGCGCAGGTTCTTGGCCGAGCTCTCGCCCATCACCCAGCGCACCGCGTCGATGATGTTGGACTTGCCGCAGCCATTCGGCCCGACGATGGCGCAGAGGTTGCTGGGGAAGTGGACGGTGGTGGGGTCGACGAAGGACTTGAAGCCGGCGAGCTTGATACTTTTCAGTCGCATTGAGTGCGGAGTTCCTTCCATTCCTGGGCGTTGCGAATCGCCGCAGTGTAGCGGAATCACCTGCCAAACTCACGAGGGAATTTGGCTCGCAACGCCCAATTTCGTATTTGAGAGTTTTCCTGAACTTTGCTACGCAGGACTCTGAAACGAAAGAACTAATCTACCTTCTGATAAGGCAGCCCCACGTAGTTCCAGGCGATCGCCCGCCGCCCCTCCTCCGAGCTCGTGAAGTAGTCGAATTCGGCGCGCCGTACGCGGGCATCGAAGGGGTTGTCGGAGAGCTGGTGCAGCATCGAGGTCATCCACCAGGAGAAGCGTTCCGCCTTCCAGATTCGATCGAGCGCCAGCGCCGAATATTTCTGCAGCAGGTCGATGCGCCCCTCGTGATAGACCTTCACCAGGATGCGGTAGAGATAGTTCACGTCGCTCGCGGCGAGGTTCAGACCCTTGGCGCCCGTGGGCGGCACGATGTGACCGGCATCACCCACGAGGAAGAGGCGACCGTACTGCAGCGGCTCGACCACGAAGCTGCGCAGGCCTGCGATGCTCTTCTCGATCGAAGGACCGGTGATGATCTCGTCGGCATAGCGCTCCGGCAGACGACGTTTGAGTTCTTCCCAGAAGCGATCGTCGGACCAGTTTTCCACCTTCTCATCCAACGGCACTTCCACGTAGTAGCGGCTGCGGGTGAGCGAACGCATGCTGCAGAGCGCGAAACCACGCTGATGCGCGGCGTAGACGATCTCCTTGGAAACGGGCGGCGTGTCGCTCAACAGGCCCAGCCAACCAAAGGGATAGACCTTCTCGTATTCCTTGCGCACGGAGGCCGGAATGCTCTGGCGGGAAACGCCGTGGAAACCATCGCAACCGGCAATGTAGTCGCACTCGAGGCGTACTTTTTCGCCGTTGATGGTGAAGCTGAGCCAGGGATGGTCGGTGGTGGCGTCGTGGATTTCGACGTCCGGCACTTCGTAATAGGTGGTGAGGCCCGCGGCAGCGCGCACGTCCATCAGGTCGCGCGTGAGTTCGGTCTGACCGTAGACCATCACGCGTTGACCGTCGGCGTAGGTGGGAAGATCGATGCGGCAAAGGTCACCATCGAACGCCAACACGATGCCGTCGTCGGGAATCCCCTCCTCGTCCATGCGTTTCCCCGCTCCCGCTTCCCGCAGCAGTCGTACCGTCCCCTCTTCCAATACTCCGGCGCGGATGCGACCGAGCACGTAGTCGGCCGAGCGCAGTTCGACGATGACGTTGTCGATACCGGCGTTGTGGAGAAGCTGACCGAGAAGGAGCCCAGAGGGCCCGGCGCCAATGATGGCGACTTGCGTTTTCATACAGCGAAAGTCCTCTAGGTAGAAATGCTGGATGAGTAGGATGGGTGGGGGACGGCGCGCAAGTATAACGGCTCAATCGTCGTGAATCTGAGCAACTTTGCGCAAAGCGGCTCTGACTTGTTCTGACTCAAAGCCTCGCTGCGCCAAAAAGCGTTGCCAGCGCGCACGTTCAGCCGGAGTACTGTCCGCGCCAATCTTGAATTTGCGCTGCAGGACTTCGAGGCAACGCTCTTCCCAATCGATGTCGGCATAGAGCACTTCCCGCAACAACGAACGCTCGATGCCCTTGCCCCGCAATTCCTGGGCGATTTTCACTGGCCCCATGCCGCGCGAGCCGCGGTAATGCACCCAGGCTTCGGCGAAACGACGGTCCGATTGCAGCCCTTCTTCCTGCAGTCGCGCGAGCACGGGCGCGATGAGGTCTTGGGCGGAAAGCTGCGGAAAGCGAGTCTGGAGTTTTTCCTGCAACTCGCGCGCACTGTGTTCGCGGCGGGCCAGGATGTCCAGCGCCGCGAGACGCACGGTACTGGCGGTGGCGGGACTGTCGGACATGGGAGCCGGAAACGGCGAGCCCGGCATGGACCGGGCTCGCACTGGGACTTACTCGGCGAGCGCCGCTTCGCGGCTTTCCGCCCCCTTGCGGGGTTTGGCCAACAGCATCTCACGCAGCTTGCTTTCGAGCGCTTCCGCAATTTCCGGATGCTCGGCCAGATAGGCCACGGCGTTCTTCTTGCCCTGGCCGATCTTGTTGCCGTCGTAGGCGTACCAGGCGCCGGATTTCTCGATCAGACCGTGCTGCACGCCGAGGTCGATGATCTCGCCGTTGCGGGAAATGCCCTGGCCGTAATAGATCTCGAATTCGCACTGTTTGAAGGGCGGCGCCACCTTGTTCTTCACCACCTTCACGCGGGTTTCGTTGCCCACGACCTCCTCACCTTCCTTGATGGAACCGGTGCGACGGATGTCGAGACGGACGGAGGCGTAGAACTTGAGCGCGTTACCACCGGTGGTGGTTTCAGGCGAGCCGAACATCACGCCGATCTTCATGCGGATCTGGTTGATGAAGATCACCAGCGTGTTGGAGTTCTTGATGTTGGCCGTCATCTTGCGCAGTGCCTGCGACATCAGACGTGCCTGCAGACCCATGTGGCTGTCGCCCATGTCGCCTTCGATCTCGGCGCGCGGCGTCAAGGCGGCCACGGAGTCGATGACCACGACGTCGACCGCGCCGGAGCGCACGATCATGTCGCAGATCTCGAGCGCCTGTTCACCGGTGTCGGGCTGGCTCACGAGCAGATTGCCCACGTCCACACCGAGGCTTTCGGCATAGACCGGATCCAATGCGTGCTCGGCGTCGATGAAGGCACAGGTGCCACCGGCCTTCTGCGCTTCCGCGATCACCTGCAGGGTGAGCGTGGTCTTACCGGACGATTCCGGCCCGTAGATTTCCACGATACGACCGCGCGGCAGACCACCGATGCCGAGAGCGATGTCCAGGCCCAAGGAGCCGGTGGAGATGCTGGGAATTGCCAGGGTTTCGCTGTCGCCGAGGCGCATCATGGAGCCCTTGCCGAACTGACGCTCGATCTGGGCCAGCGCTGCCGCCAGCGCCTTTTCTTTGTTGCTGTCTTTGTCTGCCATCACGGGTTTCCTGGTTCAATAAGTATCTGGAAATACAGGAAAATTCTGTATTCGTCGGATAAAGGATTGGGGTGGAGGGGAAGCTGGAACCAACCTCGAAAAACGGACCGCATTAAAGCAGATTAGGCCGGGGGCTTCAAAGAAACTTGGCAAGGCGCCAGACCCTTCGGTGAAGGGCCTTCGATGAGGGTCCCGTCGGTCGCAAAGCGGCTGCCGTGACAGGGGCAGTCCCAACTTTTCTCGAGCTGGTTCCAATGCACGAGACAACCCATGTGCGGACAGACGGCGGAGACGAGATCGAGACGGCCATCCTCATGCCGATAGGCCGCCACCCGATCACTACCGACCTTGATCACGCGCGCCTCACCGGGAGCGAGCTTGTCGGGTGATTCCAAGGGTGTCGGAGTGAAGTGATCCTGTAAGAGGTGCTTACCCACTGCCCCACTCTCCTGCAGCGTGACCGCGAGCGAGGCCAGGGGCGTGAAGCGCCGCGGCGAAAACAGGTTCGCGCCGGGATGTTCCCCGCCTTGAATCGCCGTCGCCAGCATCTGTCCCGCCACTGTCCCCCAGATCAGGCCATCGGCGGCGAAGCCAGTGGCGATCCAGGTGTGATGATCGCCGTAGGTGCGCCCGATGTAGGGCAACTGATCTGCAGGCTGGTAGTTCTGCGCACACCAGAGGTAGTCGATGCCGATCACATCGAAGTGCGCCCGCACGAAATGTTCGAGCGCCTTGAGATGCTCATGCCGTTCCCCGCCTGGTTCATGTGACTGTCCCAACAGCAGGAGATAGTCATGATGCTCGTCATGCCAAGGCCGGATCGAATACAGCGTGTCCGCCCCACAGCTCCAGTAGATGCCGGCAGGCGGTGCCTTGCCGTTGAGTCGCACGAGCAATGCATATTCGCGGCGCGGCAAGAGTTGCGAATGCAGGTAGTAGCGCCCCTGCGGTACGTGCGTGGCTTTGACCACGTGAGCAGCGCGCACCGTTGCCTCTGCCGTACGCAGCTCGCATGGCGAACCATCCTTCATCTCGAGCACCGGCGAGTGCTCGAAGATGCGACAACCTTCGTCGGCCAAGAGCGAGGCCAACGCCGCCACGTACCGCAAGGGATCGAACTGCGCCTGATCCGTCAGCGTGAGTGAGGCATCCACCGCCAAAGGCAGAGACGGAACGCCGTATTCGAGTTGCAGTCCCGCACGTTCCGCAGCTTCGCTTTCGGCCAGAATGAAATCCGCTCTGCCACTGCCTTGTAGCGAAAAACGATGAAAGGGCACGCGTGCGAAATCACAGGCGATGCCCTTCTCCGCTATCAAGCCTTCGATGAAAACGAGCGCGGCGGCGCGGAGCGCGACCACGGTCTTGAGGGCATCGCGTCCATGCTTCTGCTCGATACGACTGAAGCCCGGCCCCACCGGCACATAGAGATTGCCGGTGGAAGAACCGGTGGTGCCGCTACCGACCGTCTTGCCTTCGAGCACCACCACGCGCAGTCCCGTACCACGCAGATGCCAGGCCAGCGTGAGTCCCGTGATGCCCGCGCCCACGATGGCGACATCCACCTCGAGATCGGTGCCCAGCGCCGGATAGTGCCGCGCTGGCTTGAAACGGTCATGCCATAGTGGACGCGGTGTCTGCATGCGACATCCTCAGGCATCGCCCCTGAGCGCCTGGCTCATCACCAGCTTCTCGTACCACTGGCGAATGCTGGCGAGATGGAACTCCTCCTGTTCGAGGGCGCGACGGAAGCGTTCGGTCATCTCATCCACCCCCACCTCACTGGAGAGCTCGATGAGGAGTTCCCAGGAGGCATTGTCGGTCAGTTCGATCATCATCAAGGCCTGCAAGCCCTGCGCGATCGACGTGCGGGGATCGGACAGCACCTTGACGATGCCCGAAGACGCGACGCCAGCAACGTCGGCATCGGGTGTCTGGGCCGTGGGATCACCACCCAGCATCTTCATGCACTGTTGCAGCAGCAGAAAGTGTTCTTCCTCGTCGTTACGAATGTTCCATAACTCGTCGAGCGGTAGTCCACTCATGCTGCCATTCCCGTCGCTGCCATCGGACAGCAGCATGCACTTGCGGATGAAGGCCTCGTAGGCCCGTACGCCGCTGCGCTCGAAGGCCAGACGCTCACCCAGTTTGTTGAGCAGCACCTGGGAATCCTTGCCCACGACTTCATCGGTCAGCGCCTTCAGCTCGCCACTCACGGTCGAGGGCGGCGGCATCGAGCCCACGCGTGCGTCGGGATGGATGTAGTCGCGTTCGAGGCCCACTATCGCCTCGTTGCCACGCGAAGGATCCTGCTCGATGTGTTCCATGCCGGACATCATGGCTTCGGACAACACGGGTGCTATGTCGATGCCGGTACGATTCATCTGCGGTTTCTTGGTTGCGGGTTCCATTGCTTCACCTCTGTATGCTCATGCCGCGGCACGTTGTTTGCGGGCCAACTCGGTCCCGGGTTGCCATTGATAGCCCTCTGCCACCGTTTCCGACGGCGATCCTTCGGAGTTGATGTACTCGCGATAGGCCAACGACTCCTCGCTTTCGTTGTCCAGACTGACGAAATCGGTGCCGCGCGTGCGCAGATCCACTTCGGCCTTCAGCGTCTCGCGCACGAAGTCGCGATTGCTCTGATAGGGAATCGGATCGGGCAAGGTCGATGGCAGGATTTCGTTGGGATCGCGGCGCTCATACTTCTTGAAGAGCTCCATCACGAAGTTGAGCTGACCGAGTTCGTAGTCGAGGAAGCGTTCCCAGATGGCGCGAATGCGCGGATTGGTTTCCGCCACCATGCAGCTGTAATAGTTCCAGGCCTCGTTGGCTTCGGAGATCAGCCAACGCTCGAGCATGGTTTCGCCGGGGTCGAGCAGTGAACCGTATTGCGTCACGTGCTGCTCTTCGATCGAGGCGATCTCGGCATAGAGCTGACGCGCCAGCGGATCCGTGAAGGTCGGACCGATCGTCATGTAGTAGTCACGCGTCTGGTACTCGCCGGACATGATGGTCAGCGCATGCATCTTCGAGATCGGTGCCGCCGCGTCGCGCTGATAGTGCTTGCGCAGATCATCGTGCGGATGACGATGTTCGAAGATGGTGGGCCGTCCCGGCATGACGTCGGTGTAGCACTGCAGGATGTTGTTGGCATCCTTGCCTTCGAGACGATCGAGCAAGGCCGCATAGCGATGCATGTGATCGAAGTCTTCCAGAAGGCCGAAGCGATAGACCTGCGCCAGATAGGCATCCGGTTCCTGCTGGGCAACCACGGCCGTGACTTCGATGGCAACCTGCTCGTAACCGATGGTGGTTTCGATCGGTGAATGATCACCGGAGAGCAACCAGTTGATCATGGTCTGCTGGTGATGTTCGACGCGGCGCACCGACGCCAGCGCCTCGCGCAGATCGCCATTGAACTGCGCGAAATGATTCTGGAAGCGATTGCACTGCTGCTCGATGCCGTTCATGAGGATGATGCGGACACGCGTGAAGGCATCGTCGTCGAGCTTACTGATGGGTTCCTGTACCAGCTCCCGCCAGGTGAATTTCTGTTTTTCGAGCGGTGTTCCCTTGGTGTCGAACAATCGGACTGTCATCGTGACCTCCAGAGCGCATGCGCTCCATAAACGATCCTTGTGACGAATGAAGAAATGTGTGTTCGCGTGGTGCGTTCGAAGCAGCTCCGACCGCCTACTCGTGCAAGCAAGATGGATGCCCGCTTCGCAGCGTGAGCTTTATCAAGCGTTTAGTGAGATGAATGGAGATCCTTGCTGGAACGGATGAGCAAGAAATGCAAGGGCGCCGGCAACATTTACCAAGGCCGTTGCCGCACCTGCCATCAGAATGCCGACTCCCAAGGTCGACTCAGTTTCACCGCAGAGTTGATCAGCCCCACCATGCTGTAGGTCTGTACGAAGTTGCCCCAGAGTTCGCCGGTGAAGGGATCGACGTGTTCGGCGTAGAGGCCGTGCGGATTGCGGCGTTCGAGCAGACGCTCGAATAGATCACGCGCTTCTTCCATGCGTCCGGTCGCGGCCAGCGCATCGATGTACCAGAAGGTACAGACGAGAAAGGCGTTCTCCGGCACACCGAAATCATCTTCCTCGCAGTAGCGGAAGATGTAGTCGCCGCGCTTGAGCTCGCGCTCGATCGCCGCCATGGTGCCGAGAAACTTGGGATCACTGGCTTCGATGAACTGCAGTTCGGGAAGTAACAGCAAACTGGCATCGAGACTGCTGCCACCGAAGGACGTCGCGAGATAACCGCCCTCCTCGTTCCAGGCCTGCGCCAGGATCTCACGCTTCATGGCACGCGCGTGTTCATGCCAATAGGCACTGCGCTCGCTGTGCCCCAACTGCTCCGCGATGCGTGCCAGACGATCGCAGGCGGCCCAACACATCACACTCGAGAAGGTGTGCACGCGCTCGGAACCGCGCAGTTCCCAGAGGCCTGCGTCAGGCTCGATGAAGACCTGTCGTGCGGTTTCACCCAGGACTTCGAGGCGCTTGAACAAGTCCTCGAGACCGGGCCGTCGCAAACGCCGATCGAAGAACACCTGCGCCGCACTCAGCACCACGGCGCCGTAGACATCGTTCTGCGTCTGCAGGTAAGCGAGATTGCCCGTGCGCACCGGCCCCATGCCGCGATAGCCCGGTGCGGCGGTGACGATCTCATCACCACCCACGGGATGACCATCGATGCGATACATCGGCTGCAGCCGACCATTCTCCGCGCTCGCCGCGATGTTGATGATGTACTCCAGGTACTGCTCCATCGTCTGCGTCGTGCTGAGACGATTGAGCGCATTGACCGTGAAATAGGCATCACGCAACCAGCAATAGCGATAGTCCCAATTGCGCGTGCTATGCGCTGCTTCCGGAATCGAAGTGGTGAGTGCGGCAACGATGGCGCCCGTGTCTTCCACCGCGTTGAGCTTGAGCGTGATCGCCGCGCGTATCACGGCTTCCTGCCACTCATAGGGAATGCCGAGACTGCGCACCCAACGCCGCCAGTACATCATCGTTTCGTGTTCGAGCCGGCGCCCCACTTCACTCACCTCGGCCGGCACCACTTCATCGGGTCCGAGAATCAACGTGATCTCTTCCCCGAGGAAGAAGGGATTTTCCTGCAGCACATGGGTGATGGAGGCATCGGTGGTCAAGCGCAGGATCACGTCCGGTGTGATGTAGCGGATGTGATTGCTGCCCCAGGTAAGCGTTGCCTTCTCGGCCCCCCAATTGGTCACGGGGCGCATGCGTACGCTGATGCGTGGATTGCCGGCGATACGCTTGAGCCGGCGTACGATCATCATCGGACAGAACATGCGTCCGTAGTGCTCATGCCGTGGTGCGAAGTCACGCACTTCGACGATGCCGCCGAACTTGTCGTGCAGACGTGTGATCAGGATCGGCGTGTCCGCCAGATAGCACTGTTCGACACGCGAACAGTCGTGCAGTTCGATCCGCCACACACCCTGGCGCTCGGCATCGCCATCGTCGTCATACGAGCCGCCGACGAGGTCGCAGAATACGGCGTCGCTATCGAAGTTGGGAAAACAGCCCCACACGATGTCGGCCTTGGAGTTCACCAAGGCGCCGATGCTGCAGTTGCCGATGAGAGCCAGATTCAGGTCGCTCATGTTCAATCTCCCTGCGTGTCGAGCGGCGGCATGTCGTCGAGATCGCCTTCCAGTGCGAGCACGGCCACGCCCCAGGGTGGCAGTGCCACGTGTTCAGGCGGCGCGGTTTGCTCACAGAAGCCCGATACCAACAAGGTGTCGTATGGAGCACTCGTCCCCAGTGGTACGGCGCGCTTCTCGTCGGAGAAATTGCACAGCACGAGCTTGCTGCCGCGGCGCAGACGCAACCAACGCTCCCTTTCATCACACACGACGGCGCTGGGATCGAGCGGACCGGCGCGGAAGTCCGCGTGCGATTTGCGCAGACGGATCAGCGTGCGATACCACTCGAGGATCTCGCCGTGGGTGGGCTCTTCCACTTCCTGCCATTGCAGATGACTGCGTCGCCACGCGGTTTCACTCTGCGGATCGACCACGTCACTTGGGTTCAGGCCGAGCTGCCTGGCCTCCTGTTTGCGCCCCTTGAATATCGCGGCGCCGAGTTCGGGATCGGCAAAATCGGTGAAGTAGAGAAAGGGTGTGGACGCATTCCATTCTTCGCCCATGAACAGCATCGGCACGAAGGGACTCAGCAAGGTCAGTGCGGCGCCCAACTTCAAATGCTCGGCATCGACGAGGTGACCGAGACGCTCGCCCGCCGGGCGATTGCCGACCTGGTCGTGGTTCTGGATACAGGCCACGAGTTGCGTGCCACCGACGCCCACCGCAGGTCGCCCATAGTGATGCCTGCGATAGCGTGAGTAGCGATGGTCGTAACAGAAGCCGGCACCGAGCACTCGTGCGAGGTCCCCCAAAGTGCCGAAGTCCAGGTAGTAGCCGCCCTTCTCGCCCGTGAGCAAGGTATGCACCGCGTGGTGATAGTCCTCGTTCCACTGTGCATCCAGACCGAGGCCGCAGCGTTCCACCGGACGTACCAGACGGGGATCGTTGAGACTGGACTCGGCCACCAGTACGAATTGGCGAGCGAGACTGGTTTCGAGTTCGGCCACACTGCAGGACAACTGTTCCAGAAAAGGCAGCGCCGAGTTGTCGACGATGGTGTCGGTGGCATCGAGACGCAAACCATCGATGTGGTAGTCGCGCAGCCACATCATGGCGTTGTCGATGAAGAAGCGCCGCACTTCGTCGCTGTCACGCCCATCGACGTTCACCGCCATACCCCAGGGCGTGTGATAGTGATCGGTGAAATACGGTGCGAAACGCGGCAGATGATTGCCGCGTGGACCGAGATGGTTGTAGACGACGTCCAGGATCACGGCGAGGCCGCGCCGGTGACAGGCATCGACCAACTGCTTGAGTCCTTCCGGGCCGCCATAGCGATGATGTGGCGCGAAGAGATGGACACCGTCATAGCCCCAACCGCGATCGCCGGGAAATTCGGCGATGGGCAAGAGTTCCACATGCGTCACGCCCAGTTCTACCAGATAGTCCAGTTTCTCGATGGCGGAGACGAAGGTGCCTGCGGGTGTGAAGGTGCCGACGTGCAGTTCGTAGACGATGGCATCGCTCCAGGGTCGCGGCTGCCAGAAGGCATCATTCCACTCGAAACGTGAATGATCGACGTAACGCGAGGGCCCGGCGTAACCGTCCGGCTGATAGGCCGAGCGCGGATCGGGAAAGGGGCCTTCGCCGTCGAGCCAGAGCGCGTAGTCGACCTCGTGTTTCAGACACTCATCCTCGAAGCAGTGCCAACCTTCGGCGGCGGGCTCCATTGGCAGGCGCTCGCCTTCGATCTCGATTTCCATCTTGCGCACGCGTGGCGCCCATATCTGCAACTTGGCCATGCTCTCTCCGAGTCCGTGGTTCGTTCTATTCCTTGACCAACAGGGCGAGCGGTATCTGTCGCAACAATTGCGTCAAGGACACTTCGCCACTGAAGCTCGTTTCGGGGTCGAGACGGTTGCGCCAGGTGCCGGGTGGCAATACCAACTTGGTATCGCCCCATTCACCCCACCTGCCCACGCCCTCTTCCGTGCGCGGCAGTGACGCCCAGAGCCGCGGTGCGACGGTAATCACTGCTTCACCACGCAAGTAAGCGACGGCGTGCTCACGGCAACTGCCGCTGACCTCGAGCGGCGTGTAGGCAGCTCCCTCCGTGAAACATCCCGGCTTCTCCCGCCGCACGTGCAGCGCCTGGCGGATCAGCCACAGCTTCGGCACGCCCTCATCCATGCGGGTCATCACGGCGCTCACCGGAGCGCGCTCGACTTCTTCGAGCAGTCGTGCGCGCAAGGCGAAGTCCACCGCACGGCGGTTGTCGGGATCGCACAGACTCAGATCCCACAATTCGCAGCCCTGATAGATGTCGGGCACACCGGGCGCGGTGAGTTTGATGAGCGTCTGCGCCAGACTGTTGATGCGTCCGGGCAGGATCACCTTCGCCACCATGCTCTTCACCGCATTGACGAACTCCTCATCGGCGAGGGTGCGCTCGATGAAGTGCTGCAGCTCTTCCTCGTAGGCGGCATTCACCTGCGTCCATTCGGTATGGACCTTGGCTTCGCGCACGGCCTTTTCCATGTACTGCCGTATGCGCTCGATCTCGATCGGCCAGGCGCCGACGAGCGTCTGGTAGTAGAGATATTCGGTGTCGGGATCGAGATTCTCCTGATGACGCAGATTGTGGTCGTGCCACGAACACACGGCATTGATCCACACCTGCGGCAATTCGCTCAGCACGGCGATGCGGGCGCGCACGTCTTCGCTGCGTTTGGTGTCGTGCGTCGAGGTGGCAAGCATCGAACGCGGCCAGGCGGTCATGGCCTGGCAACGCGCATGGAAGTCGGCAACGGACACACACCAGCGACTCGGTTCGCTGCCCACTTCGTTGAGTGCGCTCAGCCGCAGATAGCGGTAGAGCAAGGTGTCTTCGAGACCCTTGGCCATCACGGGACTCGTCAATTGCTGGAAGCGCAACGCGAATTCCTGTTCCAACGGACCTTCGATTTCCATCAGTAGCAAGCGTTGCAGGAATTGCAGCAGTTCTTCATCCGCTGCCGGATCGTGTGCGCGGGCGCCGGCGATGGCCTCTTCGATCCGTTGCCGATCCACCGCCTCCGCCGGCTGTCCCGGCTGCACGTAGGTGCGATAGACCTTGAAGTGACCGACGACGTTGATCAGCGTCTGCGTCAACACCGGCTGCGCATGGTCGCGATGACGCCAATGGCGTTCACAGATCGCACGCAGCAGCGAAGTCAGACGCGACATCTCGCTGCCGAGCAACCGCGACATCACCAATTGTTTGGCTTCGAGCAGGCGTTCCTCATAGCCCTGCGTGTTGCCGGTGAATTCCTCGTACCACTGCGTCAGTGGCGCTTCACCGGCCGGATCCATCAGAAGACCAAGCACGAGGTTGGCGAATTCATAACCGGTGGTGCCGTCCACCGGCCATTGCTGCGGCAGGGTTTCATCGTAGGCGAGTATCTTCTCCGCCACGATCCATGCCTTGGGCGCCGCCTTGCGCAGCGATTCGAAATATTGGGTCGGATTGCGCAGGCCATCGGGATGATCGATGCGCAGTGCCGCAGCCTCGCCGGCGCGAATCCATTGCAAGGGCAATGCATGCACCTGCTCGAATACTTCCGCCAGTTCCACGCGCAGCCCGGCAAGTTCGTTGATGTTGAAGAAGCGCCGGTAGCCGAGATCGAAATCCGCCGCCTGCCAGTAGGCAAGTCGATAATGTTGCGCTTCGAGCAGTTCGCCGAGCTCCTGCAGATCTTCATTGAGACGCGCTACTTCGGCATCGATGGCGGCCGTCACTTCCGGCTCCTCACGACACAGGCGACTGAGCATGGCTTCGAGCACTTCCTGATTGCGTTGCCGCCGACCCAACTCGGAATCGATCGAGATCGATGGGCGTGGCAGATCACGCAAACTTTCCGCGATGAACTGCAGCAAGGCGTGTTTTCCCTGCGCCGCGCGATGCAGCAAGGTGGCGCAACTGACGGGATCGATCGGAAAACACAGCTCGCGATAACACAGCGTGAAGTGGCCGTAGCTGTGACTCAACTTGAATTCGCCCGCTTCCAACACTCGACCGAACTGATCGTGCAACACGGGCACGAGTACGCGATTGGGCCAAAGCGCATCGGAGGCATCCCAGTCGACGTCGAACCAGGAGGCATGACGACTGGCCTTGCCGTTCTTGAGTACGTCGGTCCACCAGGGATTTTCGTTGCCGACGATGGCCATGTGATTCGGCACGATGTCGACCATGCGGTGCATGCCATGGGCTGCAAGCTGACGACTCAGCTCATCGTGTGCGGCCTGCCCCCCGAGCTCGGGATTGACCAGCATGGGATTGGTGACGTCGTATCCGCTGGTACTCCCCACTCGCGCCTGCAGGGCCGGCGAAGTGTACAGATGATCCACTCCGAGCCTGGCGAGATAAGGCACGAGCGCAGCAGCGTCGTACAGGGTGAAGTCCCGCGTCAACTGAATGCGATAGGTGGCGACCGGCGACATCCTTGTGCCTCCGTCAATCACCTTGATGGGGATGGCGCAGCAACCAGCAGGACCTGCCCTTCACCTTGATTCTGCTTCCTACCTTGAACGCCTTTGCCTTGTCACACCAACCGGTGTCCGTATCGAACACCTTGTGCCAGCGCTTGATGTCGTCAGGCCCGGGCAAGGTCACTTCCACATCTTCGAAGTGGGCATTCATGATCAGATAGAAGCTGTCGTCGTAGCGTGGATCCTTGAAGGGGCTTTCGTGCAGCGGTGTATGACCGTTGAGATAGATGATGAGGAGCGTCTCCTTGTCCGATTCCCAATGCTCCTGCTCCATGCGCTCGCCATTCGGCAGGAACCAGATGATTTCTTCCTTGCGGCGCTCCGGCGGCAATTCATGGAACCAGCGCCGGCGATGGAACACGAGATGGTCCTTGCGCAGCGCGATGAGACGCCGTGTGAATTCCAGCAGCTCCGTGTCCTGCTTGGCCCAATCCAACCAGGAGGTTTCGTTGTCCTGACAGTAGGCGTTGTTGTTGCCGTTCTGTGTGCGGCTACATTCGTCGCCGTAAAGCAGCATCGGCACGCCCTGCGACAGCATCAGGATGGTGAGGAAGTTGCGCTTCTGACGGCGGCGTATCGCGTTGATTTGCTGATCGTCGGTTTCTCCTTCGACCCCGTAGTGACAGGAGTTGTTGTCCTTGTCGCCGTCGTTGTTGTCTTCGCCGTTGGCTTCGTTGTGCCGTTCCTCGTAGGTGACGAGGTCATGCAGCGTGTAACCATCATGTGCGGTGATGAAGTTGATGCTGGCCGACGGCCGCCGCGTGCTGTGCGCGTAGAGATCGGAACTGCCGGTGAAGCGCGAAGCCATCTCTCCGACCGCCTGCGCCTCGCCGCGCCAGAACTTGCGTACGCTGTCGCGATAACGACCGTTCCACTCGCTCCAGATGGCGGGAAAATTGCCGACCTGATAGCCGCCCGCCCCCAGATCCCAGGGCTCGGCGATCAGATAGACCTGGCTGATCACCGGGTCCTGCTGGATCAGATCGAAGAAGGCTGAGAGCTTGTCGACCTCCTGCAGTTCGCGTGCAAGTGCAGAGGCTAGATCGAAGCGGAAGCCATCGACGTGCATCTCCAGTACCCAATAGCGCAGTGAATCCATCAACAGCTGCAGCGTGTGTGGCGTGCGCATGTTGAGACTGTTGCCGCAACCCGTGAAATCCGTGTAGTAGCGCGCGTCCTCTTCCAGTTTGTAGTACAGCGCGTTGTCGATGCCCTTGAACGACAGCATCGGTCCCATGTGATTGCCTTCGGCCGTGTGGTTGTAGACCACATCGATGATCACGGCGATGCCTTCCTTGTGCAGTGCCTTCACCATGCCCTTGAATTCGGCGGCGATCTCGGCCGGATCGTCGGCGCAGGCATATTCGTCGTGCGGCGCAAAGAAGCCGATGGTGTTGTAGCCCCAGTAGTTGCGCAGGCCGCGCTCGATGAGGTGCATGTCGTGCACGAACTGATGCACGGGCATCAGTTCCACCGCCGTGACACCGAGTTTCTTGAGGTAGTCGATGCTGACCTGATTGGCGAGCCCGGCATAGGTGCCGCGCAGATGTTCGGGCAAAGCGGTCTGCAACTGGCTGAAGCCCTTCACGTGCATCTCGTAGATGATCGTTTCGTGCCAACGCCACAGTGGGCGCTGATCGTTTTCCCAATCGAAACTCGGATCGTGCACCACGCACTTCGGCATGAAGGGCGCACTGTCGCTGGTGCTCATCACGTCGGGACCGCCATCGAAGTCGTAGGGAAAGACTTCGGGTCCCCACTGCACGCGGCCGAGGATCGCCTTCGCGTAGGGATCGAGCAGCAATTTATTGGGATTGCAGCGATGACCCTCCTCCGGCTTCCAGGGCCCATGCACGCGGTAGCCGTAGAGTTGGCCTGGCTTCACATCCGGCAGGAAACCGTGCCAGCAGTAGCCGGTGACTTCGCACAGATCGACGCGGGTTTCATTGCCGTCGTGATCGAACAGGCAGAGCTCGACACGCTCGGCGATTTCCGAGAACAACGAGAAGTTGGTGCCATTGCCGCGAAAGTCTGCGCCTAGGGGATAAGGTACGCCCGGCAGTATCTTCATGCTTGTGCATCCTGTTTTACGGCTAGAGGCAGGCTCGGCACTGTTGCCTGGACGGGGACTGCAATCTGTCCCTGAGTGCGAGCCCGGTCGCCTCTGTACACGCAAGAGCGATGCCAGGATGCCGTGATACGGATGTGCTAGGAATTTCAGTTGCTTAGGGGCCCGCGAGAGTTGCAGGCAGCGCCTCACCTTGTAACTTTGCCCCAATCGAACCGGTAAGTTTTACGCAGTTCTCAGGTCTTGCGGCGCGGCTGACGCTCGAGCAGATCGCGTAGATGGAGGCCGTTGTGGACCGCGTTCGCTTCGAAGTCATTGTTGAAATAGATGAAGACTTCCTTCGCCTTCAGCTTGCGGATGCGACGAGCCCAGTGCTGCAGCTCCCGCCTGCTGTAGTCGTAGCGATACCACGCTGAGGCACCATGAAAACGGATGTAGGCGAAATCCGTGGTTTCGACCAATTCCTCGGATAACCCGCTCGGCGCCGAAATGCCGCAGAAGGCCACCCGATGCTCGTGCAGGATGGCACGCACCTCGGGTTCCTCCCACCAGGAGTTGTGGCGAAACTCGATCACGTTGCGATGGCGCGGCTCGAGCACCGCACAGAAAGCACGCAAGCGTTCCAGATCCACCGGCATGTTGCGTGGCAACTGCCACAGCACGCAGGCCAGTTTCTCTTCCAGCTCGTCGGCCATCGCATGGAAGCGAGCGACGTGCTCCCGCGGCTCGAGCAATTTCTTCAGATGAGTGACGTAACGACTACCCTTCAGCACGAACTTGAACGCGGCCGGCGTCTTGTCGTACCAGCCGCGTACCAGCTCGGTGGTGGGCATGCGGTAGAAGGAATTGTTGATCTCTACCGAATCGAAGAGCGTGGCGTAGTGTTGCAACCACTGTCGTTGTGGCAGCTCCGGCGGATAGACCAGTCCTTTCCAATCCGCGTAGGAAAAGCCGGAGCAGCCCAGGTGGTAGCGCGTCGACACGGGCACCTCGCACGCACATCGTGGAGGTCGACGTATAACAAGCCCCGCGCGCTACGGCCAGAACAAGCATCGAGCATCGCACGGTTTCGCGAGCTGCTTCGAATGTGCTCGCGCCGGCGTGCCATCTGTTTCTTACTCGACTTCGATCAAACGCAGGCGCAGCGTCTTGCCGTCGCTGGGCCAGGAGATGTGGTCACCCACCTTGAGGCCGAGCAAGGCGGCACCGGCGGGGACCAGTACGGACACGGTTTCGCCGGGACGATGATCGCGCGGCAGCACGAGCTGCACCTGATGCGTGGTGCCGGCGTCCTCGTTGACGAATTTGATGCGACTGTTGAGTGTCACCACGTCCTTCGGCATGGCCTCGTCATCGAGCACCGTGGCGCGGTCCAGCTCGCGATAGAGCTGGCTGATGACCTCCGAATCGCTGTCGAGCGAATCGAGCAGGTCGTACAGGCGATCGTAGTCGCTACGGGAAACGGTAATGGGCGGTAGAGCTGTCATGAAGTTCGTTCTCCTTGTTGATCGGTGAAGCACGCTGTCTGTGCAAGCCGGCGTGCGGGATGGGATGAAGCAGGGTTCGCTACGCCGAACCCCGGTAAAAGCTAAGTGGAGTTCGGCGTCAGGAGAGGAAGACGAAACGCGCGGACGCAAGGGAGCCCGCCGCCATGAGGACGGCGCGCTGCGAGCGTTTGGAGGTGTTCGTGACGAGCATGGGCATCAACATAGCACAGGAATCGAGATTTCGCAGGCCCACCCGGCCCAGTCTGCGGAGCGCTCAGGGTCGAAGGCCACGCTGTGGTACCATCCGGGCCTTTTCCAATACCTCATCAGTAGCGAGTCAGTACGTCCTTGAGTTCCGATTTTTCCCAGCACACGCCCATGATGCAGCAGTTCCTCGCCGTCAAGGCGAACTACCCGGACGTGCTGCTCTTCTACCGCATGGGCGACTTCTACGAGTTGTTCTTCAGCGATGCCATCAAGGCCTCCGAGCTGCTCGGCATCACCCTGACTGCCCGCGGCAAATCCGCCGGTTCGCCGATTCCGATGTGCGGCATCCCCTACCACGCCGCCGACCGCTATCTCGCGAAACTGGTGGAACTGGGCGAATCCGTGGCGATCTGCGAACAGATCGGCGATCCCGCCACCAGCAAGGGGCCGGTGGAACGCAAGGTGGTGCGGTTGATCACCCCCGGCACCCTAAGCGACGAAGCCTTGCTCAAGGAATATCAGGATCAGTTGCTGGTGTCGGTCTGGCCGAGCGGTCAACGTTTCGGCGTGGCCGTGCTCGACGTCAGCAGTGGCCGCTTCAGCGTGCTGGAAACCGAGGGTGAAAGCGGGCTGATGGCGGAACTCTCGCGCCTCAATCCCGCCGAACTGCTCGTGCCCGACACCATGGACCTGCCCGAGGCGCTCGCCAAGCGCCGCGGTCTGCGCAAGCGCCCAGCCTGGGAATACGACCTCGACACCGCGCTGCGCCTGCTCACACGCCAGTTCAAGACGGAAAGCCTGGACGGTTTCGGCTGTGCCCATCTCACCTATGCCATCCAGGCAGCTGGTTGTCTCCTCGCCTACGCGCGCGAGACGCAGATGTCGGAGCTGCCGCACTGCCAGAGCCTGCGTGTCGAACATGCCGGTGAAGCGCTGATCCTCGATGCCATCAGTCGCCGCAATCTCGAGATCGACGTGAACCTCGCCGGCACCGGCGCCAATACCTTGGCCAGCGTGCTCGACCGCTGCACCACGCCGATGGGCAGTCGTTTGCTGCGCCGCTGGCTGCATCGCCCGATTCGCGACGTCGCTCAGCTGCGCGCACGCCAGCAGAGCGTACAGATCATTCTGGACACCTATGCCGACGAATCGCTGCAGCCGATCCTGAAACAGATCGGTGACATCGAACGCATCCTCTCGCGCGTCGGCTTGCGTTCGGCACGTCCGCGTGACCTCGCGCGTCTGCGTGATGCCTTCAATGCCCTCCCCGACTTGCAGCAGATACTGGCGACCCTGCAGAGCGACCATCTGCAGCGCCTCGCCTCACGCATCCGCACCTGGCCGCATCTGGCGGATCTGTTGCAGCGCGCCATCATCGACAATCCGCCCGTCGTGTTGCGCGACGGTGGCGTGATCGCACCCGGCTACGACGCCGAGCTCGATGAATTGCGCAATCTCGAAAGCAATGCCGGTGATTACCTCACACAGCTCGAACTGCGCGAACGCGAGCGTACGGGCCTGTCCACACTGAAGGTCGGCTACAACCGCGTGCATGGCTACTACATCGAACTCAGTCGCGTGCAGTCGGAAGAAGTGCCGGCCGACTACATCCGCCGCCAGACCTTGAAAAATGCCGAGCGCTACATCACACCGGAACTGAAGGAATTCGAGGACAAGGTGCTGAGCGCCAACAGCAAGGCGCTGGCGCGCGAGAAACAGCTCTACGAGGAATTGCTCGAAACCTTGGCCGCCGATCTGATCCCGCTGCAGGAAAGCGCCTGGAGTCTCGCGGAACTGGACGTGCTCACCAATTTCGCCGAACGCGCACGCGTGCTGAATCTGCGCTGTCCGACGCTGGTGGACGAAATCGGTATTCATATCACCGGTGGTCGTCATCCGGTGGTGGAACAGGTCAGCGGCGGCAACTTCGTCGCCAACGATCTGCATCTCGATTCCGAGACCTCCATGTTGATCATCACCGGCCCCAACATGGGTGGTAAGTCGACCTACATGCGGCAGACGGCACTGATCGTCCTGCTCGCCTACACCGGCTGCTTCGTACCGGCGGAAGCAGCCACGATCGGGCCGATCGATCGCATCTTCACGCGCATCGGTTCCTCCGACGATCTCGCCGGTGGCCGTTCGACCTTCATGGTCGAAATGACGGAAACGGCGAACATCCTCCACAACGCCACGCGCGAGTCGCTGGTGTTGATGGACGAGATCGGGCGTGGCACCAGCACCTTCGATGGTCTCGCCCTCGCCTGGGCCAGTGCCGTCACCATCGCCACCGAGATTCGTGCGCTCACGCTCTTCGCCACCCACTACTTCGAACTCACGGCCTTGCCCGATGACTATCCCGGTGTGGCCAACGTGCATCTCGATGCCGCCGAACATGGTGATGGCATCGTCTTCCTGCACAACGTCAAGCCGGGGCCCGCCAACCAGAGCTACGGCATCCAGGTGGCACAACTTGCCGGCATGCCGCGTCAGGTGATCGCACAGGCGCGTCGCAAGTTGCAGCAGTTGGAAAAGGACGAAGGCTTCAAGAGCGGGCTCAACGCCAAGCAGCCACAGCTGCAACAGGACCTCTTCGCCTCGCTGCCGAGCCATCCGGCGCTCGACATCCTCGAGGACACCGATCCCGATCAGCTCACGCCACGACAGGCGCAGGAGTTGCTCTACCGTTTGAAGGACTTGTGTTCCAAAACCTAGGGCCGCGTGTGAGCGGATGGAATACGGATAACGACCAGGAACACTCTCGCGCTGGCTCTCTCCGACCCCCAGCGTAAAGAACTGCGTGGCCTTGTCATTGCCATGTACGAGGCCGCGCCTGGCGCAAGCCATCTCGCACAACTCAGTGCCGCGCTGCTGTTCGATCCAGCGTCTCTTCGTCTCGACGCACTGGCGCGCGGCCTTCCCCTTTCGTACCTGCCCCAATCACTATTCCGCAAGGCCGGCGCTTCTCGAGCGCCTGGAATTTCGACTGCAGAAAAAAATGTGACTATGGGCACTTTGGACTATAGTGAGGTCGATTCGGCTGGTCCGCGCTCGACTGAAACCAGCTCACGGCCTACCGGTAACGGTTTGCAGTGACTTCTCGGAGCACTCGGAGCTCGGCTCGTCGGCTTCGCTACTTCCGAACCAGCCCTGGTGTAATCACCAGGGCTTTTTTTCTTTGCGTCCAGCCATCACCACCTCTGTGGCCTATAGGCCGTGGACTATGGGCACTGCCGCACCGAGAGTGCGGCCCATGTCCAACCAGCACGTCCCAGACATCAGCGCGATCTTCGGAGAAGTCCTGTACCGCTATCGCGTGGAGCGGGACATCTCGCAGGAAGAACTCGCCTTCGAAGCCGGAGTCGACCGCACCTTCATCTCGCGGCTCGAACGTGGCGTGCGCCAGCCCACCATCACCACTCTCATCGGGCTCAGTCAGGCGCTCAATGTGTCGGCGGCCGACATGGTGAAGGAAGCCGAACGGCTCTATCTCAAACGAGCAAGTGGCAGCAGCACCGATATCAAGGAACGTAAGCGCGCCTACACCAAACGGCGCAGCAAAGCGAAAGACAACGCGCGGAAATGACGCTCAGGGTGCCGCAGCAGGCGCGCTGAGCGGCACGCCGGGAGCGCCGGCATAGAACACCACGATGCGTACCGGCTCGTCGCCGGCGTTGTAACCCTGGTGTGGTGCGTCCAGGACTTCGATCACCCCTTCCCCTGCTACGAACTCGCGCTTGTCGCCGTTCGCATATTCCACCGTCAGGCTACCGCTCAGGAGATAACCGGCGACCGGAATGCCGTGCGTATGCCAGCCGGTGCTTTGACCAGGTGCGAGTGTGACGATGGCGCCGGTGAGTTCAGCGGGAGCTCCATCGGCATAGTGGAGAGGCTGACCCAGCCCATCACGGTCGGATTTGAAGAGTTGCTGCACTTCGGGTTGCGCCTGAGCTGCGACCGAAGTGAGAAGAAAGGCGGCGGCCATATGAGGCCACCATGGCGATCGGATGCGCCTTGCTTGCGTGCTTTCATCGCAGGACAAGGCGCCCCTGCTCATTTGGCCTTGCCCTTGCTCTGACGTTCCACCCACTTACCGTTTTCGTAATAGGCGGCCCAGCCGGTAGGCTTGCCATCGACTTCGCTCTGCACGTATTGCTCGCGCGTCTTGCGACTGAAGCGCAGGACGGCGGGATTGCCATCGGGATCCTGCACCGGCGCGTCGAGCAGATAGTGATATTTCGGGTCGATCTCGTGCTTGTGCGGCAAGAGCTCCTTGATGAGCGGTGCACGCGTCTCGCGATTGCGCGGGAACTTGCTGGCGGCGAGGAAGAGACCGGAAGCGCCGTCACGCAGCACGTAGGTGTCGTCCACCTTCTCGCACCTGAGTTCGGGCATCGGCACCGCTTCCATCTTCGGCGGCGCGGCTTCGCCGTTGCGCAGCAGTTTGCGCGTGTTCTTGCAGTCGGCGTTGGTGCAACCGAAGTACTTGCCGAAGCGACCCGTCTTGAGCTGCATCTCGCTGCCACACTTGTCGCATTCGAGCGTGGGGCCGTCGTAGCCCTTCAGCTTGAAGTTGCCGTTCTCGACCTCGAAGCCCGGACAGCTCGGGTTGTTGCCGCACACGTGCAACTTGCGCTTCTCGTCGATCAGGTAGGAATCCATCGCGGCGTCGCAGATCTTGCAGCGACGCTTGTTCATCAGAAGACGCGACTCGGCCTCGTCATCCGCATCGACGCTGATGGCTTCGTCGCCCGGAATCAGGTTGAGCGTGGACTTGCAGCGCTCCTTCGGCGGCAGGTTGTAACCGGAACAACCGAGGAATACGCCGGTGGAACCCGTGCGGATCTGCATGTGACGACCACAGAGCGGACAGGGAATGTCGGTCTCGGTCGGATCGTTGGCACGCATGCCACCCTCTTCCGCCTGCGCCTTTTCCAGCTGCTCGGTGAACTTGGCGTAGAACTCGTCGAGCACTTCGATCCAGTCGAGCTTGCCCTGGGCGATGTCGTCCAGATAGCTCTCCATGTTCGCCGTGAAGTCGTAGTCCATCAGATCGCTGAAGTTCTCAACCAGACGTTCCGTTACGATGTCACCCATCTTGAGCGCATAGAAGCGGCGGTTTTCCAGCTTCACATAGCCACGTTCCTGGATGGTGGAGATGATCGAGGCGTAGGTCGACGGACGACCGATATTGCGCTTTTCCAATTCCTTGACGAGGCTCGCCTCGGTGTAACGCGCCGGCGGCTTGGTGAAATGCTGCACCGGTTCGAGGTCCTTCAGTTTCAGCGCGTCGCCCACCTTGAGGTCGGGCAGGACGACGTCTTCGTCCTTGCCGGAGGCGGGGAATACACGGGTGTAACCGTCGAACTCCATGATGCGACCCTTGATGCGCAGCTCGAATTCACCGGCGGTGACGTCGATCGAGGTGCTCTTGTAACGCGCCGGCGTCATCTGACACGCGACGAACTGCTGCCAGATCAGGTTGTACAGACGCACGGCATCGCGCTCCATCGCCGCCAGCGCGGAAGAGTTCTCGGTGACGTTCACGTCCGAGGGACGAATCGCTTCGTGCGCTTCCTGCGCGCCTTCGCGGCTGGTGTAGCTCTGCGGTTTCTCGGGCAGGTAGGCCTTGCCGAACTTCTTGTCGATGTAGTCGCGGCAGGCGGCAACGGCGTCGGCGCTCAGGTGGGTCGAGTCGGTACGCATGTAGGTGATGAAACCGGCCTCGTAGAGGCGCTGTGCCATCATCATGGTTTTCTTCACGCTGAAGCCGAGTCGCGTCGAAGCGGCCTGCTGCAGCGTAGAGGTGATGAACGGTGCCTTGGGACGTGAAGTGGTCGGTTTGTCTTCGCGGGCGGTGACGCGATAGACGGCGTCGCGCAGGAGCGCAACGGCGGCCTCCGTTTCGGCCTGGTTGCGCGGGCGGAATTCCTCGCCCTTCTGCTTCACCACCTGGAACTTCAGGGCATCCTTGGCCGCTTGGCTCAGGAGCGCGGCATAGAGTTCCCAATATTCTTCCGGTACGAAGGCGCGGATTTCGCGCTCACGCTCGACCAACAGGCGCACCGCCACCGACTGCACACGGCCGGCGGAAAGACCACGGGCGATCTTGGCCCAGAGCAACGGCGACACCATGAAGCCCACCACGCGGTCCAGGAAGCGGCGTGCCTGCTGCGCTTCCACGTGTTTCATGTCGAGCTTGCCGGGGTTGGCGAAGGCGGCTTCGATCGCCTTCTTGGTGATTTCGTTGAAGACCACGCGCGAGTAACGCGAGGGATCGCCGCCGATGGCTTCCTGCAGGTGCCAGGCGATGGCCTCCCCTTCGCGGTCCAAGTCGGTTGCGAGATAGACGCGCTCGCTGGCCTCGGCCAGCTTGCGGAGTTCGGCCACCACCTTCTCCTTGCCGGGCAGGATCTGGTAGTTGGCTTCCCAGCCCTTCTCGGGGTTGATACCCATGCGCGCCACCAGCTGCTCCTTGGCCTTGCGCGCCTTGTGGGCGGCCTTCTGCGCTGGGCTCAGCTTACGGGTCTCGGCCGCCTTCTTGGCGCGCTCCTTGACGTCGATTTCGTCCCCACTGCCACTGACGGGCAAATCCCGGATGTGGCCGATGCTGGACTTCACCACGAAATCCTTGCCCAGGTACTTGTTGATGGTCTTGGCTTTGGCGGGCGACTCGACGATGACTAGATTCTTAGCCATTAATGCTTGAATTTCCTAAGTTTTTCCCAGAAGGAACAGCATGGCTGCCCCGGCTTTGAGCGAAGCTCCCTTTCCCTTGGCCTGGGCAGAAAAAGGCCGGCATTAAACCATCGCCCCCTGGAAAAGGAAAGGAGCCTCCCGGCGGGTGCTCGTCAAATCCGGCACGATCGCGCCGCCTTATATGGGGGCGCGACAGGAAAAACAAGGCGGGGACGGAGGCGGCCGACTGCCTCCCGTCCTGAAGGACGGGAGGACGCAGCTGGTCAGAGAGTGACTTCGCGGGTCCAGCCGAAGGGATCCGGGCGCTCGCCGCGCTGGATCTGGCAGAGAGTGTCGTACAGCTTCTGCATCACGGGGCCGACGGCCTCGCCGTTGCCGTAGAAGTGGTGCCAGGCGCCGTCGAACCAGATCTTGCCGACCGGGGACAGAACGGCTGCCGTGCCGCAAGCGGCGACTTCCTCGAAGTTGTGGATCTCGGCACGCAGGTCGATCGGACGCTCTTCCGTCACCATGCCCAGCTCATGCTTGGCGATGTCCATGATGGAACGGCGCGTGATGCTGGGCAGGATCGCACGCGAGGACGGCGTGATGACCTTGTTGTCCTTGGTGGCGATCACGATGTTGGCCGATCCTGCTTCTTCTATATAGCGGTGTTCGGCGGCATCGAGATAGAGCGCCTCGTAGGCTCCCAGCTCCTGCGCACGACGGGTGGCGTAGAGACCGCCCGGATAGTTGGCGCCGGCCTTGACGTCACCGAGACCTTTCGGCGCCGCGCGATCGAAATCGCTGACCGCGAGCGAGATGACGGACAGACCGCCGCTCTTGTAATACGGCCCTACCGGGCAAACGATGACGCGGAATTCATATTGCTTGGCCGGACGTAGCCCCATGTTGGCGCCGACACCGATCAGAAGCGGACGGATGTAGAGAGAGGCACCGCTACCATAGGGAGGAACCCAGGCGGCGTTGGCACGTACCGCTTCCGTGACGCCGCGCAGGAACAGCTCCTGCGGCACGCGCGGCATGGACAGACGATCGGCCGTATTCTGCATGCGCTCACAGTTGAGATCGGGACGGAACAACAGAATGCGTCCATCCTGTGCCGTCTGCGCCTTGAGCCCCTCGAAGCACTGCTGGGCGTAGTGGAGCGCGGGCGAACCTTCGTGCAGCTGAATCACCTCGGAGGTCACGAGCTCGCCGTTGGACCACTGGCCATCCTGCCAGGTAGCGGAAAAACGGTAGTCTGTCTTGGTGTATTCGAAGCCGAGCTTGCTCCACTCGATGTTCTTCTTTTCCACAGCTGCTCTCCGAAGGTGGGTGACGATGTGGCGGGCGATTATACTCACAGTTCAGAAATTAGGACACCCTTCTTGACCAATTTCGCGACGACCTTGATCGTGGACAGTATGAGGCCTCCTGCCTACCATTTGCGCTTTTTTGGATAGACGATGAGCACCACTCTGCCGCCCCTGATCGACATCGGCGCCAACCTCGTTCACGAAAGCTTCGCCCACGACCTCGATGCAGTATTGCAAGCTGCCTGGGACGTAGGCCTCACCCATATCGTCGTCACCGGCACTTCCGTCGCAAGCAGTGAAGCCGCTGCTGCGCTCACCGCAGTACAGCCCTCACGACTCTTCAGCACAGCTGGTGTGCATCCGCACGAAGCGAGTCACTTCACACCGGAAAGTGTCGAAAAGTTACGTGCGCTCTATCGCCTGCCTCAGGTCGTGGCAGTCGGTGAAACCGGCCTCGACTACAACCGCAACTATTCCCCCGTGCCCGATCAGGAACGGGTATTTGCGGAACAATTGCAGTTGGCGGTGGAAACGAAACTTCCCGTGTTTCTGCATCAACGCGATGCGCACGAGCGTTTTCTGCCGATCCTGAGGGAACAACGCGATCACCTCTCACGCGCCGTGGTGCACTGCTTCACCGGCACGCGCGAAGAGCTCTACGACTATCTCGATCTCGATCTTTACATCGGCATCACCGGTTGGATCTGCGATGAACGCCGCGGCCTCGAACTGCAACAGATCGTCAAAGACATCCCGCGCGATCGTCTGATGATCGAAACCGACGCCCCCTATCTCCAACCGCGCACCATCCAACCGCGCCCCAAACACCGCCGCAACGTCCCTGCCTTTCTCACCTGGGTTCTCGCCCAGGTCGCGACTTGCTGCGGACGTCCCGCGGAAGAAATCGCGCATGAAACCTCGGCAAATGCGCGGGAGTTTTTCGGGTTGCCGCAGAATTGAAGACAGAGCGAGAGGAGTCGAATACGAAGCTCGACCCTCCTCTCCATCCTTTGCTCGTGAGTTCTCCAAGTTCAAAGTGTCGTTGGTGCATTCGACATCGCTGGTTGGGATTCACTGCGCGAAGTCCGACCTACGCACATGACGATCACTGCAATCGATCGAGCGTTGCGGATGCAGGAAACTGCGGGCATTCATGCCAGCGCACACTCGCGTGTGTAGCACGGCCAAAGAATGTAGAGGGCTAACTGAGTCAGTTGAGGAGTCGGAGATCAGCAAGCATCGATAGCGGCGTCGACGAACTCACCGAGCGCCACCGCATCGAAGGGCCAGTTGAGTTCGCGCTGCTCTTCGCGCACCGAAGTCGCAAGCACGGGAATGCGCACACCATAGCGCTCCATCAACGCATCGGACGTACTGATGTCGATTTCTTCGAGCACGCCGATGTGCGGCGGCACCACGTCGACGAAGATTGCCTTCGCCTGCTCACACAAATGACAAGCGCTGGTCCCGTAGAGAATGAAAGACTTCGGCAAGGACGGCATCACGAATGCCGCAATTTCTTGAGCGCCCGCACACAATCGCGGATCAAGGCCGGACCGCGATAGATGAAGCCACTGTAGAGCTGCACGAGCGAAGCCCCCGCCTCGCCCTTCGCCGCAGCATCCTCACCCTTCATGATGCCGCCAACGCCGATCAAGGGCAGCCGCCCAGAGGTTGCATCCCACAAATGCGCCAGCACCGTGGTCGACGCCTGCGTCAACGGTGCACCACTCAAACCACCGGCTTCATTCATGTAAGGCGACGACTCCACACCGCCTCGACTCAGGGTCGTGTTGGTGGCGATCAACCCATCGAAACCTTCGTTCATTACCGTGCGCGCAATGCTGCGTGCTTCGGCCTCGCTCAGATCCGGCGCCACCTTCAACAGCATCGGCACCCGGCGCCCCGTCGCTTTCTGCAAACTCTCCTGCTCCGTCTTCAATAGACGCAGCAACTGCGCCAACTGCTCGCCGAACTGCAGCGAACGCAGGCCAGGCGTGTTGGGAGAGGAAAGGTTCACCACGACATAGTCGGCCACTGCATAAACGGCACGCAGGCAGGTCAGATAATCCTGCGCTGCATCCTCCACCTTGGTGCTCAGGTTCTTGCCGATGTTCACGCCGACGATGCCGCGATAGCGCCGGTTCTTCAGATTTTTCACCAAATGGTCGACGCCCAGGTTGTTGAAGCCCATGCGGTTGATGATGGCGTGCTCGGGTGCGAGGCGGAACAAGCGCGGCTTGGGATTGCCCGGTTGCGGCTTGGGCGTGACCGTGCCGACTTCGATGAAGCCGAAGCCGAGCGCACCCAGCGCGTCGACGTAGTCGGCATTCTTGTCGAGACCAGCGGCAAGCCCCACCGGATTCGGGAAGTTCAGACCCAGCACCTGCACCGGCAATTCAGGGATGCGTGGTTTGAGCAGCCAGCTCAGATGCAAACGGTGCAAGAGTGCCAGTCCCTTCAATCCCCACTCGTGGGAGGTTTCGGCGGGAAGAAGGAAAAGAAAGAAGCGGAAACAGCGGAACAGCAGAGATGCCAAGGTGTAGTACCAGCAGGAATTCGAACTGGTGCGCACTATAGTAAGCGCCCCTCTGCGCATCAAGCCGAACCCGGTGTACTTGTGTCGGCGGTGGTGCCCCGGGCCAGAAACACCAGGTTCCACTTGACTACTCTGGCTCTTCCTTTCCAGTTGGATCGCGCCCGAAGTTCTCGCTAGAATCCCTGAGCCTCAGACTCAGGTCCCCGCCGCTTGGCGGCCAGCATTCGACAGTCCATGGCCGCTACCGCACACACAGCACCGTAGACGAGCAAGAGAATATTACATGTCACAACAAGCAGTAATCGCCGGATTGAAGGATTGGCTGTCGCAACAGATCATCGGTCAGGAAAAACTAGTTAATCGCCTGCTCATCGCCCTCCTCGCCGGCGGGCACTTGTTGGTGGAAGGTGCACCGGGTCTGGCCAAGACCAAGGCGATCAAGAATCTCTCCGATGCCATCGAAGGCGATTTCCACCGCATCCAGTTCACCCCCGACCTCCTCCCCAGCGACATCACCGGTACCGAGATCTATCGTCCCGAAGACGGCAGCTTCCGCTTCCAACAGGGCCCGATCTTCCACAACCTGGTGCTCGCGGACGAGATCAACCGTGCCCCGGCCAAGGTGCAGAGCGCGCTGCTCGAAGCCATGGCCGAGCATCAGGTATCGGTGGGCCGTCAAACTTTCCGTTTGCCCGAACTCTTCCTGGTGATGGCCACCCAGAACCCGATCGAGCAGGAAGGCACCTACCCCCTGCCGGAAGCCCAGCTCGACCGTTTCCTGATGCACGTCACCGTCGACTATCCCAACCTCGAATCCGAGCGCAAGATTCTGCACCTCGTGCGCGAAGAGGCTCGGCACGAACGTCACGCGCCGCCGCAGAAGGTCACACAGGAACAGCTCTTCGCCGCACGCCGCGAAGTGTTGGGCATCCACATGAGTGAGGCGGTCGAGGAATACATCCTGCAGCTCATCATGGCCACGCGTAATCCGAGCGCCTACGGCAAGGAGCTCGGCAGTTGGATCGACTTCGGCGCCAGCCCGCGTGGCACCATTGCCCTCGATCTCTGCGCCCGTTCGCATGCCTGGCTCAGAGGCAACGATTTCGTGAGCCCCGAAGACGTGCACGCCGTATGTCACGACGTGCTGCGTCATCGCGTGCTCCTCAGTTTCGAAGCAGAAGCCGCTGGCGTCAGCGCCGACAAGGTGCTCGACACCCTGCTCTCGCTCGTGCCCACAGCCTGATGTAGTCAAGGAATTTCGGCCACTTCATGTCGCGCCTTCGTACGCTCAACGTCGAACAGGACAAGTACCGCTGCCGCGGCGCTTTCGTCACCCTGCAACAGTTGTTCGACCAGCGCTACGTAGCGCGCAATCTCGAACTCGACTACAACTCGCGCACACGCCTCGGCATGACCGGCGCGCACATTTCCAAGATCCGCGGCCGCGGCGTCGACTTCGAAGAACATCGTGCCTATCAGCCCGGCGACGACATCCGCACCATCGACTGGCGTGTTACCGCCCGTACCGGCCGTCCCTTCACCAAGGTGTTTCGGGAAGAACGGGAACGTCCGGTCATCATCGGTGTCGACCAAAGCTCCAGCATGTATTTCGGATCGCAGGTGGCCTTCAAGTCGGTGGTCGCCGCCGAAGCGGCTTCCATCATCTGTTGGACCACGGTGGACAACGGCGACCGCGTCGGTGGCGTGGTGTTCTCCGACGACAAGGCGGACCTGATCAAACCGCGCCGCAGCAAGCGTTCCGCGCTGCGCTTCCTGAACACCTTGAGTGAAAACAATCAGCGCCTCGTCGAACATCACGATGCGCATGAAGTGCACAGTGGCTATCTCAAGAACGCGTTGGAACAGATGCTGCGGATCACACGCCCCGGCTCGAACGTCTATCTCATCAGCGATTTCGCCGACTTCGACGCCAGCTGCGCGCGTTACATCCAGCAACTCTCCCTGCACAGCAGCACGATTTGTGTGCTCATTTATGACGCACTCGAGGAAACTCTCCCGCGTCCAGGGGTCTACAGTATTACCGACGGCGTTTCCCGCACCGCCATCGACACCCACTCCCGCCGCATGCGTGAGCTTTATCACGCGCAGTTCGGACGTCGGGTGCAGAGCTTGCGCAACGAGCTTTTGAAGTTGCAGGTACCTTTGCTGAGCGTCCGCACCGACCAAGTCGTGATGGACCAGTTGGAGACATGGAAGCAGAAGATCCCCTGAAGGATCTGGCGGACATCCATCTGCCAGATCCCGTTTCGCTGTGGCCCCCGGCGCCAGGCTGGTGGGTATTGGGCGTCGTGCTGCTCGCCATATTGGTCTATGCGGTGCTGTGTCTCATCGCGCATTGGCGTCAGCAGAAGCGTCTGCGCGCCGCGCTGCGCGAACTCGACGGCGCCCATCGCACCTACCACGACGCCCGCGCCCAGGGTGCCGATGCCAACGCCTGCGGACTCGCCTACCTGCAGGATTGCAACACAGTGCTCAAACGTGTCGCTCTGTTGCATAGTCCGGCCGACGCCGTGGCGCGTTTATATGGCGAAGCCTGGTTGCAATTCCTCGATGCGCAGGGCGATACCCAGGAATTCACGCGTGGTGCCGGCCGCATCCTCGGTGACGGTGGCTATCGCCCCACCTTCGATGGCGACGTCGATGCCATCCACGCGCTCTGCGCGGAGTGGATACGCCATGTCTACCAGGAAGAAGAACGCCGCCGCGCGGCAGTACGCGCGCAGCGCATCCCTGGCTTGCGCCGGCTACGGCCTCTGCGGCAGGAACAGGTAGAAGCATGATCGAGTTTCTCTGGCCTTGGGTATTCGTGCTGGCGCCGCTGCCGCTGTTGGTCTATTTCGGCCTGCGCCGTGCCGGCAATCGCGATCCCGCCCTCTACGTGCCCTTCTTCCGCACGCTCACCGGACTCGATGCCGGTGTGGGCCGCCGCAGCACGCGCAGCTTCCTGAGTGTGGTGCTCGCCGTTCTCACCTGGCTGGCCCTGGTGACGGCGGCGGCACGTCCGCAGTGGGTGGGCGATCCCGTGCAGCTCCCCACCACCGGGCGCGACCTGATGCTCGTCATCGACGTTTCCGGTTCGATGGAGGCACAGGACATGGCGATCGGTGGTCAGAGCGTGAATCGCCTGCAGATCACCAAGAACGTGGTGGGTGACTTCGTGGCCCGTCGTACCGGCGACCGTCTGGGGCTGATCCTCTTCGCCGCACGTGCCTACACGCAGGCACCGCTCACCTTCGACCGCGCCACCGTGGAAACCCTGCTCTACGAAGCGCAGATCGGCATCATCGAAGAGAACGCCACTGCGATCGGTGACGGCATCGGTCTGGCGGTGAAACATCTGAAGGAACGTCCCAATCCCAGCCGCGTGATCATCATGCTCACCGACGGGGTCAACAACGCTGGTGAAGTCTCACCGGTGCAGGCAGGTCAACTCGCCGCCCAGGAAGGCATCCGCATCTACACCATCGGCATCGGCGCCGAAACCGGCACGTCGAGCTCTTTGTTCGGGCCGCGCACGATCAATCCTTCCGCCGATCTCGACGAAGAAACGCTCACCAGGATCGCCGAAAGCACCGGCGGCCGCTATTTCCGCGCGCGCGACCGCGAAGAGCTGGAAATGATCTACTCCATCCTCGACGAACTCGAACCGGTGGATCAGGAAGCGGAAACCTTCCGTCCCACGATCGCCCTCTTCTACGTGCCGCTCGGAGCAGCGCTCTTCCTGAGCATGCTGTTGGCGCTGATCAAGTTGCCCTGGGCCCAGCTGCGCACCGAACCCGCAATCAGCCGCAGCGGAGCTCTGGCGGGAGGCAAGCGCGCATGAACTTCCTGCCCGCCGGCTTCGCCGAGAACTTCCACTTCCTGCGTCCCTTGTTTCTGCTGGGGTTGATCCCGGCCTTCGTGTTGTTCGTGCTGCTGCGCTATCTGCAGGGCAATCGCAGTAACTGGACGCGCGCGATCGATCCTTCGCTGTTGCCCTATCTCCTCGATCGCAAACTGGCGCCGGCACAGAGTTATCCGCTCTATGGCCTGCTGCTGTTGTGGGCGATCGGTTTCGTCGCCATGGCCGGGCCGACCTGGCGCCAGATCCCAGTGCCCGTGCAGGAGCGTGAAGATGCCGTGGTGCTCGTGCTCGATCTGTCGATGTCGATGTATGCCACGGACCTGCGCCCCGACCGCATCACGCGCGCGCGACGCAAGATCATGGACCTGCTCGAAGCGCGGCGTCAGGAAGGTGAAACCGGTCTCGTGGTCTACGCAGCCACGGCGCACGCGGTGACGCCGATGACCGATGACGTCGAAACCATCGCCAACCTCGTGCCCTCCTTGCAGCCATCGATCATGCCCGCGCCCGGTTCCAAGCCGGCAGCGGGCGTAGCCCTCGCGCTCGATCTGTTGGCGCAGAGTGGTTTGAGCGAAGGGCATCTGATCCTCCTCACCGACGGCATTCAGGCCAGCGACATCGACGCCATCAATGGACTGCTGCGCGGTACCTCGCATCGTTTGTCGGTGCTGGGCTTCGGTACGGAAGAAGGCGCCCCGATTCCACTCGGTCAGCAGGGTTTTCTGCGCGACTCGAACAACGCCATCGTGATTCCGCGTCTGGATCGTGCGCTGCTGCAACGTCTCGCCTCGAACAACCGTGGCCGCTATGCCGACGCCCAGATCAGCGATGAAGACATCACCTATCTCCTGGAAGACGACCGGCTGACCGACGCGGAGAACCTGATCCGCGCCCAGGATCGTGAATTCGATACCTGGGACGACGTCGGTCCCTGGCTCGTGCTGTTGGCGCTGCCGTTCGCCGCCCTCGCCTTCCGCCGCGGTTGGCTGCTGGTGCTGGTGTTGAGCTTCGGCACCCTGTCCGTGCCGCGCCCCGCCCACGCGGTGGAATGGGTGGATCTTTGGGTGAACAAGAACAACCAGGGGCTGCGCGCCTTCGAAAGCGAGTCCTACGAAGAGGCGGCCCAGAACTTCGAAGATCCCATGTGGCGCGCCGCCGCCAACTATCGCAACGGCAACTACGAAGCCTCGGTGGCCGATCTCACGGGCATCGATACGCCCGAAGCGAACTACAATCGCGGCAATGCGCTGGCCAAGTTGCAGCAGTACGAAGCCGCCATCGAGGCCTACGAACGCACGCTGGCAGTGGAACCGGACCACGCCGACGCCCTGCACAACAAGGAGCTGGTAGAAAAATTGCTCGCTCAGCAACAGCAGGAGCAACAACAGCAACAGCAACAACAGGGCGATCAGCAGAACGAGGAACAGCAACAGCAGGACGGTTCGCAGCAGGATCAGCAGGAGCAAGGCGAACAGGGCGAACAAGGTCAGCAGGACCAGAACCAGCAGCAACAGCAGGACGGTCAGCAGAACCAGGAACAGGATCAGCAGCAGGACCAGGAACAACAACAGCAGGAAGAAGGCGAAAGCCAGCAGGATCAGCAGTCGGACCAGGAGCAGGAACAGGAATTCTCCGAAGACGACCAGCCCAACAATGAGCAGCAGCAGTCCATGCAGCAGTGGCTGATGCGCATACCGGACGATCCGGGCGAACTCCTGCGCAACAAGTTTCAGTACCAGACCCAGCAGCGCCTACTGCAACAATTGCAGAATCCAGCGCTGGGCCAACCGCAACCGGGTGACCCCTTATGGTGAGACTCCACATGACGCGCCACTTCATGCCGGATTTCCGCAGCCTCACGCTGGCGGGACGTATGTTGTTGGCTGCCTTGTTGCTGCTCTGCGTCAGCCTGCCCAGCCTGGCGCAGCAGGCGCCGCAGGGGGCACTGCTCAGCGCCTTCGTCGATCGCACCGACATCGCGATCAACGACGTGATCACTCTCACCGTGCGCATCGATTCCTCGCTCGCCGCTGGCGGACGTCCGCAATTTTCCGGGCTCAATCGCGAGTTCGAACAAGTGGGCGGCATCAGCAGCCGCAGCACCTACACCAACAACAACGGCAACATTCAGAGCTGGATCGAATACAGCATCATGCTGCGCCCGCTCTCGACCGGCACCCTGACCATCCCTGCGTTCCGCATCGCCGGTCAGGTCTCCAATCCCATCCAGATCAACGTGGGTGAGGCGCGGCAGAACAGCAACACGGAAAACGACGACATCTTCCTGCGCACGGAGGTGAGCAAGAACGAGATCTATGTGCAGGAACAGTTGCTGTTCACGATCAGGATCTACTGGGCCATCAGCTTCGACCAGGGCGCACAGCTCACCTCACCGCAGGTCAGCGATGCGGTGGTGCAGCAGCTCGGCAGCGACGCCAACTATCAGGAAGTGGTGAATGGCATCGGTTACAACGTCACCGAGCGCAAGTTCGTGATCTTCCCGCAGAAGAGCGGTGAGCTGACGATTCCGCCCGTGTATTTCTCCGCCTCGATCGGTCGTCGCGGCGGGTTCAACACGCTGCTGCGCAACCGCGGCACCGTGCGCGAAATCAATCTCGCCAGCGACATGCATACGGTGAGGGTGAAGGCGCAGCCGGCGAGCTTCCCGGCCGGTGCCACCTGGTTGCCGGCGCACGAAGTGACGCTGGAAGAAACCTGGAGCGGCGACTTCGACGATCTCAGCGTGGGCGACGCCATCACGCGCAATGTGACCTTGAATGCCAAAGGGTTGAGCAGTTCCCTGCTTCCTTCCATCACCTATCAGAATCAGCCCGGTCTGCGCTTCTATCCCGACCAGCCGCTGCGCGAAGACGGCATGGACCGCAGCGGCGTCTTCGGCAAACGTTCCGAAGGCACGGCCATCGTGCCGTCCCAACCCGGTGAATTCACGCTGCCCGAGGTGCGCGTGCCCTGGTGGAACACGGATACCGACACGCTCGAAGTCGCGGTGCTCCCGGCGCGCACCTTCACCGTTCAGCCTTCCGGCGCCGGCGACCCCCAGAATCCCGTGCTCGGTGATGGCAATGTGCCCGCGCCCTTCGAGCGTCAGGCCGCGGCCGGTGCATCTTCATCCGCATCCACCTTCTGGATCGGCACCACCGTGCTCTTTGCCGCCGCCTGGGCCTTCACGCTGCTGCTCTGGTTGCGCGCACGTCAGCAACCGAACTTCGCCTTCGCCATGGGCGGCGCCGCGCTGCGCATGCCGGAAAACAAGAAGGGCAAAGCCGATGCAGCAGGCGTCAACGATCCCACCGCGGATGCCAGCCTGCGCGCCTTGAAAGCGGCTTGCGATGCGGGGCAGTTACGCGAAGTCCGCGCAGCGCTGTTGCAGTGGGCACAGGCGGCGAGTGGAGATCGGTCCCTGAGGACCTTGGCAGCACTCGATCAGCACTGCGGCGATCCTGAATTCAGCGCACAGCTACGTGCCTTGGATGCGGCGCTCTATGGCAGTGGCGGCGCCGCCGTCGACTGCCGCGCGCTCTATGCCCGTGCTGCTGCACTGCACAAACAGGGTTTGAGCAAGGACGGACAGAACGACAAGTACGCCTTGCCGCCGCTCTATCGCAACTGAGCGGCGTGAATTCGAAGCAAAAAGAAGGGCGCCCTGGGGCGCCCTTCGCGTTTTCAGGAGCAGTGGATCAGGCGTACTTGAGGAGCTTCTGATCCTGGCCGCTCTGCACCACCGTCGCGTTGATCGGGATACGGCGCGGTTTCATTTCTTCCGGAACCTGTCGTTCCAGTTCGATGTGCAGTAGACCATTCACCAAGGTCGCACCGAGTACCTTGACGTGGTCGGCCAGTCGGAACTGACGTTTGAAACTGCGCTCGGCGATGCCCTGATGCAGATAGGTGCGTTTCGGTTCACCTTCTTTCTGCGCGCGCGTCGCGGACACGGTCAAGGTATTGTTCTCGTTCTCGATGACGATCTCGTCCTCGGTGAAGCCCGCCACTGCCATGGTGATTCGGTATTTATCCTTCTCGAGCAGCTCGATGTTGTAAGGCGGATAGCTCGGCTGCGAGCGGTCGATGTGGCTGATGGAATCCAGCAGCGAAGCCAGATGGTCGAAGCCAACAGTGGAACGGTAAAGGGGCGAGAAATCGAAAGTCATGTCTATATCCTCCATTGAGCGATATGTTGATTGAAGACAGCCTGTCCAGCGGACCAGGCCCAGTGATGACGCTCGATCGAGCCATTCATCACGTGACTCTAGGTAGGGTCGCGCCCAACGTTTTCAAGAGGAAAGTTTTCGATTTTTTTGTCAGAGCTGACGCAGGGTCGCGGCGATCAGAGAGAGGCCTTTCACCAGCTGTTCCTCCGGCAAGGCGAAGGAAATGCGCAGACACTGACGACTGTGCGGCCAGTCTTCATCCAGACCGAAGAAAGCGCTCTCCCCCGGTATCACCAACACGCCCGCGCGTTTGAGGCGTTCGTAGAACTGCGTGCTGGAGATCGGCAAGGACGGCAACCACAGCCAGAGAAAGAACGCACCCTCGGGACGATGCAGACGATAGTCGAGCCCGGCGAATTCCTGCATGATGCAATCGACCGCCGTACGCAGACGCGCACGATACCAGGGCTGAATCACCTCATCGCAGAGCGGCAGCAGGTGCCGTTCCCGCATCAAAGCCGCCGCGAGTCGTGCCCCGAGGTTGCCGCTCGCCAGATTGAAGATGGTGTTGACGCGTGCAAAGGCCGCGGCACGCTCGGGACTGGCGACGACGAAACCGCCACGCACACCCGGCAGCCCCACCTTCGACAGACTCAGCAGCAGAACGACGTTCTCGCTCCAATAAGGCGCGGCGTTGGTATAGACCAGGTTCGGGAACGGCGCACCGTAAGCCGCATCGACGATCAGCGGCACGCCCCGCGCATGAGCCAGAGCATCGAGCCTTGCCAGTTCATCGGCCTCCAGCACGTTGCCACTGGGATTGGTGGGACGCGAGACGCACAGCGCGGCGCAATCCTCGTCGAGCACGAGATTGGTGAAATCGACGCGATATTTGAACTGTCGATCTTCAAGCAATTCGATCGAGGGTTTGCAGCCCTTGAACGCGCGCGCGTGCACCGCCGCATCGGCGTAGCCGAGATACTCCGGCATCAAGGGGAAGACCAGGCGACGCGTGAGACCATCACTGCCCTCGCCCGTCAGCATGTTGGCGAGCAACCCAAAGGCCGACTGTCCACCATTGGTCAGCGCGATGTGCTCTGTGGTGACGTTCCATCCGTAACGCTCACGCAAGAGAGTAGCGAGGAGTTCACGCACATCCTCGTCTCCGAGCGGCCCCTGATAACGGCCAAGGAGTTGGAACAGCACCTCATCGTCGTCCGCAAGCGCGCGCAGATGCTGACGATAGACGTCGAGCACGGCAGGAATGCGGGCGGGATTGCCGCCACCCATCATCACGATGTCGGGGTTGTCGCGCAGCGCGCTGACGAGATCGTCCATCAAGGTGACGATGCCGGACGGGCCGCAGAATTTGTCGCCGAAGCGTGAGAGCTTCATGACCATCTCCTCTCCGCAGGGCGTGGCAGGAAAACGAGGGGCGTGATTCTAGATCACGAGCGCAGCTGCTGTCCCGGGCGGGACAGCAGCATGGGCAGGCAGGTCCGGCGATTAGGCGGTCTTGGGCTCGGCCACGGCGCGACGTGCGGACACGTCCGGAATCGCGGCGAGCTTGCGGGGAGTGGCGTCGAGCGGCTCGAGGATGCGCAGGGCGCGGCCCGAGATTTCCAGCACGCCTTCGGCCTGCAGTTGCGTAAAGAGACGGCTCACCGTCTCGAGTGCCAGGCACAGATGGTTGGCGATGTCGGTGCGGCTCATGCAGAGGCGGAATTCGCTGGGATCGTAGCCACTCAGGCCCATGCGACGCGACAGGTCAGAGAGGAAGGTCAACAGACGCCCCTTCGCAGTGGTCTTGCCGAGCGTGAAGAACATGTCGCGATCGCGGCGGATCGTGCTGCTCATCAACTTGAGCAGAGAGCGCGTCATCTGCGTCGACCACTCGTGCCCCGCAGGCCCATTGAGACTGCAGAAAACTTCGAGCGGCAATCGGCAGATGCTGCCGGTGTCGAGGGCCTGGACGTACTCCTTGTGTACGCCGTCCTCGATGCCGTCCATGCCGAAGAATTCACCGGGTAGATGGAAGCCGGTAACCTGCATGCTGCCGTCGGTATCGACGGTGTAGGACTTGAAGAAGCCGGCACGCACCACGTAGATGCCTTCGAACTTGGCTTCGGCTTCGATGACGAGCTTGCCTGACTTCACCAGCTTCTGCATCGGTTGATCGGTCTGGCCCAGGCTTTCCGGGCGACCGGCGGCGGGACAACGTCCCACTCGGGAGCAGGCGTGACAGGAGGCAGGCGATTCATGACGGTCACGGTTCATCATGACGATGTTCGTGGAGGCGGGATTACTCATGGGATTTCCCTCGGTGCTGGCGCCGTCCTTGCCGCCGAGACGGTGGCGACATCCACAGGACGCGCGACGGGGACCTTAGAGAAAAGTTCCCACAGCCTCCATACGTACTTACCGCTAGGTAGTTCTACGTAGGGCATCCAAGTTAATATGCAGCCCTCGCGGCCGGCAGGCCGGAAGAGCAACGAGCCAACCCCATGAGCTTCGACCCAGTGCAGGACTCGCAGCAGGAAACAGCAGCTGATTTCGATCAGCGACTACACCAACTCAACCAGCCTTTGACCGCCATCGGCAACTATGCCGAGGCCGGTTGCCGTTTCATCGACCAAGGTCTCGAAGACCCCGCGCGCCTGCGTCAGATCTTCGAAAAGATCGTTCAGCAGAGCGAACGGGCTCGGACGCTGGCACATGAAATCCGCCAGTCCGCTCCCGGAGCCGGCAACGCATGAGTCCAGCCAACGCCGAGCAGATCGTCTATGTGATCGACGACGACGAAGCAGTACGCGATTCCCTGCAACTGCTGCTGACCTCTTCCGGCTTCAAGACACGCCTCTACGCCGATCCGCTGCACTTCCTGGCGGAGCGCCCGCAGAACCGTGCTGGCTGCCTGATCCTGGACATCGAACTGCCCGCCATCTCGGGCCTGCATCTGCAGGAGGAATTGATCGCGGTCGGTTCGACACTGCCCATCATCTTCATCACCGGCCACGGGGATGTCCCCACCGCCGTACAGGCGATGAAGGCCGGCGCCTTCGAATTCATCGAAAAACCCTTCTCGCACGCGCATCTGTTGGAGCAGATCCGCCGCGCCTTCGCGCTCGACGTACAGAAGCGGCAACAGATGGCGCGCGAACAGATGTTGCGCGAACGTCTGGCCACACTGACACCACGTGAACGGGAAGTGCTGGAGCACATGGTCGAAGGCAAGGCCTCGAAGGTGATCGCCGCCGAGCTCGGGCTGAGCCAGCGCACCATCGAAATCTATCGCGCCAACATCATGCAGAAGATGCAGAGCAAATCGGTGGCGCAGCTGGTCAGAATGCTGAGCGGCAGCGGCGTCGAAGCCGATCAGAGCTGAGCATGACCCAAACCTCCCCTCCTCCCGGCGTCGCTGCGACTCCTGTGCAAGAGGAGGCCGAAAGTACGCTCCTGGCCACCATCGCCCGCACGATGGATGACGCTCTCATCGTCCATACGATCGATGGCGAGATCCGCTTCTGGAACCGTGGCGCCGAACTCTTGTTCGGACATTCGGCCGAGGCCATGCGCGGCGCTCAGGTGGCTGCACTATTCGACGAACACAACCACCCTCTCTATCTCGAATACATCGGCAGCCTGCTGCAACGAACGCAATGCCCCGGCCCGTTGGAAATCAGTGGCTTGACCGGCGAGGGTCGCCAGATCGAGCTGCAACTGAAGGCCTCGCTCCTTCCCCACCCCATCGATCGGACGCCGTTGGTCGTGACAGTGGTACACGACATCGGCGCGCAGAAGGCGGTCGAGAACAAACTGGTTGCACTGATCGAATCCACCCCCGACCCCTTCATCATCGTGGAAGCCGACGGCCGCATTCAGCGTGTCAACCGCCAGGCGGAACTACTGTTCGGCTACACCCGACAGGAACTGATCGGGCAATCCTTCAAGATTCTGGTTCCCAAGCGTTTCCGTGCGCAGCACGATCTCTACACACGCAACTACCAGGTCAAACCGGTGATGCGCCAGATGGGCAGCGGCTTGGAACTTTGGTGCCTCACGCGCAATGGCGAAGAAATTCCGGTCGAGATCGGCCTGAGTCCGGTCGTGACTCAGGGTGAAACCACGATCATGGTGCGCTTCCACGACATCCGCGAGCAGAAGCGCGAACGCGAATTGCTGCGCCAGGCGCGCCAGAAAGCGGACGAAGCCAATCGCACCAAGTCGCGCTTCCTCGCGGCGGCGAGTCACGACCTGCGGCAGCCTTTGCAATCGATCAGCATGAACCTCGGTGTGTTGGCGGCGCCCATCTCCGACAGCGACAAGGAGCACGTCATCGCGCAGACCCGCATGGCGCTCGACACCACCAACAACCTGCTCAACTCCCTGCTCAACATCACCAAGTTGGAGTCGGGCAAGGTCCAGCCCGAAATCGAGAACTTCAAGATCAACGACGTTCTGGAACGGGTGTACAACGTAGAGAGCGCCCAGGCACAGGAAAAGGGGCAGACCTTTACGCTGCGTCTGTCTTCGCTGAGCGTCAGCTCGGACCCGGCGCTGCTCGAACAACTCCTCACCAACCTCGTCGCCAACGCCATCCGCTATACCCCGCCCCACGGCCACATCCTGCTCGGCTGCCGTCGCCAGGGCGCATACGTGCGCATCGAAGTGGTCGACAACGGACCCGGCATCGCACCGGAGGCGCTCGACTACATCTTCGACGAATATCGCCAGCTCGAACCAAGCCGACACTATGCCGGCATGGGCCTGGGTTTGGGTCTATCGATCGTGAAGCTGGTGGCGGAGCTCTTGCATCTGCAACTACAGGTACGCTCGGTTCCGGGCAAGGGATCTCGCTTCAGCGTATTGGTGCCCAAGGCCACTGCGGCGCCGAAACCGCGGCAGGTGCAGACGCGTCCGCCGCTGCCCCAGGGCAAACTCAGCGGCACCCTGCTCTTGATCGACGACGATGCCGCGGTCCTGGATTCGACCACTCTCTTTCTGGAGCTGGCTGGCTTCACCGTGGTGGCGGCGCGCAATGCGGAGATGGCGCTGCTGGCGCTCGAAGAAGTCGAGCCCGACTTCATCGTCACCGATCACGGCCTGGCGCAGGAGCAGACGGGGTTGGATCTGTTGAAGGAACTGCGCGCGCGCATCGGGCGTCAGGTGCCCGCCATCCTCATCACCGGCGACACAGCCTTGCCACGTCGCCTGCCGGAAGCAGTGCCCCGATTGGCTCTCGTCTGCAAGCCGATAGACCCACAGGAGCTCTTGGCCCTGATCCACAAGCAATTGCAGGAAGCGCGCGAAGCGGATTAGTCGAGCGGCACCGAGCCCACGGCCAGGAGCTCTCCCCAACGCCGTTCGATCTCGGATTCGGTGAACTGATTCGCTCCCAACTCGACCATCACCAGGGCGGCATCACGACAGGTGTCGTCCATATTGGCCTTGAGCACGGCCAGGAACTCGCGGGAGCTGAAAATGAGGAGTCGATCGTAGCGCCCCGCCCGCAACTGGTGGCTGAGACGCTGACACAGGTTCTGCGCGAATTCGGGGATCGAACCACCGAAGTTCACCTGGTGATACATCAGTTCCAGCGCAGGAACGGGGACCAACGGCTGGTAGATCTTGGCCCAGATGCTGTCACACAGCACCAGGCAATAACGCTGCACTCGGGTGAAGGGCAAACCCTCGTATACCAAGGGAAAGCCGATGATCGGCGGACGGATACCCATCCCGGGAGGCTGTCTTTTCACAACTGGCTTCCTGCAAAAGATCTTCTTATTCATGCCACACCACGTCATGGGCATGGCGGGCGAGTCTGCCACATTATCAATCGGTCGATATAGCTTGGAATCAGTAGTTTCCTTGAGCGACATCAAATTTTTTCCTAGAGCACCAGCTCCTGCTCGAGACTCAGGAAATCCTCGATCACCCGGCGCCGGCGAGCGCCTAAGGCCTGCTTGTAGTTTGCCAGTCGATAAGGTTGCGGCCGATCCACCTTGTCGAGTTCACTCCAGCTCAGCGGGACGGCGATGGGAGCACCAGGCCGTGCACGCAGCGAAAATGGCACGATCGCGGTCGAAGAGTACTCGTTACGCAGGTAATCGACGAAGATCTTCCCCACTCTCTTCTGCTTGCTCATGTTGGCGATGTAGGCATCGGGTACGTCCTGCTGCATCGCCTGCGCGAAACCCTGTGCAAAGGCTTTGATCGCTGGCCACTTGTGCGTTGGTTTGATCGGAGCCACCACATGGATGCCCTTTCCACCCGTTAGGCGTGGAAAGGAACTCAAACCGTAGTCTGCGAGTCGCTTCTTCACATCCAGTGCTGCCAGCTTCACGGCAGTGAAGGGCACTTCTTCGGAAGGGTCGAGATCGAAGATCAACTGGTTGGGGTGGTCGATGTCCACTGCGAGACTCTGCCAAGCATGGAATTCGATCGTATTCATCTGCACGAGCTCGATGATGCCCGCTGGTGTATCGGTATAGAGATAGGTGTGCTTCTTGCCTTTGTGTGTCGCAGTCAATCCCAAGACATTGCCCTTGCCTCCTTTCATCGGCGCACGTTGAAAGAAGCATTCGCCGGCGATGTCTTCGGTACAGCGCATCAGGCTCAAGAGCCGCCCTTCGGCAAAGGGAAAGAGATAGTCCATGACCGCAGCATAGTACTCTGCAACCTGGCCCTTGGTGATACCAGTGCCCGGATAGACTTCGCGCTCGGGATGCGTGATCACCATTCCTTCGATACTGAGCGTGTCCTTGTCACCCGACTTACTGCTACGCGTGTTACGGTTGTTCTTGGCCGTGGTTGCTTTGCTGCTACGAGCGGAAGAAGAAGCTCGCTTAGCGGCAGGCCGGCCCTTGGTGTCATCGGGCGGTGGTTCCGGTCGCTCTGCGTGGACCGCTTGCGGGGCCTTGTCTTCACGTAGCCCCTTGAATGAGGCGTGACGGATATGCTTGTCCGCCGTCCATTCCCAGAATGCGACCTCACACAGCACTTCGGGTTGCAGCCACACGTAGGCGCGACGGCCGCGGTCGATCTTGCCTTCGAATGGAGCACTCGATGCCTTGAGTGGAATCAGACGCTCATAGATCTCGTGCGCACTCTTCTGTGTGAAGCCCGTGCCCACTTTACCGGCATAGTGCAGTTTGCCGTTGCGGTAATAGCCAAGCAGCAGGGCACCCACTGCACGCGGTGCATCCTTCGCCGGCATGAAACCTCCGATGACGAACTCCTGCTCGAGTCCACACTTGCTTTTGACCCATTCGCGACTACGACGGCCTTGGTAAAGACTGTCCTTGCGTTTGGACACCAGGCCTTCCGCACCGATCTTGCAGGCCTCTTCCAGAAGATTCGGATTGCTCTCGAAGTGGTCGCTGAAGTGCAACTTCGTCGCGCGCTTGGGCAGGATCTTGCGCAACAAGGCCTTGCGTTCGATCAGGGGCAGGTCGCTGCAATCCCTGCCATCGAGATGGAGCAGGTCGAATAGCCACATTTCGATGCGACGATCGTCTTCCGCCGACAAGGCTGCCTGCAGCTCACCGAAATTGGTACGCCCTTTCTCATCGAGTACCGCGGCTTCACCGTCGATCACGGCATCCTTCACTTTCAAGCGACTCAGCGCCTCCGCCAGCCCCTGGAACTTGTGAGTCCAGTCCTTCTTGCCCCGCGTCTGCAGCACCACCTTGCCATCCTTGATGAAGGCCAGGAGGCGATAGCCGTCGTATTTGATTTCGTGCAACCAGTCGCTGCCACTCGGCGGATATTCCACCAGGGTTGCGAGCGCGACATTGCCGTAGAGACGTTGCAGTTCTGCCAATTCGCGCGCCACTGCTTTCGACGGAGTCTTCGCCACTGGGGTCTTGCGCTTGGCCATTTTTTGCGCCGGCGCTTTCTCCGCCTTCACCTTGGTCTTGCTCTTCGTCCTGGCCTTGGCCTTTCCCGGCTTTCCCTCACGAATTTCCTCCAGCGTGCGCCCCGAAATGGCGCTGGTATTTTCCTCGTCGAGGAAGCGCGAATTGTTCTTCGTCGGCAAAGCGTATTCATCGTCGCTCTTGATCAAGAGCCAGTTTTCACGCTTTTCCTGCGTCTGCATGCGCACGAGATGCCATTTGCCGTGCATGCGTGTGCCATCGATGTGGAAGACGAGGTGACCTTTCTCAAGTCCGCGACGTGGATCTTCATCAGGCGTCCAGGTACCACGATCCCAGATCATCACGGGACCCGCGCCATATTGCTTGTCGGGAATGACGCCCTCGAACTTGTTGTACTCCATTGGATGATCTTCGGTGCGTACTGCGAGACGTTTGTCCTTGGGGTCATAACTCGGGCCGCGGGTCACGGCCCAGCTCTTCATGACACCGTCGAGTTCGAGACGAAAATCGTAGTGCAGTCGGCGGGCGCCGTGTTTCTGGATGACGAATTCCAACGCTTGCTTGCGGGCCTTGCCTGCTTTGCCCTTGGGCTCGTTGGTGATGCTGAAGTCGCGCTTGTCGTTGTATTCACGCAGTGCAGAGCGCGGCATGCTCAAGCCCTCTTACGCGTTTTCGTCCGTGTGGAGGATGAAGAAGATTTCGCTGCCGCCTTCTTCTTCGGCGCAGCGCGTTTCTTGGCGGGGGCCTTTTTCGCGTTTCCACCCGACTGTTCCAGACTCTTGCGCAACGCATCCATGATGTTCACCACGTTGCTCGGCGCCTTGCTCTCCTTACCGAAGTCGGGTTTGCGGTGTTTCAGTTTGGCATTGATGATTTCCTGCAGGCCCAACTGGTAGCGATCCTTGAATTCCGTGGGTTTGAAGGCTGCCGTCTTCGCTTCGATGAGTTGCTCTGCCAAGGCCAACTGATCTTCGTTGACGGGCACATCCTTGATGTCGCTGAAGAACTGCGAAGCCGAACGTACCTCGTAGTTGTAGCGCAGCGTTTCCATCACCATGCCCTTGCCGCAGGGTTTGATTGCAACGATGCGCTCCTTGTTCGCCAACACCACCTGACCGAGTGCCACCTTCTTGCTGGCACGCAGCGCATCGCGCAGCGTCTGATAGGCTTCCTGGGCGATCTCGCCCTCGGGAGCGATGTAGTACGGCTTGTCGTAGTAGATGGCATCGATGTCACCGACGGGTGTGAACTGCACGAGATCGATGGTGTGCTTGCTTTCGAGACGCAGCTTGTCCAGCTCCTTGTCCTCGATCGGTACGAAACTGCCCTTCTCGTACTCGTAGCCACGCACGATGTCATCGGTGTCCACCACATCGCCGTCTTCATTGACGTTCTGATAGTGGATGCGCTGTTCGGTCTGCTTGTCGTACTTGTGCAGACTGATCTTCTCGGTAGCCGTCACCGCCGTGTAGAGGCGAATCGGAAAGGTGACGAGCGACAGCCGGATGTGTCCGGTCCAGTAAGCATGTTGAGCCATGGCTACTCCGCCTCGCGGCGTGGTTAATAAAACTCGCGGCGTGGTTAATCACAAAAAAGAAGCGGCGTCCCTGCCGGTAACTTCTTCCTGTACTGCGCAACTTTTCCATGTGCGGCTATCGCAAACGCACACGCTCGATCCGCGTATGCGCCGTGAAAACAAGGAGTTTGCGCCGTTACGGCGCTCGTGAGAGGCGAATCGTGCAAGCGCCGCCAACTGATCATGCAATATGCACACCACTGCTCCTCATAGCTCAGCAGTAGTGGTCTTACGTGTGAGGGGAAAAGTTGATGATGCGCTCTACTCGTGCAGTTTTTCTTCCATGAGGGCAGGCGCTATCGGAACACCTTCGTCATCCGCTGCAATCAGAATCACGCGGCCATCCCTGATCGTGAGAATGCGGGCGTCGTCGAAGGTACAGAGGTAGGCATTGGCTTCTGCGCAACCATGTTCGGTGGCAGGGAAATCGGCGAGGATCACGAATTTGCGTTCCTGCAGCGTGTAATAGCGTGGCGCGAAATTGACGCCGGGCACACCACAGGTCTTGCGAAAGTCGATCGCATTGATCTGTTCTCTACCGAAATCGGACATCATCAGCGCCGCACAGTCCCGACAAAGTCCGAATCCCTTGTATGTCGCGAGCCAAGGCTCCCAGTAGCCCGCATCTTCACCACAACCAGAACAAACGATAGGTGTCGTTTCTTTCATTCTTATACTTTTAGTTTCCAGCCCAGCTTGCGTCGACATGCGATGCCAGCTTCTCGATGCATGAGCGCGCAAATCCATGCGTATTGCGCTTACAGCGCATTGATCCATCCACTAGGACACCAGATGAATCGGCCAAGCATGACAAATCTGAATAACTTTCGTGTCTTTCTTGCTCGAGATTAAGGACAAGGGCGGAGTTACTAGGAGGACGCGGGCACGGCAAAGCTACCCCAATTCATGAAGAACCTGATGTAGTGATTTCGTAAAGAGTGTGCCGGGCGAAACGAATGCAGAGCAAAAGCTGAAGATTTGCGCGTTCAAATACGTATTGCTATCGATGCATCAACAATCAGCCAGCAATATGCCAGCACCATGAAACATCCACTCTCATGGTGCCGGCCCGATCACTGACGCTGTGCGAGGGACTTGGCTTGCAACTGCTGCAGCAGTGCGATGGTGTCGGGTTTACGCGTCGGTGCGCGTGCACCGGTCAACACCCCTTCCGCCCAGTCGATGGGAGTGCGGCCTTCGTTGTCGGTGACGTCGAGTAACGCACCGTTCTCTGCGAGATATTCGATGATGTCGTTCGAACCGCGGTTGGCTGCACCGTGAATCGCACGCAGTCCCATGCTGTTCACTGCATTGATGTCATTGCCGAGCGAGTGCATGAGCTTCACGGTTTCGAGCAGAGCTGCGGGACCTTCATCGTAGGTTTCTGCCACCGCCCACGACACTCCAGCCGCCACCATCAAGGGCGTGGTACCACCGACCGTGCCGAGATTGGGATCGGCACCGTGTTCGAGCAAGAGATGCAGCACGCGTAGATCACCGGCAATCGCCGCGCGCAGGAATGGTGTCTGCCCCGTCATGTCCACCCAGCCGTTGAAGCCGGTACCCGCGATGAAACGGCGCTCGGGCGGAAACTCCTTGATGCGCGGGTTGGGTTCGGCACCCTTCGCCAACAAGGCTTCGATGAGCTGATAGGCTTCTTCGCGATCGACGCGGTTGGTGGTTTCCGTCACCGCGAATTCCAGATTGCGGATGTCCACTGCAGCCCAGAGCGGCGTTTGACCGTACCAATCCATTGCATTGACGTTGGCCCCCTGCTCCACCAGGTACAGCGCAATCTTGAGGTGATCACTTTTACCGGTGCGATTGATGTTCACCACACTGTGATTGAGGATGGCGTTGATCAAAGGTGTGATGCCATTGACGTCCGCCTGTTCGATGTCGCCACCCGCCTCTACCAGCATCCGCGTCAGTTCGAGGTTGCCCTGCCGCGTCGCAAACAACAGCGGTGTCTTGGTGCCGGTGATCGGATAGCGCATGCCTCTGTCCGGCAGGCCGGAGCGGTTGATGCCCACACCTTGTGAGGTGCCTACGGGCACGTCACTTGGGAAGACAAGTTTTTGTAGTTCTCCCGCATAGCTTTGCGCATTCACGTCGGCGCCAGCCTGCAGGAGGCGTTGCACCACGCTCTTGTGTTCCTGGCGCACGGCCAGCATCAGCGGCGTCTGGCCATAGTCGAGATCACGCGCTTCGATGGCGGCACCAGCGGCCAACAGTTCATCGACGATGGCGGCATCGCCGAGGCGAGCGGCAGTCAACAAGGCGGTTTCGCCGGCACCGTCGACTTTTTCCTTATCCGCGCCGGCAGCGAGCAGACGTTTCACCATCGCCGCATCATGCTGCTGCACGGCAATGTGGATCGGCGCCTGTCCATAGCGATTGGCGGCGTTGATGTCGGCGCCGGCGTCTAGCAGGAGCTCCACCAGGGCCTGATCGCCAAGATGCACGGCCCAATGCAAGGCGGCAGTGCCACCGGCGTCCCATCCGTTCACGTCCACTTCCTGGCGCAGCAGGTTCTGCACGCTTGCCACATCGCCACGACGTGCGGCTTCGGCCAAAGGCGAACCTTGCGTGGTCTCAGGCAATGGTAGCGACAACGGTTGCGCGTGCAGTTGCATGCCGCAGGCGACGAGCGTGCTCAACAGCAAGGCACGGCAGAGACGACGGGAACGGACAGCACCTTTGAGTTTCTGCATGACTGCCTCCCTCAGATCGCCACGACGTCATTGCTGTCGCCGAAGCGATCGATCGGCACACTCAAGCGATCGAGGACCGTCACCAGCAGATTTGCCATCGGCGTTTCATCCGGCACGACCACGTGCTTGCCACCCTTCACGCGGCCTGAAGCGCCACCCACCAACACTGCGGGCAAGGCATGGTGATCGTGATCCTGCGAGTTGCCCATGCCGCTGCCGTAGAGCACCAGCGAATGATCCAGCAACGAACCGTCGCCATCCGGGATCTGCTTCAACTTGCTCACGAGGTAGGTCAAGGTATGGCGCAGGTGGTATTCGTTGAGTCGCGACAGACGTTCCATGTTGGCGGGGATGTCCATGTGGTGCGAGCAGTTGTGGAAGCCTTCGTTCACACCGCTGGCCAGATAGGCCGTGTTGCTCAGTTCGGGCGCGATCATCAGCGTCGAGACCCGTGTGAGATCAGCCTGCCACGCGAGCACCATCAAATCGAACATCAGTCGCGCGTGATCCTCGAAGTTTTCGGGAATGCCGGCCGGACGCTCGGGCAACTCAATGTTGTCCGGCAGCGCATCGTTTTCCAGGCTCAGACGACGCTCGACTTCACGCACGTCGCTCAGATATTGATCGAAGCGCGTGCGATCGGCGCTCGGTAAGCTGCGATTGAGCGAATCGATTTCTTGCCGCAACACGTCGAGAATGCTGGCCTTCTGCGCACGCCGCGCTTCACGCTGTGCGGGCGAACTGCCATCGCCGAAGAGACGCTCGAACACGACACGCGGATTGGCCTGCATCGGCATGGGATTGGTCGGCGTGCGATAGGAAATCGAGGTACGCCCTTCCAGCGACAGCTCGAGCGAGGGCAACTGCGTGTCCTGGCCGATATGGTCTGCTGCCACCTGATCCATCGAAGTGGGCGAAGGCCCAGTGCCCGGTGCAACGCAAGTCAGCCAGCAACGTGCGGAACGGTTGTGGTGTTCGCCAGCAGAGGGTGGGCCCTCATAGGCCGGCTGCAGCGCCAGTCCACTGACGATGTTGACGTATTCGCGGAACGGTTCGAGCGACTTCAAGGTCGGGCTGAATTCGAAGTTGCTGCCCTCGCTCGATGGGCGCCAATACTGCTGCACCGCGCCGTGCGGAATGTAGATGGCAGCAAAGCGTGACTTCGGTGCTTCGGCGGCCCGCAGCATGCCTGCCGGCAACATGGATTCCAGCAAGGGCAAGGCCAGCGTCACGCCGCTGCCGCGCAGCAACTGGCGACGTGAAATATGTTTCTTCGTCAGGTAGTTCATGATTCCCCCTTCATGCTCCGTACTTGCCAGCGCTCAATCCTGGATCGACGCCGTCTGCGCCGCGACCGGTGACTCTTTGATCCGTTTCTGGAAGGGATCGCTGGCAACGATCGCCTGCACCAACGCATTCAACGTGAAGCCTCGCTCATCCGCTTGTTTCACGATGCGGCGCACCGAAGGCCCATCGAAATGCTGCAGCTCGCGCCCCAGAGCGTAGGTCAGCAGACGTTCGCCGATGGAAGCCTTGAACGCTTCCGGTCTCGCCAGAATCGCATCACGCAGCGTGGCAGGGCCGTCGACGTAGGTGCCGTCGCTCATCTCGGATACGGTGTCGATCGGCAGACCATTGTCGAGCGTGCGCCACTTGCCGATGGAATCGAAGTTCTCGAGTGCGAAGCCCACCGGATCCATGATCTTGTGGCAGGCGGCGCAGGAAGGATTGCTGCGATGCATCTCCAGACGCTGACGCAGTGTGTCGGCTGGTCCGTCGGCACTGGCCTCCGACTCGAGGTTGGTTTCCACTCCAGGAGGCGGACTCGGCACGTGCGCACCAAGCAGGTTTTCGACCACCCAGGTACCGCGAATCACCGGCGAAGTGCGATCGGGCGCGGAGGTCGCCGTCAGGATGCTGCCCTGTCCCAAGAGGCCGCGGCGCGGGCTGTCAGCAGGCAGCTGCACCCGTCGCATGTAGCCACCCCAGATGCCTTCGATACCGTAGTGTCTTGCGAGACGTTCGTTCAAATATGTGTAATCGGCATCCAGCAACGACAGCAGGTTCTTGTTTTCGCGTGCGATGCTGTCGAAGAAGTAGAGCGTCTCGAGGCGCATCGCTTCGCGCAGTTCCGCGTCGAAGCTCGGATCCTGCGGCATCGCCTCTTCGAGTTCCCGCAGCTTCAGCCACTGACTGACGAAGTTGTCGATCAACGCTTCCGAACGCTCATCGGCCAACATGCGGTTGACTTCCTGCTCGAGCGTGTCGCCTTCGCGCAGCTTGCCGGCCGCGGCCAGCTCCAACAAGCGCTCATCGGGAATGCTGCTCCACAGGAAGAAGGACAAGCGTGTGGCCAGCTCGAGATCACTGATGGCATAGACCTCGCCGGGTTGAACGGCGGCCGGTTCTTCTTCGAGGCGATAGAGGAACTTGGGATCGACCAGGAGCCAGGTCAGCGCCCCTTCGATGCCGGTCTCGAAAGTCGCGCCTTGCGTGTTACGGCTCAGCTCGAAGAAACGCATCAAGGTGTCGACTGCGCGATCATCGGCTGTTACCGGACGACGGTAGGCGCGCGTCGCCAGCTTGCTCAGGATCTCCCTCGCACACGAAGCTTCCTGCTCGGCGTGCGCCGGCTGACAGGAGAAGATGGCGCGGCGGCTCGGCGTATCACCGGGACCGGTGACGTTGTAGGGTCCATCGATCTCCAGACCTTGCACGGAGCCGCTGTTGCGTGCGACCTCGCCGAGATAGAGCTCCCCGGAACCGGGGCAATGGCGTTCATCGACCATCGCCACCGCAATGGTTTGCTTGCCGGCGGGCACCTTGAGGCGGAAATTCTGCGGATCGTCCACGGGCAGCGGCGTGCCGTTGATCATCACCTCGAGGCGTGGACCGCCGCACCAGATCATCCTGCCCTGCTCGTTGCCGCGACCGAAGACGGGAATGTTGGCGGCAACCTTGAATTCGTATTCACCATCCACCGGGAAGTAGTGCTCGACCATCATGCCGCCGCGCGTACCAAGTGGCATGCCTTCGACATAGCTCTGCTGCGAGTGTTCGGCGCGGTATTCGATCTGGGTCGGCTGCGTATTGATGTCACCGATGGCTTGTCGGCTGATCTGCATCGCGACGGACAGATATCCCTCCAACAGGGTCGGCGACATGCTGAGGGCGTCGGCGATGTTGTCGAAGCCCGCGGCGGTGGCATCGGCAGGCAAGGTGCGGACGAGTTCTCCGGCATCGAAGGCCAACAGATCCCTCACGGCATTGGCATATTGAGTACGGTTGAGACGTGCCACGGGCGTGGCGCCGGGATTGGGCGTGGTGTTCCAGGCCAGATCGAGGCCATTGCCCAGCCACTGCACCACGTCGTCGAGAACCGCGCGTTCCGGTCGCGGCTGCCCTTGGGGAGGCATGAGGCCTGCACGGATCTTGCGAATGGCTTCTTCCCAGACCTTCGCATCCTTCCCAAGCTCATCCAGAGACAGAGCATCGAAGGCAATGCCCCCGGCCCAGTCGATGGAATTGTGGCAGTCCATGCAGTACTGCCCGATGAGCTGCATCTTCTCGTCGCTGCCCTGCACCCAGCTCGCGAAAGCCTGGTGCGCCCCCTGCTCAGCTCCGAACGCTGTTGAGCCACATCCGAGTGCAGCGGCAACGGCTGCGGCTAGCGCCAACGATTTTCTCTTCATTCCCCTCATCCTCGGCCACTGCGGTGGCTCTTACTGCGGGATTCTATCCCCTTGCCCGATTCCATCATGGCCTTGCCTCGGCGTGAAGCACCAAGTGGTTCGATTGGCACATCCCTGTGCCGCTTTGGTCAATAACGGTAATTGAGGCCCACCGAGTATTCACGACCGATGTTGCCCCAGATGTTGTTCAGTCCCTTCACCCGCGACGGATTCCTGTCGAAGACGTTGGTGATCATCGCGTAGAGAGAGTAACGACTACCGCTCTGCGTCTCGAAGCCGTAGGTAATGCGCAGATTCGACATCGACTGCGAGGGAATCCGATTGTCGTCGACGTCGATGCCGGTCACCCACAGGCGGTCGCGTTTGACCGCACTCCGCCAATTCTCGGTCCACGACACCGACAAGGGCCCCTTGCCGTAGGTGGCGGAAAACATCACCTGCCAGTCCGCATAGTCGAGCACACCCGCAGAATCGATCTTGTCACCGGTGTAGGGCGTGATGGACGCCTCCATCAGATGGCTGCCGATCAGGCGCAGGCGCAGTGTTTCGTCATCACCGAACAGACTGATCGGTCGACGATACTGCAGTTCGACGTCCATCCCGGTGGTTCTGGTCTGATCGATGTTGATGTAGATGTTGCGCACCGTCTGGATCAAACCGTTCGCATCGCGATTGATCATGTTGCAGAAGGCGCCGATGCGATAGCACTCGTTGACGATGTCGGCCAGACCCAGCAGCGAAATCGCGTCGGTCATGTTGATGTCGTAGAAGTCCACCGATGCCGAGAGATCCGGAATCCACGACGGCTGATACACCACGCCGAAGGTCAGCGTGTCGGCATATTCCGGCAGCACATTCGGGTTACCACCCTGCATGGTGCTGACGATGTAGACCGCATCGTTCAGGAAGGGGTCGGTTACGTTGGCGCCGCCGGTGCTCTGGTCATAACGTTCCGACAGGCTGGCAGCACGGATGTCACGCGAACGGGTCAGACGAAAGCGCAGGTCCTCGAAGATCTGCCAATCGAGTCCCGCCTTCCAGGCCCAGATGCCACCACTGCCTTCATAGTCGGCGTAACGCGCTGCAAGACTGAGATCGACGGATTCGGCGAACGGAATTTCGCGCAACATGGGAATCTGCATCTCACCGAAGGCTTCCTTCACCTTGTAACCACCCACGATGAGCGCGCCGGTGGTGAGTTCCATGATCTGTCTGCCGATGAGTGCCGGCGGCAGGCCACGATAGATCGGCGTGCCATTGGCATCGACCGGAGTGCGCACCGGTCCCTGCCCGACGAGCGGAATGGGACAGCCGCCGACGTCGCAACCGATCTGGTCCAGGAAGTCCTTGCGATAACTCAGACCCGTGGCGACCGACACCTCCCCTGCCCAGTTGTCGAAAGGAGACCCGGTGAGCAGGATCTCCGCCGCATGCTGGGTGACTTCGGTGTCGGTGAAGGCCACGTCTTGGATCCAGGCGCGCGCCTGTGACGATTCGTTGTTGCGCCCGAACATGTTGAGCGGCACACAGCCGTCGTCGGGCACGTACAAGGTGGAGCGACACACGATCTCGCCCGTGACCGGATGTCTGACGGAGTCGATGGCGCGATAGGTGCGGTCATTGCGATGACCATAGAGTTTGAGATGTCGCAGCGATTCGCCGTATTGGTAGTAGGCGGAATAATCCCACTCTCTGTCACCAAAACTGATCTTGCCATCGATCGCCGCGGTCACGGACTTCATCGTCGTGGTCTGCGGTGCACCGTTGACCGAGTTGTTCAATGGGTCTTCCGGTGAAATCTGTTTGTGAAGCACGAAGGACTGAATTCCTTCGTCGATCATGCGGGTTCGCAAGGACTCCGGCAGGAAGGCATTGTCCTGATAGATCGTGATCTCATCCAAGGGCCGGCTGAAAATGTAGCCGCCCTTGCGCGCGACGATGGTGCCCTTGCCGTAGATGCCCTGCAACGACAGGGTCGTACTGTCGTCGAGCTCGTACTTCACGTGCGCAAAGAAGTTCTCGCGCTCCTGTGAAGCCAACACCTGATCGTAACGGGCGATCTGGCCACCACTGGCTTCACCACCGGCATGCAGGCCGGCGATGCGTCCACTTCTGAGCGCCGAGGTTGCGGTTGCATCCAAGATGTCGCCGTTGGGGAACGGCGCCGGCGTGCCATCGTCGAGGAACTGAGTTCCGGCCAAGGGTGAACTCACGATCAAACCACCGAAGGTATATTCACGTGAGAACACGTTGGGCACGCGGATACGCTGCGGCGTACGATTGGGGACGCCGTTCGTCGCCCCGAAGTTGATGTCACCCCAGGCCTGATACCAATCACGCTTGTCGTAGTTCGGGATCTCGTTCGCATCGAAATACTCACCACTCATCACGACATGGATGCGATCGCCGATGGGAAAACCGCCGGCCATCGAATAGCGACCCGTTTCGCGATCACCCACATCACTGATGCCGCCCTGCACGTTGGCGGTGAAGCCTTGGAAGTCGGTGTCGAGAATGAAGTTGACGACGCCCGAGATCGCGTCCGAACCATAAGCCGCGGACGCGCCACCGGTGACCACCTCTGTGCGCTGAATCAGTGCTTGCGGGAACATCGCGGTGTCCACCGTACTGAGACGGTTGGACGGCACGATGCGACGCCCATCCAAGAGCACCAGAGTACGGTTACCACCGACACCACGCAGGTTGAGCGTCGACTGGCCACCGGTTCCAGTCCAACCGGAAGCATTCTGCAAGGTGTTGTTGTTGACGAATTGCGGGAGTTGATCGAGCTGATCCATCAGGGTGCCGGGCGAAAGCAGTTCCATCTCTTCCGCCACCATAGCCGTCATGGGAGTTGGTGTTTGCATGCCGGATTGTCGAATGCGCGAACCGGTTACCGCTATTTCTTCGATGGCCTGCCCTTGGGGTTCCTGTGCCGACGTGCTGGCCGTACCACCTGCAAGCACCGCAGCAACGGCGGAAGCCAACAGTCCTCTCCTGCGCCTACCCACCTCAGTTACGCTTGTCGTATTCATATGCTCATCCGATCCTTTAGCTTGGCTGTCTTGAGCTAGCTCTTGTTGTTTGCTGGCGCCTTCCGTGCCGGCATTGGCTGAGATCTGAATGACTTGCTTGTCCGTGAAACTGCCGACGAGCCCCGAGCCGTTCAGCAACTTCTCCAGCGCTTCCTTCAACGTGTAGCGCCCGTACACCGCCTTCGCTTCCTTGAACCTGACGAGGTCGTAGGGAAACAGCATGATCGCTCCGGTCTGCGCTGCCAGGCTGTTCAACGCATCGGCGGCATTCTGGGAGGGAATCTCGAGATCGAAGAACTCGTCACTGGCAGGATTGGTCTGAGCGCCGAACGCAAGCGACGTCGTAAGCAGTCCAATCACCACCAGGTAAAAGCACGATTGTCGACATCGACGGAAAATGCGGTAGAGAGGTCGAGAATCCCTTCGCCTTCGAGATAGCTCTCGTTTACTAAGACTGAGGAGCAGGCGAAAACCGCAATGCCTTTCGCGAAGAGAATCTTGCGTACGCTGAATGAAGCGCAAGAAGCGAGAGAAGAAGGAAGAACCAGCAGAAGGAGTAAGTTCGAAACACGCGGCTGTGCAGACTGCTTTCGCCTTAGCGTTGATTTTTTTCATAGCGATCGAGAGACGCCACATTTTTCATTGTTGTTAAAGCGCTCGTTCAACTGCTTTCTTGAAATCCCACCCTGCTCGATTCGGCGTCGCCCTCACCTCACACCGGCGGAAATGAGCACTCTGTCCTTACCCAGGCGCGTGATGGTGAATCCGAAATTGCTTTCGAGGATCTGGAGCATCAGTTCCGTTTCCCCCACCGGAAACTGCCCTCCAATCTTGGTGGCTCCCACTTCGGGATCCGTGATTTCGATGGCCACCGTGGTGTAGCGACTGATCTCATGCACCACGTTCTCGAGTGGATCGCCATCGAAGATCAGCAATCCATCACGCCATGCCAGGCGCCGATCGATGTGCTCCGGCTCTTCGATGATTTCCACATCGAGCGCACTGAGCAGGCTGTCATCGCCGTCGCGCGCCAACTTCATCGTGGCACTCTGCCCCGCTTTCAGAGCGGGGAGTGTCTCCACGTAGGTAACCTCTTCTTTTGTGAATGTGGGCGCAGCGGGAGTGGAGGTAACCTCACGCGATGGTGGCGCTTCCCTGCTCAGTGTCGCCAAAGCCACTTCGCCTTCCGTCACCAGAACATCGAGCTTGTCGTTCTGCAGGTATACGGTGAAGGCAGTGCCAATGGCCTGCACCCTTTCGTTACCGGCGTAGACTCGAAACGGCCGCGCCGGATCCCTGGCCACCGTGAACTCGGCTTCGCCACGCACCAGGCGCACGTCGCGAAACTCACGGGTGAAATTCACTTCGACCTGGCTGTTCGTGTTGAGCCTGATGGTCGAGCCATCTCTGACCAGGATCAGACGCTGTTCGCCGATACGCGTGGTGTAGACGGTGTTGCCATCACGGAAGGAAGCGAAGGGAAGCTTGTCGCCAAGCAAATAGAGCGCGGTACAGAGCAACACGGTGGCGGCGGTGGCAAAGGCGTAGCGACTGAGGCAGCGAAGCCCAGAGAAGCTCCAAGTCGCGAAGTACTTGGCACTCTCGGCCCGTCCTATCGGCACCGACAACTCCGTGAGCACATTCATCCGTTGCCAGATCAACGCCAGCCGTTGCAGCTCCTGCCGATGCGCCGGACTGCGACTCAACCATTCATCGAGCGCCTTGCGTTGTTCCGTTGAAAGCTCATCGTCGCCGTCCAGTTTGATCAACCAGAAGGCCGCCTCCTCCTCCACGACGCGCTTGTCGGGAAACTCAACAATCTTCTCGTTCACCGACCACCTCCGTCAGATTTTTTCCGGCGGGCCTTTGCGTCGATCACGACGCCCTTCTTCGCCATGAAAGCTCTGCAGCCAAGTATTCCCTTCAACAGATACTTCTCCACCGAACTCACCGACAGCGACATGCGCTCCGCGATTTCGCGGTGTCCCAGGCCGTGGACCTTTCTGAGCAGAAGAACCTGCCGACACTTCTTCGGCAGTGAGGCCACCGCATCGCAGTAGAGGCCTAGGAGTTCGAGATTCTCGACGTCGGCGTAACCGGTTTCCTCGAACTCGAGGTCCAGGTAGTCGCCCGACTCACAGACGTAGTCACCGGAGTCATCGAGGTAATAGGCGATCTGGCGTGACTTCTGCTCCAGCTTCGTCAATGCCAGATTCTTCGCAACGCAGTACAGATAGGCTTTGGGGCTGTCGATATGGCGCCGTTGCTCCGCCACGTAGGCCCTCAGGAACGCTTCTTGCGCCACGTCCTCGATGTCCTGCCGCTCGGAAAAGAACTTGCCCAGAAAGCGTTGCAGATGGACGAAGTTCTCCATGAATACGCTGACGACCTGAGGTTCGGTGCGCCGCGCCCGCTTCGAATCCCCTTTGATGATCATTGGCCTTCTTCCTTGCTGGTCGGATGAAGTTGGACCTGGCACAACTCGACTCGCAGCCGGTGAAGCGAAGCCGCAGAGACTGACCCGCCATATCCTTACGACTGGCAAGGAGCGAAGTTCCGCAATTTTTTTTGGTGATGAAAGCAGAAAGTTCGCGCAGCACTTCTGAATTTCATTCCTGCGGAACTTTGTGGAGAGACCGGCCTGTTTGGTTCGAATGAGTTCAAATCGCTGCCATCAGCGTGATGTGCCGGTGACGACTCGACGCAGTTGCCAAGCAAGATCGCGCCGCACCCACCTCGACGACTTGAAGGCGCTGCGCTCATATCGCTCTGACAGACGACGAACTCACGGCCACCGTCGCCGATGGTTCCGGCTCGACCTTGTGGGGTGTGAATCTCGATGGCTCACTGCGGACATCTTCAACTTCCTCGGTTGAGGAAATCCGCAGCGCGCAGAAGCAAAAAGGGCAGCCCTTGGGCTGCCCTTTCGAATCGGGTGGTGCCGGATATAGGAGTCGAACCTACGACCTTCGCATTACGAATGCGCTGCTCTACCAACTGAGCTAATCCGGCGCGGAAAAAAGTGGCGGCATTCTACATCAGGCTTTGCGATTCCCCAACCATGAAACAGCATAAAGATCGCGGCGACGATCCTCCCCGTTGCGCACCGAGCCAGCGCGGCGCAGCGGCTTGAGTTTATGCAGATCGAGATCGGCCACGAGCGTGGTCTCGACGTTGGTGGTTGCCTCCATCACGACGGCATCGTGCGGGAAACCGTAGTCTGAGGGCGTGAAGATCGCGCTCTGCGCATATTGCACGTCGAGACTCTCCACCTCCGGCAGGACGCCCGTGCTACCGGCGAGCACCACATAGCATTCGTTCTCGATGGCACGCGCCTGCGCGCAGAAGCGCACGCGTTGATAGCCGTACTTGCTGTCGGTCCAGAAGGGGACGAAGAGGATGTCCATGCCCTGTTCCATCTGCAGGCGTGGCAGCTCGGGAAACTCGACGTCGTAGCAGATCAGGATGCCGATGCGACCGAAGTCGGTGTCGAACACGCTCAGACGATCGCCGCCCTGCATGTTCCAGTCGGCACGTTCACCGGGCGTGGGATGAATCTTGTACTGCGAGTCGCGCGTGCCATCGCGGCGACAGAGCCAGGCCACGTTGTAGAGCAATTCACCGTCGAGTTGCGGCATCGAGCCCGCGATGATGTTGATGTGGTGCTTCTGCGCCATGGCGGAGAAGGCATCGACCAAATGCGGCGTGTGGGTGGCCAACGTACGCATCTGCTGCAACGTCGGCAGCCCAGGCGTTAGACCCATCAGCGGCGCGGTGAAGAATTCCGGGAAGAGCGCCACGTCGCAGCGATAGGAAGCGAGCGAGGCCACGATGGTCTCGGCCTGCTTCAGGAAATCGTCGATCGAAGTGAAGAGACGCATCCGCCACTGGACACAGCCAATGCGGGCGGTGCGGGTGCTGAGCGTTGCCATGGGCTCTCCTGCAAAACGAGGGGCGCATTCTACGGGAAAATCCGAGGAACGTCAGACCTCTTGACGCAATGTGTAGAGCACGCGGAAGGACTGTGCCCCATACTTGGCCCCTCTACCGAACGGCACTTTTCGCCTCGAAACCGCCCCTGCGCTGGCAACGAAAGCGCGTGCCGTGTTTAATTGGGAGCCATTTTCATTTGGGTATAAGTCTCACCTATGCAGTCCACCGAGTTGCCAGCCACTTCCACTCCCGAGTGGCATCGTGATCGTCCCTACCCTGCCCGCCTCGCCGCCCTCATCCGCCTGACTGCCTCCGATTCGGCCAAGGATGTGCGCCACGTGGAGATAGACCTGGGGAATTCCGGGCTCGTCTATGAGCCGGGTGATACCTTGGGTCTGTGGATCCGTAACGATCCCACACTGATCGAGGAAATCCTGAGCGCCACGGGCCTCAGCGGCGACGAACAGGTCACACTGGACGAACGCGCCTTCACCCTGCGCGAGGCAATGGCGCATCGGCTGGAACTGACCCAGGCCCATCCGGGCTTTCTGAAGCACTATGCAGGGCTGAATCCCTCACCCGAACTGCAGGCCATCGCCGGCAACCCGCAGGAGCTGCGGCGTTATCTCGACCACCGCCAGATCATCGAAATCCTGCTGGAATTCCCCACGCGCCCCAGTGCTCAGGATCTCGTCGCCTGTCTGCGTCATCTGACGCCGCGCCAATATTCGATCGCTTCCTCACCGCTGATCGATCCGCGCCGCGTCGATCTCACGGTGAACATCGTGCGCTATCAGGGTCAGCACGGCCTACGTCGTGGTGCCGGCTCGAGCTTTCTGGGAGAACGCAGCGCGGTCGGTGACGAGTTGCCCGTCTTCGTCGTGCCCAACCCGAATTTCCGTCTGCCCACCGATTCCGATGCCACTGTGCTCATGATCGGGCCGGGCACCGGCATCGCACCGTTCCGCGCCTTCCTGCAGCATCGTCAGCTCAGCGGTGCTCGCGGTGCCAACTGGCTCTTCACCGGCAACCCGCATCGCCGCAGCGACTTCCTCTATCAGGACGAATTGCTGGCCTGGCAAAAGAGTGGCCATCTGCAGCGTCTGGAGCTGGCCTTCTCGCGCGACCAGGCCGAAAAGCTCTACGTGCAGCACCTCTTGCTGGCAAATGGCCAGCAGGTTTTCGCGGCGTTGGAAGAAGGTGCCTACGTCTATGTGTGTGGCGATGCGCGCCGCATGGCGGAGGACGTGCAGAAGACGCTGTTGCAGATCATCGAGAAGGAAGGGGGGCTCGCCCCTCCCGAGGCACGCCAGTACCTGGTGGCGATGCGTCAGAACCATCGCTATCAACGCGACGTCTACTGAAAACATCAGCGTGCGGTGCCGACTGCGCGCTGAGTCATCGCCGTTGCGTGGCTATTTACCCGGCGGGCGCCTGTGCCGGCGATCGGTGATGTTGTAGCGACCGAAGCGGAAGGCCTTGGTGCCCACCTCGATCTCGCGCAGGAAAGTGATCAGTGCCGTGATCAGACACACGAGCGCGACACCGAAGAGCAAGGCAACGAAGACATCGATCGGCAGCTGCAGCAACACGTCGACGAACAAGCCCACGATCACGATCGTCACGAACAGCGCGCTCATGGTGCAGAACTTGATGGCACGGTTGATCAAGCGCGCGCGCCGCGCCAACAGATACTGCTCTTCGTCGATGTCTTCGCCCGAATCCACGGTGGTGTGCACCGTATGGGATGCCGCATCCTGCAGCTCGTTCAAACGCCGGCCGCGATCGATGATGCGCCCCAGTCGGGTCGACAGCACGTTCAAGGTCTGGCCGATGGCGGCCAGTAGAAATACCGGCGCCACCGCCAATTCGATGACGTGGGAAATGTCCTCGGCGAGAAAAGCCATCGTGCCGCCGGAACTTAGTGGTGATGACCGCCCGGGCCGTGAGCGTGGCCGTGCGCCAGTTCTTCCGGCGTGGCTTCACGTACGTCGACCACCGTGAGGTCGAACTGCAGCGTCTTGCCCGCCATCGGATGGTTCACGTCTACGGTTGCCATGGTGTGGCCCACCTTCAACACCGTGACCTGCTGGTGGCCGTGCTGGGTGTGGATGATGGCCATCATGCCCGGTGCCCACTTCTTGGCGCCTTGCAGGTGGCTCAGCGGTACGCGCATCTCGGCATCTTCGCGCCGCTCGCCGAAGGCTTCTTCGGGCGGCAGGGTCACGGCGAAGCTGTCGCCCGCAGCCTTGCCTTCCAGAGCCTTTTCCAGGCCCGGCAGCAGACCGCCATGGCCGTGCAGATAGGTCATCGGTTCGCCGCCTTCGGAGCTCTCCAGTACGCTGCCATCGGCGTCTTTGAGCACGTAGTGAAACTGAGCGACGCTGTTGAGGGTGATTTGCATGGTGGAATTCCCTGAGTTTTAGGCCGCGGAATTCTCCCAGGAAACGTGCAGGCAGGCCACGGTTTTCTTACGCTGCCTGTCGCAACATCCCAAGCCACGTTCGCCGTGGACCGGATGCAGTGCACCATGGTGTGACATGCCAAATGGCAGAGCCAAAAGTACGGTCAATTGACGCCACTTTCCGTGCCGATTTCCGGGCAAATACGGCGGAGCCTCAGTAAAATGCGCCGCTTCCAGGGAATGACATGAATCTATTTACCCCCGCACTGAGAATCGGCGCCTTCGTCATGTTGCTATGGGGCAGCGCCATGTTGCTGCCCGTGCTGGTGAGTGTGCCACGCTGGAGCGAATACGATGATTTCGTCTTCAGCGCTCTGTGCTGCTACGTGCTGGCGGGCCTGCTGTTCTATTGGGGACGTGCGCCGATCTCGCATCTGCCGCCCCGCTCGCTGTTCATGATCACGTCGTTCAACTGGTTGCTGCTCTGTCTCACCGGCACCTTGCCCTTCTATTTCTCACAGGACGACATCAGCTTCGTGGACAGCCTCTATGAAAGTGTCGCGGGCGTCACCACAACCGGCAGTTCCATATTCAGCGACGTCGAGTCGCTGCCGCGTGGCCTGCTGCTGTGGCGTTCACTCAGCCAATGGGTCGGCGGTATCGGGATCATCTTGATGGCAGTGGCGGTCCTCCCTTCTCTGAAAGTCGGTGGCATGCGCCTTTTCCGCAGCGAATTCTCGGAATGGGCCCAGCTCGATGGCGCCAGCATCCGCAAGATCTCCAGCCACATCATCTTGGTCTACATCCTCATCAGCATCGCCTGCCTCGGCGCCTATCGTTATTTCGGCATGGACTGGTTCGATGCCGTCAATCACACGATGTCCACCGTCTCCACCGGCGGTTTCTCCACCTACAACGACTCCTTCGGCCATTTCGACAACAGCCATCTGATGGCCGTCGCCAGCCTCTTCATGTTCCTCGGTGCCTGTCCCTTCATTCTGGTGGTACTGAGTGTCGACAACCGCAGCTTTCTGCTCTGGCGTGACAGTCAGGTGCAGCTGATGTTCAAGATCGTGGTAATTTCCACCCTGCTGCTGACGTCGTGGCGTTATCTGCAGGATGAGCAGCGCCCCTTGCTCGACCTGCTCGAAAGCAGTGCCTTCAACCTCATCTCGATCATGACCACGACGGGCTTCGCCAGCGAGGACTACGGCCAGTGGGGCAGCTTCGCGGTGATCCTCATCGGCTTTCTGATGTTCAGCGGCGGTTGTTCGGGCTCGACCTCGGGCGGAGTGAAACTGTTTCGGTACCAATTGCTGGCCATCTTCATGCGCGAACATTTGCAAAAAGCGCTGCATCCGGGTCTGACCTGGTCGCGTACCTACAACGGTCGTCCGATCCAGGAAGACGTGCTGGTGTCCGCGCTCGCCTACCTGTTCTTGGTAATGATGAGCTGGTTCGTGAGCAGCTGCGCCCTGGCCGCGGTCGGACTCGATCCCGTCACTGCCATCACCGGAGCACTGGGGGCACTGATGAACGTGGGACCGGGTCTCGGCGAGGTTATCGGCCCGGTCGGCAACTTCAGCACTCTGCCGGATCTGGCGAAACTGATACTGTCGTTCGACATGCTGTTGGGCCGACTCGAGTTCCTGGCGCTGATCATTCTCTTCACACGGGCGTATTGGAAATGGTGACGAATTCGCAGGCACCGCGCTGGCAACACTGGTGGCTGGGCATCGGCCTGCCGGTCATCGTCACCGGTTTCGGTGCCCTGCCCCTGCCCTTCGTCACCACGGCGACGCTGCTGTTGGTCTATCTATGCGTGGTGCTCTACGTGGCGCTGCGCGCCGAACAGCGCACGGTGCTGCTCTGCACGCTGTGCTGCTTCTTCGGCTTCGCGCTGTTCCAGACCATGCCGTTCATGAACTCGAACCTCGGCATCTCGCTGCCGGAAGAAGCGCTCACCGCGGTGCTGTTCGTGGTGATCGGTCTGTTGGCCGGCACCATCGCCACGCAATTGCGCTCGCAGTTCACCAGTCTGCAGGAGCAAAAGGAATTCGTGCATCAGCAATTGGCGCTGAGCCAGGACCTGCATCAACTCGACAACGCCGTCGCCATCCCTGCCCTCGTCACCCGCTACTTCGGTCCGCTCTTCAACCATTCGATCACCTTCCGCCTGTCGAACGTCGAACAGGACGGCGCCAAGATCCGTCAGCAATTGAGTTGGGAGTTCACGCCCGGCACCGTGATCCGTCCCACCTGGGCGCCGATGCTGCTCAACCTGCGTGAGCAGGTGCAGGGAGCGCTGATCCAGCAGGCTGCAGAACACGCGCGCAAGGAAGCCGAGCGCCGCAGCGACGAAGACAAGCTGCGCACGTCGCTGCTGTCATCGGTGTCGCACGATCTCAAGACGCCGCTCGTCACCATGTTGGGTGCTGCCACGACCCTGCGCGATCTGCGCGCCGACCTGCGCGGCGAAGACGCCGACGAACTGCTGTCCTCGATCATCGCCGAGTGCGAACGTCTCGAGGCCTACATTCAGAACCTCTTGGAAATGACCCGCCTCGGCCACGGCAAACTGCCCCTGGTGCTCGACTGGGTGTCATTGGAAGAGATCTATCACATCGTCGAAAAACGTCTGTCGCGTCAATACGCGACCGAACGTCTGCAGTTGGACCTCACCAGCGAACTGCCCGTCCTGCACGTGCACGCAGCGCTGGTGGAACAGGGACTCTTCAACGCGCTCGACAACGCCCTGAAGGCCAGCCGCCCCGATGGGCGCGTGCTGCTGCAGGTCCAACGCGATGACAAGGAGATGCGCATGCTGGTGTGCGACGAGGGGCCGGGCCTGCCCGCCTCGGAGTGGGAGCGTGTCTTCAATCCTTTTTATACTTTCAGCCTCGGCGACTGCTACGACAAGGGTACGGGGCTTGGCTTGAGTATCTGCCGCAGCATCTTTCGCGTGCACGGCGGCGATGCTCGCATCATCGAAGCTCCGGCACCTTATCGGCACTGTCTGTGCCTGAGCCTGCCGTTGCTGGACAGTTCACCTCAGACCACGGACCACGACGATGACGACGACGATCCTAGTCATAGATGACGAACCGCAAATTCAAAAATTCCTGCGTATCAGCCTGAGCTCGCAGCACATGGACGTGATCACGGCCGACAACGGCCATCAGGGGCTGAGCCTGGCATCCGAATGTGCGCCAGACTTGATCATTCTCGATCTCGGCCTGCCCGACATGGACGGCAAGTACGTATTGCAGCACCTCGTGGCCGAAACGCGCATTCCCGTGCTCGTGCTATCGGTGCGCGCCAGCGAAGTGGAAAAAGTGGCCTGCCTGGAAATGGGCGCCTACGACTACATCGTCAAACCCTTCAGCGTGAACGAGCTCTTGGCACGCATCAAACGCACGCTGGCCATCATCAAGCCGAAGCAAGGCGATGAGGTCCTCACATTCGACAACGGCCGTCTGGTGGTCGACGTCAGCCGCCACAAGGTGACGCTCGATTCCGAGCCCGTCGTGCTCACGCGCAAGGAGTGGGCAGTGTTCCTGCATCTCGTGCAGTCGGGCGGTGCGCTGGTGTCGCAGAGCATGCTGCTGCAGAAGATCTGGGGCGTGACCCACCTGAACGACACCCACTATCTGCGCAACGTGATCCAGAAGCTGCGGCAGAAACTCAACGACAGCGCGGCACATCCGCGCTACATCGAGACCGAGCCGGGCGTCGGTTACCGCTTCATCCCCGGTAACTGAGCACCTTGCCGGCGGCCGTATGCAGTTCACGCCCATCGCCTACGTCAAAAGTCCCTACAAGCAAAAGTTCGCCATCCCGCGTCAGCCCAACCTGGTAGCGGCCGAGGGCGAACTCGTGTTTGCACCCGACTATGCCGATCCCAACGCCCTGCGGGGCTTGGAGGGTTTTTCGCATCTATGGCTGGTGTTCGTGTTCCATGCCACTGCCGATGAAGGCTGGTCGGCCACAGTGACGCCACCGCGGCTCGGTGGCATGACGCGCGTCGGGGTCTTTGCCACCCGCTCCACCTATCGTCCCAATCCGATCGGATTGTCCGTGGTGGAGTTCGTCGGCATCGAGCAGCGGGGCAAGGATCTGCGACTGAAGGTGCGTGGCCTCGACCTGCTCGACGGCACCCCCATCCTCGACATCAAACCCTACCTGCCTTACGCCGATGCCTTGCCCCAGGCACGTGCCGCCTACGCGGAAACACCGCCCGGCGGGCTCACGGTGGAATTCACACCCGCAGCCTGGCAGGAGCTCGAGGCACTACGTGCTGCCACGCCGCAGTTGGAAGCGTTGATCCGCGGTGTGCTGAGCCAGGACCCGCGCCCACCGCAACACGCGCGCCGTGGTGCCGAGCGCGACTACGGCATGTATCTCGACCGCTACAACATCCGCTGGCGCATGCAGGACGGTGCGGCGCTCGTTTTGCGTATCGAAACCCGCACCGACCTCGCCCCGGATTCCCCCGATGCCTGAAATCGATCTGTTCCTGTTGGCGATGCTGTTTGGCGTCGCCCTCTTTGCTGGTTGCCTCGACACCCTCGCGGGCGGCGGCGGCCTGATCGTACTGCCGGCTTTGATTCTGACCGGTCTGCCGCCGCTCGAAGCGCTGGGTACCAACAAGATGCAAGGCACCATGGGGACAGCCACCGCCACCTGGATGATGCTCAAGCATCGACGGGTACGGTGGGCGACGATGAAGCCGCTGATGCTGTGGGCCTTCGTCGGTTCCGGACTCGGTTCGATCGCGGTGCAATTCATCGACGCCAGCCTGCTGCGCTATCTGATTCCCGTGGTGCTGGTGGGAATCGCCGGTTACTTCCTGTTCTCCGGCAAGGTGTTGGACGTGGTGCATCCGGTACGCGTGTCGCTCGAACGTTTCCGCCGCTTCATCATTCCCGGCATCGGCGCCTACGACGGCATGGTCGGCCCGGGCACGGGTTCCTTCTTCTCGGTGGCACTGGTGGCCTGGCAAGGGAAACCGCTGCTCGAGGCGACGGCGATGGCCAAGTGTCTGAACTTCGCCACCAACTTCGCCTCGCTGCTCGTGTTCCTCACTGCCGGCAAACTGATCTGGCAGATTGGACTGGTGATGATGGCGGGTCAGGCCATGGGGGCCTGGCTGGGTTCACACCTTCTCTTCCGCATCGATCCCCAGGTGCTGCGCGTGCTGATCGTGATCGCCTGCCTGGCCATGCTGGTGCGGTATTTCGTTACCGGTTGATCCCTTTTCCGTCGTTCGCGCGAAAGCATCCGGACCGAGAGCGGTCAGCTCAGGCGCTCGTGTTGTTTATTCAACAGTTGTGGTACAAAGCGCCGCGCTCGGGCGTCGGCGTTCAAGAAGCAGTCGTTGGGTCATACGCACGCTCAACCTTCATGGAATTCGTTGCTTGATCACCACTACCAGGTCCGCCAAGCCGGACCTACTCCACGATCCCGTCGGTCAGACCCTGTTCCGCACTGCCGTGCCCACCACCGTCGGCACGGTGGCGATCATTCTGTACCACCTCATCAACACCTACTTCGTCAGCCTGCTCGGTACCGACGAACTCGCAGCGCTCAGCTTCACCTTCCCAGCCACCATCCTGATCACCTATTTCGGTGTGGGGCTCGGTATCGGTACTTCCGCTCTGGTGGCGCGTGCGATCGGCAGCAAGGATCCCGAACAGGCACAGCGCATGACCTTTGCCAGTATGAGCCTCGGGCTCGTGATCGGCGTGCTGTTGATTCCTCTGGCCTTGTCGAGCATCGACACCCTGTTCCCACTGCTCGGTGCAGGTCCCGAGCGCCTGGCTCTGATCAAGGACTTCATGCACATCTGGTATCTGGGCATGCCCCTGGTCCTGATGCAGTTCGCCGGTACCGCCGTGGTCCGCGCCAGTGGCAATGCCAAATTGCACGGCAAGCTGATGATGATCAGCGCCGCCATCAACGCCATCCTCGATCCACTCCTCATCTTCGGCCTTGGGCCCTTCCCCGCGATGGGCATCGGTGGGGCCGCGCTGGCGACGCTGTTGGCCTATCTCTACACCGTGGCAGTGATCTGCTACACGCTGCGCGCCAAGGAAGATTTGCTGAAGCTCACGCCGCCGCCATTGCAGGAACTCCTGGCCAGCTGGCAGCAGTTGTTGCGGCTGTCCCTGCCTGCTTCCCTCGCCAACATGATCACGCCGGTATCGACGGGTGTGCTGACTGCGACGCTCGCCGTCTATGGCCCGGAAGCAGTGGCGGCCTACGGCGTGGCGAGCCGCGTCGAAGCCTTCATCATGATCGTGGTGTTGGGAATGTCGATGAGCGTGCCGCCCTTCATCAGCCAGAACTACGGTGCCGGTCGGCACGATCGTGTGTGTGAGGGGCTGCGTCTGGCGCTGCGCTTCGTGTTGGTGTGGCAGTTCGCGCTCTACGTGATCGTGGCGCTCACGGCTCCTTGGATAGCGGCGATCTTCGCCAGCGATGAGAAGGTGCAGGAGATCATCGTGGTGATTCTGCGCATCCTGCCTGCGTCCTATTCCTTCCAGGGCATGGTGGTATTGAGCGCGTCCTCGTTCAACGCACTGCACGCACCGCGCAATGGTTTGCTCGTGAGTCTGTTGCGCTTCTTCGTCTTCTACGTACCGCTGGCGCTCTTGGGCAATTGGTTCTATGGCCTCTCCGGTCTCTTCTTCGGCGCAGCGCTGGGCAATCTCCTGGCCGGCGTGATCATCAGCCGCTGGATCCACCGCTACGCAAACGGCCTCGCGCGCACGGCCTACACCTGAGGCAATACCCGTCCCGGATTGAGGATGCCGCGCGGATCGAGTGCGGCCTTGAGCGTGCGCATCAGTGCAACTTCCTCCGGCGAGCGTGAGTGATGCAGGTAGTCGATCTTCTGTACACCGATGCCATGCTCCGCCGACACCGAACCCGAGAAACGCCCCACCGCCGCATACACGATGCCGTAGATGCGCTTGACGTCATCGCGATTGCCGGTGGAACAGATGAAATGCAGGTTGCTGTCGGCGATGTGACCGAAAGCGAGGAAGGTTGCCTCCGGGAAAGCCGCGTGGATGTCACGTTCCACTTCGCCGAGGAAGGCTTCCATCGATGAAATCGGCACGCTCACGTCGAAATTCGCCGCGCCCTTGAGGTAGTTGCTCAGCTCCGACACTCCATCACGAATCTGCCAGAACTGTTCGCGTTCACGCTCCGAGGAAGCGAGCACCGCATCGAGGATCAGGTTCTCTTCCAGGATTTCTTCCAACACGGATTCATAGAGCGCTCGATCACGCGTCGTATCCGAGCCTTCCAGTTCGGCAAGCAGGTACAGCGGATGCTTTTCTTCGAACGGTGAACGCACCTTGCCCACTTCTTCGGTGATGTAGCGATAGTAGCTGGACCACATCACTTCGAAGGCACTGAGGCCGCCACCGAAGGCGCGGGTAAGGCGCTGCAATACGGCGATCACGGAGGAGAAATCCGGCAGTGCGATCAGCGCACTCACACGGCTCGACGCGCGCGGATAGAGACGCAGTACGGCACGTGTGACGACGCCCAGCGTGCCTTCGGTGCCGATGAAGAGATGCTTGAGATCATAGGCGGCGTTGTTCTTCAGCATCTTGTTCATCGCGCTGATGATGGTGCCGTCGGGCAGGACCACCTCGAGACCGAGCACGAGATTGCGCATCATACCGAAACGCAGCACCTGGTTGCCGCCGGCATTGGTGCTGATGTTGCCTCCGATGCTGCAGGTGCCACGCGCGCCGAGATCGAGCGGAAAGGTAAAACCAGCCTGCGCCGCGGCTTCCTGTACCAGCTGCAGCGGCGTGCCCGCCTTGACCGTCATCGTCATCGAGGCCACATCGATTTCCTCGATGCCGCTCAAACGTTCCAGCGACAGGGCCAGCTCGCCTTCACGCGGGGTGGCACCGCCACACAAACCACTCAAGCCTCCCTGTACCACGATCGGCTGACCCGCTTCATTGCAGAGCCGCAACACCGCCGCCACTTCTTCCGTATTCGCCGGACGCAACAAGGCCTGCGGCGCACAAGGTGTTTCCACCGACCAGTCATGATGATGACGCTCGCCGATGTCGTTGCCGGTCAGGATGGGACTCGAGAGCTGTGCTTGCAGTCGTGTGAGCAGATCGGGCAGTGCCTGGTTCATGCGTACTCCGAAGTTCTAGCGCTTGCTGCAGGTGGCGATGGTCTGTTGGTCGGTGAGGTCGAACACGACGTCGGCGCGCTCGGGCAACGTATTCAAGCCGTGACGCGTCAGACGTTCATAGTGCTGGATGAAGCGTTTCAGCTGTGCGGGATTCATCACGCGCTTGGCATCTTCACCTCTGACGCGCGCAGCGAGTTTGTCTTCCTGCCGCTGCCGCCATTCATAGACCTTGGCGAAGTCCGGCGCCTTGAGGAACACCAGGAAATCCACCATGTCGTAGAACTCCTTGTAGGGACCCAGGAGCTGCGTGTTGACATAGCGACGCCAACGCCCTTCCGCATCTTCGTTGGCCTCGAGTTCGTTGATCGGTGCCACGAGTTCCTCTTCGCTCTGTGGTCCCACGGACAGACACCAGCCTTCCAACACGACCACATCGACCGGTGCCAAGAGATGCGGCCAGCTTTCCTGCGGCGCTCTATCGTCGATGCCTTTGTTGAAACGGGGAATGGCCACCTCGCCTTCACTGCTCAGCGCCTTCAAGGTGGCAATGGCAAGCGCGACGTCGTGCGTGCCTGGCACACCACGCGTGGCGAGGAGCGGATGCACGGTGCGTGCGAGCTCCTGACGATGCGCATGTGTGTGGTAGAAGTCGTCGATGGAAAGATTGATGCAACGCAGTCCCATCATCTGTTTGAGCAAGAGCACCAACAGCTCCGCCAGCGTGGACTTGCCACTGCCCTGACAGCCCGAGATGCCCACGATCAGAGTGCGGCGGCTCTGCGCCACCTTGCCGAGCACGGTTTCGGCGAGTGGCAGGAACCACTGCTCCACGGTGTCGCGATAGGAAGGCGGCAAGGCTTCGCGATCGATGAAGTCCTGAAGAGCGGGATCGAGGAAGGTACTGCTTACCATGGCAAAGTCTCGGCATCGGGCAAGGCGTCCATTGCGGCCTGCCAGCCGTGGACGCTGTGAAGATAATCGACGATCAGTGGCAAGGGTCGCGGCAGGATCGCACTGAACGACATCTCGCCCGGCGCGTGTGCCGGCCAGGCCAAATGTTCATGGGGAGGAGCGAAGGCGGTGCTGATGCCCGGCTTGTCGCCACGCGCGTCGCAGCGATACCAACCGTGGTCATCGAGCCAGAGGGCATTGAGTCCATGCAGCGTGAACTCACTACCCTCGTCGTACTTGCGCAGACGTTGATAGCAGAGTCCGGCGGGAATGCCGTTGGCACGTAGCAGCGCTGCCAGGAGATGGCTCTTCGCGAAGCACCAGCCCGTGCCATGCTGCAATACCTCGGAGGCGCGACAGGTGAGGATGTCGGCGCGCGCGTCACCGCTGTGTGAAATTTGATCGCGCACGAATTCGAAACAGGCACGCGCGATGCTGACTCGATCGTCGTGAGCCGCCGCCAATTCCCGTGCGCACGCCACCACCGCTGGGTGCGTGCAATCGATGGTCTCGCAGGGAGCCAGGAAGTCGGCGGGGTTTGGATCGGGCGCAGTCACAATGCGTAAGTCGCGACGAGTAATGAGGGGTGATTCTAGGGGCAAGCTCGGCTTCTTCCAAAACTGTTGTTGAACATCATGGTCGTGCCAAGCGAAGCCCAGCAATTGCGCGCACTGCGAGTGTCGATGCCGCACTCCATACATTCGTTCAAATGCTGGCAATGACATCGAACCCGCGCGGTTGCGCCCCGCACCCCGCTTCACTATGCTCCCACGGCCTACGACTCCAACGCGAAGACCAAGGCCATGATCCGTCCTCTCTCCCGCTCTGCCCTCGCCCTGGTGGCCACGCTCGTGTTTGGGCCACTGGCACAGGCCGATACTCAGGTGATCATGCTCGGCACCGGCACGCCGGTACCGGATCCCGAGCGCGCCGGTGCCGGGGTCGCCGTCGTGGTCGATGGCACCCCCTATCTCTTCGATGCCGGCAGCGGCGTGCATCATCGCGCCATCCAGGCCATGCAGCGCTATCAACTTCCGGCCCTCAATCCGCAGGAACTGCGCTACGTCTTCCTCACCCACCTGCACAGCGACCACATCCACGATCTCGACAACTTCGCCATGTCACGCTGGTGGAGCCGCAACGAGCGGCTCGAGGTCTATGGTCCCGTCGGTCTGGCCGCTTACGTCGAGCACATGAATGCGATGGCCGGTGTCGAAGCGACACTGCGCAGCGCGGGCACTCCGCCGGAAATCATCGTCGATCGCGCAGGCTACATCGCCAACGCACATGAAGTCGTGCCCGGTCTCGTATTCGAGAACGAACAAATCAAAATCGAAGCCTTCTACGTGCCACACGGCGACATCGAACCGGCGCTCGGCTACAAGATCACCACTGCCGACAAGACGATCGTCATTTCCGGCGACACCACCACCAGTGAAGAAATCGCGCGACAGGCACAGGGTGTCGATCTCTTGATCCACGAAGTGATGAGCGGTGACCTGCTCGATACGCAAAGCGAGTTCTGGCAGCTCTATCACGGCCAATCGCATACGCGTGCCGCCGATCTCGGACGCCTTGCACAAGAGGTAGGTCCCAAGACCCTGGTGCTCTATCACGTACTGTTTTTCACGGCCACGCCCGATGACATCGTCAATGAGGTGAAACGTCACTTCGATGGCAATGTGGTGCTGGCCAACGATCTCGACGCTTTCTGAATCGTCACCGGCCACCGGAAGCCGGATTTGAGGGGACTCACATGAACGCTCGCAACCGCTCGCGTGTGCAGCCGCTGCTGCTTGCCTTGCTCTTCGCTTCCGCTGGTGTCGCCGCACAACAGAACGTCACCTTTCAGGGCAGCATTCCAGTGGCGCCTACGGGCCTGGCCAATCAGCCACTCGGTGCAGGTCCTTTCGACTACCCCACCGCAGAGCAACACAACATTCGTGTCGAAGTGTTGGCACGCGACATCGAATATCCGATGGCCTCCACCTTCCTCGATGCCGACACGCTGCTCATCGTGACGCGCCCCGGCAAGATCTTCCGCATCGCCGACGGCAAGGCCATCGAAGTGCCCGGTGGTCCGCCTTCGGTATTCTTCGGTGAAAGCGGAGAGCCTGCGGTAGCGCATGGCTACATCGACATCCTTCCCCATCCCGATTTCGCCAACAACAAACTGGTCTATCTCAGCTACACCAAGCCGCTCGGGCCCGATAACGCGCGCGGTCTCACACTGGGCCGCGGGCGCTGGAACGGTTCTGCCTTGGAAGACTTCGAGGACATCTGGGGCGGCGATCCGCGCATCAACAGCAGCGGTCGTATTACTTTCGGGCTCGATGGCACCTTGTACATGACGGTGAGTGGGCAGGATCCGCAGGACCCGAGCACCGTGGGAGGCAAGGTCATTCGCATCAACGATGATGGTTCGATTCCCGCCGACAATCCCTTCGTCGACACGCCCAATGCGCGCGGCGAGGTCTATACGCTCGGACATCGCAATGGACTGGGTCTGACCACGCATCCCGTAACCGGCGTGATCTGGCAGAACGAAAATGGCCCCAACGGCGGTGACGAGATCAACATCCTGCAACCCGGCCGCAACTATGGTTGGCCGATCGTGAGTCTCGGTCGTGCTTACGATGGTCCGTGGCAAGGCGACAACGGTCCCACCCACACTGGCTTCGAAGCGCCGGTCGTGTATTGGATGCCGGCGATCGCAGTCTCCGGCATGACCTTCTACACCGGCGATGCCTTCCCACGCTGGAAAGGCAACATCTTCGTCGGCGCCCTGCGCGAAGGCGAAGTGCCCGGCACCGGCCATCTCGAACGCATCCTGCTCAACGAAAACTACGAAGAATTACGGCGCGAAAAGCTGCTCACCGATCTGCGCCAACGCATTCGCGACGTGCGTCAGGGGCCGGATGGTTATCTCTACCTCGTCACGGAAGAAAAGGCGGGAGCGGTGATGAGGATCGTGCCGAGGGATTGAGTTTTCTTGTAGCTGTTCTGTGCGAGTGGAAGAGCCGCTGCAGAGGCTTTGCCGAAGACTCGAAACAAACCGCAATTTCAGCCTACGCGACCACCAAACACCGCATGTCCATGCTGCCGCTCATGATGCCTTCGTTGACCCAACGCAATTCGTCGGCATCGGTGACGAGACCAAGCACGTTCAACAGCGGAATGAAGTGATCCCAGGTGGGATGCGCCAGATCGGCGAGTTCACCGAGACTGCGATAGTGCTGCACCTTCTCGAAGTCACGCTCGCTTACCCATCCGCTCACGATCTCGCTGAACTCCACCGCCCACGGATAGGGTTCGACCTTTTCCGTGCGACTGCCCATCAAGCGCAGGTTGTGTACGAACTGACCACTGCCCACGATCATCACACCGCGTTCGCGCAGGAAGCGTAGCTGACGTCCCAACTCGAACTGCTGCTGCGGGCTTGCCACGTAGTCGAGACTCATCTGGATCAGCGGAATGTCGGCATCGGGGAAGAGATATTTCATCACCACCCAGGTGCCGTGGTCGTAGCCCCATTCGCCGTTGAGAGCCGCGGGATAGGCCAAGGCACCAGCGATCTCCTTGGCGAGTTCGGGATTGCCCGGCGAGGGATACTGCACCTGATACAAGGCCGGCGGAAAACCGAGCGCGTCGTAGACCATGGGAGGCTTGTCCTGCGCGGTGAGATAGACACCACCACGGGTGAGCCAATGCGCAGAGAGAGACAGGATGGCCTTCGGGCGCGGCAAGGCGTTGCCGAGCGCGCGCCAGCCCTGGGCGTATTCGTTTTCTTCCCAGATGGCGAGCAGCGGCGTGCCGTGGCTCATGAACAGCGCCGGCGTGCGGGCGCTTTCTTCGGCACGCGCCAAGATCGGCTCAAGGGCGCTCAACACCGCACCAATTCCGCCAGCCTGGATCACGTTACGCCGATTCATGTTCCCCTCCTTCATCGATGAAGGCGCGAGTATACGTCATCCTGCCGGAGGTGCGGCGGGCCTCTGGATTGGCCTCGACGGCCCTTGCCGCTAAACTCGACCCCATGTCCATGCCCCGCCCCCACCAATTCTTCGCCTTCGTACTGTGGCTGATGTGCGGCCTCAGCTCTCCGGCGTGGGCGCAGGTGCCCGACATCACCGGTGCCTGGGTCATCAACGACAAACTCAGCGATGACACCGACAAACGTGTGGAAGCGGCCTTGCGTGCCTCTGGTGCCAAGATTTCGCGCAGCTGGTTCTCACGCGACAAGGAGCGTTACCGCGGCGGTCCGGAGGACCAGGAGCTTTACGACCGCATGTCCTACGACAAGGTGCTCGACATCCAGCTCGACACCGACTCCTATGTCTTCACCTACGCCGATGGTTTCAGCCGTCCGGTCTACACCGATGGCCGCAGCCGTTCGGTGAGCCTCACTGGCCTCGACAGCGTCGAGGATTTCTCGTTGGGTCACTGGGAGCGGGAAGTATTCCTGGTCGAAGCCCATCCCCGCGATGGCGGCTATGCCGAGGAAAGCTATCGCCTCATCAACGGTGGCACGCAGATGCAGGTGGATCTCTTCATCCGTCCCAAGAACTTCCGCGAACCGATCACGATCAAGCGCGTTTACGATCGCGCGAAGTGAATCTCCTTTCCTCTCTGCTTCGTGGGTGGCGCGCGTAGGGTGGCCGAGGCGCAACCTAGGCCCACCAAGCTATCTTTCCCTGTGACTGATTCTGCCTGCGTACGGGCAAAGCTCGGCGTCATTGCAGGCATCCCGTGTTGGGCTGCGCATTGCGCGCCCAACCTACACCGTGATTAGGCAAACCACCCAAGCGGCGTTTTTCTGACGGCCACACCGACTATGTAGGCGAAGGTGAGAATGGCGAGGAAGAACGAGGCGATGCGCACCTTCTTGGTCTTGCCGCGATTGAGCGCGATACCGACGAAGAGGAGGTACAACATCAACAGCGTCACCTTGGTGGTGAGCCAGAACTGGCTGAAGAAGCCGAAGTTCACCATGAAGGCCATGGTGGCACCGCTGGCGAGGAAGAAACCATCGATCACGTGCGGCGTGATCAACACCGCCTTGTGATTCAACCAACGCGATTCGATCACCATCAGATAGGCGCGGAACAGGAAGCCTGTGAAGCTGATCAGCGCACAGGTCATGTGGATGGTCTTGATGGTCAGATACATGGCACTACCGAGCTCGGGTGGCGCAAAAAGTCGCAAGCCTACTGGATTTGATGGGGATAGCCCAGGGCCATCTGCAGGTCGCCTGCCACCGCCATGAAGCGCTCGTGCTCCTCGGGTGGCAGACGTGCCGGCGGCGCCGACGCCGGACGGCTGAAGGCCGTACTGCCGTAACGGGCGGTGAAGTTGGCCACGATCGCTTCGCCACGTGGTTCCACCCCGAGGAAGGCAAAGACCTTGTCGAGCGTCGCTACTGGCGCGCTCACCAGTTCCTCGTAGCGCAGCTCGAGATAGCAGTCCTCATGCCCCGCCATCGCTGCACGCGTACGCTCGAGCAGGCCCTTCCAGTTGTAGGCGAGACCTGCGGTATCACCCCAGCCCAGATGCGAGGCGGAGGCCACCACTTCGAAACCGTTGCGCACCATGTAGAGCACGCGACAAGGTCCGAGCAAAGTGCGCAGTTCGCTCGCGAATCGACTGATTTCCGGGGTTTTATTCACCCAGTACGAAGAATGCGCTGCCACACAATGCGCCTTGCCCAAGGCAGTGATCAATTCGGCGCTGGCCGTATGCAGGTCGTTCAATGAACCAGCAGCCTTACAGCGCTCATACCACGCGGCGAGCAGTGCTTCGCCGTCGGCAAGTGAGTAACGCACGTAATCGTTACCAAGGGGGTAGCGTTCGTGCTTGGCCTTGCCACTCTGCCGCGCCCCACTCTGCCGTGCCTCGGTGTCACGCATCTGCACCAACATGCGTTCGTACACGGCGTCGAGCGTGAAACCGGCCGGCTCCGGCGGCACGCAGTAGTTGCGTTCGAAGTCGGCTTCCGCCGGCTGTTCCCGTACCCGCAGCCAGCGCAGGAGCTCGCACAGCTCCTTGGTTTCGAACCAGGCCACGAGCGCGGGATGCAGGCCCAGAAGATTGACGAGCAAGGTCGTTCCGCTACGGAAACCGCCGATGAAGGTGGGAAGTTGCTGCATGAAGAAGACACCACTGAGTGCGCGGCACCAAGGCCTGTTTTCGCCCCTTTGATGCCCGTAAAACAAGCGTCGAAGTATACCCCAGCGCCGGCACAAAATTTGCCTGAGCCGCGCGCCCTTGTGCTAAATTAGCGCCTCCTTTTTGCAACCCTTCCCATCAATCCACGTCACTCAGTACTCAACATGACCAAACCTTGCAATCCGCCCGATCCCAACACCAGAACGCCCAACTTCAAGCTGCCGAAGAACGCCACCGATGCGCACTGCCACATCTTTGGACCGGGCGACAAATACCCCTACGCACCCGACCGCACCTATACCCCACCGGATGCCGGCCTCGATGACTTCAAACGTCTACAGAGCATCCTGGGCCTGACCCGTGCGGTACTGGTGAACGCCAGCTGTCACGGCACCAACAACGATCCGATCATCGACGCCATCGCGCAGAGCGGCGGTGCCTATCGTGGCGTGGCCAACATCGACAAGACCTTCGATGAGAAAGCCATCGAAGATCTGCACAACAAGGGCATCCGCGGCTGCCGTTTCAACTTCGTGAAGCACCTCGGCGGCGTGCCCGACATGGATGAATTCCACCTGATCATCAACCGCATCAAGAACTTCGACTGGCACGTCGTGCTGCACTTCGATGCGATCGATCTCGTGAAATACCAGGACCTGCTCGACAGCCTGCCGGTGCCCTACATCATCGACCACATGGGCCGCGTGCCCACCAAGGATGGTCTGGATCAGGAGCCCTTCAAGATTCTGCTCGAGTTCGCCCGTCGCGATAACTGCTGGATCAAGGTCTGCGGCGCCGAGCGCATTTCCTCCGGCGGCAAACCCTTCCACGACGCGATGCCGTTTGCCAAAGCCATCATCGAAGTGGCGCCCGATCGCGTACTGTGGGGCACCGACTGGCCGCACCCGAACCTCAAGGCCGAGTCCATGCCGAACGACGGCGATCTCGTGGATCTGATCCCGCTGATGGCCGAAACGCCGGAAATGCAGCAGAAGCTGCTGGTGGACAACCCGCACCGTCTGTACGGCTTCACCAACGAGTGATATGCCGAACACGAAAAAGCCGGCTTCCAGCCGGCTTTTTGTATCCGCCCTATTCCTCCTCACTTCTTCAAGCGATAACCCGTCTTGAAGATCCAGTGCAGAATCACGCAACAGATCAAGAGGAACAGGAAGGTCATGCCGAGACTGATGCTGACGTCGACGTCGGCGATCTCGTAGAAACTCCAACGAAAACCGCTGATCAGATACACGACGGGATTGAACAAGGTCAGCGTCTGCCACAGCGGCGGCAACATCGAAATCGAGTAGAAGCTACCGCCCAGGAACGTCAGGGGCGTGATGATCAGAAGCGGAATGATCTGCAGTTTCTCGAAGCTGTCCGCCCAGATGCCGATGATGAAACCGAACATGCTGAACGTGAGCGAGGTCAGCACGAGGAACAGAAGCATCACGAAGGGATGCCTGATCTCCAATGGCACGAACAACGAGGCTGTGAGCAGGATGATCGAGCCGATCATGATCGACTTGCTCGCCGCCGCACCGACATAGCCGACCACGATCTCGAATGGCGATACCGGCGCCGACAACACTTCATAGATCGTCCCGATGAAGCGTGGGAAATAGATCCCGAACGACGCGTTGGAAATGCTCTCGGTCAGGATCGACAGCATGATGAGACCCGGCACGAGGAAGGCGCCGTAGCTCACGCCATCGACGTCCACCATGCGCGAACCAATGGCGCTGCCGAACACCACGAAATACAGCGAGGTCGACAACACCGGCGAAACGATGCTCTGCGCGATGGTGCGAAAGGTACGCGCCATCTCGAACTTGTAGATAGCCTTGATCGCGTAGACGTTCATCGATCGTTCACCAGGTTCACGAAGATTTCTTCCAGCGAGTTCTGCCGCGTGTCGAGATCGCGAAAGCGCAGCCCTGCAGCTTCCACCGCATCGAGCAACTGCGTGACATCCGTGCCCTCGCGCTGCTTGTCATAGGTGTAGATCAGCGTCGTGCCTTCGTTCGTGAGCATGAGCTCATAAGGTTCCAAGGCCGTCGGGATCGCCTCGATGGGCGCGGTCAGATGCAGGAACAAGCGTTTTTCACCCAGCTTGCGCATCAGCACGTCCTTGTCTTCCACGAGCATCAGTTCGCCCTTGCTGATGATGCCGATGCGATCGGCCATCTCTTCGGCTTCTTCGATGTAATGCGTGGTGAGGATGATGGTGACGCCTTCATCGCGCAGACGACGCACGACCTGCCACATGTCCTTGCGCAGTTCGACGTCGACTCCGGCGGTGGGCTCGTCGAGGAACAGAATGCGCGGCTCGTGCGAGAGCGCCTTGCCGATCATCACGCGGCGTTTCATGCCGCCGGAGAGCTCGATGATCTTGTTGTCCTTCTTGTCCCAGAGCGAGAGATCCTTCAGCACTTTCTCGAGATGCGCCTGGTTGGGCGCCTTGCCGAAGAGACCGCGGCTGAGTTCGAGCGTGGCGGTGACGGTTTCGAAGGCATCGGTGGCGAGTTCCTGCGGCACGAGACCGATCAGACTGCGTGCGGCGCGGTAGTCCTTCACGATGTCGTAGCCATCGATGCGCACCGAGCCAGTGCTGGCATTGACGATGCCACAGATGATGCTGATGAGCGTGGTCTTGCCGGCGCCGTTCGGCCCAAGCAGCGCGATGATCTCCCCCTCTCTGATCTCGAGGTTGATCGACTTGAGAGCCGTGAATCCGTTGGCGTAGACCTTGGAAAGATTTTCGACTTCGATGATCGGACGCATGAACTTCACTGACTGAAAGGAAACAAAAAGGGCAGCCTATGCTGCCCTTTCCGTATTACTGAAGCATCAAGCCGGCTTCGCGTTGGCGGCTGCGGCTGCAGCGTCCTCCGCACGACGGCTGGCGACGGTGGATGGCTTGTCCGGACCCATCTTCAGGAAGACGAGTACCACGGCACCGATCAGCGAACCGACGGCCATTGCCATGCCCACGGTCGGCAGCGTGGCGCCGCTGTTGAGCAGGTAACCCGCGATGATCGGGGACAGTACGGCACCACCACGACCTACACCGATCACGAAGCCCGTACCGGTTGCGCGTACGTGCGTCGGGAATACGTAGGCCACGATGGTGTACAGACCGGAAACACCGGCATTACCGAAGAAGCCGGCGAAGCAGGCCAGCATGCTCAGCGAAGTGACGTCCGGCGAAGCACGACCGTAGAGAGTCACACCGACGGCGGTCAGCGCCAGGATGCCGATCGACAGCGGTTTCAGTCCGATGCGGGTGGTCAACAAACCGAACACCGCACCGCCGGCGGCGCCACCGACGTTGGCCCAGGTCAGCACGCCGGAAGCGGCGGCGGCCTCGATGCCCATCGTGGTCACGATGGTCGGGGTCCACTTGAGGATGTAGTAGAAGGTGATGATGTGCGTGAAGTAGGCCAGGGTCACCAGGATGGTGGACAGGGCCAGTGCCGGCGAGAAGATGTCGAACACGGACTTCTTACGCTGTTCTTCGGAGATGGTCGGCAGAGCGTCGACCACACGATGGCCCAGTTTGCGCAGTGCGGCGTTGATGCGCTCGAGCGCATTCGGCGGCTGCTTGCGGGTGAGCCAATGGACGGATTCGGGCATCAGGAAGTAGACGATCGGGATCAGGGCTGCGGACAGTACGGCGCCGATCTCGAACATCACTCGCCAGTTGGTGGCACCTGGAGCCAAGAGGGCCTTGCCCACTTCGCCGCAGACCACGCCGCCGAGCGGATAACCGATCACCATCATGGAGATGCACAGACCACGGTGACGGTTGTTGGAGAACTCGGCCACGACCGCGTTGGTGGTGGAGAGCATGCCGCCGATACCGAGGCCGGTGAATACGCGCCACAGCGACAGCGATTCCACACTGTTGGAGGTCGTGGCGAGCCACATACCTGCCGCCATCACGGCGAGACAGCCGAGGGTCATGTTGCGACGACCGATCTTGTCGGCAACCCCGCCAAGCAATACGGAGCCGACCGCCATACCGATCAATTCCATCGACAGCACGAAGCCGAGCTGTGCCTGATCGATGCCGAACTCACCACGAATACCGGGGCCCGATACGCTGATGGCAAGCACGTCGAACCCGTCCATGGCGTTCAGCAGTACGGTGATGGCGACGATCACGTACTGCAACGTGGTCATGGCCGATTTATCGATTATTTCACGTGGGTCAATCATAGCGGCTCGAATCCCCTGTAATGTGGCTTGTCCGGAAGGTATGGGAAGTGCGGTACTACGCGGCAGTTGTGCTTGTTATTGGCTGCTGCAAAAAACCGGCCGGAGCATAGTACACGAGTCGGGTGAAGAACAAGCGGGGTTCGCCCCTAGAGAATCACAAACTGACCATAATTTGTGCATCCTTTTCGCTAACTCTTTGCCCCAACTAGATTCTGGTGCCGAACCACCAAGTTCCCTATATACTCCGGGGACAAGAGAAGGAGCCATCGGCGCGAACAGTATGACTGTTCGCTCCACATCGCAGTAACAACAACCAAACGAACGAGATGATTACACGCAGACTTTTCGTGAAGTGTGCGGCCTCAGCCGCATCACTCAACCTGCTTGGCACAGCGCCACTGCGCGCCCAAGCACCCAATTTGTCGGTGACCGAACTGGCCCCGAATACCGCGCTCATCACTGGCGGCGCTTGCAACGTGATCGTACGCAAGGCGCAGAACGGTGAGCTCCTGGTGGTGGACGGCGGTCTGGAGTCCGGCGCGCGCGAGCTGCGTCGTACCATCGAAAACACCATGGGCAAGGGTCGTATCACCACGCTCATCAACACCCACTGGCACCCTGAGCAAACCGGTCTCAATACCTTGCTCGGCAATCGTTCCACCCGCATCTTCGCGCACGAGAACACCCGCCAGTGGTTGAGCACCGACGTCAAACGCCTCTGGCAGGACTACACGATCCCTGCTCTTCCCGAAAACGCTCGTCCCAACGACACCTTCTATCACTACGGTGACTTCAAGCACGTCGACGTCCCGGTGGAATTCGGCTACCTGCGCCAGGCTCACACCGATGGCGACATGTACGTCTTCTTCCCTGCGGACAACGTGCTGCACGCGGGTGGTGTCATCGCCACCGACGGCTGGCCCTTCATGGACTGGTGGACCGGCGGCTGGATCGGCGGTGTGGTCGATGCGGTGGAAACGCTGCTCAGCATCGCCAATGACGATACCGTGATCGTGCCCGCCACGGGTCCGGTCACCAACAAAGCCGAGCTCCTGGCGATGCGCGACATGTACGCCGACATCTTCCAGAAGGTGCGCAGCTCGTTCACCGCCGCCAACACCGTGGAACAGACCGTGGCCGCCAAACCGGCCGGCCCGTATGAAGCCAAATATGGCAACGCTGACGAATTCATCACTCTCAGCCATTGGAGCCTGATACCTCATCTGACCCCCGACGCATGAGCGAAGGCAGCCAGACACAGGTCTCAGTAATTACGTAGTCGGACGCAACAGTACCAGGTAAACACCATGTCACATCTGCCAACCACCTCAGGACCGTCCAGGCTGGATGCCCTCCCCCGGCTGTCCGTACGCCGCTCGCCCCTGGCGCGCGCCATCGTGCTCGGACTCGCCACGCTGGCCAGTGGTTCTCTCTTGGCTCAGAAGATCGACCCCGCCTCTCTGCCGGCCCACAGCCAGGCGCAGCAGTTCTGGGGCTATCTCGATGACTATTGCACGGAATGCCACAACTTCGATGACTACTTCGGCGGTCTCGATCTCTCCACCATGAGCCCCGAGGACGTGGTGAACGATCCCGTCGTGTTCGAAAAGGTGGTGATGAAGCTCAACGGCCGCATGATGCCGCCGCCCAACCGCATTCGCCCCGACGAGAATCGCACCGACGCCTTCGTGGCCTGGCTCGAGTCCTACCTGGACCAGGCCGCCGCGCAGCGTACGCCCAATCGTCACGTCGCGATCCACCGTCTCAACCGCAAGGAATACGCCAACGCCGTGCGTGACCTCTTCGGCATCGAAGTGGATCCGGCCAGCATCCTGCCGGAAGACCCGACCGCCGACGGCTTCGACAACGTCGCCGAAGCGCTGACGGTTTCGCCCGTCTTCATCGAACAGTACGTTTCCGCCGCGCGCGTGATCAGTGAACGCGTCGTGGGCGACCCCACCCCGGTACTCGGTGGCGCCCAGTACATGGCACCGCAGGCGCTGCCCATCCGCGCCGAAGGTGGCGGTTCGCAGCAGTTCCACATCGAAGGTCTGCCGCTCGGCACCCGCGGCGGCATGCTCGTCGAGCACGAATTCCCGGTCGATGGTGAATACTCCGTCAGCGTGGGCGATTTCATCCTCCATGCCTGGATGTACAACATCGAATTCGAGAACACGCTGATCGTCACCATCGACGGCGAGAAGGTGTACGAGACCGTGATCGGTGGCGACAAGGACCGCATCGCGCTCGACCTCGATCAGGGTCGTCCGCTCGACGAAATCAACTCCCGCACCAAGGACATCCGCTTCGTCACCACGGCTGGACCGCACAAGGTGGGTGTCACCTTCGTGCGTCGTTCCTTCGCCGAATCCGACGACCGTCTGGAACCCTTCATTCCCGGCACCGTGCAGGACCGCATCCTCTCGATTCCGTCGATCGAGATCCGCGGCCCCTACACCGCCGGCACGCTCAGCAGCACGCCGGCCCGCGACAAGCTGTTCAGCACCTGCTACCCGCAGAGCGTTGCCGAAGAACAGGCCTGCGCCGAACAGATCCTGTCCCGCATCGCTACCCGCGCCTATCGCCGTCCGCTGACGGATGAAGACATGGCGCCGCTGATGCAGTTCTATCGCGCCGGCAGCGAAGAAGGCGGCTTCGAAGAAGGCATGCGCCGCGCGCTGACCCGCGTGCTCGCCAGCCCCTCCTTCCTCTACCGCATGGAAGTGGCGCCGGACTCCGAGGATCCGAACGCACCGTTCACGATCAGCAGTCTCGACCTCGCCTCGCGCCTGTCGTTCTTCCTGTGGAGCAGCATCCCCGATGACGAACTGCTGCAGGCGGCAGTCAACGATCGTCTGCAGGACCCGGCCGAGCTCGAAGCCCAGGTGCGTCGCATGCTGGCCGATCCGCGCTCGAAGGCGCTCGCCGACAACTTTGCCTATCAGTGGCTGAAACTGAGCAAGCTCGATGAGATCGAACCCGACAACAAGATCTACCCCTACGCTGCTGGCGCGGGTGATCTGCGTCCGGAGTTCAAGGAAGAAATCATCCGCTTCATCGACAGCATCTTCCGCGAAGACCAGAGCGTCGTACGCCTGCTCGATGCCGATTACACCTATCTGAACGAGCGGCTCGCGCTTCACTACGACATCCACAACATCAAAGGTGATCGTTTCCGTCGCGTGCAGCTCGACAACCCCAACCGCTTCGGCCTGCTCGGCAAGGGCGGCGTGTTGATGGCCACGGCCTACCCGAACCGCACTTCGCCGGTATTGCGTGGCGTCTGGATCCTCGAAACGCTGATGGGCGTGGCGCCGCCGGTGGCCCCGCCGGATGTACCGCAGCTTGCCGAGAACACTGCCGGTCAGCCGGCCACGACCGTACGTGAACGTCTCGAACAACACCGCGCCAACCCGGCCTGCAACTCCTGCCACTCGGTCATGGATCCGCTCGGTTTCGCGCTCGACAACTTCGACGCCGTCGGCCGCTGGCACGACATCGACCGTTTCACTGGCACCGCCGTCGATGCTTCGGGTCTGATGCCCAATGGCAAGGTGGTGACGGGACCGCTGGAACTGCGCAACGAGCTCCTGAAACGTCCGGAACTGTTCGTCCGCTCACTTGCCGAGAAGCTCGTGGTATACGCAACCGGCCGCGAGATGAGAGCCGAGGACAAACCCATCGTCCGTCAGATCGTGCGCGATGCGGCAGCAGACGACTATCGTTTTTCTGCCCTAGTAATGAATATCATCAGAAGCGACCTCTTCCGTATGAACCAGACGGAAGAACTCAGCGGCAATGGCGCCAGCCATAGTGTCGCTGCCACAAACAACCAGTAAGGGAGGTAGCCTCCATGTTCATCACCAAGAAACATCTTTCTCGTCGTACCGTGCTGCGCGGGCTCGGCGCTGCCGTGGCCCTTCCCTTGCTCGATGCCATGATTCCCGCCGCCACCGCGTGGGCTCAGACCGCTGCCAAGCCGCAGCCACGCCTGGGCTTCGTCTACTTCCCTCATGGCGCGGTGATGGATCGCTGGGTGCCCACCACTACGGGTAGAGACTTCGAGGTCTCCCCGATTCTGGCCCCGGCTGCCAAGTTCAAGGACAAGATGACCATCGTCTCCGGCCTGCGCAACAAACCGGCCGAGAGCAGCGACCCGCACGGCATCATCGCCGGCACCTGGCTGCGCTGCGTGAACCCGAAAGACACCAGCGACCCGACCAAGGGCGTCACCTGCGACCAGATCGCCGCCAAGTACATCGGTCAGGGCACCACCTTCCCGTCCATCGAAGTCGGTACGCCTTCCGGCGGTCCCTGCGCCCCGGGTTATTCCTGTGCCTTCGGCAGCTCGCTGTCGTTCCGCACGCCGACCCAGGCACTGCCGATCGAAAACAACCCGCGCAAGGTCTTCTATCAGCTGTTCGGTCTCGGTGACAGCGATGAAGAGCGCGCAGCGATCGTCAAACAGACCGGCAGCATCCTCGACTCGATCATCGGCGAAACCGCCAACCTGCAGAAGAAGCTTGGCGCTTCCGACCGCAACCGCGTGGCCAACTACCTCGATTCCGTACGCGAGATCGAACGCCGCGTGAACATGATGCAGAGCCAGGACAACAGCGACGTGGAAATCCCCATGGCGCCGCTGGGCATCCCGACCAACTTCGAGGAACACCTCAAGACCATGTTCGACCTGATCGCACTGGCCTACCAGGTGAACCTCACCAACGTTGCCACCTTCATGATGGAAAAAGAGGTCAGCATGCGTACCTACCCCAACGTAGGCGTGAGCGAAGCCTTCCATCCGCTGTCGCACCACGGCAACGATCCCGACAAAATGGATCGACTGGTCCGTATCCAGGCGTTCCACACCAGCACCTTCAACTACTTCCTGGAAAAACTCGACTCCATGGAAGAAGCCGGTGGCACCGTGCTGGATAACTCCATCATTCTGTACGGCTCCAACATGAGCAACAGCGACAAGCACAACAACGATCCTTTGCCGAGTGCCGTGTTCGGTCTCGGTGGCGGCACCATCAAGGGTGGCCAGCACCTGGCCTATCCGCAGGACACGCCGCACGCGAACCTGCTGCTGACGCTGCTCAACCGTGCCGGTATCCCGGAGGAAAGCTTCGGCGACAGCACCGGAATCTTGGAAGCCGTATAAGAAGAATGTAGGCCCGCCCTTCGGGCGGGCCTGGAGACACCCAGATGAAATTGCATTCCCTCGCGCGCGCACTGCTCCTCGCGGCGCCACTGTGTGCGTCCCCAGTCTTTGCTCAACTCGACCAGAACCTGGCCAAGGTGGTCAGCCGTGGTGAGCGTGACCAAGCGTTCCTTTTGATCGACAACGGCACTGATGTGAACGCGGTTCTATCCGACCGCTCCAGTGCCCTGCTCTACGCCGCCTATCAGGGCGACGTGGAACTGGTGAAGGCCCTGCTCGATGCCGGCGCCGATCCCAACCTGCGCAACGAATACGGCGCCTTCCCGCTGTCGGAAGCCGCCCAGATCAACGCGCATGAAATCGTGAAGCTGCTGCTCGAGCACGGCGCCGATCCCAACCTCGGCAACCTCGAGAAGGAAACCGCGCTGATGGTGGCGGCCCGTTCGGGTTCGATCGAATCCGCCGAACTGCTGCTCAAAGCCGGTGCCGACGTCAACGCCCGTGAAACCTGGGGCGGTCAGACTGCAACGATGTGGGCGGCAGCGCAGATGCAGCCCGAAATGCTGAAGCTCCTGATCAAGCACAAGGCCGATCTGAACCTGCACGGCGCTGCACGTCTGTGGGATCGCCGCATCATGAATGAGCCGCGACCCAAGGATATGAACAAAGGTGGCTTCACCGCGCTGCATTACGCCGCGCGTGAAGGCTGCGTCGAGTGCATCTCGATCCTGGTCAAGGCCGGTGCCGACATCAATGCCGTCGACCCCGACCGCACTTCCGCCCTCAACCTGGCGCTGATGAACCTGCACTTCGACACCGCGATGGAGCTGATCAAGCTCGGTGCCGACGTGAACCAGTGGGACCTCTTCGGTCAGGCCCCCCTGTACAACGCCATCGACATGAGCACGCTGCCTACCGGCGGCCGTCCCGACATTCCGTCGGAAGACAAGCACACGGCGCTCGACGTGGCCAAAGCACTGCTCGAACGCGGTGCCAACCCGAACATGCAGCTGAAGGTGCGTCCGCCGTACCGCAACGCCGTGTACGACCGCGGTTCCGACAACCCGCTCTCCACCGGCGCTACCCCGCTGCTGCGTGCTGCCCGCGCTGCCGACCTGCCGGCGATGAAGCTGCTGTTGGAGCACGGTGCTCTCGTGGATCTGCCGAACGCCCGTGGTCATACGCCGCTGCTCGCCGTTGCCGGCATCGACTGGGCCCCCGAGCCCACGCGTGGCCGTTACAAGACGGAGGAAGCCAGCATCGAAGCCATCAAGCTGCTCCTCGAGCACGGCGCCGACATCAACGCGCTGACCGGTGATCCGGCGCGTCGCCCGATCGTCGAACTGAGCGATCCAGAACGCAACGCTGCTGCGCAGCCTGCCATTCGTGGCGCGGCTGTCACCGACGGCCAGAATGCATTGCACGCTGCCGCCAAGGTGGGCTGGACCAAGATCGCTCAGTTCCTGATCGACAACGGCATCAAGCAGCAGGTGGTCGACTCCGCCGGCCGCACGCCCTTCGACCTCGCGATGGGTCGCTACCCGGCCGCCTTCCTGCAGCCGCCGCCGCAGCCCATCATGCCGATGGCGCGCCTGCTGCAACGCGCCTGCGAAGCCACCGATGGCTGCGTGATCCCCGATCCCTTGACGCCAGAGCAGATGGCCGAGGAATGAGGGCCCACAAAAAACCGCGCGAAAGCGCGGTTTTTTTATGGCCGTTGAAGAGCATCCAATTGGACTCTCCGCAGACGGAAGACGCCCTATCCTCGCGCCAACTCATACGCACAGATATTCACCGCCGTCGCCAGATTCAGCGACTCGATCGCCCCGACACCAACGATACTGAAGCGCGAACCCTCGAAGGTACTGCGTAGTTCTTCAGGCAGGCCGCGGGCTTCGTTGCCGAAGAGATAGCAATCGTAATCGGCGAAATCGGGATCGCGCGTGCAAGCGCCTTCGGTATCCAACATCGCGATGCGATCGTAACGCTCGGCAAGCGTGTGCCAGGAGACCTCGGTTTCGATCGGCACATGGAACACCGCGCCCATGCTGGCGCGCACGACCTTGGGATTGAAGGGATCGACACTGCCGGGACTCAGCAGCATACGAAAACCACCGAACCAGGCCAGGGTACGCAAAATGGTGCCGAGGTTGCCGGGGTCCTGCACTTCCTGCAAATAGATCGCTCGTTCCTTATCGGAGGTTGTGGCGACAGCGGCTTTCCCCTGCAATAGCGGCACCACGGCGAGTATGCCTTGTGGGTTTTCGGTGTCGGCAACGTGACGGAACTGCTTCTCCGTAAGGAGATGCGTCTTGAAGGGGCTCTCCCACGCTTGATAGAGCTCGGTGACGTAGAGCTCGCTCTCGAGCAAGGCTGGAGTATTGCGCGCTGCCTTCTGCAACTCGAGCACTGGATGCTCACCTTCCACGATGAAGCGCCCAAAGCTCTGGCGATGCTTCTTCTGGTGCAGCTTCTTGATGTCGTCCAATCTCATTGCGCACCTCCGGCAGCACTGCGTCGCTTGCTGCGGCTGACAGCAGTTTCGCCCAGCATGTCGGTGGCAAGCGCTTCCGCCACCCGAATGCCGTCCACCCCTGCGGAAAGAATGCCGCCAGCATAACCGGCGCCCTCGCCTGCGGGATACAAGCCACGCACGTTGAGGCTCTGCAAGCTATCCGGATCGCGTGTGATGCGAATGGGAGACGAGGTGCGGGTTTCGACCCCGGTCAACACCGCATCGGCGCGATCGAAGCCGCGGATCTGGCGCCCGAAATTCGGCAGCGCTTCACGAATCGCCGCAATCGCGTAATCCGGCAGTGCCGTAGCGAGATCGGTGAGTTTGACGCCTGGTTTGTACGAAGGCAGCACTTCACCGAATTCTTTGGACGCACGTCCCTTCAGGAAATCACCCACGAGTTGTCCCGGCGCGTTGTAATCGCTACCACCAAGCACGAAGGCATTTGCTTCCAAATGCTCCTGCAATTCCACGCCAGCAAGCACGCCGCCGGGATAGTCGCGCGCGGGGTCGATGCCCACCACGATGCCGGCGTTGGCGTTGCGCTCGTTGCGCGAATACTGGCTCATACCATTGGTGACGACACGTCCTGCTTCGGAGGTCGCCGCCACCACAGTGCCCCCGGGACACATGCAGAAGCTGTAGACCGCGCGTCCGTTGCTGGCTTGGTAAGTGAGTTTGTAATCCGCCGCGCCGAGTTCCGGATGACCGGCATATTTGCCGAGCCGCGCACGATCGATCTGCGACTGCGGATGCTCGATGCGGAAGCCGATGGCGAAAGGCTTGGGTTCGATGAACACGCCCTGCTCGTACAACTTGCGGAAGGTATCGCGTGCACTGTGCCCCAGTGCCAGCACCACATGACGACTCGCCAGCACTTCACCCGATTCGAGCCGCACGCCTTCGATCTGCCCGTCCTCGATCATGAGACTTTCGACCTTGCTGCCGAAGCGCACTTCGCCGCCAAGCGCAATGATCTCTTCACGCATCGCTGACACCACGCCGGTCAGTCGGAAGGTGCCGATGTGCGGTTTGCTTACGTAGAGAATCTCCGGCGGCGCACCAGCCTTCACGAACTCCTGCATCACCTTGCGGCCATAGAAGTTGGGATCCTTCACGCGGCTGTAGAGCTTGCCGTCGGAAAAGAGCCCGGCGCCACCTTCACCAAACTGCACGTTGGATTCCTCGGTGAGCACGCGTTGACGCCACAGTGCCCAGGTATCCTTCGTGCGTTGCCGCACATTCTGTCCGCGCTCGAGCACGATGGGACGCAGGCCCATCTGTGCCAGGATCAATGCAGCGAAAAGACCACAAGGACCAAAGCCGATCACCAGCGGACGTTCCGGCAAGGGCTGCGCCACCTGCGCCACGAAGTGATAACTCGTATCGGGTGCCGGCACGACATTGCGATCGTGTCTGAAACGTTTGAGCACGGCTGCTTCATTGCGCAGCTCGAGATCGATCACGTAGACGAAGAGAATCGTGCTGTTCTTCTTGCGCGCATCGTAGCTGCGCTTGAAGACCTGATAGTCGAGCAGATCGGCATCGTTGATTCGTAAACGCTCGACGATGGCCTGACGCAGCGCTTCAGGAGTGTGATCGAGAGGAAGGGAAAGTTCGCTGAGGCGCAGCATGCAAGGTCCTGGTCGGTGAGGCCGACAGAGGGGTAGTTCGGGAAAAACAGGGCGGCATTGTACCCGATGGCATGGGTTCCGCCGACCGCCTCGACTTATAATGCCGCCCTTCCTACGCAGAGCACACGAATCCCGGCACCCGCGATGGCACGATCGAAGAGCAGCAACCGTTGGCTGGACGAACACGTCAACGACCCCTACGTGAAGATGGCACAGAAGGACGGCTATCGTTCGCGCGCGAGCTACAAACTCATCGAACTGCTGGAAAAGGATCGCTTGCTGCAAGGCGTTTCGGTAGTGATGGATCTGGGATCGGCACCCGGCGGTTGGTCGCAGGTGATCTCGCGCAAGCTCGGCAACAAGTGCCGCATCATCGCCACCGACATCCTGCCGATGGATCCCATCGAACACGTGCACTTCATTCAAGGTGATTTCACCGATGAAGAAGTGTTCCAACGGATCCTCACTGCCATGGAGGGTGCGCAAGCCGATCTCGTGTTGTCGGACATGGCACCGAACATCAGTGGCGTCGCAGCGGCCGATCAGGCTTCGTCCATCTACCTCGTCGAACTCGCGCTCGACATGGCGCGCCGCGTGCTCAAACCCGGCGGCAGCTTTGCCGTGAAACTGTTTCAAGGCGAGGGTTCCGACGACTACATCAAGGACGTCCGCACCTCCTTCGACAAAGTCTTCATCCGCAAACCGGACGCTTCACGTGCACGCTCGCGTGAAGTCTATGTGGTGGGGAAAGGCTTCAAGGGCTGAATTTACAGCTCTGTTACAGGACCGACCGAGCCAAAAAGTAGAACCCTCACCATCTTTGCTGCATCATCGCGCGCATGTTCTGGATCTTCGGAGCAGCTATGCGGCGATATGAGAGTCCTGCTCTTCTGCTTACCCTCTTGATATCTACTGCACAGGCGCAGATTGATCTCTCTGGCCTACTGGCAACCATGCCCTTGGAAGTGCAGCGCATTCGTGCGGAACAGATCAGTGCCGCGCAGGCGGTCGGGGTGACTTTGTACTTTCGAGACGAAGGGATGCGCTCCAACGACCGGCATCCACGGTGTTCCAGACTTTTTCCGAGAGCTGAACGCCTCTGATGCACAAGTCCTAATCCCGCATATAGAAAAGCTCTATCCCCTCCTCGGCTTCCGCGGGACAGAAACATTGCGTTACGACACGTCGCTGCGGTTCCAGCCGGTGGTGCGCCATAGTTTCAGGCAATACCTCAATGACGTGCCTACGCCGAACGTGCTGCAAATATTCGTCGACGATGACACTGGACGCATCACAGACATTGGAGGCTATGCTGCCCTCGACCGAGGCTTCCCCACCGCTCCCGCTCTCTCCTATGCTGACGCAATCGCTTGTGCCGAGGCCTATAACAACGGCCGCTTAACCACTGATTTCGACGCTGAGTGGATGTACAAATGGAGTGCTGAGCGCACATTGGAACCGTGGTGGGAGGTAAGTAGTACCACGCCGCCAGACAGTTTGTTCTACCTGCTTCCCGACGGAAGACTGAAATCTCCCAAGATTATCGACCATTTACCGCGGCTGCAGGACCTAGGCGGTTGTCGACGCAACGAGCTGGGGGAAATGATCTTCGAGGAATAGCGATCACGACAGAGCAAAATTCTGGCCGCGGATCCAACATTGCAGCCTCGATTGATGTAGCCACGTCCCTATGAGTGTTCATTTACATGAGCGTAGATGGTAGGCCGCAGAGATCAGCCCCATCCTTGTTCAGCGCTCCTCGACTCTCCATACTGCAAGCGTTTCGTCTCTACCAATCGGCACTCCCAGCCAATGCCCATCGTCGAAGCCCAAGGTTTACGTAAACGCTATCCACTCCCCGAGCGCAAGGGAGAGTTCTTCAATGCAGTGGATGGGGTCTCGCTCGCAATCGAAGCCGGTGAGATTTTCGGATTGCTCGGCCCGAACGGGGCCGGCAAGACAACGACGCTGGAGATGCTCGAAGGGTTGACCGACATCGACGAGGGCAGCGCCTTCATCGCGGGGCTGGATGTGGCGCGCGAACCCTACAAGGTAAAGCGCCTGATCGGCGTGCAGCTGCAAGCCAATGAATACTTCGATCACCTGACGGTGGAGGAGTTGTTGAAACTCTTCTATGGCCTCTACGGGCGCCGTGAAGATCCGCGCGCCTTGCTCGAACGCGTGAACCTACTCGACAAGGCCAAGGCCAAACCGGCACGACTGTCCGGCGGCCAGAAGCAGCGTTTCTCCATCGCCTGCGCGCTCGTGAACACACCGCAGGTGTTGTTTCTCGATGAGCCGACGACGGGACTCGATCCGCAGGCGAAGCGACGTTTGTGGGAACTCGTGCGCGAGCTGAATCGTGGCGGCATGACCATCGTGCTCACCACGCACAACATGGAGGAAGCGGAGTTCCTCTGCGATCGCCTCGCCATCATGGACAAGGGGCGCATCATCGCCGCGGGCACGCCGCTGGAGCTGATCGAGCGTCACGCACCGGAGCCGCCTGTGCGGCCCGCGCACGGCAACCTCGAAGACGTGTTCCTGCGCCTCACCGGCCATGAGCTGAGGGAATAGGCATGAATCAGACATTGCTCATGGCACGGACCTTCTTGCGCATCTTTTCACGCGATCGGCAGGCCATTTTCTTTTCGCTGTTCTTTCCGTTGATCTTCATGTCCGTGTTCGGCTTCGTCGGCCGCGCCGAAAGCGAACCCACGGCAATAGGACTGAGCGATGAAGCGCGCAACGAACTTTCGGCGGAATTCATCGCCGCCCTCGAAGCCAATCCCCTCTTCCGTATCACGCAAGGTGAGGAAGCCGAGCTACGTGAGCAGGTCATCAGCGGTGATCTGACGCTCCTGCTCGTGATTCCCGCCGACTTCCACGACACCGCCGCCAGCAGCGAACTGCGCGTGGTGGTGGATGCCTCGCAGGTACGGGAATTGGGACTCTTGATGCCCGTATTGGAACAGGCGCTGGTGGAGGTGGAACGCGATCTGCGCGGACTGGAGCCGCTCTTCACCCTGACCGTGGAAGACGTGCAGGCACGCGCGCAGAACTATCTGGCCTTCCTCGTGCCCGGCATGCTCGCCTTCACGGTGATGCAGATCAGCATCGCGGGCAGCGGCTACAACATCGTGGAATATCGGCGTAAGGGCATCCTCAAGCGGCTCTTCGTCACGCCGTTGGAGCCTTCCAGCTTCATCGGCGGTCTCGTGCTCTCGCGCGCCACCGTATGCCTGATTCAACTCAGCCTACTGTTGCTCTATGCACTGTTCGTACTGAAAGTGCCGCTGGCAGGCAGCCTCGCCCTGCTCTACCTCGTAATCATCCTGGGCACCAGCATGTTCCTGAGCCTTGGCTTCTGCCTCGGCAGTCTCGCCAAGACGCAGCAGGCAATCATGGCCCTGGGCAACCTGGTAACCTTCCCGCAGATGTTCCTGTCGGGCATCTTCTACCCAATCGACATCCTGCCCGATTGGATCCAACCGCTCGCGCAGCTCCTGCCACTGAGTTTCCTGGCCGACGCCCTGCGCGGCATCGTGGTGGATGCGGCGACGCTCACCACCCTGGGGCCAGAGCTCCTCGGCCTTCTCGTCTGGACCGCGCTCTTCCTGCTGGCGTCGATACGGATGTTCGTGTGGAAGGAAGTGGCGGCTTGAGCTGCATGGGCGCGCCGGGCTGAGACCACCTGCTGCCTCGAGGATCAGAGCGGATGCCAAGTGGCAGGTACCTGGACCTCTGACCCACCACCGCGCCCTCAGCGCTCACACTCCAGGCCCCATCACATCCGAATACCCCTGCCGAGAGGACACGCCGTGTAGCAGGCACGCGCAAGAGACGTGCGCTAGGGACATGCACACTCTTCTCTCGAGAATAAATCTATTAATTTCAATATGTTATCTAGATATATTAAGGTTAATCCTTAAGACAGACGATCCCACCCGCCGGGAATGAACCTCTGGTAGGCCATGGGACACCCACCCTTTTTCGCGCAAGAAAAATAGCGAGTGATCAGTAAGTTGAGAGATCAACTTAAGAGCGAGCCTTAAGACTCAGGGAGCCGAGCCGTCCTGTACGACGAGTTCCTGACCGGCGTAGATGCGGTCGCTTTCGAGGTTATTGAGCGCCAAGAGACGCTGCGGGGTGGTGCGGAACTGTGAGGCGATGCGCGACAAGGTGTCGCCCGGACGCACGGCGTAGCGCACCGTGGTGACGGTGCCCGGCAGCTTCAGGATCTGGCCGGGACGAATGAGATCGTTCTGTAGGTTGTTGGCCGCTTTCAGAGCCGTGGTCGAAACACCGTAGCGCTGCGCGATGGTGGAGAGCGTATCGCCGCGCGCCACTTCGATTTCGCCCGAGGCCGGCGCCGCCTTGCGCGGGTTGCTCTCGGTGTTCACGACCAGACTCGGCACACGACCATCTTCACCCGGCAGGATGATCACCTGCCCGATGCGTAAGGCATTGCGGTTGCGCAGTTGATTGATGGTGGCGAGTTCGGCCACGGTGGTGTTGTAGCGTTTGGCGATGGTGGACAGCGTGTCCCCTGCCTTCACGATGTAGCTCGGATCCGGTTTCTGCGAAGCATGAAAGTCGGCGGCGGGAATGTTGCGCAGCGCCGCCACGAGGTTGCCCTGCACACGCGTCTTATCGAGTTTGAGCCTATAGCCCTTCGGAATGCGTTTGCCGTTCATCCATACCGGCGCGAGCAGTGCCGGATTGTCGCGGCGCAGGTCTTCCACACTCACCCCCAGAGCACGGGCGACGACGGCAGGCTCGACGAAGCCGTCCATCTCAACTTCTTCGAATTCGGGGGCGGGATCGAGTTTCAACTGTCCGAAGTATTTCTCCGCTTCGCGCTCCACTTCCAGCGCGGCCAGGAACTGCGCGTAGAAGTTGCGCGAGGCAAAGCCGAAACGCGGGCCCTGGTAGTTGGCCACGATGTAACCGATGTCCTTGCTGCCGGTGGCCTGCACGGCGCGCTTCATGCCGTTGGTGCCGTGGTTATATGCGGTGAGCGCCAGCGGCCAGTTACCGAGTTCGTGATAGTTCTCGCGCAGCAAGGCCGCCGCACCGTGCGTGGCCTTGTAGGGATCCAGCCGCTCGTCGACGTACATGTCCACTTTCATGAAGCGCTGCGCGGTTTCGCGCATGAACTGCCACATGCCGGAAGCCGCCACGCTGGAAACGGCACCGGGGTGGAAAGAGGATTCGACGTGCGGCAGTGCAGCGAGTTCGAGCGGAAGATTCAGGGACTTCAAGACTTTTTCGATGTAGGGACGATAGGCGCCGGAGCGCACGAGACCTTCGCGATAACGGTCCGCCTGCCCGAGCTGCCAACGCACGTTCTCGGTCGCCTTCTGGAACCGTTCGTTGGGCGTGTCCTTGCCCCAGAGTTCGAGGATGCGACGCTGATTGTCGCTCAGGCCTTCGCGCTTGCCGGAAGCCAATACCTTGAGGTCGGCGATGATCTGAGCGCGGCGCGCTTCGATGATCTTGGTATCACGCGGAAGGCTGTCGTAAACGACGTTGAGATTTACCGAGTCGTGAAGAAAACCGTGCTGCGTATCGACCTCGGTGTAGACACGCTTCCAGAAGCCCACGGCGGGGCGCAGATTGTCCGGTAAGGGGAAATCCTCAGGGGCGGCCAAGAGGCTCGGCGCCAGTACGGCGCACCAAAGCAACAGAAGCAGTCTTGTCAGCGGTGCCGATACGATCATGATGCGGGGAGGCTCATCGATAGCGCCGTAGCCTAATGCGCCGCATCGCCCGGCACAAGCCCTCGATGATTCGATAAGACAGCCTTTTCGGGTTCACTGCGCCGCATCAAGAGAACGAGCCGTTCCCATTGCTGCGATGGCCCCGACTTGGCTATCGTGCCCGCCGATCAAACCGCCCCGTGCAGGAGTTCGCCATGCCACTCGATCTCGTCGACCTTTTCCCCAAAACCATCGGCGTCGCGCAACTGCAAACGCTGACACCGGAGGTGATCGAGAAGGCGAAGGAGCTGATCGACATAGGCGTGGACTATCACATGGAACACGACGGCGGTTTCACGCGCGAGCAGCAGCTTTTGAACAAGGCCATCTTCCGTGAAGTGAAACAGGAGATCCTGCAGCTCTGTCGCGAATACGCCGAAGCGCATTCACACATAGTGGAGGACATCGCCATCTGCAATTCCTGGGGCAACGTGGTGAACTACGGCGATTCCATCCGGCCGCACAGTCACACCAACTCCTACATCAGCGGTTCGTTCTATCTGACCGAGGGCACGCCCTTCAACGTCATCAACGACGACGCCAACACCCTCTTCGGTTTCATGCCGGCGAAACGTCCCGACAACAACTTCCGCGCCATGGAGTCCTTCAACATCGATCCCAAGCCCGGACGCTTGATTCTCTTCCCCTCCAACCTGCGTCACCTGGTGTTACCTTCCCGCAGCCACGAACGCCGTTACTCGATTGCCTTCAATGCCGTACCGGTGGGACGTATCGGTTCGGTGACGAACATGCTGCACATCCGCGTGGAGGACTGAGACGGTGGCGACCGTCGCTTTCTGGAACTAGGAAAGCACGACGCCCGAACCGCAGCGCGGCTCAGTGCGTCATGGCGTAGATGAGATAGTTGATGCCGAAACGGTAGGCGAGTGCCGTCATCGGCTCGGGATAACAAGGATCGTCGGCGTGCTCCCAGGCATCGCCCATATCCATGTTGAAGTCGATCGCCACCATCAGGCGGCCGTTGTCGTCGTAGATGCCTGCCCACTTCTGCGGCCCCTGCAGACGCGCGTTCTGCGTGTAGCAACCCTCCCAACGATTCAGGTGGCGCTCGCCGGGGATCTGCGTGAGCACGTCGAGATCGTAAAGGGCGTGGAAGATGTCGTCCTTCTCTGGCGTGAGTTCGACGATGGGATGGTCCGGCAGCACCTTGCGCATCGCCGCGGCCATGATTTCCCACTCGCCGGAGCCGTGGAAATCGTCGATGACGAGGAAGCCGCCCTTGAGCAGATATTCACGCAGCCGTGCGGCCTCTTCATCCGTCGGCCGCCAATAACCCTGCCCTACCTGCTGGGCGAAGAGCCAAGGGTGATCGAACAGGGAATCGTCGGTGAGTGAGATGTGGTGACTGTCGTCCGCCATCTCGACATTGGTCAGACGCGAAACGCCACCATGGAAGTGCATCTCGGCCTGCGGATAGTCGATGGCCCACCAGCCGCGGCGCCAGCCAAAACGGCCACGTCCATTGGCGCCTCCATCCGAGTACACCATGCGTGCCATGTGGAACTCGGCGAGCGGGTCCATCGGGCCCGGTTCGGCCGCAACGACGAACAGACTCGCGGCGAGACCCAGGCCCAGAGCCAGGGATCGCAACAGTGCAGGTGAAGCAAGGCGCGCCATCGAAGCCTCCACACGAACGAATGGGCCGACTATACCGAAAGTCGGCCGCAGCGCACCATGCCCGCAGCGGCATCGTTCAAAACTGTTCCAGCCGTACCACGTCGTAGGCTGGTTCTTCGTAGGGATGGCTCTGCCGCAGCGCCGCCATCACGGCGTGAATCGCTGACTCTTCCACCACCAGCTCCACCCGATATTCGGCCACCCGTTCCACTTCGCCGTGCGTCCCGATGTGGGGATCGGCGCCGTCGAGGGGGCGAAACTGCCCCTGACCCGACACCTGCCAGCAGCAGCGATCATAGTTGCCGATGCGTCCCGCGCCCGCCTCGAACAGTGCGTTCTTCACCACTTCCAGATGCGACTCCGGCACATAGAAACCGAGTTTGTACATGCAATCCTCCTCGTTCGTTGGTGGCGGATTTTCGCATCAGCCGGCACGTATGCGTAGGTTGCTGGTAGGTGGTGAGTCAGTAGGTTGAGCGCAGCAAAGCCCAACGGGCGATCGCCAATCTTCGGTGAAGCCTGGGGGCTTCACCTGCAGCTCGGTTCCTGCCCCGCCGCATGGCCGCTCGTCGCTCAGCCGGCACGCGCGCCATGCACCGTACACGTTCGTCGTCGCCAACCCGCTGGCACTCATCCGCACATCAGTCTCGACCCGGTTGCACGCCGGATGTTCCCGAAGGAGCGTTAGTTCCTGCAGATCGCTTGGCAGGCGGTGACGTCAGCGAACCACTGTCGTCCCTGCGATGTCTGAAACACATAAGCGACCAACATTTACTCCCACGCCTTGGTCGATTCGACCATCTGTTAGCCGAAACCTCAGAAGCCTCGTTAAGTAACAAAAAAGAGAAGCAACAAAAAACAACAACTTATAGGCAAGACGATTCGCTATCATCCTGGCACGAGAGTTGCCACACGGCATTCAGCGGAACGTACAACAAGGACTGATCAGTCCATAAAAACAAGAGGGAGCCATGTTGCAACAATTGCTCGACATCTTCACCGCACCCACCACGGCTTTCGCGCGCATCCAGCACAAGCCCACCGTATTTTGGCCCTTGCTTCTTCTGGTGGTGGCCCTGGCGTCGATTCAGGCCGGCTATCTGAGCCTCACCGATCGTGCTTTCCTGATCGACCAATTCGTCGAGCAGGCCATGGCGAGCAACGCCTCGCTCAACGAGGAGCAATTACGCCCGGCCTACGAAAGCATGCCCATGAACGTGCTGATGGGCACCGCCACGGTCGGCACGATGGTGACCGTACTAGTGGTCTGTTTGCTCATGGCGCTCTATCTGAATTTCATGAGCAAGTTCGGCCACGAGGGTTATACGTACAAACATTGGCTGTCACTGGTGTGCTGGACCAGCATGCCCACGCTATTGATCGCACTCGCAGCCTGGGTGGCCATACTCTCCGGCAACGGACGCGTGGATCTGATGTCCCTGCAACCGCTGAGCCTCGACTCGCTGTTGGGCATCGATAGCGGCAAGCCGATCATGCAGAACCTCAGTCTGCCGCAGTTCTGGGCCATGGCCCTGCTGGTGCTGGGTTATCGTTATCTGACGAAGAGCACTCTGCTGCGCGCTTCGATCATCACACTCGCTCCCTACGTGCTGATCTTCGGCATCTGGGGCTGGTTCAGTTTCAACTGACGAGAGCAACACGAGGAGCCCCATGAAAAAAGTGCTCACCCTGGCCGCGATCATCGTCGCCGTCATTGCCGTGACGCTCATCCGCAACATCGGTGGCGACAAGGGCGCAGCAGTCACCGCCGAACCACTCGGCCGCCACGAGATCCGCGCGTCGATTCTTGCCTCCGGCAAGTTGAGTCACGAAGAAGAAGTAATGTTGAGCACCGAGGTGATCGGCAAGGTCAGCGCGCTCTACGTCAAGGAAGGTGACGCCGTCACCGAAGGACAGCTGTTGTTGCAGATCGACGACGAAGCGCCGCGTGCACTCGTCGAGCAGCAGCAGGCGTCGGTGCGCATGCAGGAAATCGCGATCGCCTCCTCCAAGCTGCGGCTCGACAATCTCGAGCTGCAGTGGGAGCGCAAACGAATGCTGCACGAGCGTGGTCTGCTCGACGGTGGCAACGATGCCTTCGAAGCGGCGAGCAATGAACTCGAACTCGCGCGTCTCGACATCACCAGCCGCGAAGCCGCACTCGAACAGGCACGCGCCCTCTTGGAAGAAGCGGAAAAAAATCTCTCCAAGACCCGCGTCTATTCGCCACTCACAGGTATCGTCACTTCGCTCGACATCAAGGTTGGTGAAACCGCGATTTCCAGTACGACCAACGTGCCGGGTTCGAGCCTGATGACGATCGCCAACCCTTCCAGCATTCTCACCGAAGTGAACGTCGATGAAGCCGACATCGCCAACGTGCAGGTGGGACAGGACGCGGAAATCGTCGCCATCGCCTACCCCGATCGGCCAATGAAGGGCGTGGTGCAAGCGATCGCCGTCTCCGCCAAGCAACCAGCGGGTAGTCAGTCCTTGAGCTTCGCAGTGAAGATCGGCTTCACGGACACCGCCGGTGTGGTGCTGCGCCCCGGCATGTCCTCGCGCGCCGAAATCTTCACCAGCGCCGGTGAGCCCAAGCTCGCCCTTCCCCTGCAGGCCATTCAACTCACCGAAGATCGCAGCACGGGTCTGAAGGAGTATCACGTCTTCCGCATCGAGAACGGCGTGGCGCGCAGGGTGGTGGTGAAGGTCGGTATCTCGGACGACACCTATCAGGAAATCACCGAAGGCCTGAAGGAAGGTGAGCTCATCGTCACCGGCCCCGATCGCACACTGCGCAATCTCCAGGACGGCGACTCGGTAAGGGTCACCGACGATGCCGATGCCAACAGCGAGGCATCGTGATGGCCCTGCTCGAGATACAACAGCTCGCCAAGGAATATCACATGGGCCAGCAGGTACTGCGTGCGCTCGACGGTGTGAGCCTTGCCATCGAAGCCAACGAATACGTGGCGATCACGGGCTCCTCGGGTTCTGGCAAGTCGACGATGCTCAACATCCTCGGCTGTCTCGACCGTCCCACCGAAGGGCGTTACGTGCTCAACGGCAAGGACGTGAGCCAGCTCAATCCCGATGAACTCGCCGAGATCCGCAATCGTGAGATCGGTTTCATCTTTCAGAGTTTCAATCTGTTGCCGCGCGCCACGGCCTTGGCGAACGTGATGCAACCGTTGATCTACCGCGGCGTGGGTTTGAAGGAACGCAAGAAGCGCGCGATGGAAGCCTTGGAACATGTAGGGCTCGGCGCACGCATGGACCATCTGCCGAATCAGCTCTCCGGCGGTCAGCGCCAACGCGTGGCGATCGCACGCGCCCTCGTCACCAAACCCTCGATCCTGTTGGCGGACGAACCGACCGGCAACCTCGATTCCCGCACCACGCAGGAAATCATGAAGCTGTTCGACGAACTCCATGCGCAGAAGCAGACGATCCTGATCGTCACGCACGAACCCGAGATCGCCGCGCACTGCCAACGCATCATCCGCATGGAAGATGGTCGCGTTGCCGAAGACAAAACCAACGCTCGTCCCGCGAAAAGCTGAGGCGCCCATGCTGTTCGACATTCTGGAAAGTCTACGCGCTGCGCTGCAATCGATCCGCGCACACGGCTTTCGCAGTTTTCTGACCACACTCGGCATCATCATCGGCGTCGCTGCGGTGATCGCGATGGTGGCGTTGATCCAGGGTTTTCGCTTCACCGTGATGCAGCAGTTCGCAGGGCTCGGCACGAACAGTCTGACGATCCAATCCTACACGCCCTTCTCCGAACGTCTGCAGGGACGCATCGCGCGCATCACACCGGATGACGTGGATCTGATCTCCCAACGCGTCGACGGCATCGCCTGGCTGACGCCGATTCTCTACTCACAAGGTGGCAGCCTGAATCAGGTACGTTATGGCTCACAGGTGACGGCAACACAGGTCTTCGGCAGCACACACACCTACGCCGAAGTGGGCAACGTCTACATCAAGTCGGGCGCGGGACGCTTCATCTCGGACAGCGACAATCTCACGCGTCGCCGTGTGGCCGTGATCGGCGAAGAAGTACGACGCAATCTGTCGCTGCCGGAAAACCCGGTCGGCGAATTCATCAAGGTCGGTGAGGAATGGGTGCGCGTGATCGGCCTCATCGAAGAGCGTGGTCAATTTCTCGGGCAAAGCCAGGACAACTTCGTGGTGCTGCCGTTCAACACGATGCGCACCTTGGTGGGCAATCAGATTCAGCCCGACATCTTCGTGCAACTGACTGCGAGTGACATCGCGCAGATCGATACCATCCGTGCGCGCATCCGCGCCTTGCTGCGTGAATCCCATCGCCTGAGCGCCGATCGTGATGACGACTTCCAGGTACAGACCTCGCAGCAGCTCGCCGATACCTTCAACAACATCATCGGCTCGGTGACCCTGGTGATGGGAGGCATCGTCGGCATTTCGCTCCTGGTGGGCGGCATCGGCATCATGAACATCATGCTGGTGTCGGTCACGGAACGCACGAAGGAGATCGGCATCTGCAAAGCCATCGGCGCGAAGCGGCATCAGATCCTTTTGCAGTTCCTGTTCGAATCACTGTTGCTGTGCCTCTTTGGTGGCTTCATCGGACTGCTGATCGGTTACGGTGTGGGTGCTGCGGTATCGGCCGTCATTCCCAATTTCCCCTCGGCGATCGTGCCGCTCTGGGCAGTGGCGCTGGCCTTCGGTTTTTCTGCACTCGTCGGTCTCGTGTTCGGCATCATGCCTGCCGCCAAGGCGGCGAACCTCGACCCCATCATTGCGCTGCGCTACGAATAGCCTTTGCATCCATGTCCGAATCCGGCTGATGCACGAGAGACTGGGGCGCTAGAATGCGTCCCATGTCCGATTCACAGACCAACGCCCTTCCCTCCTCCGCCGTATGCGAACGCGCGCGACTCGCGCGTGATCCACGTTTCGATGGGCGCTTCTTCACTGCGGTGCTGACCACCGGCATCTATTGCCGACCGATCTGTCCCGCACCGCCGCCGCGTCCGGAACACGTGCGCTATTTCGCCACCGCAATCGAAGCCTTCTCCGCCGGCTTCCGCCCCTGCCTGCGCTGTCGCCCCGAATCCGCGCCCGATAGTTCGGCGTGGATAGGCACCGAAGCCACGGTACGACGCGCGTTGCGTTTGCTGCATGGCGGTGAAGCCCAGCATCAGAGTCTGGAAGAGTTGGCGGAAAGACTTGGTGTCAGCACGCGCCATCTACGTCGTCTCTTCAAACAACATCTCGGTGTGACACCGCAGGATTATGTACAACACCGTAATCTGCTGTTCGCGAAGAAGCTGCTCACCGAAACCGACCTACCGGTGATCGACATCGCCTTTGCCAGCGGCTTCAGCAGCAGAAGACGTTTCAACGCCGTGTTCCAGGAAAAGTTGCACATCCATCCCGGTGCGCTGCGTAGCGCGCGTGTACGCAAGATCGAACCTGGTTGCACGCTGTGGCTGCACTATCGCCCGCCCTATGCCTGGGACTCCCTGCTTGCGTTCTACAGACAGCGGGCAATCGCTGGCGTCGAAGTCGTTGGCGATGAGAGTTATGCGCGCTCATTCCAGTTGGATGACACGCAGGGCTGGTTCCGCGTCAGCCATGCACCCCAGCGTCATGCACTGCGCGCGGAGATCCACTGCAATGACCTGGGTCGTCTGCAGCGTGTGGTAGCGCTGATACGACGCCAGTTCGACCTCGATGCCAATCCCGAGTTGATCCACCAGGTCTTGTCGCGCGATGCGCGTCTGAAACAGGTCGTGCAACAAGTGCCGGGCTTGCGTGTACCCGGCATTGCCGGTGAATTCGAAGCCGTGATCCGGGCGATTGCCGGACAACAGGTGAGTGTCGCCGCGGCGCGTACCTTGTTGCAGCGTCTATGTGAGCGCTGCGGCTGCACCTTGCACGAAAGCACGGAATCAGGCCCGTCCCTGCTCTTTCCTTCGCCCGAAGTGTTGATGGCTACCTCGCTCGATGCTCTGGGCTTCACCACCAAACGTGCCACGTGGATGAAGGAGAGCGCGGCGCACTACGCGACAGGCTTCACTGCCCGCATGAACGAGCTGGATGCGAGCGTGGCAGCGTTGCAGGCTCTGCCGGGCATCGGCAGCTGGTCGGCACACTACATCGCGATGCGCGCACTCGGTGAACCCGATGCTTTTCCCACCGCCGATCTCGGCTTACTCAATGCCCTGCGTAATCCCGAGCGTCCAAGTGCACGCGAACTGCAACGGATGGCGGAGCAATGGCGGCCCTGGCGCGCCTACGCCACGCTCTATCTCTGGCACACACTCGGCCAAGCGCAATAGGAGCTCTCATGTACTACACCATTCGCCCCACCCCCTTCGGTCCCTTCGCCATCGTTGGCGGTGATCACGGCATCGTGCGTGCCGACTTTCAGGAAGGTGCGCGTCCGGTGGTCATCGACCCGTCATGGACACGAGCGGAAAAGCCACTGCGTGAGGCGATAGAAGCGCTGGAACGCTATTGCGCGGGCGAAGCGACAGACTTTGCTCTGCGTTTCGATCTGCGTGGAACGGAGTTTCAACGGCAGGTGTGGCAGGCGCTGTGTGGCATTGCACACGGCAGCAGTGTGAGCTATCGCGAGCTGGCGCAACGTTTGGGGCGAGAGAACGGGTTTCGCGCGGTGGGTGCTGCGGTTGGCCGCAATCCGGTGAGCCTGTTCGTCCCCTGCCATCGCGTGGTGGGAACGAACGGCTCACTCACGGGTTATGCCGGCGGCCTGCCGATCAAGGAAGCGCTGCTGCGCCATGAAGGCTGGCTGCGCTGATCACTCTGTGAAATAGAAATCCCAGGCGTTGCGGCCGAAGAGTTTTTCCAGCACCGCTTCGTCGCTGACTTCATTCAACAACCAGTCGATCGTCTGCTGATAGCGCACGTCGGCTTCATGTCCCACGAAGGGACAGTCGCTCGCCCAGAACATGCGATCGGGCCCGAGCTCCGACAGGAAGCTCTGGAAATGCGCGCTCGCCACCGGACCGATGCGATAACCACAGGACACCTTGAGCCAGCTCTTGCCGCGCTGCATCGAATCGACGATAGCGCGATAGCCGGGGCTGCCGGGTTGCTCATCGGGGCCGGGACGACCGAGATGGTCGATGACGATGCGCGGCCCCGAATTTTCCAGGATCGGCAAGAGATATGGGATGTGCTTGCCTTCGACGTGCAGATGTACGTGCCAGTTCCAGTTCGCGATCTCGCGCAGGAGCGCCTGGTAGTCATCGGTGGTGATGTCCGGCAGGGTCGGCAGACCGATGAACGGCAGGCGCACGCCGACGATGCCGGCAGCGTTGAGACCTGCGAAATCGTAGGACTTACCCGGATGCAGAATCACCGTGCCACGTAAACGTGGATTGGCTGCCACACTCTCACGCGTGTATTCGTTGAAATCCCCCCAGGGACTGGCAGCGGCGATCACGCCGTACTGGATGCCATGCGCATCGAGCTGCTGCAGATAGTCTTCGACGAAGAAGTCGTACTGCGGGCGGTGTCGCGGCTTGTCGATCAACGGCATGCCACGGTGGAAGATGTGCGCGTGCGCGTCGACGGTCAGAAAGTGCGAAGGTATCGAGGTCATCTTTCACTCCTTCTCAACGTGCCTGCACGAGGCCGGCATCGACCATCACGGCGCGCCATTTTTCGATGTCGGCGAGCAGCCGCTGCTGAATTTCATCCGGTGTGCTGCCGCGCGCCTCGACGCCGAGTTCGCGGAAACGCTCCTGCACCTGGGGTAGCCGCGCCACCTGCACGATCGCATCATTGAGTTTGGCGACGACGTCATCCGGCACCCCGGCCTGCGCATAGATCGCGTTCCAGCCTTCCACGACGTAGTTCGGCAAGCCGCTTTCTGCTGCGGTCGGCACGTCCGGCAACGCCGCATTGCGGCGCGAACCGGTGACGGCAAGCGGCACCACCTGCTTGCCATCGATCGCGCCCTTGAGAGCGGTGTAGGCATCGATGGCGAGATCGACTTCGTTGCGCAGCAATGCGGTCAGCACGTCGGGCGAAGTGCGATAGCTGATGATGGTGGCGGGAATGCCGGCCTCGGCCTTGAACAGCTCCGCACTCAGGTTCTGTGTGCTACCGGGGTTGATGGTGGCGATGCGCAGACCTTGCGGATTCTGACGGCCCTTCTCCAGCAACTGCTCCAGCGTGGTGATGCCGTTGCTCGGATTCACGAGCAGGATCAGATCGAACCAGGCAAGCGCGGACACGGGGCGCAGATCTTCGCGGATGTCGTAGTTGAGCTCGAACTGCGACTCGGCGATGGCGGTGCCGTTGGTGAGCACGATCAAGGTGTAGCCGTCGGCGGCGGCATTGAGCATGGTGTTGGTGGCGGCCACGCCGCCAGCACCGGGACGGTTCTCCACGATGATGGGCTGCCCCAGCGTTTGCCCGAGCGATTCGCCGGCGAGACGCAGTGTCACATCGGCCAATCCGCCTGGACCGAAGGGCACGATCACACGGATCGGGCGTTGGGGAAACTCTCCGTTGGACGCAGTGGAAGCACTCTCGCCGCCGCAGGCCGCGAGGCAAAGTGCAGCGCACAGAAGCAATAAACGAGTAATGAGCATGGGCAGTCCTTTCTTATAGTGATTTTGGGATGGCCGTCATTCTACCGGTTTGACTGGCACCTTACGCAGCCGATGCCAGCCTGCCAGCGCCAGGATCAGCGCGGTCAGCATCAGGAAGGTGGCACTGATCGGACGCTCGATGAATGGCGCCAGGCTACCGCCGCTCAAAAGCACCGCGCGGCGGAAGTTTTCCTCGATCAGCGGACCCAGCACGAAGCCGAGCAGGAGCGGCGCCGAGGGGTAGCCATGACGGTTCAAGCAGAAACCCGCCAGACCGAAGACGAAGGTGAGCACCACGTCCACCGCGCTGTTGTTGACGCTGTAGACACCGATGCAGATGAGCAGCAACACCGCAGGGAACAAGGCCTTGTAGGGGATGCTCAGCAGTTTCACCCAAAGCCCAATGAACGGCAGGTTGAGAATAAGGAGCAGGATGTTCCCCACCCAGAAACTCGCCACCACTCCCCAGAACAAGGCGCCGTTCTCCGTGATGAGCTGAGGGCCCGGCGTGATGCCGTGTACCAGGAGGCCGCCGATCATCACTGCCATGATCGCATCTCCGGGAACACCGAGTGTGAGTGTCGGAATGAAGGCTGCCTGCACTGCGGCGTTGTTGGCGCTCTCCGGGCTGGTCACCCCCTCGATCGCGCCATTGCCGAATTGTTCGGGAGTTTTCGAAATCTTCTTCTCGAAGGCATAGGACATGAAGGCCGCGATGGTCGGCCCCGTGCCTGGCAACATGCCGACGAAAGAGCCCAATACCGAGCCGCGTCCACAAGAACCCCAGAAACGCTTCATGTCCTCACGACTGGGGATCATCGAGCGCAATGTGACCCGGGCGTTTTCCAGTACGGGCAATTGGCCACTCGTGACGTTGGCGAGAATTTCCGCCACACCGAAAAGTCCCATTGCCAGTGCCACCAGGCTGATACCATCCGCCAGCGCCGGGATGCCGAAGGTGAAGCGGAACTGGCCGGAATTGAGGTCGGTGCCGACGAGGCCGAGGATCAGCCCCACCACCATCATGCACAGGCCTTTCAGCGGCGCCCCGGCGCCAAGCGTGGAGGCGGCGGTAAGCGCCAGCAGCATGATCGCGAAGTAGTCGGCAGCGGAAAACCCGATGGCAACTTGCGCCAGCAGCGGCGCAAAGAAGATCAGGAGCACGATGGCGAAGCAGCCGCCGATGAAGGAGGCTATCGTGGTCACGAAGAGCGCAATCCCCGCCCTGCCCTGACGTGTCATCGGATAACCATCCAGGCAAGTCACCGCCGCCGGCGCGCTGCCGGGCACGTTGAGCAGGATGGACGCGGTGGAGCTGCCGTACTGCGCGCCATAGAAGATCCCCGCCAGCATGATCAACCCGAGCAAGGGGTCGAGGTGGAAGGTCAAGGGTAGACAGAGCGAGATCGTGGTGAGGGCGCCGATGCCGGGCAAAACGCCGACGACCGTGCCGATGGTGACACCGATGAAGCAGTAAAGAAGTGCGTCGGGGGTCAGTGCCTGGGAAAAGCCCAGAGCGAGATTCTGCAAAGTTTCCATCTACTCGTTCCTATCCTCCGAAGGCCGGCACCGGCAACCCCAATACCCAGACGAAGAGGGCGTAGGACGCAAGGCTGAACAACACGATACCGATCGCGGTGTGGCGCCAATCGCTGACCGGCGCGGCCAGACAGGCCAGCGCCAGCTGTACCACTGCGGCCGGAATGAAACCGATGCGCTCCACGAGGAGCGCCCATACCAGCACGCTTCCCGCAGCGAGAAGCAAGGCCAGCCAGGGAAAGGCATTTTCCGACCCTGCCGCAACCTTGCTTTCATGCCACTGGGAAAGCAGCTGCAGCAAGGCCAGCAGCACCAACAGCACACCGAAGGCCACGGCCAAATAGCCCGAGCCCATGGCTGTAAGGGAACCGACACCATAGGCACTGCCACGCACGGCGATTGCTGCGCCGAAAAGCATCAATGCCAGGGGAGGAAGGATATTGACGATCATTGATCTATTCACAGCGGAACTTCCTTGGCGCAAAGACGAAACGTCAAAACCGTACAGTACGGATCAAGATTGGACAAAGCATGGGACTACCCCGATTCGAGAAGAACGCCACAAGCACGCGCCAGCGTTCGGAAAATTAGAGAACATTGATTCTTTATTTGCGGGATTTATTGTTTGTTATTGCTCTTCTTTCTTTATTATCTCTGTTGCCCTACGCGGTACTGCTACGGCATGATACGACCCCACAAGAACAGCGACGAGCTGCCTTTACGTTCAAACAACCAGGCAACTAATAGAGCGCGACCATCATGAAATATTATTCCGCCTCAGGCCACTCCCTAACCCAGCAGGATCAATCCCCTTCCTGCAACATCTACACTCTCAACACCGAGTTCTTCACGGTCGACGTCGATCCACTGGACCTTGAGACATACCACGCGGAAGCAGAAGTGGTGGGACTTGGCTCGCTGACACTGGCGCGCATCAATTCCACTGGTGCCATCGTGTCGCGTAAGAACGAGGAGTTTTTAAACCCCGACTTCAAGCGCTACAGCTTCATCCTGGTGCTGGCGGGCGAGGCGATTATTTCACACCACCTCGGGATGAGTGAACTGAAAGCCGGCCACTTCGTCTTGATCGACAATTCCTTTTCCCGCTCGATGTTCGTGCCGAACAAAGTGTCCATCCTGCAGGTGAGCATTCCCCGCATGGTGCTCGCACGCTATCTGGAGGAACCACAGCAGTACGAAGCAGTGGTGCTGAGCACGGACATTCCTCCGGCCAATGCCGAAAATCCGCTCTTTGGTGTGATTCTCTCGAGCTGGGAAAAGCTGAAAGCCGGCGCGCTGCGCGATTTCGCTCCCGCCATTTCCGACAATCTGCTGCGGCGCATCGCGGAAGCCTATACCGGCCACCTGCAGCAGCATTCGAGCCGCAAGGCCCGTCGTATCACGCAGGCCAAGGAGCTGATCGAAGAACAGCTCTGCAACCCCGAACTTACCGTGGAATCCATTGCCGAAGGCATGGGCGTGAGCTCGCGCTATCTGCGCGCGCTGTTCTCGAAGTCGGAAAAGATTTCGCACTACATCCTGCGTCGCCGTTTGGAAGAATGCGCACGTCTTCTCAGTGAACCGCAACATCAGCAGTTGTCCATCACGTCGATCGCCTTCCGCTGCGGCTTCAATAGCATGGCGCACTTCTCGCGCACCTTCAAAAAGGCCTACAACGTCACGCCACGCGACTATCGCCGGCATCACCTGCATGCCGCAGCGCGGCATCACAGCTGAAGTCACCACTGAAAGTGAAACAAAGAAAAACGCGGGCCTCGGCCCGCGTTTTCGTTGGTAGCGTTGTAGCTGTTACTGCTGCGGCGGGTTGAAGGCCGTAGCGGCGGCCTGCTCCAGCGCGTCTTCACGACCCAGGCCCGGATAGCGAGCTTTCATCGCTGCGACCAGTTCCTCGGGGGAATTGGCCTTGCCACGCTCTTCGTGGAAGGCGTCGATGTATTCTGGAATGAACTTCAAAACCGACGCATCGGAGCTCGCTCCCTGTGCCTGGTGGCCGGCCACTACGATTTTCGGGTTGAGCGCCGAGATACGATTCAACGTTTCGTAGAGCGGCGCGGTATCGGCTGGCGGACGCAGATGCGAGTTGAAGATGATGTCGCCAGTGACGACCGCATCGAGTTCTGGAATGTGAACGAATGAATTCCCCGCCCCGTCGAGACCGATCTGCTCACCGGTGATCGGGAACACATGACCATCGAATTCCAGCTGCGGAGCGCTCAGCGCTTCCGGCAGGATCGCGTCTTCCGGCGGCAACTCCTCACCATAGGTCGGATACCAGAAATTACGACGCGCCGGCCATGCCGTCACGATGCGCTCACGTACCTCGGGCAGCGCCACGTAGCGCGCATCGGGGAAGGCCTTGAGGATGGTTTCGACACCGAGGAAATGATCCGGATGCGCGTGCGTGCTGTAGATCATGGTGAGCGGCTTGCCGGATTTCTTGATCAGCTCGACGACCTGTTGCGCTTCACTGCGGATGAACTGCGGATCGATCAACAGCACCTCGTCCTCGCCATAGACCAGCGTGGAGGTCACCGCGTAACCAAAAACGCCGGACGTATAGACTTCGAGACTCAAACCGTCGTTCTCGGCAATGATCTCGGCCTGGGCCGCAGCGCCGAACAGGGCCGCGCCCAACAAGAGAGCAAGTGACTTCTTACGCATGGATGGTTCCTCCTGAATTGATTGCGTGGGAGTCCTGTTGTTGTGATTCTGCCAACAGCGTAGGCAGATGTTTTTCCAATGGTAGGCGACGGACGCGCACGCCCGTTGCGGCAAAGACGGCGTTGACGACTGCTGGGGCGATTGCTGGAGTGGAAGTTTCCCCGATTCCGCCGGGATTGGGATCCTCGGAAGGCACGATGAAAACGTCGATCTCGGGCATTTCATCGATGCGCAGCGCGTCATAGTCGTGGAAGTTGCTCTGCTGCACACGACCATCGGCCAACGAGATCTCACCGCGCAATGCGGCGGTAAGCCCGTAGACGATGCCGCCTTCCATCTGCTGCCGTACCGTGAGTGGATTCACTGCCTGCCCACAGTCGACGACACAGGTGACCTTGTGCACGCGCACCCTGCCCTGATCGACGGACACTTCCACCACTTGTGCGTTGTGTGAGCCGAAGCAGCTGACGCAGGCGACGCCGCGATGGCGGCCTGGCACAGCAGGCGTATTCCAACCGGCGCGTTCCGCCGCGATTTCCAATACTCGGCGCAGGCGCGGCGCGTCCCGCAAAAGATGCAGACGCAGCTCTACGGGATCCTTGCCACCCGCCGCGGCGAGCTCATCGAGGAAGGACTCCATGAAGTACACGTTCTGCGAGGCACCGACGCTACGCCAGAAATTGGTGGGCACGTCGAGTTCGAGCGGCACGTATTCGAAATGCTGGGCTCCGATTGCATAGTCGTTGTCGGCAAGACCCGCCACCGCCTCGCGATCGAGGCCATTCTGTAACGCTTGGAAATATTGGCAGCTCACACGGCCGCGCAATGCGACTGGCCAACCCTCCGCATCGAGCGCTGCTTCCAGATTCACCATCGAGCACGGGCGATAGCGATCCTGTTGGATGTCGTCTTCACGCGTGTAGAGCAGGTTCACCGGACGACCGGTCACCATGGCGATTTCCACCGCTTCGGTATAGACGTTGCCGCCACCGCGGCTACCGAAGCCGCCGCCGATGAAGAGTGTGTTCACCTTCACCTGTTCCGCCTCCAAGCCTGCCGCTGCGACGGCGGACGAATGGCAGATGCCGGGAATCTGTGTGCCGCTCCAGACTTCGCAACCCTGTTCATCGAGACGCACGGCAGTGTTGGGTGGCTCCATCGTCGTATGGGCGAGATAAGGCACTTCGTAGGTCACGGCGACCTTCTGCGCGGCATTGGCAAAGGCCGCCTCGACATCGCCTTCGGAGCGCGCCACCGCACCACTGTGCTGCAAGAGTTCGCGCTGCATCTCTCGGATGCGCTCGCTGGAAAGAGACGCGTTGGGGCCGAGATCCCACTGAATGTCGAGCAGCTTGCGCCCTTCCATCGCCGCCCAGGTATTGGTGGCAAGCACGGCGATGCCGCGACCCACCTGCACGACATCGATCACGCCGGGGAAGGCTCGTGTGCGGGAATCATCGAACGAAGCAACGCGGCCACCGAAAACAGGACAACGTTCCAGTACGGCGAAAGCGATGTCCGGCATGCGCACGTCGATGCCGTAGCGTGCCGTGCCCGTGATCTTCGCCAAGGTGTCGCGGCGTGGTGTGGGTTTACCGATCAGGCGATATTGGTCCGGGCTTTTCAGCGCCGCCGTTTCCGGCACTGGAAGCTGTGCAGCTTCGAGTGCCAGCTCGCCATAGCTGAAGGAATCGGTAGAACCGACGCGATGGACGCGGCCGTTCTCGGTACGGGTCTGCGCAATATCCACGCCCCAGCGCTGCGCGGCAGCGCTTTGCAGCATCACGCGCGCTTTGGCGCCAGCCTCACGTAGCGGCTGCCAGGACGTTCGTACCCCGAGGCTGCCGAAGGTGCCCTGCAGCGGAAAACCATAGACGCGTGCGACGGGCGCGAACTCCCATTGCAGACGCTGCCAATCGCAGTCCAGTTCTTCCGCGAGCAGCATGCATAGCGTGGTGACGGCACCCTGGCCGTTCTCCGGCTTGTGCAGGATGAGTGTGACGGTGTCGTCGGGCGCGATGCGGACGAAGGGATTGAATTCGAGCGTCTCGGAGCCATCCTGCGCGGTCGCAGGCACGTGATGGCCCAGAACCAAGGCGCCAGTACCGGCGGCGCTGAGAGCGAGGAACTCGCGGCGCTTCAGTTGTGCAGCACTCATACCCTACCCTCCTCTGCCGGCGCCATGGCATCCATGGCCAGGGCTTGAATCTCCGCCGCACGGTGGATGGCGGCGCGGATGCTCTGGTAGGTACCGCAGCGACAGATGTTGTTGCGCATCGCGGCGTCGATATCGGCATCGGTGGGTTTGGGATTGCGGGCGAGCAGCGCAGCGGCACTCATCTGTTGCCCACTCTGACAGTAGCCGCATTGCGGCACGTCGAGTTCGAGCCAGGCGCGCTGGACGGGATGGAGAGCGTCGGGAGTGCCGAGGCCTTCCACCGTCGTCACGCTGCGGCCTGCCACGAAACCGATCTCGGTGCGGCAGCTGCGAACGGGATTGCCATCGATGTGTACGGTGCAGGCGCCGCAGAGTGCCATGCCGCAGCCGTACTTGGTGCCGGTGAGATTGAGTATGTCGCGCAGAACCCACAGCAAGGGCATCTGCGGCTCCGCCTCGACGGTGCGGGGCTGACCATTCAGGGTGAAGGTGATGGTAGCCATGCGTCCCCTCCTCGCGCGTGCTTGTCGTTCTTATTGGCCGCTTGGTTTTATGTTTTGGCGCAGTAGACCACCGTGATTTTGGCCCCGCAAGTGTTTTGGGACCGGGCCAGATGCCGTTTGGCACCAGCGGAACCGCCTTTTGGCGGAGTCGGACTTACTGCGGTTCTGCCCGCAGCGAGCGGTGATTCGAAGTGTGCGCCGTGCCTCTGTCCGACTGCCGTTCGCACGTTAAGCTCTGGCACCAACAGATAGACCTCGATTGGCGCTCGAGTCTCACCGACGACAAGGAGATCCAGGGAAATGATGAAACGTGGCAAGGGCGTGATTGCTGCCCTGTGTGTGGCAACGTTGCTCAGCAGTTGTATCGCCGCCGGCGGCACCTATGGCGTGGTGGCACCAGCCCCGCCCCGAGGCACGGTGGTGAACGGCAATGTGCAGGCGGCGAATGGCATCGGCGTCAGCCTCAGTGCGGGCGAGGCGCGCCAATTGGCGGTGAACAATCGCCTGACCGGCTATCGCCCACTGCCACCGGGCATCGCCCGCAACCTGGCACGCGGCAAGCCCTTGCCACCCGGCATCGCCAAACAGGCGGTCCCCGGCGTCATGCTCGCTCAGCTCCCACGCTACGACGGCTACGAATGGCAGATCGCCGGCACCGACCTCATCCTCGTCGCGATCGGCACCTTGGTGGTGGGGGAAATCCTCAACGACGTCTTTCGCTGAACCCACAAACAAAAAGCCCCGGCATGAGGACCGGGGCTTTTCCGTAGCAGGTGCGCTCTTCGCTCACGCGCCTTCGACGTTGTGATAGACGCGCTGCACGTCGTCGACGTCCTCGAGCATGGTCATGAGCTTGTCGAAGGTCGCCACGTCCTCGCCTTCCAGCTGCACGTAGCTCTGCGGGATGAACTGGATCTCATCCACTTCGTATTCGATGTCACCGAAGGCGGCGGCGAGCGCCTGCTTGGCCTTGGCATACTCCGTGGGGGGAGCGAATACCGTGATCTTGCCGTCTTCGTTCTCGAGATCGGTGACGTCGACGTCGCCGGCCACCAGCGCTTCCAGTACCGCTTCTTCCTCACCCTTGAAGACCAGGATGATGCTGTGGTCGAACATGTGGCTCACGGTGCCCTGGGTGCCCAGCTTGCAGCCGCTCTTGTTGAAGCACTGACGCACGTCGCCGAAGGTGCGGTTGGGGTTGTCGGTGAGGCACTCGACGATGACCAGTGAAGAAGCCGGACCGAAGCCTTCATAGCGCGCAACGGAGTAGTCTTCGCCACCACCGCCCTTGGCCTTCTCGATCGCCTTCTCGATCACGTGTGCCGGCACCTGATCGCGCTTGGCGCGTTCGATGATGCTACGCAGTGCCAGGTTGCCCGCGGGATCGACACCGCCGGACTTGGCCACTACATAGATTTCCTTCCCGTACTTGCCGTAGACCTTGGACTTCTGGGCCGCGGTCTTGGCCATGGATTCCTTGCGGTTTTGATAGGCTCTACCCATAGTGCTACCCGTCGCTGCGCCTGTGCTTTTCGTTAGCCAAAAATCAAAAGGGCGCGATTTTAACCACGCCCTTCATCATTCGCCACCCCGCCGGGAGTAACGGAATCGTCAGGCCGTGTGCGGGCTCAGTGCCGGGTCGGCGGCTTTCTTCGGCTCTTCTTCCACCTTGTGGGCATCGCTCTTGCCGGTGCCACCGATGGTCACCAGTACCAGTGCCAGTGCCGCCAGAATCGAACCGGAGCCCATCACGATAGACAGGGACGGCAATTGCAGACCACCCTGCAGGAGGAACCCCGCCAGGATCGGCGACAGCGCGGACCCACCACGACCGACGCCGATCACGAAGCCCGTGCCGGAAGCGCGGACGTGCGTCGGGAATACCTCGGCGCAGATGCCGAACATGCCCACGATCCCCGCGTTGATGAAATAGCCGGCCATGGCCACCAGGGCCGAGAGCACTGCCAGGTTGGCGCTGGCCTGACCGAACAGACAGGTGGCAATCCAGGACAGCACGAACATCCCCAGAGTCAGCGTCTTGAGCGGGAAGCGACGGCTCAAGGCACCGAAGGTGAAGGCGCCCAAGGCGCCGCCCACGGTGGCCCAAGTGAGCACACCACTGGCGGAGGAAGGCGAGAAGCCCATGTCCACCACCAACTTCGGCACCCACTTGAGGATGTAGTAGAAGGTGACGATGTGGAAGAAGTACGCGAGCGTCACCAACAACGTGGTGCGCAGCATCGTCGGCGAGAAGATGTCGACCCAGGTCTTGCGCTTGGCTTCTTCCGGGAACTCGGGAATCGCCGCTACCGTGGCATGGCCCAGACGGCTCATGATGGAGTTCACGCGCTCGAGCATGTTGGCCGGACGCTTGCGCACCAACCAATGCACGGACTCCGGCATCAGGAACCATACGATCGGGATCATCAGCGCGGTGACAGCCGTGCCGAAGTAGAACACCGAACGCCAGTCCATCACTTTCAGCAGCTGCATCACGACGAGGCCACCGAACACCCCACCCAAGGGATAGCCGGCAGACATGATGGCGATGGTGAGCTGACGGTTACGGACGTTGGAGAACTCCGCCGCCATGGCGTTGATCGCGGCGAGTATGCCGCCGATGCCGAGCCCCGTGACCACACGCCACACCGACAGCACTTCGATCGACGTCGTCGTGGTGCACATGAACATGCCCAGCGTCATCATCAGGAGGCACATCAGAATGGTCGGGCGACGGCCGAACGAATCCGCCATCCCGCCCAAAGTCAGGGATCCGACCGCCATGCCGAGGAGCTCCATCGACAGGACGAAGCCGAGCTCGGCCGGCGTCGTGCCCCACTCCTCCGCAATGCCCGGTGAGGCAAAACTGATGGCCATCACATCGAAACCATCCAGTGCGTTGAGCACCATGGTGATGGCCACCACGACATATTGCAGTCGTCGCATCTCGGACTGGTTGATGATCTCACGCGGATCACTATGCATGCGTCCCCCTCTTTCTCATCGCCCCCTCGGCGATCGTTCTTCATTCAATGCTGCACCGCCCCCACGGCAGTGCATTGGTGCCGCGAGACGATATCAGTCTTGCAGGCTTTTGCTTACCACTTCGTACACATCCGGCGACAGATTCGGTTCCGCCATGACGCGCTGCAGCTGCTCGCGCATGAGCGTCTGCCGTGCGGCATCGTAACGGCGCCAACGCGTCAGCGGTGTCAGCTGACGGGATGCGATCTGCGGGTTCAGGCGATTCAACTCGATGACGTAGTCGGCGAGGAATTCATAGCCCGAACCATCGGCGGCGTGGAAGCCTACCGCATTACTGTTGCAGAAGGCACCGATCACGCTGCGTACCTTGTTCGGGTTCTTGATGTCGAAGGCTTCGTGCTGGATCAGGGCCTTCACACGCGGCAGGTTGTCGGCCACGGGTGCTGCACTCTGCATGGACAACCACTGCTCGACCACCAGCGTCTCGTGTTTCCATTTCTGATAGAAGCGCTCCACCAACTCGTCGCGCAGTGCCGCATTTTGCGGGCTCGGATTGTTGACGAAGGCACGCAGCGCCGCGCTTTCATCCGTCATGTTGTTGGCGTTTTCGAACTGCTTCTTGGCGGCGGCGTACCAGGTCTCGCTCTGCAGCGTCATCAGATAGTTGAGCACCGTGTTCTTCAGTGAACGCTGTGCAACGGGCTCCGCCGCATATTCATAGGGGGCATCGCTGAGGTTCGCTTCGTACACGGCGGCGAGCTGCGTTTCGAGCGCCTCGGCCAACTGGCGGCGAATGGATTCACGCACGCGGTGGATGCCCTCGACCTCGATCACCGCCATCTGCTCGGCGATGTAGGCTTCCGACGGCAACAGGATGAGGTTGGCGATCATCGCCTTGTCGATGCCCTTCTCGTTCAGGCTCGCCTCGAGCACTTCGCGATAGGCCTGCACCAGGCGCGGATCGACCGTGTAGTCCTTGCCTTCGCGCCAGGCGGCGAGGCCGTCATAGATCACCTGCAACGCAAGTTGCTGACCCGCTTCCCAACGCACGAAGCCATCGGTGTCGTGGCTCATGAGGAACATCAGCTCTTCACGCGTGAAGTCGCAGCTCAGCTTCACGGGGGCGGAGAAGCCGCGCAGCAAGGACGGCACCGGTTCTTCCGGAATGTTGGTGAAGCGGAAGGTCTGCGTCGGCTCGGTGACGACCAACACCTTGCTCGTGCTGACGCTGTCGCTGCCACCGAGCTGCAGCGGCAGTTCCTTGCCCTTGCTATCGAGCAAGCCAACCGTGAGCGGAATGTAGAAAGGCTCCTTCACGGGCTGACGCGGCGTCGGCGGTGTGTATTGGCTCACCGTGAGCAGGTATTCGCGGTTCTTGGCGTCGTACTCGCGCGTGACGGTCAACTGCGGCGTACCCGCCTGCGTATACCAGCGACGGAACTGCGTGAGATCGATGCCGCTCACCTCTTCCATGCAATGCACGAAGTCGTCGGTGGTCACGGCCTGACCATCGAAGCGCGCAAAGTAAAGATCGGTGGCCTCTCGGAATTTCTGCGGCCCCAGCAGGTTGGCCAGCATGCGCACCACTTCCGAGCCCTTCTCGTAGATGGTCACGGTGTAGAAGTTGGAGATCTCCATGTAGGACTCGGGGCGCACCGAATGCGCCATCGGGCCGCTGTCTTCGGCGAACTGCACCGTGCGCAGAAAACTGACGTCTTCGATGCGGTTCACCGCGCGCGAACCCATGTCGGCGGAGAACTCGGCATCGCGGAATACCGTGAAACCTTCCTTCAAGCTCAATTGGAACCAGTCACGGCAGGTGACGCGGTTGCCCGACCAGTTGTGGAAATATTCGTGCGCGACGATGGATTCGATGCGCTGGAAGGAGAAGTCCGTGGTGGTGGCGGGATGCGCCAACACGGCGGAGGAATTGAAGATGTTGAGGCCCTTGTTCTCCATCGCGCCCATGTTGAAGTCGTCCACGGCCACGATCATGAAGATGTCGAGATCGTACTCACGGCCATAGACCTCTTCATCCCAACGCATAGCGCGCTTGAGCGAGCCCATCGCGAAGTCGCATTTGTCGATGTCCTTCTCTTCGACGTAAATGCGCAGGTCGACCACGCGACCACTCTGCGTCGTGAAGGTATCGGTGATGGATTTGAGATCACCGGCAACGAGCGCGAAGAGATAACAAGGTTTGCGGAAAGGATCCTGCCACACCGCGAAATGGCGGCCGCCTTCGAGGTCACCGCTGTCGATCGGATTGCCGTTCGACAACAGCACGGGGTAGCGCGTCTTGTCGGCTTCGATGCGCGTGGTGAAGCTGGACAGGACGTCGGGACGATCGAGGTAGTACGTGATCTTGCGGAAACCTTCGGCCTCACACTGCGTGCAGAACATCACGCGTGATTTGTACAGACCCTCGAGCGAGGTGTTGGTCTCGGGATGGATGCGCACACGGGTTTCCAGCGTGAAGCGCGCCGGCACCTGCGGCAGCGTGAGCGAATCCTTGTCCAGCTGGTACTGATCGGGACGCAATGGCACACCATCGAGTTTGATCTCGAGCAGCTCGAGCTGACGGCCATCGAGCACCAGCGGTGCTTCGGGAATGGCGGCAGCCGGATTGCGCCGCATGACCAGGCGCGAACGCACCAGCGTTTCATCCTCGAACAGATGCACGTCGAGGTGCGTCTCGTCGATCAGGTAATCGGGAACTCGGTAATCGCGCAGATAAACGGTCTTGCCTTGGGATTCTTTCATGTCGCTTGCCTCGCGGTGCCCTCAGGCACTCAGTAGCTCCAGCTCGTAGCCGGTGTATTTGCGAATGTTCAGCACGCCCTGATCGAGCACCAGATACTGACCCTTGATGCCTTGCAGAACGCCGCCGATCTCGGGGGTCTTGTCGAAGTCGAGTGAATTGATCTTCTCGGGATAGCGTTCGACCGGATAGCTGATGTTCACCGGTTCGACGCCATTGATGACGTTGAATGCGTGCAGACCGTAGCGATGGCGGAAGTCGTCGAGCTCGTTCGCGCACTCCTGCAATAGACGATCGCGCTCGGCGCAGAGATCCACCGCTTCCTGCTCACCTCGCAGCATGTTACGCCAGTTGGTGCGATCGGTGATGTGACGACGGAACATTGCCTCACACAATCCCGCCTGATGACGCGAGCGCACGCGCAATACGGCCAGCGCCTGCGTGGCACCTTGATCGATCCAACGCGTCGGCACCTGCGAGGCACGCGTGATGCCCACCTTCAAACCGGAAGAATTGGCGAAGTAGACGATATGGTCCTGCATGCAGAAGTGGTCGCCCCATACCGCATTGCGGCAGGTACCGGCTTCGTAATGACAGAGCTCGGGCGACATCACACAGGTGTCGCATTCGGGTAGTTTCTGAAAGCAGCGGAAACAATAGCCCTGACTGAAGCTCTTGTTGGTGGTCTTGCCGCAGTTGATGCACACGATGGTGCCGGTGAAGCGCAAGCGCAGCTCCCGGCCGATCATGGGATTGAGCGGCACACTGTGTTCACCCAACTGTAGGCGGTACTGCACGGGGCTTTCGAGGCGGCTATCCAACTTGCGCGCCTGCCCCAGATAACGTTCAGTCATCGCAATGGCTCTTCTTCAGACCGGTGCGGTCGATGTAGCCCACCCTCTCCTCTTCGGGCAGATGCAATTCGTCCCAGGCAATGATGGCCTGCAAACAATACTCGCGCTGCGCGGGCGTCAGACGATCGCCATTGGGCCAGCGACCGAGCTCCACCGCCGTCTTCAGACTGGCATGCAGCTCCGGGCTCATGGACGCCACCAGATCCTTCCAGTTATCGGGTTTTTCCGGTACCGGGATGGCATCGTGAAAGTCAGTCATCGTCTACCTCTACGAGAACTATCACCGTCGACGGCGCGACGGATGCGGCTCAGCGTTGCCAGCGTGGCACCGAACAGTACGCCCGCGAGCAGGCCGCCAATGTGGGCTTCGTTGGCGATCATGCGTAGACCGAGCACGGCCATCAACACCAAGGAGGCCAACATGAACAGAATCAGAGACGTCGGCAGCCATAGACCGGCGCGCGGATCGAACAGCTGCCACATCCAGATATAGGCAAAGAGACCGTAAACAACTCCCGACATCCCGCCGAAATTGTTACCACCGCCCCACAGGTACTGCACGGTGTTCGACACCAGTGCCAACACGATGATGAGGATGCCGAGCATCAGCGTGGATTGACGGCGTTCGATCTGCCGTCCCAGTTCCCACAGCCACAACATGTTGAAGATCAGATGCACGAGCCCGCCATGCAGCAGAATCGGCGTCAACATGTTGGCGAAATCGCGGAAGGAGAAGCGGCTGAGCACCTCGCTCAACACGATGCGACGTGTGCCGTAGGCGAAGTCCGGATAGAGCAGCTCGAAGGTGAGCTGCGTGGGTTGTGCCAGCGGTGCCAGGTACAAGAGCACACAGCACACGGCGATCAGGCTCAACGTCAACGGCGTATGACGTAACGCATGCAGGATTCCGGTTTTCAAGGCGGTACTCGCACCGAAACCTTCGAGAGTGGAAGAGTCTTCTTCCGCCGGCTGGATCTCACCACGCAGCCATTGTTCGTAGAGACTCTGCGCCACACTGACCTGCTCCACCTTGGCCACACCCAGCACCTGCACCGGAACGTCGTCGGGACGGAAGATGCGATGGGAAATCTTGTGCTGCCAAAGCAAGCGGCTGAAGGGTCCGAGATCGGTGTCGGCCGGCACTTCGAAGACGCGATACATCGGAGCGGCTCCTAACTCCTGCCGGGGCGGTGCGACCAACCCAGCTTGCTGCGACAGGTGGCGTAGTAGTCGTAGTCCTCCGGATGCAGCAAGCGCAGTTCGCGTTCCTTGCGACGGATGGTGAGCACGTCACCCGCTTGTGAAGTGAATTCCACCGAGCCATCACAACTGACCTGCGCCGTGCTGTGATTGTGGCGTTCACCCACCACCACGACGATTTCGCTGTGACTGCCCACTACGATGGGACGGGAACTGAGACTGTGGGGATACATCGGCACCAATACCATGGCGTCGAGACCGGGATGCATGATCGGACCACCAGCCGACATGGCGTAGGCAGTGGAGCCGGTCGGCGTTGCGACGATCAAGCCATCCGAGGCCTGGTTGTAGACGTACTGGCCGTCGATGTGAAGTTCGAATTCGATCATCTGCGCGGCCACGCCCGGGTGCAGCACGATGTCGTTCATGGCCGAGCCGATGAACTGAGTGCGGCCTTCGCGGCTCAGCGTCACGTCGAGCAGGAAGCGCCCTTCGACCTTGTAGTGCCCCGCCAGGATCTGGCCCAGACTGGACTCGATCTCGTCGGGCAGGATGTCGGTGAGGAAGCCGAGACGACCGCGGTTGATGCCCACCACGGGCAGGCCCTGCTCGGCCAGCACGGCGGCGGCTTTCAGCATGCTGCCGTCGCCGCCCACCACGATCACGAGCTCACATACGGTGCCCATTTCGCGGCGCGGGCACACGCGGAAGCTATGCGGCTGCAGGAGATCGGAGACGTTGTCGTCCACCACGATGTTGATTCCCTGCTGCTTCTGCAGAAATCCGGTGAGGGTATTGAGGGAATCGACGATGTCGCGATTGTCGCGCCTGCTGATGATGCCGATATTTCGGAACCTACTGATTTCATTCAACTTGTTGATATCGGTCATCGACGTCTCTGCGCTTCCGTACTCTAGCCTGTACACAGATTGGAGGTAACTCTTGGGGTAAGTCCCTTCGAGAAGGCATGAATTGTACAGCAGCAGAGCGCCAGCGGGACGCCGCGTGACTCGGGGCAGGCCGAGCAATGATTCACTCGCGGTGATTTTCACCTCGGCGCCTTGCCACACTCCTCCCGCAGAACTCAACGCTCTTCGCGATTGATGCGCTTGGACGACATGTAGTACTTGCTGTCGAGCCGATAGTGATGGAGCGGTCTCGGCATCACGTCGATGGGCTGGATGCGCAACCACATGAAGGAATTCTGGCTGCGCACGACATTCTCCGTGATGGGCACAGCCTGAATGCTGTGAGTGCGCACGAATTCGCGCAGCGTCTCCACCTCGTTGCGGGCGGTGCGCTGCAGCAGCAACTCGGGAACCTGGCCGCGCTCGAACAGGCTCATCAGCTGCTGCAACATCATGTAGGACCCGAACAGCGATGGGGCCGAGTCGATGAAGAAGTTGGACACGCTCGCCATCTTGGGCAGATAGAAACCGAGTATCTCCAAAAGATCCGCCGGTCCGTGCTTGAAGTCCGAGAACACGAAGTCGAATTCCTTCTCCGGCGCGGGATAGGGAGGGAAAGAAGTTTCGATGAAGTTGACGTGCTGAATCAGTCCGTGACGCTCGACCAGGGAGTTGAAGTATTCACTGAAGGTCGGTTTGAGTTCTTCGGGGTGAAACAGGCTTCGTTTCTGCTCGTCGAAGACGATGCCACGATCGGCGACGTGGATGAGCCCCTCCCCGTTTTCCCACAAGGCCCGAGCCATCCAGAGCGCCGACACACCGAAGCCGGTTCCCAACTCCAACAAGCGCTTCGGCTTGTGCATCTTGACCAGGCAATACAAAAACATGGCGCGCGTTTCGGTGCCGTAGTACGGACCGACGCGATCGCTGAATTCGCGCAACGCCATCAACGACTGGTAAGCATCCATGCAAGTTTCTCCCGCTGTGTTCCGATCGGTCTGATAAGGCGCTGCGATCTGACCACATTGCCCATGGAGCTGACACTAGCCAATTAGAATGCATACATCTGGCGAGGCAGCGCTGGCAGCAGCAGCAGCGGGAAGAAGAACGAGGAGAAGGCGGCCCTCAGAGTCAGCGACCGCCATGAGAATTTCGGTGAAGTCCGAGCTCAGTTGAGAACCCTGTAGCCGCGTCCGAGCAGACAATTGCGCAGAACGACGCGGCGTTCGGAAATGGCGGAGCTGGTGCCATTGACCGTGCCCATCACGCCACCTATGCCTGCGGTGCGCGCGGCGGTGGAGCTGTTGCCACCGATGGCACCGACTGCGCCACCCACGACGGCACCGGTTGCAGCACCGGTGACGACCTGGCGTCCTGTCTGCACCTGATCGGCATAGGCGCGGCACTCGGCGAGATCGGTTTGATAGTCCTGCGGATCGACCCCCGTCATGTCGACGATGGGATCCTTCCCGAAAAAGCTCTCGGGACTGGCACAGCTCTGCAACGACGCTGCGCCCACGACGATGGCAGCAAGCAAACGAGTGCGCATAGCGGTTCCTCTGGAATTCGTTGTCAGCCCACTGGGCATGGCCCATAGAACGCGATCGTGACTGCCACGTTGACGCGCCCATAGGGACAGGGACCCGCTACAATGCGCCCCTTTGCTGCACAGTGCCATGAACGATACCCGCTTACCCTCTCTGCATCTACCGCCGCCGCAACTCGAGTGGAACGACGAGGGCCTGCCCGTGTCCCGTGAATACGGCGACGTCTACTTTTCCAAGGCCGATGCGCTCGGTGAAAGCACCCACGTCTTTCTCGACGGCAACGACTTGCCGGCTCGTTTCGCGGCACTCGGCGATGAGGACTTCGTGATCCTCGAGCTCGGCTTTGGCAGTGGGTTGAACTTCCTCAACACCTGGCATTTATGGAAGCGGGTGGCTCCGCCCACGGCGCGTTTGCATTACGTTTCCTGTGAGCTGCATCCACTCTCGCGCCGGGATCTGCGTCGTTTACATGGGCATTGGCCCACGCTTGCCGGAGAAAGCGCAGCATTGTTGCAGCAGTACCCTGAACATACGGCGGGATTGCATCAGCTGCGCTTGGGTGAACGCGAACGTCCTGTGCTGCTCACGCTACTGTACGGCGATGCCAACGATCTGCTCACGCGCCTACGCCACCCGCTCCCTTGCTTCAGCGCCGACGCCCTCTATCTCGATGGTTTTTCACCGAAACTGAATCCGAGCCTTTGGCAGGAAGAACTTCTTCGTCACATTGCCGCGTTCTGCAAACACGACACCACGCTGGCTACTTATTCCGTTGCCGCGGGCGTGCGTCATGCCCTGGAGCAGGCTGGCTTCGGCGTAGAGAAGGCACCCGGCTTTGCACACAAGCGCCACATGCTGCGCGGCAGCTATCGGGGAGTGGTTGCCGCTTCGGCACATAGTAGACGCGGCAAGGCCGCGATCATCGGTGGTGGCCTTGCGGGTTGCAGCACGGCCTTTGCGCTCGCCGAAAGCGGCTGGCAGGTCACCCTGTTCGAACGTGAAGAAAAATTGGCGAGCGCCGCATCCGGCAATCCACAGGGCATCCTGCATTTCCGCCCGGTCAAACGCCAGGCGCCGGACAGCCACATCAACCTCTACGCCTATCTGCATGCCACCCGGTGGTATGGCGGACTTGCAGCGAGCTTGGGTCTGAACTGGCACCCCTGCGGCCATCTGCAGCTCGCCACCACACCTGCGTTGGAGAAACGCTTTCAGTCCATCATGGAAGAAGAGGTGTACCCAGAGCAGCTGCTGCAGTATCTCGACAAGGACGCCGCCAGCGAGCGCGCCGGTGTACCGTTGGCCCACCCTGCTCTCTTCTTTCCCGATTCAGGTTGGCTGTCGCCGCCGGAACTCTGCTCACGCTATGTCGAGCATTCACGCATTGCAGTGAGCACGCTGCGCGACATTCATTCCTTCGGGCGAGAGGAAGATGGCTGGCGCTTATGGGCGCGGGGTGAAGCAAGCTCCGAGGAACATTTCGATCTCGTCATCATCGCCAACAGCAGCGAAGCCGGACTTTTCGAGGGCCTCGGGCATCTGCCACTGATCGCCAACCGCGGTCAGGTGGATGTCTATCCCGCGGCAGAAGACAGCGCGATTCGCAGTGTGGTCTGCGGCCAAAGCTATCTCGTACCGGGGAGCACCGTGCAATGCATCGGTGGCAGTTACTATCTCGGCGATGACAGCGACGTCGCGATTGCCGACCGCAATCGTTGGCATCTGGAGCAGCTCGAGGACTGCAGTGACACGCTCGCCGCTGCGCTCAAGTCGAAAGACGTACTGCAACACCGTCGTGCCAGCCGCTGCATCACACCCGACCGTTTACCGCTCGTTGGTCTGGCCGACGCCGAACGCTTCCCCAACCTCTATCTCAACGTGGCACACGGCTCCCATGGACTTACACGCACTCCTCTGTGCGCAGCCTGGCTGGTGAGTCGCATCAATGCCACGCCTCCTCCCTGCCTGCCTCGCCTCGGCGCCTTGTTGGATCCGGCGCGTTACCCTCAATAGCGAACAGCCGGCTCAAGGCCGGCTGTTCACGAAGGCGCGATGGAAAAACTCAGGCTTCGCCGGTGAAGAAACGCGTCAGCGCACGCGCGAGATAGAGCGTATCGCGGCTGCCTGCCAATTCGCGGATCGAATGCATGGCGAAGGTGGGCACACCGATGTCGAGCACCGGTAGGCCGAGCTCAGTGGCAATCAGCGGACCGATGGTGCTGCCGCAGCCCATGTCCGAACGCACCACGAAACTCTGCACCGGCACGTCCACTTCATTGCAGATCATGCGGAAATAGGCCGCCGTCGCGCTGTTGGTGGCGTAGCGCTGGTTGGAATTGAACTTCAGCACGGGACCAGCGTTGAGCAGGGGGCCATGCTTGCTGTCGTGCTTATCCGCGAAGTTGGGATGGATGCCGTGCGCATTGTCGGCCGAAACGAGGAACGACGCGCGCAACATGCGGCGATAGCTTTCCTCGCTGCCATCGCTGAGCTTTTCCACCAGACGGCGCAGCACGCTTTCCAGGAACGGGCCACAAGCACCGGCGGCGGACGCACTGCCCACTTCCTCGTGATCCGAACACACCAACACCTTGTGCGAGTCACCCTGACTCATCAGCAAGCTTTCGAGCCCGACGTAGCAGCTCAAGAGATTGTCCAGACGCGCGGCGGCGATGAATTCTTCGTTGAGACCGACGAGGTCGGGCGGATTCACGTCGTACAGACAGAGTTCGTAGTCGAGCACACGCGCGATGTCGAGCTCGGGTTGCGTGCGACGGATTTCTTCGGCGAGGAGCTTGCGGAAGTCCGGTGCCTTGTCGCTCGAGCACTGCAGCAAGAGCGGCGGCAGGTCGTTCTGCGCATTGATGCTGCGCTTGCTGTTGACCTCCCGGTCCAAATGGATCGCCAGACTGGGAATCACGGCAATGGGACGCTCGAAGTTGATCAGGGTCGTACAGAGCTGCCCGCCCTCGTCTTCGAACATCACGCGGCCTGCGATCGAGAGATCACGGTCGAACCAGGGATTGAGCAAGGCTCCGCCGTAGACTTCGACACCGAGCTGCAGATAGCCGTGACGCAAGAGTTCAGGCTGCGGCTTGATCTTGAGACAGGGGCTATCGGTATGCGCACCCACCATGCGCAGGCCACTCTCGCTGAGCGGACCCGCGCCGAGTTGCACCGCGATCAACGAGGAATCGTTGCGCGTGAAGTAATAGCGCCCGCCGGGCTCGAAGTCCCAGACCTCTTCTTCGGCAAGGTAAACATAGCCCGCCTGTTCCAGCCGTGCCGCCATTGCGGCCACGGCGTGGAAAGGCGTAGGGGATTGCTGGATGAAATCGCAGAGATCGCGATTGAAGGTATCCGCCAGCATGGTGCGTGGGTTATTCCTCGATGCCGAGCAGCTCCACTTCGAAGATCAGCGGCGAGTTCGGCGGAATCGGACCCGCGCCCATCGGACCGTAAGCGAGTTCCGACGGGATGACGAACCTGAATTTGTCACCGACACTCATCAGCTGCAGACCTTCGGTCCAACCCGGAATCACATCGCCGAGCGGGAAGGATACGGGCTCGCCGCGATCGACGGAGCTGTCGAATACGGTGCCGTCGATGAGAGTGCCGTGATAATGCACGTTCACTACATCGGACTCGGTGGGTTTCGGACCACCGCTGCCCTTGGTCACTACTTCGTACTGCAGGCCGCTGGCGGTGGTGGTTACACCATCACGCTTGGCATTCTGTTCCAGAAAGTCACGACCGGCCTGAGCCTGGGCTGCCATGGCAGCCTGTGCTTCGGCCTGTTTCTTGGCCTGCAGTTCCTGCAGCGCACCTAGGATTTCGTCGTCACTCAGTTTGAGGTCACCGCCCACGGCATCACGAATACCCAGGATCATGGCATCGAGGTCGAGGTCGTTGAGCAAACCCTGGCTTGCCAGCGTCGAGCCGATGTTCACGCCCATGCCGTAACCGGCACGCTTCTCAGGAGTATCGAGGTCCTGTGCCATTGCGGCAGTGCCGAGGCTCAGCGAAAGCGCGACAGCCAGGGGGCGGAGGCAGGGGTGGATAGTCATAGACGTGTCCTGAAAGCGCGGCACGACCCGAACTATGCCGCCAAAAGAGTTGAAAAGAAGAGATAATGCCGGGCTTCACTACCCCAAAGAGCATAGGGGGCGCATACTACCGGGTGTCCAAGGCAAATGCCACAACCCGCTCACGTCCCTGCCGCTGTTGTCCCAGTTCAAGGTAAGACCATGCTGCAATTCCGCTTCATTTCAGCTTTTTTGACTTCATTGTTGCTGGGAACTCTACTGTTGCTCGGTGCATGCAGCGGCAGCCCCTACACGGTGACCTTCGGCGACAAGGTGCTCTACTCACCCAATGCGCCCAACCGTAATTCGGTATTGGCCGATGCGGCGCTGCAGGGTTGTCTCAATGCCGTGCTCGCCGGTATCGAAGGTGCCGATCCTGCCAACATCAAGCTGCTCGCCTGCCCTTCTGCCGGCGTCGTGAGCCTCGAGGGCATCTCCGCCTTGCCGCAACTCGAACAGCTAGAGCTTTCCGGTAATCGCATCAGCGACATCTCACCACTGTCGAGCTTGAAGAACCTGCGAGTGCTGAGCTTGCGAGACAACCGCGTCGGCAACATCGGCGTGCTCGATTCGCTGCCGATCCTCCGCTTCGTGTCCTTGCAGGGGAACAACGGCATCGCCTGCCGTCAGCTCGACGCACTGGAGCGCCGCCTCGGCAATACGCTCAATCGCCCCGAACGTTGTCTGTGATCAGGCCGCGGCCGGCACGCCGCTGTGGAAGCGGAAATCCGGATCAGGACTTTCGATCAACTCACGCTCGATCTCTCTGAACCAGGCCACGCGCTCGGTGATGTCCTCATCGGAATAGAGCTGCGCCAGACTCAGATAGTCCTGGAAGTGCCTGGCCTCGGAGCGCAACAGGGAGTTGTAGAAGCGCGCGATGCGCGGTTCGAGATGCGGCAACAGCGCCGCGAAACGTTCGCAGGAGCGTGCCTCGACGTAGGCACCGACGATGAGCGTGTCCACCAATTTGGCGGGCTCATGCGTGCGCAGATGCTCGCGTAGCCCGCTGGCATAGCGCGAGGGCCCCAAATGACTGTAGTTGATGCCAAGTTCCTGCATCAGCTCCACCACCTGCTCGAAGTGCAATAGTTCCTCGCGCGCGAGCTGCGACATCTTGCGCAGGAGTTCGGTACGCTCGACGTAGCGATACATCAGGTTCATCGCCGTCGCCGCCGCTTTTTTCTCGCAGTTGGCGTGGTCGATCAGGAGCAACGCAGGTTCCTGCACTGCGCGTTCCACCCAGGACTTTGGCGTTTTGCAAGGCAGGAAGGCCTCGATGGGGCTGAGGTCAATCGTCGCCACGCTCGTTCTCCTCATCTACTGCATTGGATTCGAGTTCGTCCTTGCCTTCGTCGAGCAAGTGCCGTGGCAGTTCCTTGCGGTTGCGCGCGCCGAGCTTGCGCAGTTTTTCGCTACGGTTGAGCAGGTTGCCCTTGCCGCTGACGAGCTTGCCCATCGCCTGATCCCAGGCCTTCTGGCTCTGTTCGAGACGGAAGCCGATCTCGTTCAGATCCTTCACGAAGTCGGCGAACTTGTCGTAGAGACGCCCCGCCTGATCGGCGATCTCCTGAGCGTTGCGGTTCTGATATTCATAGCGCCAGATGCTTTGAATCGTGCGCAGCGTCGCCAGCAGGGTCGACGGACCGACCAAGATGATGTTCTTGGCGAAGGCATCGGTGAAAAGCTGATCATCCGATTGCACGGCCAAGGTGAAGGCAGCCTCCACCGGCAGGAACATCAGTACGTAGTCGAGCGTGTTGACGCCGCTCAGATGCTGATAGTTCTTCTCGGACAAGCCCTTCACGTGCGTGCGGATGGAAAGCAGATGCTGACGTAGATACTGCGCCTTGCTCTCTTCGTCCTCGGCGGAGAAGTACGACTGATACGCACTGAGACTCACCTTGGAATCGATGATGACATCCTTGCCTTCCGGCAGATGCACGATGACGTCGGGTTGCCCCCTACCCCCTTCTCCATCGTTGAGACTGACCTGCACTTCATATTCGCGGCCGCGCGTGAGGCCGGATTTCTCGAGCACGCGCTCGAGGATAACTTCGCCCCAGATGCCCTGCGTCTTGCTTTCGCCGCGCAGAGCCTTGGTGAGGTTCTCCGCATCGATGCTGATGCGCGAGTTGAGTTCGATGAGGGAGCGGATTTCCTTTTCGAGCGCGAAGCGCTGACGCGCCTCTTCGTTGTAGGTGTTTTCGACCCGCTTCTCGAACACCTGGATCTTTTCACTCAGCGGCTTGAGCAACGCCTGCAGTTGTTCCTGGCTGCTGGCGGCAAAGCTCTTGCCCTTCTGCTCGAGAATGTCACCCGCCAGTTGTTTGAACTGCAGACTGAGCGCTTCGCGTGCTTCGTTCAACAGCCGCAGCTTTTCCTCGTGCGCCTTGCCTTCCTGCTCGCGCAAAGTCTCGGCACGCGCCAACTGTTCGCGCAGGGTCTGCACGCTGGCCTGCTCCTGCACGAGCTGTTGTTCGACTTTGGTGAGAAGCTGCTGTACGCGCTGCAGTTCGGACTCACGCGTCGTGAGTCGTTCCTGCGCCAACGCATGCAGGCCACGCTGACGTGCCAGCGCAAACGCCAGCACGACAGCGAGCACGAGAAGGGCGAGTGCTACCCCGCCCACGAGATAGAGTGTGGAGAGAGGCGCCGTGCTCATGCACGACCGAAGTCGATGCCCAGGCGCTCACCGACTTCGCGGTAGGTTTCGATGACGTTGCCCAGGTCCTGCCGGAAACGGTCCTTGTCCATTTTCTTCTTGGTGGCCTTGTCCCAGATACGGCAACCGTCGGGGCTGAACTCGTCACCGAGAAGCAGCTCGCCCTTGTGCATGCCGAATTCGAGCTTGTAGTCCACCAGCATCATGCCGGCCTTGTCGAAAAGATCCTTCAGCACTTCGTTCACCTTGAAGGTCAGCGCCTTCATGGCGTCGATCTGTTCCTGGGTGGCCCAGCCGAACGACAGGATGTGCGAATCGTTGACCATCGGATCGTGCAGCGCATCGCTCTTGTAGAAGAATTCGAAGGTCGGCGGATCGATGGCGGTGCCTTCGGCGATGCCATAACGCTTGCAGAGGCTGCCCGCGGCGTAGTTACGGACCACACATTCCACAGGAATCATGTCGAGCTTGAGCACCAGCGAATCGTTGTCGCCGAGCAGCTTGACGAAGTGAGACTTCACGCCGGCTTCCGCCAGCTTGCCCATGATGAAGGCATTGAACAGATTGTTCACCCTACCCTTGTCCGCCAGTTGCTCCACCTTGGTCCCGTCGAAGGCCGAGGTATCGTTGCGGTAGTGCATGACGAACAAGTCGGGATCGTCCGTGCTATAGACACTTTTGGCCTTGCCGGTATAGATCAACTCGCGTTTTTCCATGATGTGCTCCGGAATACGGAAAGAAGGAAAGAGGCCTGAACGCCCGATCAAGCGATCGTATTGCGGATCAGGCGCAGCAATTCGACGGCGGGCGTTTCGCCCTGCTCGTTCACTTCGGGCTCGGGACCGTTCGCAACCGGCTCGACTTCCACTTCGATGACACCATCACCGGCATCCTGCACACGTATGCGCAGCGAGGTTGGTTCGGGGATGTCGTCACCAAAGCTGAACAAGCGACGGAAGAAACCGGGCTCTTCTTTGTCCTCGCCCGTGCCAGGCAGATAGCTGACGTCGATCACGCCAGTGCCGGCATCTTGCTCGTTGATGAGCACGTTACTGCGCTGCAAGGCACGCGTGACGGCAGCCCAGGCACGATCGTAGTTGGACTGCAGGCGCAGTACCTCGGTGCCATTGGGACGCGGTACGAGCGAGGCCTTGCCTTCGCTCGAGATGCTGCCCGCCAGGAAGGACACCGACGATGCGGTGTAGAGATCGGCCACGTCGGCGAGATAACCGGCCAGTTCACGCACCAGTTCGCCTTCCACTTCGGGATCCATCGACTGCTGCGGCCAGGCCACTTCGAAGGCGGGCGTTGCCTGCGGCTGCGACATGTGCAGCATGCGCACTTCAGAGCTGTTGTCCTGGAAACCGGTTTCCACGATGACGCGCACACGCTCACGGGTCAGCACGTTGCCGGGTTGAACGAACCATGCCGTTTCCATGATGCCGGCCGTGGGGTTTTCCACGGCAAGATCGACACCCTTCGCGGTCCAGTAGTCACGGATGCGCGGCCAGACCTGGCTGGGACTGACGTCCACCACGATCCAGCTCGTGTCCTGCATGCGCTGGATCACGACCTCGCGATCGGAACGCCCCTGCAGCGGACGCGGACGTGGCGCGTCGAGGAAGGCCTGGTTGGCGGAGCCAGGGATTTCGGGAATGACGAGCAGGTCGTCGATGATGAAACTGTCGAGCCCTTCCGGGATCTGCATGCGCGGAATCGTTTCGGCTTCCAGATACTCGGCCTTGCGATCGCGGAACATGCCCTCTTCGCCCGTGAGCCGGTCCATGCCGGGCACCCAGGAGAACAAGGAACAGGACTGCAGCGACAGGAGCGCGAGCAGGCTCAAGGGCGGCAGGCAGAAACGATTCAGGGAAGTACGGCGACGCAAGACGATCGACCTCATGAGGCAACGCAGGCTTGCAAGGTCCGGCGCAGAGTTTCGTGATGAATCGGGTCCAGTTCCACCAGCGGCAGGCGAATGCCGGCCTGGATCAGGCCCAGTTCCTTGAGTGCCCATTTTACCGGCACGGGATTGGATTCGAGGAAAAGATCCTTGTGCAACGTGGCGATGCGCGCATTCAGGGCCCGCGCCTCTTCGGCCTTGCCTTCGAGACCCAGACGGCAGATGTCGCTCATCACGCGGGGTATGACATTCGCGGTCACGGAAATGTTCCCCTTGGCACCCATCAGGATCAGTTCCAACGCAGTGGCGTCGTCACCGGAGTACACGGCGAAATCGGCGGGCACGAGATCCAACACCTGACGGCCACGTTCGAGGTTGCCGGTGGCTTCCTTGACGCCGACGATGTTCGGCAGCTCGGCCAGCCGCGCGATGGTATCGGGCAGCATGTCGCAAGCTGTGCGGCCCGGTACGTTGTAGAGGATCTGCGGGATTTCCACTGCCTCGGCGATGGCCTTGTAGTGGGCGTAGAGCCCGCGCTGGCTGGGCTTGTTGTAGTACGGCGTCACCAAGAGACAGGCGTCGGCCTTGGCCTTGAGCGCGGCTTCGGTGAGCGCGATGGCCTCGCTGGTGGAGTTGGCGCCAGTGCCCGCGATCACGGGAATGCGACCAGCGGCGGTTTCCACCACGTGACGAATGACGTCGGTGTGTTCGTCCACGTCCAGCGTGGCGGACTCGCCGGTGGTACCCACGGCTACGATGGCGTTCGTGCCTTCCTTGATGTGCCACTCCACCAAGCGGGTCAACGCTGGGTAATCCAGAGCTCCGTCTGGTGTCATGGGAGTGACGAGCGCCACGATACTGCCGGTGATCATGTAAATCCTCTTGTCCAAGCCGGGAAGGTCCAGGCGGGGTCTTCCGGGAAAGCGTGCGAGTTTAGCGGAATCGCGAATAACTTGATATCCGCGCCGCGCCTCTCATCTCAATGTGAGTCCTGCTCCACCGCCGCCGGTGGCGGCCGTGGCGATTCCACGACGGGCCAGGCGCGGATGATGGCCTTGATGAAGGTGGCGAGCGGAATGGCGAAGAAGACGCCCCAGAAGCCCCAGAGGCCACCGAAGACCAGCACGGCCGCAATGATGGCGATGGGATGGAGGTTGACGGCGTCGGAAAAGATCAGCGGTACCAGTAGGTTGCTTTCGAGCATCTGCAGCAGCACGTAGATGCCGACCACCTGATAGAACGCACTCGTGAAGCCCCATTGGAAGAAGGCCACCAAGATCACCGGCACGGCCACCGCCACGGCACCGACGTAGGGCACGATCGCGGACAGTCCCACGAGCACGGCAAGCAGCAAGGAATAGTTCAGCCCCATGAGCGCGAAGGCTACGAAGCTCACGCTGGTGCCGATCAGAATCTGCAATGCCTTGCCGCGGATGTAGTTGGCGAGCTGATCGTTCATCTCGTGCCAGATCTGCGCCATGATCGGCCGCCGCTCCGGCAACCAGTTCTCGAACCAACCAAGCAGCTTCTCCGAATCCTTGAGCATGAAGAACACCAGGATCGGGACCACCACCGTGTACACCATCCAGTTCACGAGCCGTGGAAAACTCGACACCGATTGCGACAACGCCGCCTGCCCCCACGCCATCAGTTCGTTCTGAATCACGTTGAGCCAACGCTGCACCTGCTCGACGGTGAAGACGTCGGGATAGTTCTCTGGCAGCAGCAACAGCAAGCCGCGCAATTGCTCGCTCATCATGGGTAAATCATTGATGAGGATGCGCAGACGGTTGAAAGTGAAGGGAAGAAACACCAGAAAGCTGAGAAAGGTGAGACCGAGGAACAGCGAGTACACCAGGTAGACCGCGATACTGTGCGGCACGCGCAGTCGTTCCAGAGCATTCACCAAGCCTTGCAGCATGTAGGTGAGGACGAGGCTCCACAGCAGCGGTGCAATGATGCTGCCCATGGTCAGCATCACCGTGAAGAACGCTACCAGGAGCAAGGTGAAGATGATGGCTTCGTCTTCGGAGAAATAACGCTGATAAAAGCCGTGAAATACCCGGATCATGGCAAGGTTCTTTGTGGAGCGGCTGGACTAGGGTTTACGCAACCAATAACTGAAGACTCCGCCCTGGTGCTCCATGCGCAGCAGCGGAATTCCGCTCTGCGCAGCGAAAACATGGAAGTCGCGTTCGGATCCTGGATCGGTGGCTCGGACGAGGATGACCTTGCCGGATTCCATACGGTTGAGCGCCTGCTTGGTTTTCAGCAGTGGCATCGGACAACTGAGACCACTGAGATCCAGTTCGAGGTCGGCTTGTATCGTCATGGCGCGTTATTCTACATGCAAAAATCGAGAGATTGCTGACCAGAAGGCGTAATATCGGCGGTCTCGGTCACTGAATCCGTACGCAGCGACAGGCCAAGTTCATGTTCACGATTCGACCCAAACGACTTCGCAGTGCCCTCACCCTGAGCACGCTGTTGCTCATCGGCGCCCTGCCCGCGTCGGCTCCGGCCCAGGTGAACCTGCCCGTGTTGGGCGATTCCATTTCCGGCACGATTTCCACCGAGCAGGAATATCGTTTCGGCCGCGAGTTCCTGCGCTCCGTACGCAGGCAGACTCCCCTGCTCAACGATCCCTTGATCGAGGAATACATCGCCAACCTCACCTTCAAGCTCGCCGCGAATTCGGAACTCACCGACCATCGCCTCGCCTTCGTCCTGATCGACAGCGACGTGCTCAACGCCTTCGCTGCGCCCGGTGGCATCGTCGGCGTCAACGCGGGTCTGTTCCTCTATGCCCAGAACGAAGGCCAGTTCGCCTCGGTACTCGCGCACGAGCTGGCTCACATCAGTCAGCGCCACTACGCGCGCAGAATCGAGGAACAGCGACGCAACACCATTCCCAACATGGCTGGACTGCTCGCCAGTCTGGTCATCATGGCCACCGTCGGTGGCGATGCCGGTCAGGCCGCACTGATGACCAGCCAGGCGATGGGCATCGACAACCAATTGCGTTTCTCACGCAGCAACGAGCAGGAAGCGGACCGTGTCGGCATCCGCACGCTTTACAACGCCGGCTTCAATCCCGACGACATGGCCGGGATGTTCGAGCAGATGCTGCGCTCACGCACCTTGTCGCAGCGCGTGCCGGAATTTCTCTCGACCCACCCCTTGGACGAGAACCGTGTCGCCGACAGCCGCAACCGTGCGCGTACCTATCCGGCGGTAGACTACGTCCCCAATCCCGAATATCTCCTGATGCGCGAACGCGTACGCATCCACTACGCGCGCGATCTCGACGCTGAAATCTCGAGCCGACAGCGCGAACTGCCGCAGCTCAACGGAGCGCAGGAAGACGCAGCACGCTACGGCATCGCACTCGCGCAACTCAAATCGGGACAGGTGGTGCAGGCAACCGAAAGTCTCGCTCCGCTGCTCGCGAAGGAGCCTACACGCATCACCTATGTACTGTTGAACGCCGACATCGCCGTCGCCGCCGGCAACTATGAGCGCGCATTCCAGATTCTCGAAGACAACCTGCGCATCAACCCGGAGAACCATCCACTCACGATGGCCTACGCCACAGCGTTGACGAAAGCAGGCGAATACGAGAAGGCTGCGGCCGCGCTCGAAAAGCACTCACTGCGTTATCCGGATGATGTGCAGCTCTGGTACGACCTCGCCGAAGTGCAGGGGCAGGCCGGCAACATCGCCAAGGTGCATCAGGCTCGCGCGGAATACTTCATTGCAGTCGGTGAATTCACGCGCGCCCGCGAACAGATCGGACTTGCCTTGAACATGGAACGCGACCAGCTGGTGGTCGCACGTCTGCGTCAGCGTCTCGACTACATCACGGCCATCGAGAACGAGTTCTATCGCTCGCGTTGAATCTCAACGCTGCGCGCGGAAATCCAACATGCGCTGCAGCGGTTTGAGAGCCTGTCTTCCCAGCTCCGGATCGACCAGCACTTCGTTGCTGCCATCGCGCAGCGATTCGTAGAGCGACTGCAGGGTATTCATTCCCATCCACGGACACTGTGCGCAACTGCGACACGTGGCGCCCTCGCCCGACGTCGGCGCCATGATGAATTCCTTGCCCGGTGCCTGCTGTTGCAGCTTGTAGAAGATGCCGTGATCGGTGGCGACGATGAAGCGTTTTTCCTCGCGCTCCACGGCAGCGCGAATGATCTGTGAGGTCGAGCCGACCACGTCGGCGATTTCCAGCACGGACAGCGGCGATTCGGGGTGCGCGAGCACGGCAGCATCGGGATAGAGATGCTTCATCTCGAGCAGCGCACGCGTCTTGAATTCTTCATGCACGATGCAGGCGCCATCCCACAGCACGATGTCTTCACTGTTACCGAGCTTGCGCTGGATGTAACGACCGAGATGTTTGTCGGGGGCCCAGATGACCTTGCGACCTTGATCGATGAGATGTTCGACCACGTCGACGGCTATGGCGGAAGTCACCACCCAATCACTGATCGCTTTCACACCGACGGAGGTGTTGGCATACACGACCACTTCGTGATCGGGATACTGCTTGCAGAATGCCGCGAATTCGTCGGGCGGACAGCCGATGTCCAAGGAGCAGGTGGCTTCGAGCGTCGGCATCAGCACGGTTTTTTCCGGGCTGAGAATCTTTGCGGTCTCGCCCATGAAGCGCACACCGGCAACGACCAAGGTGGTGGCCTTGCTGTTGGCGCCGAAGCGCGCCATCTCGAGCGAGTCGGCAACGAAGCCGCCGGTTTCCTCGGCGAGCGCTTGCAGCGATGCGTCGGTGTAGTAATGCGCGACGAGCGCAGCGTTGCGCTCTTTCAGGAGTGCCTTGATCTTCTCCTTGTACTCGGCCTCGACTTCAGGATCGATGGTTTCGAGTACGGGCACGCGATCCAACCAGCGCTTTACGAGTGCGCGATCGGCGATGTAGGTGTCGTTGTCTTGATTCGTTTGCATGGCAGCGCTCTCTGTGTTTGAGGCGCCGCGCGGGGGCTGGCTGATGAGAAGGTGTGGCGCCTGACGCGCGACGAATGGACCTTCCGAGGGTGGTGGGTCGTGAAGGATTTGAACCTTCGACCAATTGGTTAAAAGCCAACTGCTCTACCGCTGAGCTAACGACCCGTTTCGGATGGCGCCCTCAGGAAAGGCGCACATAGTACTCATCCGTGAGAAAAATTCAAGCGTCGCAAATTAAAAATTTTTAATTTTTTTATCACGCCGACGCTTGCTGGTAACGCGTGGGATCGTCGACGCCGGCTTCACGAAAACCTTTGCGACGCAGACGGCAGGCATCGCAATTTCCGCACGCTCTTCCCTCTTCATCCGCCTGATAGCACGACACCGTTCTGGCGTAATCGACGCCGGCTGCAAGACCCGCGCGAATGATATCAGCTTTGGTCATATTGATGAGCGGCGCTTCGATGCGCAAGGGATGCCCTTCCACTCCAGCACGGGTGGCAAGATTCGCCATCGTTTGAAACGCAGCGATGAATTCGGGACGACAATCGGGATAGCCCGAATAATCCATTGCATTCACGCCGATGAAAATCGCATCGGCTTCGAGCACTTCCGCCCAAGCCAAGGCGTAGGAGAGAAACACCGTGTTACGCGCAGGTACATAGGTGATCGGAATGCCTGCACTCTCTTCTTCCGGCACGGCGAGCGATGCATCCGTAAGAGCGGAGCCACCGATGCCGCTCATGTCCACCTTCACGACTTTGTAATCGCAAAGACCACCGGCACGCGCAACGCGTTCGGCCGCTTCGAGTTCACTGCGATGCCGCTGGCCATAGTCGAAGCTCAAACCATAACAGGCGTAGCCCTGCTGCTTCGCGATGGCGAGACAGGTGGTGGAATCGAGGCCGCCGGACAGCAGTACCACGGCGCGCTTCTGTGCAGTCATCTCGTTACTCACTTTTCAACTTCACTGAATTCTATTTACCGCGCGCATCGTTCCACAGCAGCTTGTGCAATTGAATCTGCATGCGCACAGGCAATTGGTCGCGCAGAATCCATTCCGCAAGTTGCGTCGCATCCAACTCACCATGGACCGGAGAGAACCAAAGATCGGTGGTGCGCTCGGGCAACTTGTATTGCTTCACCATTTCCACTGCCCACCGGTAGTCGACTTCGTCGCACAGCACGAACTTGAGTTGATCGTGCGGCGTGATGTGATCGAGATTGTCGTAGAGATTGCGATGCTCTTCGCCGGAGCCCGGCGTCTTGAGATCCATCACCTTGCTCACGCGCGGATCGACGCGGCTGACGTCCATTGCGCCACTCGTTTCGAGCGACACTTCATAACCGGCATCGCATAAAGCCTTCAATAGCTCGATGCAATTCGGTTGCGCCAAGGGTTCGCCGCCGGTGACACAAACGTGTCGTGCCTGCCAATGCCCGACCTCTTGCAACACCTGATCGAGCTCGTAGATCACGCCACCGGTGAAGGCATAAGCCGTATCGCAATAACCACAGCGCAAGGGGCAACCGGTCAGCCGCACGAACACCGTGGGCGTTCCCATGCTGCGTGCTTCGCCTTGCAGCGAATGAAAGATTTCGGTGATGCGCAAAGTGGTCTTGGACATGGATGACTGAGGGCAACTCAAACAGCAACGCCGTCCATGGGGACGGCGTTGCGCAACAAAAGCGAAGCGACGAAATCAGCGGCGCAGATAGTTCTGCGCCGCGGCAATCTCCGCGGAAGCATTCGGGTAGCGCTGCGACAGCTCGCGCCACAGATTTTCTGCGGCCCGACGATCGCCCATCTGGCTGTAGGCAACGCCCGACTTGAGCATCGCACCCGGTGCCTTGGCATCCTGCGGATACTCGTTCAGCAGGCGACTGAACACATCCAGCGCTTCCTGATTGCGCTGCTCGAGAATGAAGGCCTCGCCCTGCCAGTACAGCGCATTGGTGAAGCGGCGTCCGGTCGGGAAACGCGTGATGTAGCTCTGAAAGGCAGCGATGGCCTGAGCGGGTTTGTTCTCTTCGAGCAGCAGGTTCAATGCCGTGCGGTAGGTTTCTTCGTCATCGAGCGCCGAGAAATCCTGCTGAGCAGCGGCAGCGCTCGGAGGCGTCGAAGCGTTGTTCAGCTCGGACAGGGGCACCGGGCCATTGTTCAGCGGCGGCTGCGCAGGAGCGTTGCCGGCAGACGGCGTGGCGTTGGCGACACCACCCGGAGCATTCAACGGAGCGGCGCCAGCAGTGGCCGGTGCGTTGAGGGGCGCGGGGGTGCCGGCGGCAGCTGGATCGCCACCTGCACTCAGCCCCTGCAAACGACGATCGAGATCGAGATAACGATCGCGCGAGTCGTTCTGCAGACGCTGCAACTGATAGCCCTGCTCTTCCACCAGCCCGCGCAGCGTGAGCACTTCGTTCTGGAGCTCCTGAAGCTGATTGTAGAGATTCACCACCAGCTCGTTGTTGCTGTTCGGCTGCGCGCTGGCAGCGACAGCCCAGGACAGCATTAAAACGGAAATGGTGTAACGCATGATTCGAGTTCCCTCAGGGAAGTCGGCCGCGTGGGCCACAAATGATTAAGCCGGGCGAACCCGGCTTAATCTGGTACTCGCGCCGGCAACCCGGTGCGAGATAGTGCAACTACGCGTGGGTCATTTCAACCCGAGGTAGTCGGCTTATTTCAGTTCAACGCGACGGTTGGCAGCGTAGGCAGCTTCAGTGGTGCCCTGCTGAGCCGGACGCTCTTCGCCGTAGCTGATGGTTTCCAGCTGGTTGGCGGAAACACCCTGAGCCTGCAGGTAACGGGCTACGGCCTGGGCACGACGCTCACCGAGAGCCAAGTTGTATTCGCGGGTGCCGCGCTCGTCAGCGTGGCCTTCCAGACGTACACGACGGCTCGGGTTGGCTTTCAGAGCTTCTGCGTGATAGACCAGCGTGTCGCGGTCTTCGGCGCTCAGCTCGGAGCTGTCGAAAGCGAAGTAGAACACGGTTTTGCGCAGAGCTTCCTGACGACGCAGCTCTTCTGCGGACAGCTGGTTGTTGTTGCCAGCGCCGGCAGTGTTGGCACCAGCGTTGGTGTTGGTGTTAGCAGTACCGTCGGTATCGGTGGACGAGCAGGCAGCCATCATTACAGACAGCAGAGCAGCTACGCCAAGTTTGATCATGTTGTTTTGCATATAAACTCCTCGTGTTTTTATGCCTGGGGAAAAAAACTGCGCCATTTTCGTCGGTTTCCCGACACCTAACAAGTAGTCGTGACGATTTTTTGGAACTTTTTTCGAAGCCCGCTGTCTTAGGGGCCCTTCCTCAATCCAGGAAGGGCGACCAGGACGGTTCCCGCACGTCGCCGGCGTTCACGGGCAACTGATATTTCACCCGGCCGTCGATCGATACGGCGTTGAGAATGCCCCTTCCGCCCGCCTTGGAGGCATACATCACCATGCTGGCATTGGGGGCCAGAGTCGGCGATTCATCCAGCGAGGTATCGGTCAGGACGCGCATGGTGCCGCGCTCGAGATTGAGCAGTGCCAGGTGGAACTCGTCGCGCGCATCATAGCGATGCACCACGATCAGGCTCTTGCCATCGGGCAGCACCAGCGGTTTGGAGTTGTAGTTGCCTTCGAACGTAACCCTTTCGGTGAAGCCCGTGTCGAGGTTCACCTGATAGATCTGCGGCCGGTTGGCTCCGCCCTGCTCCGAGGTATAGACGAGCGAACGGCCGTCGGGCATCCAGGCCGGCTCGGTGTCCACGGCGAAATGCGTGGTGACTTTGCGCAGATCACGCGTACGCAGATCCATCACATAGATGTCGGGGTTGCCGTCCTTCGACAGCACCATCGCCATGCGGTTGCCGTCGGGCGACCACACCGGCGAGCTGTTCAGGCCCGGGAAATCGGTGATCTGTTCGCGCTGACCCGTCGCGAGATCCTGAATGTAGATGCGCGGACGGCTCGACTCGAAGCTCACGTAGGCGATGCGGCGTGCATCGGGCGACCACGACGGCGACATGATCGGCTCGCGCGATTCCAGCAACACCTGCGGACGACCACCGTCCATGTCGGACAGGTTCAGCTGATAGTTGGTCACCGTGTCGCTGATGCGCTGCGAGGTGACGTACAGGATCTTGGTGGAGAAGGCACCGCGAATACCGGTGATCTGCTCGTAGACCACGTCGCTGATCTGATGCGCGATGTCGCGCAGCTGCGCTTCGGAACCACTGATCACCTCACCCACCAGGCGCGCTTCACGCAGGGTGTCGAAGAGTTCGTACTGCACCTGGATCAGATCGCTGCCAGCCGAGCGCTCGATCTTGCCGATCAGAAGGTAGTCGGCCCCCAGGAAACGCCAGTCGCGGTAGAACACCTCGCTTTCTTCGTGCGGGGTGCTGAGCATGTTGCGCTCGGGAATGGTGGTGAACTGACCACTGTTGCGCAGGTCGGCGTTGACGATGTCGGTGATGCTTTCGGGCAACACACCGAAACCCTGCCAACCGAAGGGTACGATGGCGATCGGCACGGGGTCGTCGACCCCTTGGGTCACCTGAATGTTGAGCTGCTGTGCACCGACCACGTGGGCAAAGAGCGCGGTCAGCAACAGAAGTCCTTTCAAAAGCTTACTCATCGTAACAAGTCCTCAGGGGTAAAGGTCAGGGTAAACACCCGGAAGTTGCGTTCGAATACTGCGACAGGCAGGTCCTGCATTTCAGGCACGCGGCCCAAACGCTTCACGGCCTGGTCAACCGATCGATCATAGTTGGAGTCGCCACTGCTCTGGACGATGTTGCTGGCCAGGATTTCACCGTTGGGCGCCATGCGAATCTCGACCACGGCAACCATGCCATTGCGCGCATTGGGCGGACGAATCCAATTCTGTGACACGAGGTCGGCAATGAGCGCCGCATACTGTGCCACCAGGTTGGTGGAAGCGGCCTCCGCTTCTGCCGCGGCCGCCGCTGCAGCTGCCTGGCGTTGGCGCTCCGCTTCGGCCTGGCGTTGACGTTCGGCTTCAGCCTGACGTTGGCGCTCGGCTTCGGCCTGGCGCTGACGTTCGGCCTCGGCCTGGCGCTGTCTTTCCGCTTCAGCCTGACGTTGGCGCTCGGCTTCAGCCTGGCGCTGACGTTCGGCCTCGGCCTGACGCTGTTTTTCCGCTTCCGCCTGGCGTTGACGCTCCGCCTCGGCCTGGCGCTGTCTTTCCTGTTCCTGGCGCTGCCTTTCGGCAGCGGCCTGGCGTTGTCTTTCTTCCTCGGCGCGGCGCGCTTCCTGCTGACGCTGACGTTCGCGCTCGGCCGCACGTTGTTGTTCCAATTGGCGCCGCGCCTGTTCCTCGCGCTTCACGCGCTGAGGGTTTTCCTTGCTGATGGCGGCAGCGATGTACACGGGCCTTTCCAGGTTGACGATTTCCCGCGGCTGAAACTCGCGTCCCAACAGGAACAGAAGCAGCCCGCCATGCAACAGCAAGGCGAACACGACTCCCGGCGGATAGCCTTCGTATTTCAGCAACCAGCGCAGCATGGTCTTCTCAGTTCTCCCCGCCCGGCGGCTGCGTAATCAAACGCACACCAGGCGCACCGGATTCCTCCAGAGTGGCCAAGAGTTCCATCACCCGACCGTAGTTGATCGACGCATCCGCTTCAAGAAAAACGGGCACGGCGGGATTTTGATCCATGATCTTGCTCACCATTTCACCGATCTGCTCTAGCGGGACCGGAGTCGGGTCATCAGTGTCGACTTCGCCCAAGCTGATGAAATACTCACCTTCGGCGTTGATGGAGACGACCAGCGTTTCCTCCTCCGTATCCTCGACGACTTCCGCATTGGCCTTCGGCAGATCCACCTGGATGCCCTGCGTGATGAGCGGCGCGGTGATCATGAACACGATCAGGAGCACGAGCATCACGTCGATCAGGGGCACGACGTTGATCTCGGCCATGGGCTTGCGGCGTTGACGGCTACCGACTTCCATTGCTTTCGCTCCTAGGCGCGTTTGCTGTGGGCCTGACGGTGCAGGATGCTGGAGAACTCATCCACGAAGGTGTGATAGCTGTGAGTCACCGAATCCACCCGTGCCGCATAGCGGTTGTAGGCGAGTACGGCCGGAATGGCGGCGAACAGACCCATCGCGGTGGCGAACAGCGACTCGGCGATCGGCTGCGCCACGACGGCCAGGGTCGCCTGGCTCTGGGTGGAAAGACCGATGAAGGCGGTCATGATGCCCCACACCGTGCCGAACAGACCGATGTACGGCGATACCGAAGCCACGGTGGCCAAGAGGTCGAGGTGTTTCTCGAGAGCCTTCTCTTCCTTCGCCATCGCGACACGCATGGCGCGCTGCGTCCCTTCCATCACCGCATCGGAATCGATGCCCGGCTGTTGCCGCAGACGCGTGAATTCCTTGAACCCGGAGCGAAACAGATTTTCCATGCCGATGGCCACACCGCCCTTGGTGCGGTTGGTTCCTTCACGGAACAACTGGCTCAGGTCCATGCCGGACCAGAAGCGCTTCTCGAAGATGCCCACCTCCAACTCTGCGTCCTTGAGTACCAGCCATTTCTGGACGATGACCACCCACGACGCGATAGACATCGAGAGGAGCCCCAGCATGACCAGCTTGCCCACCAACGTGGCATCAGCGATCAGACTCCAGATGTTCAATTGATTCATGTAAGCCCCTGAGTGTTACAAAAAAAGAACTTTGGCAAATGACGGATTGTTACTGGCGAATCATTAATCCTGCGTGAACAGATCACGCTCTTTCTCTTCACCTCCACCACCCGGCAAACCGAAGTGGCGATAGGCATAGGGTGTCGCCACCCTGCCCCGCGGTGTGCGCTGAATGAAGCCCTGCTGGATCAGGTAGGGCTCGAGCACGTCCTCGATGGTGCCGCGCTCCTCACTGAGCGCTGCCGCAAGACTTTCCGCCCCCACCGGACCACCGCCGAACTTCTCGATGATGGTGAGCAGCAAGCGACGATCCAGATGATCGAAGCCGTTGCGATCGACGCTCAGCATGTCGAGCGCTGCTCCCGCCATCGGACCAGTGATCACACCTTGCCCCTTCACCTCGCAGTAGTCGCGCACGCGACGCAGGAGGCGGTTGGCAATACGCGGCGTGCCACGAGAGCGGCGCGCGATTTCCTGCGCCCCCTCTTCATCGCACGGCGTCTTGAGGATGGCCGCGGCACGGCTGACGATGCGGGTCAGCTGTTCCACGGTGTAGAACTCCAAACGCTGCACGATGCCGAAACGGTCGCGCAAGGGTGAGGTCAACAGCCCTGCTCGCGTGGTTGCGCCCACCAAAGTGAAGCGCGGCAAGTCCAATTTCAAGGAGCGTGCGGCAGGTCCTTCACCGATCATGAGGTCGAGCTGGTAATCCTCCATCGCCGGGTAGAGCACTTCCTCGATGGCGGGACTCATGCGATGGATTTCGTCGATGAAGAGCACGTCGCCCTCTTCCAGGTTCGTGAGTATGGCGGCGAGATCACCGGCCTTTTCCAACACGGGTCCGGACGTGCTCTTGAGCGACACGCCCATCTCGTTGGCGATGATGTGCGAGAGCGTGGTCTTGCCCAGCCCGGGCGGTCCGAAGATCAGAATGTGATCGAGCGCCTCGCCGCGTTTGCGGGCGGCATCGATGAAGATCTGCATCTGCGTCTTCACCGTGTCCTGCCCGATGTAGTCGCTCAGGCGCGACGGACGGATGGCTCGGTCGAAACTCGAGTCCATGCTGCTGCCCGTGGCACTGATGAGACGATCTTGCTCTTGCATCTTTTACCTAGAATTCCTGAGTCGCTCAGACATGGGCCTTGCCCAGCTCTCTCAATGCCAAACGCACGAGGGCTTCGGTGGCAACCGTCTTGCCGGACTCTTCCAATTGCGACGCTGCCAGCATCACGGCGCGCGCTGCTTCCTGCGGTTTGTAACCCAGACTGATCAGCGCGGATTCGGCTTCCTGGTGCTGATCGCCGGCACGCGTGCGCACCACTTCGGCCTGCTCTACCGGCGCCGCACCGTGGCGCAGTTCCCATTCTTTCAGGCGATCGCGCAGGTCGACCACCAAGCGCTCCGCAGTTTTACGACCCACGCCCGGCAATTTCACCAAGGCATTGACGTCGTTGCGCTGCACCACTGCGGCCAGGGCTTGAGCGTCCAAGGCGGACAACAATCCCAGCGCCAACTTCGGCCCGATGCCATTGACCTTAATCAGCAAGCGGAACATCTCGCGCTCGCGCAGGTCGGCGAAGCCATAGAGTTGGTGAGCGTCTTCGCGGATGGAAAGATGGGTATGGAGCACGACCCCTGCGCCCGGCGGAGGCAGCGTCAGCAAGGTGGAGGCAGGTACCTCGACCTCGTAGCCGATCCCGCCGACATCGACCAATACCTGCTGCTCTTCTTTATGAAGCAGAACTCCCTGTAGGCGTCCGATCATGCGCTGAGGCGTACCCTGTCAAACGGCAATGAACTGGTCAACGAACCAGGCGGCCGCGCCGGCTGGAGCGCACCCCGGCCAGACGAATCAGGGTGTGCCGGGTGTGAGCATGACACACTGCCACAGAAAGTGCATCAGCGGCATCTTCTTGTGGAGAATCAGTAAGTTTGAGCAGATTCTTAATCATGTGTTGAATTTGTGGCTTGGTAGCGGCTCCCGTGCCCACGACCGCCAGTTTCACTTTGCGCGTGGCGTATTCGTGGATGTCCAAGCCGTGGCTAGAACAGGCCACCATGGCGGCGCCACGGGCCTGCCCCAACTTGAGGGCGGAGGCGCCGCTCTTTCCCACGAACACTTCTTCGATCGCCGCCTCCGCTGGCGCGTACTGCTCGATCAGCTCACTCAAAGTGGAGTAGATCGTCTGCAGACGCTGCGGAAATGGCAGATCCTCGACTCGAATCACCCCGCTCGCCACATACTCGAGCTTGTTGCCCACCGCGTTGATGAAGCCGAAGCCGCATTTGCGTGAGCCGGGGTCGATGCCGAGGATGATTGACATCAGGACGCGCCTTGTGCGCCGTCCGTCAGCTGTTCACGCAGGCGGATGTTGAGCTCACGCAGCTGCTTGGTCGGCACTGCGCCAGGCGCATCGGTGAGCGGACAGCTGGCCGACTGCGTTTTCGGGAAAGCGATCACGTCGCGGATCGACTGCGACCCCGTCATCATCATGACCAATCGGTCCAGACCGAAGGCCAGACCACCATGGGGCGGCGCACCATATTTGAGCGCATTGAGCAGGAAGCCAAACTTCTCTTCCGCTTCTTCCGGACCGATGCCCAACAGGTTGAACACCGCCTTCTGCATGTCGGGACGGTTGATACGAATCGAACCACCACCGAGCTCGGTGCCGTTGAGCACCATGTCGTAGGCACGCGCCAGCGCCTTGAGCGGTTCTGCCGCCAATTCTTCCGGCGAGCACTTCGGTGCGGTGAAGGGGTGATGCACTGCAGTGATGCCGCCTTCGCCGTCTTCTTCGAACATCGGGAAGTCGACCACCCACAGCGGAGCCCATTCGCAGGTGAGCATGTTCAGATCATGCCCCACACGGATACGCAGTGCGCCGATGGCCTCGTTCACCACTTTCGCCTTGTCGGCGCCAAAGAAGATCAGGTCGCCGGTCTGTGCGCCCGTACGTTCCAATACCGCCTTCACCACGGATTCCGGCATGAACTTGATGATCGGCGACTGCAAACCATCAAGGCCGGCGTTGAGGTCGTTGATCTTGATCCAGGCCAGACCTTTCGCGCCGTACTGCGCGACGAAGTTGCCATAGTCGTCGATCTTCTTACGCGGAATCTCACCGCCACCCGGCACTTTCAGTGCCACGACGCGGCTGCCTGGATCATTGGCCGGACCTTGGAATACCTTGAATTCCACATCCTTCATCAGATCAGCGACGTCGACGAATTCCATTGGGATACGCAGGTCGGGACGGTCGATGCCGAAGCGACGCATCGCTTCCCAATACGGCATGCGCGGGAATTCGCCGAGATCGACGCCGAGGTGTTTCTGGAACACTTCGCGGATCATGTGCTCGGTGAGCTGCATGATGTCCTCTTCCGTCATGAAGGAAGTTTCGATGTCGATCTGCGTGAACTCGGGCTGCCGGTCGGCACGCAGGTCTTCGTCGCGGAAACACTTGGCGATCTGGTAGTAGCGATCCATGCCGGCCATCATCAGCAGCTGTTTGAACAGCTGGGGCGATTGCGGCAACGCGAAGAACTTGCCTGGATGAGTGCGGCTGGGCACGAGATAGTCGCGCGCGCCTTCCGGCGTGGCGCGCGTCAGGATCGGCGTTTCGATGTCGAGGAAACCGTTGCTGTCGAGGAAGTTGCGCACGGTGCTGGTCACCGCGGAACGCATGCGCATGCGCTTCTGCATTTCCGGACGACGCAAGTCGATGAAGCGGTGACGCAGACGCACGTCCTCGCTCGCGCTGGCGTGCTCGTCCAACTGGAACGGCGGCGTTTCGGAGGCGTTGAGGATCTCGAGCTCGAGACACAGCACCTCGATCGCCCCCGAAGCCAGATCCTTGTTCTCGGTGCCGGCCGGACGCGCGCGCACCTTGCCCTGGATCTTCAGCACATATTCGCTACGCACCTGCTCGGCTCGCGCGAAGGCTTCGGCAGTGTCGGGATCCACCACGATCTGGGCCAGACCTTCACGGTCGCGCAGGTCGAGGAAGATCACCCCCCCGTGGTCGCGGCGGCGATGCACCCAGCCGCAAAGAGTGACGATCTGATCGACGTGGCTGAGACCGAGCTGGCCACAGTAGTGAGTACGCATAGCGGTTTCCTGATTCGTGTTTGTGGGTATTGCCTTGGGTGCCGACGCGGTGCGGCGTGCCTTCAATCGGTGCCGGTGCGCGCAGGCGCGCTGCTGCTGTCACTGCTCGAGCCGCTGGCACCACCGGAGCTGGAGCTGTCACTGGATTTGCTGGCGCTGTCGCTTTCGGAGCCCACGCCGTTTTTCTTCTTGCCGGTCTTGAAATCCGTCTCGTACCAGCCCGTCCCCTTCAGCCTGAAGCTGGGCGCCGACACCAGACGCACGAGCGTGCTCTTGCCACACTCGGGGCAATCGGAAAGCGGCGGTTCGCTGATCTTCTGAAGCTTCTCGAGTACGGTAGAACAAGATTCACATTTGTATTCGTAAATGGGCATATCGTTTCACCGTCGATACTGTAGCTCACGGACCGCCCGTGAGGGCCGTTAGAAAAGCGCGGCATTGTAGCCTATTTCCCCAGATGCTCACAGAATCACAGCGCCTCACCCGGCGCGGTCGGATGCACCATCTCAAGCGTCGGGGAGCAACGACGGAGCATTCGAACGTGTGTGAGAAAAGCACGGTAAATACCGGGGCGAAAGTGCACTTCACAGCGACTGTCTATGCTGCGCGGAATCGCGCAAAATCTTTCATACGGGAGCTTGTCGGGTACTAGCGATTCCTATATAAATACGCCCACTGCTCAGAGCGGCGAACCACAGGGCATGCAGTAAAACCCCTGTAATCTCTGAAGGAAAAACCCTCCCACGTGCTTTGATCGCCTTGCATTAGGTGATGGGGCTTTAAGTTTTCCGAAGAGCTGTAACTGAATGGGAAAAGGGTCTGGGCATCCAGGCCGTAACTCAAACCACACAAAAAGAGAACCAAGTATGGCTGGCAAAAAATCTTCCAAGCAGGCTCCTGCTAAGAAATCTTCCGCTATCGCGGAGAAGTACACCAAGACCGCTATTCTGAACGACATCTCCGAAAGCACCGGCCTTTCCAAGAAACAAGTTGGCCAGGTTCTCGATAGCCTGACCGACATCATCGAACGTCATCTGAAAAAGCGCGGCGCTGGCGAATTCACCCTGCCCGGTCTGCTGAAGATCAAAGCCGTCAAACGTCCTGCTCGCCCCGCCCGCAAAGGCGTGCCCAACCCCTTCAAGCCCGGCGAACTGATGGACATCCCGAAAAAACCAGCTTCGGTTCGCATCAAAGTGCTGCCGCTCAAGAAGCTGAAATCCTTCGCGGAACTCTGATTTACGCGTCGGTTACAGCAGATTCGCACGAGTCTGCGACGAGCCACGGAAGAGCAGCCTTCGGGCTGCTTTTCTTTTGGCCCCGGGAAAATGAGACTCCGCTCCACCACTACCAGCACAGGGTACTTCCATGCGCACGTCCCAATACCTTCTGGCCACCACTCGAGAAATGCCGGCCGACGCCGTCGTCATCAGCCACCAGTTGATGATCAAGGCAGGCCTGATCCGCAAGCTGGCATCGGGGCTCTATACCTGGCTGCCACTCGGTCTGCGCGTACTGCAGAAAGTCACGAACATCGTGCGCGAGGAAATGAATGCCTCAGGCGCACTCGAAGTGTTGATGCCCGTGGTGCAACCGGCAGAGTTGTGGCAGGAGTCGGGGCGCTGGGACGTGATGGGCGACGAGCTGCAACGCTTCAAGGATCGTCACACGCGTGACTTCTGTCTCGGCCCGACGCACGAGGAAGTCATAGCCGATCTCGTGCGCAACGAGATCAACAGTTATAAGCAGCTGCCCATCAACCTGTATCAGATCCAGACCAAGTTCCGCGACGAACGCCGTCCGCGCTTCGGTGTGATGCGTGCGCGCGAGTTCACGATGAAGGACGCCTACTCCTTCCACCTGGATCAGGAATCTCTGAAGCAGACCTATGAAGTGATGCACGCCACCTACAGCCGCATCTTCACGCGTCTCGGCCTCGAGTTCCGCGCCGTGCAGGCCGATTCGGGCAACATCGGCGGCAACAGCTCGCACGAATTCCATGTACTGGCGGAATCCGGCGAAGACCTCATCGTCTTCAATGAAGCGGGTACCTATGCCGCCAACATGGAGATGGCCAGCGCCATGGCGCCTGCGGCAACGCGTCCCGCACCGAGTCAGACGCTCACCAAGGTTGCCACGCCGGACAGCAAGACCATCGACGAAGTCGCCACCCTCCTGCAGGTGCCCGCTACTTCGCTCGTGAAAACCCTGGTGGTGCACAGTGAACCGGATGAGAACGGCAAGACCTCACTCGTGGCACTCGTACTGCGCGGCGATCATCAGCTCAACGAGATCAAGACGGCCAAACTGAGCGGCGTACACTCTCCCCTCGTCTTCGCCTCCGAAGCCGAAATTCAGGCGCAGCTTGGTTGCAACCCAGGCTCGATCGGGCCGGTTGGCCTGAACATTCCAGTGATCGTCGATCGCGATGCCGCCGTGCTTGCCGACTTCGTATGCGGCGCCAACGAAGATGGTTATCACCTGACCGGTGTGAACTGGGAGCGCGACTGCCCGCTCACGCGCGTGGAAGATCTGCGCAACGTGGTCGAAGGCGACCTCAGCCCCGACGGCAACGGCACGCTCTACATCAAGCGTGGCATCGAGGTGGGTCACATCTTCCAGTTGGGTACCAAATACTCGAAGGCGATGAACGTGGCAGTGCTCGACGAAAACGGCCGCAGCGCCATCGTCGAAATGGGTTGCTATGGCATCGGCGTGAGCCGCATCGTGGCCGCCTGCATCGAACAGCGTCACGACGACAAGGGCATCATCTGGCCGCAGCAGATCGCACCGTTCCACGTGGCGATCATCCCGCTGAATGCGCACAAGACGCCGCGCGTGTTGGAGGTGGCCGAACAGCTTTACGCGGAATTGACGGCAGCTGGTATCGAGGTGCTGCTGGACGATCGCGACAAGAAGACCAGCCCCGGAGTGAAGTTCGCCGACATGGAACTCATCGGCATTCCGCACCGCCTGGTGGTCTCCGATCGCGGCCTCGAGCAGGAGCAAATCGAATACAAGCACCGCGAAAGCGAAGCGACCGAGCAGCTGCCACTGGCAGAAGTGGTGGCGACCCTCAAAGCCAAGCTCGCCGCTGCCTGATCAACCGCGGCAGTGGTACGTTCAAGGTGCCGCTGCCGCCCGCTCCGGCCACCACGCCGGATCATGCAGCCAGTCCGCGACACTGCTGCTGAACTCTTCCTTCGCCACATTCTCCAAACGTTCGAACACTGCCTTCAGCCGCTGCGGTGAAGGCAGGTGCTGCCGCAGCACTTCTGGCAAGGGCTGCGCCAAGTCCTCACTGTCAGGCGCACCCCACGGTGCTTCGCGCAGGACGTCCCATACCGAAACGCTGTTCAGATCCCGCACCAGGAGATATTCGTTCTCGGTCAGCGCTCGCACCATCTGCAGGCGCGACAGCACGGCGAAGAGCTCCTTGGACGAAATTCCCTTCAAGGGCCAGCCCGCTTCCATCAGTTCCTGCACACGCAAGGCAGCACCGATCCGCTGCTTCTCCCACAGCGCATGCACGAGCGCCAGGAGCACGAGTGAAGGATGCACTTCCCGCTGCACCTGATTGGCGATGAAGAGTGGAATGCTGCGCACGAGGTTGGCCCCGAACAGAATCACCACCCAACACACGTAGAGCCAGATCAGAAAGATCGGAATCGCCGCGAAGGTGCCGTAGACGAATTCGTAGCTGGCCGTGGCGATGAAGCGCGTGAAGACCCATTTCACGACGATGAACGACAGCGCCACCACCAGCGCACCAACGAAGCCATGTCGCACCTTCACCCCGCAGTTGGGAACCGCCACATACAGCAACGTGAAGGCGCCGGTGGTGAGCAAGAGCGGAAAAATGCCCAGCAACACGCGCTGCACACCCAGCAGATTGGACACCTCGGTGAAGCGCTCGAACAAGGTCAGCGAGGCGACATAGGAACTGACGGCAAAACCCACACCCAAGAGCAAGGGCCCCAGACTCAATACGCTCCAATAAAGCAGGAAGCTGGTGAGTCCTTTGCGCAGCTCTTCCACGCCCCAGATGAAATTGAAGTTGCGCTCGATGTTCACCAGCATCAGATAGGACGTGACGAACAGCATCACTGCGCCCACCCAGGTGAGATTCTTCGCTTGCGCCGTGAAATCGGAGAGATAACGCGCCAGCTCCTCACTGGAACTCGGCAACAGACGCTCGAAGATGGCGTCCTGGATCTGCGCACCGAAGACCTGGAACGAAGGAAAGGCCGACAGAATCGCGAACACCAGCGTGATCAGCGGTACTACGGCGAAAAGACTCGTATAGGTGAGGGACTTCGCATTCTCCAGCCCCTTGTGCTGCATGAAGCCCTGATAGACGAAACGCAGAAAGCGCAGAATCGTGGCGGGACGGTACCATTGCATGCCGGATCGGACTCCTTGTCGATCTCCGCCGCGAAGCTCGTGCGACGGCTATTTCTATGCCTGCGTTGCGGTGGCCACGCTGCCTGTCTACCATTGCGGCTCACACGCGGTTGAGCCTTATGACACAAATCACCCTCTATCACAATCCACGTTGCAGCAAGTCGCGCCAGGCGCTTGCGTTGTTGCAGGAAATCGGCGTCGAACCCACGATCCGCCTCTATCTGCAGGATCATCCAACCAAAGAAGAGCTGAAAACCCTGCTCGCCCAACTCGGCACGCCGGTACGCGCACTCCTGCGCGATGGCGAAGCGATATACAAGGAACTCGATCTGGGCCGTCCCGAGTTGAGCGATGACGAACTGTTGCAGCACGTCGTGCAGAACCCGATCCTGCTGCAACGCCCCATCGCAGTCAGTGACAAGCGTGCCGTCATCGCACGTCCTCCCGAACTCGTCCTGGAGCTTCTGGCATGAGCCTGCCCTACGTACTGGTGCTCTATTACAGCGTCGGCGGCTCGGTGGCCGCGATGGCGCGTGAAATCGCCCACGGCGTCACTTCCGTCGGCAACATCGAAGCGCGTCTGCGCACCGTGCCGCCGGTGGCTCCGGAAACACAGCATATACTGCCACCCGTTCCAGAATCGGGTGCCATCTATTGCACCAAGGAAGATCTGCGCGACTGCGCCGGCCTCGCGCTCGGCAGCCCCACTCGCTTCGGCAACATGGCCGCGGCGATGAAGTATTTTCTCGACGGCACCAGCGATCTCTGGATCAGCGGCAGCCTGAACGGCAAGCCTGCAGGTGTATTCACTTCCACCGCGACCATGCATGGCGGTCAGGAGAGCACCTTGCTCAGCATGATGTTGCCGCTCCTGCATCAAGGCATGGTGCTCACCGGTGTGCCCTACACGGAAGCCGCGTTGAACGCCACGCGCACGGGTGGAACGCCCTACGGCCCAAGCCACGTCGCCGGTGCCGACGACAAGTTGCCCTTGAGTGATGACGAAGTACAGCTCTGTCGAGCGTTGGGACGTCGTCTCGCCGAACTCTCCCTGAAACTGGCGTAACGTGAATCCCATGGCAAACCCGATGCCTGGCTTTCGCGCTGCCGCGTGGGGCTGCGTCTTCCTGCTGATCTGCGCCGCGTTGCCGCTCGCCTTCGGGGCCAGTGTCGCTGGCTGGCTGATGCAATCCATACCACTCGCCCTGCTCTTGCCGGGCCTATTGCGCGGCGACAGACGCAGTTTGCAGTGGTTGGGCTTCGTCGTTCTTTTCATTTTCGTGCTCGGCATCATGCAACTTTTCACACCCGATCCGCGTTATCGCGTACTTGGTGCATGCAAAGTCTTGGGCAGCCTCGCCGTGTTCGGCATTGTCGTGTACGCCGCGCGTAAGAGCCGTCCTCGCCCTGGTTCGAATTCTGGAGTCGCTCCATGAGCCAATCTGCTTCTCCCTTGCGTCGCTTCTTCTCATTCTTGGCCACGATCTTCCGTTGGTTCCGCGCCATCGTGCTGAACCTGTTCTTCGTGCTGTTCGTACTGCTGATCCTGAGCGCCATCGGCGAAGCGCCGACCTTGCCGATTCCGCCCAAAGCAGTGCTGGTGCTCGATCCGGAGGGCACTCTCGTCGAGCAACGCAGCGTGGTGGGCCCCGAACAATTCCTCGCCCGCGGCAATGCCGAAGGTGAAGTGTTGCTGAGTGAACTCGTGCAAACGATTCGCGCCGCCGCCGAAGACGATCGCATCAAGGCCATGATCCTGCAGCCCGAAAAGCTGACCAGCAGCGCCTTCTCGCATCTGCAGGACATCGGCCGCGCCCTGCAGGCCTTCAAGGATGCCGGCAAGCCGCTCTACGCCGTCGCCGGCAACTATTCACAGGGTCAGTACTATCTCGCCAGCTTCGCCGACGAAGTGATGCTCAATCCGCTCGGCAGCGTCGATCTCGAAGGCTTCGGCACCTGGCAGGTGTATTTCCAGGGCGCCTTGGAAAAACTCGGCGTGCAGGCGCACGTGTTCCGCGTCGGCACCTACAAGGCGGCGGTGGAACCCTTCGAACGCAACGACATGTCGCCCGAGGCCAAGAGCAATTTCGATGAGCTGTTCGGCGACCTCTGGGATCAGTATCTGCGCGACGTAGAGGCCGCCCGCGAACTGCCGCGCAACGCCATCAATACCTTGTTGGAAACCTATGACCAGGCGCTCGAACGTTATCAGGGTGACAGCGCCGCACTGGCACTTGGTGAAGGACTGGTGGATCGCGTCGAAAGTCTCCCGGCCAGCGAAGCCTACATCGACGAACGACTCAGTGAAGAGGCCGAACCGCTACCGCGCGTCGGTTACCTGCACTATCTGCGTTCGCAGCGTCCCGAGCCTCCGCTGCCCGGCGCCGGCCGTGTCGGCCTCATCGTGGCGAGTGGTGAAATCATCGACGGCGAAGCTCTGCCCGGCACCATCGGCGGTGACTCGCTTTCCTATCTCATCCGTCAGGCGCGCGAAGATGAAGACCTCAAGGCTCTGGTGCTGCGCATCAACAGTCCGGGCGGCAGCGCCTTTGCCTCGGAATTGATTCGCGGCGAACTCGAAGCCTTCAAGGAAACCGGTCGCCCGCTCGTCGTGTCGATGGGCGGTCTCGCCGCATCGGGCGGTTATTGGATCTCGACACCCGCCGATGAAATCTGGGCGGCGAGCTCCACCATCACGGGTTCCATCGGCATCTATGGTGTCATTCCGACCTTCGAAGAAAGCTTCGCCAAACTCGGACTCAGTGTGGACGGTACCGGTACTACGTCGCTGTCCGGCGCCGGCATCATCGGTCGTCCGCTCACGCCCATGCTCGAACGCAGCATCCAGCTCAGCATCGAGCACGGCTATCAGCGTTTCCTGAGCCTGGTGGCAGAAGCACGCCAGATGGATGTCCAGGCGGTGGACGACATCGCGCAGGGCCAGGTGTGGTCCGGCATGCGCGCGCGCGAGATCGGTCTCGTCGATGAAATCGGAGATCTCGATCAGGCACTGAGCAGCGCCGCGCAACTGGCAGGATTGCAGACCTATACCGTGGTGCCGGTGGAACTGCCGCTCTCGCCTTTCGCGCGACTGTTGTTGCAACTGTCGTCTGTGCCCCTGGTGGCCTCGCTGTTCGACGAACTGCCACTCGTGCGCAAACTCATCAGCGTCAATCAGCCGCAGGTACCGCAGCAACTGTTGGAGCTGTTCGGGAATCTGTGGACCCTGCCCACCTATCTCAATGACCCCAACGCGCAGTATCTGCACTGCGAGTTGTGTGAGCTGGTGAGGTTCTAGACGGTATGCGCGGCGCTTCTTCGAAGGTACCGCGCTACCAGCCGAGCTGATCCTTGATGAAGGGAATGGTGAGCCGGCGCCGTTCCGCCAGCGAGGAGCGATCGAGCTGATCCAATACCGCGATCAATGCCGGCAGATCGCGCTGATGCCGGCTCAAGAGATATTCGGCCACGTCACTTTTCAGTTCCATGCCGCGGCGCTTCGCCAGTTGCTGCAGCAAGATGGCTCGCGTCGCTTCATCGATCGGCTGCACTTCGAAGGTCACCGCCAACTGCAGACGCGAGCGTAGATCCGCCAGGGTGAATGTGAGCGCGGCCGGTGACCGCGTGCTGGCGCAACACACCTTGCCCTGCGAGGTGAGCGCCGTGTTACACAGTTGGAACAAACGTTCCTCCCAGGCGCGCTCGCCCACCACCACGTCGAGATCATCGAGCACCAAGAGCGGCTGACCCGCGAGACCGTCGAGCACTTCGGGACCGTAATCCTTCAGCTGTTTCAGCGGCAGATAAAGCGCGCTCGGCGCGGCCTGGCAGAGCGCCTGCAGCAGATGGGTCTTGCCACTACCGGGCTGCCCCCACAGCACACAGAAGGGATCCTTGTTCGATGCAAACTGCTGCACGTATGCAAGGAGCGGCGCATTGGCCGCGCCGGGCAGAAAGGAAGCGAAGTCGTAATCTTCGTGAAAATCGAACGCGAAGGGATATTGAAACCCCGAACTCATCGCAACTACCTCGACTCAGCGCTCACTTTGCCAAAGGTAGCGCACGGTGAACTCCTGACCCACCCGCTCGGGTTCGCTCTGTTGCGAGAGACGACGTTCGAGTGCCAGCGTTTCCAAGAGCTGCCGCAGCTGACCACCGGCACGCACTTGCAGGGTCAGATCCTCACCCTCTGCCGCCAACACCTGCACGCTGTTCACCACCGCAAGCTCATCGATGTAACGCAGGAGTTCGGCGTAATCGTTCAGGCCACGCACACCGCTCACATGCAAGGTGACGGCGGCAACATCACTCGTGCTTGCGGAAAGACGCACGGCAAAGGTCGCGGCGAGTTCTTCGGCGGCGAGCGCGATGGCGGATTCGAGGAAGGACGCTTCGGGATCTTCGAAACTTTCGAGATCAAGACTGCGATCACGGAACAGATAGCGCGCCTTGGCGTAGGTTTCGCCAGCCAAGGTGCGGAAGAGACGCACGGCCAGGATGCTTTCGCTGCCGTAACGCTGAGCTGCCGTGCGCAGCGCCATCTCATCCATGGCCCAAACCTGTTCCGGATCGAGACTGCGTAGATCTTCGAGGTCGAGCAGAGGAAAACGAATGGGCAGGCCACGACGTTCTGCAGCGCTCTGCAATTGTTCGAAGGCCTCGGGTTCGCTCTGCACTTCGGCGAAGTTGCGTTCGCCCAGTTCTGCCTGAGTCACGACCCAGACGAGAGTCTCGGGACGATTGGCGGGCCACAGCGGGATGCCGGCACTTTCGAGCAGGCGCTGCACTTCCGGTTGGAAGTAGGTGATCTGCAAGAAAAGTTGTTCGCTGCCCTCTACTACACGAGTCTGGTAGGCCCAACCTTCGACCAGCGACTGGGTGTTCTGGATCTGGCGGCGCACGATGGGATTTTCCAAAGTGTCGGCGCGGCCGCTGAGCTTCAGCAGCACTTCTTCCAGGCCACTGGTGAAGGCGCGGTTGCGTTCGGCGGCATCATCACGCGAACGCACCTGCACTTCGCTCTGATACATCGCGGCGGCATCGGCGGCGAAGAGCGGTTGGCTCAGCCATGCCAGACAGAGGCAGAACAACTGTGCACAGAAGCGAACAATGCGCGTTTGTAGGGAGCGATTGGAGAATGTGAGGACTGTCAAATTCATGGGGCGGCATCATAACTGATCGCCTTTGCCGCCGATACCGAGACGCCTTCCATTCAGTCGCACTTAAGGCTAAGTTGCTACCTTGACCTCACCGTCGACCATGCCGTTCAACCGTTTTTACATGCGTAACCACCTGATTTCCCGTTTGTCGCTGCTGCTCGCGCTGAGCCTGCCGCCACTGGTGCAGGCGGCCGCGCCGACTCCCTTCGTGGTGCAGTACAACGCCAGCTACGGCAGCTTCAGTGCCGAGTCCATCCGCAGTCTGAGCCTCGATGAAAGTGGTCAGCGCTACGTGATGCTCGCCGAGACGCGCCTGACCCTGCTCGGCAGCAGCCTGAGCAGCATCCACGAACGCAGCGAGTTCATGTGGGAGGGCGATATGCCCCTGCCCCAGGTCTACAGCTACGAACAACGGGGATTGGGTGCACGCAGCCGCGGCATCGACTTCGATCTCGAAGAAGGCAAGCTGACCTGGACCGTCGATGGCCAGAGCGGCACGCTGCCGGTCAATGAGCCCGTCTACGACGACCTCAACGGCTTCATGGAAATCCGCCGTCAGTTGCAGTTGGGACACGAGAAGATCGAGTTCCAGGTGGCCGAGCGCAACTCTATCAAGACCTATCGCTATCAGGTCCTCGGCCACGAAACTCTCGACACGCCCGTCGGCAGCTATCACACCGTCCGTCTCGAACGCGTACGCGATCCCGGCAGCGAGCGCAGCACCGAAATCTGGCTGGCGCCCGAGCTCGACTATCTGCTGCTCAAACTGCGTCAGGTGGAACCGGATGGCCGCGTGATCCAACTCGATGCCCGTTCCGTCGAGCGCACTGCCCCGCTCGGCACGGTGGCGACGCAGAACCAGCCACGACGCGCTGCCACGAGCCCCAATGACACATCCAAAGATCGCTGACGACTTCGTCGCCTCGCTGCCCGCCGATCCCGATACGCGCAACGTGCGCCGCCAGGTGCCGCGGGCTTGTTACACGTTCGTAACGCCGCAGGGTTTTCCCAAGGCGAAGTTGCTGCTGCACTCGCGCGAGATGGCAGCGGAGCTCGGCCTCGGTCCGGAAACGCTGGGCGAAGACCGCTTCACCGCCGTCTTCAGCGGCACCCAACTGCTCGAAGGCATGCGCCCCTACGCCGCCTGTTATGGTGGCCATCAGTTTGGTCATTGGGCCGGTCAGCTCGGCGACGGCCGTGCCATCACGCTCGGCGAAGTGCGTGGTGTTTCCGGGCAGAACTGGGAGCTGCAGCTCAAGGGTGCCGGACCCACACCCTACTCGCGCGGCGCCGATGGCTTGGCCGTATTGCGCTCTTCGCTGCGTGAATTCCTCTGCAGCGAAGCGATGCATGCGCTCGGCGTGCCGACCACGCGTGCGCTCAGTCTCATCGCCACCGGCGAACTCGTGACACGCGACATGTTCTACGACGGTCATCCCGAGGACGAACCCGGCGCCGTCGTGTGCCGTGTCTCACCGTCTTTCCTGCGCTTCGGCAACTTCGAGATCCACGCCGCGCGTAATGAACCGGACATTCTCAAACAGCTGGCAGATTACTGCATCTCACGCCACTTCCCGCACCTCTTGCAGGACAGCGACAAGCTCTACCTGCGCTGGTTCGAGGAAATCTGCCAACGCACCGCCAAGCTCATCGTCGAATGGTTGCGGGTGGGCTTCGTGCATGGCGTGATAAACACGGACAACATGTCGATCCTGGGCCTGACCATCGACTACGGTCCCTATGGTTGGCTCGAGCCCTACGATCCGAACTGGACGCCGAACACCACCGACGCACAGGGGCGTCGTTACGCCTTTGGTCGCCAGGCTCATATCGGCCTGTGGAATCTCGTGCAGTTGGCCAACGCCATCTATCCCTTGGTGCAGGAAGTCCCGCCCTTGGAAGAGGCGCTCGACGGTTACAAGCGCACCTTCGAGCAGGAACTGCTCGCCACGATGCGCCGCAAGTTGGGCCTCGCACTCGAGCACCCCGGCGACCAGGCCTTGATCGAAGGCCTTACACCTTTGCTCGAACGCGCCGAGTTGGACATGACCTTGTTCTTCCGTCATCTCGCCGAGTTGCCGCCGACACCGCTCGATGCCTTGCCAAGCTGGTTACGCGCAGTGAGCTACGCACCGGACCTTCACTCGGTGGAAGAAGATCTCTTGGCCTGGTTACAGCGCTATCAAGCTCGCTTGGGTCTTGAACACCGCAGCGCCGAAGAACGCCGGGCCGCGATGAATGCCGTCAATCCCCTCTACGTGCCGCGCAACTATCTGGCCCAGCTCGCCATCGACGACGCCGAACAAGGCAAGCTCGACAAACTGATCGAGCTGCACGAAGTGCTGAAGCGTCCCTACACCGAGCAGCCCGGCAAGGAACACCTCGCCGCCAAGCGTCCCGACTGGGCGCGTGAAAAGGCTGGTTGTTCGATGTTGTCCTGCAGCTCTTGATCTCAAACCAACTCGAGGTGCAGGGGCAGCGACGACGAGCGTTTGCGCGCAGTCTGAGCGACGCGACTACACCGTGAGTTTCGACTACGCTCCCTTCCACCCACCTCGCAACCACCTCACAGCGAAACTGGTAAATCCCTGAACTTGCACTAGCCTGAGGCTCCCATGCGAAAGGAGCTCGCCATGGCCTGGCATCCATTGCTCTTGCTCTACGTGCTGCTGGAACAGGGATCGTTGCAAAGTGGCACGGGGCTCTTGTTTCAGCCTCTCTGCGCCGACGGCGTGCTGGCACCGCCGTTGATAGACGAAGTCCGAAACTCACACGTGGCTTCCTCCTTCGAAGGAAGCGTTCGAGAGTACAGGCCAGGTGAGACTTGGCTCTTGCAGGTGCAGGAGGAAAGCGGCCGCTATGAGCTGTATCTGCCAGAGCCTGCGTTCATCACGGATCACTGGCAAACGGAAAGTTGTTTTGGATTTGCACCGGGCCGAATTCGCCACGATTCTGGCTGAACTGCATGACTGCGTCGGACTTCGACCCGATGCACGGCCATGCATGCATGTGGGACGCGGCGCAACCGTGATCAATGCGTGGCCGGTCCCGACTGGGCCGACTTGCGCAGGCTGGGATGATTGAGGATCGTCATCAGCGCACTCGTCTCCACCGGTTTGACCAGATGCAGATCGATGCCGGCTTCCTTCGAACGATAGCGATCCTCGTCCTTACCCCAGCCGGTCAGCGCGACGAGATAGGTGCCTTTGCCGTACGGGTGCTGACGGATGTGTCGGGCGAGTTCGTAGCCGTTCATCACCGGCATGCCGATGTCCAGTAGCACCAGGTCGGGATGATGTTTGTCGAACAGACCCAAAGCCTCCTCGCCGTTGAAGGCGGTGAGCACCTTGTGCCCGATGCGCTTGAAGAACTCGGCCAGCAGCACGGTGGCATCGACATTGTCATCGACGATGAGGATGTCCAGCTCCGGCTGTGAGGCCGGGCGTGGCACAGGCTCAGGCTCCACCTGCTGTTGCTGCACCAGAGGCAAACGGATCACGAACTCGGCGCCTTGACCCACGCCGGCGCTGCTTGCTTCCAGCCGACCCTGATGCCGTTCGACGATGGTCTTCGCCAAGGCGAGACCGACCCCCAAGCCGGTGCCGCTGATGCTGCGCTTGTCCTCACCCTGCACGAACATGCCGAAGATGGAGCCGAGCAGATCCGGCGCGATGCCGCGACCGCTGTCCTTCACCGCGATGACGAGCTCCTTCACTTCCCCTTTCTGCTCGGTGAAGACGCGCAGAAGAATATCACCACCGGGTTCCGTGTAGCGCGTGGCGTTGTTGAGCAGGTTGGTCAGCGCCTGGGTCAAACGCACTTCATCGCCGTCGATCAGGTCCGGCGCGCCAGTGGTGTCGACGGTCAACCTGTGCCCCGCCGCATTGATCTGCGGCTGCGCGGCCTCCACCGAGCGGGTGATGATGTCCATCGCCTTGGTCGGCTGTTTCACCACCGAGAAAGTGCCGCGTGTGATGCGGCTGACGTCGAGGATGTCGTCGACGATGCGCATCAGCTGCCGACTTTGCCGATCGATGATCTCGATCACGCGCTCGGTTTGTGAATCCAAGCGTTCGCCGCGCTTGAGAATGCTCACGGCACTGCGGATCGGAGCCAAGGGATTGCGCAGCTCGTGCGCGAGCACGGCAATGAATTCGTTGATGCTCTTGGCGACGTTCTCGAGCGCCTCGGCGTGTTTGCGCTGCGTGAGGTCCTGCGTGACCTTGGCGTAGCCACGCAGGTGACCCTGGGTGTCGTAGAGCGGCGTCACCACCACTCGCGCCCAAAAGCGCGTGCCGTTCTTGCGGACACGATAGCCTTCATCCTCGGCGCGGCCATGCAGACGCGCCAGGGCCAATTCGGTTTCGGGTTTGCCGTTCTCGACGTCTTCGGGCGCATAGAAGATCGAGAAATGCCGCCCCAGGACCTCGTCAGCCTCATAGCCACTGATCAGCGCCGCGCCACTGTTCCAACTGGTGACGACCCCGCGGGGATCCAGCATGTAGACGGCGTAATCGCGTACGCCTTCGACGAGCAGACGGAAGCGCTCTTCACTGTGACGGAGTTTTTCGTCGGCGGCCTTGCGATCGGAGAGATCACGGGTGATCTTGGCGTAGCCGAGCAGTTCACCGTCCTCGCCCCAGAGCGGCGTGATGATCACGTTCGCCCAGAAGCGGGTGCCATCCTTCTTGACGCGCCAACCCTCGTCTTCGAAGCGCCCATGAATGCGAGCGTCACGCAGCTCGGTGGCGGGCCAACCGCGCTCGAGGTCTTCGTGCGTGTAGAAGATGGAAAAGTGTTTGCCCTGGACTTCTTCCTTGGAATAGCCCTTGATGGCCTCGGCGCCCTTGCTCCAACTGGCGATCTTTCCCTCGTCGTCCAGCAGAAAGATCGCATAGTCCCGCACCGAGTCCGCCATGAGCTCGAACAGCTCTGGACTGGGCTTGTTTCCCCCGGCGCGCAGTTTCTCTATGACCATAAACGACAGTCGTCCTTCTCAGTGGCTCGCGTAGTGACGGCAAGGGCCTCTAAAACGGAACCATACTTACCGTGGTTCTGCTTCCATCGGCATCTGTCTCCGAGGAAACCGACTAGTTGACGCACCGCCCCCAAACAGTTCTCAGCAAGCAGCATGCCAGTAAATTTTTTCAGCAAATTCAGTCGACTATCTCGAAAACCTTAGTCTTCCGCGCAAATCGCCACGCAAAAATTTCGTGCTCGTGTAATTTTGGGTGAGGCGCGATGACGCCGGTTTCGGCTACTTCCGTTCATGCACGCTTCGCACTAACTCTTCCAACAAACTCTTCAGTCCATCGTAGTCGACGGGTTTCACCAGGTGTGCATCGAAACCCGCCTGCCGGGACTGGGCATGGTCGCTGGACTGGTCCCAACCGGTCATGGCCACAAGGGTGAGATCGGAATCACCATGTTCGCGCAGATGGCGTGCCACTTCGTAGCCGTTCAATGCGGGGAGGCCGATGTCGAGCAGAACGACTTCGGGCGCGAAGGGACCAGTGGCCAGCGCCACTGCGGAGCGCCCATCGAAGGCGCATCGTGTGTCATGGCCATCGAGCGCGAGCAGCATCGACAGGGATTCAGCCGAATCCACGTTGTCGTCCACGACGAGAATGCGCAGGGAGCGCGCAGCAGAACTTCGCACGCGCGTCTCAACCACGGCTGGGATGGATATGCATGGCCCAATGCGCGCCATGACGAGGGGGAACCACTTGCTCCTGCATTGGCTTTCTACCTTCCTGGAACGGAGCTGGTTGCTCTGGATCAGAGTGGATCGAGCGTCCAAAAGAAGTGGCGCTCGACTCGAACTGCCCCGGATTCTGGGCACCCTGTCCCCTCAAAGCAAGCATTCGATCACGCTGCTGCCCCGTGCCGCGTAACCCCGATGCGAGAAGCCGGCGCGCGCTGTCAGTAAGAGACCGCTCAAGCCACACCACTACCGGCGCAGTGCGCTTCGGTAGACGAGGCCGAACAGTCGAAGCAGTGGCGGCTTCGCATGTGGCGAGGATCCGTCACCGAAGGAATGACTGCAGGACGAGTCCGCACCTGACCATATTTCTCGCTCGCGCCTTGCCGAACGCACTAGCGCCAACCCGTGTTTTTTTCAGCATCGGTAAAGAATTTTGTTCTTCGCAGCTTGGCATTCCGCATGGACCTCCGACGCCAACCTTCTAACATCGGTTGGAAGAACGGCATGACTCTCGTACAGGCGTGATACTCGGCTTCGTGATCGGCATTGGCTACCGCATTCTCGAACGGGCGCTACTGGCGCCACCGAAACTGACGGGCGCACCTCGGTGCTGACGATGCCCCCTGGCCATGAGTGCGGGATACTTCTGAAGCCTACGAAGAATGAACGCGACGAAATATCGCTGAGGTTTTCAGAGAGGTGGTGCCCCGGGCAGGAATCGAACCTGCGACCTGCCCCTTAGGAGGGGGCCGTGCTATCCACTGTACCACCGGGGCTTTGCGAGGTGGGCGCGCGGATTCTAGCAGACCACGCGCCTCTGAGCGCATCAAAGTTCGATGCGCTGTCCTGCGATCCACACGGACACCAATTGCTCCGTGTTGTGGATGTCCTCCAGTGGATCTGCACCAAGCACGAGGAAGTCGGCCCAGTTGCCCGGCACGAGACTGCCGACGCCATCGAGATCCATGCAATCGGCGGCGACACTGGTTGCCGACAACAACACATCCTTCGGGCTGAGACCTGCTTCCACCATCAACTGCAGTTCGAGGTGTTCGAAGTAGCCGACGAAGCGATCGGGGAAAGCGCCGCTGTCGGTACCCAGGGCCACACGCAGACCCGCATCGTGCACTCGTTTGAGATTGCGCTGCGCCATCGCCAGATCGGCCTTGCCTTGCGCGGCGTTGCCTGCATAGCGCGTGCGCGCTTCGTCGGTACTCAGTGACGCGATGATCTGGGTATCCGCACCACGCAGGAAGAAGGGATCGTCGAAGAAAGCCGGCCTGGTTTCGTAAACGTAAGTGGAGACTTCGCGCGTGAGGGTCGGAATCAAGCAGGCTTCGTTGTTGCGCATCAGCTGCAGGAATTCTTCGTCCACTTCCTGATCGCGCACACTGTGAGCAACGACATCGAGGCCGGACTTCAGAAAACTCTTCGCTTCGGAGAGCAGATAGATGTGAGCCGCGACCTTCAGATCATGTTGATGTGCGGCGGCGACGAGCGCACGCGAAACCTCTTCGCTCATGTTCTCATTCATCACTCGCGCCTTCACCCAATCGGCATCGAGGGCGGCGACGGCTTCGATGCCCTGCTCCGCCTGCGCGGGAGAATCGATGCGTTCCTGGATGGGACCGGCGAAATAGAAACGCGCAGTGCCGGGAGCGGCCGGATTCTGTGCATCGCGCAACCTGCGATGCGTGTCGTTCTCACCACCGAGGCTGAGCACGGTGGTCACACCATAGCGACCGTAGACGGCGAGCTTGTGTTCGGTGTCTTCCGCGGCATGACCGTGCGCATTGACCATGCCCGGCATCACGAAGGCACCACCGAGATCGACGGTGGTGGCACCGCTCGGCACATTCACGCTGCCTGCTGCGCCAACGGCAGTGATGCGACCGTTCTCCACCACCAGCACGGCATCGTCGACCACATCGGCGCCGGTGCCATCGAACAGACGGAAATTGGTGAAGGCCTGCGGACCACTCGATTGCGCCTGCACACCATGTGACAGACACAGAGCGGCTGCCAGGGCAGCCAAACGCGGCAGGAAGGATGAGGACATGGCGGAGTCTCCCTTGTGACGCCTCTAACGTGAGGCGTCAACTATACAGGGCTCCGCCGTGGTGTGAAGTCCAATGCGAATCAACGCGGCGGGTACGCAATGCCGAGCTGTTCGAGATAACTGCTGTACTTGCTGGGATCGTAGTAGAACTTGCGCATCTCGGGACGCAGACGCTCCATCAGATCCGCATTGAGATGGATGGCAGGTTTATCGTCCGGACCGAGCACGGGGTCGTACTTCATGCCTTTGAGCTGCTCGTTCTCGAAATAGTCCTTCGCTGCGGCGAGCAACTGCGGATCTTCCAACAGATCGAGCACCGTCATCGCCACCACCTTGGCACCGGCCACCGCGCCCTTGTGCGCGATGGGCGTGGCCATCGCCATTGCAGCCGTGACGTGGTGACCCGTGGTGTTGGGAATGTTCGACGGATAGCTCACCGTGATGGTGGGCACCGTCCACATCACGTCGCCGATGTCGTCCGAAGGACCACCGGTGGAAACGCCGCGGGTTTCCGGCGTCGACAGCGGAGAGACGTCGTCGTACAGCACTTTCTGGCCACTGCCGCCGGCAACGTAGGGCACGAAGGATGGCACGGTGTTGCGCGCCACGGCTTCGGCGAACTTGTAGTCGTCCTCGCTCCACTTCGGCTGCCCCACCAACTCGATGTTCTTCTGCGCGGCTTCGGCCATCGGACGGTTGCCGTGATGCGGTGCCGCATAACCCAGGATGCGACGCTCGACGGTAGTCCCCGTCGCCATCGCCGCCGCTTCGGAAATCGTGTTGCCCGTTTCGAACAGATTGCGCACGGAGGCGAAGTCGGTGTCGCGGAAGTAGTACCAGACCGACGCGACGTCGGGCACGACGTTGGGCTGGCCGCCACCGTTGCTGATCACGTAATGCGAACGCTGCGACAGCGGCAGATGCTCGCGTCGCATGTTCCAGGCGTAGTTCATCAACTCCACCGCGTCGAGTGCACTGCGCCCGGCCCAGGGTGCGCCGGCGGCGTGCGAGGTCTTGCCGTGGAAGGTGTATTCCACCGACACCATGCCGGTGGTCGAACCACCGCCCCACGAAGTACCGAGACGATTGCCCACGTGCGTGAAGATGGTGGCATCGACACCATCGAACACACCATCGCGCACGTAGAAGGCCTTGGTGGCGAGCAACTCTTCCGCCACACCCGGCCACAGCATCAAGCGACCTTGGATGCCGCGTGACTCCATCAGATCCTTCACTGCGAGTGCAGCCGCGATCATCACTGGCATGCCGGAGTTGTGACCTTCACCATGCCCCGGCGCACCGGGAATCATCGGCTTGATCTCGGGCACGCCGGGGAACTGCGAAAGACCCAAGAGGCCATCGATGTCACTACCGAGGGCGATCAGCGGACCACTATTGCCCCAGGTTGCGGTCCACGCCGTGGGAATGCCGGCGATACCGCGTTCGATGGTGAAGCCGTTGGCTTCGAGTATGCCCGTCAGATATTTCGAGGTTTCGAATTCCTGAAAACCCGGCTCCGCAAAACTGAACACGGAGTCGACCATTTCCTGAACCAGCTTGGCACGCGCATCGACGTTGGCGGCAAGTGACTGCTTCAGTTCAATGCTGGCTTCGGCAAAGGCAGACTCGATGGGGACGGCGGCCAACGCCGCCCCCAGTGCGAATGCCAGCACTTTCTTGCGCATCGAATGCGAGCTGCGAGTTGCGGCGTTCATGCGAAGCTCCTTACTGCGGCGGATAGGGAATGCCGAGCTGTTCGAGGTAGGTGTCGTACTTGCTCGGGTCGTAATAGAACTTGCGCATCTCCGGACGCAGACGCTCCATCAGATCGGCATTGAGATGGATCGCCGGTTTGTCATCCGGACCGAGCACGGGGTCGTACTTCATGCCTTTGAGCTGTTCGTTGTGGAAGTAATCCTTCGCTGCGGCCAGCAACTGCGGATCTTCCAAGAGATCAAGCACCGTCATCGCCACCACCTTGGCACCGGCCACGGCACCTTTGTGTGCGATCGGCGTGGCCATCGCCATCGCAGCAGTGACGTGGTGCCCCGTGGTGTTCGGAATGTTCGAGGGATAGCGCACGGTGATGGTGGGCACGGTCCACATGATGTCACCGATGTCGTCCGAACCACCGCCGGTGGAACGACCGCCACGCGGTGCGCCGAGTTCACCCACTTCTTCGTTCAACACCTTGTTTCCGCCACCGCCCGCAACGTAGGGCACGAACGACGGCGACGTGTTGCGCGCCACGGCTTCGGCAAATTTGTAGTCGGCTTCCGACCACTCGGGCATGCCGACGAGCTCGATGTTCTTCTGGGCTGCTTCCGCCATCGGACGGTTGCCGTGGTTGGGAGCGGCGTAGCCGAGAATGCGACGTTCCACCGTGGTACCCGTCGCCATCGCAGCGGCTTCGGAGATGGTGTTGCCGATCTCGAACAGTTCACGCACGGACTGGAAATCCACGTCGCGGAAGTAGTACCAGACAGAAGCGACGTCGGGCACCACGTTCGGCTGACCACCACCGTTGGTGATCACGTAATGCGAACGCTGCGACAGCGGCAGATGTTCGCGGCGCAGGTTCCAGGCGAAGTTCATCACTTCGACGGCGTCCAGCGCGCTGCGACCGGCCCAGGGCGCGCCGGCGGCGTGCGAGGTCTTGCCGTGGAAGGTGTATTCCACCGACACCATGCCGTTGTTGCCGGAATCACCCCACGACGTGCTGAGTGTGTTGGCAACGTGCGCGAAGATCGTGGCATCGACGTTGTCGAATACCCCATCACGTACGTAGAACGCCTTGGTGGCGAGCAGTTCTTCCGCCACACCCGGCCACAGCATCAGCGTGCCCTGGATGCCGCGAGATTCCATCAGGTCCTTCACCGCGAGTGCAGCGGCGATCATGGCAGGCATGCCGGAGTTGTGACCTTCACCGTGACCTGGCGCACCTGGAATCATCGGTTTGATTTCAGGAACACCCGGGTACTGTGACAGCCCCAGCAGACCATCGATGTCGCTACCGAGAGCGATCACCGGACCACCATTGCCCCAGGTCGCGGTCCAAGCGGTGGGAATGCCGGCGATGCCGTGTTCGATCTTGAAGCCGTTGGCTTCGAGGATGCCGGTGAGGTATTTGGAGGTTTCGAATTCCTGGAAGCCGGGTTCTGCGAAGCTGAACACCGAGTCGACCATTTCCTGAACCAGCTTGGCACGCGCGTCGATGTTGGCGGCAACTGCCTGCTTCAATTCAACGCTGGCTTCGGCGAAGGCCGATTCCATCGGCAGCACAGCGGCGATGGACAAGGCGGTGGCAAGAGCGGCTTTGCGGAAAACCGGAAGAAAAGTTGGCACAGGCATAGACATGCGGGGACTCCAGTTGTGAGCTTGGGAGATTTAGATACCGGCCACGCCACTTCCCGCGCACCGGCATTACGAGCAAAGAAATTGCATGAAGCATGCCAAGCGCCAAGTTACGTGCTTTCGCGACGATTTGGCTGCGTCGATGGCGCCTGAAAGCAGTGAAACGCACCGCAACGACACAGCTCGCGCACTATCGCTGTGCTTGTGTCAGAGCCGTTTTCGATGAGTTGAGGCCTCTATGCTGCACTTTGCTACGCGGTGCACCACGAGGAATCGGCCAAAAACCGCCAGAATGGATCGCGACCGTGCAGTTCTGATTCAAAGCGGGGCAGGCATCGATCTTGCTTAACTTTGGCGAATCCACACCAAGTGTTAGGAACGATCGCCATGACCATCGTCCGTAAATCCACCCAAGCTTCGCTCCACAAGTTGCTGCTAGCTGTAGGCTTCTGTGCCATTGGCTTGTCCGCCAGCGCACAGACCTACGAGAAATTGGAATGGGTGGCATTGTTACCACCCGAGGACTATGAAGCGCTGATGAGTGCACCGCCGCTCACGCATGACGGTGGTGATTCCGGAGGTCCACAAACCTCACTCGATGCCAGTTCCTATCTCGAGACCAATTCAGGCCTGGGCAGCCGCTTCGAAGAAGCACTGCTTTCGACCGCGGTGCGTGAGGAGCTCGATGGCAAGGAAGTCGAACTGCCCGGCTTCGTGGTACCGCTGACCTATGACGCCAACGAAGCGGTGACGGAATTCTTCCTCGTCCCCTATTTCGGCGCCTGCATCCACGTGCCACCGCCGCCGCCGAATCAGATCATCTTCGTGTCCTATCCCGAGGGCTTGCCGCTCGCGTCGATCTTCGAGCCCTACACGGTACAGGGCAAACTCAGCACCAGCATCACGAGCAACGACACGGCCTTGTCGGCCTATCGCTTGGATGCCGCTGCGGTGGAGCTCTACCAGGCACGTTGAGTGAAACGCTCACGGCTCAACCGCGAGCCGTGAGCGCATTGCCGAGGGAACGGCGATAGGCGGAAAACGCCGGCACCAGCGCCAACAGCGCAGCGGCGGCGAGCACGATGCCAACGTAGAGCGCCGTACTCTCGGTCCAGGGCAAGCTGCTGAGACTCAATCCGTACTGACGCTGCAACCAGGGTGCTACTGCGGCCTGCAACAGCGCAGTGCCACCGAAGCCGACCACGAGGCCACCGATGGTCAGGAGCAAGGCTTCGAATTCGATCAATAGCAACAGAAAACTCGGCCGCGCCCCGATGGCACGATAGAGCGCCAGTTCGCGCTGCCGCTGGTGCATCGAGGCCAGCAACATCGTCGCCAGTCCCAGTAGCGACGCGATGAGCACCACACCCGAAATCACAGTGAGCACGCCTTCGACGAGGCGCATGCTCTGCCACAGTTCCGCCAGCGCCACACCCGGCAGAATCGCGCTCAGTGCCTCACCCTTGTATTCGTTGACGTCGCGTTGCAGCGCAAAGACCGCGGCACGCGACTTGAGTCCCACCAATACCGCACTGACTTCATCGGGTTCCAGATGCCCCAACTCGTGTTCGGACAGTTGCGGTGCCGAGCCCGGGATGTGTACGCCGTGCTGCCACTGGCGATGGCTCGCCGCCATGCCCTGCAGCGAGATGTAGATGCCTTGATCCACCGGCGTGCCCGTGGGCGCAAGAATGCCGGTGACGTGAAAGGGATGATCCGTGTGCTGCGAAAAGCTGATTTCACCGAGGCCGTGATTGAGTACCAGCTCATCGCCAAGTGCATAGCCGAGACTGCGTGCCACGTCGGCGCCGAGCACGGCCGAGTCCACCGCGGCGAAACCAGCATCGCCCTCGCGCAGACTCAACTGCTGCTGATCGCCGTAGCGGAAATGCCTGAAGTACTCAGCGGTGGTGCCCACCACGCGAAAGCCACGGTGTGAATCACCGAGCGCCAAGGGAATGGCCCAGGCGACGCGACCATCCTGTTGGATGAGTTCATAGCTCTGCCAACTGAGCGCAGTGCTGACGTTGCCGATACGAAACACCGAAGCCAGCAGAAGATTCAACTGACTCGTACGTGCACCGACGATCAAGTCCACGCCGGCGACGGTGCGGGTGAAACTCTGACGTGTCTGCGCACGGATGTTCTCCACCCCCAGTACCACCATCACGCTCAAGCTCAGTGACAACAGGGTCAGCAGCACGCTGCTCTTGCGATCGCGCAGACTCTGCCAGGCCAACTCAAGCAGCAACATCGCGCGCCCCTACTCCATTGCTCTGCAGCGCCCGTAATTCCACCACGCGATCGAAATGTTCACTCAGGCGCCGATCGTGACTGACGAAGATCACGGTGGCACCGCTGTCGCTGCTGACCTTGCGTAAGAGCTGTATGAAGGCATCCTGACTGTCGGCATCGAGTGCGGAGGTCGGCTCGTCGGCAATGATCACGCGCGGTTGATTGACCAGCGCCCGCGCCACCGCCACACGCTGTTGTTGACCCACGCTGAGCTCGCTCGCGCTCCGTGTGGCGAGCGCCGGATCCAATTGCAGCTCCTCCAACAAGGCGGCCACCCGTGCGTCTTCGAGCCGATTACCCGCGCCGAAGTGCACGGCGAGGCGGATGTTCGTCGCCACATCGAGATAGGGGATCAGGTTGAACTGCTGGAAGATGAGTCCGATGTGGCGCGCCCGGAAACGATCGAGCTCGCGCGCACTCAGGTTGTTGAGTTCCGTACCACCGATGAAGATGCGCCCGCGCTGCGGCCGCAGAATGCCGGCGAGCAGGTTCAGGAACGTCGATTTGCCCGAACCCGAAGCACCGACCACGAAGACCTTCTCACCGGCCTCTGCGCTGAAGTTGAGTCCGTTCAGACAGGGCTTCTGTTGCTGCGGCCAGGTATAGGTCAGTCCCTCCACTTTCACCATTGCGCTCATCACCACTGTGTTCTGCCAAGGTTCCGCTTCGCCCTCACGAAGGCCGGCACCGTTTGGGTGCGCTTTGCACGAACCTGCACTCGTTGCAGTGCAACACGAGCCCAGATCAGTGCCAAGTTCACCTTCATTGCGCATGCGAACATGCGCTCGAGTCGAACGGAGCAAGCGCTGTGCCAAAGCTTGCTACAGATCGGTGCGAAGGGAGTCGCCGGCGGTGAATTCGGTCAGTCAACGACCTTGCGGGCACCATGAGAGAGGTGCTCGATGAGCTTGTGGGAGCAAGGGAAAGAAGTATTGGAGGAGGTCGCGTCCAGGACGACCGAGGTGGTGCTTGGAGAGCAGAGCTCTGTGCGGCCTGCCGAACGCAGGCCGCAGCGGAAAGCGATCAGGCGGAGGGTTGTTCACCCAGCGCTTCTTTCAGCGCACGCACGTACACCTGACGAGCGGTCTGCAGCACGGCCATCTGGGCCTGCAGGCGACCGAGCTCGGTGTCCACGAAGCGCAGGTTGATCAGCTGCGCCTTGCTCTGGTCGTTCAGCTTGTCGGTGTCGTAGTCCTTACCGTCGATTTTGATGATGGCCATGGGGTGCTCCTCTGTCTGGCGGCTTGTCAAAGGGCTGCTTTTTACCAGATCGGACCAGCAAAGTCGCCGTTCGGGGTGGATCAAAGCATGGGGGTGGTGTGCACCTCCACCCGCAGGCCATCCGGATCCCAGAAACTGAAGCCGTTCGGCAGCAGGGTCTCGATGATGCCGCCCGCAGCGAAGACGGCGTTGGCCGCCTCTTCCAGGTCGGTGTTGGCGATGAGGATGGAGAAATAGCTGACACCGGGCTTCTGACCCACCGGTGTCTGCGACAGGCGCAGACGGGAATTGCCGAAGTCGAACCAGAGCGCGCCGGCCTGCAACACGCCGGTACGGCCCAGAAGGCGTGCGTAGAACAACGAATCTACTTCCAGATTGGTGACGCTGAGGCCGATCTCGTCGAGATGCAGCGGTTTGAAGATGGCGTCAGTGGCGGCGCTCTGCCGTGTCGCCGTGGCACTCACCTGCGCCCAGGAATCGGCGGGCAGCAGGAACGAGCGCACGCCGTCGCGATCTTCCACCCACAGTGCGGCATCGCCCGCCTCCGCCTGCCAACGCAGTGCCTCGCGCTCCAGGTAGCCCTGTAAGGTGCTCGGGGTGAAGTTCTGCACGCCCAGTCCCATCTGCGCCACGCGTGGTGGGTCGTTTCGGCGTAGGCGCAGATAGCTCTTGCCCAGCACCAGGTAGTTTTCGTCCCCACTCTGCCAGACTTCCGCCCCGAACACGCGACTGTAGAAGTCCGCGGAACGAGCGACGTCGTTCACCTCGAGCGTCAGATGATCGAAGCCGACGTACACCGGCACGTCGGAGCCCTGTGCCCAGGCTCTGCCCGCCAACGTCAGCAGCATCGAGATAGTCAGGAAAAAGCGACCAAAGCGGATATTCATGCCTCTTACCCCGCCGAATAGAATGAGGCCGGACTATAGCGAACTTTGAGGTTCGCGTGCGACGCCCCGTGCAGCGGGAAGGCACAGGCGACGCACACGGTCTGTGCAACAACGGACGCGCCGGCGTCACGCGCATCCGCCCGACAATAACAACGACGTCCACGATCATGCGCAGCCAACACCCATTCTCCTCGTCCCTCGCCCGGCCTGCCCTCTTCCTGCTGTTGCTTGGTTCTCTGGCTCAGGCGCAGCCCAATACCGAAGTCACCCGTCTTCTGTTCGAACCCGTGCCGATTCCGGCCGATCCCAGCACCCAGTTGCGTCCGCTCGTCTCGTTCAAGGCAGCCGAGACGGCACTGGTGCCGGCGGCGGAACAGGGTCGCCTGACGGCGCGTGAACGCATCGAGCTCGAAGATGAGATCGCGCGCTATCTCTCGGTGCTCGGTGAGTCCGAAGCCACTGAAGGCCCCTACGCTTACAGCCTGCACGAGGACCTGCTGTCGGTCGGCAAGATGTATCAACGACTCGAACGACATCCCGAAGCGATACGCATGTTCGAACGCTCCCTCAACGTCGCGCGTCTCAATGAAGGACTGCGCGACATCGACCAGGTGCCGATTCTCGAAGCGATGGCCGAAAGCTATGAGGCGATGGGCCGCAAGAGCAATGCGGACGCGATGATGGATGCCACGGTCGAACTCGCCAACAAGACCTTCGGTGCCGGCAGTTCGGCGACTGCGCCCTATCTCGCGCGTCTGGGTGACTGGAACACGCAGGCGTTCATGAACCGCTCCAGCATCCTGCTGAACATCCCGCGCATGAACGTACAGAGCTTTCTGCTCGACCCACGCAACTACATGCAGAACACCGATGCCGAGCTGCGGCAGAGCCCGGCCTTCAAACTCTATGAAGCGCGCGGCGCCTATCTGAATGCGATCAAGTCGATGATCGATGCGCGTGATTACCGCAACGAGAGATTGCTCGAACTCGAGCGCAAGCTGCTCACCAACTACTTCCTCTCGATGCACCGCGAGAACATCGTGTACGAGCCCGACTTCTATCTCTCGCGCAAGAAGTCCAAGACCACTTCTCGCCTGGACCGCAACGCCATCGAACTTTCCACCGCCGACGAATACGACGAAGGCCGCAAGGCGCATCAGCGCATCCAGCAGTACCTGAAACTCGACTCACCGCCGCGTTACTACCAGCTCGCACGCGCCTTGTTGGAGGAAGCCGATTGGGATCTGTTGTTCCGTCGCGCCCGTCCGAGCGAAGACCGCTACGACAAGGCCTATGCCTATTTCCACGAAGACCCCGCGCGCATGACGGATGAAGTACGCGCCCTGCTCTATCCCGAAGTGCCGGTGGTATTGCCCACCTTTCTGCCGGCGCCCAACAGTCGCGAAAAATTGGGCATCGCAGAAGATGCCGAAGTGAATTTCTTCGGCTACATCGACGTGCGCTTCGAGCTCACGCGGCATGGCAAGGCGCGCAAGATCAAGATCCTGGGCAAGGAAGGTGAAGTGACGCGCAACATGGAAATCCGTCTCGGCCAATATCTGCGCAAATTGCAATTCCGGCCGCGCTTCGTCGATGGTCGGCGCGACACCACGCCGATGGAACTGCGTTACTACATCGGCATCTGATGTTTCCCCAAAAAGAAAAGGCTGCATTACGCAGCCTTTCTCTTTGGACTCGCCGCGAGCTCATTCGCGCAGACCGAAGACGAAAAGTCCCGCTCCCGCCGCCACTGCCACGTACTGCTTGCCTTCGAGTTCAAAGCTGATCGGCCCCGAGGCAATCTGTCCGCCCAGGGACTGACGCCACAGCTCTTCACCGGTCTCCGCATCGAGCGCGTAGAAGATGCCTTCACGGCCGCCGGCAAAGACCACGTTCGTCGCTGTGCTCAGCACGCCGCTGTCGGTGACGTCGGTCATCACGTGACGCCATACGATCTCGCCCGTCTTCGGATCGATGGCCTGAATCGCGCCCAGCCCTTCTTCCGGCAGACGCTGGTTGGTCAGACGCACACTGAGGGCCGGCATGGCCATGGTGGGATAGGCGCCGACATAGGTCTGCCCCGGAATGTATTCCACCGGTCGCTTGGTGTAGACCGAATAGGTATCGAGCCAGGTCGGCACGTAGAACAGTTCCGTTACCGGGCTGTAGGACGGCGGATACCAGTTCGTTGCACCCTGGTTGTTCGGCATGATCAAGGTGCCGTCTTCGGTGGGTGACAGCACGCGGTTGGGACGCCCCTTCTCATCGAAGGTGCCATCCATCCAGTTCACGGCGACGAAGGGTTTGCCCAGCAGGAACTCTCCACTGGTGCGATCCAACACGTAGAAAAGTCCGTTGCGGTTTGCCGTGATCAGGAGTTTGCGTGGCCGACCTTCCCACTCCATGTCGACGAGCACCGGCACCTGCGTGGCGTCGTAGTCCATCTCGTCGTGTGGTGTGAACTGATAGTGCCAGGCAAGCGCGCCGGTATCGGGATTCAATGCCACGACGGATTCGGTGTAGAGGTTGTCGCCCGGACGGGAATCACCGTTCCAGTCAGGGCCCGGGTTGCCCACGCCCCAGTACATCAGGTTGAGTTCGGGATCGTAGGAGCCGGTGGTCCAGATCGAACCGCCACCGAGCTTGTAGGCTTCCTGTTCGGGATCCTGCCAGGTTTCGAAGCCGGGCTCGCCGGGGCCGGGAATGGTGTTGAAGCGCCACAGTTCTGCACCCGTTTCGACATCGTAAGCCGCAATGAAACCGCGAATGCCGTACTCACCACCGGCGGGACCGACGATCACCTTGTTGCCGATGACGAGCGGCGCCACGGTGAGCGCATAGCCGAGCTCGGGATCACCGATCTTGATGTCCCACTTGAGCTGACCCGAGATGCGATCGATGGCCAGCAGATGACCGTCGATGGCGCCCATGAACAAGGTGTCGCCATGTACGGCCAGGCCACGGTTCACGCGACCACAGCACACGCGCGCATTCTGGTCGGGCGTGTAGTTGTAGCTCCAGAACACGCGCCCCGTCTTGGGATCCAGCGCAATGACGTCGTTGGGCGGGCTCACCGTATACATCACACCGTCGAACACGAGCGGCGTGGCTTCGAATTTTTCCGAAGCACCGGCGCGCGAGCGCACCTGCCAGATCCATTTCAGCTCGAGATTGGATGCATTCTGGCGCGTGATCTGCGACAGCGTGGTATGACGCTGACCGTTGTACTTACCGTGATAGAGCAACCAGCTGCCGGGTTCGTTGGCAGCATCGAGAAGGCGTTCGGGGCTCACCTGCGCGTCGGCAAGTGGCGTGAAAAGCGGCAGCGCGACGGCGGCGAAGAGAGCGGCAAACTTGGTCGGCTTCATGTGATTACTCCGCTTTCAGAGAAATGAGATAGGCAACGAGATCGGCGATGTCGGCAGCCGAAAGCACGTCGTTGTATGAGGGCATCTGCGAAGGCAGGAACAACCAGCTGTCGAGATCCGACTTGAGGAAGGACACGAGTTTTTCATCCGTGCTCATCATCTGGATCGAGTGCGTGTCCTGGTTGAGCAGAAGACCCGTGGTAGTGACACCCTTCTTGTCCACCACCTGCATGAAACGATGACCTTCACGCACTTCGGCGTCGACTGCAATCAAGGCGTTTTCGAGCGACACGGGAGTGCGCTGCGAGCCGATGCCGGCGAGATCGGGATAGAGACGCGAACCACCGCCGCCGACACCATGGCAGCTGTTGCAACCGGCACTGCCGAAGAAGAGTTGTTCGCCGCGGCGTGCATCACCGATGGCAACGTCGCGCGATTGTGCATCCGCTGCACTTTGCGTGCGCATCGTGCGCAGGAAGGCAACGAGCGCGAACAGCTGACCGTCGGACAACTGCGGCCGCGGAATCATCAAGGTGCCAGGGATGCCGGTGCGGATCAGGTTGGCGAGCTCCTCGTCACTGCTGACACGACGAAAGCGGCCGCTGCCGAGATCGGCACCTTCCACGGCATTGCCCTGATCACCATGGCAGCCCAGGCAATTGGCCTGATACAGACCACGACCGTTCTCGATGTCGGCGGGAGAGTAACTGTGTTCCTGGGCGAAGACCTGCGAAGCGCACAGAAGAAGCGTCGCAACGAGACCCATGCAGCCTCGGCGAGCGTGATGGCGGCTCATGATTTCCCCTCTCAAGAATGTTTTTGTTTTGATTGCGCCGGAACACCGAGCGTCGAGGCGCGAGACTAGTACAGGTCGCCACGCCGACGCAACGCAGCAGCGATACCGTACCGGAAGGTTTGGGAAGGCAGGGCTTTGCTAGAGGGCCTCACAGTGCGGACGCAGATACTCGACGAAGTCACTGTCGTAGGCGCGCTCCACCAGTCTGACCTGAGACAGCTTTTCGTATCTCATGTTCTTGCTCACCTGCGCCACAGCTGCCTGTAGTGCATCGGCCACCTCCATGCCGTAGCCCCGCTTCACACGTTCGAACACCTCGCGCAGGATCTGATCGTTGGTATCGTCATTGGCATCGAGGGAAGCCAACGTCTCACGTGCTTCGTCCTGCGTCACGGACATGCCGGCCAACAGGTGGGTGCAGAGCGGTTGCAGCTTCTCCTGGGAGACATGGGCTTGCATGTCCTTGTAGTCGTTCAAGAGAAGAAGCAGCGACCCAAGCTCGTCCTGTGGAATGCCCAGCTCCTTGGCGTAATGCGCTTTCTGGCCGCCCTTGTTTCCCTCGACCGCGCTGACCAGCTCTACCAGGTACGCGGTGAAACCGGCGAACATGGGGGCGGTACCGATGGGATATTTGATGCGATCCGAGTCGGGGAGGACGCTGCTGCGTGTGGGGCTGGTAGCTTCGCTGGTGAGACTGGAACTGAGAGGGTACAGTGTTTGCGCTTGAGCAGTGGTAAAGCCAAGCACTGCCAATACCGAAGCGACTGTCGACACCCACCTGTGCTTGTTCATCGTGCGTCCCTCTTTCTTCTTCTCAGTCGACGAGGTTTGAGCCGATTGCCAAAAAGCCGCAATGGTGGACCGAGCCTACGCCCGCTGATGAAACAGGGTCAACAGTCAATCGCGCCGGTTTGCTCGTTCACTCACGCTTGACGGTGTTGGTCCTGCCCAAGATGATTCCGGACCAATCAGACCACGAACGTACGAGGGATCGGGTTCGACTGAGCAACCGGAACTGAGTTCCCAGCGGAAGTCTTGGGGCGGGACGCCGTGGATTTCGTGCTGCGCTTGACCGAACGAGATGCAACCCAACAGCAGTGGCTCTCTGAAACTCGCCGTCCTTACCGGCCTTTATCTCGCGCTCTCCTCTCCCGCTCCCCAGGCACATCCAGGCACGCTCGATGCTTATGGCTGCCACAATGAATACGCGACGGGCACCTATCATTGTCATGAAGGAGTTTTCGCGGGACGCAGTTTCGCGTCGAAGAATGCAATGCTCGTCGCGCTCACGGGCGACCCCATCTTTCCGTTCCTGCCCACCTACAACCGCAACGACTATCTCCCGTCCTGGGCGGATGCCGATGGCAACTGCATCAACACGCGCCACGAAGTGTTGATTCAGGAAAGCCTGATACCCGTCACCATGGATGCACGTGGCTGCTCCGTGCGCAGTGGCCTGTGGTACGACCCCTATACCGGGCTCACCTTCACCGATCCTTCCGATCTCGACATCGACCACGTCGTACCACTCAAGGAAGCCCACGACAGCGGCGCGGCCTGGTGGCCGATCGAAAAGAAACGAGCCTTTGCCAATGAGCTCCACAACCCGTTGGTGTTGCTGGCAGTCGACGACGCCACCAACAGCGCCAAGGGCGACAAGGATCCCGCGCGCTGGCTGCCGCCGAATACCAGCTATCACTGCGAATACATCAAGAACTGGGTAGCAATCAAAGACGAATACGAGTTGAACATCGACCTCGCCGAACAAGCGGCCATCGATCGCATCCTCTCCGCCGGTGCTTCTGCCCTGCCCTATAGATCGGAAGGCTGGAGCTTCACCACGCAGATGAATGGGCTCTATCCCGATGTGCGCTTTGCGATTGGTCTGGAAAGGAATGGGTACTGCGGTTACTTCGATGGCGCTTTGTTGAACGAAGAACTCACCATCGTCGGCACCATTCATCCACCCGCGCATCATCGCGGCAAGATCGTGGATCTCTTCGTGGTGGATCGCGTGAACATGGAATTCACCATGCAAACCGAAGACGGCGACTTCATTCCCTGGAACACGCGCGTGCCCGATCTCGTTCCCACGCTTCGCAACGCGGAACTCGCAGGTTCACTTACCTTCAAGATGTTCCAAGGTCACTTGCAAGAACCCGGCGATCACCGCTTCTTCCTCGGCTACAAAGTCGATGGAGTGCTCTACTTCACGCCAGAGCCGGCAAGGTACATGGTGTTGCAGTAACGCGGCTCCTGCGCACAACGCGTATCGATTCGAAGAAGCCGAGCAGTGCACGAGTTTGCAACGAACGCGTGCACTGCCGAGAACTTCGGTCGAACGTCATTGCATGAAGTGCTGCGGCACAACAAAGCGTTTTCGCAAATGCCGGACGCACGAAAACCGAAGCAGAACTTCGAGTGCTGAAGAAATATCGATGAGGGAGTTTTAGAGAAGCCAGCGCTGAGCTGGAAGACCGAAGATGGCGACCCGGACGGGACTCGAACCCGTGACCTCCGCCGTGACAGGGCGGCATTCTAACCGACTGAACTACCGGGCCATCTTCCGATGAATCAACGCTGCTGTGGTGGGTGCAGAGGGACTTGAACCCCCGACATTCGCCTTGTAAGGGCGACGCTCTACCAACTGAGCTATACACCCGTCGCCGCGTTGAGGCTGCGCATTTTACCCAGCCGGACGTGGCTGTCAAATGCTTTGCGAAAAAATTTTTAAATTTTTTTAGTGCACCTGAAAGACACCTGAAACTTACTTGCTGGTGAAGTTGTAAGTGCCATCCCAGTCCTGCAAATCGTGTTCATTACGCAGCTGCGTAATGCGTTCGAGATACAGTGCGTATAGCCGCTGTTGCGGTTCTTCCTGCCGCAGTTCCAACCAAAGTTGCTCCGCCTCATTCCACTCGCGCGCGAAGTAACGTGCAAGCGCGCGTTCATGCTGTTCGACTCGCGCCAGAAGCTCGGCAGTCGCTTCCTGTGCGAGACACAGCGGCTGATAGATGCGCACCGGCTCATCCTTGCCCTTCACCCTCACACGATCGATTTGACGGCACAGGAAACCTTGCAGGCCCTTGTGCGTCTCCTCCCCGATCAAGAGCGGCACACCATAGATCTTGGTGCAGGCTTCCAGACGTGAGCCGAGGTTCACGGCATCACCCAACACCGTATAGGCGCGACGATAGCTCGAGCCCATGTCACCGACGTTCATCAGGCCGGAGTTGATGCCGATGCCGAGTTGAATGCGCGGCAGCCCACGCGCCTGAAACTCGGGCTGCAGTTCGTCCACCTTCTCCAACATCTTCAAAGCAGCCGCGACTGCATGTTGGCGATGCTGCGGATCGTCCAGGGGTGCGCCCCAGAACGCCATCAGCATGTCTCCGACGTATTTATCGATGGTGCCGTTGTGCTCGAAGATCACGGTGGTGAGAGGCGTGAAGAGTTCATTGAGCATGCGCTTCAACTCGGAGGCACTCAGACGCTCGGAGATGGCGGTGAAGTCACGCACGTCGGAGAACAACACGCTCAGCTCCTTGCTCTCCCCTTCGAAGTTGTAGCGCTCGGGATCGTCCAACATCGCATCGATGTGGGCTGGTGGCACGTACTGCCCGAACATGCCCTTGATCACCTTCTTGGTATGGCCTTCACGCAGGAAGCCATAGGCGAGGTTGGCCAAGGTCACCAGGAATACCAGGAGCAGCAGGATGACGAGCGAGAGATCGAGGTTGTAGTTGCTCCACAGCAGAAAGTTGAGGACGGTGAGCCCCGTCATGCAGAGCGTGGCGACGAGCAACAGCAAGGCCGGACCGAGATAGGGATAGAGAAACGACAAGGCTACTCCCAACACCACGATCGCCGCGCGCACCGCACCGCTCTGCCAATCGGGCCGCCGTGGGAAGGGGCTGACGCGCTCGGCCCGTAAACTTTCACTCAGGCTGCTTGCCGCACCCCCCGCTTCCAACTGCGTAGAAGAACTCAGGAGCGCTTCGAGGATGTTGGCGTGGATCTCCACTCCCGGATAGACGGACTGCATCGGTGTGGGCCGCAGATCGTAGAGGCCGGTCGACGTCGTGCCGATCAACACCAGACTGTTGACCAGCAGCTCGCGCTCTTCCGCACTCAAGGTGTCTCTCAGTACATCCGTGGCGGAGATGTAGGGAAAACTGCGCGCAGGGCCGATGAAGGGAATCAATACGCGACCGCTTTCGTCGGTGGGAATCAGTACCTTGCCCATGCGGATGCCGATCAACTCGCTGCGACTGCCGGTGAGGTCCCGTTCCATCACCGGCGTGAACTCCTCCTCGAAATAGAAGAGCCGCGCCATGTCGAGCGGCAGTGTGGGATAGAGCTTGTCCTCGTACTGCATGAAGAGCGGCGCACGGCGCACGACGCCGTCGGCATCGGGGATGGTGTCGAAGAAGCCGGCTCCTGCTGCCGCTTCCTGCAGCACGTCGACGTTGCCGGTATAGCCGCGCTGCGGCACCACCGAAGGCGTCCAGGTGCCTGCTTCGGAGAGATCGAAGATGGGCTGGGGCAATACACCGCTCTGGACATCTTCGAGACGGAAGGAGAAGCCCAGCACGACCTCGGTCGCTTGCATGGCTTCCGCGAAATAACGATCCCCATCGAGCAGGTTGCCGAGCATCTCCAACTGCGGCACGAGCGTGTTCAACGCATCCCGCAATGCCTGGTCGTCCTGCAGGCGCGCATTGAGCTCGTTGGCCACGTTGCGCTCGTATTCGGGAAAGAACACGTCGAAACCCACCACGAGCGCGCCGGCTTCCGCCAGCCTGGTGACGAGATCGCCGAGCTTGAAACGCGACCAGGGCCACTGACCTTCGGCCTCGAGGCTCTTCTGGTCGTAATCGACGATGACGATGCGATGTTCGCTGCGCCGCTCGGGATCGAGCATCACGTTCAGGCGCAGGTCGTAGACGACGTAGTCGAGGCGCTCGAGCAGATTAGCCACGAAGCGCGGTGGCGCGATCGCCAGCATCAGGACGAAATAGGTGAGGAAGAGGCCAAGCGCAATCTGCAGCCGGGAGCCGCGCAGCAGGAAACGCCGAAGACGTTGCAGCTGCTGCTGAAGAAAACGCTGGAAGGAAAGAAGCTGGCTCATGAGGGCTCACGCTCGGGCGCCTGGATTATAGGCAGCTGAAGCATTCACAAGCCATGCCCGCGGCAAAAAGCGAGCGCCAGCGGTTACGGAGCCCCCTCCGAATCGGGTACCATCGCGCGCTCGATCACGCCGTATTCAGCCCGCATGGACATCTACAAGGAATTCACCTTCGAAGCCGCCCATCTCCTGCCGAACGTGCCTGCCGGGCACAAGTGCGGCCGTCTGCATGGCCATTCCTTTCGGGTGCAGGTGCACGTGCGCGGCCCGCTCGATCCGGTATTGGGTTGGGTGATGGACTTTGCCGACCTCAAGGCGGTGGTCAAACCCGTGATCGCGCGGCTCGATCACTACTTCCTCAACGACATCCCCGGTCTCGAAAACCCCACCAGCGAAGTCATCGCACGCTGGCTATGGCGTGAGCTGCACGGCAGTCTGCCGCAGTTGAGCAAGATCGTGGTGATGGAGACCTGTACCAGCGGCTGCGTCTACACCGGTGACTGAGCCGGCGTGGGCATGCTGGCTTCTTCCGGCAATTGCCAATCGATCGGCGTCTTGCCCTGCGCCCGCAGATAGTCATTCGCACGTGAGAAATGACCGCAGCCCAGAAAGCCGCGGTGTGCGGACAAGGGCGAAGGATGGGCGCTTTCCAACACCAGATGCCGTTTGCGACTGATGTACTGCCCCTTCTTCTGCGCGTAACTGCCCCACAGCATGAACACGAGTCCTTCGCGTTCTTCGTTGAGCACGTTCACCACGCGATCGGTGAAACGTTCCCACCCCTTGCTCTGATGTGAGGCAGGCTTGTTGCGCTCCACCGTCAGAACCGCATTGAGCAACAGCACGCCCTGCTCCGCCCAGGATTGCAGATAACCATGGCGCGGTGGTTTGAAACCAACGTCCCGTTCCAATTCCTTATAGATGTTGAGCAGCGACGGCGGCGGCTGGACGCCGGGCAATACGGAGAAGCACAGCCCGTGCGCCTGACCTGGGTTGTGGTAGGGATCCTGTCCGAGGATGACGACGTTGACCTTCACCAGCGGCGTGGAATTGAGCGCATTGAAGATCAAACTGCCGGGCGGATAGATGGCCTTGCCCGCGTCCTTCTCGCGTTTGAGAAAGGCACGCAGCTCCTGCATGTAGGGCTGCTCGAACTCCGCACCCAGCGCCTCGTACCAACTGGGCTCCAGTTGCACCTGACGCTTGGTGGAAGCTGCGGAGTCGGACATTGCGCCTCGACCTCAAAGAGGACGCATGTGCGGGAACAGCAGCACGTCGCGGATCGACGGCGAATCGGTGAACAGCATCACCAGACGGTCGATGCCGATACCTTCGCCTGCCGTGGGCGGCATGCCGTATTCGAGTGCCGTGATGTAGTCGGCATCGAAGTGCATGGCTTCGTCGTCGCCCGCTTCCTTCGCCGCGACCTGCGCGTGGAAACGTTCGGCCTGGTCTTCCGCATCGTTGAGCTCCGAGAAACCATTGGCGATTTCGCGGCCACCGATGAAGAGTTCGAAACGATCGGTGACTTCCGGATTCCGGTCATTGCGACGCGCCAGCGGCGACACCTCGGTCGGGTACTGCGTGATGAAGGTCGGCTGCTGCAGTTCGTGCTCGACTTTGAGTTCGAACAGTTCCATCTGCAGACGACCCTTGCCCCAGTCTTCCTTCACGGTCAGACCAAAGCGCTGTGCCAGTGCCTTCAGTTCATTCATATCCTGCAGCTGCTCGAGCGTCACACCCGGCACGTAGCGCACGATGGCCTCGCATACGCTCAGACGCGCAAAGGGCTTGCCGAAGTCGATCTGCTGACCCTGATAGCTCACCGTGGTATTGCCCAGCACTTCCTGCGCGACGGTGCGGAACAGTTCTTCCGTCATGTCCATCAGGTCGTGGTAGTCGGCATAGGCCTGATAAAACTCCATCATCGTGAACTCGGGATTGTGACGCGTGGACAATCCCTCGTTACGGAAGTTGCGGTTGATCTCGAAGACCTTCTCGAAGCCACCGACGACGAGGCGCTTGAGGAACAGCTCCGGCGCGATGCGCAGATAGAGGTCGATGTCGAGCGCGTTGTGGTGCGTGATGAAGGGACGCGCGGAAGCACCGCCCGGGATCACCTGCATCATCGGCGTTTCCACTTCCATGAAGCCGCGACGGGTCATGAAGCTGCGGATGGAATCGATGATGCGCGAGCGCGTGACGAAGGTGCGGCGCGTATCCTCGTTCACGATCAGATCGACATAGCGCTGGCGATAGCGCATCTCGGTGTCGCTGAGACCGTGATATTTGTCGGGCAGAGGACGCAGCGACTTGGTGAGCAGACGCAGTTCCTTCACCCACACGGTGAGCTCGCCCTTGCCGGTGCGGAACAGATGGCCTTCGACACCGACGATGTCGCCGAGATCGAGGCTCTTGTTGAGCGCGTTCTGTTCTTCGCTGTATTCCTTGTGATTGAGATAGAGCTGGATCTGTCCGCTCTGATCCTGCAGCACCATGAAGGGTCCGCGCATGCGGATCAGACGACCGGCCACCTTGGTCTGGATCGGTTCGCCGGCTTCCAGCTGTTCCTTGGTCGCTTCGGCGTGGCGCTTCTGCAGCTCTTCGGCCAGATCGGTGCGGCGGAAATCGTTGGGGAAAGCAATGCCCTGCTGACGCAGGGCCTTCAGTTTTTCGCGTCGCTGCGCGATGAGTTTGTTTTCATCCTGGGCGGCAGCAGCCTGCCCTTTGCTTGCATCGTGTGCGTCGGTCATGCCGTAGTCCTAGAGAGTGTCCACCCGCCGTGATGAGCTCAAAGTCCCATCTTCAGGCTGGCTTCCATGAAACGGTCGAGATCGCCGTCGAGCACGGCGTCGGTGTTGCTGGTTTCTACGTTCGTGCGCAGATCCTTGATGCGTGACTGGTCCAGTACGTAGGAGCGGATCTGGCTGCCCCAACCGATGTCGGCTTTGGAATCTTCGATCTGCTGCAGCGTTTCGCGCTTTTTCTGCATTTCCAACTCATAGAGTTTCGCCTTGAGTTGTTTCAATGCCATGTCGCGGTTCTTGTGCTGCGAACGCTCGCTCTGACACTGCACCACGATGCCGGTCGGCTCGTGCGTCATACGGATCGCGGAGTCGGTCTTGTTCACGTGCTGACCACCGGCACCGCTGGCGCGATAGGTGTCCACACGTACCTTGCTCATGTCGATTTCGATCTCGATGTCGTCGTCGACTTCCGGTGAGACGAACACGGAAGTGAAGGAGGTATGGCGACGGTTGCCGGAGTCGAACGGCGATTTGCGCACCAGACGATGTACGCCGGTTTCCGTGCGCAGCCAGCCATAGGCGTATTCACCCTGGAAGTACACGGTGGCGCTCTTGATGCCTGCCACCTCGCCCGGAGAGACCTCCATCAACTCGGTCTTGAAGCCCTTGGAGTCGCCCCAGCGCAGATACATGCGCAGCAACATCTCGGCCCAGTCCTGAGCTTCGGTACCACCGGAGCCGGCCTGGATGTCGAGATAGCAGTTGTTGGCATCCATCGGGCCCGAGAACATGCGCAGGAATTCCAGGCGCTCGAGACCGGACTCGGCCTTGTCGAGTTCCTTCAACGCTTCCTGGAAGAGATCGGCGTCGTCGGTGTCATCGGCAAGCGAGATGAACTCTTCGCACTCGGCGAATTGCTTGTCGAGAGAAAGGATGGTGTTGACGACTCGCTCGAGTTCGGCGCGTTCGCGGCCGAGCTGTTGCGCATATTCGGGCTTGTCCCAGACCTTGGCGTCACCAAGTTCCAGTGCGACTTCGGTCAGGCGTTCCTGCTTCTGATCGAAGTCAAAGATACCCCCTAAGCACCTCGAGGCGCTTCTGGCAGTCGCGAATACGTTGCAGTGGGGCGTTGACTTCAAGCATGGGCGTACTCCGAGAAAAGTGCGGCATTTTACTCAATGCGCCCCGCCCTGCCTATGCGTGTGGTGCGTTGCAGGGGCGCGGCTTGGTTGGAGGACTATAATGCCGGCTTTTCGTCCGTATGTAGTGAGTCATGAACAGTTCTTCTCCCCTGCTCCACATCGACCAAGTCCGGAGCCCGCACCTCTCGATCGACTCCTGGCAGATCCTGCCGGGGCAATGTTGGGTGGTGCTCGGTCGCAACGGATCCGGCAAGCATTACCTGAACCAGCTGCTGCAAGGCACCCTGGAGGAGGTCAGCGGCACCGTCAGCCACTCCTTCAAGAACGTCACCGTACTGTCCTTCGAGCGTCAGCAGGCCTTCTACGAACAGCAATTGAAGGAAGACGACAGCGATTTCAGCGAAGCACCCGATACCGGCAGGACCGTGCGTGAAATCCTCGGGATCGAGGATGCGATGCCGGAGTCGCTGCGTTTCCTCGGCCTCGAGCCCCTGCTCGATCGCGGCTATCGCTTGCTCAGCAGTGGCGAGGCGCGCAAGGCGCTGTTGGCACAGGCCGTATTGAGTGAGCCCGACTTCCTGATCCTCGATGAGCCCTTCGACAGTCTCGACGTCACCATGCGCGCACAGCTCGCTGCCTTCTTCGAGCAGCTGAGCCAACGCGTTTGTCTGCTGTTCCTGCTCAACACGCAGGAAGATCTCTTTCCGTGGCATACCCACGTTGCCGTGCTGGAGAAGGGACAGCTGATCGCCCAAGGCACGCGTGAGATTCTCGCCGAGCCCGAACTGCAGGCACTTCTGAGTTTCGATGCGAGCTCCTTGCCACCCTGGCCCGAGCCGCTGCGCACGGAGGTGCCGCCCGATCCGCTGCTTCAGCTCGTCAAAGGCAAGGTGGCCTACGGCGACACGGTGATCTTCGACGGCGTCGATCTACTGTTGAACAAGGGCGACCACACGCTGATCACGGGCCACAACGGCGCAGGTAAATCCACGCTCCTGGGTTTGATCACGGGCGATCATCCGCAGTGCTACGGCAACGAGCTCTATCTGTTCGGCGTGCGCCGCGGCAGTGGTGAAACCATCTGGGAACTCAAGCGCCATTTCGGCATGGTGACACCAGCGCTGCATCGCGATCATCGTGTGCCCGGTTCTGCGCTGGAAATCGTGGTGTCCGGCTTCTTCGACAGTATCGGCCTCTATGAAACGCCGTCGAACAGCGAGCTGCAGCACGCCCGGCGCTGGCTCGCCTTGGTAGGACTCGAGTCACGTGCCAATACGCCCTTCAAGCAGCTCTCATATGGAGAACAACGCCTGGTGTTGATCGCGCGTGCGCTGGTGAAGCAGCCACCGCTGCTCATCCTCGACGAACCCACGCAGGGACTCGACGACATCAACCGTCACCGCGTGCTCTACTTCCTCGAACATCTCGCCACGCAGAAGACGAGCACGATCATCATGGCGAGTCATCGCCGCGATGAGTTTCTGCCGCTCTTCAAACACCACATCCACATGGGGGGATGAAAGTAAAAAACCCGGCGTTCGCCGGGTTTTTCAATACTGGCGGAGAGAGAGGGATGACTCGCTGCTACGCAGCTCGCCCCTGCGGGGTGCTCATCGGCTGACGCCGATTCGCATGCGTCGCACAGCTGCGCTGTGCTCGGCACGAACCCTGTCGAGGGTTCTCACTCTCTTGCTTTCTCGCAGCCATAAACTTACCCGGCCGATGCCGGATTTTTTCGATGCTGCGGGAGAGAGAGGGATGACTCGCTGCTGCGCAGCTCACCCCTGCGGGGTGCTCATCGGCTGGCGCCGACTCGCATGCGTCGCACAGCTGCGCTGTGCTCGGCACGAACCCTGTCGAGGGTTCCACCCTCTTGCTTTCTCGCAGCCATAAACTTACCCGGCCGATGCCGGATTTTTTCGATGCTGCGGGAGAGAGAGGGATGACTCGCTGCTGCGCAGCTCGCCCCTGCGGGGTGCTCATCGGCTGATGCCGATTCGCATGCGTCGCACAGCTGCGCTGTGCTCGGCACGAACCCTGTCGAGGGTTCCACCCTCATTCTCTCCGCCATAAAAAAAACCGGCATTTGCCGGTTTTTTCAATAGTGGCGGAGAGAGAGGGATGACTCGCTGCTACGCAGCTCGCCCCTGCGGGGTGCTCATCGGCTGGCGCCGATTCGCATGCGTCGCACAGCTTGCGCTGTGCTCGGCACGAACCCTGTCGAGGGTTCCACCCTCTTGCTTTCTCGCAGCCATAAACTTACCCGGCCGATGCCGGATTTTTTCAATGCTGCGGGAGAGAGAGGGATGACTCGCTGCTGCGCAGCTCGCCCCTGCGGGGTGCTCATCGGCTGATGCCGATTCGCATGCGTCGCACAGCTGCGCTGTGCTCGGCACGAACCCTGTCGAGGGTTCTCACCCTCATTCTCTCCGCCATAAAAAAACCCGGCATTTGCCGGGTTTTTTCAATACTGGCGGAGAGAGAGGGATTCGAACCCTCGATGGGCTTTTGGCCCATACGCCCTTAGCAGGGGCGCGCCTTCGGCCTCTCGGCCATCTCTCCAAATTTGAGCGCGGCATGATACCACAACCACGCTCTTTGACTACATTACGATGCAATCAAAATCAGGAATTTCCGTTGTTGCTCTTGGCAGCAGCGTTCTCTGATTCCTTGCGAATGCGATCGTAAATTTCTTCACGATGCACAGCCACGTCCTTGGGTGCATTCACACCGATACGCACCTGGTTTCCTTTCACACCAAGAACAGTAACTGTAACGTTGTCTCCTACCATCAGGGTTTCACCAACCCTGCGCGTTAATATCAACATGGTTAACCTCCCTAGCTCCTGCTATGACGTCTCCCTCTTGAGGTCCGCTCATACATGAAGCATCTACATAACCAGCCGCGCACGGTGATGCCCTAATAGGCGCACCAAGTTCCGATACGAGCAGCTGACCCTTGTGCTTTCAGGCCGGATCCTGCAGACCGAAAGCCGCGTGCAAGGACCTTACCGCCAATTCAAGATACTTCTCTTCGATCACTACGGATATCTTGATCTCTGACGTAGTAATCAGCTGGATGTTGATGGATTCCTTCGCGAGCGCTCCAAACATCTTGCTGGCGATACCAGCGTGGGAACGCATGCCCACACCCACCAGCGAGACTTTACACACTTTGTCATCGACTTCGACGCTTTCCGCTCCGATCTCCTTGGCTACAGACTCCAAAATCCTAGCTGCCTTCTCCGTGTCCTTGCGCTGTACGGTAAAGGTAATGTCGTTGGTTCCATCGTCGCCCAGGTTCTGAACGATGACGTCTACTTCGATATTGGCGTCACTGATGGGACCGAATACTCGATAAGCCATCCCAGGCACGTCGGGAACGCCGATGATGCTCAATTTGCTTTCATCGCGAGCGAATGCGATTCCCGAGATTATTGGATTTTCCATCATGGTTGCTTCCTCCGAGACTATAAGCGTGCCTGGTCCATCTTCGAAACTGGATAAAACTCGCAGGGGGACGTTGTACTTCCCTGCAAACTCCACGGATCGTATCTGTAGAACCTTGGCACCGAGACTGGCCATTTCAAGCATTTCTTCGAACGTGATGCGGTCCAGCCTACGTGCCTCGGGAACGACTCGCGGGTCCGTGGTATAGACACCATCGACATCGGTGTAGATCTGACACTCATCCGCTTTCAACGCGGCGGCCAGCGCGACACCCGTGGTATCCGACCCCCCTCTTCCGAGAGTCGTAATGTTCCCCTCGTCATCTACCCCTTGAAAACCGGCCACGACCACTACTTTGCCTTCTGCCAGATCCTTGCGGATCGGGCCATCGTCGATGCTGACGATACGGGCCTTGGTGTGTGCGCGGTCGGTCAAAATCTTGACCTGAGCTCCCGTATAGGAGCGCGCTGGATAGCCAAGTTCTTCCAGCGCCATGCAAAGCAATGCGATGGTGGTTTGCTCACCGGTGGCCAACAGCACATCCATCTCGCGTGGAGACGGTTCCTTCGAAATTTCCTGCGCCATGCCGATGAGGGAATTGGTCACACCACTCATGGCGGAAACCACTACCACCATGTCGTGACCCTGGTCGCGGAACTTCGCAACCTTGGCAGCAACGTTCTTGATGCGCTCGATGGTACCCACCGAGGTGCCGCCATATTTCTGTACGATCAAAGCCATATCAAAATTGCCATCATTTTGCCATCACATCCCGAGGCTTTACTATCGATCAATATGCCCCGGGCTTGCCGTCTTTAGAACGTTGCCGCTCAAATCAATGCCGAAACTGCGGGCAATACCGCTGCAAGCGCGTTGCCGATGCCTGCTGGTTCACTACCACCGGCCATTGCAAGGTCAGGACGTCCGCCTCCCTTGCCACCGATGTGCGCAGCGAGCTTGTTGATGAGTTCGCCCGCTTTGATCGTTCCACACAGGTCCTTGGACACCGCCACGACGAGATTGGCCTTGCCGGCATCACTCGCCGCCAACACCACCACCGATGAACCGAGCTTATTACGTAGATCATCGGCCGCATCGCGCAAAGCCTTACCATCCACGCCGCTGAGCTCTTCGGCCAATACCTTGATGCCCTTGAATTCCTGTGCCTTGTCAGTCAAGGCACGACCAGCAGCGCTGGCGAGCTGAGCCTTGAGCTGCTGCAGTTCTTTTTCGAATGCTCGGTTCGCTTGCAGAAGCTGCTGAGTCTTCTCCACCACGTTCTGCGGCGAACCTTTCAAGAGAGCGGCGACATCCGCCAACACCTGCTCGCGCCGTTGTACGTAGGCGAGCGCGTTTTCACCGGTCACGGCTTCGACACGGCGGATGCCGGCGGCAACGCCGCCTTCGGACACGATCTTGAAGAGACCGATGTCACCGGTGCGCGATACGTGCGTACCACCACAAAGTTCGCGCGAAGTGCCGATGTCGAGTACGCGCACTTCATCGCCGTACTTTTCACCGAAGAGCATCATCGCACCGCTCTTCTGTGCTTCTTCGATCGGCATGATGCGCGCCTGCGTGGCGACGTTGGCGAGGATCTCGCGATTGACGATGGCTTCGACGCGGGAAATTTCGTCGCGGGTCAGAGGAGCACTGTGGGCGAAGTCGAAACGCGTCTTGTCGGAATCGACCAGGGAGCCCTTCTGTTGTACGTGTTCGCCCAGCACTTCGCGCAGCGCCTTGTGCATGAGATGCGTGGCGGAGTGGTTGCGCATCGTGGCGGCACGACGCACCACGTTCACTTCGGCAGTGACCTTGTCACCGATTCTCAACTCACCACCACGCAAGGTGCCGTGATGACCGAACACGTCGGCCTGGATCTTCTGCGTGTCTTCGACCTCGAAAAGCACGGCCTTGCCGTTGCGCAGTTCACCACTGTCGCCGACCTGACCGCCGGATTCGGCATAGAAAGGCGTGTTGTCGAGCACGACCACACCACTCTCGCCTTCATTCATCTGCGATACCGGGCTGCCATCGACATAGAGTGCGATGACGGTGGCGTCTTCGACGAGCAGACGTTCATAGCCGTGGAAGGTCGTGGCCTGGCCGTTGTACTCGAGCGCAGCGGCCATCTTGAACTTGCCGGCAGCACGCGCCTGTTCACGCTGACGCGCCATTGCGGCGTCGAAACCTTCGACGTCGACGGCGATGCCCTTTTCACGGCACACGTCTGCGGTCAGGTCGAGCGGGAAGCCGTAGGTGTCGTGCAGTTTGAATGCAGTTTCACCATCGAGAGCTGCACCCTGCTTGCCGCTGAGAGCAGCCAGCGCGGCATCGAGAATTTCCATGCCATTGGCGATGGTTTCGAAGAAACGTTCTTCTTCCTGCCGCAATACTTCGGTGACGCGCGCCTGTTTTTCCACCAGCTCCGGATAGGCCGAGCCCATCTGGTCCACGAGATCGGGCACGAGACGATGGAAGAACGCAGCTCGGGCACCGAGTTTGTAACCGTGACGAATGGCGCGACGAATGATGCGGCGCAATACGTAGCCACGTCCTTCATTGCCGGGGATGACACCATCGGCAACGAGGAAGGAACAGGCGCGGATGTGGTCGGCCAACACTTTCAGTGAAGGTGAGGACAGATCCGTGGAATTGGTTTCTCGTGCCGCAGCCTTGATCAGCGCCTGGAACAGATCGATCTCGTAGTTCGAGTGCACGTGCTGCAGTACGGCGGCGATGCGCTCGAGGCCCATGCCGGTATCGACGCTGGGTCGCGGCAACTTGTGCATCACGCCCTGCTCGTCGCGGTTGAACTGCATGAAGACGTTGTTCCAGATCTCGATGTAACGATCGCCGTCTTCGTCGGGGCTGCCGGGCGGACCACCGGGAATCTCGGGGCCGTGGTCGTAGAAGATCTCGGTGCACGGACCACAGGGACCGGTGTCACCCATCATCCAGAAATTGTCGGAGGCGTAGCGCGCACCTTTATTGTCACCGATACGCACGAGGCGCTCGGCCGGAATGCCGATGTCCTTGTGCCAGATGTCGTAGGCTTCATCGTCTTCGGCGTAGACAGTGACCCACAGTCTCTCGCTCGGCAGGTTCAACCATTTGGGGCTGGTGAGAAATTCCCAGGCAAAGCGGATGGCGTCACGCTTGAAGTAATCGCCGAAGCTGAAGTTGCCCAGCATCTCGAAGAAGGTGTGGTGACGAGCGGTGTAACCGACGTTCTCGAGGTCGTTGTGCTTGCCGCCGGCACGCACGCACTTCTGCGCAGTGACGGCACGGGTGTACGGACGTTTATCGAAACCGAGGAAGACGTCCTTGAACTGGTTCATCCCGGCGTTGGTGAACAGCAGCGTCGGGTCATCGTGCGGCACGAGCGAACTGCTGGCGACTACGGCATGGCCCTGCTCTCGAAAGTAATCGAGGAAGGCTTGACGAATTTCAGCGCTTGTCATGGGGCTCATGGCTCATCAATCGGGTGCGGCTTGCGCGACTTCGGTCCCTGAATCCCGCGATTGCGAGTCTGTGTCACCGTGCAAGAGGGGGATACGAGCGACCTTACAAAGGGCGCGGATTATATACATTCGGGAGGTGCATAGCACCCTCCCAAAGGATTACAGCAGCATTTTCCTTCACTTTTGTGCCCAAAGGGCATCGAATGTGCCGATGAGCGGAAAAGGTACGAGCGATCGCCAACGCCTTTCGTCCCGCTGGGGCCTTAAGTACTATGACCCCACACTTCATCAGGTTCACGACAAGGAGCAGCGAATGAAAAACCTGACCATCGACATCGGTATCGACAAAGACGCCCGTGAGAAAATCGCTGATGGTTTGAAGGTGCTGTTGGCCGACAGTTACACCCTGTATCTGCAGACCCACAACTTCCACTGGAACGTCACCGGCCCACAGTTTCGCGAGCTGCACCTGATGTTCGAAGAGCAGTACACGGAACTTGCCACCGCGGTCGACGCCATCGCCGAACGCATCCGCGCCCTGGGCGTCTATGCCCCCGGCACCTACAAGGCCTTCGCCAAACTGAGCAAGATCGAGCCGGTGGAAGACATCCCGAGCGCAGCAGAGATGCTGGCCATCCTGACCAAGAACCACGAACAGGTGGTCCGCACCTGCCGTGAGGTACTGCCGACGGCGCAGGACGCCGGTGACGAATCCACCGCATCGCTGGTTTCCGACCGCATGCAGCTGCACGAAAAAACGGCCTGGATGCTGCGCGCCATGCAGCAATGAGATCACAAAGCTGCGCTTTGATTTGATATGGATCAAGAAACGGCGCACTCCTCGGGAGCTGCGCCGTTTTCTTTGATCCGCTCACTGCGTTGTGGCTGGCTGCGCAAGGTATTGCAGCAAAAGCTCTAGCTGCGCGAATTCCGCCTCCGTCAGTGCTGCGGGCAACATCAGGTTTTGAAAGCCCTGCACCACCCTGGCGGCCGGATCGGTGACCGACTGTCGCAAATATGCCGCATCGAACATCGCACTGGTGCCATCGCTGAACTGACGTTCGCTACCCCACGCGCCTTTCCACGAGGGACCGATGCCTGCGGATCCATCACGGGTGTGACAGGCGGAACATCCTTTTTCATCCACCATCGCCCAGGCCTGGGCCACTTCTGGCGGTAGGTTTGCCTTGGAATCGGGCCCACAGCCCGAAAGCACAATCATGGAGAAGACGGCCGCGGCAACGGTATGTGCGGACCGCCAAAGCGTTTTCTGTTGCATGGAAAATTGATACGCAGGAGAGATGAACTACCTAGGCTGTCTCGGAGGCTATGCTAGAATCGCGAACTTTGCCGGGGCCCCTACTGCGCATTTTCTTGCGTTTCAAGGAGTTTCGGCTGCGCGTCCCCCGACATGATAACAAGGAACAAAGCCACCTCTCAGCCGAGGTGTGGCGGTTGTTCCGTAGTAATAACCTTGGATTGATGTGAGATGGGAATTCGATGGTAACCGTAGGCGAAGTACTCTGGCAGCCCAGCCAGCAATGGGTAGAAAACACCAACCTCCACCGTTTCAGACTCTGGCTCAAAGAACATCGTAACCTCGAGTTCCCTGATCTATTGGCCTTGCGGCGTTGGTCGGTTGCGGACATCGATGCGTTCTGGGGAGCGATCTGGGACTTCTTCGACATCAAGGCCAGCACTCCGCCGACTGCGGTTCTCGGCAAACGCACCATGCCGGGCGCCGAATGGTTCCCCGGCGCGAAGATGAACTACGCCGAACACATTCTGCGCCACGAGAAGCCCGGCACTCCCGCCCTCTTCTACTGCAACGAGCAGAATCCCCTGCAATCACTGGATTGGAGCGAACTGGCCGGCAACGTACGCAAGCTCGCCACCCGTCTGCGTGAACTCGGCGTACAGCCCGGCGACCGCGTTGCGTCCTACATGACCAACATTCCCGAAGCCGTCACCGCACTTCTGGCCACTGCCAGCATCGGCGCCATCTGGTCCTCCTGCTCGCCCGACTTCGGCACGCACAGCGTATTGGACCGTCTGTCCCAGATCGAACCCAAGGTGCTGTTCTGCATCGACGGCTATACCTACAAGGGCAAGGCCTTCGACCGCAAGGAAGAAGTGCGCAACATCGTCAAGGCGTTGCCGACGCTGAAGAAAGTCATCTACGTTCCATACCTCGACAGGAACGACACCACTCCGCCCGTTCCCGAAGCGGAACTGTGGAGCGATCTGCTCAAGGGCGATCCGGTCAGCGCCGAGAACTTCCAGTTCGAACAGGTGCCCTTCCAGCATCCGCTCTGGATTCTCTTCTCCTCCGGCACCACCGGTCTGCCGAAGGCCATCGTGCACGGTCATGGCGGCATCACGCTCGAGCAGCACAAGCTGAGTGGCCTGCACTACGACCTCAAGCCCGACGATCGCATCTTCTTCTTCACCACCACGGGTTGGATGATGTGGAACTTCCTGGTCAGCACCATGCTGGTCCAGGCGCGCCCGATCCTGTACGACGGCAACCCGACCTACCCGGAAGCCGACGTGCTGTGGAAGATGTGCGACGAAGCCGGCGCCCGCCTCTTCGGTGCCAGCCCGACGCTGCAGCAGATGCAGGAAAATGCCGGCATCGTGCCCAAGGAAAAATACCGCTTCGAAAAACTCGAGTGCATCATGCTGGCCGGCTCGCCCGTGTCCGCCGAGTGCACGGCCTGGTTCTACAACAACGTCAAAGCCGATCTCTTCCTCGGACCCGGCAGCGGTGGTACCGACATCTGCGCTGGCTTCTGTGGCCCGATGCCGGGTCTGCCGGTCAAGGCCGGCATCATCCAGATGCCGCACCTCGGTGTGGACCTGCAGGCCTTCGACGCCGAAGGCAAGTCCATCCGCAACGAAGTCGGTGAGTTCGTGATCTGCCAGCCGATGCCGTCGATGCCGCTCTATTTCTGGAACGATCCGAACAATGAGCGCTACATCGAAACCTATTTCTCCGACTACCCCGGCATCTGGCGCCAGGGCGACTACTTCATGATCAATGACGAGGACGGCTGTTTCGTGCTCGGCCGTTCCGATGCCACGCTCAACCGCTACGGCATCCGTATCGGTACTGCCGAGATCTATCGCAGTGTCGAGGCGCTCGATGAAGTGGCCGATTCGATCATCGTCAACCTCGAGCTGCCCGGCGGTAAGTTCTACATGCCGCTCTTCGTGAAACTGCAGCCTGGTCTGACTCTGACCGAAGAACTGAAACAGAAAATCAACGCCAAACTGCGTAGCGACTACAGCCCGCGTCACATTCCCGATGAGATCCACCAGGTGGAGGACATTCCCTACACCCTCACCGGCAAGAAGATGGAAGTGCCGCTGCGCAAGATCCTGTTCGGTCAGCCTGTCGAGAAAGCCGCGAATCGCGATGCGATGAGCAATCCGCAGTCGCTCGACTGGTACGTCAACTTCCGCGATACCCAGACCGCCTACAAGCTCGACGCCTGAGGCGTCGAGCTTCGGCTCTTCCCTATTTCACTCGGTCAAGGCCTGCACCAACAGGGGCAGGCTGCGATCGAGGCGATAATCGATGGACGAGTGATCGTCCTTGAATTCCTCGTAGACGTGCGCGATGCCCTGCTGCTCCAGCAAGCGATGCAGACGCCGTGTTCCGTACAACAGGTTGTATTGATCCAAGGTGCCGCAGTCGACGTAGAGCAGTTTCATCTGCTTCAGGCCCTTGCCCCGCTCCGCCGCGACATTCAACGGATCCCAGCGCATGAAGTTGTGCCAACGCTCGGGAATCAATTCACAGGTGTAGGTATCGACCGGCAGACGAATGCCCCAATAGGCGGAAGGATCGGGGTCGTAGCTGGCACACATCGCCAGCATCAATAGGATGTGCAGATCGCTGCCCTTCTGCTTCGGCTTCGAATAGAAATCATCGATCCAGGATTTCACATCGAACTTGTGCGAGGCGAGTGCGCGCAGCACGTTCGGAAATTCAGGCAGGAACACGAGTTCAAAAGCCATGTCGCCCGAGTGGCAAGCAGATACGGCCCAGAAATCCGGGTAGAGCAGCGCGTGCATCAAGGCTCCATAGCCACCGGAGCTCTTGCCGAACACACCGCGGCGACCATCACCGCCGCAACCGAAGGTGTTTTCTACCAGCGGTACCACTTCTTTTCTGAGTACATCGGCCCAAGGTCCGATCGCACTGCTGTTGATGTACTGGTTGCCACCCAGACGCGTGAAGCAATCGGGCATCGCCACCACTACTGGTGGCAATTGCTTCGCGGCGATGAGTCGATCGAGACGCTCGGGCAGGTTCTCACCGAAGTTGCGCCAGTTGGCGTGCACGGGCCCACCGCTGAGAAAGCCGACGAGATCGACCAGTAGAGGCAGGCCTTTGCCGTCGTGACCCGCAGGGATGTAGACATCCACACGTCGCCGCGTGGGATCACCCAGCAGATTGCCTTCGAGCAATTTGCTGTCGAGCCACAGGGTTTTCACTTCGCCGTGAGGCGCATCGTAGTCGCGTCGCATCTCGGTTTCCTGTTCTTCCGTTTTCGCTATCCGGCTGAGCCGTGAAACAAGACGCGCGAGTTTACCGCAATTCTCTCGAGGGCTTATTCATAGGCTACTTAGCTGATAGAATTCGCCGCCTTGCGGGCCCTGGGCTCGCCATGACGACAATCCGGCCCACTGTGGGCCCCGCCTGTAACAGGAGATACCCAATGACTTTCGTGGTTGGCGCCAACTGCATCCGCTGCAAGCACACCGACTGCGTCGAAGTATGCCCGGTGGACTGCTTCTACGAAGGCCCCAACATGCTGGTGATCAATCCGGACGAGTGCATCGACTGTGCACTCTGCGAACCCGAATGCCCGGTGGATGCGATCTTCGCCGAGGATGAGGTGCCGGAAGACCAGGTAGAGTTCATCGCGTTGAACGCAGAACTGTCGAAGAAGTGGCCGAACATCACCGAGATGAAGCCGGAACCTCCCGATGCAGCCGAATGGGATGGCGTGGAAGGCAAGATCCAGTATCTCGAACGCGAGTGGCCCCAGAACTGAGACTGCAGCAGGTTCGGTGTGAACACACCGAACCTGCTCCTCATCCTCTGCCTTTATTTGAATTCCCTCAGACAGTCCGCTGAGAAACCTTCGCGCTCCATGATGCGGCGCAGCTTCGCCATCGCTTCTAGCTGCAACTGACGCACTCTTTCGCGCGTAAGCCCTATCTCCTTCCCTACTTCTTCCAACGTGGCACTCTCGAAGCCGCGCAGACCGAAACGTCGCGCGATGATCTCGCGATGCTTCGCCGGTAATAATTCCAGCCACTGATCCACGTTTTGCTTGAGGTCCTGTTCCTCCAACTGCGTGGCGGGTTGGTGATCATCCGGAGAAGCAACGGTATCGATGAACGTGAGATCCGGTGCATCGGCGAGAGGAAGATCGGTGGAACAGAAGCGCAGCTGATTGCCGAGCATGTTGCGCACGCTGGGTTCAGGCCGTCCCATGTGCGAAGCCACTTCGGCCGGCGTCGGCTCGCGTTGCAATTGCGAGCGCAACCGCATGACGGCACGAATGCATTGCGCCAGATCCTTCACCACATGCACCGGCGGTCGCACCGTGCTGGCCTGGTTCATCAGTGCCCGATCGATGTTCTGCTTGATCCACCAGGTGGCGTAGGTCGAGAAGCGATAGCCGAGTTCGGGATCGAATTTTTCGACGGCTCGGATCAGACCGAGATTGCCCTCTTCGATCAGATCGAGCAGTGAGAGACCGCGTCCCTGATAGCGCTTGGCGATCGAAACCACCAAACGTAGATTGGCTTCGATCATGCGACCACGACTGCCGGGGACGCCTTGAGCGACCTCCCGAGCCAACACCACTTCCTGCGCCGCGGTGAGCAAGGGGAGTATGCCTATCGCGTTGAGGTAGAGGGTAGCGGGGTCGAGCGAAGGATCCTGATGCCTTCGCCCCTTGCGATCGGCTGCGGTCCGCCTAATACGGCCGTCGCCTTCCAACACATCCAATTCGAAGCCGCCCGCACCGAAAGCGGATTCATCGAAATTGGCAAGTTCATCATCCTGCTCCTGCGTCAGATCGAAAGTGAGAGACTCGTCCAATTCAGGGTCTTCCAGCTCATAGGCTTCAAAGGAAAGTTCATTGACCGCCAAGGATGGGCTGGGAAGGTCCTCTATCAGTTCTTGCTCTCCTTCTCTGGGTGCGGGGTCCTGCTTCGCGTCGGATCCATCGGGGGCTCGTCTAGTCATCTGCAAAGTCCTTTTCCAGTCAGTAGTTATTGTTATCAGACAGTGCTTATGCAGGGTCGACGCCAGTCCCACGTCACTGGCGCCACTAGGTACCCGCATCCGGCTGGACGGCCAGATTGCGGGCACACCGGAGTATAGTACAGCGCCAAAAAGTTCTAGGATTTTTTTTTAAAGAGAACCGTTAGTCAAAAACTACTAACGCGAAGGAACGATCTAACGCGAAGGGAGGAATAGTAGGGGGTCGACGGGCTTGCCGTCCTGACGGATTTCGAAGTGCAGCATGTAGCGATCGACGCCGCTGTTCCCCAGCTCGGCGATCTTCTGTCCACGTCTGACCTTGTCACCCTCCTTCACCAGCAGGTTGCGGTTGTGGGCATAGGCACTGAGGAAGTGATCGTTGTGTTTGAGGATCAGCAGATTGCCGTAGCGTTGCAGGCCACCGCCGGCGTACACCACCTCCCCGTCCGCCGCAGCCAGGATCGGATCACCGACATTGCCGGCCAGATCGAGCCCCTTGCCTTCGACCGAGGTGTCGGAGAACCGTCCCACGATGTTGCCGCGATGCGGCCAGTCCCACTGAATCTCTCCATTGGCGGGCATCGCCACCACAGGGGCAGGATCGCTCTTGGGCAAGGTCGCGACCGGCTCGCTCGGTGGTAAGGGACGCACAGAGCTTTCCTGCGCTGGAGTGCTCGGTGGCGGTGCTGGCGTCACAGCAACGGCAGGAGGAGTGGTGTTCGTGCTGGTTGGGGGCGGAGTCGTCGTTGTCGGCGCCGGATCCGAGGCAGGGTTGGACGGCAGAGAGCGCGACGGTAGCGGTGTGCGCTGCAAGCCGCCGATGGTCGGTACCGCAGTGACGACGGCCGTGCCAACGGGCGGTAATGAAGCCGTGTTGCCGGCATTGGGATTGGGGGCGAGCCCCGCCACCACACGTGGATCCACCGTAAGCATCATGCCCGGCTCGACGTTGTAGGGTGCCGCCAGATTGTTGGCACGCGCGAGGGCATTGACGTCGAGATCGTACATCCACGCGATGGCGTAGAGCGTCTCGCCGCCATTCACGCGATGTTGCTTGCCGTCGTCGAGAAAGCGCGGACCGTCGCCAATTTCCTCCACCGGCGCGGAATAGCGCGCAGTACAGGCACTCAGCCCCAGGAACAGGCACATCAGGACAGCTATGACTCTGAGGGACGAAGAACGCATAACGAGAATCGACGACTTCGAAGTAGGCGGAGGGTAATGTATCCGTTGTGGCTTGGCAAAACGCCAGCACCGCTCACTAAGCTCAGGTTCAGCTCTTCTCCGTTGTTACAATGCACACCCTCATCGGCCCCAAGAAGTAACGCCATGCAACTCGTACTCGCCTCGTCCTCGCCCTATCGCCGAGAACTCTTGAGCCGTCTGGGTCTGCCCTTCGTCCACGCGAGTCCCAACGTCGACGAAACGCCGCTGCCCCACGAACAAGGTCCGACGCTCGCGACACGCCTGGCGCTGAGCAAGGCGCAGGCCCTCGCCGCAGACTATCCCGACGCGCTCATCATCGGCTGCGATCAGGTCTGCATGCGTGGCAATGCGGTCTCAGGCAAACCGGGCACACACGAAGCGGCGCGCGCGCAACTCGCGGCGAGCAGTGGACGTTGGGTGGATTTTCATACGGCTCTGGTACTGCTCGACGCACGCACCGGCGAGCATCAGTCGACACACGATCTCTATCGCGTGAAGTTCCGTCCGCTGAGCGCCGAAGAGATCGAGAACTATCTCGCCCGCGAACGGCCCTACGACTGTGCGGGGAGCTTCAAGGCGGAAGGACTGGGCATTGCGCTGTTCGAACGCATGGAGGGTGGCGACTTCCACAGTCTGATCGGGCTGCCGCTCATCTCGCTGTGCCGCCTGCTGCGCGAGGCCGGCCTCAATCCGCTGAGCGTAGCTGGTCCACCAGCGCCTTGAACGAGCTCTCCAACGGCGCACTGAAGCGCAAGCGCTTGCCGGTACGTGGATGTGCGAATTCCACTGCAGCGGCATGCAGGCACAGGCGCGGACGCGCACCCTTGGGCCAGCTCACGGCAACCTCCCGTTCGTTGTACTTCTCATCTCCCACCAGGGGACAACCGACTTCGGCTGCATGCACACGGATCTGATGCGTGCGGCCGGTCAGAGGCTGCGCCTCGACCAAGGTGAAATCAGCGAAACGCTCCAGCACGCGGAAGCTCGTACGCGCTTCCTTACCCTCGGGATCGACCTCCACCATGCGCTCACCGCCCCGCTCCGGTTGGCGGGCGAGCGGACTGTCCACTTCCCTTACCTGGGCCGGCCAGCGACCACAGACGAGAGCGTGGTAGACCTTGCGCACCTCATGCTCGCGGAAGGCGTTCATCAGGGCACGACGGGCGGTGCCGGTCTTGGCTAGAAGCAGACAGCCGGACGTCCCCTTGTCGAGGCGGTGGACGAGTTCCAGACCAGGCACGTCCGGACGCAGCGTCTTGAGCGCCTCGATCAGGCCCAGCTTGACCCCCGTCCCACCATGGACCGGCAGCCCCGCCGGCTTGTTCAGCACCAACAGATCCGGGTCTTCGAAGAGCACCGAGTCGCGCAAGAGAGCTTCGAGCTGGGCGCTGGGCTGAAGCGGCTCATCCGGGCTCGCCAGCTGCAGGGGCGGCACGCGCACCTTGTCCTGGGCCTGGACGCGGTAGTCGGCCTTGGCGCGCTTGCCGTTGACCCTCACCTCCCCCTTTCTAATGATGCGGTAAATCAAGGACTTGGGTGTGCCCTTCAGGCGACCGAGGAGGTAGTTGTCCAGACGCTGATCCTGATGGTGTTCGGCAACTTCCAGAATCTGTACCGGCGTACGGTTGGCAGGATGTGGTGGGGAGGACGGCGTGGACATCGTGTGGAGGACTTGGACAAGGGCGCGCAAGTATAGCGAAGACACCCTTTTCATGCTGCAAACGGCACTCAACAAAGCACCATAAGCGTTTGAAGCACCAACTCTTTGCTGTTATATTGCGCCGGCCTGTATCCTCCGTGACCTACCCGAATCACCACGGCCGCACGGGCCTAAAACCTACCCCTCGCCTCCGCTGGATCGAGCAGAGACCGTCCCCCCGGCGTTATCACGTAGTAACCCGCGAGGATGAGAGGGAAGCAAGCCCAGGTGAACGCGCGGCACCACGAGACCCAGGCAGCGGTACCGCTGCCCCACAATGCAGCCCGTACCGGCACAAGCAGTCAACGCAAACTAAAACCTTGCGACAGTCTCAGCCCTCTGGCGCATGACGTCATCGCACCGGTGCACTGCACCGGACTGAGTGGATCCCGATTCCTCCACCAGAAGCGCACGTCATCCTCCCCAGGGTGAAAGCCTGGTAAGCGGAGATTCCAACAGTGACCAAGCTGCCTCCCTTGCCTCGGGTCCGACTGTCAACCGGATAGATTCGGCAACCAGAACGAGTTCCCGCCCGCCAGGATTCCATTCTGACGGACAGTGAAGGCAACGAACGAACCAGGCCGCGCCGCCCTAGGGTCGTGTCAGGCAAACCCAATGCGGTGGGCCGACGGCAGATGCGATGCGCAGCGATACGTGCAGGCGATATGAACATCAGTGCAATTCAGGGTGGATTGAGCGCAGCCACGGTTCTGTAGAAGTCTGAAAATTAAGTTATATCGATATATTGCGAGATATATTCATAACAATTTAATTCGCTCTGGTTTACCGGGTTGTATCCGTTATCAACAACGGAAACGGTAACTATGAAAAGAATGCTCATCAACGCAACCCAAAAAGAAGAGTTGCGCGTAGCTCTCGTCGATGGTCAGCGTCTGTACGACCTCGACATCGAAAATCGCCATCGCATTCAGAAAAAATCCAACATCTACAAAGGCCGCATCACCCGCATCGAACCCAGTCTCGAAGCAGCCTTCGTCAACTACGGTGCAGATCGGCACGGCTTTCTGCCACTGAAAGAAATCTCCCGCGAATACTTCCGCAAAGGTGCCAACGAGCGTGGCGGCATCAAAGAGCTGGTAGCGGAAGGCACTGAAGTCATCGTACAGGTCGAAAAGGAAGAACGTGGCAACAAGGGTGCCGCGCTCACCACCATGATCAGCCTCGCTGGTCGCTACCTGGTCTTGATGCCGAACAATCCGCGTGCCGGCGGCATCTCGCGTCGCATCGAAGGTGAGGAACGCAGCGAACTGCGCGAAGCAATGGAATCGCTGCAGGTGCCCGACGGCATGGGCATCATCATCCGCACCGCCGGTGTGGGCCGTGCGCCCGAAGAACTGCAGTGGGACCTCAACTACCTGCTGCAGGTGTGGTCCGCCATCACCAAGGCCGCGCAAGAGCATGAAGCGCCGCGTCTGCTGTTCCAGGAAAGCAATGTCATCCTGCGCGCCATCCGCGACTACCTGCGTCAGGACATCGGCGAAGTCGTGGTCGACACGCAAGCCGCCTACGACGAAGCTCTTGCCTTCGTACGCCAGGTGATGCCGCAGTTCGAAAGCCGTCTGCGTCTGTATCAGGGCAATGTTCCGCTCTTCACCAATTATCAGATCGAAGCCCAGATCGAGAGCGCCTTCGAACGCGAAGTGAAGCTGCCCTCCGGTGGCTCCATCGTGATCGATCCCACCGAAGCGCTCGTCTCGATCGACATCAACTCCTCGCGCGCCACCAAGGGGGCGGACATCGAGGAAACCGCACTGCTCACCAACCTCGAAGCCGCCGATGAGATCGCGCGTCAGCTGCGTCTACGCGACATGGGTGGTCTGATCGTCATCGACTTCATCGACATGATGTCGCCGAAGAACCAGCGCGACGTCGAAAACCGCATGCGCGACGCACTCGAGATGGACCGCGCCCGCGTGCAGATCGGCAAGATATCGCGCTTCGGTCTGCTCGAAATGTCGCGTCAGCGTCTGCGTCCCTCGCTCGGCGAAACCAGCGCCACCGTATGCCCGCGTTGTAACGGTCAGGGCACCATCCGCGACGTCGAATCGCTGTCCCTTTCGATCCTGCGTCTGTTGGTGGAAGAAGCGAACAAGCCCAACTCGCGCGAAGTGCGCGCCCTGGTACCGATCTCGGTGGCCTCGTACCTGCTCAACGAGAAACGCACCGAAGTCAGCAACATCGAAAACAATACCGGCAAGCGCATCGTGATCGTGCCGAGCGCGCATCTGGAAACGCCCCACTTCGAGATTCAGAACATCAACACCGAATCCAATGAGCGCAGCTACAACATGGAGCCGGAAGAGGAAGTGGTGATCGAAGAGGCGGTGCCGCGCCAGATCGCCGTGGCCGACGTGCCCGCCGTGCAGACCTCGCGTCTGCCCACCGCACCGCCGCCGCAGGTCGCCGCCCCTGCCCCCGCGCCGCAGCCCGTCGCTGCCGCCGCACCGAAGAAGAGTGGCTTCTTCGGTTGGCTCGCCAGCTTCTTCGGTGGCGCTGCCGATCAGGTCGCCGCCAACGAACCACCGGCCAAGTCCGAATCGGAAGAGCGCAGTGGCCGTCGCCGCAACCGTGATCGCCGCCGTGATCGTGGTGATCGTCGCAACCGCGAGCGCAACCAGGATGCACAGAACGTCGCGAAGAAGGACGAAGCTGCCGAACAGCAGCGTCGTGAAGCGCGCGAGGCACGTGAAGCCCAGGCTCAGGAGCCGCGCGAAGGCAAGGAAGGTCGCGAAGGTGGTCGTCGCCGTCGGGGCGGCCGCAACCGCAACCGCGATCGTCAAGCGGTAGCTGAGGGTGCAGTCACCGAAGCAACGGCAGCACTGGAAGGTGCGGACGAAGCGCTGCTCGATGCCGATGTAGCACCGGCCGATGGTCAGCCGCGTCCGACGCGTCGTCCTGCCGACAAACGTGCCCGTCAGCCGCGTCCGCGTCAGCGTGGTGATCGCGCCGAACTGGGTCTCGAAAATGCCGTCGTCGAAGGTGTGGCAGTGACCACCGCTGCCGCAGCTGTCGCTGCCAGCGAAGCGGCTGAATCCGCCACTGCGTCCGAGGGAGCACCGGTATCCGATACTCCTGTGGCAGAAGTTGCGGTAGCCGCAGCAGCGACAATTGACGCCACTGCTGCGGTGGAGCAACCCGCAGAAGCTGCAACTGAGTCTGCAGCGGTTGCGGCGGAACAGGCACCCGAGATCGACAAGGTTGCAGTGGAAAGCATCGCCGCGGCAGAGACCGAATCGGTCGTACCGAGCGTCGACATCGCCGCTGTCGTTGCTGATGCCGAAGCCGAAGCAGTGGCAGTGACCGAAGCAGTGGAAATCACGCTCGAGGCAGCTGCAGGCGCTGAAACGGCAGTGGCCTCCATTCCTGCCGAAGTGGTCGCCAGCGTCGAGCAGGAAGCCTCGGCCGTGCAGCCGAATCAGTTCGACCTGCTCGGCAACGTGGTCACACTCGACACCGCCGCCAATGCTGCCGCGCCGGTAGAAACCGCTCCCGCCGAAGCACCGCAGGCTCCTGCTGCCGAACCCGTTGCCGCCGCTGCTGCAACTGCGGTAGCCAGTACGCCGGCTGCCCCTGCTGCGCCGCAGAGCGAACCGACGCTGATCATCCCGCCGCGTGAACGCAAGCGCGCGCCGAATGATCCGCGCAACCGCATCCAGCAGCAGAACACGCAGGCATCGCAGCAGCCCAGCGCTGCAGCGCCGCAAGCTGAAGAAGCTACTGCAACTGCTGCCGAGCAGAAGTCCGAAGACTCTCAGACGCTGCAGTAACCTTTGAGCAAGAGGATGACATGGAGCTTCCATGTCATCCTCGCCTCTCGAACTCTTCGTTCCTCCCTCATCCCCTTCTCTTTTTGCTCTGGCTCAACCCCGAGCTGAAAAACCAAGACGTAAGATTTACAGCCTGATGTAATTCTTACTCGGGTTTTCCCGCTTTTTTCTTCACCCTACCCGGCCTCGATTCCGCGCAAGACCACGCAGCACTGCCCCCTTCCGCGCGTGGCATGCATATTGCCCCTCTCCTTCTCGAACCCACCAAGTACGAGGTGAGTCATGCCCAGGAAATGGAGTGCGAAAGACGAACGCCAATACGACCACATCAAGGAGAGCTCCCTCTCCCGCTGCAAAGGCACCAAGCGTGCGGAAGAGATCGCGGCCCGAACCGTGAACAAGCAACGTCGCACCGAAGGCCGCACGCCGCAGCGCAGCACGCAAGGCACCGGCAATCCCAACCGACCTCTGCAGGAACGCAGCAAACAGGAGCTCTACAACCGCGCACGTCAGCTCGGCATCGAAGGTCGCAGCAGCATGTCGAAATCCGAGCTCGTCAGTGCGATCCAGACCCGCCATTGATTCAGGGAAGACTACGAGGATAGGCCCATGACCCAACCGACCGAGGTTTCGCAGAAACGCGAAAAGCCCCAGAAACATCAGCCCGGGCGCGAGCATGCGATGGAGGAAAAACCCATTTTCATCCGTCCCGACTATCGCGGCAGCAACAAGCTGGCGGGCAAAGTGGCCGTGATCACCGGTGGTGATTCGGGCATCGGCCGCGCAGTGGCCGTGCACTTCGCGCGTGAAGGCTGCGATCTCGCGCTGGTGTACCTGGAAGAATCGAGAGATGCCGAAGACACGCGCGCCCTCGTCGAAGATGAAGGCATCGCGTGTGCGCTCTTCAAGGGCGACGTCGGTGATCCGGAGTTCTGTCAGACGGTGATAGACAGCATCATCGAGCGCTTCGGCAAATTGGACATCTTGGTCAATAACGCGGCCGAGCAGCACGAACAGAAGCAACTGCAGGACATTTCCCAGGAACAACTTCTCGCGACGTTCCGCACCAACATCTTCGGCTACTTCAACATGATGAAGTCAGCTCTGCCCGAGCTCGAGGAAGGTGGACGCATCATCAACACTTCGTCCGTGACCGCCCATCGCGGCAACCCCGTGTTGGCCGATTACTCCAGTACCAAGGGCGCCATCGAATCACTGACGCGTTCGGTTGCGCCCCAGGTGGCCGAGCGACGCATCACGGTGAACTGCGTTGCACCCGGTCCGATCTGGACGCCGCTGATTCCCGCTTCCTTCGACAAGAAGGCACTCGAGGAATTCGGCAAGAGCACCTTGTTCAAGCGCCCCGGCCAACCCTGCGAAGTCGCTCCCGCTTACGTCTACCTGGCTTCGGCCGACGGCGACTACGTCACCGGCCAGACCATCCACATCAACGGTGGCGGCTACCTCGGCATATAGCTACCACGCTTTACAGGAGGTACGACATGAAATTCCGACCTTTCACACTCGCAGCCCTGCCCTTCGCGATGAGTGCCATGCTCGTCGCTTGCAGTGGCGAACAGGAACAACCCTCGAACCCACGCCTTTCCGATCCCACGGCTCCCCCGACACAGGAGCAGCCACCGACACCCGCACAACCCGTACCACCCGACACCCAAGGCGCCCAGGGAGCGCAAGGTGCGTTGCCGACGGGTGACGTGTTGCGCAACAACAACACGGCACAGTTGCAGCAGCAAAACGAGCAGCTCAATGAACTGCCTCACGCCACCGCAGTGATGCGCCCCACCGCCGGCAATGAAGCGATGGGACTCATTTCATTTCTCGAGTCGCCCAACAACATTGCCGGAGCCCGCATCGTGGTGCAGATGAGCAATCTCTCGCCCGGCCCACACGGCATGCACATCCATGAAAACGGCGATTGTTCGGCACCGGATGCAAGTTCTGCGGGAGATCACTTCAATCCGCACGACATGCCCCATGGGGGGCGCACTGCACCGCAACGCCACACCGGCGACTTGGGGAACATCACTGCCAATGAAAGCGGCATCGTCGAGATCGACATCGACGACTCCACCATCTCTTTCGAAGGTGAGGACTCGGTGCTCGGCAAGGCACTGGTGGTACATGCCCGTGGTGATGACTACATGACGCAACCGTCCGGCGATTCCGGTGATCCGGTTGCCTGTGGCGTGATCACGCCATCGGAAACTTCATCGCTTCCGGCAGCCGGCGACTCGCTGCCCTCGCGCTATTGAGCGTTGCGCGATGCGGACATAAAAAAAGCTGAACTCTTGCGAGTTCAGCTTTCGTTTCGTTCGGGCTTGGCTTACTGACGATAGAGCAGCGAGAAATCGACCACCACGTTCGGGTTGATGTTGTTGAGGCCGGCGATGTTGCGCAGTTCCTCGACGCCATCGGTGAGGCCGAAGGCAGCGGCACCGACGATCAGCGGTTTGGCGAGATTCACCTGCAGCGTATTGGCGTCGAGCTTGATCACCTGCAGATCCGCCGCGATCTCCTGCGTCATGCCATGCAGCGTCACGGTTGCGGTGTAGGTGGCCGAAGCGGGTACGCCGGGCTTGAGCGAATCGATCATGTCGCCATCGACCGGCACCGTGATGGTGGCTTCCGGAAACTGTGCCACCTGGAACACGATGTCGCGCATACGCTGATCGCGGATCTCGATCGCGGTGTTCACCGTGGCGAGATCGAGGCGCAGTGTGGCGACGTCATTGCTGATACCGCCACTGAGGCCGGTGATGCTGTTCACCTCGCTCACCGCCGCATTCTTGCTGGTGACGTAGTGGAAGCTCGACGCGCTTCCATCGAGGGTCCAATCCGCCTGCGCCGCAGTTGCTGCGGCAACCAGGGCCAAGGTGGTTGCGAACTTGCTCACTAGCTGTCTCATGCGCCTACTCCTTTTTGTCAGCGAATTTTCCCTGCATGCCACGCCATCAGAGCGCGGCTTCGAGTTCCGGTAAGGCGGTGAAGAGATCGGCCACGAGGCCATAGTCGGCCACCTGGAAGATCGGAGCTTCGGGATCCTTGTTGATGGCAACGATCACCTTGCTGTCCTTCATACCGGCGAGATGCTGGATGGCACCGGAAATACCCACGGCGATGTAGAGATCCGGCGCTACCACCTTGCCGGTCTGTCCTACCTGCAGTGCATTGTTCACGTAGCCCGCATCCACCGCGGCGCGCGAAGCACCCACTGCGGCACCGAGTTTGTCGGCCAGACGCTCGACCAGTGCGAAGTTTTCCGCGCTGCCGAGACCACGACCACCGGACACGACGATCTTGGCGGCTTCGAGTTCGGGACGCGCACTGGAGTTGAGCGCTTCGGAAACGAAGCTGCTGCTCTCGTCTGCCGGTAGCGCTACCGTCGCAACGCTCGCGCTGCCGCCGAGTTCGGCTTCGTCGAAGGCGGATGCACGCACGGTGAGTACTTTGACCGCATCATCGGAAGCCACTTTCATCAGCGCGTTGCCAGCATAGATCGGACGCACGAAGGTGTCGGGGGCTTCGATGGCGATGACTTCGGAAAGCTGAGCCACGTCGAGCAACGCAGCCACGCGCGGCAGGATGCTCTTGCCGGTGGCGCTGGCGTTGGCGAGTACGGCAACGGCGCCGGATTCCTTGGCCAGGTTCAAGAGCAGCGCAGAGCAACGCTCGGCCGGCTGATGCGCGGCATCGGCAGCTTCGCTCAACCACACCTTGCTCACGCCAGAGATCTTGGCAGCGGCTTCAGCGACTGCGGCGCAGCCATTACCAGCCACTACCACTTCCACTTCGTCCGCCAGTTTCAGAGCGGCGGTGACGAGGGCGCGCGTGGCACCCTTGAGCTGTTGATTGTCGTGTTCGGCAAATACGATCGCTTTCATGGCAACACCTTGGCTTCGCGCAGCTTCGCGACGAGTTCGTTTACATCTTTCACCATGATTCCAGCCTTACGCGGCGGCGGCTCGCTGACGCTGAGCGTGCGCAGGTGGGTCTTGAGCGTGACGCCGAGCTGGTCGGGCGTGAAGACATCCACCGGCTTTTTCTTGGCCTTCATGATGTCGGGGAGTTTGGCATAGCGCGGCTCGTTGAGACGCAGGTCGGCGGTGACCACGGCCGGCAGCTTCAGACGCAGCGTCTGCGTGCCGCCGTCGACTTCGCGGCTCACCACGGCGGCGCCGTCGGCAACCTGGACTTCGGAGGCGAAGGTGGCCTGCGGCATGCCGCAGAGAGCGGCCAGCATCTGGCCCACCTGGTTGTTGTCGGAATCGATGGCCTGCTTGCCGAGCAGCACGAGGCCCGGCTGTTCCTTCTCGACCACCGCCTTGAGCAGTTTGGCGACGTTGATCGATTCGAGGTCGTCGGAGGCCTGGACGTGGATGGCGCGATCGGCGCCGAGGGCCATGGCGGTACGCAGTTGCTCCACGACTTTGTCGGAGCCGATGGATACGGCCACGACTTCGGTGGCTACGCCTTTCTCCTTCAGACGAACGGCCTCTTCGAGGGCGATTTCGCAGAAGGGATTCATGGCCATTTTGGCATTCGCAAGATCGACGCCGGTCTGATCGCTCTTGACTCTCACTTTGACGTAGGCGTCGAGCGTGCGTTTGATGGCAACGAGAATACGCATAACGGAATTACTTGTAGTTAGGGGATGGGTGTTAGTAAAAGCCAGCCATTATAATGGCCCACTTTCAACAATTGACAGTTCAAGGATCCGCTTTTGTCTGATTTGACCCCCATCGAACGCGAGCGCATGGACTTCGACGTGATCATCGTCGGCGCCGGTCCTGCGGGCCTCGCCACCGCCTGCCGTCTGGCGCAATTGGCGCAGGAGGCCGGCCGCGAACTCAACATCGCCGTACTGGAAAAAGGGGCCGAGGTCGGCGCCCACATCGTCTCCGGCGCCCTGCTGGAGACCTCCGCACTCGAGGCTCTTTTCCCCGACTGGCGCGAGCGTGAAGCCCCCGTGCGCGTGCAGGTGCAGAGCGAGGACGTACTCTATCTGCCTTCCGCCACCGCCAAGCTGCGTGTGCCCGATTTCTTCGTGCCGAAGGACCTGCACAACGTCGGCCGCTCCTACGTCATCAGCCTCGGCAAACTGTGCCGCTGGCTTGGTGAACAGGCCGAAGCGCTGGGCGTCAATGTCCTCACCGGCTTCGCCGGCAGCAAGCTGCTGTTCGATGAGAACGATCAGGTGTGCGGCGTCCAGACCGGCGACCTCGGTGTGCATCGCGACGGCACGCCCGGCCCCAACTTCACGCCCGGCTACGAACTCTACGCCCCCTACACCGTGCTGGCCGAGGGCTGCCGTGGTCATCTCGGCAAGGAAGTGATCGCGCATTACCGCCTCAACGCCAACGCTGGTCCGCAGCATTACGCGCTGGGCATCAAGGAAATCTGGGAAGTGCCGGTGGCACAGGCCAAGGCCGGACACGTGCTCCATACCCTCGGCTGGCCCTTGGCCGAACACGGCGCCAGCGGCGGTGGTTTCCTCTATCACCAGGAAGACAACAAGGTGGCAGTGGGTCTGATCACCGACCTCAACTACGACAACCCCTGGCTCAGCCCCTTCGAGGAATTCCAGCGCTTCAAGCAGCATCCGGCCATCGCTGCCGTGCTGCAGGGCGGCACCCGACTCAACTACGGCGCGCGTGCGCTCGTCAAAGGCGGCATCCAGGCGCTGCCGAAGCTCTACTTCCCCGGCGGCCTGCTCGTCGGCGACGATGCCGGCTTCCTCAACGTGCTCAAACTGAAGGGCACGCACACCGCGATGTGGTCCGGCATGATGGCGGCGCAGGCGTTGTTCGACGCGCTGCAACAGGAAACACCGCCCAGCGAAGTGGTTGCCTATGAAGCAGCATTCAAGTCCTCGCCACTGCACGAAGAACTCTTCAAATCGCGCAACGTCGGCCCGGCGCTGCACAAGTTCGGCACCCTGCTAGGCGCCGCCTTCAGCTGGTTCGATCAGACCCTGTGTCAGGGCAAGCTGCCCTTCACCTTCACCGATCCGACGCCCGACCACGCCACACTCAAGCCCGTGGAACAGGTCACGCGTCTGCAATACGCCAAGCCCGACAACGAGCTCAGCTTCGATCGTCTGAGCTCGGTGTACCTGAGCGGCACCTTCCACGAGGAAGACCAGCCCTGCCATCTGCAGTTGCTCGATCCCGACACGCCGATCTCCTTCAACCTGCCGCAGTACGAAGAACCGGCACAGCGCTATTGCCCGGCCGGTGTCTACGAAGTGGTGCGTGAGGATGGCGCCGCTGCGCGCTTCCAGATCAACGCGCAGAACTGCGTGCACTGCAAGACCTGCGACATCAAGGATCCGACGCAGAACATCCGCTGGGTGGCACCCGAAGGCGGTGGCGGTCCGAACTATCCCGACATGTAGGCGCGATGTCCTCCTTCGCGGATACCCTGGCGCAACTGGACGCGGCACTCGTAGAGGGTGCCGTGGTCCTGGTGCCGAACTATCGCAGCAGCGACCAACTCATCGACGCTCTGTGCGATTGGCGCCGAACCCGTGGCGCGAGAGCGGTGCAACCGCGTCCTGCCATCTTCGCCATCGACCTCTGGCTGCACGACCTCTGGCGTGCGCTAGCCCAAATCGATGAAGCCGAAGTACTCGGCTCGCATCTGCTCTCGCCTGGCGAAGAGCAACTGCTCTGGAGCCGATTGATAGTCGAAACCTCGCCCGATCTGCTGCTCCTCAATCCCGAAGGCGCGGCCAGTACCGCCGCGAGTGCTTATCGTCTGCTGCAGCAATGGCAGGTGTCCCTGGCCACGCTGCGCAGCCAACTGGCCTACACCGACGAACTCGACGATCGCGCACGCGCCTTTCAGTGGTTCAGCGCTTTCGAAGCACATTGCCGCGACCACCACTACCTGACCTTCTCCGGTCTGGTACAGGCGCTGGTGCACCTCATCGCCGAAGGTGCAGCAGAGCCGCATGGACTCTTGCCACCGCGACTTCTCACCTGGGGCTTCGATCAACCACCGCCGCTCTATCGCGCGCTCTTCGCCACGCTGCAGCAACGTGGTGTTGCGGTCGAATCCTTCGCACTTTCGGCACAACGGCCGCGTGAACGGCTCCTGCGCTGCGCACAGCCGGAAGAAGAAGCGATAGCCGCTGCGCGTTGGGCAGCACAAGTATTGGCGCAGAACCCCAAGGCCAGTATCGGTCTCATCACGGCCGACAGCGATCTGCTCAAGGGCGCACTCACGCGCGCCTGCTCTCGCGTCTTCCACGCCACGCCCGATGCCTTCACCAATACGCTCTCGGCAGCGCTGAGCGACGACAGTTGGGTGCATGCGGCACTCACCGTGCTGGAACTCGATCGCGAATATCTGCCGACGACGACCTTACTCGCCCTGCTGCGTTCCCCTTGGCTCGTCGCGCACGACGAAGAGCTCGATGCACGCGCCGCGCTGGAACTGCGCCTGTGTCAGCAGCAAAACGAAAGCACACGCCTCGCCGATTTCCGGCGACTCTGCGGGCAGACCGACAAACCCTGGCACTGTCCGCAGTTGCATGGCGCACTCGCGGCCCTGCAACAGTCGCACCTGCGGCGACCACGCCAGTTGTCGCTGAGCGAGTGGCTGCAGCGCTTCGAAAGCGCGTGGCAACTACTCTTGCCGCGTGAACGCTTGATCGCCGCTGGCCGCCGCGCGCTCCTGAGCAGTTGGGAACAGATGCTGCGTTCGCTCTACTCCAGCGCCACGCTCGATCCCATCAGCGCCACCGAGGCACTCAAGCAACTGCGTACCCATTGCCGTCACACCACGCTCGCGCTCGGCAAACGGCAGGCGCCGATTCTCTTGCTCACACCGGTTACCGCCGCTGGTCTGCGCTTCACGCATCTCTGGTGCCTGCAGATGACCGACAACCTCTGGCCCGGCGAGCAGCGCCCCCATCCCTATCTGCCGCTGACACTGCAACGCGAATACGGCATGCCGGCGGCTTCACCCGCCGCGGCGCTGGAAGAAAGTCGCAAACTGCTCGATGGTCTGCGCCAACAGACGGTAGAGGAAGTGGTCTTCAGCTATGCCAGCGTGGCGGAAGATCTGCCGCAGCGGCCCAGTGCATTGTTGCCACCATCATTGGTGGAAGAGGCACTACCTGCCGATCCTGCTGCTGCGCTGCATCCGCTGATAAAGGAACAAACGGGCCAGAATTTAGAACGCATCGAGGACCTCACCTCCCTGCCCCTGCAGAAAGTCAGCGAAGGCGGCGGCGCCAATCTGATCGCCAGCCAATCTGCCTGCCCCTTCCAGGCCTTTGCACGCTATCGCCTGGAGCTGCCTGAGCTGCGCCGTCTCGAGTTCGGCATTCCGCATCACGTGCTCGGCAGTTGCATGCACGAGGCCTTGCAGAGTTTCTGGGAACGTTTGCAGCAAAGCGCGGCACTGCATGCCTTGGAAGAAACCGCACTCGAGCAACGTTTGCGCGAAGCCCTGCGTCCTGCGCTCTCCCGTGTGGCGCGTGACTATCCGCGTCTGATGAGTCCCACTCTGCAAAGCTTGGAAGAGGAACGTCTTACCAGGTTGCTGCTGCGTTGGCTCGAAGAAGAGAAAAGGCGCACTCCCTTCGCACTGGCGCATACCGAAATCAAACTGCCGCTGCAGTTGAGTGGCTTACGGCTCGATCTGCGCATCGACCGCATCGATCGCTTGCCCGATGGCAGTGTGGTGATCGTCGACTACAAGTCCGGTCGTCGTCTCAGTCGCGACTGGACCAGCGAACGTCCCGACGCACCGCAGCTCCTGCTCTACGAACTGGCCTGGTCGCAGCACGACAACACAGCACCCAGCCGTGCCCTGCTCTACGCGCAATTGCATGTCGAGGCCGTGGGCTACGCCGGTATCGCAGCCGACGACAGTCTCGGCTTGGAACGCGCCGTGGCCGCCGAAGATTGGCAAGCACTGCGCGCGCACTGGCAGCGTGTACTGACTCTGCTCGCCGATGAATTCCTGCAGGGCTACGCTGCCGTGCAGCCGGCACGTCGCGACAGCTGCACCTATTGCCAATACGGTCCGCTGTGCCGCGTCGACGCGCAGCCGCCCACGCTCGAGGAGCTGTCATGAGTACGCTGCTCGACGCTGCCGAACGCGCCGCCGCACTCGACATCACACGCTCCTTCTGCGTGCAGGCGCCTGCAGGTTCCGGCAAGACGGAACTTCTGACACAGCGCCTGCTGAAACTGCTCGCCCACGTCGAGCGTCCCGAAGAAATCCTCGCCTTCACTTTCACCCGCAAGGCCGCGGCCGAGATGCGCGAGCGACTGCTGCATCACCTGCGGGCGGCGCAGGCACGTGAAGCCCTGCCCGTTGCCGAACGGCCAGTGCTGGAACCACATCGCGAGCAGACGCATCGACTGGCGCGTGCCGTACTCGAGCGCGACGCTGCGCTGGGTTGGGCCTTGCTCGACAACCCGCAACGCTTGCGTCTGAACACTATCGACAGCTTCACTGCCTGGCTCACCGCGCAGTTGCCCCTGAGCGCCAACTTCGGTGCCCGCGCCGCGCTCACCACCGACATGCAGCCGCTGTTCCGACGCGCGATTCACGCCACCTTGGAACATCTCGACGAAGACAATGTCATCGGTGCTGCACTACGCGACCTCCTGCCGCATCTACAGAACGATCTGGGCACCCTGGAAACGCTCTTGCTGCGTCTTCTGGAAAAGCGCGAGCAGTGGTTGGAACTGGCGCTGACGTTGCAACGCGATCCCGACAGTGCGCGCGAGGCGATGGAAGGCACGCTGCGGTCCTTGATCGAAACCGAATTGCAGGCACTGCATCAGTTGATGTTGCGCCACGCGGCCATGCTGCTCGAACTGACGGACTTCGCTGCCTCCAACCTGCAGCACAAGCCCGACCACGAACTGCACACGCTGGCACAACTGAAGCGTTTGCCCGACGTCGATGCCGAGGCCTTGCCGCAGTGGCAGACGCTGTGCCGTTTCCTGCTCGTGAAAAACATGGAGAACTTCCGCAAGCGGCTGACGGCGGAAGAAGGCTTTCCGCCCAACAACGCCACGCGCGACAAGGCCTTGGCCGAACGCTTCAAGCAGGCCAAGGAGGACTTCAAGGACCTGTGCGCGGCGCTGGAAGCCGATGGCGCGTTGATACAGTTGCAGGTGGTGGGACGCTTGCCTCCCCCGCGCTACAGCGAAAGACAGTGGCATCTGTTGAGCGCACTTTGCCGCCTCTTGCCGGTACTCGTCGCGCAACTGAATGTCGTGATGCAGGAAGCCGGCACCATCGACCACACCGAGACTGCGCTCGCCGCGCTGCGTGCGCTTGGTGACGAAAACCAACCCACCGATCTCGCGCTGCGCCTCGACTATCGCATCCGTCACCTGCTGGTGGACGAATTTCAGGACACCTCGACGCTGCAATTCCAGCTTCTGGAAAAACTCACCGCGGGCTGGCAGCCAGGTGATGGCCGCACGCTCTTCATCGTCGGCGACGGCATGCAGAGCTGTTATGCCTTCCGCAATGCGAAGGTGAGTCTCTTCCTGCGTGCGCGCGATCAAGGCATCGGCAGCGTGCGTCTGGAGTCTCTCGAGCTGAAGGTGAACTTCCGCAGCGACGCCAGCGTGGTGAACTGGGTGAACGAGGTCTTCGCCGTGTGCTTCCCGCCGCGTGACGATCTCGCGCGTGGCGGCGTACGTTACAGCCGTAGCACCGCGCGCAACGAGGCAGCGCATACGAGCGGTGTGCGATGTCAGCTGTGGGTGGAAGATCCGGAACGGCGCAGCACACCCGAGGCGCGCCATCTGCTCGAAGCGGAAACCGTGGCCGATCTATGCCAACGTCTGCAGCAGGAAGATCCCGAACAGAGCATCGCCGTACTCGTGCGCAGCCGCAGTCATCTGCGCGAGCTGGTGCCGGCCTTGCGTGAACGCGGTCTGCGCTGGAACGCGAGCAAGATCGATCCGCTGCTCTCCTATCCCGTCATCGGCGATCTGATGACACTGCTGCGCGCACTGCTGACACCGGCCGATGCCATCGCCTGGTTCGCGCTGCTGCGCAGCCCCTGCATCGGCCTCAGGCTGCAGGATCTGCTCGTTCTCGCCGAACACGGCAAGGACAAGCGACAGACGCCTTGGCGTAGTCTGTGCGAACATCAGACGATCGCCGCACTGAGTGACGACGCACGACGACGGCTGACTCGCGCCGTGCCCGTTCTCGAACGTGCCTGGTCCCTGCGACACCAGCTCGCATTGCGCGACCTCCTGGAAAGCACCTGGGTCGCGCTCGGCGGTCCGGCCTGTGTGGAAGATCAGGCACTGTTGCCGAACGTCGCCAGCTTCTTCGATCTCGTCGAAGAAAGTTCGACGCACGGCGACATTCCCGATCTGCGTCTGCTCGAAGACAAGCTGGAGCGTGCCTTCGGCAGTGCCATCGACAGTTCAGTCAAACTGGAGCTGATGACGGTGCACAACGCCAAGGGGCTCGAATTCGATGCAGTGTTGTTGCCTGGCCTCGAGCGACAGCCACGCAGCAATGACCGTGAACTCCTGCTCTGGCATGAGCAACTCGGTGAAGACGCTCACAGTCGTCCACTTTTGGGACTCTTGCCTTCGAAGGACGAGCCGGACGATCCGCTGTACGACTACCTGCAGTTCGAGCACAAGCAGCGCGATGCGCTCGAAGCCACACGTCTGCTCTACATCGCGGTGACACGTGCGGCGAAGAGCTGCTGGCTGTTCGGCTGTGTGCAGCAGGACAAGGAGAGCTACAAGGCCGCTTCGAGTTCGCTGCTCGCGCGCATCCTGCCCGCACTGATCAGCAACGCCGATGCGCTCAACGTCACGTTCGAGCCGCTCATGCTGCCGGAGAAAAGCGAGGCGCCCGCCACCTTGCCGCGTCTGGCAACCCAGCCGCTGTGGCGCCTGCCCGACAACTGGCAGCCACCGCCCTTGGAGCAAGTCTTTCCCGAACCTGCGACGGTGGAAGAACTCGAGCCCTTGCACACGGATCTGCTGCCACGTGTGAGCGGCGAGCTGGTGCATCTGGGTTTGAAACTCCTGGTGGAACGCGGCCAGAGCTGGTTGCCGGCACTGGAGCGTGCGCCCTACTGGCGGCGTGCACTGGCGGCGCTGTGTCCGGACGAAGACTCACTCGATGGTGCACTGAGGCAAGTGCGCGCACAGCTCGAAACCTGTCTCGTGCATCCCGAGACGGCCTGGCTCTTCCGCGGCGACCTGGAGGACGACGCCTGCGAACTGGCGCTCGTCGATTACACGAGCGGCTATCGGCGTGACCACATCGTGGACCGCAGCTTCATCGATGCCGAAGGCAGACGTTGGATCATCGACTACAAGTCGGCACGGCCCAGTGCCGGTCAAAGCGAGGAAGACTTCATCGCCGCACAGTGCGAGCTCTATCGCGAGCAATTGCAACGCTATGCCCGCCTCTTCCGCGCCCGTGGTGACAAGAGCATCTGCTGCGCCCTGCTCTTCACGGCCTTGCCACGCCTCGTACAGCTCTGAAGGCGCGTCCACGTTACGTGACAAGGGCCCCGATGGGCGTCTATGCTTCTGCGCGCCGCGACCTGGGGAAGCGGCCCTGCCCTAACGATTACAACAACACGACAAAGGTGACTTCCATGGCCCTGTCTCTGTCTCGCCGCAACTTGCTGGCTGCCGCCGCGGCAAGCCCCGTCCTCGCACAATATGTCCGCGCCGCCGAGGAAGGCGCACCGATTCGCCAGGGCCGCCTGAAGCAGAGCGTCATGCCCTCCGTGTGGGGCAACACCGATTTCACGCTCGAGGAACGCTGCAAGATCCTGCAGCTGCTCGGTTTCTCCGGCATGGACCTGCCGGCACCGAACCAGATCTCCATCCTGCAGGACCATGGCCTCACCCCGACTCTGATGACCGGCACCGGCACCAGCTTCGAAAACGGGCTGATCCGTCGTGAGCTGCACGATCAGATCGAAGAAGAAACCCGCAAGGGCATCGACATGTGCGTGGCCGCCGGCTGTCCCAACCTGATCGCCATGCCGGGCGAGCGTCGTGGCATGTCGCGTGAGGAAGGCAAGGAAAACGCCATCGAGATCCTCAAGCGCGTCGCACCCTACGCCGAGGAAAAAGGCATCAACCTCTGCATGGAGATCACCAACTCCAAGGTGGTTGCCGACAATCGCACCGACCAGGTCTTCGACGACATCAACTGGGGCTTCGACGTTTGCCGCGGCACCGGTTCCTCGCGCGTGAAGGTCGTCTACGACTTCTATCACGTGCAGATCATGAACGGCGACGTCGTGCGCACGCTGCGCGACAACCTCGACCTCTGCTGCCACATCCACGTCGCCGGCGTTCCCACCCGCGAAGAGATCGATGACGGCCAGGAGCTGAATTACCGCTACATCGCCCGCCAGATCGCCGACATGGGCTACGAGGGTTTCGTGGCGCATGAATGGCGTCCGGGCCCGGGTCGCAACCCTCTCGTCAGCCTCGCCACCTGCTTCGACATCATGGTGGTCTGAGTCCTTCCACGCGCGCCGTGGTCCGCCGCGGCGCTGCCGTCAAACAGCCCTAGTTTGCGCCCAACTTGCGGCTATAATGCGGCATTTTTTTAAGTCACCGCAGTGGCCCGCCATGACCGATCAAAGCACAGAAAACGTCAACATCGCCGCCTACCAGCCCCTGGTGACGCCGGAGGCACTCAAGGAACGCCTGCCGCTCTACGGCAACACGCTCGAGCACGTCCGCAAGAATCGCCAGATCATCCGCGACATCCTCGACCGCAAGGATCATCGCCTCTTCATCGTGGTCGGCCCCTGCTCGATCCACGACATCGACGCCGCGCTCGACTATGCCACGCGCCTGAAGGCGCTGGCCGACGAGGTGCAGGACACCCTGGTTCTCGTGATGCGCGTGTACTTCGAGAAACCGCGTACTTCGGTGGGTTGGAAGGGATTGATCAACGATCCCGAGATGAACGACAGCTTCAAGATCGAGAAAGGTCTGCACATGGCGCGTCGTCTGCTGCTCAAGCTGAGCGCAATGGGACTGCCGACCTCGACCGAGGCACTCGATCCGATCACGCCGCAGTACCTGCACGACATCATCACCTGGTCCGCCATCGGTGCTCGTACCACCGAATCGCAGACGCATCGTGAAATGTCGAGCGGTCTCAGCACGCCGGTGGGCTTCAAGAATGGCACCGACGGTGGTTTGGAAGTCGCCATCAACGCGCTCAAGGCCGTCGCCAGCCCGCACCGTTTCCTCGGCATCGATCCCAAGGGTCAGGTGTCGATCATCCACACCACCGGCAACCGCTACGCCCACGTCGTGCTGCGCGGTGGCAATGGTGTGACCAACTACGATGCCGCCAGCGTGGCCGCCTGCGAAGAACAGTGCCGCAAGGCCGGTGTCACCACCAACATCATGATCGACTGCAGCCACGCCAACTCGAGCAAGAAGCCGGAAAAACAGCCCGACGTCTTCGCCGACGTGGTGCAACAGATCGTCAACGGCAACCAGAGCATCATCGGCGTGATGCTCGAGAGCAACATCAACCACGGCCGTCAGGACATCCCTGCCGATCTGTCGCAGCTCAAGTACGGAGTTTCCGTCACCGACGGCTGCATCGACTGGGAAACCACGGCCGCCATCATTCGCGACGCGCGGGAAAAACTGAAAGACGTTCTGCCCCGCCGCGGCGCCTGACGAAGCATCCGCTCCGCATGGAGCAGCGGCTGCTCGGAGGAACCGTGAAGCTCGACATCATCGTTCCTTCGGAGAAGCATGCAGAGCCCATCAGCGCCCTCATCGTGGCGCTGATGGATGCCTTCCTCGAGCCTGGCGCCGATCCCAGCGTATTTCTCGATACGATTTCGGCGGAAGCGGAAGCACGCTATCTGCGTGATCCGCGTTATTGGTTCCGCATCGCCCTGCTCGACGGCGTATTCGCTGGCGTAATTGCCCTGCGTGATCGATGCCATCTCGTCCACCTCTTCATCTCGCCACAGGTGCAGCGCAGTGGGATCGGCACCGCGCTCTGGCAGGCCGCGCTGACGCAATTCATCGAATGGCAAACGCCACGTGTGACAGTGAACGCAGCACCGCTCGCCGTCCCCTTCTACGAACGCCTCGGCTTTCGCAGTACGCATCCCATGAAAAGCGAGCACGGGGTACGCATCTGTCCGATGGCACTCGAGCTGACGAGCGAGCGGGAGGTTCAGAAGTAACCACGCAGAGGATTCAGTACACCGGCAATGCAGCGCTTGATTGCATGCAGCGGAATCTGCCCCACGTGCGTGATCTGCTCGCACTGCTGGAGCGTGCGCTGCTTCCATTCGATGATGGCAGCGAGCAGCGCCGGGTCCTGCCCGAGATAGTCGATTTCGAGATCCTGGAAGAAGCTGCGATGGTTGAGATTGCTCGAACCGAGCAGGAAGCGATCGTCCGCCACCATCACCTTGGCGTGCAGGATGCTGCCGGTGAATTCATGGATGCTCACTCCGCTACGCAATAGGTCGTGATAGAGCGACTGCGCCATCCAACGACTCAGACGCACGTCCGAACGCCGCGGCAAAATCAGCTTCACGTCCACCCCCGCTTCCGCACGCGCCTTGATCTGGCGCAGGAAGGTGCGATGCGGCATCAGATAAGGTGTGGTGATCCACAGCCGTGACTTCGCCTTCGCCAGGAGCGCGAGAATGGCCTTGTGGCGCAGGCGCGCGAAGCGCAGCGTGGTGTTGTCGAGTATGCCCTCGCGTGCCGGCAGTCCCTTGCGTCCCGGAGCATTGACGCGACCGCGTAGCAGCGATGGACGACTGCCATCGAGTTCGCTCGAACGCAGCCATACGCGCTCGAAGCTTTCACTCAAGGCTCTGGCGCTCGCATCTCCCAGTACCAGACTTGCTTCATGCCACTGCAGGCTCTCCTCCCAGATGTTGTGGCTGCCCAGCACGGCGCAGCGACCATCGATCAACACCAGCTTGCGATGATCGCGCCGATTGAAGGTGACGAAGTGGTTGAAGAGATCACGCACGAGATAGGTACTGCGGCTTCTGCTGGGAAGCGCCCAGGGCAAGGGATGGTAAACGCGAAAATGGATCGGCCATTCCCGTAATTCCTCGAGACGGCTTTGCAGCCAGGCACGACTGCCAAAACCATCGGCGATCATGCGCACACGTACGCCACGCTCGGCTGCTTCGCGCAGCACCGTGAAGAGCTCTGCCGAAAAGGCATCGTCCTCCACGATGTAGCATTCCACGGCAATGTCCTTTTCCGCAGCGCGCAAGAGCGCGAACAAGGTGCTCTTGTATTGCTCCGGATCGACCAGGAATCGTGAGCTCGCATCCGGCCCATCCACCCAGGCGTCGATATCGAAGGAACTACGCCAGGATCGGCCAAGGCCGCCCCGCATGACGGCATTCACCGCCGCTTTCAAACTACGGCTCATCGTTGTTTACGCCCGCTACATTTACTCATCGGCAGCAAAGCGCATGCCATGCGGTGAAAAGGAGCTGCAAGCCTCTGATGCACTTGGAGAATGGGAAAGACTTGCAGAGGTGGTCTGAAAACTTTTCCGCGTTTTGCCAACATCGATACAAGATTTCTCACACATGGGGTCTCACTTACCTCAGGCGCCGTTCGGCGCATCACGCCGCAATTCCCTGAGTTTGTGGAGAAAAAACGGCTTTTTCCGCAGCTCTTTCTCGCCCTTGCGGCACTTGGCACGAATTCTGCCGCATTCGCAGTGATCGTCAACGAATGGAGATCATCTTATGTTCAATTGGGCTCTTACTTTCCTGATCGTTGCCATCGTCGCTGCGTTGTTTGGATTTAGCGGCATCGCTGGCACTGCCACCAACATCGCCTGGATTCTTTTCGTAGTGGGTTTGATCCTGGCTCTCATATTCTTCATCACCGGCCGCGGTGGCCGAGGAATCTGAGCCTGGGCGAGGCCTGGCGGGAGAGATCGCAGCGTGATCTCCCCGCTGGGCAATCGCGTAGCCCGCGCGGGCCATGAGTTTGCTCACGTTACTCGGTGCTCTTGCTGGTTTCTTCACCACCTTCGCCGCCCTGCCCCAACTGCTCAAGACCTGGCGTTCGTCCCACGCCGAAGACGTATCGATTCGCACCTTCCTGATTCTCTGCATCGGCCTCGCGCTTTGGACCACCTACGGCATCCTGCAACGCGACTGGCCCATCATTCTCACTAACGGCATTTCCTGCGCGCTCAACGGCACCTTGGTCGTGTTGCTGCTGCGCAGACGCAGGGCCTAGCTGGATTGCAACATTTGCAGAGTCGCTTCCCGTTCTTACCGACAAGGTTGAGTCTCGCTGCGCTGCAGACCGCGTAATTGCTGAGCGTAGTCGCTTTGCAACGTTGGTACGAAATTCGCAACTACCTCCATGACGTCTGCCGGCGATCAAGCGCCGCGGCGTCTCCTTCAATTACCTGAATGAGGAGTACAAAAATGACTAACCAAGACATTCTGGGCGGCAAATGGAAACAGTTGCGGGGCCAGGTCAAACAGAAATGGGGCAAGCTGACGGACGATGAGCTCGATCGCGTCGAAGGTCGTGCCGAAGAACTGGCTGGCCTGCTGCAGGAACGCTATGGCCTTGCCCGTGAAGAAGCCAAGAAGCAGCTGAAGGACATGGCCGATTCCGTATAAGTTCCCTGAAGCTCGACTGGGTCGTGTGCGTCGACGGTGGCAGGATCACTCACAGCGTCGCGACGCTCACGTCCCAGACGATTCCTCGCGCACCCGGTGCGGAGTAAGACTATGAATGCGCCGCTTGCCAACGATGTATCCCACACCGAGAGCCCGCCGGGCCCCACGCAATATCACAATCTGCGCGACCTGCTCGATGCCATCGAAAAGAAGGCCAAGGAGCAGGACACGATCTGCATCGACGACATCCTGCAATTGGTGGGACGACGCTGGTACGGACCACTGCTGTTCGTCGCCGGTTTGGTGATGATGATGCCGATAGTGGGCGACATCCCCGGTGTGCCTGTGATGATGGGACTCGTCGTCATCCTGATTTCGATTCAACTTCTGTGGAAACGCAAACGCGTCTGGCTGCCACGCTGGATCTGCGAACGCCGCGTTGCCAGTGAAAAAGTGATCAAGGGCCTGCGGTGGTTCAAGAAGCCGGCCCACTTCGTCGATCAGTTCACCGATTCCCGCTTCGAGTGGGCGGTGCAGCACGCCGGCCTCACCATGGTCGCCCTGATGAGCATGATGGTCGCAGCCGTCACTCCCCTGCTCGAACTGATCCCCTTCAGCGCCACCCTCGCTGGGTTCGCCATTGCCACCTTCGGCATCAGCGTGCTCGCAGCCGATGGCATCGTGGCCTTCATCGCCATTGCCTTCAGTGTGACGACACTGGGGCTCGGCGGCTACTTCGTTCTCGGCAACTGATGATTCTCGCAAGGTTTACGGCAGTAGTTTTTCGTTGCCGGTTTCGAGCTCTTCCTCGCTTTGCGCCTGCCCCTCGATGACAGTCAGCTCGGGCGCTTGACGTTGAATGGGAATGAGGAGATCCGCCACCAACGGCAGATGATCGGAAGCCATCTGGTAGTCGGTGCCGATGGGCCGATGCACGGCCTCCACCTTGATGCCGTCGGATACGAAGATGTGATCGAGCCGCAAGCTCGGATGGGTGCTGAACCACGTCTTGCGTGGCCTCCACTTCGGCAAACTCTGTTGCACGTCCTGCAGGTCCTGCACGATGCGCTTCCACGAGTAGCCGGCTTCGGTGACATTGAAATCACCGAGCAGGATCGTCGGCCCTAGCCGCTTGGCACGGCCCACGAATCGATCGCTCATCAGCACCTCCGTCTGTCGTTTGCGCTCGGGTGCGGTGAGACCGAGATGTGTGGCCAGCAGTTGGATGCGCGTGCGTCCGACCTTCAGCGTGGCCCACAGCACGCCGCGCGGTTCCCGCTTCTGATAGCGCGGCAATTCTTCCGAAGCGACGAGATCGAGCTTCCAGCGACTGAGGAAGGCATTGCCGTATTCATCCTGACCTTCGCGCAGCACGGGGAAATAGACGAAGTGCATGTTGAGCATCTGCGCGATCTCACGCACCTGATGCACGTAGCCGGTGGCCATACGCCCATTGTCGAGTTCCTGCAGCGCCACGATGTCGGGGTCGAACTTGTCGATCAGTCGCGCGATGCGCGCCGGGGAGCAACGGCCATCCATGCCACGACAGCTGTGGACGTTGTAGGTCATCACGCGCAGTTTGAGCTGTTCGCCGACGGCGACGGGAGGCTGATCCAACAGTTCCCTGTCCGCATCCTCCTCGTGTCGATGCAGAACCTGCAGCGCAGCCAGACGCAGATCACCGGCGCGCACGTGCTCGTACTCACGCATCGGCAATTCCCGCCGCGAATCGAGCAAGGCGATGCCGTGCGTTTCATGCGGGCCATAGCCGCCGTGGGAACCGTTTTCCATGGCGAAGGTCACCGGCAGCATGCCGTCACGCCAACCGGCGATGATGACGTCGCCACTGCCGGGATGACGACAGGTGGCCATGAGATCGTCCATCACGTAGGCCGCAAAGGGATGCGCCTGTCCGATCAACACCGCCTGATGTTCGGGTAGGGCCAGGCGGCGGCCACTGATCCAGCAGTAGAGTCGCTGTTCATCGTCGAAGGCGAAGGCACACGGCACCTTGTGGTGTTCGGTCAGCTTGGAAGCGAGAGCGCTTTTCTCTTCGAAGCTCAAACGCCGCGGCGCGTAGACGAAACCAACCGGTCCCAGTGCAATCACGCGGGTTCTATCGGGACGCTGGAAATCGTTCGGCAGCTCCGCCGCGACGCGTTCGCGCCAGGCCCGCTGCGACAGCGTTCCAGTGCGATAGGACTGCGGTTGCAATACTTCCATCGGCTCCTGCGTGCCGTTGGCTTCGGCGTCGGCACCGATCACTTCACGCATGAGCTCGGCCACCACCGCCTGGATCTTGCGCCCGGTGAGTTCCACGTACGGCGTGACGTTCTCCTGACCATGGTCGGAATAGATCCACACACGATAATCACGCGCCGGCGATTTCTTTGCTTCGATCCACACCCGCCGAATGGCGTAATCGATGCCCTTCAACACCCAATGCGCAAAGGCCGAACTCGGTCCGCGTCGGTGCGCCTGTTCATCGAAACCCGCCAGGTTGAGCTGGATGATGGGCAGGCCACGCGCGATGTCCATGCAGGCGCCGATCACGATCAACTCGCGCAGGCCGATGCACACACCGACGCGCGCCAGGATGAACTTCATCTCGCATTTGAAATCCTGCCCGGAGCGCACGCCTTTGACGAAGTCGACCACGGCGAGGCCGAGCTCTGCGAGCAGCAGCACGAACACCCGCACCACGCTCATGAAGTTCATCACCGTGAGCAGCAGAAAGTAGAACGGTTTGAGCCCGCGCTTCAGTTCTTCCCAACCGAGGGCGGACACACAGAAATGCGCCTCACCTTCCCCGGCACCACCACCGAAGATATTGCCGTAGGCGGCGCCTTCGGCGGTGAGACCATCCGCCTGGAGGCTGAGCTCCTCTTCGAGACGTTTCGCCGCTGGCGGATCGAACAGGCGCACGACCTTGCAGTCGTCGGGATCGAGATAGGAAAAGGCCGGCAGGGCACAGCGTTTGCCGTAGAAGAGTTCGGCCTGCACCGCCGGCGTCGTACTTGGAACACCGGAATAGAGACTCTTCACCGTATAACCTTCGCGCCGCAGCAGACGGCGAATGAAGGGCAACTTGCCGCTCTTGAGCGCGCGTTGAAACTGGTCGTGGCCCAGTCCATCGATCTGGATCAAGATCAGTCCTGGCTCATGACTGGGCCCCGTGTCGCGCGACAGACCCAGCCATTTGACCGCACGCTCGCTGCGGTTGAACCAGCGCCGCAGACGCCGCAGTCTGACGAAGGTGCGAGAAATCACGAGACCTCCTGATCCAGACTGCCGCTCAGAGCGCGTCCGGCGGCACTGGCGAGGTTGGAGAGCATGTTCCACTCTGCCTCAAGTTTCTTCATCACACCCTCCCAGGCATCCGGACTTTCCATGCTCACCGAGGCTCTGTCGAGCATGAGGCGCTCGTATTTCGCCTCCAGCTCCGCCGCGCAGTTCTCGAGTGAGAAGCTCTGCGCCGTGCCGAGGGCGGCGCGTCGGAAGCGCTGACGCATCGCCGGCGGCAGATCGTGAAACTCCTGCAAGGCTTTGACGAAGGAGTCGATGGACTGCTTCGGCAGCATGTAGCCGTTGACGCCATCGCGCAGCACTTCGCGCACGCCACTGGCATCCACCGCGATCACCGGCACCCGTCCCGCCATCGCTTCGGTGAGCACCATGCCTTGCGTCTCCGATTGCGAGGCGAACACGAAAACATCCATCGCCTTGTAGGCGCTGCTGAGAATCGGTTGGCCCAAGGTCCCCGCCATCACCACACGCTCACTGATGCCGTGCTTCGCGCAGATCTCCTCCATCGCGAGCTTGGCGGGGCCGGTGCCGGCCACCATGAACAGCGCTTGCGGGTTGGCCTTGAGAAAACGCGCCACGGCTTCGGTCATGAATTCCAGATTCTTCTCGAAGGCGAGACGGCCGACATGGCCTACCACGAAGGCATCGGCGGGGATGCCCATCACCTTGCGGAAGGCGCGCCCATCGCCTTTGTCGAAGAACGCGCGATCGACACCGGTGGGCAGCACTTCGACGGGCGTCGTCACGCCACGCGAGCACAAGAGATCACGCACGCTTTCACTCGGTGCGATCACCAATTGCGCCAGGTTGGCGTATTCGGTCGACAGCGCCGCGACGAAGCGCTTCATGAACTTCGAATCGCCCGGCACGTAGTGCGTGTATTGCTCGTAGAGCGTGTGATGCGTGAAGACGAGTGGGATGTTGTTGATGCCGGCCAGCCGCTGCGCGGCACCACCCAAGAGAAAGGGATGATGGGAGTGGATGACGTCGGGCTGCAGGTCGTCGACGCAGTCCTGCAAGAGCCCATCGCTGGGAATGCTCACCGAGAAATCGCTGCCGTTGAATTTCTGAATGGCCGGCACGCGAATCACATCCTTCTCCCCCACCGGCGCCTGCTCGAACTCCGGCGCCACCACCACGACACGATGGCCACGTTCGCGCAGCGCCTGGGTATAGGCCGCCACCGAACGCGCGACACCGCCAACGTGCGGCAAATAGGTATTGGTCATCATCATGATGCGCATAGAGTCGTCCTTGCGATGCGAAACGAACCTGAACTTTCCGTGGAAACCTGCCGTTCGAAGCCGGCAAGCCGAAACTGCAGGCGGCGCGGTGCGCCGTGCCACTGACAAGACCAGTGCACCTCGGCGCCCTGCTCCTGCGCAATGATCTCGAGCGATACCACGCCGCCCGAGACGGCAGTCTTTAGACAGGCGAGACGTTGACCTGGTTGCAACCAGGCGGGCGGCAGACCGCTGCCAAGGATGAGCTCACCACCCTCCTCCCGTACGAAGAGATTGCGCATCATCAGCAGCCACTCCGCGGCGGCCCAACCGTGCTGACCATCGCCCATGCAGCCACCGCCGGTGGCCGGATGGATGGCCTCGGGCCATTGCGCTACCGGAGTCGCCAATTCGGCGATGCGCTGAATCAAGGGGAAGTGCTTGCCCGCGCCCTCGCGCAGCACGGCTTGGGCGAGATGCAGGGTCAGGTAGGCATTGAGTCCCGAGTGAATCATTTCCTGATAGAACACGCCCTGGACCAGGCAGTTCTGCATCAGGTAATCGACCGTGTCCTTCAGACGCGGATCGTCGGGCTCATAGAGACGCAAGGGATAACTGGCGACGATGGAACCGATGACGGCAGAGTCCAAACGCCGCAGGGGCGCCGCCGGCATCGCGGCGCGGCCATTACGATCCTGCGCACGCGCAAGACTCTGCTCGATCACCTGCAGGAGATCGTCCGCTTCATCTCTGAAAGCTCGCTCGCGTTTCTCGTCACCTGCCGCACCGCAGAGCTCCGCCAGTGCCCGCAGACCTGCGACACTCCAGAAGTCATCCCAGTAGTAATAGTCATTGGGGCCGAGATGCTCCGCGCTGAAACCCGCAGGCAATAGTCCTGGATGCTGATGACCCTTACCGCCGCGACGTTTGTCGCGAATCCATTCACCCCCCTTGATCAGATGAGCGAGCAACTCCTTGTCCGGCCGCTCACCGCTGATCGCGAAGTACTGCCCGAAGATCCACAGCACCTGCCCATTGGAATCCCACTCGCCTTCCTGCGAGCGGAAATAGCCAGAGGGCAACTGTCGACGTACGAAGTTGCCCAGTACACGTTTGGCACGACTGACGAGTCCGGCCGCCAGCAAGGCACTCGCCATGTAACTCGCATCGCGAAACCAGAAGCGCTTGTAGGTGAAGGAACCGGGATAGACGTCACCCGGAGAAAGCAACACCAGCGAACGAAGCGCGGCGTCGGTCAGATACTGGAACCGCCGATCCGGTATCGCGAAGCTGCAGGCTTCACTCAGAGCCTCGTCCCAGCTCTGAGTGGCGCTATGGGTATGAACCCCATCCTGATCCGGTTTACAGAGCGGCAGTGTGACACTCAGTTTACGAGGCCCATCGCCAGGCAGATGAAACACCACGGCAGCGGTCGCCATGCCATGCGTGCAGCTGCGCCCGCTACCTTCGTGCGGTGGGCCGCCGAGCTGGTGGAACACGTCACCTTGGCGATAGTCGGAAAACGCCCAGCTTTCAGGTGTCTGCGAAAAATGCAGCACCGCACCTTCCACATCGAGACACCCCGTGTGCTTGGTCCTCGCGATCGAATGCACGAAGGACACGCCTTCCGGGTTCGCAGGACGCACGGCCACCGCGACACGTTCGCAGCCCTCGCCCTCGATTTCACACTGCAAACGACATAAGGGACCGTCTTTGGCATGGACTGCATCCACTCGCAACACCAGGCGATAGTCGGGAAAGCGCAAGGTCGTGACGACGGCGAGCCCCTCGCTGAAATCGAGGTGCTGTTCGACGCTGTCCGCATCCTCGGCCGTGCGCCAGGTATGCGTGCTGTCGCAGGACCAAAGGTCGAGTGACCAGCCGTCCCAATACGGCGTCAGCAATCCGGAAGGATCGACCAATGGATAGGCAGCAAAGCCCGGCAACCCCACGGCAACCCAATTGCGATGGGTCAGGTTGATGTGAGTAAGGGAAAAGGCACGCGGGACGAAAGACGGGTCATTCGGATCGAATTGACGATTCACCCAATAGGGCCACTTCCAGTCGGTGTTGTATTGCAGGATCGCCGAATTGTAGAGACCGCGAATGTGCAAGGTGGCTCCTGCACGCAGAAGCTCCACTGGATACTGCACTTCCGACGGCTCGCTGAAACGCCCGAGGCGCTCCAGCAGGTCCATCGGGTCCGGAAAACCGCGGCTGACGGCATGACGACGTAGCAGATTCTTGATCGGCGCAGGCAAACTCATCCATGACTCCCTTCATACTGCGGTGTGGCGTGTGCGGACTCCCTATCGCGTTCCAATTCCCGAAAACGTGCTTGCGCGCGCTTACGCACGAGGAAGAAGGTGGTGATGCCGCCAACGATGCCGATACCGATCGAGAGATACTGTCCCAGGCCGAGGCTGGGCTCGCCCGCCATCAAGGAATCCAAATCCGCCGCGAGAGCACCGACACTGACATTGGCGACCGTCAAAGGGATGACGCCCAGCATCGTGCCGAAGGCAAAGTGCCCCAAGGACACCGGTACGACACCAAAACAATAGTTGGACAGCTTGAAGGGAAAGAGTGGAATCGTGCGTGTCAACATCACCGTCTTCCAGCCATCGTCCGCCACGCTGTGAGCGATCACTGCAAACTGCGGATAGCGTTCCAGCAAGGCCGCGAAATAGCGTTTGAAAACGAAGCGTGCGATGAGGAAGGCCACCGAGCTGCCAAGCACGCTGCCGAAGATCATGACGATGGTTCCAAGCAACGGACCAAAGAGATAACCAGCGAGCAAGGTGAAGATGAGTCCTGGAAACAGGATGATGACCACGATTGCCTGCACGAACACATAGCTCACAGCGGCAACCGCCACGTTTTCACCACTGAAGGCGGCGAGCACACGCAGGAATTCGCGAAAACTCTCGTTGCTTGCCAGGAAGCCTGCGAGCAGCACGGTGGCTATGGTGGCCAGCGCGATCAATCCGATGCCATTGGCAGCGGCGCTGGCGCCTGAGGAAAGTTTCATCGTTACGTCCGTCTGCCAAAGATTGTCACCGTTGAAATTGCAACATGTATGCCAGCGGTTTTGCGCAGGATTGCGCAGCAAATCCGATAAAGAACAGCTTGAGCGCTGCTTTGCACCAGAAAATCCTGCAAGCGGCCCTGCACAAATTACATGGTTTTCCCCGTCTTCAACGCCCTTTGACCGAGTGGTATTCAACCGCAATTCGCGCAAGCGCTGATGACTCTTCGCTCCCGGAAACTTGGCATGGCTTGTGCTCACTATCCGTACTCGTGAGCGTTTGACCGCAGTCCTCCCATCAACCCAGAGAAAGAGTTGAAAGATCCATGTCTGCCCACAACGAAATTCCGCTGAGCAACGTATTCCCCTATCCCATCATCGATATCGAAGCTTCTGGTTTGCAGTCGCGCAGCCATCCCATCGAGGTGGCCGTGGTCACGGCTGACAACTGCCGATACGAGGCTTTGTTGCGTCCCCTGCCGGAATGGACGCATTGGGATGAAGAAGCAGAGCGCCTACACGGGATCTCGCGTGAGCGATTGGAAAAGGAAGGAACGGATATCCGCCTGGTTTGCGCCAAGCTCAACGATCTCTGCTGGCGACAAACCTTGTACAGCGATTGCTGGACCTATGATTCGCGCTGGCTGCATTTCCTGTTTGCGGCAGCTGGCATGCCGATGAAGTTCCGCTGCAGCGCGCTGGAAACAGTGCTGACCGAGGATGAATGGCTACAGTGGCACGAGCGCAAGCGTCGTTGCCATGAAGTACTGCGGCTTCCCGCACATCGCGCCATGAATGATGCCTTTGCCATCGCGGTAACGGTGGACCAGATGCTTTCGGAACGAGCCATATTCCGTAACGATCGCCCTGCCGCTCTGCGGCGTGCCGGTGCTGGCCTCTGAGGCCAGCACCGTCCAAGGATCAGCGCGAAACCACCTGCAGCTGATTGTTCACGCTCTCGACGTGGTCGTAACCGACCGCGATCTCTTCCGCCAACTGCTTGGCAGCATTCGACTTCACTTCACCCGATAGCGTTACTACACCATCCTTGGTGTCGATATTGATGTCGGTAGCGCTGAGTTCATCATTGATCGCGTAAGCGGATTTCAGACGCGTGGTAGTGGTGAGATCGAAAAAGCGCGTGCGGAAGTTGCGTTCCTTTTCGCCCCAACCATAGTCACCTTCACCGATCGCGAGATTGTTGGTGACGCCGTTGACACCATCGAGGTTCTGCGCGATCTCTTCTGCCAACTGACGATGCGTTTCGCTGGGCACGTGGCCGTCCAAGGTGACGTGGCCAGCGGAGACGGTGGTGCCGATCTTGAAGTTGTTCAGCTCAGTGTTGAACAGATAGGCGGCTTCCAGTTTGCCGTCGATCCATGCATCACGCGACTCACCTTCCCAATCGCGTTCCTGAGCCATTGCCTGAGTCATTGCCAAGGTGCAGGCCAGCCCCAGGGTTCCCAAAGTGAGTTTCAACGGTTTCATGGTGTTTCCTCCTTTTCATCGATCACTCGCAGGAAAAATTGCAAGCCATGTGCCAATGGAGGAAACGTGTGCGAGCCCACAAAAGTTGGCCTCATACCGCTGTTTTCAGGGTTGAACGCCAACTCTTCCCTGCACGGAATGCAGAGCAAAGCGCTAAAAAAGGAAAAATTTACAGAGCAAAAGGATGAGCCAACTCTCGCACGGATGAGTTGGCGTCCATCACTAGTTGAAACGTTCCGGACGAAAACTGTCGAGTAAGGGACTGCGGATACCGCTGAGAAGCTCCATCGCGCCGAGCTGTCCGATGATCGGTGCCATGGTCATGCCGCTGTGCAACGCGGCGACATAGGCGTTGGCATAACCAGGTAGATGTCCCACGATCGGGAAGCTGTCTTCGGGCAATACACGATGACCGAGTGTCACGTTGCTCAGCTTGGTGGAGCGCAAGTGCGGCAGGAATTCGCTGGCTTTCTTCAGCACGGCTTCACCGAACTCACGCGTGGGTTTGATTCCGACCGTGGCGGCGAAGGACTCACCCGCCACGATGCCACCCCCAGGGTTCTGCTTGACCGTGGCGCCAGGCGCAAGAACTATTCGTTCCAGTAATGCCGGTTCTGGCTCCGTATGCGCAAGCAAGCCTTCGGAGCTCGTAAGCGGCACCTTGCAACCCAGACTTGCAGCAAGCTTGCTGCAACCAAGACCTGCAGCCAGTACGACGTCCGTGACCTGGAGCTTGCCCTGCTCCGTCTGTACTTCCACGACTTGTGCACCATTCTTCGCAAAGCCGGTCACCGCCACCGGATACTCCACCTTGGCGCCCAGGGCTTGTGCTCCACGCAACAACACTTCCGTTGCATGAGCGGGATCCACCGTACCTTCCATCGCGCCGAAGTACGCGAGCGCCACAGCGCCCGGTACGAGCCCCGGAACCAGCGCCAACATCTCTTCTTCTTCGATGGTACGTACGGCATAACCCCAGGCTTGCTGGCGTTTCAGACGATCCATGACTGCTTCGATGTTGTCGCCCGGTTTGGCCCATTGCACGGTCCCACCCCACTGCACCGGCAGACGTCCTTGCAATTCGCTCTGCAATCGGTGCCAACCGAGGATTCCCAGCAGGTTGAGTTCATAGTAAGGCTGCGGCGACTTGGACATGGCATTGAGCCACGCAAAGGATTTCGACGTGGCCCCGCTGCTCGGCGCGCTCTGCTCGAGCACGGTGACTTGCGCCCCCGCCCGCGCCAAGTGATAGGCCAGCGAGGCGCCGATGATGCCGGCGCCGATCACCGCCACCTGACGTCCCGCGGCCGATTGGGCAAAGCTTGGGTTCATGGGACTGGCGAACGCGGCCAACAAAGCCGCTTCCAACAAACGTCTACGTTCTATCTGCATTCGAGCATCTCCACCAAGGCGCATCGATCGGCGCACACGGCGGAGCGAAGCAAGAATTCTGCCAGAGGTAGAGCGGTGATAAAGACCTTTGGGATCAGGAGGATGGCGCGAGATTTGAATGGGCTGCGTGGAAGGGATGCCCGACTTACGTTGCATCTCGCGCACTTGCGGTGCGCTGAGGTGCGGACGATTGCGCTCGCACCGATTTCACTCTCCCGATTCACGCACTTCTGGTGCAACTACAGGAACATCCTGGCGTTCGTTGAGCCTGTCGAGATCGATGCTGTTCTCGAAGTCAGGGCCCAGCGCCTCGATGAAGGCGTTACGCAGAATGTTGATGAAGGCCATCCACTTGTTGGTCTCGGGATCATCGATGCGGCCGTTGAGTTCTACTACCGTTGCCAATTGATCACGCGGCTGGTTCTCCAGTAGCTCAGTGACGATCCCCACCAGCGCCTCCCACGCGACTTGCAGAGGATTGTCCTTGTCTTCCATCACATCGCTGCGCCATTCGAAAACTTCGAGCTCCGTGATGAGTGGTTTGACGTAACCGCTCAAGTTGCCATCGGCCGCTGCAAGCTCGGTCGTCAGTGACAACATTCCTGCCTCTATGTCGAAAGGCGCATAGGCATCGATCAATGCATCGAGGCGCATCAAAGGTACTTCGTCGACGCGTCCATCGAAATCGAAGGTAGGTTGTTCGCTCTCCGGATCATAGGCAACGGAGAACTCGAGATTCCCGGCGTCGGTGACTTTGCCACGTCCGCTGATATGCCCAACCATGTTTTCGGAAAGCGCGGCACTGTTGGTGAGATTGCTCGCTACGCCTTCGAAGTCGGTGATGTAGACATCGACGTCCTGCACGACATCGAAATTGCGAAAATGCAGTTCGCCATCGTGGATGCGAACCTCATCGATGCGCAGCGGCGCCAGGTCATCCAAGAGCGCGAACCAGCGGCGGTCGGTACCCGTTTGTTTGTTCTCTTCCCTATCACTGTCGACGATGTTGATGGTAGGGCGTTCGAATACGATCGATGACACCAGAGAACCGCGGAGCAAAGCGCTCCACAACAAAGAGAACTCGACACGGTCCGTAGCAAAGAATGGCACCGGCACCATGCCTTCCACCTTCGTGATCGTGACGTCGTCGATGCTGTACGCACCGCGGTAGAGGTGGATGTCGACATCGCCCACCTGTCCTTCATAGTTGGGTGATTCATCGAGCTTGTGGTTCACGTACCACGCCACGCCAAAGGGCAGGACCAGGCGCAACAGCAGCAACAGCACCAGCAGCGCCCCCAGTCCTCGCAGCACGCGTCGCGTCCGCGGCATCTTGGTTCGTTGCTGTCGAACCCTTGCTTCTGTTGGTGCATTCATCGCCACACCTCCACTGCGTACTGCGAAACACACGCAAGTTTCGGACCACTGCCGGTAAAGCCCCAAAATCCGGGACTTTGGCGAAAGTGCAATGTCCCCTTTTCTGCACGGGTCCAGCCACTGAGGCTCATGCATCAGCGCCTTGCGCAGAAAAGGGGGTGGGTCATGCAATGGTGGTGCGCTGAGGCAGTCGTGCGCTGATCCTCAGGCAATAAAAAACCCCGTTGAGTTATCTCAACGGGGTTTTGGTATAGGTGCCTGACAATGACCTACTCTCACATGGGGAAGCCCCACACTACCATCGGCGCTGAGCGG